>Ga0209963_1000066_pt1 | contig 467454 bp, 438 predicted proteins | sample ThiBio_1000_biof_2_FD_183957 | JGI IMG/M metagenome (GOLD analysis project Ga0209963, IMG submission 183957) | Wastewater bioreactor microbial communities from Cape Town, South Africa - Thiocy_cont_1000_biof (SPAdes) | ecosystem: Engineered > Bioreactor > Thiocyanate-remediating >...
TGACAATGACTTTTGTTGTGCAGACTGAAACATCAATAGTGTTTCGGCGGCCATAGCGAGAGGGAAACGCCCGGTCCCATTCCGAACCCGGAAGCTAAGCCTCTCAGCGCCGATGGTACTGCAGGGGAGACCCTGTGGGAGAGTAGGACACCGCCGGACTTCTTTCGTGAAATGGCCACCCATCGTTGGGTGGCCATTTCTCGTTAACGCTCTGAATGCCGAGCGTAGTGTCAGCCTTGGAGGAGCGCATGGCCGAGCAGGACGATAGCGACGAACGCAAGCCAGGCGGGCGTTCGTCCGGTGACGCTGGCGGCTCGAACCCACGGCGTCAGAGCTCCGGTGGAGGATCAGAGCGTGGTGCAGGCCAGCCGCGTCAAGGGCGTTCCGCGAGCGAAGGCCGCCCCGCAGCGGGCCGGAAGCCTTACCCGAAGCGCGATGGTGAGCGGCCCTCGTACCCGAAGCGCGATGGCGACCGGAAGCCTTACCCGAAGCGGGACGGTGAGCGGCCCTCGTACCCGAAGCGTGATGGTGAGCGGAAGCCTTACCCGAAGCGCGATGGTGAGCGGCCCTCGTACCCGAAGCGGGACGGTGAGCGTCCCTCGTACCCGAGGCGCGATGGCGACCGGAAGCCATACCCGAAGCGGGACGGTGAGCGGCCCTCGTACCCGAAGCGCGATGGTGATGAGCGGAAGCCTTACCCGAAGCGGGACGGTGAGCGGCCCTCGTACCCGAAGCGCGATGGCGACCGACGCGCGCATGCGCCGCGTGCGGGCCGGGAGCGCGAGCAGAGCGGGTCGCGCCCGGATCAGCTGCGGTCTGTACGCACGCGTCATGACGATCCGCCCATCCCTGAGGAGATCACCCCGCGCGACCTGAATGGTCCGGCGCGCAATGAGCTGAAGACGTTGAGCAAGGAGAACGCCGACGAGGTCGCTCGTCACCTCGCGATGGCGGCCGCGCTCATCGAGGACGATCCCGAGTTGGCACATCAGCACGCGATCTCGGCAAGCCGGCGCGCCGGCCGGATCGCCGTCGTGCGTGAGACCCTCGCGATCACGGCCTACGCGATCGGCGACTTCGCGCTCGCGCTTCGCGAGTTGCGCACGTATCGGCGCATCTCCGGAAAGGACGACCAGATCGCACTCATGGTCGACAGTGAGCGTGGCGTGGGCCGGCCCGAGCGGGCTCTGGAACTGGGCCGTTCCGTGGAGCGCGCAGATCTGCCCGTCGAGGTCCGCGTCGAGCTCGCCATCGCGATGTCCGGTGCGCGGCTCGATCTCGGGCAGACCGAGCGTGCGCTTCAGGAGCTCGACATCCCGGAACTGGATCCGGATCGGGCCTTCGAATGGAGTCCGGCGCTGTTCTCCGCGAGAGCGACCGTGCTGGAGGAACTCGGGCGCGACGGCGAGGCGGCCCAGTGGGCACGGCGAGCCGAGATCGCCGCCGAGGCACTCGATGCGGCCGCGGGCGTGGGCGAGCTCGAGGTGATCGAGGTGGAGGAGATCGATGCTGCCCCGTCGGAGGTCCCGCCCGCGGAGCGCGACGCGGTCGAGGCGGGGGACGGCATCCCGCCCACCGGTGGGGAGTGAGAGTGGCGTTCGGGCGTGACCGCGAGCGGCCGCCGCTCGACGGCGTGGACGTCGTCCTCAGCGACCTCGACGGTGTCGTCTATGCGGGCAGCGGCGCGCTGCCGCACGCGGTGGAGAGTCTCCTTCGCGCGAGCGTGGGCGGGCGTCGCCTCGGCTACATCACGAACAACGCGTCACGCACCGATGCGGCGGTCGCGGCGCACCTGCGTGAGCTGGGTCTCGCCGAGACGCGGCCAGGCGACGTCGTCACGAGTCCCCAGGCCGCGATGCGCCTGCTCCGCGAGCGCGTGCCCGCCGGCGCGACGGTGCTCGTCGTCGGAGGAGAGGGACTCGTCGTCGAGGTAGAGAAGGCCGGATTCGGCGTCACCCGCAGCGCGGACGACGCCCCGTCCGCCGTCGTCCAAGGCTTCGCCCCCGAGGTGGGGTGGACCGATCTCGCTGAGGCCGCGTACGCGCTGAAGCTGCCCGAGGAGCAGGGGGGCATCCCGTGGATCGCGACCAACACGGACTGGACGATCCCCCAGTCACGCGGCATCGCCCCTGGCAACGGCACCCTCGTGTCGGCGGTCCACACTGCCGTCGGCAGGCTCGCCACCGTCGCAGGCAAGCCCGAGACCCCCATCTTCGAGGAGGCGGTCGCGAGGTTCGGGTCCCGGCATCCGCTGTTCCTCGGCGACCGCCTCGACACGGACATCGCCGGCGCGCAGGCCGCCGGGATTCCCTCTGCGCTCGTTCTCACGGGGATCGATCGGCCCAAGCACGTGCTCGCCGCACCACCGACGTCGCGGCCGACGTACATCCTCGGTGATCTGCGCGAGCTGTTCGAGCCGTACCCGCGTACCCGCGTCGAAGGAGACGTCGTGCGCGTCGGCGCGGCCCGCGTCCGCATCGACGGCGCCGATCTGCGGATCGACGACCCGGGCGATCGGCCGATCGACCTGGTGCGTGCGGGAGCGGCCGCCGTCTGGAACTCGGGTCGTGCCATCTTCGGATTCCACGTCGCCGAGCAGTTGTACGCGGATCCGTTCGATCGTCCATGACCTGCTTCGCCCGTCACGGGACTGGTCGACGTCGTTCCTGACGTCGCCGGCGGTAGCATGACCGGTATGGACGGCGGGATGGAGGACCAGACCGGTGCGTCGGCGGGACATGGTCGCGACGAACTGATCAGCCGCGTGCGCGTGATCGAAGGACAGCCTCTCGCCGAGCGCGCCGCGGCATACGCCGCGCTCCACGATGAACTGGCGCACGACTTGGAGGCAGGGCCGGCGGGACTGCCGTCCGCATGACGGCGCGCCTGGACGCGGCGCTCGCCGCGCGCGGGCTCGCGCGGTCGCGGACTCACGCGGCGGCGCTCGTGGCCGGCGGGTGGGTGAGCGTCGACGGGATCGTCGTCGTGAAGCCTTCCGCCCGGGTCGAAGAGGAGTCGCGGCTCGAGGTCGCGACGTCAGACCACTACGTCAGCCGAGCAGCGCACAAGCTGATCGCCGGGCTGGATGCGTTCGACCTCGACGTGTCGGGGCGTGTCGCGCTGGACATGGGCGCGTCCACGGGCGGCTTCACACAGGTCCTGCGGGAGCGCGGCGCGGCGCCCGTCGTCGCAGTCGACGTCGGTCATGATCAGCTCGCGTCGTCGGTGGCGGCCGATCCCGGCGTCGTGGTCGTCGAGGGGTTCAACGTGCGCTACATGACGCCGGAGTCCCTCGCGGCGGCGAGCGGTGTGGCGGCACCGCCCTCCCTCATCACCGGTGACCTGTCGTTCATCTCACTGACCCACGTCCTTCCCGCCGCACGCGCGGTCGCCACGGCCGATGCCGACCTCGTTCTCCTCGTCAAGCCGCAGTTCGAGGTCGGCCGTACCGCCGTGAAGGGGGGACTGGTCACCGATCCCGGTCGGCGCGCGGACGCCGTCTCCCAGGTCCTCTGGGCGGCGTGGGACGTCGGCCTGCGCACCGCCGGCCTGGTGGCGTCGCCGATCGCGGGCACGCACGGGAACCGCGAGTACATAGCGCTCCTTTCGCCGGTCAGAGGGAGCGATCCGTCAGAATGGTCAGGCACCGTGAACCGATTGACGGGGAAGTGATGACACAGGCCCAACGCAGCATCCTCGTCGTCGTGCACGCTCATCGAGACGAGACGGTCGACGCCGCCGAGCGCGTGGTCGAAGCGCTCGTCGCGGCCGGTGCCCGCCCCGTGCTCGCCGCAGACGACCGTGACGCCCTCGCACAGGAGCGCCCGGCCTTCGCAGACATCGCCGCGCTGGGCGAGGACGTCCCGGTGGAGGACATCGAACTGGCCATCGTGCTGGGCGGCGACGGCACCATCCTTCGCGCCGCCGAGCTGGTGCGAGACGGCACGGCTCCCGTGCTCGGGATCAACATGGGTCACGTCGGGTTCCTCGCCGAGATCGAACGCGACGATATGGACGACGCGGTTCGTCGGGTGATCGCGCGGGACTACCGGGTCGAAGAGCGTCTCGCGCTGGCCGTGCGGGTGAAGGACTCCGAGGGCGGTGAGATCTACGAGACGTGGGCGCTCAACGAGGCCACCGTCGAGAAGGCGAGCCGCGAGCGGATGCTCGAAGTGGTCATCGAGATCGACGGGCGCCCGCTGTCCACATTCGGCTGCGACGGCGTCGTCGTGTCCACGCCGACGGGCTCGACCGCGTACAACTTCTCCGGCGGCGGCCCGGTGATCTGGCCGAGCGTCGAGGCCATCGCCGTCGTGCCGCTTTCGGCTCATGCTCTGTTCGCCAAGCCCCTCGTGGTGGGACCGGAGGCGGCGGTGGCGATCGAGGTGCTGGAGCGCACGAACGGCACGGGCATCCTGTGGTGCGACGGTCGGCGCTCGCACGATCTGCCGCCAGGGGCTCGGGTCGTGGTGCGCCGGTCGGAGCAGCCGGTGCGGCTGGCTCGCCTGCACCCGTCGGCGTTCACGGATCGGCTCGTCCGCAAGTTCCGGCTTCCCGTGGAGGGATGGCGTGGACCGGACACCGCGGCAGTGCCGGTTATCGGCGACGCGAGGCGGCCGACATGATCGAGGAGATGCGGCTGCGCGACCTCGGCGTGATCGCAGAGGCCACGCTCCCCATCGGCCCCGGGTTCACCGCGATCACCGGCGAGACCGGCGCGGGCAAGACCATGGTGGTCACCGGGCTGGGGCTGCTCCTCGGACAGCGCGCCGATTCGGGGGCCGTTCGCGCCGGTGCGGCACAGGCATCCGTCGACGGCGTGTGGGTCGTCCCCGAGGCGGGGCCGGTCACGGAACGCGTGCGCGAGGCCGGCGGCGACATCGAACCGATCGGCGGTGGCAGGGCGGAATTGCTCATCGGCCGGTCGCTGACCCCCGAAGGGCGGAGCCGTGCCACGGTCGGGGGGAGGGCGGCCCCCGCGGGTGTGCTCGCCGATCTCGCTGACGAACTCGTGGTGGTGCACGGCCAATCCGATCAGCTGCGACTGCGGACCGCGGCCGCACAGCGGGACGCCCTGGACAGGTTCGCGGGGGAGCCGGTGGCGCGCGCGCTCGCCGAGTACCGCCGCCTGTTCGAGGCGTGGCGGATGCTCGACGAGGAGCTGACCGCACTCGTCGCCGAGCGCGACGCTCGCGCACGCGAGGCCGAGGATCTCCGCATGTCGCTGGGCGAGATCGAGGCCGCCGCGCCGGTCGCCGGTGAGGATGTCGAGCTCGCTCGACGCGCAGAGCGGCTGGCGCACGCGGAGGAGCTGCGTCTCGCGGTCGCGACCGCGCACGAGGCGCTGTCCGCCGAGGAGGACCGACCGGATGCCTCTTCGCTGATCGCGGAGGCTCGCCGCACGCTCGAGCGCGCCGCCGTCGACGACGCCGCCCTGGAGGGCTTCGCCGAACAGGCGGCCGAGATCGGTTACCGGGTCGCCGATCTGGCCGGCGCCCTGTCCGGCTACCTCGCCGACCTGGACGAATCCGGTCCGCACGAGCTCGCAGCCGTGGAGGAGCGCCGAGCCGTGCTCGGAGCGCTCGTGCGCACCCACGGCACGCTGGAGGCGGCGATCGAGCTGCTCGAGTCCGGGTCCGCGCGCCTCGCCGAGCTCGACGACGACGGCGAGCGCGCGGAGAGGCTGACGGCGCAGCGGGAGGCTGCGGCATCCGCTCTCGACACCGCCGCCGACGCGCTCACCGCCGCCCGGACGGAGGCCGCAGCTCGGCTCGGCTCCGAAGTGAGCGCAGAGCTGAGCGCCCTGGCCATGCCGGATGCCCGCGTCACTGTGTCCGTCGCGCCCGGAGCGGCCACCACCAACGGTCGCGACGAGATCGCCATCCTGCTCGCCCCGCATCCGGGTGCCGAGCCGCGGCCGGTATCGCGTGGCGCATCGGGTGGCGAGCTCAGCCGGGTCATGCTCGCGATCGAAGTGGTCATCGCGAGCACCGACCCCGTTCCGACGTTCGTCTTCGACGAGGTCGATGCCGGGATCGGCGGTGCCGCGGCGATCGAGGTGGGGCGTCGCCTCGCGCGCCTCGCCGAGGGATCGCAGGTGATCGCGGTCACTCACCTGGCCCAGGTCGCGGCGTTCGCGAACAATCACCTCGCCGTCGCGAAGTCGACGGACGGGACGATCACGGCCTCGAGTGTGCGCCGGCTGGAGGGCGCCGATCGGGAAGCCGAGATGGCCCGCCTGCTCTCCGGGCTCGCCGACTCCCAGAGTGCGCTCGATCACGCGCGCGAACTGCTGGGACTCGCTCGGACCTAGAACGGCCGTCGAAGGGCGGCCCCGCGTTCAGACAGCGACAGGGGCCCGAAGCCGTAGCCCCGGGCCCCTGCCGCCGCGCTCAGTTGATCGTGTAGGTGTACGGCAGGTCGGCGAGCTCGTCGCTGTTGCCGGTGTACCCGTCCACCGTGTCGATGTACAGGTGACCCCGCACGACCGAGCCCTTCGCGCCCGTCGGCGTGATCGTGACGAGGATCGTCGCGCTCTTGCCGGGTGCGAGGGTGGTGAGCCCGTCGGCCACGGGAGCCGGGTCGGAGTGGTGCGCGCCGCGATGATCGGCCGTGACGCGCCCGAGGATCGGGCCGAGCTTGACCGGAGCGGACGTGGACTGTCCCGCGATGCCCTCGAGCTGATAGTCGCCCGTGGATGTCGTGACGTCCGTGTCGAAGAGCTGCCCGACGGCGGATGCCGAGACGGTCACCGTGCCGGGGGTCGCCCCACCGGTTCCGAAAGGCCCCGTCTGCCCGAGATCGGCCTCCCAGATGCCCGCGGTCACGTGTGTCGTCGTTCCATTGCCCACCTGGACCGTCGTCGCGCCACCGCCCGCCGGTGCGGCCGAGTACACCTCGGGGTTGCCCCCCTGCCAGAAGATGTCCAGATTCACGGGCTGGTCTCCTGCGGCGTTCACGGTGAGGCCGTTCGCGTGGGTCGGCACGATCCACGCGGGGAGCACGTCATCCGGCTGGGGGAGCGGGAACGTGTCATCGCTGTTCACGTTCGCCAGGGCGAGCGTGCCCGTCTGCGACAGGCGCGGGTCGGCGAAGAACGTCAGCGGCGCGACGCCGGTGTTGGTGACCTTGACCGGGACCGTCACGGCCTTTCCCTGTGCCAGCTTGGTGCGGGCACTCGTAGGCAGCGAGGGCGCGGACGCCTTGACGGTGTTGTACCTGACGGACACCGTGTAGGACGACTGCGTCTTCAGACCGCTGACCGGATCGTTCAGCGTCACCGACAGCCACCAGCGACCGGCCTGAGGTGCGCGGACGTAGTCCTGCACGCCCGAGCCGTCGGCCGCGTTCGTGTTCCACGAATACGTCTGTCCGTCGGGTCCGGTGAGAAGCGCGCCGTACAGATCCTTCGTGTCGGTCGGCACGATCCCGACCCCCAGGTCGGCTTGTCCGCGCGGAACGTCGATGTAGTACACCTGCGACGACCCGACGGAACCGGCATCCCGGCCGTTGCCGCCCGCGAAGGTGCCCTTGAAGGTGAACGCCTTCGGCGGCACGACGGCGCGGAGCGACAGCGGCACGGAGGTCGCGCCGCTCACCGAGCCGGACAGCTGCACCGACGCCGAGAGGTCGCCCGGCGACTGGGGGGTGCGGCTGAGGACCTCCACCCGGCGGCTCGCACCGGGGGCGAGGATGAACGAGCTCGGGGAGACGCTCCCCGCCGAGCCGAACCGCTGCTGCACGGCCTCCCACGCGATCGAGCCGTTGAACGCGGACGATGTGGACAGGCCGATGTAGGCCTTCCAGGTTCCCGCGATCGGTGCCCGGACCTCGCTGCGGGCGGCGTTGGACGCGCCCTGCGGGATGGAGTACGCGGTGAACGTGCCCTTCGGGTCGACGAGGATGATCCGCAGTGCGTACGGCGACGTCTTCGATGCCGCGAGCACCGTCAGTCGATCCACGTTGCGGCCGACGGTGAATGTCACCGGGGCCACACTGCGGGAGATCCCGTACGCGTCGACGTAGCTCGGCGACGTCGCGGTGTTGAGGGTCACGGTCCCACGGAGATCGGCGACGGTCTGCGTGAGCGCGCGGACGGAGCCGGTGACCTTCTGGGCCTTGGTTCCGGTGTTGGTCACCGTGAGCGAGTTGAAGACGGCGCCGCCGGGGTAGGCCGACGAGCTGAGCTGCGAGTGATCGACCACGAGCGCGGAACCGGTGGCCGCCCCGCCGTTCCCGTCCTTCCAGCTCATCGCCGCCTGCACGGCCTTGAGCGTGTCGATCTCGCCCGAGCCCTGCTCGGAAGCGGGGTGGCCGAGGTCGCGTGCGGTGCTCGTGAGCAGCTGCTTGACGAGGGCGGGAGACGGGTGGACGCCGTGGTGCGTCTTCTCATAGGCCTGGATGACCAACGCGGCCGCGCCGGCCGTCAGTGGGGACGACTGGCTGGTGCCGCCGAAGTTCTGCAGCTGCGACGGGTTGCCGTTGTCGTCGACGCAGTCGACGTAGAGGTCGGGGTCCGGCGTGCAGAGCGCCCACCCGAGGTCGCCGGGGGCGGCCACGTCCGGTGCGCGGTTGTGGCTGGTGAGGCCGCCCGAGCTCAGCCCGGAGATGTTGTCGTTGGCCCAGGTTCCGTTCGAGAACTGGATGCCGCCGCCGGTCTCCTGCGCGTAGGAACGGAACGTCGTGGTGGCCGCGACGCCGATCACGCCGGTCGAGGAGGCCGGAGAGCCGACGGTGCCGGTCACTCCCGAGTCGCCGGTACTGGCGACCACGGTCACCCCCGCGGCGATCGCGGCGGCGTCGGCGAGCGAGATCGGGTCGTTGCCCGTGTCGGGGTACGGGTTTCCGCCGAACGACTCGTTCAGCACATCCGCTCCCGCCGAGACGGCGTAGTCGATCGCCTCGATGAAGCGCGACGTCGGAGCTGTGTTCGAGTTCCCGAAGACCTTCAGCCCGATGAGGCTCGCCCCCGGTGCCATGCCGCGCACCTGGATGGTGCAGCCGGCGGGCAGCGGGTGGGCGGCGTTGACGTAGTCGGCGAGGTCGTACGTCTGGCGGCCCTGCGCGGCGATCGCGCTCGCGTCGCCGAACGCCTCGGCGCCCGAGGTGGGGGCGGCCGTTCCATCGCCGGAGAAGTCCTGATAGTCGACGAACACGTGCGATCCGTCGGCGCGGATGAAGTCGGGGTTCGCGATGTCGAGGCCATCGGCGATGAACGCGACCTTCACGCCGGTCCCGTCGACGAGCTTCTGCGCCTGCGGGGTGCCCGCGGTGGCGAACGCGGTGTTCGTCGTCTGCAGCGCCTCGGGCTCGAGCAGGGGCTTCGAGGGGTCGGTGGTGCAGATCTGGCTGTTCGCAGGGCCGGTCGACGGCGAGCCCGTCTTCTTCGCCGCAGCGGTGGCCGATCCCGATGCGATCGAGATGGGCAGGTCGGGATAGATCGCGGCGACCGCCGGATCGGCCGCGAGCTGCGCAGCCTGGGCCGAGGTGACCGTGGCGGCCACCGCGTTGACGCTGGAGAAGCCGTGGAGGTTCTTCGCGCCGCGGCCCTTGGCCGTGCCGATGAGCGCCGACTGATCGCTCTGGTACGCCTTCTGGCGAGCCGATGATCCTGATCCGTGCCCCTTCGACCATGACAGGTCGGTGTGCTGATTCCGCAGCATCACGATGACGTCCCCGCCCTTGTAGGACGGGGACGGGCTGGCGGCTTGGGCGGTGATCGCGGTGAGCGCGGTTGCGGCGACGGCGAGTGTCACCCCGATCGAGACCTGGCGGAAGACGGCGCGACGCATCATGTGGGCGTCCTTTCTCGGAGGAAGTGCTCCGCCTGCGAAAGGGGTCACCTGCGCAGGCACAACGAGGGCAGTATGCGCCCGCCGTGCATCGGCTGGCAATACGCTCGACCCATGACAAATGTCACGGGTGCCCTGGTTGCGGGGACTCGCCACCTCCCCGTGCGGGTGCGCCCCGGCGCGTCCGTGGCGAACGGACTGATAGGATAAAAGCCCGTGATGCAGACTTCAGGTAGCGCAGACTCGGGACCGGCCAACGACACCACCAGGCACATCTTCGTGACAGGCGGTGTCGTTTCTTCGTTGGGCAAGGGACTGACCGCCGCGAGCCTGGGAAACCTGCTCACGGCCCGCGGCCTGCGTGTCGTCATGCAGAAGCTCGACCCCTATCTGAACGTCGATCCGGGCACGATGAACCCTTTCCAGCACGGCGAGGTCTTCGTGACCGACGACGGGGCGGAGACCGACCTCGACATCGGCCACTACGAGCGGTTCCTCGACATCGAGCTGAGCCAGGCGGCGAACGTCACGACCGGCCAGATCTATTCGCAGGTGATCGCGCGGGAGCGACGAGGAGAATACCTCGGCGACACCGTCCAGGTCATCCCTCACATCACCGATGAGATCAAGCGCCGGATGAGGTTGCAGGCCGACGAGTCGCCGAGGCCTGATGTGATCATCACCGAGATCGGCGGAACGGTCGGCGACATCGAGTCGCAGCCGTTCATCGAGTCGGCGCGCCAGATCCGTCACGAACTCGGCCGGGCCAACGTGTTCTTCGTGCACGTGTCGCTCGTTCCCTTCATGGGCGCGTCGGGGGAGCAGAAGACGAAGCCCACGCAGCACTCGGTCGCGGCGCTGCGCTCCATCGGCATCCAGCCGGACGCGCTCGTGCTGCGCAGCGACCGCCCGGTGACGGACTCGAACAAGCGCAAGATCGCGCTGATGTGCGATGTCGACGAACGCGCCGTCGTGAACGCCGTCGACGTGCCGAGCATCTACGACATTCCCACGATGCTCCACGAGCAGGGCCTCGACGAGTACATCGTCCGCACCCTCGGTCTGGGGAGCGCCGCCGACGTTGACTGGTCGCGCTGGGACAAGGTCCTCCAGGCCGTCCACAACCCCAAGCACGAGGTCACGATCGGACTCGTCGGCAAGTACATCGACCTGCCCGACGCGTACCTCTCGGTGACGGAGGCGCTCAAGGCCGGCGGATTCGCGCACGAGACGCACGTGAACATCCGGTGGATCCCGTCCGACGAGTGCGAGACGCCCGCGGGCGCGCAGAACGCCCTCGGAGCCCTCGACGGCATCGTCATCCCGGGTGGCTTCGGCATCCGCGGCATCGAGGGCAAGCTGGGTGCCCTTAAGTTCGCGCGCGAGCAGGGGATCCCCACGCTGGGGCTGTGCCTCGGACTGCAGTGCATGGTCGTCGAGTACGCGCGGAACGTCGCGGGCCTCGCCGACGCGTCGTCGAGCGAGTTCGATCCGGACACGCCGTTCCCGGTGATCGCGACCATGGCGGAGCAGGTCGACATCCTCGACCACGGCGACATGGGCGGGACCATGCGGCTTGGCCTGTACCCGGCCGACCTCTCCGAGGGGTCGCTGGCCGCCGAGGTGTACGGATCGCGCCGGGTGTCGGAACGGCACCGTCATCGGTATGAGGTGAACAACCACTACCGCCCCCAGCTGGCGGAGGCGGGGCTCGTGTTCTCCGGTCTCTCACCCGATCGGAACCTCGTGGAGTACGTCGAGCTCCCGCGGGATGTGCACCCGTACTACATCGCCACGCAGGCGCACCCGGAGCTGCGGTCACGGCCCACCGAGCCCCACCCGCTCTTCCGTGGGCTGGTCGGTGCCGCCCTGGAACGCCACAGCGCGAGCGAGCTCTTCGACGTCGAGAATGGCTGAGCCGGTGCGCGCCGCCGACCTGCGCGACGAGCCGGCAGAGGTCGATGTCGTCGCGAGCGAGGTCGTCTACGCGGGGCGGGTGTGGGACGTCCGGACGGAGACGTTCCGGTACAACGGCGAGGAGCTGCTGCGGCAGTTCGTCGACCACCCCGGTGCGGCTGCCGTCGTGGCGATCGACGACGGCGGTCGCGTGCTGGTGATCCAGCAGTACCGGCACCCCATCCGGCACCGGGACTGGGAGATTCCCGCCGGGCTCCTCGACGTCCCGGGAGAGCCGATCGCCGAGACGGCCAAACGCGAGCTCGTCGAGGAGGCGGACCTGGTCGCGTCCGACTGGTCGCCCTTGATCAGCATCTTCACGACGCCGGGTGGAAACGACGAGGTGGTCCACATCTTCCTGGCGCGGGGGCTCACGCCCACGGGCGAGGCGTTCGATCGCGATGCCGAGGAAGCCGACATCCGCATCGAGTGGGTGCCTTTGGAGGACGTCGTCACCGCCGTGCTGGAAGGGCGGATGCGCAACGGCATCCTCGCTGCCGGAATCCTCGCCGCCGCCGAACGTCTGCGGCGGGAATCGGGACCGAGCGTCTGACGTGAAACTCGACCGCGCGGTGGACGTGTACCTGCGGCACGTGTCGATCGAGCGAGGCCTGTCCGAACACACCATCGCCGCATACCGGCGGGACCTGACCGCGTACCTCGGCTGGCTCGGAGAGCGCGGGATCGCGGACTCGGCCGAGGTCGTGCCCGATACCGTGTCGGCGTTCATCGCCGAGCGCGCCGGCGCCCGACCGGCACCGGCGGCGTCGAGCCTCGCCCGATTGCAGTCATCGGTTCGTGGACTGCACCGTTTCCTGGCGCGGGAGGGGATCGAGCAGGGCGACCCGAGCGCGCGGCTGCGGCCGCCCAAGCTGCCACGGCGGCTGCCGAAAGCGCTCACGATCGAGCAGGTCGAGCGCCTTCTGGCCGCTCCGGATCCCGAGGACCCGCTCGGCATCCGCGACCGCGCCCTCCTCGAGATGCTCTACGCGACCGGAGCACGCGTGTCGGAGATCGTGCAGCTCGACGTCGACGACGTGGCGCACGGCGACGTCCTGCGTGTCAGGGGGAAGGGGTCGAAGGAGCGCATCGTGCCCATCGGGGTCTTCGCCCGCGAGGCGGTGGACGCGTATCTGACGCGCGTGCGGCCGGATCTGGCGCGGCGCGGGCGGGCGACACCCCGCCTGTTCCTCGGAGCCCGAGGTGCGGCCGTATCGAGGCAGGGCGTGTGGCTCGTGATCCAGAACGCCGCAGCGCGCGCCGAGCTCACGGCGCATGTCTCACCGCACACGCTGCGCCATTCGTTCGCCACCCACCTGATGCAGGGCGGAGCGGACGTCCGCGTCGTGCAGGAGCTGCTCGGCCACGCGTCGGTGGCGACGACCCAGATCTACACGCACGTCAGCGTGGATGCTCTCCGCGACGTCTACGCAACATCGCATCCACGGGCGCGCTGACGGGAGGCGCCACAGATTCCCGCGTCGGTGTGGGAGCGTCTGACGTCGGGCCATCGACACGCAGGGATGGGGCCGTGCTCGCCGGGGGAGCCGATCTCGACTCCGCCTACCGAGAGGAGCCCGACGCACACCTCGTGCCGAGCTGAGAGCCGGGCCCACGCATCGAGGGCGCCCGGCAGCAAGCCCTCGGTTCTCGTCAGAAAGGCGGGGGATCACCCGAGGGGACGAAGCGCACCGTCGGGGCCGGCCTGTCGAGCACGATGCGGCCGCAGGGACTCGTCCACTCGAGCACCCCGCCGGGGAGTTGGCGAACCGTCCACTCGCCGCCATGTTTCATCGTGTGGTGGCGGCGGCAGAAGTCCGCCAGGTTCTCACACGCTGTGCACCCGCCCTCGCTGGCCGCGATGGTGTGGTCGATGTCGCATCGCCATGCTGCGACGCGACAGCCGGGGAAGCGGCAGTGTTCGTCTCGCGCGGCGAGGAACCGGCGCAGTTCCGCACTCGGCCGATACCTGTCGACAGCCAGTGGTAGACCGGTGTGCGGGTGGGTCATCACGCGGTCCCAGCCGGGCGCACCGGCGGCGAGCTCGCGCGCCGTCGCCGCGTCGATCGGACCGTAGCCCGCGAGAAGTGCCGGCTCGCCGCTGACACCGGCCAAGGTCAGCACGGGTACCGTGACCTGGATGCGCCCCGCGATGGTCTGGACGACGGCAGGATCGCCGTGCGCCGAGGTCGTGCTCGTGAGCAGCAGGTCGGAGAGGATGTCGGCGCGAAGCTCGTCGGTGCACCTCTCGTCGGACTCGGGGGCGGTGGCCACGTCGGCGCCGCCGGGATCGCTCGAAGTCGGAGGTGTCACCGCTCGCTGCGTGCCCACATCGTGAGCGATGCGGGTCAGCCGGTCGTGGATGGCGTACGCGAGATGGGTGGGGAGATCAGCGAGCAGTCGTGCCATGCCATCCGCCAGATCGTAGACACGGACGGAGCGCCCCCGCTGGGCCTGCTCGATCGACGCGTTCACGGCGGCCGGATCGATCGCCGCGGCGATGGCTCGCACCGCCGCGCGCGTGCGCGGAACGCTCTCGGCCTCGGCGACCTCGAGGGCCCGTGCCTCGTATCGCCGACGCAGGTCGCCGTCGCTGATCGCGAGCCCCGCGTCGGCGATGGCTACGGCGTGCCCGCGCTCGATGCGCCCACGAGTGAGCGCGTCGTGGGTGCGGGGGTAGTCGTCGATCAGTCGCGCGGCCTCGCCGAGGCGGGCCTGCACCGTGCGATCACTGACCCGCATCGCCACGCCGAGCTCGGCGCAGACGGACCTGAGGACGATGTCGCCGGACGCCCCCGCCGCGCGCTGGGCGTCGATGCGGGCCAGAGCGTGGTCGAGCACGCGCGCGAGGAGTGTCGCCTCACGCGCCTGCTGCTCGGCGATGCGCGCCCGCGCATCAGCCACCTCGTCGACGAGCGCCGCCAGCTCAGGCCATGGCGCCTGTGTCGCGTCGAGGATCGACATCGTGTGCCCCTTGTCGGGAGTCGTCGTGCGGATGAATCTCGCGAGGGCACTTCGCGATGTATCGACCAGATTAGTACATATGTACTATCGACGCAATCGAGTTCACGGCATCGCGAAGGCGCGGTGGCGCGCTCTCACGAGCGTGGGCTCCCGGCGGGGGACGGCCCGATCGCTAGAATCGATCGAACGAGCAGTGACGGCGGGAGTACCGGTGGCGGCCAACGCGACGAAGGGTGAGGCGCGAGCCTCGAAGAAGGGCGACGCTGACACGCCGATGGGGCCGACGGGGCGCCCGTATCACGGGTTCCCCACACCGCCCAAGCTCGACGGTCACGGGCCCGCGCGCATCATCTCGCTGTGCAACCAGAAGGGCGGCGTCGGCAAGACGACCACCACGATCAACCTGGCCGCCTCCCTCGCGAGCTACGGCCGCAAGGTGCTCGCCGTCGACTTCGATCCGCAGGGTGCGCTCTCGGCGGGGCTCGGCATCGCGACGCACGAGATCCCGACCGTGTACGACCTGCTTCTGGACAGCAAGCGCGACCCGCGCGACGTCATCGTGCACACGGCCACCGAGAACCTCGACGTCCTGCCGGCGAACATCGACCTCTCCGCGGCCGAGGTGCACCTGGTCAACGAGGTCGCGCGCGAGACGATCCTCGCGCGTGTGCTGCGCAAGGTGGCGCCGGACTACGACGTCATCCTGGTGGACTGCCAACCGTCGCTCGGACTCCTGACGGTGAACGCGCTCACCGCGAGCCACGGTGTCATCATCCCGCTCGAATGCGAGTTCTTCGCCCTCCGCGGCGTGGCGCTCCTCATCGAGACCATCGACAAGGTGCGCGATCGTCTGAATCCCACCATCACGCTCGACGGCGTCGTGGCGACGATGTACGACCCCCGCACGCTGCACTCGCGCGAAGTCCTCGAGCGCGTCGTCGAGGCGTTCGGCGACGACGTGCTGGAGACCGTGATCGGTCGCACCGTGAAGTTCCCGGATGCCTCGGTGTCGGGGATGCCCATCACCGAGTTCGCCCCCGAGCACGCCGCGGCCCAGGCCTACCTGCGGCTCGCGCGGGAGCTGGTCGCCCGTGGCGCCATCGCCTGAGAACACCGCGCCATCGCCTGAGGACACCGCGCCCGAGAACCCCCCGGACGACGCCGGTTTCCGCGTCTCGCTCGGCGTCTTCGACGGCCCGTTCGACCTGCTGCTGTCACTCCTGTCGAAGCACGAGCTCGACATCACAGAGGTGGCGCTCTCCCGCGTCACGCAGGAGTTCATCGCCTACCTCACGCAGCTCGACCCCGACGAAGAGCTCGAGGAGGCGTCCGAGTTCCTCGTCGTCGCCGCGACGCTCCTCGACATGAAGGTCGCCGGCCTCCTGCCGCAGGGCGAACTGGTCGACGCCGAGGCCGTGGCGCTTCTCGAGGCGCGCGACCTGCTGTTCGCCCGCCTCCTGCAGTACCGCGCGTTCAAGGAGGTCTCGGCGTGGTTCGCCCGCTGCCTGCAGCGCGAGGACCGGCGGCACACGCGCGCCGTGCGACTCGACGAGAAGTACCGCCGCGCGGCGCCGGAGCTCGTCTGGACCCACACCGCAGAGGACTTCGCCGCCCTCGCGCTGCTGGCGTTCGCGCCCAAGGAGATCCCGAGCGTCGGACTCGATCACCTCCACGCGCCCCTCGTGAGCATCCGGGAGCAGGCCGCCGAGGTCGTGAGCCTGCTGCGCGCGGCGGGGACGCTCACGTTCCGCGAGCTCGTCGCCGGCGTCTCGCAGCCCGGCGTCGTGGTCGCTCGCTTCCTGTCCATCCTGGAGCTCTACCGCCACGCGGCCCTGTCCTTCGATCAGCTCGAGCCGCTCGGCGAGCTGACACTGCGCTGGACCGCGGAGCGCTGGTCCGAAGAGAACCTCGCCACCTTGGGGGCCGACTATGACCGATGACACCTCGTCCGACGCCGCATCCGCACCGGTTGCCAGCGTCGCGCAGAAACTGGAGGCGATCCTCCTGATCGTCGAGGAGCCGCAGAGCCTCGTGAGCCTCGCCACCGCGATCGGGGCTCCCGTCCCGGCCGTACGGCAGGCGATCGAAGGCCTCGTCGCAGACTACGACGGCGAGGCCTCCGGCCCGCGGCGCGGGTTCGAACTGCGCGAGGTCGGCGGCGGCTGGCGTCTCTACGTCCGCGAGGAGCTCGACGACCTCGTGTCGGAGTTCGTGAACACGCAGGCGCCCTCGCGGCTCTCGCAGGCCGCCCTCGAGACCTTGGCCGTGATCGCCTACAAGCAGCCGGTGACCCGTGGGCAGGTCGCCTCGATCCGCGCGGTGAACGTCGACTCGGTGGTGCGGACCCTCCTCGCACGCGGTCTCATCACGGAGGTCTCCACCGACCCGGAGACGGGTGCCATCCACTACGGCACGACCGACGCGCTCCTGGTGAACCTGGGCATCAACTCGCTCGACGAGCTGCCGCACATCTCGCCGCTGCTGGACGACGTCGACACGGTCGGCTCGGACGCCTTCGGCGATGGGATCGGACGATGAGCGAGGAGTCCGCGGAGGGCGTGCGCCTGCAGAAGGCCCTCGCCAACGCCGGTGTCGCGTCACGCCGCGTGGTCGAGGACATGATCGTCGCGGGCAGGATCCGCGTGAACGGCACGGTGGTCAGCGAGCTCGGCTCGCGCATCCATCCCGATCGGGACCTCGTGGACGTCGACGGCACCGCCGTGCAGCTCGACCAGAGCCGCCGCTACGTGATGCTCAACAAACCCACCGGTGTGGTCAGCTCGATGCGCGACGAACGCGGACGCGCCGACCTCCGGCAGTTCACACGGGAGTGGCCCGAGCGGCTCTACAACGTCGGGCGCCTGGATGCCGAGACGAGCGGCCTGCTCGTCCTCACGAACGACGGCGAGCTCGCGCACGTGCTGGCGCACCCGTCGTTCGGGGTCACCAAGGTGTACGTCGCGAAGGTCGACGGCCGGGTCACGCCGCAGACGATCGGACGCCTCACGCGCGGCGTCGAGCTCGACGACGGTCCGATCGCGGCGGACAAGGCGCGCCTGCTCGACGTGTCGGGCGGGACGAGCCTGGTCGAGCTCACCCTGCACTCGGGGCGCAACCGGATCGTGCGACGGATGATGGCCGCGGTCGGGCATCCCGTCGTGGAGCTGGTCCGCCGCCAGTTCGGCCCGCTCCACCTGGGAACGCTCCCTGCGGGGCGTGCACGCGAGTTGACTAAGGTGGAACGCGGCGCACTTCTCACCTTGGCCCGTCGTGACAACGATGCGCCCGAGGCATCCGCGCGCCGCGAGGCGGACGACTCGACACCGCCGGGGGCCGATCAGGAGAACCAGTGACCGAGAACACGACCGCGCGTGCACGCGTGGCCGCGCGCACGTCCGGCACGGTCCGGATCGTCGGTGCAGGTCTTCTCGGTGCCAGCATCGGGCACGCCCTCAGCGCGCTGGGCGTGGATGTCGCGCTGTCCGACACGTCGCCCGCGCAGCTGCGCCTCGCCGTCGACTACGGCGCGGGTCGCCCCGCCCGGGACGACGACAGCCCCCGCCTCGTCGTGGTGGCCGTGCCGCCGGATGTCACCGCCGACGTGATCGCTCGCGAGCTCGCCGCCCACCCCGGCGCCGTGGTCACCGATGTCGCGAGCGTCAAGCTGGAGCCCCTGCGCGACCTGCGCGCGCGCGGCATCGACCTCACCCACTACATCGGATCCCACCCGCTCGCCGGCAGGGAGCGCGGTGGCGCGATCTCCGCCCGGTCGGACATCTTCGTCGGACGGCCATGGGTCGTGTGTCGCGACGAGGGCACGACCGCGGCGGACCTGGCCGTCGTCGAGGCGCTTGCGCTCGACCTCGGCGCGACACCACTGGAGATGAGTCCCGAAGAGCACGACCGGTCGGTGGCCCTCGTCTCGCACGTTCCGCAGCTCGTCGCCAGCCTCCTGGCCGGACGATTCGTCGATGCTCCGGAAGGCTCCCTGCGGCTCGCGGGGCAGGGCGTGCGCGACACCACCCGGATCGCGGCCTCCGCCCCCGAGCTGTGGGTCCAGATCCTCGGCGCGAACGCGGAGCCGGTCGTCGACGTGCTGGACGGGCTCGCCGCCGACCTCGGCGCCGTCGCCGACGCGCTGCGGGCGCCCGACGCACCCGGTGCGCGCCGCGCGGTGGCCGACACCATCCGCCGGGGGAACGAGGGCGTGGAGCGGCTGCCGGGGAAGCACGGGCAGAACCGCCGTTTCGAACAGATCGTCGTCATGGTCGACGACACGGCCGGCCAGCTCGGGCGCCTGTTCGGCGAGCTCGGCGAGCTCGATGTGAACGTGGAAGACCTGCGGCTGGAGCATTCGCCCGGCGCCCAGTTCGGCCTGGCCGAGATCAGCGTCGTGCCGAGCGCCGTACGACGCGCCGTCGAGGGACTCACCTCGCGCGGCTGGAAGATTGCGAGCACCACCAATGACTGACGTCACCGTCATCGCCATCGACGGTCCCGCCGGGAGCGGCAAGTCGAGCGTGTCGAAGGAGGTCGCGCGGCGGCTCGGCTTCGGCTATCTCGACACGGGGGCGGCGTACCGCGCGCTGGCGTGGCACGCCCTGCAGCACGGTGCCGACACGTCGGATGCTGCGGTCGTCCTCGATGTCGCGGGCGACTTCCACTACGCGATCTCCCTCGACCCGGACAGCTACTGGGTGCGCGTCGGCGACACCGACGTGACGGCGGCCATCCGCGAGCCCGAGGTGTCGGACGCCGTGAGCGGCGTCGCGCGCGTGCCGGCGGTGCGGCAGATGGTGAACGCGCTCTTCCGTTCGCTCGTCGCCGAGTCCGGCCGCCCGGGTGTCGTCGTGGAGGGGCGCGACATCACCACCGTCGTCGCGCCGGACGCGCCGGTGCGAATCCTCCTCACCGCCGCGCCCGAGGTGCGGGCCGCGCGCCGCAGCGCTGAGGTGACGACGCAGGATGCCGCGGCCGTCGCCGCCGCGCTGCATCGGCGCGACGCATCCGATTCGGCCGTCGTCGACTTCCTCACCGCCGCACCCGGCGTCGAGGTCGTGGACTCGACGGCACTGAACTTCGATGAGACCGTTGAGGCGGTCCTGTCCGTGATCGAGCGGACGCTGTCCGCGCAGAGCGAGGAGGCGACCCATGGCCGCTGACGACGAGTACGAAGCCGCTCCCGACAACCTCGAGGAGAAGCTCGCCGACATCGACGACGAGCTCGCCGAACAGCGCGCGACCGCGCTGCGGGCATCCTTGGCGGACTACGAGCTCGAGGACGAGGACGCCGCGCTCCTGGCCGGCGTCGAGCTCGGCGAGGACGGCATCGAGTTCTCTCCGGCGCTCCCGGTCGTCGCCATCGTCGGGCGACCGAACGTCGGGAAGTCGGCGCTCGTCAACCGCATCCTCGGCCGTCGCGAGGCCGTCGTGGAGGACACCCCCGGGGTCACCCGCGACCGAGTGACGTACAAGGCCGAGTGGCTGGGGCGCCGGTTCACCATCGTCGACACGGGGGGCTGGGAGCCCGACGCGCGCGGCATCGACCGCTCCGTCGCCGCGCAGGCCGAGGTGGCGATCGATCTCTCTGACGTCGTGCTGTTCGTCGTGGACGCGATGGTGGGTGCGACCTCCACCGACGAGCACGTCGTCAAGCTCCTGCGCAAGAGCGGCAAGCCCGTCTTCCTCGTCGCCAACAAGATCGACGACGCCCGGCAGGAGCCGGAGGCCGCGGCGCTGTGGAACCTCGGCCTCGGTGAGCCGTATCCGGTCTCGGCGATCCACGGGCGCGGCGTCGCCGATCTGCTCGACAACATCATGAAGGTCCTGCCCGAGATCTCGGCTGTCGCGAAGCAGGAGATCGGCGGGCCGCGCCGCGTCGCGATCCTCGGCCGCCCGAACGTCGGCAAGTCGTCGCTCCTGAACAAGGCCGCCGGCGAGGAGCGCGTCGTCGTGAACGAGCTCGCCGGCACCACCCGCGACCCGGTGGACGAGATCGTCGAGCTCGGCGGGAAGCTCTGGCGACTCGTGGACACCGCCGGCATCCGTCGCCGCGTCCATCTGCAGCAGGGCGCCGATTTCTATGCGTCGCTGCGCACGTCGGCCGCGCTGGAGAAGGCGGAGGTCGCGGTGGTCGTCCTGGACGTCTCAGAGACGATCAGCGAGCAGGACGTGCGCATCATCGACATGGTGCTGGAATCCGGACGCGCGCTCGTCCTCGCCTACAACAAGTGGGACCTGATGAACACGCCGGAGTTCGAGGACAAGGAGCGCCGGCGCTATCTGGAGCGCGAGATCGAGCAGGACCTCGCGCACGTCGCGTGGGCCCCACGCGTCAACATCTCCGCGCGCACCGGTCGGCACCTCGACAAGCTCGTCCCGGCGCTGGAGACCGCGCTGGAGTCGTGGGACACCCGCATCTCGACGGGCAAGTTCAACGCCTTCCTCTCGGAGCTCGTCGCCGAGCACCCGCACCCCGTGCGCGGCGGCAAGCAGCCGCGCATCCTGTTCGGCACACAGGCCGGTACCCGCCCGCCGACGTTCGTGCTCTTCACGACGGGCTTCCTCGACCCCGGGTACCGGCGGTACATCCAGCGCCGGCTGCGCGAGCTGTACGGCTTCGAAGGGACGCCGATCGTGATCAATATGCGGGTGCGAGAGAAGCGCCAGCGCTGAGGACGGCGGTTCAGCGGAGCTGCGGCGCCGCCGGACGCACCATCGCCGTCGCGTCCGGCTCGACGAAGCCGAACCCGGCGTACAGTCCGTGCGCGTCTCCCGTGAACAGCGTCCATCGGAAGTGGCTGCCCGGACCCTCGTCGATCATCCGTCGGACGAGAGCTTTGCCGAGGCCGTGACCGCGGTGGGCATCGAGGACATACACATCGGCGAGATAGGCGAACGCGACACCGTCCGAGACGGCGCGAGCGAAGCCGACCTGTTCGCCCGTGTCGGTGCGGTAGACGCCCACGACCCGCCACGCGCCCGCGACCTGGGCGTCGACATCGGCACGCGTGCGCCAGCGCCCCCAGTACGCCGCGGTCGAGAGCCAGCGCCACACGGCGTCGTTCTGGATCCGGGTGGGATCGTCGTCGAGTTCGAACTCCATGCAGCGATTCTCCCGGGCGTCCGGGGGAGGGGGCGCGGGCCGCGTCACGGTCGGTGGCCTCGGCCGCTCCGCATCGCCGTGTTTCACGGGACGGTCGTGCGGGCGAGCGGGTGTGACAGGCTGGACCGGTGACGATCGAGTATCCGCCCCCGGGCGAGCCCCGCCGGCCTCTCGGGCCGAGGGATCCCGGTGACGCGTGGGTGATCGCACCCTCAGGTGAGCGGTACTGGGGACGGTTCGGTGCGGCGGGTCTCCTGGCGCTGGATCCGAGCCGCGGCGTGCTGCTGCAGCATCGCGTGTCGTGGAGCCACTTCGGCGACACATGGGCACTTCCCGGCGGCGCGCGACACGAGGGGGAGTCGGCCTGCGACGGTGCGCTGCGCGAGGCGAAGGAGGAGGCGGGTGTTCCGGACGGGTCGATCCGGCCGCGCCTGCTCAGCGTGCTCGATCTGGATGTCTGGACCTACGCGACGCTCGTCGGCGATGTCGTGGAGCCGTTCGAGCCCACGATCAGTGACCCGGAGAGCCGCGAGCTGGCGTGGGTCCCGCTCGACGAGATCACGGACCGGCCGCTCCACCCTGGCTTCGCGGGGTCGTGGGATCTGCTGCGGGGACTTCTCGATGTGCGCCCGGCCATCGTGGTGGACGCCGCGAACGTCGTCGGATCTGTGCCGGACGGCTGGTGGCGCGACCGCGCGGGTGCCGCTGAGCGGCTGATGGCGCGCGTCGCGGGGCTGACGACGGGCGGGGTGGATGGAGCCCACCTGGGTCTCCCCGGGAGCACGTGGTTCCCGGAAGTGTCGGTGGTGGTCGAAGGTCAGGCGAAGGCCGCGGGCGGAGCGGCGTCCGGCGTGCGGGTCGTGCGGGCCGAGGCATCCGGCGACGACGCGATCGTGGCGGAGGCGGCCCGTCTTGTCGCCGCGGGCCGCACCGTGACCGTGGTCACGAGCGATCGCGAACTCTCCGACCGCAGCGCCGAGGTGGGCGCGACCGTGCGCGGCGCGCGGTGGCTGCTCGACCTGGTCTGAGCCGGTCCCGCCGGGGTCGGGTCAGTCGCGTCCTCGGAAGCGGTCGATCTCGCGACGCTCGCGCTTCGTGGGGCGCCCCGCGCCGCGGTCGCGCTGCGCGACGACCGGGGTCGGGTCGCGCGGCGGGGTGCGGTCCTCGGCGGATGCGGCGACCAGCGCGGCGCCGACGCGCTTGCTGATCGGCTGACGGACGACGAGGATCCGGTCGAACCCGGCGATCCGCACCCGCAGCTCGTCGCCGGGCCGCACCGGCTGCGCGGCCTTGGCCTTCTCACCGTTCACCCGCACATGCCCCGCGCGGCATGCAGTCGTCGCCGCCGAGCGGGTCTTGTAGACGCGGATGGCCCAGAGCCATGCGTCGACGCGGGCGGAGGTCGCGGCATCCGTCATCGAGCGGCCTCCGTCGACGGCGTTCCTGGCGCGAGCAGGCGTGCGCTGACCGTCACCCCCGCAGCGATGAGCCCTTGGCCGAGCGTGTACGTCAGCATCACGACGGGGCTGAGCCAGGCCGGGGCGTGCGGGACGAAGAGCTGGATCGACAGCACCGTGTCGGACGTGAGGAAGAACGCCCCGCCCCACACGATGAGCGGATGGCAGCGGGATGCCGCGGCCGCCGTCCCGCCGAGGACCAGGCCGTAGAGGGCCACGGCGATCGTGAGCGTACCCAGCAGCGGCCAGAGCACGGCGAGCATCACGACCCACCAGAGCGCGTAGACCGGCGTCCACCGGGGCAGGCGCCGGATCGCGAGGACGCGCCAGAAGAGCCAGATGTAGCAGAGGTGCGCGAGTCCGAAGCAGGCGAGCATCACGGGGAGCTCGGGTGCGGTGGGGAAGAAGGTGCCCGCTCCGTCGCCGAGCCACGAGAGCGCGATCGCGACGAAGAGGAACGTGAAGGGCGTGCTCCACGTCGACCCGCGGCCGGCCCAGAGCACGGCCACCGCCAGGAGGGGCATCAGGATGAGCTTCGTCGGTCCCGCGACGGCCTCGGCACCAACGGACAGGGCGGCGACGTGGACGATCGACGCGAGCGCGTACGGGACGAACCCCCACCACCAGCGGCGGGGGAGCGGCGCGCGGGCGTGCGCGACGCCATCGGGAAGGGCAGGTGACACGACACCACGGTAGCGCTCGGGCGCGGGGCCCCGAGTCGGGGCGGTGCGGGCGTGCTCCGGATCAGCTCGTGAGTTCGAGCTCGACGATCGCGATCGCGGGCTTGGGGCGGGCGACCTCGTGGAACCCCGCCGCCTCGAACGTCGACAGCACGCCGTGGTAGAGCTCGTTGGCCGACTTACTGTCGATGTCGGTATCGACCGGATACGCCTCGAGGATGCGCGCGCCACTCTGGCGCGCGTAGTCGATCGCGGCGTCGAGGAGTCGGGCGTTGAGTCCCTGGCCGCGGTGCTCGCGGCGCACCGCGAAGCAGCTCACCGCCCACACGTTCTCGTCGTCCCACGGCTGCGGCGAGGCGGCATAGGTGCGTGTGCGAGCGAGGCGGACCTGCGTCGTGCGCGGGCCGACGCGAACCCAGCCTGCAGCCTCGCCGTCGACGTAGGCGACGAGCGCCGGCGGGGGACCGGAAGTCAGCTCGGACTTCAGCAGGCCCTCGCGCTCTTCCTTCGAGGTCGCATTGAAGTCCTTGTTCGTCAGCATCCACCACTGGCACTGGCAGGAGGCGCCGTCGCCCCCGCCGGTGAGGGCGTGCTCGGCGTCGGAGAACCGGTCTTTGGTGGCGGGTTCGATGGTGATGGTCGGCATGGCCCGACGCTAGCCGCGGCATCCGACACCCGACAAGGGTCCGGCGCCGGTTCGCAGGGCCTGAGTCGAGCGGCTAAGATGGGGGAGTTGTCCGCTCCGGTGGGCATCGGGATGTGGCGCAGCTTGGTAGCGCACTTGACTGGGGGACACATTGTCTCAAGCGGTCAAGAACAGCCTCGAAAATTCAACAACGGGATGTGGCGCAGCTTGGTAGCGCACCTGACTGGGGGTCAGGGGGTCGCAGGTTCAAATCCTGTCATCCCGACAGAAAAACCTGATGGAACGGCATTTACGAGTGTCCGATTTCCGCGAGTATGCGTTGGGCGAGAGCCGATCCTGTGGTCCCTATTTGTGCTTCCTATGTTACGGGATGTCGAACCTCACGGAACTCGCACGGCCCCAACCTGTTCCCAAGCCCCTGACCCCCACGAATCAAAGTCAAGTGGTGTAAGAGCTCCATCTGAGATGCTGGTTCGTCCGTTCCGCGGCGCGCGTGAGCTCGGTGGTGTCGGTGTGCAGGTAGCCCTTGGTCGTCTCGATCGAGGCGTGTCCGAGGATGTCACGGACGATGTGAAGAGGGACGCCGGCGTTGGCGAACCATGTGGCCCCGGCGTGTCTGAGATCGTGTCGTCGCAGACCGGGGTGGCCGAGTCTTTGCACCAGGTTGGTCCAGTCCGTTGCTCGCGAGAGCGTTCCGGTGGTGAGGACCCCGCCCCGGGGCCCTCGGAGCAGCGGCTGATCACGTTCACGGTCCTCAGTTATGCGTCGGAGCGCGGGCTCCAACGGCTTGAGGATCGGTACCCGCCGTGCGTGCCTGCTCTTGGTGGGCTTGACGCATAGCCCGCCCGAACCGGGGAAGTGTTGCCGCGCGATGGTGACGAGACGGTTGTCCCAATCGATGTCGCTGACCACCAGACCCGCGACCTCGGACACCCGTGCCGCGAGAAGCGCGGAGAGGAGAACGAAGTCGCCATACGCCGCGTGAACACGACGGCACGCGTCCGCAAGGACTTGAACCTCCCCAAGAGTCGGAATCTTGCGGGCGAAATCGGCTGTCGACGACCGGGTCCGTCGTCTTGCGCGTGTCCTTGCGGGGTTCGCGGCGATGATCTCATCTCGCACCGCTTCGTCAAGCACCCGTGTAAGTGCCGACACCGTGTTCTTCAGGGTTGAAGGCGAGCAGCTGCCTTCCCACCTGTCTATCGTCCTATCGATGACGGCAGCACTGATCGATCGCACCGCCAGGTGCCCCAGGGTAGGAAGCACACGGACTCTGATGCTGCCGCGGTATCCGCTTGCGGTCGACGACGGATCGAGTCCTCGAAGATATCGGTCCCCAATCTCGGCGATGTAGTCGGCGAGCGAGATCAGCGGATCGCTCGCGATGTGCGTTCGTGACTGGATCTGTTTCAGGAACGTCCTGGCTTCTCCCTCGCGATCGAACGTTGCCGAGTAGCTTCGCCGTTCGTGTGAGGTGGGGTCGGACCATCGGGCGCGAGCGCGGAATCGGCCGTGGCGATTCGCGATGTCTTGCGTGAGGTGTACTCCGATGGGCGGGACGTGACGGTGATTGATATTCATTTGCTCGACGCTGGCAGAGCGCACCCGGTAGCGATCGCGATTTCGGATGCTTGGTGGGTGGTGCGCCGGGCTCGGCAAACGAACCGATGGCGGCGATCACATCGCCTCGGCGCGCCACACCCGGCGAGCTGTTGGGTTCAGACGCTCCGCTGTAGACGAGGGCCGCGACCTTCGTCGGTATCGGCTTCGGAGCCGCACGCACTCTGTTCCGCGGAACCCCATTCCAGGGATAGGGCGCCGCGGTGATATCCCTGCGAGTCAGGCGCGAGGACCAGCGAAACTGGCTCCCCCGGTCCCCATCGGGAACCTCGGCGCCAAGACCCGGTCGCCGTACTCTCGGTGACTCACTGCGTTTCCGTCGTTCTCACGATCGGCTTCAGTCACGCCAAGACGCCGCAGATGAACCTTGCGAAGATAATCATCCGTGTCCGCGCCCGTGTGACCGCCTGCTGCGACGGCGAATGCCGTCGCGAGCTCAAGAATCTGAAGGGTGACGGTCACGGCTATCTCGTTCCGGTCCATGAAAGGCGCTTCGTCGAACGTGCCGATGACGTTCGGCAGGAACCACCCTCGACCGTGGGTTGCACCCGAGCCCAGCGCCCAGTCCCAGAAGCCGACCCGGAGGTAGCGTCTGTATGCGTCGGTGGCGTTGAACTTCACGTTCTCGGTCGCTCCGTCGAGGCGCAGGTTCACCGTGAACTCGGGGCGTCGCGAGTCCGGCGTGCGCTCGACGCCGTGGCTCGTGAAGAACTCATGCATCGTGGGGATCTGTTCGCGTGCATCATTCGCGTCGCCCTCACCGTGGACGCCGAACGCCTCCGCCGTCCGGAGGTTGTCCTCGACAGATTCGATCTGGAACGCCGCCATCCGCAAGAGTGTTCGCGCCGGCGGGACCTCAGGGTCATAGATGTAGCAGAACCGCATCACGATCTCGCCTGCCGATCTGGTGAGGACCATCGCACTCATCGGCGCCGACGCGGCGGACTCGAAGATCGTGATGATCCCGTTCACGAGGTCAGCGACGGCCCGGATAGAGCGTTCCATGTCGATCTTGCTCTGAAGCACGACCGAGCCCAGGAACTCCGCGTGCTCTTTAGCGTGCACGTACTCGTTCAGCACTGTTCGCGGCGCGCCCGGTCGTCTGTCGCCGGCGACCGTGAGCACATCGGTGATGCGTTTGACGCGGTCGGACTTGTGCCCGGACTCGTACGCGGCGATCGCGACGAGCTGGCGGGCCATGAGCCGGCCCTCGGTGGTGTTCAGATCGAACCCGCCACCACGGACAGCCTCGATCCGCACCGGGTGCTACTCGACCAGGTCGATGAGGTCTTCGAGCTCGCGGGCTGCCGGTAGAGGCGGTCGACGTGCCAGACGATGATGTGCGTTACCCCGGCCCGCACCTGCGCGACGAGCGCGTCGTATCCGTTCCGCCGGCCACCGTCAAACGCGGAGACATCGTTGTCGATGAACACCTGCGGATCGGTGAAGCCGAGCTTCGCGGCGTGGGCGGCGCAGTCTTCTTGCTGGCGTTGGATGCCGGCTTGCAGGCCGGTGCGGTCCTGCGAGATCCGCAGGTACACAGCTGCTCGGGTCGTCTGTGTCAGGACCATCGGCTGAGGACGATGTAGGTGGTCGCGAAGATGGGCAGGGAGAGGATGAGGAGTAGAACAGCGAGCCGTGCGGTGCGGGCCCAGCTACTCAGCGCGAACCGTACGGTCTTCCAGCCTGCGTCACCCAACTTGGGAGAAAGCACTCGCATCACCTTCCTCTCGCCACTCATCGTGTTCTCCTGCGGCTAGTTCTTCTTCGTTCGAGGGGTCGAACGCTTCATCTTGACCTTTGACTTCGTGCTGGCCTTCTTCTCGCGAGCTCTCAGCTCGGCTTGCGCCTTCTTCTGCATCGCGATCCGCGAGGCGTAGCTGAACTCGCCGGTCAGCGAGTAATGGACCTGAATGGTCTTGCCGGTTGCGGACAGCGGTGCACTGATCGTCTCCTCGCGGGTGAAGAGCAAACCGGTATCACGGAGTTCCTTGACTCCGGTCTGGACCGTGCGCGCTTTCAGCCCATACCATGCATCCATCCGGTTGTACGTGAACCGGCACTCGTCCTGGTAGCTGGTCTCCTTCGCGACGACGAGCAGCACGGCGAGAGCGGGCATGGTGAGCTTCGCGAACCACTCGTCGTGCCAGAACACATCAGGGATCGTGAAGTATGTGTTCCAACGGTCGTCGCGGCCACCTGGCGGCGTGTAAGCCTCTTGTGCGTCCTCACGTCGAGGCGTGACGCGCACGAGTCGATCTTCGCGTTCGCGTTCCTCTATTAGCCCGAGTTCCTCCAGGTGCTTCCACGCTCGGGAGAGCGTTGAGGGCGACCAAGTCAAACTCCCCGGGGCAGTGAGCGCACGCGTCCAAGCTCCGGCAGGCAACGGCTCGTCCTGCTTGGACAGCCAGGTCCAGCAGCTGATGAGCAGCATGTACAGGAGCAGCTCTCTGTGTCGGCGCCCGGTAACCATGCGGCTCAGGGTGCTCGCCCGAGGCTTGTCCTCGTCGGGGAGCTGGACGAGAATATGACGAAACTGGGAATAGCCGCGTCCTGCCAGCTTCGTCATGAACGCGCGAGTATCCGTGGGAGAGGATCCCTCCGGAGAAGCCGCCGGGTTGGCTGCCGATGCGTGAGTGGTTGTGCTCATGCAGTCAGCAAAGCACATCTCGCCGATACAGGCCCTTCACGAATTCTGAGACCGCTTGTCGTTTCGTGCTAGCCCATGCAACACCCCCGTGCGATTCCATCGTGCGATGCCATGCTGCGACGCACTGCGATACCGCATGATGGCCGACGAGCACCGAGCGCGGTGGTGCCGTTCGCCAGTCAGGCGCTTGTTCGCGAGTTCAAGCGGTTTTGCTCGCCAAGGCATCTATCGGCGTGTCGCGGGTGAGTGGCTTCTCTCTCGTCATGACAGACCAGATCTCGTTGGCTTCTGCCCGATTATGACGGACGTTCTCTTTGGCGCGGGAGTGCTCTGCCTTACTTACTCGGCTGCATCTCCATCAGAGGTTGACGTGCTCTTCGACTACCTAACTGAACAACGATCCGCAACCGTCCTCTGTCGAGCCCTACCTTGATCTGCTCGAGCGGGACTTCGAGCACCGGCCGGTCGCCGCTGATGGCCAGGCTCGCGGTGACGAGGTGGGAGGTGTCGTCGGGGAGACGGGGCTGATGAGCAAGTACTCCTTGATCGTGTGGCCGTCGTAGCCTACTCGGCGGATGGCTGTCGCCAAGATGCTCCAGACCCCGACAGCCGCCGTGCGTCATCGACCCTCGAATGGATCGACAACGGAGTGCACGCCGTGTTCGGGGCATATGAATGCGATTCTGAAGCCTCGTTCGTGTTGGAACGGCTCCGGCTGGCAGTCGCGGCCGCATTGCGAGCAAGTCCTATAGGACTGGTCCTCGTCAATGTTCTCGGAGCCGTCGAGGAGCGGGGCGTCTGATGGTCGCTGGTCTTCGGCGGCATCGATGATGGCGGCGAACTCGGCGCTGTTGAGCACGTGGAGGTTGAACCCTTCTGCCTTGGCGCGCACCGCGGCATCGCTGGTGACGACGACCCATTCGGGTGCGCCCAGGAACTGGCCGTCTCGGGTCTTGCCATCGAGGGCGCAGGCGACGACGAGAGGGTCGGCGCCGCCGTGATTCGCGTATAGATCGACGAGCTTCGTGTCCCCAACCGGCACGGTCGCCATGATCCTTACGAGCCAATCGAGGACGCTGGACGTCGTCGGGTAGAGGTTCGCGCGCAGTACGTCGATGTCGGGGAACCCTTGTGCTTCGTGCAGCACCTCGCTGGGGATCACAGTGTGCTCGCGGAAGAACTCGCTCTCGCGGCGGTGCCGTCGCAGTTGGCTGAGCGCGTTCGTGTCCAGCACGTAGCGTTGCCCGAACCAGCTCATGCGACAGCCTTCCTGAGATCGCCGATCTGGTTCGGACGCAGGTGATTCAGGCAGACAGCGCGGCAGAACTCGCCCGGGGAGATGCTCGAAGAATCTAGTGCCCGGAGCATCCTCCTGCTGAGTTCGCGCCCGCCATATTTGCGTACCGCGTTCTCGGGCCGGATGGGGCTGCGGGCGTTGTTCTGCGGCTGGCTGAAGTACTCCGTTCGGAGTTCGTTTAGGTGCGACGCGCCGGTTTCTTGGCTGATGAGTCCTAGTCGTATCGCTCGTACAGTCATGGCGCTGGCGGTGACTTTGAACTCGTCGGAGGCGTGTTTGATGTCCTCGAGCGAGACGGGGCGCATCTCCATGACTTGTTCGCGTGGCATGAGCATCGCACCGGCGATGTCGTACTCGATGCCGAGATCGGTTTCGGCGCTTCCGCCGTCCCATGTCATCGGGGCGAAGATCTTCCGAGCCACGAGGACCGTCATCAGCGCGAGCGTGAAGATGGTCCGCCCGACCGGCTCTTGTTGATCCCCGTGATCGCCGCCGGCAAGGAAGATGAACGGTACCTTCGAGTCCCGGATCGTCATCCCGCTGAACTTCACATGGGAGAGGCGCTGCGGCATGTAGTGCTGGACGCTCTGCGATACGAGCACCTGGTTTGCCTCCAGCCGCTCGATAATGAGCGCAAGGGCATCCGTCTTGCGGCGACAGTCGCGCAACATCTCGTGTGTGAGCCCGATCGACGACATCAGGTTGGCCGCGTCAGTATCGACAGAGCCGCTGGACTTCCGGAGAAGCCCAACGATCGTGTTCCGGGTGAGCGTCGTGTCGTGCTTTCGAAGCAGCTGCTGCTTTCGGATGAGATCTTTCACGATCAGCTCGACGTCGCGTAGCTCGACTTTCGCGCGCGAGCCTAGCGAGAAGGTGTCTTTGCCGATGCCCGCGAGCAGCTTGTTCGTCTTCGTCTCCACCTGTGCCTGCACAAGGGGCAACGGTGCGAAGAACAACGGGATCGGTATCTCGCCCTTGTGCGCGAGATCGACGAGGTCCGTGAAGTTAATTCTGCCTGTGACCATCGCGTGTTCGTAGCCCTTGTACGTGCCCGCGACCGAGTTGTTGAGCAGCGTGGTGAACACCTGGATCGGGATCGGGACAGCAGCGCCGTTGAGCATCACGTCCATCGTCATGGCTGCCGCTCCTCCCTGTGGGCCCATGCTGTCGACTGCTCCGAAGAACACACAGGCTCAGCCCCGGCGCGTCGCGCTTTCCCCTCGCGTCTTCCCGACGTCCGGATCAGCGTCGACCATCGCGCAGCCCTACCTCACGCGCGAGTCCGACTCAGCTCGGCGATGCGCGCTCGAAACGTCGTTGGATGCGCCGGGAAGCACGCTGGTCAATGATCATGCTTCGTGATCAAATCGTGCGCTGAGGGGCCGATCGGAGGCCGGTACGCTCTCGACCTGCTCCAGACGCTTGAGCCAGATAAGGCAGCAAGACGCAGACCTGATAAGCGTCAATCAGTCGGGAGATTCTCGTCGGAAGCTTGAGTCGGGTGGAAGTCGAATAGGAAGAGCATCTGACTTAGCACCTGGAGCACAACGACGGCGTCGAGGTGCGTGAGCTGTTCGAGGAAACCGTGTAGATAGTCGTTGCGGATATTGAATCCGAGCTGGTCGGTGAGCGCGAACTCCCAGAATCGACCGAGACGCGTGGCGTTCCCCATGTGCGGGATGAGGTCCGCGATCAAGCCGCCGAGAGTCTTGAAGACGTTGGCCCCGCCGGCGGGGTTGTAAATGGTGATCTGCGCCTGGACTGCAAGGGCGCGGATGGCAGCTTCGATGGTCGGCAGCACATTGCCCGCCGGCTCCACGTCACTTTCGAGGAAGGCGGTGAATGCACGTCGCACTCGCTCAGCTCCGAGCGGCGTGAACAGCGGGGACCGCTCGAGCCGCTCTGTGAGAGCGGTGATGCATTCGGGACGGTTCAGGAGAATGAGCAATCCAGGACCGATGACGAGCTGGAATTGGTACTCGTACAGTCGCCGATCTTCTTCGTGGTGACGGTAGCGGATGATGTCGTCGTCGGAGCTGGCCTGGAAACTCACGTGGCCAGCGCGATTGACCTCCGCCAGCGTCGCTATCCGATCCGCGACCTGGAACTCGTATGGTTGCCGTTCGGCCGCTGGCAGAAACGCTGGTGTCTTGCTAGCCCAGATCGCCCAAGCTTCGTCTGGCGGCGAGGTTCGCAAGAGCTCACGGAAGCGCTCAACCTGCCCGCGCGTTTCCTCATCGAGTTCCCACGAAAACTCGGAGACCTTGAAGTCGTAGTCCTCCGGCCGAATCTGGGCGAGCGCGCTGCTTGCCTCGCCCGCGACATCACGAAGACCCTGGGCCCGCGCCGTAGCGAGAACCTGCCGTAGCAAACCCTCCATCAGAAACCCCTCCCGTGTGCTGGCTTGCGCGATCAGCGCTCGAAGGTGCTCCGAAAGGATGCCATCGGACTCCGCCTTGGTCCTCTGCAAGGAGCTCAAGAACAGAGCGAGTTCGTGTCGAAGATGCCAATCGTCCTCGAAGAGCGGCAACGCCTGCCGGAGCCGCGCGTCGGCTTCCGCCTTCGTTCCGCCACAGAAGACGAAGTACTCGAGAGCCCTCAAAATCGTGCCGCCCTCGGCGTGCTCCGACGAGGTCGCATCAATTGCTTCATCCACGATCGCCAGCAATCGCGCTCGGGTGGCAGCCTTCCTCGCGTCGTCGCCGAGCCGACGCGCGACATCGAAGGCCTTGGCGGCAAGCGCGTATTGCTCGATGCGATCCAGCTGCGGGTCCTCGGCGAGATCCAGATACGCATCGACCGCAGCCGCGGCGATTTCGATCTGGTTGGTCCGGTAGGTGAAGACAAGGTTGCCGATATGCGCCCTCACAAGCGGACTCGCAGTCGGAGACCCTGCCGCCTCGCGAAGGACTTCGAAGTCAAGCGTGCCCGGGTCAGTACGGCCTTCTGTGTACTGCTGCTGCCAATAGGGACGTTTCAGCGGCGCATCATCCTCGTACAGCCGAACGCTGTGCGAGAAGCCGCGGAGGAGCGCGACCGCCGCTGGTGTTTCTGTCGCCTTGAGATGCGCGATCAGTTCGGAGACCGCATCCTCGCGTCGCCTAGCATCCGACACTGCGTCGAGGGCGGAGATCAGCCCGCTGCTCGCGTCGTTGGCGTCGCCCACGAGCTCAGACACCTGGAGCGCCTCCGATTCGCGCGGTCTCGTTTCATTCTTCGATGCGCGTCAGGAGCATGTTGCTGAGTTCGCGTGCTGTCGTGGAGTGGAGATAGTGCCGCACGCCGTGGATCGTGATCTCCAGGCACTCCGCTTCGTTGGCACCAGCCAACTCGACCGCGACGTGGCCATCGGGCCAGTTCTGTGGCACTGCTGGCTCGTGGGTCTCTCTGATCAGGATTTTCGCAGGCTTTTTTCCTCTATGACTCATCGCGCACCTCCTGGAACGTCGCTCTGTCATTCATGATCCCGTACCCCGTGCCCGGCGGCCAACGACCGAGAAACGAACTACCCGCAGCAGCGGCGCGCTACACAACCAGAAAGAAGTCAGCGAGACGCGCATAAGGCCTGGTCGGAAACGGTTTCTAACCAAGAAAATGTAGGGGGATTACAGCGAATACAGAGTGAAATCTCTGACGTCAACCGAAGAGAAGACCTTCCGGTCTGCTACGGATCGCTAAGTGGGCGCGGATGAGACCGGGCGGCTGGGAATCAGAGGCTCCGCGGAGTGCGCGGTTGCATCACATTCGAGTGTGGTCGCGCTCACGTTCGGCCGGGGAGATGCCGCTCTGGCGGGGTCAGATTTGCGTGCGGGGGTTGAAGCCGGGGGCGGTGCGGGGTACACGCGTGGGCTCGACGGCATCGCCAAGGTGGTGGATACGCCAGCTGCTATTGGGCACGATCTCAATCTCCGGGCGCCAAACGAGCGTCGCGTGGACCGTGGCCGGGACACGGTCGAGGCTGTCGTTGGTGTGCCGGCTAGTCTCAACGAGGCGGACGTAGGCGACATCGGGCGCGTCGATACCGTATAGCGCAGTCATGCTGATCTTCAGCCCGCTGTCGAAAACAGCGCGCGCTCGGTTGAAGTCTCCCCACGAGGGGAGCGATTCCGGTGTCACGAACGCTGCCAGGAGTTCGGTGGGTGCGTTCTGTTGTCCCAGACCGGTGCGGAAGACATCGACGAAAAGAGCTGGGTGCCAGTCGGGTAGCGCCTCGTACGCCAGGAGCGCATCATCTTCGTCGGTCCAACCGACTGGTTCGTTGCTCATGACTTGATGATTGCAGGGGGCTCCGACGCCGGAGCGAGTCGTTGATGGCGAGTCGATTGCAGGGCTGGATGCGCCGCGCGCTTGACCGGCCGTATTCAGCGGTTCTTGACCCGCTCACACTGATGCAGCGCTCCGCGGGAATGACATCGTCCTGTGGGAGCATCGCTGTGTGACCGATGCTGCGACGCCTGATGCGCCCACCGTAACCGTCAAGTTGGAGTACGTCAGCGCAGTGGCGATCGGAGTCAACGAGGAAAGCGGCGCTTTCCCTGCATCCATCATGGCGTGCGTCGCTCTGATCGATGGCGCTGCCTTGGACCCGTCAAAGGTTGTGTTTGTCATCACCGGCGACTTCGTGGAGTCGGTGCGGAGCCGTCTTCCTGCTGATCTGCGTCACCTGTATCACGCCACGAGGGGTGGCGGCATTGTCGGTGGGAAGACGATGGATGTCGGTCACGGCGTTCACGTGATCGTTCCGTCGTTCTGTTTCGAGGACGTCGCGGAGCCCGGTTTTGATCATGCGGAGCGTGACAAGCTCGTGCAGCGCATGGTGCTTCATGAAGCGCAGCATGTGACGATGCTGCAGGCCAGGGAAGACGGCGCCCTCACGCGCGCGGGTGAGGGCGAAGCACGATGGAGCTTCCTGGCTTGTGCCGACTCGGTCATCAGCGAGTATCGGGCTGAGGCCGGGGTTCCTGTGTCGCATCGCCCAGAGTTGTTCTCCTGGAGCCCTGATGAGGTGCTCATGCAGCTTCGTTCAGATCTCGGTCGTATCGCCACGGTCGAGTATCAGAGCCACCTGGATGTGCGGAAGTTCGCCTACGACGTCGTAACGGAGGCTCAGACGGCATGGAAGCTGCTGGGGAACATCGTCGCTGCCCGTGTCGTTGGCGGGATCGCCGCGGACGCTGCCTTTGGCGCCGATGTGGAAGCCAGCGTGGAGTGGAAGTTGATGGGAGCGCCACATTGGAGGCAGTTCGCCGCCATCCTGGCGGGTGTGCCGTCGTCGGAGGTGCGCATTGCTGCGGACGATCTTTCTGCAGCCCGAAACCTGTTGGCCGATCTGTTCGACGAGTGGCTAGTGACCCTCGGGTTCAAGTGGAGCGACGCTGACCAGACCTTCCGCGTGACCTCATGGCGGTTGTACGAGTAGACACCCCCTTAGCGCGCTCGGTGTCCGTCCACTAGCGGGCAATCCGGGACGTGGTGTCGCCGGTGAGGTGTCGCAGAGGCGCAGTAATGTCAGGGAGCAGGGCGAATCAAACGCGAGGTGAGGCATCGACACGGGAATCATTCCGCTGGGAGAGCGTGCCTGGCGGGGCATCCTCGATCACGTGATCGCGGTCGGGGACGAGGCCGAGACAAGCTACCTGGAGGTCAAGGGTCCGCTCGATCTGAAAGGCGCGGAGGGAGTCGCGAAGGTCGCGAAGTTCCTGCTCGGCGCCGCGAACCGACAACCTCGGGACGCAGCTCGTCACTTCCACGGGTATGCAGTACTTGTCATCGGCGCGCAGAAGGGCGAGACGCCGGGCATTCCCCGGGGCGTCGAGCCCCATGAACTCGAAGATCGACTCCGCCCCTATCTCGGGCCACAGTTTCCCTCGTTCGAGTCCGGACGGATCACAGTGGACGAGGAGCATGAGGTGCTGTTCGTCATCGCCCAGCCGCCCCGGGACGGGCAAACAATCTTCCCTTGCCACAAGAACTATCAGGGCGCGAAACGCACCGACAATCTCGATGACGGCGCGATCTATGTGCGAGGCGCCAGCAACACCCGGCCGGCTCGTTCCGGCGAAGTGCTTGCCCTGGTGGAACGCGCGCGTAGCGTCGGCAAGACACCGATCGCTCTCGACATCGAAGTTGTCGGCCCGATCAGCCGCGTCGAGCGGGTCAATGAAGTTCTGGAGGACCTCTACGCGTTCGAGGAAGAGGAATTCGTCAAGCACAAGCCGGCCGCCAAGAACGCCCTCTCGTCGTCAATACTCTCAGCATCGATTCTTGGCAGGTCCGAGCCGACGACAGTCGAGGAGCGCGCACAGCGGTTGGCGCAATGGCGGCACGACCAGGTCGAGAACATCGGCAAGGGCCGTGCACACTTCCTCGGCGTGACGCTCACTGGTGTGGGTATTCGCGTGACCAGCCGGGACCGCTTCGTGTCCAGGCCCCACCTCATCGTGACCTTCCACGACTGCGAAGCACTCGCGCACCGTGACGCGGACGAGGCGGACTGGAGCAAGGTCGTCGAGCCGGTCGTGAGGAAGCAGAATCCGCTTGGTCTAGGGTTCGATCCCGCCGATCTCCAGATCGGCGGGATGCGCGACTATCCAGTCAGTTGGGGCAACCGCGACACCGACGCTGTAATCACCCTCACTCCTGAGTCGTTTCGTCCGAACGTCCCGTGGAGCAGCGACGAAGATGACTACGTGCTCCTTGCTCGGGATCCGCGGGCTGAAGTGGTCAGGCTCACGTGGGTGCTCACCGAGGACGGCAACGATGCCACCACCACTGGTGAGCTCGAACTGCCCATCGCCGAAGCCGCAGATGCCGGAGAGCTCTTCAAGACGGCGTTCCTAGGCAACGGTTGAGGGTTCCCGGCTCGGAGCCCGACAGGCACTTTGACTTTGGGCTATCGCAGCCTGACTTGGATCCCTGGAGTGCGTGGCCTCGGTTGGTGTGGCCCGTCTGTGCGACTCGTGAGTCTAGGGCCGAACTAGCCGCGCCTGAAGCCGCAGCTACGCTGAGGTCATGACAGCCAGCCAGCCCGCCAGGAGCCAGGTGAAGGGTGCTCACATGGTGTCCAGCGGGTACATCAGCGCGTGGGCCGACACGAACAACGTCATCGCTGTGCTCGATCTGGAGGAGGGGATCGGGTATCACAAGTCCTACAAGAAGGCGACGGTGGTGAACTACGTCTACGAGCCCGCCCTGCTCAACTACGACCTTGAGGGGGAGTACGCGCGTATCGAGGGTGCAGGCATCCGCGTGATCCGCATGCTGCGGGACGGGCTCGAGTTGACCGTCCAAGAGCGGACGCAGCTGATCGAGTTCCTTGAGATGCATCGCTATCGGGGGCGGTATGCCGATCGCGCGGAGGTATGGGTTCCCGGCGTGGCGATGATGTCCGACGGCGCAGCCAAGGACATCGAGCTCCGGTTGGGCGACATGACGCTGCTCACGCGCGATCGGGAGCCGGGCCCGAAGCTCACCGAGCTGGGCCTGGAGGAGCGGGAGTGGACTGTGTGGGAGGTCGACGACATCCCAACCGGCGACGGCGCGGTCATGCTCTGGGGGTCCAGCGCCGCGACTGGCGCCGACTGCGTCTCGGTCGTGACCTTTCCGCTGTCGCCGACGCAGTTGCTCTTGATCGGCGACGAGCTGCCAGAGGGTGTGCCCTTCAAGATGCGGCTCGCGATGAACTGCCGGCGCTGGATCGTCGGCAAGAAGGGCACGCTGAACTTCAAGCAGGCCGCCGTCATCGCCGCTGAGCGCGCTAAAGAGCGGGCCGAAGGGCCTGCATGACGACGCACCGTTGAGGGCGCTTCGGGGGCGCTTGGGAGAGGCTTGGCCTTCGTGCGGGGAGGCATCGACGAGATGCTCGCTGAAGCTTTGCAGCTGGCCAGGAGGCGGTGCCGAGTCGAAAGGGCGCCGCGGGACCGGTCCATCCCGCTACCTTGAGCAGGTGGCCTCAACCCTGTCGTGGGATGATCTCACCAGCGGGCCGTTCCGGATTCATGCCGTGACTGCTCTCAACAGCAGCATCCTTCGTCAGGGAGGCTCGTTGTACGGCGTCCGCTCTGAAGAGTTCTATCACTGGATTCGGTCAATGCACTCGTCACTCGTTGCCGAACTCGCGGCGGTGGGAGTGAACTACGACGACATTGCGCGTGCGCTGGTGCCTCATCCCGGGAGGCGTGAGATTGCGCTGCTGTTCGACTGGGGCGTGGAGTCCCGAGCTTCGGGCGGGTTCTATGGTCATCACCTCGCCGAGGTGTGGATCCCCGCGTTGCCGCGCCCGGCACGCAACAGCGGTCTCAATGCGATCCTGCACGGAGACCTCTTGGAGGGCCGCGGATCGACGCTGAGGGCTGCGCTGTTGGAGCGGGGCGAGCTCGTCAACCCGAACTATCTGAACGCAGACCAGATCTATGTCGTTTATGTGTCGAACCTGTCGCGCGCTCAGGCAGAAACACTGATTGCTGATGTGCGGACCGACCCCGCCTACGTAGGACACGCCGACTGCACCACCCACAGCGCGCTCAAAGAGCATATGGCACTTTCATTGCCGCAACTCGGGCTGAGAGTCGGATCGGTGGTCCTGGATGGCGTATACGACGATGTCCCCAATCCGCTCGGCTATCCGTTCGAGGCCGCGGGATTCACAACGGTCGGAGTGACATCGGAGCTTTACCTCCCGTTTCTCACCTTCCGCATCAACACGCGGCTCACGGGCCGCAACTTCTCCGACAGCGAACTCGCGTTCGGGGCGCTGGATCCGAATGCAGGCGCGGTAGAGAGTCCGAATGTCTGGATGACCGCTTCCCGGTTCGAATACCTTCACTCCGGACAGCGCCGTGGCGCACTCGCACTGGCCGAACTGGTGCATCTTGAGCGCGAGGCGCTAGAGGTGACTCTCACCGGGCTCAGCGCTGAGGGGCACATGTACAACCTGCGGTACGAGCGTCACGCCAACACGGGTGACGAAGTGCTCATGTACAACTCGCTGGTCGAGATCGACACGACGACGGGGACTCGTCTCCACATTCTCGCGCTGAAGTACGACCCCGAGACTCGCGCCTCTGAGTTGGTCACGTTCATATGAGGTCCGTCGGTCGTAAGCCGGCTGACACTCCGCTTGGTGTGAATGCTGCTCAACCTCCGTGTCACGACATGGGCTTAGCTGAGGTCAGAACGACGCGGCCCGGATGACGTCGATGAGGCTGCCGGGAATGGGGGAGCCGGTGATGACCCCCAGGGGCGGAAGTGTGCCGTCGAGGCGGAGCCCGTCCTCGAGCACGACCGTGTTTGGTCGACGCCAGTTGATGGCGTTGAACGGCAAGAGCGGGAGATCGGCGAGATCGCCTTCGGGAGTGTTGTGGAGGAGCTCCCAAGCTGCGCCCTCAGCGACCAGGGGATGATCGATTGCCCATCCGGGATGGTAGACGAGCGTCAAACAGATGCCTTCGAGCGTGATCATGGTCATCGGAAACGGTGTGGTGCTGCCGTCGTCGAGTTGAACCACCTTGGGAAGCAGGACGCGTGCGGTCGGGGTCCCCTTTTCTCGCTCGGCGCGAAACGCCCACAGCGAGAGGTCTGGCGGTGGGGGAGTGCCGTCGATGAGCCACGAGAAGTGTTCCGTCTCCCAGTCTCCGATGATCCGGTGCTTGTTAATCTTGGGGTGTTGGTGCATAGCGAGTGGATGGGTAGCGAGGAGAAGGATCTTCGCGAACCACAGCCCCACGGCGGCCCATTCGCGCGCCTCTGCATCTCCGACCCAGGAGTTCGGCGCCAACCGCCGGACGATCTCCTTCGCCGGCTTCTCGAAGCGGGTATCGAGCGTCGCATTACAACTCCGACAAGCCGGTACGAGCAAGCGTTGGCGCTCGGCGAAATGTAGAGGCTCGTCATCACGGTTGAGCAGAGCCTCACCGTTGGATGACCACCCGAAGGACGGCGCCCCGGCGGCGTCGGCGTCCTTGAGGAACCACGCCGGCCAAACATGCTCTCCCTTGCCCACAGCGGGCCTGATCCCGCAGATAACGCAGTTCACCATGCGGAGAACCTAGCGTGTCCACCGCGGGCCGCGAGCGGCTTGGGCGAAGCACAGACCGGCTGATGATGTGGCCCGGCGCGGTCGTGTGTCATAAGCGACAATCGTTGTCGAGGCTAGTGCCTGCGAGGATCGCAAACGCAATGAAATACCTGGTCGGGGCTGTTTTCATCGATGAGAAATATAGGGGGTATCGCAGCGAACACGACGCTGCTGGCGCCGCCGCGTACCTTGGTTGTGTGAGCGGGCAAGCTGCGCCTTCGGGTTGTTGACTCGAGCCCGGCGTGCCCGCCAAGCGCCGGGACCTGCTCGGGACCTAATGCATGCAATTCATGAAAGTCATGACGTGAAGTGGCGCCGTCTGAGGGGCAGAGATGCCCGGAAAATCAGGGATTCGGGTCGAACCGGGTACCTGGGGGTCAAGGGGTCGCAGGTTCAAATCCTGTCATCCCGACGGAAAAGCCCTGGTGGGGGGTAACTCTCTCACCGGGGCTTCGTCGTTCGTTGGCTGCCGTCCCCGGAGTCCCTGCTCAACCCCGATCGCCGGGACGACCCTGCCGAGCCACGGCGGTAGTCTCTCGAGGTGACCCCTTCGAAGAAGCCTCGCGTCGGAGCCGTGATCCCCGCCCTCTCTCGGACGCCGGCGAGGATCCGCTGGATCACGACGGCCCTCTCTCCGCTTCTCGCGGTGGCGTTGCTTGCCTCATGCACGGCGAGCCCGCACGAGCCGGCCCGCACCCCGCTCTCGCCGTCGGACCCGGCGGTGACCCGGATCGTGCGCGAGGCGATGGCTGATCACAACCTTCGTGCTGTGATCGTCGAAGTCACCAAGGATGGTAGGACCCTCGCCCGAGAGGCGTTCGGGGAGTCAGTGACCGGCGTGCCCGCGACCCCCGACATGCACTTCCGGAACGGGGCCGTCGCGTTCGCGTACATCGGGACGCTCCTCATGGAGTACGTGGACGAGCGCAAGGTCGAGCTCGACGACACCATCGATCGCTGGGAGCCCGCGCTGCCCGACGCAAGCCGGGTGACGCTGAGGATGCTCGCCGACCAGACATCGGGCTACCCCGACTACGAGACCGACCCCACGTGGACCGCGTCCTTCAACGCCGACCCGCTCCACATGTTCACCTATCAGGAGAGGCTCGCCTCGGCGTTCGCGCGGCCCGCCCAGTTCGCGCCCGGCACCAACTGGAGCTACTCCCACACCAACTTCATGATCCTCGGTGACATTCTCGCCAAGATCGGCGGAGCTCCGCTGGAGACCCTCCTGAAGCGGAAGGTCCTGGAGCCGATGGGGTTGCGCAGCACGGTCGCGAACGAGGGATCGGACATCCCGGCGCCGGTCCTGCACACCTTCAGCTCCGAGCGCCGCGGTGCGCTGGGCATCCCCGCCGACGTCCCCTTCACGGAGGAGGCGACATTCTGGAACTCGCAGTGGGGTACTCCGATGGGTGCCAACCAGACGACGACAATCGACGACCTCACGACCACGGCCATCAAAGTCGGCACGGGGGCGTTGCTGTCGCGGTCCAGCTATCACGCCATGACCGACGCGAGCCTCATCGGATTCGGCGAACGGGGGCCATCGTGCGCGCCGAGCTGCTTCCCGCAGACGGTGCGCTACAACTACGGCCTGGGCGTCGTCCGGTCAGGTGACTGGATCCTCCAGAACCCCTCCCTGAGCGGGCTGAGCGCCACAGAGGCCTACCTCCCATCGGAGAAGCTCTCGATCGCTGTGGTCATCACTTTCAAGCCCGCAGCATTCGACGCCGACGGCAACTATCAGGCGTATCAGAGCACGCAGCTGTTCCAGCAACTCGGCGCGCACTTCGCTCCCGACGACGCGCCCCCGACATAGAGGGGGATCTCCCGTGATGGTGGCGACCTAGGTCTATCGTCGCCGTGCCGCCGGATTCATAGCGTTGGAGGTATGAATACCCGATCCTTCACACGCCCGCGGCTGTGGGCGGCCGCGCTGGCGATGACCGTTGTCACAGGCGTCGGCGTCCTCGCTGCCGCTCCGGCCGCAACCGCCGACGAGGTCTGGCACAGGACCGCGCACGCACAGGTGTCCTTCGGCCCCTACGTCGCGCTCGACTCGGTGCGCTACTCCGCGGACACCGTTGCCGCGCACCCGTCCGGCGGACTGGAATGGACCGTCACCACCTACGACTACACGTCGGGCGGCCCCGCGCACTATGTCGACATGACGGGCCGCATCGTCGACGGCGGCGCGCCCTCCGCGTACTGGACGAAGATGACGCTGGGCATCAAGGTCGCCGGAGGCGGCGTCTACACCAGCCTTCAGTGCGCGATCTATTCCGGTGACCCGGATGCCGGCGGCACGGCCCTCGACCTCGATACGGCGTCTCCGTACACCTGCGCCTCCACAGACTGGACATACGATCCGAGTCACTCGTCCGACGTGCCTGTCCCGGGAACGCTCGAGTCGCTGGACTGGGCGACGGTCCAAGGCGTCGTCGAGCCCAAAGGCGACGTATCCCTCGGTGACGGGCGCATCGAATCGCGGAACCGATTGATCATCGACGGCGCGGCCGCATCGATCGCGCACGATTACCACACCGTCACGTCGGGGACGCCAGTGATATGGACCGCGTACAAGCGGAACGCGGAGGCCGAGGACACGGTCGGCGCAGACGCCACCTTCGCGTACCGGATCTACGACAGCGGCGCTCCCACGGGCTACTGGGTGCTCGGCGAAGCGATCAACGAACGCTCCATCGTCTTCAAGCACACGGCGAGCTGTGTCGTCTACCAGGGTGATCCGCTCGCCGGTGGAGTCCCTGCGACCGTCACGCCCTACGTCTGCGACACGACGCCCGAGAACATCTCCGGAGCCGGGTACTGGCAGGTGACATTCGCGGTGCAGCGGGACGACATCGTCGACGTCGGCCCCGCCGAGGCTGCGAGGCTCATCCGAACCGACTGCGTTGCAGGGGAGTGCGTGTTCGTCCCCACCTCTTCCGCGCCGGTCTTCGGAGACGTCATCCACGGTGCGCCGCAGGCCAACCGAACCGGCACCGAGAAGTCGGACTCGTACGAGTTCTCCATCAAGAAGGGAACGACCTCGTCATTCGAGACGACGGTGTCGACGGAGGCCGACTTCTTCGACATCTTCAAGTCGTCCGTCGAGATGAAGTACGGTGTCGAGATCTCGGAACGGATCGATCAGACATATACCCACGAGCTCCCGGTCCCCAAGTACTCCGTCGCCTGGTTGGACCTCCGGCCCGGCTTCACCGAGTACACGGGTGACTACCTGATCCACTCGAACGGAGTCTGGTATCGCGCGTCGGGGATCACGTATACCGTCCCCATCAAGGACGGCGACGGCTCGTACGTGTCCGAGTGCGCGGGAATCAAGGGTCTCCCGTACGACCCCGCCGATTGCGCCGGCCATCCGCCTGTCGTCGATCCGGACGGAGGTTCCGCCGGTCTGGGCGGCGCTGCGCCGACCGGGGCGGCCACCCCGATCGCGGGCAGCGAGACCTCCGCCGCGCGGCTGGCCGAGACCGGGGGAACCGCGCCGGTCGGGCTCCTGTGGGGCGCGTTCTCTCTGCTGGGCCTCGGAAGTGTGCTGGTGACCGTGCCTCTCGTGGCGCGCCGGCGGTCCAGGCGGCCGGAGTCGGGCGTCTGAAGCGGGCTGACGAGGAGCGACCACCCCAGGGTGGTCGCTCCTCGTCAATCGCGGTCCAGGAAGCGGATGACCGCCTGCACCCTCCGGTGGGCGTCGGAGTCGGCGGCGAGCCCGAGCGCATCGTAGATCCGTGACACGTGCTGCACCACCGCCTTCTCCGTCAGGAACAGCTTCGCGGCGATGCTGGAGTTGCTGCGGCCCTCCGCGACGAGGGCGAGGACCTCCTGCTGCCGCGGAGTCAGGGAACCCACAGCGCTCTCGGATCGGGCGGCCCTGCCGAGCATGACCTCGACGACATCGGGATCGAGGGCCGTGCCGCCGTCCACGACGCGATGCAGGTCGGCGAGGAAGGTGTCGACGTCGGCGATGCGCTGCTTGAGCAGATACCCCACCCGCCCGGCCCCGGCCGCGAGCAGCTCGCGTGCGTACCGCCGCTGCACGTGCTGCGAGAGCACGACCACAGCCGTCCCGGGGTGATCGCGACGGATCCGCAGCGCCGCCTGCAACCCCTCATCGGTATGCGTGGGAGGCATCCGGATGTCGGTGACGACCAGATCGGGATCGAACGCGGCCACGGCCTCGGTCAGGGCCCCGGCATCGTCGACGGACGCCACCACCTCGTGGCGGGCGTCCTGGAGCAGGAGTTCGAGGCCCCGTCGGATGAGCGCCTCGTCCTCCGCGATCACGATACGCATGTCAGCTCCACCCACAGGTGTGTCCCCTCTCCCCGGATGCTCCGCAATGTCATCGTCCCTCCCGCGGCGTCCACCCGGTCGGCCAGTCCGCGCAGTCCGGTTCCGGCCTCCATCGACGCGCCGCCCCGACCGTCGTCATGCACCTCGACGCGTACGACGTCGCCTGTGCGCGTGATGCGCACCTCGGCCGATCGGGCGCGAGCATGCTTCACGACGTTCGCAAGCCCTTCGGCGAGGACGAAATACGCGGTGTACTCGTCCGCCCGGTCGAGTGAGCCGTCCGAGATCTCGCTGTGCAGCCGGGTGGGGATCGGCATCCGGTCGACCAGGTCCTCCGTCGCGGCGACGAGGCCTCGCTCGATCAGCGCGGCAGGCATGAGGTCGTGGACGAGTCGGCGGAGGTTCGCCGCCGCGTCGTCGATGTCCGACCGCAACCTCGTGGCGCGGCTCTCGATGGCGTCGGGCGGCGCCGATCCGAGTCGCTGCGCGTCGAGTGCGAGCATGACCAGCTGGACCTGGATGCCGTCGTGCAGGTCTCTTGCGATCCGGCTCCGCTCGCGATCCGCAGCCTCCACGATCCGCTCGCGTGAGGCCTGCAGCGCCTGCCCGCTGGCACGCAGCTCGGCGGTGAGGCGTTCGCGTTCGACGGCGATCGCCACGACGTTCCCTGCTGTGCGGACGAGGTCGCGGTCTCGGAGCAGCTCCGCGTCGTATGAGATGCCGCCCACGCGACGCCCGTCGACTCGCACCTCCTGCCATCCACGACGCGGGTCAGCGTCCGGGTCGGGAGCTGCCCGTCCGTCGACGCTGACATATTCCCGCCGATCCGTCGCCCAGAAGTAGAGATCGAGTGTGGGATCGCCGAGAGCTCTGGCGAGAGCGGCGGCCAGGGGCTCCTTGGTGGTGACGGCGGCGCCGAGCCAGGTCCCGAGCTCTTCCAGCTCGCCGGTGCGGGCGAACCCGCCGCGTGTCATCCCCAGCACGAATGCCAAGGGCGTCCCGGCGACAGCGATGAACTGAAGGAGACCGCGAACGGTCGGGGCGACGCCCATTACTCTCACCAGCACGAGTGAGCTGAACGGGATGAACAGGAGGACGAAGATCCCGTAGGCGTAGAGCGGTATCAGGACACGGCGCTGCGGCGGCTCGGCCGCACGAAGGCGTGCAATCAGAAGGACTGCCACGGCGATCAGGACTGCTCCGCCGAGCACGCTCTGGACGAGGGCGGCTCCGGCGGAGACTCCCGGCAGGTCGGCGATCGCGAAGGGGGGGAAGGTCCCTCGGGGATTGAACAGATACTGCGGTGCCTGCGTGAGGATCGCGACCGTGTATCCGATGAGAACGATGATCCGGTCGCGTCGCACAGAGAGCGAACCACCGGGGAACGCGAGCAGCAGGTGCGCTGTCGCGGGCATGACGAGTACCTGGCAGATCGCGCCGATCGCCTGGAGGGCCGGCGCTTCCGTATTGCCCAGCGATCCGAGGAAGACGCAGAGACCGCTCCACAGGATCAGGAGGCCCATCGGGTTGCTCGGACGCTGTCGCCAGGCCACCAGCCCGGCCGCGAGATAGATCCAGAACAGCAGCGGCAGGCCCGCCAGCACCCACTCCAGCCCGGCGTCCACGGGCAGGAGCGCGTATTCGAAGCCACCCAGAAGAAGGCCGGCCGTGGCGATGGCGAACAGCGCCCGGTCCAGTGAACGCGCAAGCGCGGAGCGGACCCGTGGGGGTGCGACCATGACACTCTCCCTCCTGACGGACGTCCTATTGTGGACCGCGGGCGCACGGCGGACGAGAGACCTAGGTCGCCAACGTTCGCATCGAGGCGCGACGGACCGAGCGCGGAGCGGAGGTCGGGTCGTCGCTACCGTCGCCGCTCCGCTTCTCGGTAGGCAGCGATCAGCGACGGCGCGTCGCCGTGCCACGGTGCACCGTGCCCGGGGATCACCCAGTCGACGTCGAGCGACGCGATCCGGTCGAGGGATGCCGACGATCCGGCCTGGTCGTCGGTGAAGGGGGCGGGTTGCGGGCCGGTCGCACCGGTGAGCACGTTGCGGGTGGTGAGCTCGTCGCCGACGAACACCGCGCGGACGGAGGGCACGTGGATGGCGACGCTGCCGGGGGAGTGCCCCGGCATCCCGATGATCACCGGTGCGCCCGGCAGTGGCAGCACATCGCCGTCCTCGACGGGCACGACTTCCTCTACGGCAGGCATCCGGAACCCGCCCTTGCCGATGGCGTACGCGAAGAACCGGAGCATCGGTCCGAGGCGGCGCTTCTCCGTGGGCGTGGCCGGCGGCTTCTCTCCTTGGGCGCGAGCCGCGTCCGCCGCGCCGACGTAGACCGGGATCCCGAGTTCCTTCCGCAGTCGCTCGGCGAAGCCCGTGTGGTCGGTGTCGCCATGGGTGAGCACGATGCCGCGGATGTCGGAGAGGGGCCGCCCGATCGCGGTCAGCTCGCGGCGCAGGTCGGAGTAGTGGCCGGCGAGTCCGGCGTCGATGAGGGTGATCCCCTCGTCGGTGACAATGAGGTGAACGGCGATGAGGTCGTTGCCGATGCGGTGGAGTCCGGGGGAGAGCTGCATGAAGGCTATGCTAGTTAGCCATCAGCACATCGGTCAAGCGAGATGAGGAGGTCGTGGTGCCGGCACCGGAGAAGACGACGCGCGCGGCGATCATCGCGGCCGGTCGCACGCTCGTGGAGCGTGTCGGCGTCGACGGGCTCACGATGCAGGCCGTCGCCGAGCGCGTCGGCGTCCGCGCGCCCTCCCTGTACAAGCGCGTCCGCGATCGGGACGAGCTGCTCTCGCTCGTGGTGGCGGCGACCGTCGAGGACCTGGCGCTGCGGATGAACGCGACGCGCAGTGAGCCCGATCCCCGTGTGCGATTGATCGCGCAGGCCGACGCCCTGCGCGCGTTCGCGCACGAGCAGCCGGTCGGCTTCTCGCTCGTCTTCGCGGCGCACGGAACCCCGCGGGTCGATCCGAGCGCCATCGCGGGCAGTGTGGCTCCCCTTCTCGACGCGGTGACCGAACTCACCGGTCCCGAGCATGCCCTCGACGGCGCACGACTCCTCACGGCGTGGGCGAACGGCTTCCTCACGATGGAGCTCGGTGGCACGCTCCGGATGGGCGGCGACATCGATGCGGCTTGGCGCTGGGGGCTCGACAGGATCGTTTCGTCCCTCGACCCCGGCCGTCCGTCCGCGTAGCGTCCCTCTCTGCGGGTGGGCCGGGAGAGGTCAGCCCGCGGGCTCCGTCGTCCGCACGAGGCCGCAGTTCAGGCACGACCACGCGACGAGGAACCGCTCGTCGTCGAGGATCTCGGGCTTCAGCGGATCACCGCACGTGGGGCACACGCGGGGGTCGGGGAGGTCGCGGCGCACACCTCCAGCGTAGGAGCCTGCGCGCATCCGGGGGCCCGGTCTCAGACGTCGCTCAGCTCGCTCGCGGGGACCGCCGCGGGCGCCGGCGCCGCATCCGTCGCGCGCGGCGCCGCATCCTTCTCGACGTGGACGTATTTGCCGCCCATGAGGAGGGATGCGCCGGCGCCGATGAGCGACATCACCGCGGCGGCGATGAACACGATCACGAGGCCATCGTGGAAGGGCTCCGAGATGAGCTGCGGGAAGAACGACGGCCCCGTCAGCGCGGCCGAATCGGCGGCCGGCAGCGTCTTCAGGATGCCGGTCGGCTCGAGGATCGACGCGATCGGGTTGTAGCCGAGGAACGCGGCGAAGAGGCTCCCGACGGGCGGGGTGGCTGCGACCTGGCTCGCGACGTGGGACGGCACGTTGTGCGCGGTGAGTCCCGCGTACATCGTCTGGGGAAGAGTGGTCGCGAGCCCGGCGATCATCAGCGAGAAGAAGATTCCGATCGAGAGCGAGTTGCCCGCGTTCTGGAAAGTGCCGGTCATTCCGGATGCCGCCCCGCGTTGCGACGCGGGGACGGAGTTCATGATGGCGGTGCGGTTGGGTGCGGCGAACATCCCCGATCCCACGCCGTTGAGGAACGTCAGGACGGCGAAGATCCCGTACGCGAAGTTCACCGGGATGAGCAGCAGCGCGACGAAGGTCACGGCGACGAGGAGGAGCCCGGCGCTCGCGAACGTCCGGGCGCCGAACCGATCGGACAGTGTGCCCGAGATGGGACCGGACACGAGGAACCCCACGGTGAGCGGCAGCAGATAGATGCCCGCCCAGAACGGCGTGCTCTCGTACGAGTAGCCGTGGAGCGGCAGCCAGATGCCCTGCAGCCAGATGATCAGCATGAACTGCAGGCCGCCGCGGCCGATCGAGGCGAGGAGTCCCGCGAGGTTCCCCCACGCGAACGCCTTGATGGCGAACAGGCGCACATTGAACAGCGGCTCCTTCACCCGCAGCTCCAGGAAGACGAATGCGACGAGCACCACGACACCGCCGACGATGGCGGACAGCACCCAGGGGTTCAGCCATCCGGTCGAGCTGTCGCCATACGGCTGGATGCCGTAGGTGATGCCGGTCAGCAGGGCGATGAGGCCGACCGCGAACAGGATGTTCCCCGGCCAGTCGATCTTCCCGTGGCCCGTGGCGCCGACCTCGTGCAGCGACAGGTACGACCAGATGGTCCCGATGATCGCGAACGGCACGCTCACCAGGAAGATCGCGCGCCAGTCGAGGGCGGCGAGCATCCCGCCGATGATGAGACCCAGGAACGTTCCCGCGATGGCGGCGATCTGGTTGATGCCGATCGCCATGCCGCGCTTGTTCGCGGGGAACGCGTCGGTGAGGATCGCGGTGGAGTTGGCGAAGATCATCGAGCCGCCCACGGCCTGCACGACGCGCCAGCCGATGAGCCAGAGCGCACCGGGGCCGGAGAGGAACGGGTCGACCACGAGTGCGATCGCCGCGACGGCGAAGATCACGAACCCGAGGTTGTAGATGCGGACGCGACCGTACATGTCGCCCATCCGGCCGAACGTCATCACGAGGACGGCGGTGACGAGGATGTAGCCCATGAGCATCCACAGCAGGTAGCTCACGTTGCTCGGCTCGAGCGGGTTCAGCTTGATGCCGGTGAAGATCGCGGGGAGGGAGATGAGGACGATCGAGCCGTTGATCGTCGCCATCAGCATGCCGAGCGTCGTGTTGCTCAGGGCGACCCACTTGTAGTGCGGGTGCTCCTTGCTGAACATCCCGTTCCGTGCGCGCACGACTTTCTCAGCCACGATTCCTCCGCTTGCCGGCCTCGCCGTTGAGCGCCCATCTAGTTAGTTGCTATTCATTAACTATACGGCCGCGAGCGCAGTGGTCGTCGCGGCGGCTCACCGCCGATGGATTCGCGGTCAGGAGAGGGCCGTGCCAGGCGCGTCGGCGACGAGGCGCGCCAGCATGTCTCCGAACGACGACCGCTCCTCGGGCGAGAGCCGGTCGAACGAGTCGCGGAGAACGCCGGCGAACGCCTCGCGCCCCGCCGCCAGCACGCGTTCGCCCTCGGGCGTCAGCTCGGGGCGGATCGCCCGGCCGGGACCGCTCGTGCGGCGGATGAGGCCGCGCGCCTCCATCCGTGCGGCCAGTGTTCCGAACGCCTGGTCCGTCTGGAAGGTCAGGACGGCGAGGTCGTGGAGAGAGGCGCCGGGGTGCGCGTCGAGGTGGCGAAGGGCGTCCCACTGGACGATCGAGATGCCCAGCGGCCGCAGGGCCTCGTTGCCGCCGCGGTGGTGCTTGACCTGCAGCCGCTTGATCGCCTGGCCCAGCTGTTCGGTCGTCATCGTCACCATTCGATCGTAGCGCAATGTATAAGCATGCTGATATAAAGATGTTGACAAACCCGATCCTCTCGTCAGGAGCAGCCGTGACCACAGATCTCGTCCTCACCGTCACCACCTCGGACGGTGCCATCCCGGTGGGCGTCAGCGAGAGGGGAGCAGGCCCCGCCGTCCTGCTCCTCCATGGCGGTGCCGGTCCCGCGTCCGTCGCGGGATTCGCCGATCTCCTCGCGGAGCGGACGGGGTCACGGGTGGTCACTCCCACCCACCCGGGGTTCGGCGGCACTCCGCGCCCCGACAGACTGTCGAGCGTCGCCGGCCTCGCTGAGCTGTACGCCGGGGTCGTTGACGCCCTGGGACTCGACGAGGTCACCGTCGTCGGGAACTCGGTGGGCGGATGGATCGCGGCCGAGCTCGCCCTGCTCTCCTCGCCGCGGCTGGGTCGCCTCGTGCTGGTCGACGCGGTCGGCATCGAGGTCGAGGGCCACCCCGTGGCGGACTTCTTCGCGCTGACCCCCGACCAGGTCGCGCAGCGGAGCTACTTCGACCCCGCGACCGCGGTGATCCCGGACCTCGCCACGCTGCCTCCCGCCGCGCGTGCCGTCGCGCTCGGGAACCGGGAGGCGCTCGCCGTCTACGGCGGGTCGATGACCGATCCGGGTCTTCGCGAGCGGCTCGGCGCCGTCGCCGTCCCGGCGCTCGTCGTGTGGGGCGTCGCCGATCGCATCGCGGATGCGGACTACGGCCGCGCATACGCCGCCGCGATCCCCGGGGCGGAGTTCGTGCTGCTCGAACGCGCGGGCCACGTGCCGCAGATCGAGGCCCCCGAGGCTCTGGTCCAGGCGCTGCGACCGTTCATCGGCTAGACGCGCCGGTATCACGACCGCGAGGTGCGTCCTCTGACAGGTGATGCCGGACGCCGCGGACGCACGGGACGCGCCCCGGACGGAGCCGGCGCGAAGGAGAACGTCATGACTGTCTGGGGCAATGGCGGCGGAACCAAGCCGAGCGTGTCGGTGAGCGGCAAGTTCGGCGCTCCGAGACCCGGCGGACGCACGCACGCGGGCGCCGACTTCATCGGATACCACGATCTCAAGGCGATCGAATCCGGTGTCGTCACCCTTGCGGGGAGGTTCAACGCGGCCGCGGGGAACGCGGTCGCCATCGACCTTCCCGATCCGATCGACGGCTGCACCGTGACCATCGTGCGGATGCACATCGCCGATTCATCCATCAAGGTCAAGGTCGGCGACCGCGTCAGTGCGGGTCAGCTCATCGGCACGATGGGCTCGACCGGCAACGCCGAGGGGGATTGCGATCACGTCGAGATCCGGTTCTGGAAGCACGGCGTGCTGCAGAGGACCGTCGACCCGGAGATCTGGATCGCCGGACGGACGTCGTCGGTGGCGGGTGTGCAGGCGGGGGTTGCCACGCGTCACGCGAAGGCGACGTCCAACGGTCGATCCGAGCCGCGCACGTCCGCACCTGTCATGATCAAGGTTCCCGCCGGCTTCGACGGGATGTTCGACGGATTCACGCACGGCGAGAAGGTCGAGGGGAACGACGTCTGGTTCCACGGGGCGATCTCGCACCGCTGGTTCTGGTCGGGCGCGTACACCGACCCCTCGCCGACGGGCCTGAAGAAGCTGTAGGCCGCGCCGCCTCAGCCTGGCGAGAACGCGCTGAAGAAGCGGTCGCGGAACGCGTCCATCGGCCACACGGCGGCGTCCGGAGACGGCGGGGCGCCGGGCACGACCGGAGCGACGACGTGCCGCTCCCGTCGGACGGGTTCCATGCGGGGGAGGCAGCGACCCGGGCTCCTGCCGTGGCGGAACGGCGCGCTGCCGTTCCGCTGCTGGCGCAAGGTGGTGACCGCCGTCCAGGGCGTCGCGCTCGCGCTCCTGGTCGAGTCGTTCGGTCGTGACGTGCTGTGGCTGTGGGTCCGTCACCGTCCGCCGCGGAACGCGATCGCGATGAACACGAGCGTCACGGCGAAGCCGACGAGGTAGTTGACGAGGAGGAATCGCCGCCATCCGCGGTTGGCTCGCCCCGACGCGGCATCCGACACCGAGCGGTACGGCCACGCGAGCGCGAGGTACGGGAGGGCGAGCAGGCCCGTGAGCCATCCGGGGAACGGCAGGAAGAGCAGGAGCACACCCGCGACCAGCCACAGGGCGAGGGCGAGCCGTACGGTCGTCGCGGCGCCCAGCACCGTGGCGATCGAGGCGATGCCGCCCTCACGGTCGGGCACCACGTCCTGCACGGCGCCGAAGGCATGGCTGGCGAGGCCCCAGAGGAAGAACGCGGAGAGCGCGAGGACGGCGGTGCGGTCCCAGGCGGCGCCCGCGAGGACGAGGCCGTACACGGCGGGGCTCGCGAAATGGGTGCTCGAGGTGATCGAGTCGAGGAACGGGATCTCCTTGAACCGCAGTCCGCGCACCGAGTACGCCGCGACCGCGAACAGCGACACGGCCAGCACCGCCCACGATGCGGGGTTCCCGAGCAGGACGAGCGCGACGACGAACGGCACGCAGAGCGCGGTCGCCACCACCAGCACGGTGCGGTGGACGGACGGCGGCAGGAGCGCCCCCTCGACGCCGCCCTTGCGGGGGTTGACGGCGTCGGACTGGTAGTCGAACACGTCGTTGATGCCGTACATCGCGAGGTTGTACGGGATGAGAAAGAAGATCGTGCCGACGACGAGCGCCGCGTCGATGCCGCCGCCGGCCAGCAGGTACGCCGCTGCGAACGGGTAGGCGGTGTTCACCCAGCTCAGCGGGCGCGAGGCGACGAAGAGGCGGCCGAGAAGGGTTTGGCTACTCATGGGATCGGCGCCTCCGTCCGTGGACGAGCGCCCACACGCCCGGCAGCGCGATCGCGGCGGCGAGCGGGTAGGAGAGGTCTTCGATCGGGACCAGACCGATCCGGATGCCGGAGATGTGCGCATCCGCATAGGCGAACAGGCCCGCGGCGATCATCGCGTTGTCGAACACCACGGTCAGGACGACCAGGACGCCGGCGGCGATGGCGCTCGGAGCGACGGGGAGCCGCTCGCCCCTGCTCCGGACGACGACGTGGGCGACGACTCTGACGACGACGGCCGTGGCCAGCAGCGCGGCGGACAGGAGCAGATACGTCATCGTCCTGCCCGTCCGCGGGCGAGCAGCATCCCGGCGATGGCCACGAGATTCATCGTCACGTACACCAGGAACGCGAGGAAGACGGGCTCCTCGAGCGGCAGCTCGGGAGCGAGGACGATGCCCGTCATCGCCCGCGTCGGAGCGCGCGAGAAGATGCCCAGCGCGATGCCGACCAGGTCGGTCAGCAGCAGGACCCCCACACCGCAGACCATGACCACGGTCGCGGCGAGCGCGTCGCGCCAGAAGAACAGCCGCAGCCGGGCGTCGAGCGCCGTCATGCATCCGAGGAGCACCACCAGGATGCCGAGGTAGGCGACGCTCACGACCCGGCCCGACGAGGCTCGGGGAGGGGGGCCGCGCTGCGATCGCCGCGCACCCGCTTCAGGACGAGCTCGGCGCTGATGAGGCACATCGGGACGCCGATGCCCGGAATCGTCGAGGAGCCGGCGAACAGCAGGCCCGACACCTTCCGCGACGCGTTACCCGCCCGGAGGAAGGCGCTCTGCCGCAGCGTGTGCGCCGGGCCCAGGGCGCTCCCCGACCAGGCGTTGAGGTCGTCGGCGAAGTCGCCCGGGCCGACCGTGCGGCGGACGACGATGCGCTCGGCCAGGTCCGGGGCATCCGTCCACGCGCCGATCTGGGTGATGACACGGTCCACGAGCGACTCGATCGCCGGATCGCCGGTGCCGTCCACGCCACCGTGACCCATCGACGGGTCGGCCGGCACGGGGATGAGCACGAAGAGGTTCTCGTGCCCCGCCGGGGCCACGGCGCTGTCGCTCGCGCTGGGCTTCCCGATGTAGAGCGACGGCGTCTCCGGCGGCCGTCCCTGCGCCCGGTCGCCGATCGCGGTGAACGCGCCGTCCCAGTCGTCGGCGAGGAGGAGCGTGTGATGGGCGAGCTGCGGCAGCGCGCCGCGCACGCCGAGCATCGCGAGCACGGCGCCCGGGCCGGGGTCGCGTTTCCGCCACCAGGCATCGGTGTGATCGCGCTCGTCGTCGGCCAGGAGCTCCTGCTCGACGTGACGGAGATCGGCCGTCGCGACGACGAGGTCCGCGTCCACGCTGACCTCGTCGCCGTCCGCGTCCCGGTAGCGGACGCCGCGCGCGGCTCCGTCCGCCACGACGATCCGCTCGACGCGGGCGTCCGTGATCAGGTCGGCGCCCGCGTCCGCGGCGAGCGCGACGAGCGTCTCGATGACGCGCGCGAACCCGCCCTCCGGGTACAGCACGCCGTCGTTGACGTCGAGGTGGCTCATGAGGTGGTACATGCTCGGAACCCGCATCGGGGAGCCGCCGAGGAACACGGCGGGATAGCCGAGCAGCCGGCGGATGCGGGAATCGCTGCTCGCCGCGCGGATGCGAGCGTCGAGGGAGCGGACCATGAGGGACGCGAGGCGCGGGAGCCCCGTGACGACCTCGCGCGCGAAGAACGGCCGTGCCGACTCGAACGAGCTGTACAGGAAGTGCTGCAACGCGATGCGGTACGTGTCCTCGGCGGAGTCGAAGTACCGTTCCAGCTGCGCTGCCGACGCCGGATCGAGCGATTCGATCGCAGCGCGCGCGGCGGATCGGCCCGCGGGCAGGTCGAACGCGGATGGGTCGCCTTCGAAGTACGCGCGATATCCGGGATCGAGGGTGCGCAGCCGCAGCTGCTCGTCGGACGAGGTGCCGAGCATCCGGTAGAAGTGGTCGAAGACCTCGGGCATGAGGTACCACGAGGGGCCTGTGTCGAAGCGGAAGCCCTGCGATTCCCACGAGCCCGCCCGGCCGCCGAGCGCGGGCCGGGCCTCGAGCAGGGTGACGCGGTGGCCGTCCGCGGCGAGGAGTGCCGCCGTGGCGAGTCCGGAGACGCCGCCGCCGATGACGACGACGGTGCGCGGCCCGCTCATGACCGGCGTCCGGAGGGGAACGCCGACCAGCGCACGGCGAGCGCGATCTTGACCGCGGGCGGAACCGAGATCCGCTCCTTGCTGAGCCGCGCCGCGGGTGTGCGCTCGATCCGCGCGAGCAGCGATGCGAACAGCGCCGTGGCGACCAGGACCGCGCGGCGGCAGTCGCGGGGGAGCAGCGGGACGACGTCGCGCGCCGCCCGGAGATCGGCGCGGATGTCGGCGACGACGGCGTGCTTCTCCGCCTCGGTCATGCCGTCCGCGCGAAGACCCGGAACGTAGGACCGGCCGAGCTGGGCGCTGTCGTGACCGATGTCGCGCAGGAAGTTGACCTTCTGGAACGCCGCTCCCAGCCGCGCCGCGCCCTCTTCCAGCCTCGCCAGGTCGCGGGCGTCGACACGCCGACCGACGAGGAAGACGCGGAGGCACATCAGGCCGACCGCCTCTGCGGAGCCGTGGATGTAAGTGCGGTACTCCGCCTCGTCGAAGGCGACCGCGTCGAGGTCCCGCCGCATCGAGGCGAAGAAGGCGCGGGTCAGTTCCCGTTCGATGCCGGCGGTGCGCGCGATCCCGGCGTACGCGTGGACGACGAGGTTCGCGCTGAAGCCCGCGTCGACGGCGCGCTCCGTCTCCGCTTCCAGCTCGTCCAGAAGCCGCCGCTGCTCGGCGGGGTCGACCCCGGCCTCGGCGGCGGTGCCGTCGACGATCTCGTCGGCGATGCGGACGAGGGCGTAGACGGCGGCGATCGACGTCCGGCAGCGCCGCGGGAACAGGCTCGTCGCGAGCCGGAACGACGACGAGTAGCGCCGGATCACCGGGGCCGCGGCACGCCGTGCGGTGTCGCTGTACAGCGCGAGGCCCGCCGCGCGTCTCATGCGCACCGCTCGGCCGCGTCGTCCACCTCGGTCGCGAGCAGGTGGGCGAGACGGTCCGGCAGCCCCGCCTCGTCGATCAGCCGGTGCGCGATCCCGCACTCGCGTCGCATCTCGGCCTCGAGCCGGTCGCGGGCCCCCGAGGACTCGAGCGCGTCCCGGAGTCGCTGCGCCCCGGCCTCGTCGAGGTCGGCGTTCCCGAAATCCGCGGCGACCGCCGTCCATTCCGCGGTCCCGTCCGCGAACGCGATCAGCAACGTGCGCTTGCCCTCCCGCAGGTCGCCGACCGTGCTCTTCCCGGTCTCCTCACTCCGTCCGAACACGCCGAGCAGATCGTCGCGCATCTGGAAGACGAGCCCGAGCGAACGCCCGATGGCGCCGAGCCGCTCGCCGAGCGGCTCCGGGGACCCCGCGAGGATCGCGGCGGCCCGGAGCGGCAGCTCCAGGGAGTAATGCGCCGTCTTGTCGGCCATCATCTGCCGGATCGCGGAGGCCGAGGGCGTGTCGAGCCCGGCGGCGTAGGCGACGTCCGCCAACTCGCCCGCGGCCGCGCGGAACACGCTCTCGTCGACGAGGTCGACGATCCGCTCGCGCCGATCCTCGTCGACCCGGAGTCCCGCGACGAGGCGCAGTGCGGACGTCAGCATCAGGTCCCCCGCGAGGATCGCGGCACTCACGCCCCATCCCTGGGCGACCCGGCGGGGTGCGCCCGCCTCGACGGCCGCCCGCTCGAACGTCCCCGCGACGTTGGGGGCGCCGCGGCGCTCGACATCGCCGTCGATCACGTCGTCGTGCAGGAGCAGCGCGGTGTGCAGCAGCTCGATCGCGACGGCGAGCTCGATGGCAGGCGGCAGCGGTGCGCCGTCCAGCAGCAGGTACGGGGCGACCACGAGCCGCGGGCGCAGGCGCTTCCCGCCGGTCGCGGCGGCGCGCGTCGCGAGCCACAGCTCCTCGAACCGGGGGTGACGGTCGCGGGATCGTGCGCGTGCGTCGTCGAAGAACGCGGCGAGGCGGCGCTCCACCTCGGCGAGCGCTGTCGCCGGAGCGATGGCCTCGTCGGTGGGGATCACGCGGCGTCCTCGAGGCGGAAGAAGTCCAGCAGCTCCACCTGGAGCACGAGCCAGGGGCTGAACGCCCACGGCGTCGCCCGCGTGGCTGCGGCGAGCTGGGCGGGCTCCGCCCACGCGTACTCCATCACCTCGTGCGGTGAGGGCGCGAGTGGCGTGAGCGCGCGAGCGCTGTACACCGGGCAGACCTCGTGCTCGACGACGCCGGCCGGGTCGACGGCGCGATAGCGGAAGAGCGGCAGCTCGAGGGCGAGGTCGCCGATCTCGATGCGGAGCTCGTGCCGCGCGTGGCGGCGCACGGCGTCCGCGACCGGCTCGCCCGGCGCCGGGTGACCGCAGAACGAGTTCGTCCACACGCCCGGCCACGAACGCTTCTCGAGCGCGCGCCGTGTGACGAGGATGCGGCCCCTGTCGTCGTGGAGGTAGCACGAGAAGGCCAGGTGGAGCGGCGTGTCGGCGCCGTGCACGGCAGCCTTGGGTGCCCTGCCGATCTCTTCGCCGTCGGGCGAGAGCAGTACGACCTCGTCCATGACCCTCCCAATTGACTAGCCAGGATAGTAATCAACGTAACGCAATGAACGGCGAACGGCTAACGTGTTGACATGCCGAAGCACGAGGGGATGCCGGAGCGCCTGCTCCGGTTCCACGACCCGCGGGTCGTCGACCCGAGCGGCCGCCTCGTCGACCTGTCGCAACTGGGCGACGAGGAGCTCGGCCAGATCGTGCAGGTCATGAACGCGATGTTCCGCTGGCGGGAGGCGGAGCAGCGCGTGAGCGCGGCGTCCCAGCGCTACATGCGTCTCGGCGAGACCGACATGAAGGCCCTGCGATTCGCGATCGTGATGGCGGACCAGGGCAGGATCGTGACCGCCCGCGACATCGCGGCCCACCTCGGGATCTCCAGTGCCTCCACCACGAAGCTGCTGGACCGGCTGGAGAGCGGCGGCCACATCCGCCGCACGCAGCATCCATCCGACCGTCGCGCGCTGGCGGTCGTGGTCAGCCCCGACACGCGGGATGCCGCCGAGGCCACGGTCGGTCGAGAGCACGCGCGCCGCTTCCGGGTCGCCGCCGGCCTGACCTCCGCCGAGCGCGAGACCGTCATCCGATTCCTCGAGGCGATGAGCAACACGAGCGAGGACGATTGGGGCGATCTGCAGCCGCTCGCCGGGGATGAGGACGGGGCGCGCTCGGTCGGCTGAGCCGCACCCGCCTGCGGACGACCGCAGCGGGTCGCGAGTAGGCTTCCCTGGGTCACCGACATCGACCGAGGGAGTGCGCATGCGGGGGATCGGACGAGCGGCCACCGCGGGGACCGAGGCGGTCCGCCGGGCGAGGGACCTGCTCTTCGCGCACGGACAGGACTACGACGCCGCGGTGGGTGGATTCGCCTGGCCCGAGCTCGACACCTTCAACTTCGCCCTGGAATGGTTCGACGTCGTGGCGCGCGAGCACCCCGATCGTGCCGCGGTGACCATCGTCGACGCCGACCTCCAGGCGCGCTCGTGGTCCTACGGCGAACTCTCCCGGCGGTCCGACCAGGTGGCCGCGTGGCTGTCCGGCCTGGGCATCGGTCGCGGCTCGCACGTGATCGTGATGCTGAACAACACGATCGAGCTGTGGGAGACGATGCTGGGCGTCGCCAAGCTCGGCGCGGTGTCGATCCCGACCTCGACCCTGCTGTCCGCGGCCGACCTGCGCTTCCGCGCCGAGAAGGGCGAAGCCGACGCCGTCGTGACCCTCACGAGCCTCGCCGACCGCCTCGCGGACGTGGACGGCGGAGTGCTCCGCATCGGCGTGGGTGCCGATCGGGTCGACGGGTGGATCGCGTGGGACGCGTCGCGCGCGTCCGCGGCCGACTTCGAGCCCGACGGACCGACTCCCGCCGACGACCTCGCTCTCCTGTACTTCACGTCCGGCACGACCTCCCGGCCCAAGCTCGTCGCGCACACGCAGGTGTCCTACCCGATCGGGCACCTGTCGACGATGTGGTGGCTGGGTGTGCGTCCGGGCGACGTGCACCTCAACATCTCGTCGCCGGGGTGGGCGAAGCACGCCTGGAGCAGCTTCTACTCGCCGTTCCTGGCCCAGGCCACGGTGTTCGTGTTCGACTACGCGCGATTCGACGCGGGCACGCTGATGTCCGTCATGGACGCGCATCACGTGACGACGTTCTGCGCGCCGCCCACCGTATGGCGCATGCTCATCCAATCCGACCTCGGGAGGCTCACGCACCCGCCCCGCGAGCTCGTCGGGGCCGGGGAGCCGCTGAACCCCGAGGTGATCCATCGGGTGCGCGACGCGTGGGGATCGACGATCCGCGACGGCTACGGGCAGACCGAGATGACGTGCTGCGTCGGCAACTCTCCCGGCCAGCCGGTGAAGGACGGCTCGATGGGCCGTCCGACGCCGGGCTATCCCGTCGTCCTGGTCGATCCGTCGACCGGAGAACAGGTCGTGGGGGAGGGCGAGGGCGAGGTCTGTCTCGACCTCTCCCGCCCGGTCCTCGGCCTCATGGCCGGCTATTACGAGGACCCGGAGGCGACCGCGGCCTCGCGGCGGGACGGCTACCACCGCACCGGTGACATCGCCGTGCGGGATGAGGACGGCTATCTCACCTACGTGGGTCGCGCCGACGACGTCTTCAAGGCATCCGACTACAAGATCTCCCCGTTCGAACTGGAGTCCGTGCTGCTCGAGCACGAGCACGTGATCGAGGCGGCGATCGTGCCGAGCCCCGACCCGGTGCGGCTCGCCGTGCCGAAGGCGTACGTGCGCATCACGGTGGATGCCGCGACCGATCTCGAGACGACGGCGCGCGCCATCTTCACCCACGCGCACGAGCGGCTCTCCGCGCACCAGCGCATCCGCATCGTGGAGTTCGTCGAGGAACTGCCGAAGACGATCTCCGGGAAGATCCGGCGCGTCGACCTCCGGGCGAGGGAGGCCGACCGGGCAGCCGCGGCCGACGACACCGGGCAGTTCCGCGACCGCGACTACCGCTGATCCGACGAAGGGCTTCCTCATGCAGCAGAATCCTCTGGGCCGCACCGGCCGCGACGTCTCCGCCATCGGACTGGGCACGTGGCAGCTGGGCGCCGACTGGGGAGAGGTCGACGAGGCGGAGGCGCTCGCCGTGCTCGCGGCGTCCGCCGACGCGGGGGTCACGCTGTTCGACACCGCCGACGTGTACGGCGACGGGCGATCGGAGTCGGTCATCGGCCGCTTCCTCGCCGGGCGACCGGGCCACGGGATCACTGTCGCGACGAAGATGGGGCGCCGGGCCGAGCAGCGCGCGGAGAACTACATCGCGGCGAACTTCCGCGCGTGGGCCGAGCGCAGCCGGCGCAACCTCGGGGTCGAGATGCTGGACCTGGTCCAGCTGCACTGCCCGCCGAGTGCCGTCATCGACGACGATGGGACGTTCGACGCGCTCGACGCCCTGGTCGATGACGGGGCGATCGCGGCATACGGGGTGTCCGTGGAGACCTGCGCGCAGGCCCTCGCCGCCATCGCCCGCCCCGGCGTCACGAACGTGCAGATCATCGTCAACCCGTTCCGGCTGAAGCCGCTCGACGAGGTGCTCCCTGCTGCGGCGTCGGCGGGGGTCGCGGTCTTCGCGCGGGTCCCGCTCGCCTCGGGTCTCCTGAGCGGGCGCTACACGTCCGACACCGCCTTCGCCGCGAACGACCACCGCTCCTACAATCGCCAGGGCGAGGCCTTCGACCGCGGCGAGACGTTCTCGGGCGTCGACTTCGAGACCGGACTGGCGGCCGCGCGCGAACTCGCGGCGTCCCTCCCGGAGGGGATCGCCCTGCCCGCTGCGACGATCGCGTGGATCGCGTCGCGCCCGGGGATCACGACGGTCATCCCCGGTGCGCGAAGCGTCGCCCAGGCGCGGGCGAACGCGGCCGCGGCGACGCTTCTGGGCGACGGCGGGCTCGACGTGGCGGCGTTCGACGCAGCTGTGCACGAGGTGTACGACCGGCTGCTGCGGGACGACATCCACCCGCAGTGGTGACCCGCCCCCGGGAAGGGCGGCTCAGTCGGGTGCGGACGCCCGGTACACCGCGCGTTCGAAGGCGGCGACGCCCTCCTCGCACGCGGGATCGAAGAACGGCAGGAGCTGGGCCGCCCACACGGCGGCGATGCCCGAGGCGCGGTCGATCCAGTAGAAGACGTTCGGCAGTCCCGCCCAGGTGAGGGAGCCCGCCCGCCGTCCGGCGGGCACGTCGTCCTCGTTCACCAGGAACGAGTACGCCCACCCTTTGCGGGCACCCGGGAAGAAGTCCGCCTCGCGGGTGAGGGCGGGGATGGCCGCGGGGAGCGGGGTGACGGCGAGGCCGGGGACCGGGCGCACCGCCCACTCGATCGTCTCCGGCCGCAGCACCCGGCCGCCGGGTGCCGAGCCGTCGCCGAGCCAGACGCGCAGCAGCGCGAGGAGGTCCGGCACGGTGGAGAACAGGCCCTGACCGCCCATGTCGAGCTCGGGTGTGTCGGGAGGGCGAACCTTCGTAGGCACGACGGTGCCGTCTCTCTGACGACGTCGGAGGGTCGCGAGACGCGCCCGCATCGCGGGGGGCATGTCGAAGGACGTCGACCGCATTCCACACGGCTCGTAGATCCCCTCGCGGAAGACGTCGTCGAGCCGCCGGCCGCGGACGGCCGAGATGACGAGGCCGAGCCAGTCCATCGACGTGCCGTACGTCCAGCGCTCGCCGGGCTCGTGGAGGAGGGGCGTGCGGAGCGAGTCGCGCAGTGGAGTGGCGGACGGATGCTTCATCCGCTCCCGGGCGATCAGCGCGTACCGCGTGTCGAACATGTCGTACGCGAGCCCGGAGGTGTGCAGCAGCAGCATCCGCGCCGTGATGTCGCGACGTGCGGGCCGGGTGCGGACGGAGCCGTCGTCGCCGAGCGCCTCGAGGACCGGGAGGTCGCCGATCTCGGGCACGTACTCACGCGCGGGGGCGTCGAGATCGAGGGCGCCGTCCTCCACGCACTGCAGGGCGGCGGTGGCGGTGAACGCCTTCGTGGCCGAGTAGAGCGCGATCACCGTGTCGGCGGTCGCGGGCTCGGCGGGATCGGGGGTGCGCAGCCCGGCGGCGTGGACCTCCGTGGCACCGTCCGCGGTCGTCACGCCGCCGACGACCATCTGCGCTCCGTTCGCGATCGCGGTGTCGATGGCACGCGCGAAGGGGGGTGCGGATGTGCGATCGAGGGGATCGGTCGAGTCGGGCACCCCCTCACCCTGCCACGAGTAGGGTGAAGTCGTGCCGCTTCAGCCCCGTGTCACGGTCGTGATCCCGTGCCGCAACGACGCGGAGTTCCTCCGGCCCTGTCTTCAAGCCCTGGCCGCCCAGATCCGGCCCGCCGACCGCATCGTCGTCGTCGACAACGGCAGCACGGATGAGTCCGCGTCGGTGGCGCGCGCGTTCGGCGCCGAGGTCGTGCGGGAGGAGGTTGTCGGTATCTGGCCCGCCGCGGCGCGGGGCTACGACGAGGCGATGGGGTCCTGCGACATCATCGCCCGGATCGATGCGGACTCGAGACCGCACCCGGATTGGATCGCGCGCATCGGGCGGGCGTTCGTCGCCGACTCCGGACTCGGGGTGCTCACCGGCGGTGCGGAGTTCTACGGCGCGAGCCCGGTCGTCAACTATCTGGGCGACCACTGGTACGTCGGCGGCGGGCACTACTGGATCAAGAAGTTCCTCGGCATCCCGCTCGTGTTCGGGTCCAACTTCGCGATGCGCACGACCGTCTGGGAACGCGTCCGCGACCACGTCGACCGCACCAACCCGAGGATCCACGACGACCTCGACCTGACCATCCGGCTGCGACCGTCCGACGGGATCCGCTACGACCCGGAGCTGCGGATGCCGGTGTCCGCCCGCCCACTCACGACGCAGCGGGGGCTGTGGCGACGGGTGTGGCGCGTCGTACCGACGTTCGCGGCGAGCTGGCCCGAAGGGGCGCGCTGGCGGCGCGTGGACGACGGGGATGCGCCGCATTATGCGCCGGAGCCGACGTGGGGCGAGGCCACCTGGCCGCCGGATGAGGACGATTGGGCGACAGGACTCGGGCGGCAGGCATGATCGTCGAGTTCGAGGGCGACGTCTTCCGCTGGGCAGCCCGAGCCGACTCGGACTGGTTCTTCACCGCCCTGCCTGCTGAGCTGAGCGCTGAGATACGCGAGGTCCCGCGGCCGTTCCGCGGCTTCGGATCGGTGCGCGTGCGGGCGAGGATCGGCGGGTCGGAGTGGCGTACCTCCATCTTCCCCGGCGGCGACGGCGCCTACGTCCTGCCGCTGAAGCGGGCCGTGCGCGAGGCGGAAGGGCTGGTCGACGGCGGTCCGGTCGCGGTCCGCCTCGACATCCTCGACGGCTGATCGGGAGCGCAGCGAACCTCAAAATGAGAGCCGAATGAAGGTTAGATGAGAGGAAGATGAAGGATATTCTCGGCTCTTCGGAGGTCGAGAACAGACATTCTCTTCTCATCTTCGCAGTCATGATATAGATCGTTTGTACGACACTGCCCGCTATTTGTGTCATCGCGCGGATCTGCTCGAACGCCGTTTTTTCAGCATAGTTCGTATATAGAAACGAAGAAAGCATGAGTCCGGGAAAATTCCTCAGGGCGAGCACAGCGACGCCTTGAGCGGATCTTGAGCTTCTGCTGAGCATTTCCCGCGTTGACAAAATTATGAGAGACCTCTCATGATTCTCTCGGGGAAGGAAATCACGAGCAGTCGTGATCCGCATGACTCAGTTGTGGGGACTGAGTGAACAAAACTGTCCGCTTGTCACCACACACCTGGGAGTACCCAATGCGCAATTACATCAACGCCCTCAAGCAGCGTCGTGAAGAGCACGGCGAAGAGGGCTTCTCGCTCATCGAGCTCATCGTCGTGGTCGTGATCCTCGGCATCCTCGCCGCGATCGCCATCCCGATCTTCCTGAACATCCAGAACCAGGCGAAGGAGAACGCCGTCCAGACGGTCGCCGCGAACGGCGCGTCCCAGGCGGCCGCCTCGCTCGCCCAGGGCACGGCCGCCGCCGATCTCGACTTCTCGAACCTCAGCACCGACGGCAACACCGTGACGCTGAAGAGCGGCACGACGACGGACGACTTCTGCGTCCAGGCCGTCAACGGGGACATCACGAAGACCTCGGGTCCCGGCTGCTAGTCAGCCCACACGCTTCAGGGCCGGCGTACGGGGGATCGCCGGCCCTGAACACTCTCTCCACTGCCGAGACACGGGAAGCGGGTGGGTCATGTCGCGCTCTGACGAAGGCTTCAGCATCGTCGAGGTCGTCATCGCGATGTTCCTCCTGGCGATCCTCGCTCTGGCGGTCATCCCCGTGATGATCACCGCGACCCGCAACAGCGTCACCAACAAGTCGCTCGTCTCGGCGACGTCCTACGCGAGCTCCCAACTCGCGCCCATCCGGGCAGCGTTCCCCAACGCGTCGACCGGAACCACCAGCTGCGCGACCCTGCGCAGCACGTACGCCAAGACCGGCATCATCGACACCTCGGGTTCGGGCCTGAGCGCCGATGTCGCGATCGCAGCGTGCCCGACCGCGACGGCCGATTACCCCGCGGCCGTCGCGGTCACCATCACCGTGTACAAGACCACGACCCCCTCGAAGATTCTCGTCACCCTGCCCAGCAAGGTCATGGTCGCCGCGCCATGAGCGGCGCCGGGACCAGACGACCCGACGATGACGGGGTCACCCTGGTCGAACTCATCGTCTACGTCGTGATCGCGGCCCTCGTGACCGGGCTCATGGCAGGCATCTTCATCAACGGACTCCGCTCGCAGACCGCTGCGACGGACCGGGACACCGCGACAGGAAGGGCGGGCGTCGTGACGAACTCACTTCAGACGTCGTTGCGCAACGCGACCGCCGTGAACCCCGGGACGGGCACCGGCAACACCCTGATCGCCGTCGTTACGACCGGTACCTCCGGCTGGCAGTGCCGTGCCTGGTCCCTCACCTCAACCGGGAACCTCGTGTACAAGGCGTCCTCCAGTTCGTTCTCCGTGGCATCGACAGCCGGGTGGACCGTCTTGGCATCCGGAGTGAAGGGATCGTTCGCCGGAGGCAAGGTCTTCTCGTCGATCTCCAATACGCAGGTGAAGTACGCGTTCTCGGTGACCACCTCGGCCTCGACGGTGCCGATCAGCGGCGCCGTGACGGCACAGGCGACGATGGCGGGAGCCGGACCATGCTGGTGAGGCTCCGCGAGCGGCTGCGCAGCGACGAAGGATCGACTCTCATCGTCGTCCTCGTCGTCATGCTCGTGCTGACGACCGGTGCCCTCGCCCTCGCCGCGATCGTCACCAACACCACCATCACACTGGTGTCGAGCCGCAGCACTGTTCAATCGCGCGCGGCCGCCGACGCCGGCCTCGCCACCGCGGTGAGCACCGCGCGCAAGACGGGCAACTTCTGCGGGATGAACGTCGGCGACACCATTCCCGCCGGTTCCCTCAACACCACGTACACCGTGACGAGCACGTGCGACACGACGGCGAAGACCGTGACGTTCGTCGCCACGGGCCGCGCCGGAAGCGGCATCACGAAGACACAGGTCGTCTACAACTACACCAGCGGGTCAACCGGCCACGGCGCCGACATGGTCTTCTACGGCGATACGACGTTCACGAAGGAGGTCGTGACGTCCTCCAACAACGGGCTGCTGTCGATCGTCATCCCGACGGGGAGCTTCACCTGCCAGGTGCACGTCCCGGCCAACATCATCGCTTCGGGCGACATCAAGACCAACGGCTCGTGCACCATCGACGGGGATGTGCGTGCGGGCGGCCTGGTCACCATGACGAACACCACCGACGTCATCAAGGGCAACGCGACTGGTTCCAGCACCTCGACGTATTCCGTGCAGGGCCAGGTCCTCGGCAATCTGGCGGTGGGCGGGCCGCTCAACGTCGGCTGGAACGGTTTCACCTATCCCGGCAACGTCACCGCGGGCGGTGCGATCAACCTCGCGAGCGCATCCATCCGAGGGGTCGCGACACTTCCCAAGGCCAGCCAGATCAGCTACGACGGGTATCTCACCATCAAGTCGCCGACAGCGACCTCGTCGCGCGTGATCGGCGGGATCAATTGGCTCTCGTCGGTGTCGCCGCCCGCCGCGCCCACCTTCGATCCCTGGTTCGACTACGCCTATCAACTGAGCGACTGGCGTCCGTTCAACGGCACGACGTTCAACGAGATCAAGCTCGTCAACTCCGGCAACGGGTCCTGGACCTGCAATCGTTTCATGCAGAACAATCCCAACACGGGGAACGCGGCCGGGTGGACCGAGCTCGGCACCCTCACGACGCCGACGGTCGTCGACACGCGGGCGTGCGGTGCGTTCTCCGCCAACAACGGATCCAACCCGAACGTCGCGCTGCGGACAGACATCGCCTTCGTCGCGAACTCCTACGACCTCACGAACGTGAAGTTCACGTCGAAGAACGCGACGCCGTCCCGCGTGTGGTTCATCACCAACGACGGGGCGCCGACCGGCGCCGGCCTGCACGTCCCGAACTGCACCAACGGTGCGGGGAACATCACGATCAACGGCACGGACATGAGCGGCGTGGTCGCCATGGTCTACACCCCCTGCACGATCGCGGTCCAGGGACACAGCCTGTGGACGGGCGCGTTCTACGGCGGCGCGTTCTCCTACGGTGGCGGGATGACGTTCACCAGCGGTGCCATCGCGCTCCCGGGGATGCCGGGAAGCGCCACCATGCCGGGCGCCGGCGCCAGTACCACCTCCGCCCTCGGCACCGTCGTCTCCCAGCGGGACATCCCGTGAGCGGGTTCGCGCCTCTGGCGCTCACCGTCCTCCTGATCTTCGCGGCTCTGTTCGGACTCGTGATCGGATCCTTCCTCAACGTCGTGATCTACCGCGTGCCGGCCGGAATCCCGCTGACGCGCTCCAGTCGCTGCCCGCACTGCGGCCACGCCATCCGGTGGTGGCAGAACGTCCCCGTCCTGTCGTGGCTGGCGCTGCGGGGGAAGTGCGCGTCGTGCCGGTCGCCGATCTCCGCGCGCTATCCGCTGGTCGAGCTCCTCACCGGCGTGGCGTTCGTGGTCGTGGTCTGGTGGTTCGCGGCGGCGCTGCCGCGCACGGGCGGAGCATGGGCATGGACGATCGAGACGGTCGCGTTCCTGTACCTGGCGGCGGTGAGCATCGCGCTGGCGGCCATCGACCTCGACACGCGCCGCCTCCCGAACGCGATCGTCCTGCCGAGCTACGCGGTGGTGGGTGGCCTGCTCACGGCGGCCTGCATCGCCGGAGCGCCCTGGTCCTCGCTGCTGCGCGCCGCGATCGGAATGGCGGCGCTGTACGTCTTCTACTTCCTCCTTCGCGTCATCCGTCCGGGCGGCATGGGCGGCGGGGACGTGAAGCTCGCCGGCGTGATCGGCCTCGCGCTCGGCTGGCTCGGCTGGGCGCCGCTCATCGTCGGGGCCTTCGCCGCGTTCGTGCTGGGCGGCGTCTACGGCATCCTGCTCATCCTGCTCAGGCGTGCCGGCCGGCGATCCGCGATCCCGTTCGGGCCCTGGATGATCCTCGGCGCGTGGACGGGAGTATTCGCGGGGGAATCCCTCGCGCGCTGGTACGTGGGCCTGATCACGGGCTGATTCGACGACATCGGACATGGGAGGAGAGTGAGCATGGCCAAGACCCTGGTGGGGCTCGAGATCACGGAGGAGAGCGTGCGCGCCGTCGAGGTGACGGCGGGCCGGGCTCCCTCCCTCCTGGCGTTCGGCGAAGTGAGTCTTCCGCCCGGCGCCGCGAAGGACTCCGAGATCCTCGACGCGAGTGCCGTCTCCCTGGCGATCAGGCAGCTGTGGACGCGCGCGGGCATCAAGGGTCACAACGTGATCCTCGGCATCGGGAATCGTCGCATCCTGGTCCGCGAGCACACGACGCAGGCGCTGCGCGCGGATCTGCTCCGCCAGGCGCTGCCGTTTCAGGTTCAGGATCTCCTCCCCGTGCCGGCCAACCAGGCGGTGCTCGACTTCTACCCGGTGTCGCAGTCGGGTGACCAGCTCGAGGGACTGCTCGTCGCCGCTGTCGCGGAGACCGTCGAAGAGCTGATCGCGACGCTGCTGAAGTCCAAGGTGACGGTCGACACCGTCGACCTCGTCCCGTTCGGGCTCGCTCGCGTGGCACGCATCGTCGGCGCTCCGGGTGAGACCGTCGCGATGTGCCATATCGGAGACCACACGACGTATGTGGTGATCGCCGTCGACGGCATTCCCCGGTTCGTCCGCATCATTCCGATCGACGTGGCGACGTCCGCGGTGCGGGTGCGCGAGGGACAGGCCGCCGTCGACGAGGCCGAGAGCCTGCAGCCGGCCCGGGTCCTGGAGACCGTCCCGCCCCAGCCTGCTGACGAACCGCCTCTGCGAGGCCGTGCCGCATTGCGTGCCGCGAACGGCACCGATCCGGTGGTCGTCGACCTTGTGGGGCGACTGCGGAACACCATCGCCTTCTACGCCAACCGTCCCGGGATGCCGGGCGCCTCGACGGTGTTTGTGAGCGGTGCCGGTGCCGCGGTGGCGGGAGTCGTCCCCACGCTCACGATGGCTCTGGACGCGTCCGTGCGGATGGTCTCCTCTCGAGACCTCGTGCGGACCAAGAAGTCGGGCGAGATCGAAGACCTCGAGATGGACCTCAATCTCGTCTCCACGATCGGAATGACACTGGGAGAAGGCTACTGATGGCTCGCAGGGAGGCGGTGATGCCCGTCGCGCTGGCCGGCGTCCCGCGCGTGAACCTGATGCCGCGCGCGGAACTCGATCGTCGCGATCGTGCGGCCACCATGCGGCGCTGGGGATGGGGGGTCGTGGCCGCCCTGGCGGTCGTCGTCCTCGTGGCCGGCACCGGATACGGGATGAACTGGGTCGCGCAGCAGCGACTCGCCGAGGCTCAGAGCCGGACCACGTCGTTGCTGGCCGAGCTCACGGGGCTCGCGAATGTCAGCAAGGCGCACAAGACGCGCGCCGATCTCGAGAGCTTCCGTGCGGATGCGATGGGCTCGGACCTCGAATGGATCAAGGCCCTCGGCTCGCTCGGGGTCGAGCTTCCAGAAGGCGTGGCCATCATCGGCTTCGATCTCGCACCGGGGGCGATCCCGGCCGCCGGCACCAAGCCCGAGGACGAGGCCGGACTGACCGGTTCTCTCGTGCTCGAGAGCATGAGCCCGGTGGAGATCGTTCCCGTCGTGCGGGCGTTTCGCAACGTTCCGGGTGTCATCGCGGCCGACGGTGTCCAAGTCACGTCCGATGACGGCTCCTCGGGCGGCGGCGCCGCGGCCGGATCGGGTGGCCCTGTTCCGTACAAATACCTGATCGATGTCGAGTTCGACCAGACGCTCTACACGCACGCGTACGCGAAGGACGGGCAGCACTGATGGGCAAGCAGTTGGTCAACGTCCTGGGACTCGTCGTGGTCGCGGCCATCCTCGTCGCGGGCACCGTCCTCATCGGACTGCCCCTGATCACGCAGTCCTTCGCGACGAGCGCGCAGGCGCAGGCGGTCGATCAGACCAACATGCAGACGGCCGCGAAGGTCACCGCTCTGCTGTCCGAGAAGAAGGACCTCACCACACTCACCTCGCAGGTCAGCGCTCTGCAGGAGCAGATTCCCTCCACCAACAAGCAGGACGACATCTTCGAGGCCGTCGCGTCCGCAGCGGCGGCGACGGGTGTGACGGTCAAGAGCGTCAAAGCGTCGGACGCGGTGGCGTGGCAGGCGCGGACGACCGTCCAGAGCCCCGACGCATCGACGTCGGATGCCTCGGGATCGGGTTCGGGCGCCGCGTCCGGGCCCGTTGCGAGTGCGGCACCGACACCGTCACCCACGCCGACGCCGAGCCCGTCGGGGGGTTCCACACCTCCGCCGGCCCCCACGACGCCCGCGTCCGCCGCGCAGGAGCAGATCCCCTTCGAGATCATCGTGTACGTCCCCGACGCGGCGTCCGCCGCCGCGTTCATCGACGCGCTCGGCAAGGGCCCGCGCCTTCTCGGCATCGTCCACGCGGCGCTCGACAGGCCGCAGGAAGCCCTTCAGCTCACCGTAAACGCGCTCGCGTTCGTCCACACCTCCAACTGAGCGGGAAGAGAGACGCCATGATCGACACCACCATCGACCCGCTCCTCGCCGTCGCCGCCCGCGGCCGCGCATCCGACGTCCACCTCACGGCCGGGCTTCCCGCGCAGATGCGGGTGGACGGCTCCCTCGAGGTCGTCCCCGGCTACCACGAGACGCTGTCCGCCGCGTGGCTCGAGTCCGCGCTCGCCGCGATCATGTCGCCCAGCCACCGTGACGAGTACCGCACCAAGGGCGAGGTCGATCTCAGCTATCAGGCGCCCGGCATCGGCCGGTTCCGCGTGAACGTCTTCCGCCAGGTGGGCGACACCGCGGCGGCGCTGCGGCTCATCCCGAGCCGGGCGTTCAGCCTGACCGAGCTCGGGGCCCCCGCCATCTGCCGCGATCTCGCCCTCAAGCCCCGCGGCCTCGTCCTCGTCACCGGCCCCACCGGATCCGGCAAGTCCACGACCCTCACCGCGATGGTCGACATCATCAACGAGTCCAAGCCCGACCACATCATCACCGTCGAGGACCCGATCGAGTTCCAGCACACCAGCAAGCGCTCGCTCGTGCATCAGCGGGAGATCGGGAGCGACACCGCGTCGTTCGCGGAGGCGCTGCGTCGCGCACTCCGTCAGGACCCCGATGTGATCCTGGTCGGCGAGCTTCGCGACCCCGAGTCGATCTCGACGGCGCTCACCGCCGCGGAGACCGGCCACCTGGTGCTGTCGACCCTGCACACCCAGGGCGCCGCGAAGTCCATCAACCGCATCGTGGACGCCTTCCCCTCGCACCAGCAGAACCAGGTGCGCACGCAGCTCGGCGACACGCTCCAGGGCATCATCAGCCAGTCCCTGCTCCCCAAGGCCCAGACCGAGGGGCGCACGATCGCCACCGAGGTCCTCATCAACACCCCCGCGGTGGCCAACCTCATCCGCGAGGGCCAGGTCGCGCAGCTCTACTCGGCCATGCAGGCGGGCAGCTCCCTGGGGATGCACACCCTCGATCAGGACCTCAAGCGCCTCGTCGAGGCGGGCACGATCTCCCAGGCTGTCGCCAAGACCTACGCCGCCGACGAGAAGAACCTCGACGACGTCCGCGTGCGTCCCCTCGACCTCGACGTGGAGGCGTGGAGCCAGCACTCCGGCGGCCGCCAGGTCGCGGGCTGGGGGTCGATGTGACCCTCATCCAGGAGTACACGTACCGCGCGATCGACGCGGCCGGCGGCGGTGTCGTCAAGGGGACCGTGGAGGCGGCGAGCGAGAACGCCGTCGCCGCCAAGCTCCGCACGCAGGGCCTCACCCCGCTCGACGTCGTCGCGGTCTCCAAGACGGGCCTCAACCGCGATATCGCGATCCCCGGCTTCGAGAAGCGCGTCAAGGTCAAGGAGCTGGCGGTCTTCTCGAAGCAGATGGCGAGCCTCATCAATGCGGGTCTCCCGCTCATGCGCACGCTCGCGATCCTCATCGAGCAGGCGGAGGACAAGACGCTGCAGGCGGCCGTCCTGAAGGTGCACGCGATGGTCGAGTCGGGGTCGTCGCTCTCGCAGGCGATGGCGGCGCAGCCGAACGCGTTCCCGCCGTTGATGGTGTCGATCGTGAAGGTGGGCGAGACCGGCGGGTTCCTCGGCAAGGCGCTCACGTCGATCGCCGAGACGTACGAGCGCGAGACGGAGCTGCACAACAAGATCCGCTCCGCCACGACCTATCCGGTGATCGTCATGGCCATCGCCATGCTCGGCGTGCTCGCGATGATCACCTTCGTGGTGCCGGTCTTCGAGGGGATGTTCAAGGGGATCGGCTCCGACCTCCCGGTGCCGACGCAGATCCTCGTGACCGTGTCGCACAACATGTTCTGGATCATCCCGCTCCTCGCCATCCTGGGCGTCGCCGGCTGGATGGTGTGGGTGCGGTACCGCCACGACGACCGCTATCGGAAGGTCGTCGATCCGCTCAAGCTCAAGCTTCCGGTGTTCGGCAAGCTGGCCACGAAGATCGCCGTGGCACGGTTCTCGAGGAACCTCTCGATGATGCTCGCGTCCGGTGTCCCGCTCATCCAGGCCCTCTCGATCGTGGCCGAGTCGGCGAACAACTGGAAGATCGAGCAGGCCATCTACGACGTGCAGGAATCCGTCCGCCAGGGGCGGTCGTTCGCAGGCCCGCTGGCGAAGGCCGCGGTCTTCCCTGCCATGGTCTCGCAGATGGTCTCCGTCGGCGAGGAGTCCGGGACGCTCGCCGAGATGCTGGAGAGCATCGCGGACTTCTACGAGAACGAGGTCGAGACCGCCACCGAGCAGCTCACGTCCACGATCGAGCCGATCCTTCTCGTGGTCATCGGCATCGTGGTCGGCGGCATGGTGATCTCGCTGTACCTGCCCATCTTCACGCTCTATGGAGATCTCTCCAAGACCGGCGGATAGGGACTCTCAGACCGGCACTCGCGGGGGAGCGGGTGCCACTCGGCCGGTCGTGCTCTTCGGGGGGCACGGCCGGCCTTTCCCCTGCTCCGGGGCAGCGCGCCGTGCGCAGACCATGCCGGGGGCTCACACCGAGACGCGCAGGACCTCTTCGATCGTGGTCAGCCCCAGAGCGACCTTGCTCCAGCCGTCCTCCCGCAGGCCGACCATCCCCTGCTGCAGCGCGAGCTGGCGCATGTCCGTGCCCGTCGCGTGCGTGACGACGAGCTGCTCCATCTCCTCGGTCACCGTCATGACCTCGTGCAGCGCGACGCGACCGCGGTATCCGGTCCCGGAGCAGGCCGGGCACCCGTTCGCCTTGTACAGCTGCGGCACGTCCTGCGGATCGTGCGGGAAGCGCAGCGACGTCAGCACCTCGGAAGGCTCCGTGAACGGGACGCGGCAGTTCTGGCAGAGCCGGCGGGCGAGGCGCTGGGCGACGACCGCGGTCAGCGCCGTGCCGACGAGGAACGGCTCGCAGCCGAGCTCGGTCAGTCGCGTGAGGGCGCTCGGAGCGTCGTTCGTGTGCAGCGTCGAGAGCACCAGGTGGCCGGTGAGCGACGCCTCGATGGAGATCGTCGCCGTCTCCTGATCCCGGATCTCGCCGACGAGCACCACGTCCGGGTCGCTGCGCAGGATGGAGCGCAGCGCGGCCTGGAAGGTCATGCCCGCGCGCTGATTCACCTGCACCTGGTTGATGCCGGCGATGCGATACTCGACCGGATCCTCGACCGTGATGACGTTGATCGCGGGATTGGCGACCGTGCGCAGCGCGGTGTACAGCGTCGTGGACTTGCCGGAGCCGGTCGGACCCGTCACGAGCACCATGCCGTGCGGGCGGGTGATCGACTCGCGGAAGCGCTGCTCGTTGACGGTCGAGAACCGCAGATCGCCCATCGACATCGCCTGGCCGGAGTTGTCGAGGATGCGCATGACGATCTTCTCGCCCCACACCGTCGGCAATGTTGCGACGCGCAGATCGATCTGGCGGCCCTCGTGGGTGACCGAGATGCGGCCGTCCTGGGGCCGCCGTCGCTCCGCGATGTCGATGGCCGACATGATCTTGAGCCGCGAGATGACCCCGTCCTGGATGCCGCGGTCGGCCCGCTGCATCTCGTGGAGCACGCCGTCGATGCGGAACCGCACCGTCAGCTGACGCTCGCCCGGTTCGATGTGGATGTCGCTCGCGCGGTCGTTGATCGCCTGGGTGATGAGGAGGTTGACGAAGCGGATGATGGGCGCGTCGGCGTCCTGGTCGTCCAGCGATTCGGTGAACGACACCATGTCACCGCTGGCGGCCTCGCCGAGCTGCTCCGAGAGATCGCTGAGCTCCTCGTCCGAGCGCAGGTAGCGGTCGAACGCCTGGCGGAGCGCGTCGGCGGCCACGACGAGCGGACGGACCTGCAGGTCCGTGACGCTGGAGACGTCGTCGATGGCGATGATGTCCGTCGGATCGAGCATCGCCACCCCGAGTCCGCGACGGGATCGTTCGATCGGCAGGAGCTGGTAGCGGCGACACAGGGCGCTGGGCACCATCGCGATGACATCGGGATCGAGGATCGCATTCGCGAGATCCACGAAGGGCGCTCCGGTGTGCATCGACACGGCCTCGGCGACCTGTCGTTCCGTGAGGATGTGCGACGCCACCAGGTGCTGGGGGAGCTCGGGTCCGTCGCCCACGGCTGCCAGCGCCGCCGACAGGTCGGCGGCGCGGACCACGCCCGCTTGCGCGAGCGTCTGCGCGAGTCCCCTCACAGTTCTCCCCTCCTTCCGAAATCATAGGAGCGAGGAGAGAACCCGGGTACGGTCGCAGGCCGATCCTGAGCACCTCCTGAGGGTGCCGAGATGCCGTCGTGGCCGCAAGGCCGAACGAAGCATAGGCATCGAGGGGCGACCTGTCGACCCTTCCATCGCTGCTGCGGAGAGAGGGGCACGCATCGGTATCGTGGCGGCATGGCTGCCTTGATCCGACGCGTCACCGCTTGGGCGCTGCAGCTCAAGCTCGTCCGCGCGTTCCTGCACTACAGCGAGCATCGCGGGGCGCAGCTGGCGGACAGCATCACGTACCGCGCGCTCTTCAGCATCTTCGCGGGCGTCCTGCTGGGGTTCTCGCTCGCAGCGCTCTGGCTCTCTGGCAACCCCGAAGCCTGGCGAGCGCTGGTCTCCGCCGTCGACGCGGCCGTCCCGGGTCTCGTGGGCGACGGCGGCGTCATCGACGTGACGGTCATCCAGGCGCCCGCAGGTCTCACGATCGCGGGGGTGCTCTCCCTCATCGGTCTCGTCGGGGCGGCGATCGGTGCGATCGGCTCGGCGCGTTCGGCCCTGCGGATCCTCGGCGATCGGGCCCACGACGATGTCTTCTGGGGTTGGGTGCTGCTGCGCAACCTGGGGTTGGCGATCGCGATCGCGATCGGTCTCGTGGCCTCCGCCGTGGTCACGTTCCTCGGGACCGCGTTCCTCGGCGTGGTCGAAGACTGGCTCGGCCCCGGGGCCGGCGCGCTCTCGGCGTGGGCCACGCGCATCCTCTCCATCGTGGTCGTCCTGATCCTGGACACGGCGATCGTCGCCGTGCTGTTCGTCGTCCTGTCCGGGGTCCGCGCGCCGCGGCGGGCCGTCCTGACGGGGTCGATCCTCGGTGGGATAGGCCTCACCGTGCTGCAGCAGCTGTCCGGCCTCTTCGTCGGCGGCGCATCCTCCAACCCTCTGCTGGCCTCGTTCGCCTCCCTCGTGGCGCTCCTCCTCTGGGTGAACCTTTCGGCGCAGGTGATCCTGATCGCGAGCTCCTACATCGTCGTCGGCGCCGAAGAGGCGAGCGACCGGGTCCGGGCGCGCCACGGTGCCTCGACGTTCGCGCAGCGCCGTGTGCGTCGCGCCGAGGACGCCGTCCGGCTCGCGGGCGAGGAACTGCGGCTCGCCCGCGCCGAAGAGGAGAAGGAGCGCACCGCTCTGCGGGAGGCGGCCCGTGGCTGAGACGGTGCCCACCTACACGGCGGCCGCGATCCGTGCCGCGGAGGCGCCGCTCCTGGCGGCAGGGGAGCCGCTCATGCGCCGGGCCGCGGCGGCGCTGGCGGGAGTCGTCCGTGACACCCTCCCGCTTCCCGAGGCCGGCGCGCGCGCCCGGATCCTGGTGCTCGCAGGTCGCGGCGACAACGGCGGCGACGCCCTGTACGCGGCGGCGGATCTCACCGAACGCGCCGACGTCGATGTGCTGCTCACCGCGGGCGAGGGGCACGGGGACGCGCTGGCCGCCGCGCTCGCCGCGGGAGCACGCCAAGTGGATCTGGCGCACATGCGTGACTCGGAATACGACCTGGTGATCGACGGCATCGTCGGCATCGGTGCGACGGGCGCCGCCCTCCGCGGCGGGGCGCACGACGCCGTCACGACGCTGCTGCCGGCTGTCCTCTCGGGGCGCACGCGCGTCGTCGCGGTGGATCTGCCGAGCGGTGTCCAGCCCGACGACGGTTCCACCGCCGACGGTGTCGTGCTCCCGGCATCCGTCACCGTCACGTTCGGGGGAGTGAAGGCGGGGCTCACCGCCACCCGGGCGGCCGGCAGGGTCGTCTTCGTCGAACTCGGCCTCCCCCTCGACCCCGCCACCGCGGTCGGCGAGGCGGACGTGGAGATCTACCGCGCGTAGCGCTCGACGAACCGGCGGAGGATGCGGCTCGGGTGCGAGACCGGCGCCCGGCGAACGGCCTCCAGGGTCGGCTGCAGATCGCCCACTGCGAAGTAGCCGTGGTCGGCGTACGCGTGGATGCGGGTCGTGATCCCGTCGACGTCGAGCTCCGGGTGGAACTGCGTGGCGTAGACGTTCGCCCCGACCCGGAACATCTGCACGGGGCAGTCGGGGGAGGACGCGAGGAGCATCGCGGCCGGAGGCAGGGCGGAGATCGCCTCCTTGTGGCCGACGAAGGCCTCGAAGGTGCGAGGCATCCCCGCGAGCAGCGGATCGTCCATCCCGGCGTCGGTCAGCGTGACGGGAACGATGCTGATGGGTTCGCGATACGTGCCGTCGATGGTGGCTCCCAGGTGGGCGCCGACGGTCCCGATGCCGTAGCAGGCGCCGAGGAACGGGAAGTCCCGCGCAACGACCCGGTCCAAGAGCTCGGCGAACTCCGCCTCGACGCGCTGCTGCACGGCCGACTTCTTCGCGATCGGATCCGAGGCGTTGAACGGCCCCCCGCCCACGAACACCCCGGAGATCGCGTCCAGATCGATGGCGGGCATCGGGCCGGCCTCCAGGCGGATGCGCACGAGGTCGTCGGGGGCGAGCCCGGTGTAGCGGAGGAACAGCCCGTACTCCTCGTCCGCCGGGCGGTCTTCGGCCCGGGTCGCGAGGAGCAGGAACGGCTTCACGACGCGTACGTGACGAGGCCGAGCTCGACGGGCGAGACGAGCTGGGGGTGCGACGGCACCGCCCGCACGGTGTAGCCGAAGGTGCCGGTGACGGTGAGCGGCTGCGTGCAGGCGAAGGCCGTGAGGCCGTCCGCCCCTGCGGTCCCCGTGGCGACCAGCCGGGTGGACTGGCGCTCGCCGGCGAGCCGGTCATCCTCGTCGGTGCGACCGGCGATGAGTTCGACGTCGACGTCGTCGGCCGACAGCCCGTCGAGGAAGACGTTCGCGCGCACCTCGAGGGTGTCGCCCGCCTGCGCCTGCTGCGGGATGCCGGAGCTGTCGACGTTCGCGATGTGCACCGCCGGCCACGCCGAACGCACCCGTGCGACGAACGCGGCGAGCTCACGCGCGGCCGCGAACCCGTCCGCCCGCAGCGCCGCGTCGTGCGCGGCGGCGGGCACATACAGTTCGGTGACGTAGTCGCGCACCATGCGATCGCTCGTCGCCTTCTTGCCGAGCTCGGTCATCGTGTGCCGGACCATCGCGAGCCAGCGTCGCGGCACGCCGCCCTCCCGGTCGTAGAACGTCGGGACCAGCTGATGCTCGATGAGGTCGTACAGCGCGGCGGCCTCGGCGTCGTCCCGCTCTTCATCGGTCGTCGCCGTGTCGGCGGTCGGGATGGCCCAGCCGTTCCGGCCGTCGTACCACTCGTCCCACCACCCGTCGAGGATGGAGAGGTTGAGCGCGCCGTTGAGGGCGGCCTTCATCCCGGACGTCCCGCACGCCTCCAGAGGACGGAGCGGGTTGTTGAGCCAGACGTCGCAGCCGGGATAGAGGGTCTTCGCCAGCGTGATGTCGTAATCCGGCAGGAAGACGATCCGGCCGCGGACCTTCGGGTCGCGACTGAAGCGCACGAGCTGCTGGATCAGGATCTTCCCCGAGTCGTCCGCCGGATGCGACTTGCCGCCGATCACGATCTGCACCGGCCGCTCCGGGTCCGTCAGCAGTCGCGTGAGCCGTTCGGGGTCGCGCAGCATCAGGGTGAGCCGCTTGTACGTCGGGACTCGGCGCGCGAACCCGATCGTCAGGACGCCGGGGTCGAGGAGGTCTCCGATCCAGGCCGGGACGGCGGGAGACGACTGCAGTGCGGCTTCGGTCACCCGTCGTCGGGCCTCGGCGACGAGGTCCTCCTTCATCGCCTGCCGCACCCCCCAGAGTTCCTCGTCCGTGACGAGGCCCGCATCCGTCCAGTCGTGGGTGGCGCTGAACGAGTCGCCGAACCGCTGCTCACTGAGTGACTTGAGGTCGGCATGGACCCACGTCGGGGCGTGCACGCCGTTCGTGATCGACGTGATCGGCACCTCGTCGGCGTCGACGCCCGGCCAGAGCTGACCGAACATCTCGCGACTGACCCGCCCGTGCAGCCGGGACACGCCGTTCGCATGCTGGCCGAGGTGCAGTCCCAGCACGGCCATGTTGAAGACGGACGGATCGCCGCCCGGGTAGTCCTCGAGTCCGAGCGCGAGCGCCCGCTCCGCGTCCAGACCGTCCAGCAGCCGACCGCCGAGATAGGACGCGATCAGGTCGCGGGGGAAGCGGTCGATCCCCGCGGGGACCGGGGTGTGCGTCGTGAAGACGGTGGACGCGCGGACCTGCGCGAGCGCCACGTCGAACGTGAGGTCCTGCCCGGTGACGAGCTCGGAGATCCGCTCGAGCCCCTGAAACCCCGCGTGGCCCTCGTTGGTGTGGTAGACGTCGGGCGCGGGGCGCCCCGTGATCCGGCAGAACGCCCGTACCGCTCGCACCCCGCCGACGCCCAGCAGCAGCTCCTGGAGCAGGCGGTGCTCGCCGCCGCCGCCGTACAGACGGTCGGTGACGCGGCGCAGGTCCTCGGTGTTCGAGGGGGTCTCGGCGTCGAGGAGGAGCAGGGGGATGCGCCCGATGTCCGCGATCCAGATGCGGGCGGCGAGTCGCCGTCCGTCCGGAAGGTCGAGGCCGACCTCGACGGGCGTGCCGTCGGCCTCGCGCAGCAGCGTCAATCCGAGCCCGTAGGGGTCGAGGAGCGGGTAGCTCTCGCGCTGCCAGCCGTCGTCGCCGATCGACTGCCGGAAGTACCCGGCCCGGTAGAAGAGGCCGACACCCGTGAGCGGCACCCCGAGGTCGCTCGAGCTCTTGAGGTGGTCACCCGCGAGGATGCCGAGACCGCCGGAGTACTGCGGGAGCGAGCCGTCCACGCCGAACTCGGGGGAGAAGTACGCGATGTGGGCCGGCTTGGCGCCCTCCAGTCGCTGGAACCAGCGGTCGCCGGTCAGGTAGTCGGTGAGTCGCCGGTCCTCCTCGTCCACGCGTACGACGAAGGCCTCGTCGGCGGCGAGCTCATCGAGTCGCTGCTGTCCGACCGCGCCGAGCATCTGGACCGGGTTGCCGCCGACCGCGGCCCACAGATCGGGGTCCATGGAGGCGAACAGGTCGCGCGGCGTCCGCGACCACGACCATCGCCAGTTCGAGGCGAGTCGGTCGAGCGCGGCGAGTGATGGGGCGAGGACGGGGCGGACGGTGAACGTTCGGATGGCCTTCACGCGTGCGAGTCTAGGGCACCTCTGCAAACGCTTGCAGATGCAGGGTGGGACTGCGGAGCGAGCACTCGGGCTAGGCTGACGACATGGCCATTGCACGACTTTCCGGTGGACCGCTCGACGGGCAGATCATCCCGCTCGACGAGGCCGCCGACGATTCGATCATCGTCCCCTACGGCGAAGGGCAGCTGGTCTACCGCCGCGGCAGCGCGGACATCCACACGGGGGACGCCGACGGGCCGACCGAGGCGCAGTTCGTCTACGTCGAGGCCACGGAGGACATCAACCCCGACCCGGACGGCCGGGACGACTGAGCCGTTGAGCGGCACCGACGCCGCGGTCGGGCCGCAGCCGTCCGCGGCCGCGAGCCGGACGGAGCCGAGCCGGAGTCTTGAGGTCGAGCGCACGTACGACGTCGAGGACGATACCGCGCTTCCGGATTGGACGGCGCTCCCCGGCGTCGCCGCGGTGGGGGATGCGGAGGTGCGGCAGCTCGACGCCCGGTACCTGGACACCGAGGACCTCGCCCTCGCGCGGGCCCGCGTCGCCTTGCGCCGGCGAGAGGGCGGCCCGGACGCCGGATGGCACGTCAAGATCTCGGCGGCGGACGGTCGACACGAATGGCACTGGCCGCTGGACGCCGCCCCCGCCCCGGGGGACGACGGCATCGTGGCGGTCCCGGAGGATGTCGCCGGTGCGGTCGCGCGCTGGGCCGCCGGTCCGTTCCTGCCGCTCGCGAGGATCCGGAACCGCCGCACGGCATATGCGCTCCGCGACGCGGACGGCGCCCTGGTGGCCGAAGTGGTGGACGATCGGGTGACGGCCGTCGCCGAGCGGCGCGGGACGCAGACGTCCTGGCGAGAGTGGGAAGTGGAGCTCGGTCCGGCGGCACCCGCGGACACGGCGGCGTTCTTCGCCGCTGTGGATGACGCCGTCCGCAGCGTGGGCGGAGAGCCCGCGGCATCCGACTCCAAGCTCGGCCGCGCGATCTCGGGGTGACGCCCGCCCACATGCGACGACGCCGCCCCCGGCTTCGATCGGGGCGGCGTCGCGCGACTGGGCAGCAGTCTAGAGGTTGATCATGTGTCCCACGAGGCCGTGGAACGCCTCCTGCACCGCCTCCGAGAGCGTCGGGTGGGTGTGCACGTTGCGGGCCGCCTCGAGCGCGGTGAGGTCCCACTTCTGGGCGAGGGTCAGCTCGGGCAGGAGCTCGGAGACGTCCGGGCCGATGAGGTGCCCGCCGAGGAGCTCCAGGTGCTCGCCGTCGGCGATGAGCTTGACGAAGCCGACGGGCTCGCCCAATCCGTTCGCCTTGCCGTTCGCCGAGAACGGGAACTTCGCCACCTTGACGTCGTAGCCGGCGTCGCGCGCCTGCTGCTCGGTCAGGCCGAACGAGGCCACCTGCGGCGAGCAGAACGTGGCACGGGGCATCATGCGGTAGTCGCCGAGCGGCATGGTCTCGGCCTTTCCGATCGTCTCGGCGGCCACCACGCCCTGCGCCTCCGCGACGTGCGCGAGCTGCAGCTTGGCGGTCACGTCGCCGATGGCGAAGATGTGCGGCACGTTGGTGCGCATGTAGTCGTCGATGGCGATCGCGCCGCGCTCGGTCAGCTTCACGCCCGTGTTCTCCAGGCCGAAGCCCTCCACATTGGGAGCGAAGCCGACCGACATCAGCACCTTGTCGGCCTCGATGGACCCGGCGTTGCCGTCCTTGTCCGTGTACGTCACGGTGACGGAGTCGCCCTTGTCGGTGATGGACTCCACCTTGGTCGAGGTGAGGATGTCGACGCCGTAGCCCTTGTACTGGCGCTGGATCTCCTTGGAGACGTCGGCGTCCTCGTTCGGGAGCGCGCGGTCCAGGAACTCGATGATCGTGACCTTCACGCCGTAGTTGGTGAGCACGTAGCCGAACTCCATGCCGATCGCGCCCGCGCCGACGATGACGATCGACGAGGGGAGCTCACGGGTGAGGATCTGCTCCTCGTAGGTGACGACGTTGCCGCCGATCTGCACGCCGGGAAGCGTCCGCACCGTCGACCCGGTAGAGACGATCGCGTTGTCGAAGGTCACCTGCTCGACCGAGCCGTCCGTCTTCTTCACGTCGATCGTGTGCGCGTCGACGAAGGTGCCGCGACCCTCGTACTCGGTGACCTTGTTCTTCTTCATCAGGAAGTGGATGCCCTTGACGTGGGTCGCCGCCACGGTGCGGCTGCGATCCCAGGCCACCCCGAAGTCGAAGTGGACGTCGCCGGAGATACCGAACAGATCGGCCTTCGCGTGGAACGTGTGCGCCAGGTCTGCGTTGCGCAGCAGCGCCTTCGAGGGGATGCACCCCACATTCAGGCAGACGCCGCCCCAGTACTTCTCTTCGATGATGGCGACCGACAGACCGAGCTGCGCGCTGCGCACGGCCGCGACGTACCCGCCGGGGCCCGCGCCGAGGATGACGACGTCGTAGTGAGGCATGCCTCAAGCCTATCGGTCGGCGTCGCCCTCGGACTCGGCCGGCGGGTCGGTCGCGGGAGGCGGCGTGCGCCGTCCGCGGGACACCACGAGGTAGGCCGTCCCGGCGATCGCCGCCACCGTGAGCGCGCCGAGGATGATCCACGGCGCGGGGGACGAGCCGGTCCCCCCGCTGGACGCGGTCGGGCTCGCAGACGGTCGTGGCGCGACGGGCGCGACTGTCGCGGAGGCACTCGTTGCCGGGGTCGAGGAGGCAGCCGGCGCGAGGGTGAACGTGAACGACTTCGACACCGGATGCCCGTCCCGGGACACCACCCGCCACAGCACCGTGACCGTGCCGGCCGCCGCGTCCGCGCCCTTCAGTCTCTGCGTGACGACGTTGTCCTGCACCTGAGGGGAGCCGTCGGTGAGGGATGAGCCCGCGGCATCCGTCACCCGTACCTGGTTCGCGGTCCCGTCGTCGATGACGATGTCGCTGAAGGTGAGGGTGATCGCGCCGGGGAGTGCCGCCACGGTGGAACCGGCGGCCGGATCCGTGCCGACGAGCTCATCGTGGGCGCTCGCAGGCGACGCGACGAGCAGGACGAGCCCGGCGACCGCGGCCAGCAGCACACCTCCGAGGACCGATGCGCGTCGGTCGACGCGAGCGGGCAGGTGAATTCGCGATGACATCACGCAGGGGAGCCTATCGGGGGCTTACCCCGCGAAGCTGGGCGTTCTAGGCTGGCGCCAGACGGGCGCCGTGCCCGCCACGGACGAGGAATCGAGGTGCCGGAATGGAACCGATGATGATGGACATGATGTCCGAGGACATGATGTCGATGCCGGATATGCGAGCGATGGACATGACGGTCATGCAGGCGTGTATGGATGCCTGCTCGGCGTGTGAGCAGGCATGCACGGTGTGCTCGGTGCAGATGATGTCGTGCAGTCCCGCGTGCATGAACTGCGCCGATATGTGCAACACGATGATGCGCGCGATGCTCCGCATGCAGGGCATGACGCCGGCGGCCATGATGTCGATGCTCGACGCCTGCATCGCGATGTGTCAGGTCTGCATGGACGAGTGCATGGAGCACGCTGACATGAGCGCCGTGTGCAAGATGTGCGCTCAGGCGTGCCAGGCGTGCATGGACGCCTGCATGAAGGTCAAGGACTCCATGATGGCGGCGTCGGCCTGACGTCGCTACGCGTCCCGCAGGACGTTGAACCACCGCGTGCCGACGGCGAGCACGTGGTAGCGGCCGTGCAGTGCGACCGGCGCGCCGATATCCAGCGCACCCGCTGCGCCCGCGCCGCTCCACAGCAGGACGGCGTTCGCATCGACGATGCCGCGCACGACGATCGTTCCCGCGTCGGGGTCGGTCGCCTCGACGATCGCATCGATCCATTCCGTCGGTGTCGCAGAGGCGAGTCGCGTCTGGATCAGGTGGAGGGCGTGCCCCGGGGCGAAGGTCGAGCAGGCCGATCCGGCCTCGCACATGCACGCCGCACGCTCACGCACCTCGAGGGGCGGAATGGGGCTGTGCGGGGTGGACACGGCGGTCTCCTTCTGAATAGTGTCGGACACTCGACAGGCTAGGTGTGCCCGCACCCGGCGCGCATCGCGCACGACACAGTCGGAAACACGCGAGCGGCGCGCGTCGGTTGCGATCAGACCTCTCGGCAGGCGCGTCGGATCCGTTAGTCTGGGGAAAAGGGAGGACGACGTGGACGAGTACCGGCGACCCGAGCCCGATGACATCCGTCGAGAGCCCGATGCCGGGCCGGCTGGGAGTGCCTCGAGCGATACGACGCAGACGTTCGGGCATGATTCCGATCTCTCCTTCGTCCCGTTCGGCAGCGATCTGAGCGATGCCGAACTCGAGGCGATCGACGCGCTCCCCGCGGGTTCCGCCCTGCTCCTGGTCCGCTCCGGCCCGACGGCGGGCGCGCGGTATCTCCTCGACAGCGACGTCATGACGGTGGGTCGGCATCCCGAGGCCGACATCTTCTTCGACGACGTGACCGTGTCTCGGCGTCACGCGGAGATCACCCGCGACGGGTCGAGGTTCGACATCGTCGACCAGCGCTCCCTCAACGGGACGTATGTGAACGGCGAGCGGGTCGACCGTGCCGCACTCGTCAACGGTGCCGAGGTCCGCATCGGGAAGTTCCGACTCAACTTCTTCGTGTCCCCGTCCGATCTGCCACAGGCCTCTGACGCCTGATGCCGGCGGAATCATCGCAGCGGCGCAACGCGACCGACGGCGCACCACAGTCATCCCGCCCCGCCGTGACCGGCGGGGCGCTCAGCATCGGCCAGGTGCTCGCTCGTCTCACGCCGGAGTTCCCCGCCCTCTCTGCGAGCAAGCTCCGATTCCTGGAGGTCCAGGGCATCGTCAACCCGATGCGCACCGAGTCCGGTTACCGGAAGTTCTCGCCGACGGACCTCGAGCGTCTCCGCGTCGCGCTGACACTGCAGCGCGACCATTACCTCCCACTCGCCCGCATCCGCGACTACCTCGACGACATCGACGCGGGTCACGACCCGGTGACGCCGACCGCGGTGCCGCCCTCGATCGTGCCCGCTCCCCGGCGCTACCGACGTGCCGAGCTCCTGACCGCCGCCGGAGCCGCGCCGCAGCTGCTCAACGACGCGATCAGCACCGGCATCATCGCCGCCGCCGACGCGTACACGGACCAGACCCTCGCGGTCCTGCGGGCGCTCGTGGCACTGGATCGGCACGGCATCGAGCCCCGTCACGTCCGCACGCTGCGACAGTCGGCCGAGCGCGAGGTCGCGCTGATCGAATCGGCTCTGGCGCCTCTGCTGCGCCGGGGAGATGCGGCGTCACGGGGCAAGGCCTCCGAGCTGGCCCCCGAGATCGCGGCGCGGATCGACGAGGTGCGTGCCATCTTCGTGCGCGGCGCCCTGGAGCGCATCGTCTCCTGATCCGGCCACGACACGCCGAGGCCTTCGAGCGGATGTCGTTGCCGGAGCGACATCGCTCATCTAGCGTGGGGGAGGGTTCCCCCCGAGAGCCCACTGAGAGGAGGGTCTTCATGACCGCTGACAAGGCGGGAGACGAGCCCCGGTTCGTCGCAGACCTCCTGTTCACCGATGGGCTTCCGCAGATGGACGACGAAGTCGGCTATCGCGGCGCCGTGGCCGCCCGCGCGGCGGGAATCACGTACCGGCAGCTGGACTACTGGGCGCGCACCGAACTCGTCGAGCCGACGGTGCGGGGCGCGAGCGGATCGGGTTCGCAGCGCCTCTACGGCTTCCGCGACATCCTCGTACTCAAGCTCGTCAAGCGCCTCCTGGACACCGGGATCTCGCTGCAGCAGATCCGCACGGCCGTCGACCAGCTCCGTGCGGCCGGCATCCGCGATCTCGCCGGCACGACGCTGATGAGCGACGGTGCGTCGGTGTACCTGTGCACCTCCAACGACGAGGTCATCGACCTCGTCAGTCGCGGTCAGGGCGTCTTCGGGATCGCGGTCGGCAAGGTCCTCCACGAGGTGGAGTCCACGCTGCTCGATTTCGATCCGCAGGCGCCGGACCCGGTCGACGAGCTGGCGGCACGCCGCTCGCAGCGGTCGGCCTGACCATCGCGCGCCTCCCACGGCGCGCGATGTGACCATGTGCGCTACGCGCGCACGTCTCCGGGGACGGGGATCCGCCCGGTCCGCATCACGCGGTCGAGGAGTGCGTCGAAGTCGGCGGCGAGTTCCTGAGCCGAGTCTCCGGGCCAGATGTGCAGCGGCTTCGCGGCGCCCTGTGCCTGTTGCAGCGACGTCCGCTCGGGGAGCTGCGGTGCGAGCACCAGCGGGCCGAACATGTCGCGCAGCTCTTTGATGCGGAACTGGTGCTCGATCGACTGGGGACGGACACGGTTCACGACGATGCCCAGCGGCTGGAGGCGGGGGGAGAGCCCGCGACGGATCTCTTCGATGGCCCGCAGCGCGCGGTCGGCCGCGGCGACCGAGAACAGGCCGGGCTCGGTGACGACGATGACGCGGTCGCTCGCCGCCCAGGCCGTGCGGGTGAGGGCGTTCAACGAAGGGGCGCAGTCGACCAGCACCAGGTCGTAGTCGGCCTCGACCGTCGCGAGCGCCTCTTCCAGCTTCCACACGTCGCGGACGCTCGGATGCGGTCCGTCGAAGTTGATCGCCGAAGGGCTGCCGATCATCACATCGATCGTGCCGGGGTGGACCTTCGCCCATCCGCTCGAGGTGATCGCCTGCCGCACCACCTTCTCTTTCGGGTTGGCCAGCACGTCGGCGACGTTGAGCCGCCCCGCGACCTGGATATCCATGCCCGTGGACACGTCGGACTGCGGGTCGAGGTCGACGACGAGCGTGCGGACACCACGAGCGAAAGCTGCCGAGGCGAGTCCGAGAGTCACGGTCGTCTTGCCGACACCCCCCTTGAGAGAACTGACGGAGAGGACGTGCACAAGGCCTTACGTTACCGTCCCGTAGGCTGAGAGCACACTCAGCCACGTCCGCGCGCCGCCCGTCTTTTCTCGGGGAGCGGCGACGCGCTGCCCAACGGGGGGTCTGCATGTTCCGCAAGATCTTGGTCGCCAACCGCGGCGAAATCGCCATCCGAGCCTTTCGGGCGGCGTTCGAACTGGGGGCGCGCACGGTGGCGGTGTTCCCCCACGAGGATCGCAACTCCCTGCATCGGCTGAAGGCGGATGAGGCGTACCGGATCGGTGAGCAGGGGCATCCGGTGAGGGCTTACCTCGATGTGGACGAGATCATCCGCGTGGCGACCGAATCCGGCGCCGACGCCATCTATCCCGGCTACGGATTCCTCTCTGAGAACCCCGAGCTGGCGGAGAAGGCCGCCGCCCACGGCATCGCGTTCATCGGCCCACCCGCCGCAGTGCTCGAGATGGCCGGGAACAAGGTCACGGCGAAGCACCATGCGATCGCCGCGGGAGTCCCGGTCCTCCGATCGACCGAAGCGTCGGCGGACGTGGACGACCTGGTCGCCCAGGCGGATGAGATCGGGTTCCCCCTCTTCGCCAAGGCCGTCGCCGGCGGCGGTGGCCGGGGGATGCGCAGGGTCGAGACGAAAGGCGACCTGGCGCCCGCGCTCGCGGAGGCGATGCGTGAGGCGGACAGCGCGTTCGGCGATCCCCGCATGTTCCTCGAGCAGGCCGTCCTGCGACCGCGCCACGTCGAGGTCCAGATCCTGGCCGACGGCGCAGGGCACACCGTGCATCTCTTCGAGCGCGACTGCTCGGTTCAGCGTCGGCACCAGAAGGTGATCGAGATCGCCCCCGCCCCGAATCTCGACGAGAGCGTGCGGCGTGAGCTGCACCGGCACGCGGTGGCTTTCGCCGAGTCGATCGGATACCAGAACGCGGGTACGGTCGAGTTCCTGCTGGAGACGGCAGGTGAGCGTGCGGGCGAGATCGTCTTCATCGAGATGAATCCGCGCATCCAGGTCGAGCACACCGTGACCGAAGAGGTCACCGACGTGGATCTGGTCCAGTCGCAGATGCGCATCGCCGCGGGGGAGACGCTGGAGGACCTCGGGCTGACCCAGGACCGGATCCAGCTGCGCGGCGCTGCGCTGCAGTGCCGGATCACGACCGAGGACCCCACCCAGGGCTTCCGCCCGGACACCGGCAAGATCACGACCTATCGCTCGCCCGGCGGTGCCGGCATCCGCCTGGACGGCGGGACGACCGCCGCGGGGTCGCAGATCAGCCCGCACTTCGACTCGATGCTGGCGAAGCTCTCGTGCCGCGGCAGGGACTTCCCCGCGGCCGTCACGCGCGCGCGGCGGGCGCTCGCGGAGTTCCGCATCCGCGGCGTCTCGACCAACATCCCGTTCCTGCAGGCCGTGCTGGACGATCCTGCGTTCGTCGCGGGCGACCTGTCGACCTCCTTCATCGACGAGCGCCCGCAGCTGCTGCGCGGCCGCGAATCGAAGGACCGCGGCACCAAGATCCTCAACTGGCTCGTGGATACGACCGTCAACAAGCCGAACGGCGTGAACCCGCTCTCGATCGCCCCCGCGCTCAAGCTGCCGGTGGTCGACCTCGCAGCTCCCGCACCGGAGGGATCCCGCCAGCGGCTGCGGGCTCTCGGGCCGGCAGCGTTCGCGGCCGACCTCCGGGCGCAGACGGCGCTCGCGGTGACCGAGACCACGTTCCGCGATGCGCATCAGTCTCTGCTCGCGACACGCGTCCGGACGCGGGATCTCGTCGCCGTCGCTCCGTACGTCGCACGCCTCACCCCCCAGCTGCTGTCGGTCGAGGCGTGGGGTGGGGCGACCTACGACGTCGCGCTGCGCTTCCTCGGCGAAGACCCGTGGGAGCGGCTCGACAAACTGCGCGCGGCGCTGCCGAACATCGCGATCCAGATGCTGCTGCGAGGGCGCAACACCGTCGGGTACACGCCCTATCCGACCGAGGTGACGGACGCCTTCGTCCAGGAGGCCGCCGCGAGCGGCATCGACATCTTCCGCATCTTCGACGCGCTCAACGACGTCGCCCAGATGCGCCCCGCGATCGACGCGGTCCTCCAGACCGGGACAGCGGTCGCGGAGGTGGCGGTGTGCTACACCGGCGACCTGCTGAACCCGGCGGAGGACCTCTACACGCTCGACTACTATCTCCGGCTCGCGGAGCAGATCGTGGATGCCGGAGCCCACGTCCTCGCGATCAAGGACATGGCCGGACTGCTGCGTCCGGCCGCTGCATCCCGGCTCGTCGGAGCCCTCCGCGACCGTTTCGACCTCCCGGTGCACGTGCACACGCACGACACCGCCGGCGGGCAACTGGCGACGCTGCTGGCCGCGAGCGCGGCGGGAGCCGATGCGGTCGACGCCGCTGCGGCGCCCATGTCCGGGACGACGAGCCAGCCCTCGCTGTCGGCGCTGGTTGCCGCGCTCGCGCACACCGAACGCGACACGGGGCTCGATCTGGATGCGGTGTCCGACCTCGAGCCCTACTGGGAGGCCGTGCGGCACCTGTACCACCCGTTCGAGTCGGGCCTCCCCGGACCGACGGGTCGTGTCTACCACCACGAGATCCCCGGGGGGCAGCTCTCGAACCTGCGGCAGCAGGCCATCGCGCTCGGGCTCGCGGACGACTTCGAGCTCATCGAGGACATGTACGCCGCCGCGAACGAGATCCTGGGCCGCGTGCCGAAGGTGACTCCGTCGTCGAAGGTCGTCGGCGATCTCGCCCTCCACCTCGCTGCGGTCAAGGCCGATCCGGCCGACTTCGCGTCGAACCCCCAGAACTACGACATCCCCGACTCCGTGGTCGGGTTCATGGCGGGAGAGCTCGGCGATCTCCCGGGCGGCTGGCCGGAGCCGTTCCGCACCAAGGTCCTCGCCGGCCGTGACGTCAAGGTGGGCGTGTCGCCGCTGACCGATGCCGAGTCGGCGGCGCTCGGTGCCGACTCCGTCCAGCGGCGCCACACGCTGAACCAGCTCCTCTTCCCCGCGCCCACGCGGACGTACGAGCAGATGCGCGAGCTGTTCGGCGACCTGAGCATCCTCGACACAGCCGACTATCTCTACGGCCTCACCCCCGGCGCGGAGCACGTCGTCGAGCTCGAGCGCGGCGTGCAGCTCCTCGTGGGGCTCGAGGCGATCGGCGAGGCCGACGACAAGGGCATCCGCTCCGTCATGACGACCTTGAACGGGCAGCTGCGGCCCGTCTTCGTGCGGGATCGAAGCATCTCCGTCGAGGCGCGTCAGGCAGAGCGTGCGGACACATCGAGGCCCGGCCAGGTCGCGGCGCCCTTCTCGGGCGTGGTGACGATCAAGGCGGCCGTCGGAGACACCGTCGGAGCCGGTCAGCCGGTGGCCTCCATCGAGGCGATGAAGATGGAGGCGGCGATCACCTCGCCGGTCGACGGCGTGGTGGAGCGCATTGCGATCGGGGCCACCCAGCAGGTCGAGGCCGGCGACCTTTTGGTCGTCGTCCGCCCCGCCCAGTAGCCTGGAGGGCGGGATCACCCGACCCCGCACTGCTTTGGAGATGTTCCGCTTGACTCCCGACCGACCCGACGACCTGCACCACGACCCCGACGAGAACGGCGTTCTCGCCGACACCGGGAGCCTCGACACCGCGGGGATCGGACTCCTCGGCGCTCGCACCGCACAGGTCAGCGTCCCCCTCTCGATCCCCGACGAGGACGATTTGGCCGACGACGACGACGTGGTCGGCGACGAGGTGTCCCTGGACTCGCTTGCGGCCGCTCCCGAGATCGGTCGCGCCCCCGCCGACGACGAGGTCGAGGTGATCGACGACGCCGACGTCGTCCTCGAGATCGACGCCGACCCGGGGATGGATGAGGCCACGTCGGGATCCGAGTCCTGGGTCTACGCCGACGTCGAGCCGCTTGCGACCCCCGCCGCAGCGGGGCAGTCTGTCACTGGGGACGTCGTCGGCGCCGCCGCCCCGGCGGGCTCGCCCCGCCTCGACGGGGAGCCGTCGCCCACGGGGCAGACCGCCGACGACGCACCCGATGTCAGTGCAGACCCCGTCGTGGAGGAGCCCGGTATGGACAACACCCCCGCAGGTACGCCGGCGTCCGGAGACTCCGGCCCGCAGCCGGCCACGCGTCGCGAGGCGCATCTCACCGGGCCGCTGGACCGGGTCCACGAGGTCGAGCGCGTCCACACGCAGCGTCCCGAGGTGGCGCTCACGTCGAAGCGTCTGGACGAGTTCGAGGCGGGTCGTGAGAGCCCCGATCTGCTCACCGCCGACCGCCTGCTCGACCACGGGCGCGTCGGGAGTCCCGAGCCGGAGGGCGCCTGGCAGCACTTCGTCTTCTCCCTCTCGGGCGGTCGGATCAACCTGGGTGACGGTCGCCGCGCACGGGCCCGCAAGGAGCTCGACCGCCGCATCGCGGCGGCGCTGCCCGGTGGCGCACGGTTCGTGCCGGTGCTGTCGCGGAAGGGCGGCGTGGGGAAGACCACGGTGACGACGCTCCTGGGCATGGCACTCGCGGATGCGCGGGACGATCGGGTCATCGCGATCGACGCCAACCCCGATCGCGGCACGCTGGCCGAGCGCATCGCGCGGCCGAGCGGGAAGACGGTCCGAGACCTCGTCCGCACGCGTGAGGACGTCGCGGGCTACAACGACATCTCCACGATCGTGGCGCGCGACGAGACCAGACTCGACGTCCTCGCGTCGGATGCGGATCCCCGTGTGTCCGAGGCGTTCAGCGACCTCGACTATCAGGACGTGGCGTCCCTCGCGGCGCACTACTACTCGATCGTGCTCACCGACACGGGGACGGGCATCGTCCACTCCGTCATGGGTGCGACGCTCGACATCGCGGACGAGCTGGTCATCGTCGCCGGGCTCAGCGTGGACGAGGCGCGGCTCGCGTCCGAGACGCTCACGTGGCTGGAGACCAACGGCTACGCAGAGGCCGTTCGCAACGCGGTCGTCGTGCTCAACACGTCCCGTCCCGGCGCGCCGCTCGTGCGCCAGGACGAGCTCGAGGCGCACTTCCGCACGCGCGTCCGCGCGGTCGTGCGGATGCCGTACGACCCGCTCATCGGGACGGGGAGCGCCATCACCTTCCGCGACCTGCAGCCTGCGACCCGCGCCGCCGCGCGCGAGCTCGCCGCGACCGTCGTCGAGGGGTTGCGCACCCTCGCGGCAGCCGCCTGACATGGCCGTACGCCCGATCCGCCTCTTCGGCGACCCCGTCCTGCGCGCCCCGGCCGCGCCCGTCGAGCACATCGACGACGGGGTGCGGGCGCTGATCCGCGATCTCGTGGACTCGGTGGAGCCTCCCGGTCGTGCGGGCGTGGCGGCTCCCCAGATCGGCGTGGGAGTGCGCGCGTTCAGCTACAACATCGACGGCCGGATCGGCTACGTCATCAATCCGCGCCTCGTCGAGGTGTCGGGCGAGCCCGAGCGGATCGGCGAGGGATGCCTGTCCGTTCCCGGGCTCTGGCATGAGGTCTCTCGCTACCCCCGGGCAAGGGTCGTCGGGATCGATCTGGACGGCGACGAGGTGATCCTCGAAGGCGAGGGGCTGCTCGCGCAGGCGCTCCAGCACGAGACCGATCACCTCGACGGGATGCTCTACCTCGATCGCCTCGAGCAGGCGGACCGCCGCCTGGCCATGAAGCAGATCCGCGAGTCGGACTGGTTCTGACGCGTCCCGCGCCGACTACGACAGCGAGACGTTCGTCGTGTTCACCGGCACGCTGTAGAGGTCGTCGACCGCGCCGGCGAAGTCGTCCAGGATCACGTTCCGCTTGATGCTGAGCTTCGGGGTGAGGTGACCGCTCGCCTCGGTCCATTCCGTGGGCAGCACGGTGAACTTACGGATCGACTCGGCGCGGGAGACGAGGGCGTTCGCGGTGTCGACCGCTCGCTGGACCTCGGCGATCACGGCCGGATGGGCGGACGCATCGGCGAGGGTCATGTCCGCCGGCAGGTCGTGGTTGGCGAGCCACGTGGGGAGCATCTCGGAGTCCAGCGTGATGAGGGCCGAGATGAACGGGCGCTGGTCGCCGACGACGACGACCTGACCCACGACCGGATTGGCGCGGATCGGATCCTCGAGAACCGCCGGTGCGACGTTCTTCCCGCCCGCGGTCACGATGATCTCCTTCTTCCGGCCGGTGATCGAGAGGAAGCCCTCGGCATCGAAGGACCCGACGTCGCCGGTGCGGAACCAGTCGCCGTCGAAGGCCGCCGCGGTCGCCTCCGGGTTGCGCCAGTACTCCTTGAAGACGTTGATCCCGCGCACCTCGATCTCGCCGTCCTCGGCGAGGCGGATGCCGACGCCCGGAAGAACGGGTCCCACTGTGCCGATCTTGGTCTTGGTCGCGAGGTTCACCGTCGCGGGTGCCGTCGTCTCGGTGAGTCCGTATCCCTCGAGGACCGTGATCCCGAGGCTCGCGAAGAAGTGACCGAGTCGCTCGCCGAGGGGTGCGGACCCGGAGATCGCGTAGACCACGCGACCGCCCATGGCCGTGCGCAGGGTGCTGTAGACCAGACGGTCGAACAGGCGGAAGCGAAGCCCGAGCAGGAAGGGCACCTTGCGGCCCTCCTGGAGCGCGCGGGAGTGATCGATCGCCGTCTTCGCCGCGGCGCGGAAGATCCGACCCTTGCCACCCGACTCGGCCTTCTGCTCGGCGGAGTTGTAGACCTTCTCGAAGACGCGCGGGACGGCCAGGAGGAAGGTCGGCTGGAACGATCCGAGCGCCGGCAGCAGCTGCTTCGTGTCGGGCTGGTGTCCCGTCTTGACTCCGGCATGCACGTCGAGGATCGAGATGAACCGCGCGAACACGTGGGCGGTGGTGATGAAGAGCAGCGTGGACGCTCCGGGCGTGTCCACGACCTCCTTGAGGGACTTGGCCGAGTTGCGCGCGAGCTCGACGAAGTTGCTGTGGGTCAGGACGCACCCCTTGGGGCGCCCCGTCGACCCGGACGTATAGATGAGGGTCGCGATGTCCGACCCCTTGGCGAGATTCCGCCGGCGCTCGATCTCCTCGTCCGGGACCGCCTCGCCCTGGGCGCTCAGCGTCGCGAGGTCACCGTCGTGCATCTGCCACGCGGCACGGATGAGGGGGAGGTCCTCGCGTGCCGCCGCCAGACGATCGGCGTGCTCGGGCAGTTCGGTGATGCACGCGATCGCGCCGGAGTCGGACAGGTTCCACTGGATCTGGGCGGAGGAGCTGGTCTCGTAGATCGGCACCATGACCGCACCGGCGTAGAACAGCGCGAAGTCGACGAGAGTCCACTCGTACGTCGTGCGAGCGATGAAGCCGACCTTGTCGCCCGGCTCGATGCCGGCGGCGGCGAATCCCTTGGCGAGGGCGACGACCTGCCGCTGGAACTCGGAGGCGGAGATGTCCCGCCATCCTTCGCCGTCGGGGACCGCGAACAGCGCGAGATCCGGCGTCGCCCTGACGCGCTCGGCCAGCAGGTCGGTGATGTTCGCCTCCGGGTCCGCGGGGACGATGGGGGGGACTTCGAACTGAACGGCGCTCATGGCGGCAACTCCTTCGGTACCGGACCTTCTCGGGCAGGCTCTCCCTGCCGAGTCTAACCGGGCCGTCCGGATGCCGGTCACGGAACTGAGTCCGACGCTCAATGACACTGAGTCCGAGGGCGGGGAGAGGACCGCCCTCGGCGCCGGTCAGGACGTCGGTCGTCCGGCTAGACTGCATCGGTGCTCACAGTCGGGATCGACATCGGCGGAACGAAGATCGCCGGCGGCGTCGTAGACAGCGACGGCACGATCCTCGAGAAGGTGCGCGTCGATACCCCGCTCGACACCCGGGCGCTCGCGGATGCCGTGATCGACATGGCGCATCACTTCACGGCATCGCACGATGTGTCGGCGATCGGCGTCGCGGCGGCGGGATTCGTCTCGAAGGATCGCTCGACGATCATCCACGCACCCAACATCGCCTGGCACGACGAGCCGCTGCGAGACATCCTGCAGGCGCGCTTGAGCCTGCCCGTGCGGATCGAGAACGACGCGAACGCGGCGGGGTGGGCGGAGTACCGTTTCGGCGCCGGTCGAGGCCACACCGACATGGTGATGCTCACGCTGGGCACCGGGGTGGGTGGGGCGATCGTCTTGGGCGGCTCGCTGTTCCGCGGCGGACACGGAATCGCCGGCGAGCTCGGACACACGCGGTTCATCCGCGACGGTCGGCCGTGCGGATGCGGGCAGAACGGCTGCCTCGAGCAGTATGCCTCCGGCCGCGCCCTTCAGCGGGAAGCGGAGGACATCGCCGACCGGTTCCGGGACGGTTCGGGGGCCGCACTCGCGAACCTCCGCGCCGAGGTGGGCACGATCTCCGGGCCGGCCGTGTCGAGGCTGGTGCTCGCGGGGGATGCGGGCGCCGTCGAGGCTCTTCGACGGGTCGCCACGGCATTGGGGGAGGCGTGCGGCGGATTCCAGGCCGTGCTCGACCCCGAGGTGTTCGTGATCGGCGGCGGCGTGGCCCAGCTGGGCGAGGATCTGCTCAGTCCGGTCCGCATCGCGTACGAGACCTCGCTCCCCGGCTATGGCGAGCGCCCCGTCGCCGAGTTCGCGATCGCGCAGCTGGTCAACGACGCAGGCATCATCGGTGTCGCGGACCTCGCGGCGGGGAGCGAGTAGGCCGATGTTCTACTGGCTCATGAAGTACGTCGTCATCGGACCGATCGTGAAGGCGATCTTCCGGCCGTGGGTCGTCGGCCGCCGGAACATCCCCATCGAGGGTGCCGCCATCCTCGCGAGCAACCACCTCTCGTTCGCGGACTCGATCTTCCTCCCCCTGATGATCGATCGTCCGATGGCGTTCCTCGCGAAGAGCGACTACTTCACCGGCAAAGGCATCAAGGGCTGGGCGACGCGGCTCTTCTTCAAGGCGACGGGACAGCTTCCGATCGACCGATCGGGGGGCAAGGCATCCGAGGCGTCGCTCAACACGGGATTGCAGGTGCTCGGCCGCGGAGAGCTGCTCGGCATCTACCCCGAGGGCACGCGCAGTCCCGACGGCAAGCTCTACCGCGGACGCACGGGCATCGCGCGCATGGCGCTGGAGGCCCACGTCCCGGTCGTCCCGGTCGTGATGGTCGACACCGACACGATGATGCCGATCGGCCGACGGCTTCCGCGCATCGTCCGGGTGGGTGTCGTCATCGGCGAGCCGCTCGACTTCTCGCGCTTCGCCGGCATGGAGGGGGACCGCTACATCCTCCGCTCGGTCGCGGACGAGATCATGGTGGCGCTCCAGCGTCTGGGCGCACAGGAGTACGAGGACGTGTACGCCTCCAGCGTGAAGGATCGTCTGGCCTCGCCGGCGAAGTCATGACGCTCCGGGCGCCGATAGACTGACCGGATGCTCCAGCAGCTCGACCCCCTCGACCACTGGCGGACCCTGCCGATCAAGCAGCAGCCGCAGTGGACCGATCCGGACGCCGTCGCGGCCGTCTCCGCGGAGATCGCGACGCTCCCTCCGCTCGTGTTCGCGGGCGAGGTCGACAACCTCCGCGACAGGCTGGCGCGCGCCGCGTCCGGCAAGGCGTTCCTCCTCCAGGGGGGGGACTGCGCCGAGACGTTCGCGGGAGCGACCGCCGAGCAGATCCGCAACCGGATCAAGACCGTGCTGCAGATGGCTGTCGTGCTCACGTACGGTGCGTCCATGCCCGTCGTGAAGATGGGCCGTATGGCGGGCCAGTTCGCCAAGCCCCGGTCGAGCGACACCGAGACGCGCGGCGATGTGACGCTCCCCGCCTACCGCGGCGACATCGTCAACGGCTACGACTTCACCGAGGCGTCCCGGCGCGCCGATCCCCAGCGCCTGCTGAAGGGGTACCACACGGCCGCGTCCACGATCAATCTCATCCGCGCCTTCACCCAGGGCGGGTTCGCGGACCTCCGCGAGGTGCACAGCTGGAACAAGGGCTTCGCGGAGAACCCGGCGAACCAGCAGTACGAGCGTCTGGCAGGGGAGATCGACAGGGCGATCAAGTTCATGGAGGCGGCAGGAGCCGACTTCGACGAGTTGCGCCGCGTCGAGTTCTACACCGGGCACGAGGGTCTGCTGATGGACTACGAGCGGCCGATGACCCGCATCGACTCGAGGACGGGGACGCCGTACAACACTTCGGCGCACTTCCTCTGGATCGGAGAGCGGACCCGCGAACTCGATGGTGCGCACGTCGACTACTTCTCGAAGATCCGCAACCCCATCGGTGTCAAGCTGGGGCCGTCGACGACTCCGGAGGCGGCGCTCGAGCTCATCGACAAGCTGGATCCGGAACGCGAACCGGGCCGACTGACGTTCATCACGCGCATGGGAGCGGGAAAGATCCGCGATGCACTCCCGCCGCTGCTGGAGGCGGTTCGCGATTCCGGCGCACGGCCGCTGTGGGTCACCGACCCGATGCACGGCAACGGCATCACCACACCCACGGGCTACAAGACGCGTCGTTTCGACGACGTGGTCGACGAGGTGCGCGGCTTCTTCGAGGCGCATCGTGTCGCGGGGACGTTCCCTGGCGGCATCCATGTCGAACTCACCGGCGATGACGTCACCGAGTGCCTCGGCGGCTCCGAGCGGATCGATGAGGCGACGCTCGCGACGCGCTATGAGTCGCTCTGCGATCCGAGACTCAACCACATGCAGAGCCTCGAGCTGGCCTTCCTCGTGGCCGAGGAGCTCGAGAAGCGCTGAGCCCGCGGATCAGGACCCGGCGAACAGGATCTTCACCTTCGTGCCGGGCAGTTGCAGGGTGCCCGTCGCCGGATCCGTGCCCGTCGCGGGGAAGATGTCCCAGAACGGTGAGTTCTCCAACGACGTCAGCGGAGTGAAGCCCGCCTTCTGCAGTGCCGTGAACGCCTCATGCACGGTCATCCCGTTGACCGGCGGCACGGCGATGGGCTGAGGGCCCTTCGACACCACGAGCGTCGTCGAGTCGCCGGGTCGCCACCAGCCGCCGCCGCTCCGGGCGCCCATGCTGACCACGGAGCCCTTCGCGACATCGCTGCTGTACGCCTCGGTGCGGTCCGACACCGTGATGCCGAGTCCCTTCAGGGTCTGGACAGCGTCGTCCGCGGGCTTGCCGACCACGCTGGGGAGCGGACCGAGCGAGACCCAGAGGGTCGCCGAGTCGCCCTGGTGCGCCGTGCAGCCCTTGCCGCACTCCACGTCCTTGCCTCCTCCGGCCGGATGGATGAGCGTCCCCACGACGGTCCCGGCGGCGTAGTCCGTGTAGAACGTGGTGTTCTTCGCATCCACCTCGATGTGGTCGGTGGCGAGGATGCCGCGGGCGTCGCTCTCGCTCTTCGCGATCAGCGCGGGGATCGTGGCGACCGCCGGGCCGAGGGACATCACGACATCGACGCGAGCGTCTTTGTCGACACGGCTGCCCGCGCGCGGCTCGGTTCGGATCGCCCGCCCGGCCGCGACGTCCAGGCTGTACTCGCTCTTCTGCGTGGCCCGCAGGCTCTGCGCCGCCAGCGCGATGCGTGCCTGGTCGAACGTCTTCCCCTCCACGGCAGGGATGGCGACGAGCGAGCCCGGGCCTGATCCGAACCACCATCCGGTGCCCCCGGCCAGGACGGCGAGCACGAGCACGAGCGCCACGAGCCACGCGCCCTTGGCCGCACGGCTCTTCGTCCGACGACGCAGACGGGTGGCGTTGTCGGCGTCGTCCACTGCGGCGCTCGTGACGGCGGTGGTCATCGCGTTGGAGGGGAGGACCTTGGTGAACTCGTCGGAGTCGAGCTGATCCGCCGACGTGACTCCCGCGACCGCGAGCGTGCGCTGCACCTGCGGCGCGATACCGAGCTGCTGCTCGATCTCGCGCAGACGATGGAGCATCTCGTCGGCGTCCGCCGGCCGGTCGTCCGGCGTGCGTTCGGTGGCCCACAGGACGAGCTCGTCGAGTGGCTCGGGGATCCCCGGGTTCTTCACGCTCGGGCGCGGCACGGAGTCGGTCGCATGCTGGAAGGCGATCTGCATCGGCTGCTCGCCCTTGTACGGCTGCTCGCCCGTGAGCATCTCGTAGAGCATGATGCCCAGCGCGTAGATGTCGCTGCGAGCGTCGGCGGTCCCGCGGGTCACGAGTTCGGGCGCGAGGTAGGCGATCGTTCCGAGGAGCATCTGGCCCGTCGCCGTGTTGGCGGTGGTGGCGCGAGCGAGGCCGAAGTCCCCGATCTTGATGCGGCCGTCCTCGGCGAGGAGAACGTTCTCGGGCTTGACGTCCCGGTGCACGATGCCGGCGCGGTGCGCGGCGGCGAGTCCGGACAGCACGGCGTCCATGATGGTGATCGCCTGGGGGATCGTCAGCCGCCGCTGCTCCCGGAGGAGGTCTCGGAGGGTGATCCCCGGAAGATACTCCATGACGAGGTACGCCATGTCGTCGTCCTGGCCCTGGTCGAACACGTTGACCACGTTCGGGTCGGCGAGCCGCGCCGCGGCTCGGGCCTCCTGGATGAACCGGCTCTGGAACACCGCATCGTCGCTGAGGTGCCCGTGCATGACCTTGAGGGCGACGCGACGCTCGAGCCGCAGATCGGTCGCCACGTACACGGTCGCCATGCCCCCGCGCGCGATTCGCGCACGGACCCGGTATCGGCCGTCGACCAGACGTCCGATCAGCGGGTCGGCCTGCTGACTCGTGCTCACCCTCGAAGTCTACGGAGCGCCGCCTGAGAGCCAGGGGAGCGGCGCACCCGGGAAACGGTCGCGAGGGCGGTCAGCCGAGGGCGGCGAGCCATGCGTACGCGGGCTTCTCCCATTGCGCGTAGCGATCGGGGTAGGCCGAGATCTGGACGGCTTGCGCCGCCTGGGCGAACGTCATCTTCTTCCATCCGGGGATGTCCAGCAGGCCGCGGGTGCGCGTGCCGTTCGGGTCGCTCGCCCCGCCGTAGAACGCCCGGGCGGATCGCGAGGCATCGCGGATCTGGGCGGCGCTTCCCCAGCCTGTGCTGGGCCGTTGCTGGAAGAGTCCGAGCGAATCGCGGTCGCCCCAGCTCAGGTTCCGCAGACCGGACTCCTGCATCGCCGTCCCGAGGGCGATGGCGATGCCGCGGTCGGGCACGCCGAGGTTCCGTCCTGTCGCGATGATGAGCCGCGCGTTGGCCGCCTGTTCTGCGGTCAGCCCGAGGGCGCTGCTCTTCCCGGGGATCCTCAGTCTCTGCCCCGGGTAGATGATCGAGCCCCGCGTCAGACCGTTGGCCGCGAGGACGGCGGCGACGCTCGTCCCGTGGCGGCCTGCGATTGCGGTGACGGTGTCGCCCGCCTTCACGACGTACACCGTGGCGGCGGACTTCGCTGCGACGGGGGCCAGCGCGGGCGCGGCCGCGGCCGGGGCGCGCCCCGGGATGGACAGCCGCTGTCCGGGGAAGATGACGGATGACCACCCGAGGCGGTTCGCGGCCAGCACGGAGGAGACGCTGACGCCGTGACGGCGCGCGATCGCCGAGACCGTGTCGCCCGGGCGAACGACGTAGACGGTCCTCGACTGCTGCGGTGTCGCGGGCGCCGCGTTCGTGACGGCTCGGAGTCGCAGAACCTGACCGGGGTGGATGACCGAGGACCACGTCAACCCGTTCCAGGACAGGACGTCGGCGGTGCGGAGGCCGAAGCGTCCGGCGATCGCGCTGACGGTGTCGCCGCGCGCGACGGTGTAGGTCGAGGGTGTCTTCGCCGCGGCCGGAGCCGCGGACGTGCGCGCCTCCTTCTCGATGAGCGCCTCGCGGACATCGCTGGGCTCGACGGCGTGCGCCGACGATCCGACCAGCGTCATCGCGATCGAGCCGGCGATCGCGGCCGGCAATGCGGCCGCGGCGCGGCGGGTGCGGAGTGCATGTCGCAAGAGCTTTTCCCCCCTCTTATGGACTCAGCCACGCTGTCACGGAAGTAAAGCAGTGTCAACAGGAGAGGACTATGAGGCTGAAGTGACAGGAGTGGTGTGCTCCCTCTCGCGGGAGGTGAGATAGTGGCTTCGTGACCGGCGAGAATGCAGCGCAGATCCCGACAGAGTGGCTGAGCCTCCCCGAGCTCGTGGAGATTCTCGGAGAGCCGCTGGGCCGCGTGCGTCGTCTGCTCGACGAGCGGCACCTCGTCGCCACGCGCCGGAAGGGCCCCCTCACCGTGCCTGCGGCATTCATCGTCGACGGGCACCCGCTGTCTTCGCTGCGCGGGACGCTCTTCGTGCTCCACGACGCGGGCTTCTCCGACGACGAGGCGATCGATTGGCTGCTGACGGCAGAGGATTCGATCGGCGCGGCCCCCATCGAGGCCCTCCGCGCGGGGCGCAAGAGCGAGGTCCGCAGGGTCGCGCAGACGCTCGCGTGATGCTGTCCCGCGGCTCCCGCTCAGGCGGAGCGGGTGGTGGCCGCGCGTGCGAGGTCGCGCAACTCGCCGACCGCCGCGTGTCCCAGGCGAGCGCCAGACAGCGCGCGATCGGCCTCGCGGGCGAAGTCGGAGATGAGAGTCTCGACGCGGTCCAGCGCCCCGGTGTCGCGGATGGTGCGTTGGAGTGCGGCGATCTGGACATCGTCGAGTGACGGGTCGCCGATGAGCTCATCGACGAGGGCGCGCGGACCGGCCGGGAGCGATTCTCGCGCGAAAGCGACCAGGACCGTGCGCTTCCCCTCTCGCAGGTCGTCCCCGGAAGGCTTGCCCGTCACGGCCGCGTCGCCGAAGACGCCGAGGATGTCGTCCCGCAGCTGGAAGGCCATCCCCACGGGATGACCGAAAGCGCCCAGGGCCGCGAGCTGCGCGTCATCCGCGCCCGCGAGGGCGGCGCCGATGAGCAGCGGCTGCTGGATGCTGTACCTCGCGGACTTCAGCGATGCGACGCGGAGCGCGCGGGACGCGTGACGATCGTCCGGCTCGGTGCGGAACGCGGATTCCTCGGCCACGTCGAGGAACTGGCCGATCGTCACGTCGCGGCGCATGAGCGCGTACTGCGCGCGCGCGGCGGACGCTCGCGAGGACGCGCTGGACGCGATGCCCGCCTCGAGAAGATCGTCGCTCCACGCCACCAGGAGGTCCCCGAGAAGCACGGCTCCGGCGCGACCGAACGCCTCCGGATCGCCGGTCCACCCCGCCGCTCGATGCGCGGCCTCCAACGCGCGGTGCGCGGAAGGCCGTCCTCGGCGGGTGTCGGAGTTGTCGATGATGTCGTCGTGGACGAGAGCCGCGGCATGGAAGATCTCGAGTGCCGCCGCGGCCGCGAGCAGATCGTCGGCGAGCTCCGCGGCCGGGCCCGCGGCCTCCGCGACCGCGCGCCATCCGGCGATGCAGAACCGGGCGCGGAGGCGCTTGCCACCGGACACGGCGGCGACCCCCGCCTCGACGATGAGCTCCGCTTCATGGCCCATCTCTGCGGTGGCCACGCGCTGGGCCATGAAGAAGTCGTCAAGACGCTGGGAAACCGCCTCGATCGGATCCGGAGAGGGCGTCACGGGCCTAGCCTAGTGATCGAGCGCGCGCGTAGAATCGACGCCACCAGCACATCCGAGGGGGATGCATGCCACTCTCCGAACAAGAGCAGCGTCTGCTCGATGAGATGGAGCGCCATCTCATGCACAACGACGCCGACGTCGTGACGGCGTCGCGCGACGGTCGCACGCTCAGCTATCGCAACATCGTCTACGGCACTGTGCTCGTGCTCGTCGGTCTGGGGGGCCTCATCGCGGGCGTCGCCGGACGCGGCGCGATCGGACTCGTCATCGTCGGGGTCGTCGGGTTCGTGCTGATGCTCGGCGGCGTGATTCTCGCCGTGACCCCCACGCGAGCCGCTTCTCCCCGGCCCGTGCAGACAAGCGCTCCTTCGACGCCGAGGAAGTCCGCATCCTTCATGGACCGGATGAACGACCGCTGGGACAGGCGGCAAGAAGACCACTGATCACGGGCGGAGCGCCCACCATCGACACCGACCTCCGGGTCGGTGTTTTTTTGTGCCCTGATGCTCTTGGGGAGCGCTGATGGGGGTCGCATGCTGATTGTGGTGGCTAAGTGGAGGATAGTGGAGTAAAGTGGCGGACAACCTCGCGGGGGCCGGACGAAGGGGGTGAGCGCGCATGCTGCTCGGCACGCACACTCCCAAGCTCGACGACAAGGGCCGCGTGATCCTTCCGGCGAAGTTCCGCGATGACCTCGGCGACGGGATCGTGGTGACCCGAGGGCAGGAGCGCTGCCTCTACGTGTTCAGCACGGACGAGTTCGAGCGCATCCACGAGCGCATCCGCGAGGCGCCGCTGAGCAACAAGCAGGCGCGCGATTTCCTCCGCATGTTCCTGTCCGGGGCGAGCGCCGAGAAGCCGGACGGCCAGAACCGCATCACGATCCCTCCGCCGCTGCGCGCCTACGCCGGTCTGGAGAAGGAGCTCGTCGTGACGGGCGTCGGCGCCCACGCCGAGATCTGGAACGCCGACGCGTGGAACGCCTACGCGGAGGGCAACGAGGAGAACTACGCAGAGATGGAGCAGGAGGTGATCCCCGGGCTCTTCTGATCCCTGATCGTGACTCCCAGCCGCTCACGCCCTGACGCACTTCCCCGGCGCCAGGTCAGAGCGGATGGGGATCAGGATCCGGGATCAGATCGCAGGACCCGAGTCATCATGGACCTTCGCGACATCCACACCCCCGTCATGCTCGGGCGCTGCCTCGCACTGCTCGGTCCGGCGCTCTCGCGGGAGGGCGCCGTCCTGGTCGACGCGACCCTGGGCATGGGCGGACACGCGGAGGCATTCCTGGAACGCTTTCCGGATCTGCGTGTGATCGGACTCGACCGCGATCGGGACGCCCTCAGGATCGCGGGGGAGAGGCTCGCACGGTTCGGCGAGCGCATCGTCTTCGTGCACACCGTGTACGACGGGATCGCGGACGCCGTGCGGGGCGTCGGCGCACCCGCTGTCGACGCCGTGCTGTTCGACCTCGGCGTGTCCTCGCTCCAGCTCGATGAGGCGGAGCGCGGCTTCTCCTATGCGCGGGACGCGCCCCTGGACATGCGGATGGACCAGAGCACAGGGATCACGGCCGCCGACGTCCTTGCGACCTACGGCGAAGGCGACCTGCGCAGGATCTTCGAACGCTACGGCGAGGAGAAGCTCGCCGGCCGGTACGCTCGCGCGATCATCTCGGCGCGCAGCGACGGGCGGATCGAGCGCTCCGGGCGGCTGGTCGAGATCCTCGTCGCAGCGACGCCGGCCGGGGTGCAGCGAGCGGGTCATCCCGCCAAGCGGGTCTTCCAGGCTCTGCGCGTCGAGGTGAACGCCGAGCTCGCGGCGGTCGAACGAGCCATCCCCGCGGCCCTCGGCGTCCTGGCCGTCGGCGGCCGCATCGTGGTCCTCTCGTACCAATCGCTCGAGGACCGCATCGTCAAGCGGGCGTTCGCCGACGCCACGACCTCGACCGCTCCCGCCGGGCTCCCCGTCGAGCTCCCCGAACACGCGCCCCGCTTCCGGTTGCTCGTGAAGGGCGCGGAGTTGGCCTCCGACGAGGAGCGCGCGACGAACTCGCGCTCCGCCCCGGTCCGTCTGCGCGCCGCTGAGCGCATCCGCGAAGACATCCCCACCAAGGAGGCGGCGTGAGCACAGCGACGGCGATGACGCCGGCACCGGTCCGGAAGGCCGCCGCTCCGGTCGAGCATCCGGGGCGGCGGCTGCACGCCATCCCGACCCCGACGCGTCGCCGCCGTCCGCGGCTCGCATACGGCATCGTCGCCGTGGCGGGGGCGATCGCGATCGCGGTGGCGCAGATGGTCTTGTCGATCATGACGACGCAGACCTCCTACCAGCTCTCGTCGCTCACGTCGCAGCAGCGCCAGCTCACGTGGCAGAAGCAGATCCTGACCGATGAGGTCGCGGGACTCAGCTCGCCGCAGTACCTCGCGGCGAACGCGGCGGCGCTGGGCATGGTCATCGACGAGTCGCCGAGCTACCTGCGCCTCAGTGACGGAAAGCTGCTCGGCCCCAGTCAGGCGGCGGCAGGAACCTCATCGGTGGACCCCCTTCACCGCGGGGCGGTGCCCAACTCGCTGATCGCCTCGACCCCGCTCGTCACGCAGCCCGACGCCACCATCGACGGGGTCCCCACCCCCACCGATCCCACGACGGATGCGACGACACCGGTCCCGTTGACCGACGGTCTGCCCGTACCGAGCACACACTGATCACATGACGACCCGCGCCACTCGCAGCCCGCGCCGCCGCACCGTCATCGCACTCGGGGTCGTCCTCGCGATCCTGGCGGTGTTCATCGTGCGGCTCGTCGACATCCAGGTGGTCAACGCGAAGGAGAACATCCGCGACTCGATGGCGTACGGACTCAGCGCCTCGCAGAAGCTCACCGGCAACAGGGGCACGATCGTCGACTCATCCGGCCAGACGCTGGCCGTGAGCTCGCTCGACTACGACTGCCAGTTCACCCCCGTCAACGTGGGGCCGGTCGCACGCGCGGGCGCAGACGGCAAGGCCGTCAAGGTGCCGTGGGACGAGGTCGCGGACGAGATCGCCCACATCACAGGGAAGACGGGGGACGAAGTGCGCGCGATCGTCTCGGACGCGCTCGCGACGAACGCCAGATCGCAATACGCGCTCCTCGGCCGCGGCTACACCACCGAGCAGTACCGTCAGCTGATGGAGCTCGGGACGGACTTCATCACCTGCCTGCCCGAACCCTCCCGTACGTACCCCAACGGCGCGGTGGCCGGCAACCTCCTCGGCTTCCTCTACGGCGACGGCAAGCTCGCCGGTCTCGAGCAGAGCGCGAATGCATGCCTGTCCGCGAAGGACGGCTCGCTGCAGTTCCAGAAGGGCAAGGACGGGGTCATCATCCCCGGCACCGAGGTCGAGAAGCCCGCGGTGAACGGGGGCACGGTCAAGCTCACGATCGATCTCGATCTGCAGTGGTACCTGCAGCAGCTCGCCGCCCAGGCGAAGCAGGACATGGGTGCGAAGTTCGCCACCATCACCGTGGTGGAGGTGAAGACGGGCAAGATCAAGGCCGCCGCCGAGTACCCGTCCGTGGATCCGAACAACTACGACGCACCCGGCTCGTATCTCAACAGCCAGATCTTCGGGGGCACGTTCGAACCGGGTTCGACCTTCAAGGGGATCACGGCCTCCACGCTGATCGACGCCGCGGGGCAGACGCCCACGTCCACCGCGGAGGTCCCGAGCACGGTGACCTTCCCGAACGGCGCGAAGGTCCGCGACGCCTTCGTCCACCCCACGTACGACTACACGCTCGCCGGGGTGCTGATCGACTCGTCGAACGCGGGCGCGTCGGTGTTCAGCCAGCGGGTCAGTCCGACCGTCCGCTACGACTACCTCAAGAAGTTCGGCATCGGCTCCGGAAGCGCCGTCGATTTCCCCGGGCAGGCGAAGGGGGTCGTGCACCCCGTGAAGAACTGGGACAACCAGATGCTGTACGACACGTCGTACGGACAGGGCCTGACGACGACGGTGCCCGAGCTCATGGGCGCCTACGACGGCATCATCAACGGCGGCGTGAAGATGCCGCTCTCTCTGGTCGAGTCGTGCACGAGGGCCGACGGCACGGTCGTCACGCCCGCGACGCCGAAGCCGACGCGGGTCATCAGCGCGCAGACGTCGGCGCAGATGCGCGAGATCTTCGAGAACGTGGCGCTGCAGGCGACCTACGCGGACCAGATCAAGATTCCCGGCTACCGCATCGGCACGAAGACCGGTACCGGCCAGATCTCGAACAACGGTCACGGCTACAAGAGCGGCGTCTACTACACGACGATGATCGGTTTCGCGCCCGCCGACGATCCGCAGTACCTCGTCGCCGTCACCCTCGACGAGCCGACCAAGATAACATCGTCTTCGGCCAACGCGCCGTACTTCCAGAAGGCGATGACCCAGGTCCTGAAGACGTTCCGGGTGATGCCCTCCACGACGAACCCGACGATCCTGCCGAAGTTCGGCTGATCGTCTCGCCCCTCACAGATGATCGCACTCACCCTCGCCCAGATCGCCCACGCCGTCGGCGGAGCCCTGCACCCCGTACCGGGCGAGTCGGCGGAGACGGTCGTCTCGGGTGCCGTCGACACCGACTCGCGGGAGATCGGGCCCGGGGGCGTGTTCGTCGCGAAGCGCGGCGAGGCGACGGATGGGCACCTCTACGTGGACGCGGCGGTGGCGTCGGGCGCGGTCCTCGCGATCGTCGAGCACCCGGTCGCAGCCTCGGTGTCGCAGATCGTCGTGCGCGACGCCGTCGAGGCGCTGTCGGATCTGGCGCGCCATGTCGTCGGCACGATGCGCGCAGCGGGCGGCCTGCGCATCGTGGGGATCACCGGCTCCAACGGCAAGACCACCACGAAGAACATGCTCGCGCGCATCCTCCGGGACGAGGGGGAGACCGTCGCCCCCAAGGCCTCGTTCAACAACGAGGTCGGCGCGCCGCTCACCATGCTGCGGGTCACCGAGACCACGCGCTTCCTCGTCAGCGAGTTCGGGGCGAGCGCGCCAGGGGCGATCGCGAAGCTCGCCGGTCTTGTCGAGCCGGACGTCGGCGTCGTGCTCATGGTGGGGATGGCGCACGCGGGCGGCTTCGGGGGGATCGAGGAGACGCAGCGGGCCAAGTCCGAGCTCGTGCAGGCCGTGCGACCGGGGGGTCTGGCAGTCCTCAATGCGGACGACGCGCGGGTCGCGGCGATGGCCTCCATCGCGCGCGAGCGAGGGGTGTCCGTGCGCTGGTTCGGCACCGGCCCCGACGCAGAGGTGAGGGCGGCCGATGTGGACGTCGACGCCTCAGGGACGCGCTGCACCGTCGTCGTCGACGGATCGCGCCTCCCGCTGCGGCTCCAGGTGCTCGGCGCCCATCACGTGATGAACGCCCTCGCCGCGATCGCCGCGGCCACCGCGCTCGGCGTCGCACCCCAGGACTGCATCGACCGGCTGGAGACCGTGGAGCTGGCCGAGCGGTGGCGCATGCAGCCGCTCGGCTCCGAGCGCGTGCGGATCATCAACGACGCCTACAACGCCAGCCCGGACTCCATGGCAGCCGCGCTGCGAACTCTCGCGCAGATCACGCGACCCGATCAGCGCATGGTGGCCGTTCTCGGCGCGATGAGCGAGCTGGGCGAATACGCGGGCGAGGAACACGATCGGATCGGCGAACTCGCCGTGCGCCTTCGCATCCCGCGCATCGTCATCGTCGGGCCGGAGGCGCGCCGGATGTTCTTGGCGGCGGTCGGCGAAGGCTCATGGGACGACGAGGCGGTCTTCTTCGCGACGGCCGACGACGCGTTCGAGTACCTGTTGACGGAGCTGCGGGACGGCGATCGCGTGCTGGTGAAGTCGTCCAACGCCGCGGGCCTCCGATTCCTCGGCGATCGTCTGGGAGAATCGTTCTCGTGAGATCACTCCTGACCGCAGCGGCGATCTCGCTGGCATTCACCCTCTTCCTCACTCCTGTCTTCCTGAGACTGTTCCGGAAGTGGGGCTGGGGACAGGTCATCCGGACCCCGGACGACATCCGCAACCCCAGCCACGCCGAGAAGCGCGGCACGCCGACCATGGGCGGAACGATCTTCATCGCCGGCACGATCGTCGGCTACCTCGTCGGCTGCTTCGTCGGCAACAACCCACCGACGATCTCCGGCATGCTCGTCATCTGGATGATGGTCGGCTTCGGCGCGGTGGGGTTCATCGACGACTACATGAAGGTCAGGCGTCAACGGAGCCTGGGCCTCAGCGGCTGGCGCAAGATCGTCGGTCAGGTCATCGTGACGGTCCCCTTCGGCGTCACCGCGCTGAACTTCCCGGACGCGTCGCTGCAGACGCCCGCGTCCCCCTACATCTCGCTCTTCCGCGACATCCCCGTGCTCTCCTTCATGGCGTTCGGTCTCGTGGCGGGCTGGGTCCTGTACCTGCTGTGGGTCACGTTCATCGGCGTCGCGTGGTCGAACAGCACGAACGTCACCGACGGGTTGGACGGCCTGGCCGCGGGGGCGGGGATCTTCACCATCGCGGCGATGAGCCTGATCACCTTCTGGCAGTTCCAGCAGTCGTGCTCCGCGGAGTCGCTCGTCGCGGCATATCAGCCGGCCTGCTATGCGACGCGCGACCCGCTCGATCTGACGATCATCGCCGCCTCCTTCGTGAGCGCCCTCGTCGGATTCCTGTGGTGGCAGGCCCCCAAGGCCGAGGTCTTCATGGGAGACGTCGGATCCATGTCGATCGGCGGAGTGATCGCGGCCATGTCGATCCTCTCCCGCACCGAGCTGCTCGCCGTTCTCGTCGCGGGCGTCTTCATCATCGGCCCGGGCTCGGTGATCCTGCAGCGGCTCTACTTCCGTCTCACGCGCGGGAAGCGCCTGTTCCTGATGAGTCCGTTCCACCACCACCTCGAGATGCGCGGGTGGTCCGAGATCCAGATCGTCGTCCGGATGTGGATCATCGCCGGCATGCTCGCAGTCTCGGGCATCGGTCTGTTCTACGTGGAATGGCTGTCGCGCACATGAGTGGGCGCCTCGAGGGGCTGACGAGCTGGCACGCCGACTGGAAGGGGCTCCGCGTCGCGGTGCTGGGCCTGTCGGTGACGGGATTCTCGGTGGCGGACACGCTCGCCGAGCTGGGGGCCGATGTGCTCGTCGTGACGGAGTCGGCGGACGCGGAGTATGCGCGTCTGCTGCCCGTCATCGGCGCGCGGCTGTGGGCCGGACCCCTGGACGCCGTGCCGGACGAGCTCGTGGCGTTCGCCCCCGACGTGGTCGTCGCGTCCCCGGGGTTCTCGCCGCGGCATCCGCTCGTGCTGTGGTGCGACGCGTCGGGGACCCCGCTGTGGGGCGACGTCGAACTGGCCTGGCGCGTTCGCGACAAGATGACCAGGGCCGACGGTTCGCCGGCCGACTGGGTGCTCGTGACGGGCACGAACGGCAAGACCACGACCACGCGGATGACGGCCGCCATGATGGTGCATGGGGGCCTCCGGGCCGCTCCGTGCGGAAACATCGGCGTGCCTGTGCTCGACGCCGTGCGGGACCCGGCCGGGTTCGACCTGCTCGTCGTCGAGCTCTCCAGCCATCAGCTCTGGTATCTCGGGCGGCAGGTGGATGCGGCGGACCCGGTATCGCCGCACGCGAGCGTGTGCCTCAATCTCGCCGACGACCACCTGGAGTGGCACGGCTCGTTCGACGCATACCGCGCCGCCAAATCGGTCGTCTACGCGCACACCCGCGTCGCGTGCGTCTACAACAAGGCGGATGCGGCCACCCTCCGGATGGTCGAGGAGGCCGAGGTCGTCGAGGGTGCGCGGGCCATCGGGTTCGACCTCGGTGTCCCCGGGCCGAGCGACCTCGGCGTGGTGGAGGGGATCGTCGTGGACCGCGCGTTCCTCGAGGAGCGCCGCACGAGCGCCCTGGAACTGGCCACCGTCGCGGAGCTCCGCGAGCACGGGCTGGGTGCGCCCCACATCGTCAGCAACATCCTCGCCGCGGCCGCGCTGAGCCGCTCGGTCGGTGTCGAGCCGGCCGCCGTCCGTGACGCCCTGAGATCCTTCCGGCTCGACCCGCATCGCATCGAGCGCGTCGCCGTCGCGGAGGGCATCACGTGGGTCGACGATTCGAAGGCGACGAACCCGCACGCGGCCGCGTCCTCCCTCGCGGCGTACCCGGGTGCGATCTGGGTGGTCGGCGGTCTGCTGAAGGGTGTCGACATCGCCGATCTCGTCGCCGTGCGCGGGGCCGGGGTCAAAGCGGCGATCGTGATCGGCGTGGATCGCGCGGCTGTCACGGAGGCGTTCGGGCGACACGCGCCGGCGGTGCCGGTGTTCGAGGTGGACGCCGGTGAGACTGAGGACGTCATGGCACGGGTCGTCGAGCTCGCCGGTGGGGTCGCGCGTGACGGGGACGTTGTTCTGCTCGCCCCCGCTGCGGCGTCCTTCGACCAGTTCTCGTCCTACGCCGACCGCGGACGGCGCTTCGCCGATGCGGTGCAGGAATGGATCGGGAGGGGCGCCGGTGGCGGACACGACGACCCGGATCCCCACGACCGCACCTGAGCCCGAGCACCGCAGGGGGCTCGCCGCTCGCGTATCGCTCGGTCGCGTGTTCACGCCTGTCCCGAGCGAGTTCCTCCTCATCGCATCGACGGCGCTCCTGCTGACCGGATTCGGCCTGATCATGGTGCTGTCCGCGACGACCGCGTCCTCCACCGCCGCGGGTTCGACGCCGTACGAGGCCCTGATCAAGCAGGCCGTCTTCGCAGCGATCGGAATACCGCTGATGTTCATCGGCAGCCGGCTCCCCGTGTCGTTCTGGAAGAGGATGGCGTGGCCGGCGCTCATCGGAGCGACGGCCTTCCAGCTGCTGGTGTTCGTCCCGGGGCTCGGCGTATCCGCGAACGGCAACCGCAACTGGATCATGATCGCGGGCGTCCAGGCCCAGCCCGCCGAGTTCCTCAAGCTGGCGCTCGCGCTGTGGCTGGGTTACGTGCTCTACCGTAAGCAGACGCTCCTCGGACTCTGGCGCCACGTGTTCATCCCGGTCGTCCCCGTCACGATCGCGGTCATCGCGACGGTCCTGGCAGGCAAGGACCTCGGGACGACGATGATCCTCGCGCTGATCTTCGTCGCGGCGCTGTTCTTCTCGGGGGTGAAGCTGCGGATCTTCATCATCCCGGTGATCATGGCGGTCGGCGCGATCATCGCGTTCGCTGTGGGGAGCCCGGACCGCATGCGGCGCATCATGAGCTTCCTCAACGCGAACTGCCTCGCGCCGGACCAGTACTACGGGGACTGCTACCAGCCGATGCACGGCGTCTGGGGCCTCGCATCGGGAGGCGTGTTCGGTCTCGGGCTCGGCAACTCGAAGCAGAAGTACGACTGGCTCCCCGCCGCCGCCAACGACTACATCTTCGCGATCGTGGGGGAGGAGCTGGGGCTCATCGGCTGCTGCGTCGCGCTCATCCTGTTCGCGCTCTTCGCGGTCGGATCGTTCCACGTGATCCGCCGCACGCGCGACCCGTTCGTGCGGATCGTGGCCGGAGCGATCACGATCTGGATCGTGGGACAGGCCCTCCTCAACGTCGGTGTCGTGCTGCGGCTCTTCCCCGTCCTCGGGGTGCCGTTGCCGTTCATGTCCCAGGGCGGGACGTCGCTCCTCTCGGTGCTCCTCGCGTGCGGCGTCCTGCTCTCCTTCGCCCGCTCCCTCCCGCTGAAGACGCCCTCGCTCACGCGTTGAGCCCGTCGTCCGCGACGAGCCCGGGCGCGCGACCGCGACCGGTTAGGGTCGTCTGGTGACGACCTACCTCCTCGCCGGCGGCGGCACCGCGGGACATGTGAATCCACTCCTGGCGGTGGCCGACGGCCTGCGCGACCGGGATGCGGACGCTGAGGTGCTCGTCCTCGGCACGCGCGAGGGACTCGAGGCGCGCCTCGTTCCGGAGCGCGGGTACCCTCTGCTGTTCGTCGACAAGGTGCCGTTTCCGCGTCGCCCGGGTGCGGCCGCGGCGACCTTCCCGCGTCGCTTCGCCCGTGCTGTCGCGCAGGCGAGGTCCCACATCCGTGACCACGGGGTCGACGTGGTCGTGGGCTTCGGAGGGTACGCCGCGGCGCCCGCTTACGTCGCAGCACGCCGCGAGGGCGTACCCGTGGTGGTGCACGAGGCGAACGCGAAGCCCGGGCTGGCGAACGTGCTCGGCGCCCGGCGCGCGGCGGCCGTCGGCGTGGCGTTCGAGGGGACGCGGCTCCGCGGTGGCGAGCTCGTCGGGATGCCGCTGCGGCGCGAGATCGCCGACCTCGACCGGGACGCGCTCCGCGGCGCGGCGGCTGCGTTGTTCGGACTCTCCGCGGAACGGCCGACTCTGCTGGTCTTCGGGGGGTCCCTCGGTGCCCAGCGACTGAACGAGGCGTTCGAGGACGCCGGGTCAGCCGTGCTGGACGCCGGGTGGCAGCTGCTCCTCGTGACGGGCGAGCGGTCGGAGCTCGAGGACCCGGGACGGGAGGGGCAGGCGATCCGCCGCTACGTCGACCGGATGGACCTCGCCTTCGCCCTCGCCGACCTCGTCGTCTGCCGCGCCGGGGCGGCGACGGTCAGCGAGATCAGCGCTCTCGGCATCCCGGCGGTCTACGTGCCGTACGCCGTCGGCAACGGCGAGCAGAGTCTGAACGCCGCCGGGGCCGTGCGGACGGGCGCGGCACGGCTGATCCCGGACACCGAGTTCACGGGTGACCGGGTCCGGTCCGAGATCGTCCCTCTCCTGAGGGACCGGGAGGCCCTGGACCGGATGCGGCGGGCCGCGGCATCCACCGGCATCCGCACCGGCACCGCCAATGTCATCTCCCTCGTCGACCGGGCGCTCGGGCGCGCCCTCGGCCGAGGTCCAGGGTCGCCGACCTAGGATTGACGGGTCATGATCAGACCCGACCTGAGCCTTCCCCTCCCCGAACAGATCGAATCCGCGCACTTCATCGGTATCGGAGGATCGGGGATGTCCGGGCTGGCACGGATGTTCCTCGAACGGGGGATCCGCGTGTCCGGCTCTGACCGCGCGGACAGCGCTGCGCTCCGCGACCTCGCCGCGCGAGGCGCCCGCGTCCACGTGGGCCACGACGCCGCGAACCTGGGCGACGCGGACACCGTCGTGCACACCGGGGCGATCTGGCCCGAGAACCCCGAGTACGTGACGGCGAAGGAGCGGGGCCTCGCCGTCATCCACCGCTCGCAGGCGCTCCACTGGCTTATCGGCGGACGCCGGCTCGTGTCGGTCGCGGGGGCGCACGGCAAGACGACGTCCACGGGGATGATCGTGACCGCGCTCCAGCGTCTGGGCGCCGATCCCACCTTCATCAACGGGGGCGTCATCGCTCAGCTCGGCGCATCGAGCGGCTCAGGGTCCGACGATCTCGTCGTCATCGAAGCGGACGAGTCCGACGGGACGTTCCTCCTCTACGACACCGCTGTCGCGCTCATCACGAACGTGGATCCCGACCATCTCGATCATTACGGTTCGGAGGAGGCGTTCGACGCGGCGTTCACCCGCTTCGCCGACCGGGCGGGAGAGGCTGTGGTCATCTCCGCCGACGACGCCGGCGCACGGCGGATCCGCGAGCGTCTCACCCACCCCGGCATCGTCTCGTTCGGCGAGGCGTCCGACGCCGACCTCCGCGTGAGCGCAATCGAGACCGACGGGCCGGTCGCGTTCACGCTGACGCGGGACGGCGTCTCCGTCGACGGGCGCCTGCGCATCCCGGGCGCCCACAATGCGATCAACGCGGCGGGCGCCGTGGCCGTGCTGATGTCGCTCGGCTATGCGCTCGAGCCCGCCCTGCGCGCCGTGGAGGACTTCGGCGGCACCGTCCGGCGGTTCGAGCTGCACGGCGTCGCGCGAGGCGTGAGCGTCTACGACGACTACGCGCACCACCCGACCGAGGTGGCGGCCGCGCTCGCCGCCGCGAGAACGGTCGTGGGCGACGGGCGGATCATCGCCGTCCACCAGCCGCACACCTACTCGCGCACGCAGCACATGTTCCGCGAGTTCGCCGAGGTGCTCGAGTCCCACGCCGACCACACGGTCGTGCTCGACGTCTACGGCGCGCGGGAGGATCCGATCCCCGGCGTGACCGGCGAACTCGTGAGCGGCGCGTTCGCCGACCCCGGCCGCGTGCACTTCGTCGCCGACTGGCAGAGCGCAGCGGACTACACGGCGACCGTCGCGCGCGACGGCGACTACGTCATCACCCTCGGATGCGGCAACGTGTACCAGATCATCCCGCAGGTGCTGGACGCTCTCTCACGCACCTCAGGCGTCGCGCTGCCGTCGGGGGAGTGACCCATGCGCCGCCCCCCGCCCCTGCCGGTGCCCGCGCCGCGACAGGGCGGCTCCGGTCAGGCCGGCTCGTCGAACGATGCGGCTGAACCCGTCGAAACCCCGCCGCCCCTCGGACGGGGCGGCGCCGGTGCCACGAGCGGCACGGGCACGTATCGGCGTCCGGCCGCGCTCTCCACGGCGCCCGCCGATGCGCCTCCGGCAGCGCGCGCCGACGATCCGGTCGCGCCGTCCGGTGACGTGGGGTTGCGCGATGTCTGGCGCGCGTCGCGGGCGCGGCGGCGTGCTCTGCGTGCCGAGGTGCGTCGATTCACCGCCCGCCAGCGTCGACGGCGCGCCGTCTGGATCGGCGCGGTGGCTGCCCTGATCCTGCTCGTTGCGGGAACGTTCGCCGCCGCGTACAGCCCTCTGTTCGCCGTGGAGCGCATCCAGGTGGTCGGGACGCGCACCCTGGATGCCGCCGCCGTGGCGGCAGCGTTGCACGGCGAGATCGGCACACCCCTTCCCCTGGTGGACGACAGCGCGGTGAAGGCCGCGCTCGTGCGGTTCCCGCTCGTCGAGTCGTACACATTGGAAGGCCGTCCGCCGCACGACCTCGTGGTGCGGATCGTCGAGCGCACTCCGGTCGGCGTCGTGAAGACGGCGGCGGGGTACACGGTCGTCGATGCAGCCGGTGTCGCACTGTCCACGACGTCGACGGCACCTTCCGGTCAGCCTGTCATCACCGCCTCCGGCGGGGTCCACTCCGAGGCGTTCGCGTCGATCGGTCAGGTCGTGCGCTCCCTGCCGGCGTCGATCCGCGCGCAGGTCACCGCGGTGGCGGCGGACTCTCCGGACGATGTGACGCTCACTCTCGGCGGGACCCGGACGAGCGTCGTGTGGGGGAGTGCCGACGATTCGGCGACGAAGGCCCTCGTCCTCCAGCAGGTCATGAAGCAGCGGCCGCCGGCGTCCGTTCGCCAGTACGACGTCTCCGCGCCGTCTGCCGTGGTGGTGCGCTGACCGCGAGGCGGATTCCCGTGCGAGTTGGACGACACGCCACGGTGGGTCCACCCGTCCGTGTCGCGTCCGCTTAACGTCGATCACGTGGAATTGCATACCGGGCAATTCTTTAAACCTCTAGCTGAGGTTGAGGGTTTGAGCGGTGTATCGGACGAGACGGAGGCCGGCGTGAGCCAGAACCAGAACTACCTCGCGGTGATCAAGGTGGTCGGCGTGGGTGGTGGCGGCGTCAATGCCGTCAATCGGATGATCGAGCTGGGTCTGCGCGGTGTCGAGTTCATCGCGGTGAACACCGACGCGCAGGCACTGCTGATGAGCGACGCCGACGTCAAGCTCGATGTGGGTCGCGAGCTGACGAGAGGGCTCGGCGCGGGTGCCGACCCCGAGGTCGGCCGGCGTGCGGCGGAGGACCACGCGGAGGAGATCGAGGAGGCACTGGCGGGTGCCGACATGGTGTTCGTCACCGCGGGAGAGGGCGGCGGCACCGGAACCGGCGGCGCGCCCGTCGTCGCGCGGATCGCCAAGTCGATCGGCGCGCTCACGATCGGCGTCGTCACAAGGCCGTTCTCGTTCGAAGGCCGTCGCCGTCAGAGCCAGGCGGACGCCGGCGTCTCGAAGCTGAAGGAGGAGGTGGACACCCTCATCGTCGTGCCCAACGACCGCCTCCTCGAGATCAGCGATCGCGGCATCTCGATGATCGAGGCTTTCGCGACCGCCGACCAGGTGCTGCTGGCCGGCGTGCAGGGCATCACCGACCTCATCACCACACCCGGATTGATCAACCTCGACTTCGCCGACGTCAAGTCGGTGATGCAGGGCGCCGGATCGGCGCTCATGGGCATCGGATCGGCGCGGGGGGCGGACAGGGCGATCAAGGCGGCCGAACTCGCGGTGGAGTCGCCCCTGCTCGAGGCCTCGATCGAGGGTGCGCACGGCGTGCTCCTCTCCATCCAGGGCGGATCGAACCTCGGCATCTTCGAGATCAACGACGCCGCCCAGCTGGTCAAGGAGGCGGCGCACCCGGAGGCGAACATCATCTTCGGCACGGTGATCGACGACACCCTCGGCGATGAGGTGCGGGTCACCGTGATCGCCGCCGGATTCGACGGCGGAGAGCCTCAGACGCGCATCGAGCCGATCACGGCGGCGCGCCCCGCCTCCGCCCCGGTCGTGCCCGAGACCCCCGCCGAGGAGGCGGCGCGCGGTCTGGGCGCGGACGAGCGGGACTCCGTCTCCGTCGCCGCCGTCTCCGAGCCGGCGTACGACTCGGCTTTCGGGGACGACGACCTGGACATCCCCGACTTCCTGAAGTAGTGGACGACCTCGCATCGCGGCTCGCCGATGTCGACGCGCGCATCTCGGATGCCGCTCGCGCGGCGGGCCGCGACCCGTCCGAGCTGACGAGGATCGTGGTCACGAAGTTCCACCCCGCGGCGCTGATCAGCGAACTGTACGCTCTCGGCGTTCGCGACGTGGGTGAGAACCGCCAGCAGGAGCTCACCGCGAAGCGTGCGGAGCTCGGCGGGCTCGCGGGAGTGCGCTGGCACTTCATCGGGCAGGCGCAGACGAACAAGGCGCGTGCCGTCCGTGCGGCGGCCGACGTCGTCCACTCGGTCGACCGGCAGCGGATCGCCGACGCGCTCCACGCGGCATCCGGAGAGGACGAGCGCGTCCTGGACGTGCTCCTCCAAGTCAATCTGACGGACGACCCCGCGCGCGGCGGGGTCGCGCCGGACGAGCTGGAGTCACTCGCCGAGTACACCGCGGGGCTGTCGAGCCTCCGGGTTCGCGGGCTCATGGCCGTGGCACCGCTCGAGGAGCGCCCGGCGGCCGCGTTCGCCCGGTTGGCCGACTACTCCGCCCGGCTGCGCACGGTCGTCCCCGACGCGGGGTGGATCTCGGCCGGCATGACCGCCGACTTCGCCGAGGCGATCGCCGCAGGCGCGACACACCTACGGATCGGCTCGGCAATCACGGGGCAGAGGCCCCCGCGCGGATAGCCTCGAATGAGACGAGCAAACGGAGGATGCGATGTCGAACCCGCTCAAGAAGACCATGGTCTACCTTGGCCTCGCCGACGAGGAAGAGGTCTATGAAGAGCCGGCTCCTCAGCAGAGCGGGCGCAAGGCGCAGACCCTCGAGAAGGCAGCTGCACCCGTGACGCCCATCCATCGCCCGACCGTCGTGCGTCAGCCCGCCCCGTCGGCGATCAACGAGATCCTGACGGTCCATCCCAAGCAGTACCGCGACGCGCAGGTGATCGCCGAGAACTTCCGCGACGGGATTCCGGTCATCATCAATCTCTCGCAGATGAGCGATGCGGACGCGCGGCGGCTCATCGACTTCGCCAGCGGTCTCTCGCTCGGGCTCTACGGTCGCATCGAGCGGGTCACCAGCAAGGTCTTCCTGCTTTCGCCCGAGAACGTCGCCGTCTCGGGCGACGGGGCCGTGGCGCAGGCGGACGCGGAGGCGGCGCCCTTCGCGCAGCCGTAGCCGCCGTGGGCGTGCTCCAACTCATCGCCGCCATCCTCAACGGCGCTCTGCTGCTGTACGTCCTCGTGCTGCTGGCCCGGATGCTGCTCGAATTCATCCCGCTGCTCAATCGCGAGTGGCGTCCACGTGGGGCGGGCCTTGTCGCGGCCGAGGTCGTCTTCACCCTGACCGATCCTCCCATCCGGTTCTTCCGCCGATTCATCCGGCCCGTGCGGATCGGTCCCGTGGCGATCGACTTCGCCTTCACGATCGTGCTGCTGATCTGCTTCGTGCTGCTCGCGATCACCGCCGCGTTCACACGCTGAGGTCCCGCCTCGCACGCGCGGAGGGCGGCGACTATGCTTTCCTGTTATGACCCGTCCGGATGGACCGGTCGGCCCCTGACCTCGGCAAGCCGTTCAGCCCCGAAAGAGGAAGCACCATGGCATTGACTCCGGATGACGTCGTCACCAAGCAGTTTCAGCACGTCAGGTTCAAGGAGGGCTTCGACCCGGACGAGGTCGACGACTTCCTCGACGAGATCGTCGTCGAATGGCGCAAGACGATCGCCGAGAACGACGAGCTGAAGGCGAAGCTCGCGGCCCTCGAGTCCGGATCCGGAGCCGCACCGGCGGCCGCGGAGCCCGTGCAGGAGGCGGCAGCTCCCGAAGAGGCCCCCGCTCCCGCGGCGGCGGTCGCCGAGTCCGCGACCTCGGCAGAGCAGCCGGCTGCCGCGAGCGCCGGGATCATCGAACTGGCCCAGCGCCTGCACGACGAGCATGTCGCCGAGGGCAAGGCGCAGCGCGACCAGCTGATCGCCGACGCTCAGGCGCAGGCGGCGGCGATCGTCTCCGAGGCGGAGGCCAAGGGTCGTGACGAGATGGCCCGCCTCGACAAGGAGCGCACCACCCTGGAGACCCGCATCAGCGAGCTCCGGCAGTTCGAGCGCGACTACCGCGCGCAGCTTCGCACGTACATCGAGGGTCACCTGCGCGACCTGGAGAGCACGGCGACCGGTTCGGGCGCGGCGCCCGTCTCGGCCATCGGTCTCTAGGTCCGTTCTTTGGCAGGTCGAGCTCCGCTCCGTGCAACGGCGGCCGGCATCATCATCGCGATCCTCGCGGTGGTGGTGCTGGCCGCCGATCAGTTCGCCAAGTACCTCGCGCTGACGCATCTCCCGCTGGAGACGCCCGTGCACGTGCTGGGCGACTTCCTCATCCTGTACCTCATCAAGAACGCCGGTGCGGCCTTCTCGCTGGGCACGGGGGTCACCTGGATCTTCACGATCGCCCTGTCTCTGGTCGCAATCGGCATCGTGTGGCTCGCCGCCACCCGCGTGCGGTCGCGAGCGTGGGCGATCATCCTCGGGCTGCTGCTCGGCGGCGTGCTCGGCAATCTGACCGACCGGCTGTTCCGCGCCCCGGGATTCCCCGTGGGGCACGTCGTGGACTTCATCTCCACCCCCTGGATGATGCCGGCGATCTACAACGTGGCGGACATGTTCATCGTGACGATGATGATCGGGGTCGCCATCCTGGTCCTCATCGGCCTGCGACTGGACGGCACGCGCGAACGACGCGCCACGACCAGCGGTGACACACGGACGGGCGGGTCGGCCGTGTCCGTGTCGGACGCCGCCGAGGAGTCCGCCGCCGCTGACGGGAGCCCGACGTCCGTCGAGGGATTCGGCGACGATCGCGATCCGCTGTTCCCCGCCGCGGACCCGGATGCCGGAGCTCCGCGGGACGCGACGGCGACGAGGTCGGCAGGCGACGAGTCGCCCTCGCGGGGCTGACGTGGAGTCGCGCGCACTGCCGGTGCCCGATGGGCTCGACGGCACCAGGGCCGACGCCGCGCTCGCGAAGCTCCTGGGCTTCTCCCGGACGTTCGCCGCGGACGTCGTCGACGCCGGGGGCGTGAGTCTCGACGGCCGCACGGTGGGGAAGTCGGACCGTCTGCGGGCGGGCGCGTGGCTGGAAGTCTCGTGGAGCCCCAAGGCGGAGCCGCGCGTCGAGCCGGTCGATGTCCCCGATCTGGGGATCGTGTACGACGACGACGACATCGTGGTGGTCGACAAGCCGGCGGGCGTCGCGGCTCACCCGTCGCTCGGCTGGGAGGGCCCTACGGTGCTGGGCGCACTGGCCGCCGGGGGGTTCCGGGTCGCGACGACGGGCGCACCTGAGCGGCAGGGCATCGTGCACCGGCTCGACGTGGGCACCAGCGGACTCATGGTCGTGGCGAAGACCGAGCGCGCCTACACGGTCCTGAAGCGCGCGTTCAAGGAGCGCACGGTCGAGAAGATCTACCACGCCGTCGTCCAGGGGCACCCGGACCCGCTGAGCGGGACGATCGATGCTCCGGTGGGCCGGCATCCCACCCATTCCTGGAAGTTCGCGGTCACGCCCGATGGCAAGGACTCCGTGACCCACTACGAGACGCTCGAGGCTTTCCCGGGTGCCGCACTCCTGGAGATCCACCTCGAGACCGGTCGCACGCATCAGATCCGCGTGCACATGGCGGCCGCACGTCACCCGTGCGTGGGCGATCCGCTCTACGGCGCCGACCCGACGCTCTCGGCGCGTCTGGGCCTGACTCGTCAATGGCTGCACGCCCGCGAGCTCTCGTTCGCCCACCCGCTCAGCGGGGACTGGGTGACGTTCATGTCGGAGTACCCGGCCGATCTGGCGCACGCACTCGAGATCCTCCGCGGGAACTGACGCGCAGCGACAGGTGGAACCCTCATCCTGTACGAGAGGGTGACCCCAATCGCCCGCCACAGCGGGTGACTCGCGCCATCAGGAGCCGATCGTGTCAGGGGTGGTTCGTAGACTCAGTGCGTGGCATCCGATTCCTTCGTTCATCTCCATGTGCACAGCGAATACTCGATGCTCGACGGTGCCGCGCGCATCGCCCCGATGGTCCAGGAGGCCGCCCGGCTCGAGATGCCGGCGATCGCGGTGACGGATCACGGCAACACGTTCGCGGCGTTCGAGTTCTACAAGACCGCGAAGGATGCGGGAGTCAAGCCGATCATCGGCATCGAGGCGTATGTGACGCCCGGCACACACCGCGCCGACAAGGCGCGCGTGCGATGGGGCACGCCGGAGCAGAGCGACGACGACGTGTCGGGATCGGGCGCCTACACCCACATGACTCTGCTGTCCGAGACGACCGAGGGCATGCACAACCTCTTCCGACTCTCCTCGCGCTCGAGCATGGAGGGCTACTACTTCAAGCCGCGTATGGATCGCGAGCTCCTTCAGACGTACAGCAAGGGGCTCATCGCGACAACGGGCTGCCCGTCGGGCGAGGTCCAGACGCGCCTCCGCCTTGGGCAGTACGACGCTGCGCGCGCCGCGGCCGCAGAGTTCCAGGACATCTTCGGCCGGGAGAACTACTTCGCGGAGATCATGGATCACGGTCTGTCGATCGAGCGGCGCGTGATGAGCGACCTGCTGAAGATCGCGAAGGACCTCGACATCCCGCTGGTGGGGACGAACGACCTCCACTACACGCATCAGCACGACGCCACGAGTCACGCCGCGCTGCTGTGCGTGCAGTCCGGTTCGACGCTCGACGATCCGAAGCGCTTCAAGTTCGACGGCGACGGCTACTACGTGAAGAGTCCGGCCGAGATGCGGCAGGTGTTCCGCGACCACCCCGAGGCGTGCGACGCGACCCTGCTCATCGCGGAACGCTGCGACGTCGAATTCGACACCAGCGCCAACTACATGCCGCGGTATCCGGTCCCGGAGGGGGAGACGGAGGAGTCCTGGTTCATCAAGGAGGTCGAGCGAGGTCTGCACGCTCGCTATCCGGCCGGGATCCCCGCGGAGGTCCGTGCACGAGCCGACTACGAGACGGGGATCATCGCGCAGATGAGGTTCCCGGGCTACTTCCTCGTCGTGGCCGACTTCATCAACTGGGCGAAGCGCAACGGTATCCGGGTCGGTCCAGGACGCGGCTCGGGTGCCGGTTCGATGGCGGCCTACGCGATGGGGATCACCGATCTCGACCCGCTGCCGCACGGCCTGATCTTCGAGCGATTCCTCAATCCCGAGCGCGTCTCGATGCCCGACTTCGACGTCGACTTCGACGACCGGCGCCGCGGCGAGGTCATCCAGTACGTCACGGAGAAGTACGGTGACGAGCGCGTGGCGCAGATCGTCACGTACGGGACGATCAAGGCGAAGCAGGCCCTGAAAGACGCCGGGCGTGTGCTCGGCTTCCCCTTCAGCATGGGGGAGCGCCTCACCAAGGCGATGCCGCCCGCGGTGATGGGCAAGGACATGCCCCTGGAGGGGATGTTCGACGCGAAGCATCCCCGATACAAGGAGGCGTCCGAGTTCCGGGCGGTCATCGAGGGCGATCCGGCGGCGAAGACGGTCTTCGACACCGCCGTAGGGCTGGAGAACCTGAAGCGGCAGTGGGGCGTCCACGCGGCAGGGGTGATCATGTCCAGCGAGCCGCTGATCGACATCATCCCGATCATGCGGCGTGAGCAGGACGGCCAGATCGTCACGCAGTTCGACTATCCGGCGTGCGAGTCGCTGGGTCTGATCAAGATGGACTTCCTGGGGCTGCGCAACCTCACGATCATCAACGACGCGCTCGACAACATCGAGGCCAACCGCGGCGAGAAGCTCGTGCTCGAGGATCTGGCGCTCGACGACGCAGCGTCCTACGAGTTGCTGGCACGAGGCGACACCCTGGGTGTGTTCCAGCTCGACGGTGGTCCGATGCGGTCGCTGCTGCGGCTGATGAAGCCCGACAACTTCGAGGACATCTCCGCGGTTCTCGCGCTGTACCGGCCGGGGCCGATGGGCGTCGACTCGCACACCAACTACGCGCTCCGCAAGAACGGTCTCCAGGCGATCACGCCGATCCACCCCGAGCTGGAGGAGCCGCTGAAGGAGATCCTCGGCGGCACCTACGGGCTCATCGTCTACCAGGAGCAGGTGATGCAGGCCGCGCAGAAGCTCGCGGGCTACACCCTCGGTCAGGCCGACATCCTCCGCAAGGCGATGGGGAAGAAGGTGCGGGCGGTGCTGCAGAAGCAGCAGGAGACCTTCTTCGCCGGCATGGCGGCGAACGGCTACTCGGACGAGGCGCAGCGCGCGCTGTGGAATGTCCTCGAGTCGTTCGCCGACTACGCCTTCAACAAGGCGCACACGGCGGCGTATGGACTCATCTCGTACTGGACGGCGTACCTCAAGGCGCACTACCCGGCGGAGTACATGGCGGGGCTGCTCACGAGCGTGGGCGACGCCAAGGACAAGTTGGCGGTCTACCTGAACGAGTGCCGTCGGATGGGCATCAAGGTGCTCCCACCGGATGTGGGGGAGTCCATCCGCTACTTCGCCGCCGTGGGCGAAGACATCAGGTTCGGGCTCGGTGCCGTGCGCAACGTCGGCGCGAACGTCGTGGATGCCATCGTGGCGGCGCGGAAGGACGCTCCATACACGTCGTTCCACGACTATCTCGCGCGCGTCCCCGCACACGCCGCCAACAAGCGCACGGTCGAATCGCTCATCAAGGCCGGGGCATTCGACTCCATGGGTTCGACGCGTCGTGCACTCCTCGAGATCCACGAGGTCGCCGCCGAGGCCGCCGTCGACGTCAAGCGCAAGGAGGCAACCGGCGCCATCGGGTTCGACTTCGACAGCCTCTACGACGAGACGGAGGAGGCGCCGCCGGCCAAGGTCCCGGAACGCCCCGAGTGGACGAAGAAGGACAAGCTGGCGTTCGAGCGGGAGATGCTCGGGCTGTATGTCTCCGACCACCCACTGGCCGGGCTGGAGATCCCGCTCGCCAAGTACGCGTCCACCAACATCCACGATCTGCTCTCGTCGGAGGACCTGAACGACGGCGACCAGGTGACGATCGCCGGGCTCGTGACGGGTGTTCAGCATCGCGTGGCGAAGTCGAGCGGCAACCCGTACGGCATGATCACCGTCGAGGACTTCGACGGTGAGGTCACCGTGATGTTCATGGGCAAGACCTACACGGAATTCCAGTCGATGCTGCAGCCGGACTCGATTCTCGTCGTGCGGGGGCGTGTCTCCCGGCGCGATGACGGACTGAATCTGCACGCGCAGTCCGCGTCGATCCCCGATCTGGGGACGGTCGACGCGACCGGACCGCTGTCCCTGGTCCTGCCGGAGCATCGGGCGACGCAACGGATCGTGACCGACCTCGCCGAGGTGCTGGCCCGTCACCGCGGCGACACCGAGGTGACTCTGCGACTGCATCGCGGCTCCACGGCGAAGGTGTTCGAGATCCCTCATCCGGTCATGGTGACGGCCGATCTGTATGGCGAGCTGAAGAGCCTGCTGGGTCCCAACTGCCTCGGGTGACGACCTGGGCGAGTCGTGGAGGCCGAGGTAGGATCGGGGCGCGTACCCGGCAGAAGGAGATCACGTGACCGACGAGAATCTGAACGAGCCCGGCACCGACGGTGTCAAGTGGGCATCGCGCGAAGAGGGCCCGTGGTCCGCTGAAACGTCCGGGGATGACGTCGGCGAGCCCGGCGCGGACGAGTCGAGGGCACGCACGTCCGGCGGCGGTCAGGACGACCTTCCTCCTCAGTACGGCATCGGGCCTTTCACGGTGCGGGAAGTCGCGATCGGCGGCGTGTGGCTCGTCGCTTTCGTGGTCTCGTTCTTCTCTCTGAGTCAGCTCGGGTTCGTGTCCGTCTGGACGCGCGGCATCGACTGGATCCTGGCGATCGGCGTTCCGACCGCCGCGGTCTTCCTGCTGGCCCTGCGTCGCCTATCGCCCACGGGGATCCGCCGTGTGGGGTCGCTGGGCATCGACCAGTTCGCCTCCGTCGCCTTCTCCGTCGCCGCGGTCGTCTGGCTCGAGCGCGTGTGGCTGCAGGTGTCGCTGGCGGCGTCCGGCGGGCTGTGGGAGACGACGTGGGTGCTGTGGGTCGAGCTCGTGCTCATGCTCGCGGGCGTCGTCCTGACCGTGTTCGCGCCACTCATCCCCGTGCTCGAACAGGACTTCCAAGGCCGGCCCGATGCGGCGGCGCATCGCAGCTCGCGGCCGATCCGCGGCGTGGTACCGCGCCCCCGGCCCGAGCCGTCCGCTGCGGCTGCGGCCAGCCCCTTCGTGGGGAGCGACGAGACGAACGCCACCGCGCCGGTCGACGAGCCTGAATCGTGGGTCCCACCGGTCACGACGGATGAGCCCGCCCCGCAGCAGCACCAGGCGTTCTGGGCGCTGGCGCCGGAGGAGCGCGAGGTCCTCGACGAGAACGGTCTGCCGCTCTTCCGCATCGGGCCCGCGGCGTGGGCCCTCGTGATCGAGGATCGAGGAGCGGTGTTCGTCATCCGCCACGAGGACGGACGGATCGGCTATCTGCACGACGTCTCGGACGTCACGCGCGGCTGAGCGGCGACCAGGTCGGCGCTCACCGACCGGTAGCCTGGGGGGATGCTGCGCACCATCGATCTCCGCGGACGCACGCTGACCACCGCCGAACTCCTCGCAGCCGTCCCGCGTGCGACGGACGCGCGCCGGACGGCGCTGACGGTGGCGGCGGAGATCGTCGCGGATGTGGCATCCCGAGGCGAGTCCGCGCTCCGCGAGCAGGCGGAGCGCTTCGACGGAGCGACCGGTCATGCGATCCGGGTGCCGGACGATCAGCTCGATGCCGCCGTCGCCACACTCGATCCGTCCGTGCGTGATGCTCTGGAGCAGGCGATCGACCGCGTTCGGGTGGCATCGCACGCCCAGGTGCCGTCCCCGACCACGACCGAGCTCTCCCCGGGGGCCCGCGTCACGCAGCGCTGGCAGCCGGTCGGCCGCGTCGGCGTCTACGTTCCCGGGGGCAAGGCCGTGTACCCCTCCAGCGTCGTCATGAACGTCGTCCCCGCGCAGGTCGCCGGTGTCCGTCAGGTCGCCCTCGCCTCACCGCCGCAGAGGGAGCACGGCGGACGGATCGATCCCGCGATCCTCGCGGCCGCGCGCCTGCTCGGGATCACCGAGGTGTACGCGATGGGCGGTGCCGGCGCGATCGGGGCGCTCGCGCACGGAGTGCCCGGAATCGGCCTCGAGCCGGTCGACGTCGTCACCGGGCCCGGGAACAACTACGTGGCGGCGGCGAAGCGCGTCGTCGCGGGGCTCGTCGGGACGGATGCGGAGGCCGGCGCGACGGAGATCCTCGTCGTCGCGGATGCGGCCGCCGACGCCGACCTCATCGCCGCCGACCTCGTGAGCCAGGCCGAACACGATGAGCAGGCGTCGGCCGTGCTCGTGACGGACAGCGAGCCGCTGGCCGCAGAGGTGCGCCGCCGGGTCGAGTCGCGATCGGCGGTGACGAAGAACGGCGCCCGAGCCCGCACGGCGCTCGCCGGACCGCAGTCCGCCGTCGTCCTCGTGGATGACCGGGCCGGCGCCGTGGCGTTCAGCAACGCCTATGCTCCCGAGCACCTCGAGCTGCACCTCGTCGACCCTCGGCCGGCAGAGTTCGTCAACGCCGGCGCGCTCTTCGTCGGTCGCTACTCGCCGGTGAGCCTGGGCGACTACCTCGCGGGCAGCAATCACGTGCTCCCCACGGGGGGTCAGGCCCGGTATGCGGCGGGGCTTTCGGCGGCCACCTTCCTGCGTCCGCAGCAGGTCGTCGAATACGATCGGGATGCCCTCGCCGAGGTCGAGGACGCGATCGTGGTGCTCGCCGACGCCGAGGATCTGCCCGCGCACGGGGAGGCCGTTCGGGCTCGATTCGGCGCGCGCCCCGGCCCGGCCGACGTGGCGTAGTCTTTCGGTGCCATGCACTGCCCTTTCTGCCGCCATCCCGACTCACGCGTGATCGATTCCCGGACGAGCGACGACGGTCTGAGCATCCGCCGCCGCCGCCAGTGCCCGGAGTGCGGGGGTCGGTTCTCCACGATCGAGACGGCGAGCCTCAACGTCATCAAGCGGTCGGGGGTCATCGAGCCGTTCAGCCGCGAGAAGGTGATGTCCGGCGTCCGTAAGGCCTGTCAGGGGCGACCGGTCACGGAAGGCGACCTCGCCATGCTCGCGCAGAGCGTGGAGGAGTCGGTGCGCCAGACGGGATCGTCGCAGGTGGACACGAATGAGATCGGTCTGGCCATCCTCGGCCCGCTTCGCGAGCTCGACGAGGTTGCCTACCTGCGTTTCGCGAGCGTCTACCAGGCCTTCGACTCGCTCGAGGACTTCGAGTCGTCCATCGCGCAGCTGCGCGAGGACCACCCGCGTGAGGAGCGCGCGCAGGACTGACGCGTTCGTCGTCGGGCTCGCCGATGGATACGCTGGTCGGGATGTATCCCCTCCTGTTCCGGACCGTCCTCACCCGCATGGACCCGGAGTCGGCGCACCATGCCGCCATGGTGGTCATCCGGCTGGCCGGAATTCCCCCGTTCTCCTGGGCGGCGCGAGCGCTGACGCGGCCGGCGCCGGCTCTCGCGACCGAGGTCATGGGGCTGGCGTTCGAGTCCCCGTTCGGCGTCTCGGCGGGGTTCGACAAGGACGCGGTTGCCGTCCGCGGACTCTCGGCCCTCGGCTTCGGCCATGTCGAGGTGGGCACCGTGACGGCGATCCCGCAGGCGGGCAATCCGCGTCCGCGGCTGTTCCGGCTCGTCCCCGATCGAGCCGTCGTGAACCGGATGGGATTCAACAACCACGGTGCGGATGCCGCGGCGCGGCGCCTCCGAGTGCTCCGTCGCCGTGCGCGCCGCGTGGTGATCGGCGTGAACATCGGGAAGAGCCGTGTGGTGGACGTCGCCGATGCCACCGCGGACTACGTGCGCAGCGCCACGCTGCTCGCGCCGCTCGCCGACTATCTCGTCGTGAACGTCTCATCGCCGAACACTCCGGGCCTGAGAGGGCTGCAGGCAGTCGAGACGCTCCGGCCGCTCCTGGAGGCGGTTCGCCTCGCCGCCGGCAGCACTCCTCTGCTCGTGAAGATCGCTCCCGACCTGCCGGATGACGAGATCACTGCGATCGCCGGGTTGGCTGTCGACGTCGGACTCGACGGCCTGATCGCGACGAACACCACCATTACGCGTGCGGGGCTCGTCACAGACGAGCAGATCGTGGCAGCGGCAGGGGAGGGGGGTCTGTCCGGGGCCCCGCTGAAGGCCCGTGCTCTGGAGGTCCTGTCGATCGTCCGGTCCGTCGTCCCGCGTCAGTTCGCCGTCGTCTCCGCGGGCGGCGTGGAGACGGCCGCTGATGTCCGCGAGCGTCTCGCTGCCGGAGCCGACCTCGTCCAGGGCTACACGGCGTTCCTGTATCGCGGTCCGCTGTGGGCGCGTCAGATCAATCGAGGGCTCGCGCGCGACGCGTGACCATCGGGCGACCCGTTCTCAGGCGGGTCGCTGGCCGCGCCTGACCTGCGGCTTGGGCAGCCGCATCCACCGCATCTGGATGGTCCGCATCGCGCCGTACCAGCCGAGCCCCTTCTCCCTGCGGTCGCCGAACTTCCGGCTGGCCGCGCGCTTGACGAGGATCGAGGTGATCACCATGTCGATGATCACGAGGATGATGAACCCCCACAGCACGATGAACGCGTAGAAGGCCGCGGCCGGGATCTGGATGAACGTGGCGACGATCACGAGGACCATGAGCGGCATCACGAACTCGCCGATGTGCCAGCCGCCGTCGATGTAGTCGCGAACGAACCGTCGCTGCGGTCCGCGATCACGGGCGGGGAGGAACTTGTCGTCTCCGGCCGCCATTCCGACCCGCGCGCGCTCGCGTTGAGCGGCGACCTCCGCCTTCTGGCGCGCCCTGGCCTCCTTCGTGTCCGCGACGAGGGGACGCTTGCGCGCAGCCTCCTGCTCGGCTCGCGAGGGGGTCGCGCGCCCCTTGCCGGTGGCCGGGGTCTCGGCGTCCTTCGGTGCGGGCGCGGCGGGGGTCTTGGGCACGGAACGTCCTCGGATCTCGATAGCGGGTGCCCTTAAGATTACCCGCATGACCTCTGAGCTGTCCCGCCGAGACGCGGTCCGCGAAGCCGCTGCCTCGATCATCCCCGCCGCCCTCGCCGATCTGGGCGCCCTCGTGCGCATCCCCTCGATCGCCTTCCCCGGCTTCGATCGCGCGAATGTCCAGCGCAGCGCGGAGGCGGTGAGGGCTCTCGCCGAGGGGACAGGGGTCTTCGAGAGCGTCGTCATCGCGGATGCGGCGATCCCCGGCAGCGAAGAGCGGGGCATGCCGGCCGTGCTCGCAACGCGGGCAGCGCGGAACGGACGCCCGACGATCCTCCTCTATGCGCATCACGACGTGCAGCCGGTCGGCGATGAGACACTGTGGGAGTCTCCGCCCTTCGAGCCGACCGTGCGCGACGGGCGACTCTACGGACGCGGCGCTGCAGACGACAAGGCCGGCGTCATGGCCCACATCGGCGCGTTGCGGGCTCTCACCGATGTGCTCGGCACCGACTTCGAGCTGGGCGTCGCCCTCTTCATCGAGGGCGAGGAGGAAGCCGGGTCGCGTTCCTTCGCGCAGTTCCTGTCGGACCACGCGGACGCCCTGCGGGCCGATGTGATCGTGGTCGCAGACTCCGGCAACTGGGATGCGGTCACCCCCGCCCTCACGGTGTCGCTGCGCGGGAACGCGCGGTTCACGATGACGGTGCGTACCCTCGAGCATGCCTCTCACTCGGGCATGTTCGGCGGCGCGGTCCCCGACGCCATGACGGCGGCGGTGAAGCTGCTGTCCACGCTCTGGGACGACGACGGCGAGGTCGCCGTGGTCGGGCTCGCTGTACGGGACGCCGAGACGCCGGAGTACTCCGAGGCGACCCTGCGCGACGAGGCCGGGCTGCCGGACGCGGTGCGGCCAATCGGTCGCGGCACGATCCTCGGCCGCATCTGGAACAAGCCGTCCATCACGATCACGGGGATCGACGCGCCGAGCGTGGTGAACGCCTCGAACACCCTCAGCCCGGAGGTGACCGTCGTCGTCAGCGCGCGCATCGCACCCGGCCAGACGGCGCGAGAGGCATACGAGGCGATCGAGGCGCACCTGCGTGCGCATGTGCCGTTCGGCGCCGAGCTCGCGTTCCGTGACGTCGACTGCGGCGACGGGTTCCTCGTGGACACCAGCGGATGGGCCGTCGAGTCCGCCCGCGCCGCTCTGCGCGAAGGGTACGGCGTCGAGCCGGTGGATCTCGGTGTCGGCGGATCCATTCCGTTCATCGCGGATCTCGTCCGGGAGTTCCCTGCCGCGCAGATCCTCGTCACAGGCGTCGAGGATCCGCATGCCCGTGCCCACAGCCCGAACGAGTCCCTGCATCTGGACACCTTCCGGCACGCCCTGATCGCGGAGGCGCTCCTCCTGGAAGGACTCGACGCGCGCGAGGCGTGAGCGCCACCCGGGCGGAGAGCGGGCGTAGAATCGTGACGTCCGGCTGACGACGGAGACCACGAGGAGAGCCATGACCGACATCGCACTGTCGACCGACCAGACCGTTCGCGAGCACGGTGTGCTGCTCACCGACGCGGCTGCGTCGAAGGTGAAGAGCCTCCTCGACCAGGAGGGTCGCGACGACCTGCGCCTTCGTGTCGCGGTCCAGCCGGGTGGCTGCTCGGGTCTGATCTACCAGCTGTACTTCGACGAGCGCTACCTCGACGGCGACAAGGCCGTCGACTTCGACGGTGTCGAGGTGATCGTCGACGACATGAGCGTCCCGTACCTCGACGGCGCGACCATCGACTTCAAGGACACGATCTCGGAGCAGGGCTTCACGATCGACAACCCGAACGCCGCGGGAAGCTGCGCGTGCGGAGACAGCTTCCACTGATCGATCCCGCTCCCACCGGTCGCGACCGGATGTTCGGCGTGCCTGGAAACGGGCGGCAGGACGTCGCCGCGAACCCCGGCCCGCTGAGTGGATGGCCAGAATCCGGTGGGAGCTTGCCCTAGACTGGCCATGTCAGTTTTCGTTCCCCGAAAGGTGCACCGTGCCCTCGAAACGACGCCTCCGCTGGGCCGTTCTCCCGGTCGGGATCGCCACGGCCGTCGCGCTGGCGGGGTGTTCCCCGACGCAGCTGCACGGCTTCCTGCCCGGCTTCACAGAAGACGGACAGGCCGCGACGAACCACACCGACATGGTGGCGGGTCTCTGGGTCAACTCGTGGATCGTGCTCCTCATCGTCGGCGTCGTGACGTGGGGGCTGATGCTGTGGGCGATGATCGTCTACCGTCGCCGCAAGGGCCAGGTCGGTCTTCCCGTCCAGCTGCGCTACAACATGCCGATCGAGATCTTCTACACGATCGTGCCGCTGATCCTCGTGATCGGCTTCTTCGCCTTCACCGCGCGGGATCAGAACGTCCTCGAGACGCAGAACGAGCACCCGGACGTGTCGATCGTCGCCATCGGCAAGCAGTGGGCGTGGGACTTCCAGTACAACGGCACGCAGGCCGACCACTCGGACGCGGTGTGGTCGATGGGTGTGCAGGCCGAGCCGGACAAGAACGGGAACGTCGACCAGTCGAAGCTTCCGACCCTCTACCTGCCCGTCGATGAGAGCGTCCGGATCGATCTGGAGTCGCGCGATGTCGCGCACTCGTTCTGGATCATCGACTTCCTGTACAAGAAGGATCTCTACATCGGCAAGACCAACTCCTGGTCCTTCACGCCGACCCGCGAGGGCACCTACCAGGGCAAGTGCGCCGAGCTCTGCGGCGAGTACCACTCGGCGATGCTCTTCGTCGTGAAGGTCGTCAGCAAGGACGAGTACCAGCAGCACCTGCAGGAGTTGCGCGACGAAGGCAACACGGGGGACATCACGGAGGCGTACGACCGCCTCGGCAACTCGCCCGGCACCGGTGCACAGAACGAGGGAGACCACTGAGATGGCCACCACACTCCCGCTGCAGGACGCGGCCCCTGGCCGCACCACGACTCTTCCGCCTCGCCAGGCGGCGCTGCTGAGCGCTTCGCGCGTGGAGCAGAAGGGCAACATCGTCGTGAAGTGGATCACGTCCACCGACCACAAGACGATCGGGTACATGTACCTGATCGCCTCGGTGATGTTCTTCATGCTCGGCGGCGTCATGGCCCTGATCATCCGGGCCGAGCTGTTCGAGCCGGGCATGCAGATCATCCCCACGAAAGAGCAGTACAACCAGCTGTTCACGATGCACGGCACGATCATGCTGCTCATGTTCGCGACGCCGCTGTTCGCCGGTTTCGCGAACGCGGTGCTGCCCTTGCAGATCGGCGCACCGGACGTCGCGTTCCCGCGTCTGAACGCCTTCGCGTTCTGGCTCTTCCTGTTCGGGTCGACCATCGCCGTGGCCGGCTTCCTCACGCCGCAGGGCGCGGCCGCCTTCGGCTGGTTCGCCTATCAGCCGTTGGCCAATGCCAGCTTCTCTCCCGGAGCGGGCGGCAATCTCTGGATGCTCGGCCTCGGTATGAGCGGTTTCGGGACGATCCTCGGCGCCGTGAACTTCATCACCACCGTCATCACGATGCGCGCACCGGGCATGACGATGTGGCGCATGCCGATCTTCTCGTGGAACACGCTCATCACCAGCATCCTGATCCTGATGGCGTTCCCGGTCCTTGCCGCGGCCATCCTGGCAGCAGCGGCGGATCGCATCCTCGGGGCGCACATCTACGACCCGGAGAACGGCGGTGTGCTGCTCTGGCAGCATCTGTTCTGGTTCTTCGGCCATCCAGAGGTGTACATCATCGCGTTGCCGTTCTTCGGGATCGTGTCGGAGGTCTTCCCGGTGTTCAGCCGGAAGCCGATCTTCGGGTACAAGACGCTGGTCTACGCCACGATCGCCATCGCTGCGCTGTCGGTGGCCGTGTGGGCTCACCACATGTACGTGACGGGAGCGGTGCTCCTCCCCTTCTTCGCCCTCATGACGATGCTCATCGCCGTTCCGACGGGTGTGAAGATCTTCAACTGGATCGGAACGCTCTGGCGGGGGTCCGTCACCTTCGAGACGCCCATGGTGTTCGCGCTCGGCTTCCTCGTCTCCTTCGTCTTCGGCGGTCTGACCGGCGTGATCCTCGCGTCGCCCCCGCTGGACTTCGCGCTCTCCGACTCGTACTTCGTCGTCGCGCACTTCCACTACGTGGTGTTCGGAACCGTCGTCTTCGCGATGTTCTCGGGCTTCTACTTCTGGTGGCCGAAATGGACAGGGCGGATGCTGAACGAGCGTCTGGGAATGGTCCACTTCTGGATGCTCTTCATCGGCTTCCACATGACCTTCCTCATCCAGCACTGGCTGGGCGTCGACGGCATGCCGCGTCGCTACGCGGACTACGCACCCACGGACGGCGGCGGCGCCTGGGTCTGGATGAACCAGGTGTCCTCGATCGGTGCGATGATCCTCGGTGCGTCGATGATTCCGTTCCTGCTCAACGTCTGGATCACCGCGCGCCGCGCACCGCACGTGACGGTGAACGACCCGTGGGGGTACGGGGCGTCGCTGGAGTGGGCGACTTCCTGCCCGCCGCCGCGGCACAATTTCACGTCCATCCCGCGCATCCGCAGCGAGCGCCCGGCGTTCGACCTCAACCACCCCGAGGCGGGCATCCCCGTCGGCGTGGGCCCCGCGAAGGACGCCCCTGACGCTGCGGTCGCGGATGTCGAATCAGGAGAGGTGAAGTAAGTGCGCAGCAACACGAACCTCTGGTGGCTGCTCTCCGGGTTCTTCCTGCTGATGTTCGCGACGTACAGCATCTGGAACGTCGTCGATCATCCGGACAAGCCCTGGTACCACGCGCTCGAGTGGGTCGGATCGGTCGCTCTGCTGTTCGCGGCGTTCATGGCCGCACTGATCGCGTTCTATGTCGGCCGGGTGCACAAGGCGCAGGGCGGGGAGCTCCCCGAGGACGTCCTCACCTCGGACATCGACGACGGCGACCCCGAGATGGGTGAGTTCTCGCCGTGGTCATGGTGGCCGATCGTCCTCGCGTCCGCCGCTGCGTTCGCGATGATCGGGCTGGCCGTCGGCACGTGGCTGATGCCCATCGGATTCGGCATCTTCCTCGTGGCCATCGTCGGCTGGGTCTACGAGTACTATCGCGGCTATTTCGCGCGCTGAGCCGCGGGTGCGCCTGATCTGCGCCGTCGTCTCTGACGTCGGCCCGCATCGTCGTATCAACCAGGACGCGGCGTTCGTCGCGCCGTGGGGCGCGGCGGTGGCTGATGGCGTCGGGGGAGGCCCGGCCGGCGACCTCGCGTCAGCCACGATCGTGCATCGCATGACGGCCGGATGGCACGGCGTCGACGACGTCGATGAACTCGCCGTGCGGGTGCGGTCCGCGAACTGGGATCTGCGTGCGCGCGTCGACAGCGATCCGTCGCTGGCCGGCATGGCGACGACGCTCACCGGTCTCGTGGTCGCGCGGGGCGGCGGGATGCTGTTGGTCCACACCGGCGACTCTCGGGCGTACCGACTCCGTGACGGCGAGCTCACGCAGCAGACGCGGGACGACTCCCTCGTGCAGGCGCTCATCGACCAGGGCGTCATCGGAGACGCTGAGGCGCGATCGCACCCGCGGCGCAACATCGTCACGGCCTCCCTCGCGGGTGCGGACGACGATCGCCTGTGGGTCATCGACGCCGACGCGGCGCAGGGAGACCGGTGGCTGTTGTGCAGCGACGGTGTCAGCGACTATCTGCCCGACTCCGTGATCGACTCGGCCCTGGCGTCCGCCACACACCCGGACGATGCGGCGGGCGCCCTGGTTCGTCTGGCGATGGACGCCGGATCGCGTGACAACATCACGGCAGTCGTCTGCGACGTCGCCTCGGGCGTCCCTGTGGCTGAGCCTCCGCGCTTCGCCGGCGCGGCTGCGATCGTCTTCGACGACGCCCTCGAGGACACCGCCTGAGCCGGATCAGCCCCGCAGGACCATGGTGAGTGGATCGAACGTGCGTGGCAGGGCACCCGCGTCGTTCTCGGTCGGCTGCCCCTCGCGGACCCAGTATTCGTACCCGCCGATCATCTCTCGCACCTCATATCCGAGTCGAGCGAACTCGAGGGCGCCGCGGGTGCCCGCATTGCAACCGGGACTCCAGCAGTAGACGACAATCGGGGTGCCGAGGGGGATCTCCTGGGCTGCTCGCGCGGGGATCTCCCGATAGGGCAGGTGCACAGCGCCGCTGATGCGGCCCTGTCTCCAGGCTTCGTCGCTGCGGACGTCGACCAGTGTGAGACGGTCTCCCGCCTTCTGAGCGGCATACACGTCTGAGGGGTCGGTCTCGTGGGCGAGTCTCGCGGCGAAGTAGGTGGCGGCATCGATCATGGCCCCAGAATACGTGCGGGTGCACGTCGACCGCGGACCTGCCGGGCGCCATCCCTCGCCGGATTCCTGCCGATCGCCGCCGACCGGTCCCCCCGACGGGATGCAGATGGCCCCGGTCGCGATCGAAGATCGACGAGCGGGGCCATCCGGGTCAGTGCGAGAGCGTCACTTCTCGTCGTCGTCGCGATCCTTCTTCTTGGGTCGCTTGGCATCCGGTGCCTCATCGGGTGCGAGCACCGTGGTCGGACGGACCGGCACCTCGCCTGTGGCGGAATCGTCGACGGGGTGGAGAGGAGCCTCCGGGTGCCCGGCGCGCTCGTGCGCTCCCTGGATCTCCTCGTTCTCGATGGTCTCCATCTCCTCGAGGGAGTGGTGCTGATGGGCGACGGCCGCATCCAGCTCCGACTGCGTCATCGGCAGGAGCCGATCCTCGAAGAACCAGCGCGACATCGCTGCCCGCGTGTTCTGCCAGAACCCGATCCGGCCCTTCGCGTTCGGGCGCACGATGAGCGGCTCGTAGTGCTCGTTGTCGACCAGCTTGAACCGATCGAAGTGATCGACCGGCTGGTGGACCTCGATGTACTCGCCGCCCGGCAGACGCACGATGCGACCCGACTCGTAGCCGTGCAGGACGATCTCGCGATCCTTCTTCTGGAGCGCGAGGCAGATCCGCTTCGTGACGAAGTAGGCGATGATCGGCCCGAGGATGAGCAGCGCCTGCAGCGTGTGGATGACGCCTTCCATCGTGAGAGAGAAGTGCGTCGCGATGATGTCCGAACCCGCCGCGGCCCACAGGACCGCGTAGAACGTGACGCCGGCCGCGCCGATGGCCGTCCGCGTCGCCGCGTTGCGCGGGCGCTGCGCGATGTGGTGTTCACGCTTGTCGCCGGTGACCCATGCCTCGATGAAGGGGTAGATGAGCACCAGGACGATGAACAGGCCCAGCACCAGCACCGGGATGATGATGTTGAAGGACCACGTGTGATCCAGCCAGACGAACTCCAGGTGAGGCGGGACCAGGCGCAGAGCACCGTCGGCGAAGCCGATGTACCAGTCCGGCTGCGTTCCCGCAGACACCGGCGATGGGTCGTAGGGTCCGTAGTTCCAGATCGGGTTGATCGTGAACAGCGAGGCGATCAGCACGATCACACCGAAGGTGATGAAGAAGAAGCCACCCATCTTCGACATGTAGACCGGCATCATCGGATACCCGACGACGTTGCTGTTCGAGCGCGCCGGTCCGGCGAACTGGGTGTGCTTGTTGATCACCATGAGCATCAGGTGCAGCACCAGGAGGCCCACGAGGATGGCCGGCAGCAGCAGGATGTGGAGCGTGTAGAGCCGGCCCACGATCTGATTACCCGGGAACTCGCCTCCGAAGAGGAGGAACGAGGTCCAGGTGCCGATCACCGGCAGGCCCTTGATCATCCCGTCGATGATGCGCAGACCGTTGCCCGAGAGCAGGTCGTCCGGGAGCGAGTAGCCCGTGAAGCCCTCGGCCATCGCGAGGATGAAGAGGATGAAGCCGATCACCCAGTTCAGCTCGCGCGGCTTGCGGAAGGCACCGGTGAAGAAGATGCGCAGCATGTGGACGCCGATGCCCGCGACGAAGACGAGCGCGGCCCAGTGGTGGATCTGGCGCACCAGCAGTCCGCCGCGGATGTCGAACGACAGCCGCAGCGTCGAATCGAGTGCCGCGGACATCTCGACGCCACGCATCGGGATGAACGCGCCGGCATAGTGGGTCGGGACCATCGATGCCTGGAAGAAGAACGTCAGGAATGTTCCCGAGAGGAGCACCACGACGAAGCTCCAGAGGGCGATCTCACCCAGCATGAAGGACCAGTGGTCTGGGAAGATCTTGCGCCCGAGCTCCTTGACGAAGCCGGACAGGCTCGTGCGCTCATCGAGGTAGTTCGCGGCCCAGCCGACGAAACGTCCGCCGAGCGGCTTCTCCTTCGCTTCCTCCTGGAAGCGGGAGGGTGCGGTTGCGGTACTCAATGGCGCTCCCAGAAGCTCGGGCCGACGGGTTCGTGGAAGTCGCTCTTGGCGACGATGTAGCCTTCGTCATCGACTTCGATCGGCAGCTGCGGCAGCGGCCGCGCTGCCGGTCCGAAGATGACCGCTGCGTTGTTCGAGACGTCGAACTGCGACTGGTGGCACGGGCACAGCAGGTGATGGGTCTGCTGCTCGTACAGCGCCACCGGGCAGCCGACGTGCGTGCACACCTTGGAGTAGGCGACGATTCCGTCGAAACCCCAGTCCTCCCGACCGGGGGCGGGGTGCAGGTCCTCGACGGGCAGGCGCATGAGCAGGACGATGGCCTTCGCCTTCTCCTCGAGGTAGCCGTCCTGATGGGACACCGACGCGAGTTCTTCCGGGATGACATGGAACGCGGACCCGAGGGTCACATCCTCCGCCTTGATGGGGACGCCGCTCGGGTCGTGCGCGAGCTTCATGCCCTTCTTCCACATGGTGTGGCTGAGCAAGTACACCGGGTCGCCCGCGTGCGGGCTGCCGGGGCTGTTCTGCGGAGCCAGACCGCGGAACAGGGTGATGCCCGGAATGATCGAGGCCACCAGCGCGGCGAACAGGGAGTTGCGGATCATCGCGCGTCGTCCGAAGCCGGACTCCTCGTTCGCGACGGCGAACGCGTTCACGACCGCCTCGCGGGTGGTGTCCCGACCACGGGTCGCATGCCGGGGCTCGATGAACTCCTTGTCCGACATGATCGCCTTGGACCAGTGGATCGCACCGATGCCGATCGCGAGGAGCGCGAGCGCGATGCCGAGGCCGATGAAGAGGTTGTTGTGGCGGATGCTGACGATGCCGCCGTCCTCGATCGGGAAGATCATGTAGGCCGCGACGGCCCAGATGCTTCCGGCGACGGACAGGTAGAACAGCGTGTAGACCGTCCGGACCGCCCGCTTCATCGCCGCGGGGTCCGTGTCGGTCACGCGTTCGCGGTGCGGGGGCAGATCGGGGTTCTGCACCGGGTCGGGAACCGCGACGGCGAGCCCGGGGGAGGGCTGCCACGAAGCCCTCTCGTGCTCGAGCGGGTCTTCCTCGTGTGCCATGGTGCTCCTCGTGCGTGGAATTCAGTGGTCGATCAGTTGGACTTCGCGGTGATCCACACCGTGACGCCGATGAGAGCGCCGATACCGAAGATCCAGATGAAGAGTCCCTCGGCGACCGGGCCGAGCGCACCGAGGCCGTAGCCACCGGGCGACTCGTGCTGCTGCAGGTAGAGGAGGTACGAGATGATGTCGCGCTTCTCTTCGAGGTTGAGGTTCATGTTGTTGAACACCGGCATGTTCTGGGGGCCGGTCACCATCGCCGCGTACATGTGCAGTGCGCTGGTCTCGGTCAGCGCAGGGGCGAACTTGCCCTCGGTGAGGGCTCCACCTGCGCCCGCCACGTTGTGGCACATCGCGCAGTTGATGCGGAACAGATCGGCGCCGTTGGCGACATCACCCTTGCCGTCGAGCGTCTCGGCGGACGGGTACGTCGGACCCGGGGCGATCGACTGCACGTAGGCCGCCATCGCCTTGATCTGGTCCTCGGTGAACTGCACCGGCTTCTGGGGGGCCTGCGGTCCCTGCGCAGCGAGCGGCATACGGCCCGTGGAGACCTGGAACTCGACCGCCAGCTCACCCACGCCGTAGAGCGAAGGTCCGCTCTCGGTGCCCTGCAGGTCGAGACCGTGGCACGTGGCGCAGTTGGCCTGGAACAGCTTCTTGCCGTCCTCCGCGGTCAGGTTCGATGACGTCTTGGAGTCGTCGTTCGTCGAGGCCATCGCGGCGGACGCCCCGGCGTAGACCCCGCCCGTCAGCAGCAGGCCGACCCCGATGAGGACAGCGGCGGCGAGGGGACTGCGGCGCCCGGACTGTCGGCGCTTGTTCTGTCGTGCCATTTCTGGTGCGGCTCCGCTTCTATCGCAGGAAGTAGATGACGGCGAACAGGGCGATCCAGACCACATCGACGAAGTGCCAGTAGTACGACACAACGATCGAGGTCGTCATCTCCTTGCGCCCGAAGTTCTTGACGGCGTACGCGCGACCGATCACCAGGAGGAAGGCGATGAGCCCGCCCGTGACGTGGAGCGCGTGGAATCCGGTGGTCAGGTAGAACGCGGATGCGTAGGAGTTGGCGCTGATCGGCATGCCCTCGGCCACCAGCTGCGAGTACTCCCACACCTGCCCGGAGACGAAGATCGCGCCGAGGGCGAAGGTGAGGAAGAACCACTCCACCATTCCCCAGCCGAGCCAGCCGCGCTTCTTCAGCGAGTAGGGCTGGAACCGCTCAGCGGCGAACACGCCCATCTGGCAGGTGACGGACGAGAGCACCAGGATCACGGTGTTCACGAACGCGTACGGCACATTGAGGTGCTGCGTCATCTGCGCCCACAGTTCGGGCGAGGTGCTGCGGAGGGTGAAGTAGATCGCGAAGAGTCCCGCGAAGAACATCACCTCGCTGCCCAGCCACACGATCGTGCCCACTGCGACCGGATCCGGCCTCTTCACTGTCCGCAGTGCCTGGTTGTACGTCGCTGGGGTCGTCACACTCCCCATTATGGCCGATTCCGACGCCGGAGTTTCGCACGCGCGGGCACCGAGTCGGCGGCCCCGGAGTTTAGGACTCCCTCAGAGAACGCGGCGCGAACGCCCAGAATCCACCCAGCGCGCGATGCCCGCGCCGGCCGCACAGGCAGGTCGTCGGTCACGACCCGTCGATAGGATCGTCAGTCATGGCAGACGTGCACTCCTGGCCCTCCATCCTCACCGCTCTACTCGGGGGGAACGACCTCAGCGTGTCGGAGTCCACGTGGGCGATGCGGCAGGTCATGAACGGGGCCGCAACCCCCTCTCAGCTGGCGGGATTCCTGGTTGCGCTGCGCGTGAAGGGCGAGACGGTCGATGAGATCGTCGGGTTCCGCGACGCGATCCTCGAGGCCGCACTCCCGCTGCCGGTGGACGCGGCCGTGCTCGACATCGTCGGAACGGGAGGCGACCGATTCGGAACGGTGAACGTCTCCACGATGGCGGCCATCGTCGCCGCCGCGTCGGGAGTGCCTGTGGTCAAGCACGGCAACAAGGCCGCGAGCTCGGCGTCCGGCTCCTCCGATGTGCTCGCCGCCCTCGGTCTGGACCTCACGCTCAGTCCTGAGGCGGTGGCCGAGACGCTGGAGCGCACGGGCATCACGTTCGCCTTCGCCTCCGCCTTCCATCCCGGATTCCGCCACGCGGGGCCCACCAGAGCCGAGCTCGGAGTGCCCACGGTGTTCAACTTCCTCGGTCCGCTGTGCAACCCGGCGCGCGCCGAGGCGAACGCCGTCGGGGTCGCGCAGCTGGACCGGGTGCCGCTCATCACCGGCGTCTTCCAGACCCGCGGGGCGACCGCGCTGGTCTTCCGCGGCGATGACGGGCTTGACGAGCTCACCACGACCGGCCACAGCCGGCTCTGGGAGGTCAGCCTCGGGGACGTCCACGAACACGACATCTATCCGCCGGACCTCGATATCCGGCTGGCCGACCTCGACGAGCTGCTCGGTGGCGATCCCGCCCACAACGCGGCCGTCGTCCGGCGGACGCTGGAAGGCGAGAACGGCGCCGTGCGCGACATCGTCCTGCTCAACGCGGCGGCGGGTCTGGTGGCGTACCGCCTCTTCCGCGACCCCGGTCAGGTCCAGCGACCGATCCTCGAGCGGCTGGCAGAGGCCCGCGACACCGCCGCTGAAGCCATCGACAGCGGTGCCGCCCACGCCAAGCTGGGCGCGTGGGTGGAGGCGACGCGGTCGCTGGCGGCATCCTGACTCCCATGGAACCGCACGCCGCGCTCGAAGAGATCGCCTACCTCCTCGAGCGCGAGCGGTCGTCGCGCTACAAGTCCAAGGCGTTCCGCGCCGCGGCCACGGCCATCGCCGGGCTGGACGACGCCGCCCTCCGGGATCCGGCGCTGCGCCGCCGCAAGGGCATCGGCGACTCGACGTACACGGTGATCCAGCAGGCACTCGCGGGACAGGTTCCCGAGTACCTCGCGCAGCTGCGAGATCGCGACGCGGGGTCGGGCGCCGCAGCCTCCGCGCTGCGCGGGCAGCCGCGCGGCGACCTCCACGCCCACAGCGACTGGTCGGACGGCCTCACGTCGATCGACCTCATGGTCGAGGCGGCGCGAGCGCTCGGGCACGAGTATCAGGCCCTGACCGACCATTCGCCTCGGCTCCGCGTCGCGAACGGACTGTCCGCCGATCGCCTGCGGGCGCAGCTGCGGGTCGTCTCCGAGGTCAACACGGAGACCGGACCCGAGTTCACGCTGCTCAGCGGGATCGAAGTCGACATCCTCGAGGAGGGTGCCCTGGATCAGGAGCCGGAACTGCTGGACGAGCTGGATGTCGTCGTGGCCTCGGCGCACTCCAGACTGCGGATGGAGCGGGGGCCGATGACGCGGCGACTCGTGGCGGCCGCATCCAGTCCCCACGTCGACGTGCTCGGGCACGTCACGGGCCGGCTCGTGGAGGGAAGCCGCGGAACCCGGCCGCCCTCGACGTTCGATGCCCGCGCCGTCTTCGAGGCGTGCGCCGCCCATGGCGTGGCGGTGGAGATCAACTCCCGGCCGGAGCGTCAGGACCCGCCCGACGACCTGCTCGCGATCGCCCTGGGGCTCGGATGCCTGTTCTCGATCGACTCCGATGCACACGCGCCCGGTCAGCTCTCCCTGATCGAGTACGGGGCGGAGCGTGCGCAGCGGGCAGGAATCCCTGCGGACCGCATCGTGACGACGTGGCCGCTCGATCGGCTGAGGGAGTGGACCGGCCGCGCTCGCTGACCGGCCGGTCCACCGCTGCGTCAGGCGCTGGGAGGCAGAGGAGCGTTGGCCCTGAGCACCTCGAGTCGCTTCCGGTACTCCACCTCGTCGATGTCGCCCTGTGCGAACCTCTCCGCCAGAGTGACCTCCGCCTGGCGGCCGGGATTCATGCGCCCGTGCGGGCCGTAGCCGTTCGCGAGGGCCGCTCGGCGCCAGCGGCGGCCGAACACGGCGAAGAGCACGGCGATCACGAGGACCCAGAAGAGCGGGACGAGCAGGAACCACCAGCCGAAGCCGGGGTGCGGGCCGATCCAGTGGGCAGCGGCGATCAATGACGGTGACATGGTGTTCCTCTCGGAGGGGATCGCACGCTGCGATCCGATGCTCCGAGTCAATTGCTCGGGTCGCGGGTGCGAATCCGCTGGAGGGAGTGTTGTCTGCTGCTCCGCCGGGAGTACCGCTACTGCCAACCCGGCGCGACGAGGCCGGATTCGTATCCGATCACGACGAGCTGCGCCCTGTCCCTCGCATGGAGCTTCTGCATGATCCGCGACACGTGCGTCTTGGCGGTCAGGGGCGAGAGGAACAGTCGCTGAGCGATCTCGTCGTTCGTGAGCCCGTGGGCGACGAGCCGGAGCACCTCCGTCTCGCGGTCGGTCAGCTCTGCGAGCTCGGACGGGACGGACGTCTCGCGCAGCCCGGTCGCGGCGCGTTCGAGGAGTCTGCGCGTGACACTCGGCGAAAGGAGGGCGTCTCCGGCGGCGACGACACGGACCGCGCGGATGAGGTCGACGGGCTCGGTGTCCTTGACGAGGAAGCCGCTGGCCCCCGCCATGATCGCGCGGGCGACGTACTCATCCAGCTCGAAGGTGGTCACGATGACGACTTTCACCGCGGCGAGCGCGTCGTCCGCCGCGATCTGCTCGGTGGTCCAGAGGCCGTCCCCGTCGGGCATCCGGATGTCGAGGAGAACCACGTCGACGGGGGTCTGCCGGATGCGGCGCAGCAGCTCCTCGCCGCCGGACGCCTCCACCCGCACCTCGATGTCGGGCTCGGAGTCGAGCAGAGCCCGGAACCCCGCGCGCACGAGCAGGTGGTCGTCCGCGATCGCGACGCGGATCACGGCGACGCCTGCCAGGGGAGGCGTGCGGTGACACGGGTTCCGTTCGGCGCCTGGTCGGAGATCTCGACCGTTCCCTCGAGCATCGTTGCGCGCTCCCGCATCCCGCGGCGTCCGGCACCCTCGGGTGCGCCGCCGGCACCGGTCCCGTCGTCCGCGATCTCGACCACGAGCCGGTCTCCCTTCCGGCTGAGCGCCACGACCGCGTTGGTGGCGCCGGAATGCCGGACCACATTGGTGAGGGCCTCCTGGACGATCCGATACGCCGCGGTCTGCGTCTCCCCGGGTGGGAGCGCGCCGTCGAGCCGGTCGTCGAGCGCCACGGTCAGCCCGAGGCCGTTGCGCTGCGCCACGAGTGTCCGGAGATCGGCGAGCTGGGGCTGCGGCGTGAGCGGTGCCGTCCGGGGCTCGCCGGCCTCGTCACCGCGCAGGAAGGCCAGCACTCCGCGCACCTCGTCGAGTCCCGTCGCCGACAGCGAGCGGATATTGGTGAGGGCCGCGCGTGCCTGCTCGGGGTCGCGGTCGAACAGGTGGAGTCCGACGCCCGACTGCACGGAGATCTGGCTGAGCGAGTGCGCCAGCACGTCGTGCAGTTCACGCGCGATCCTGGTGCGCTCATCGAGTTCGATGGTCCGCCGCCGTTCGGCGAGCAGCGCCCGGCGGCGTGATGCGCGATCGATCCGGGACCGGATTCCCTCCCCGATCGCGAAGCACAGCGCCAGCCCGAGCGTTGCGACGGCCACGCGGAAGGGGCTCCAAGCCTGCGCCCAGAATCCGCTCAGGCCGACGACGGCCACCCACCCGACGCCCACGGAGATCACCGCCCACAGACGCGCGCCGCGCACGATCGCGCCGATGACCGCGAAGGGCAGGGAGATGAACGGCGGGCCGCCTTCGGGAGGGACGAACAGGCTGAGTGCGGTGAGCAGTGTGACGGCCGCGACGGTCGGACCGGGGAGCGCGCGCGCGGCGAGGAGGACGAGTGCGGATGCCGTGGCGAGGGCGATGCTCGCGATCGCCCAACGCGGCGCGAGGTGAGACCAGGCGGCAACCGCAGCGGTTGCCGGAACCTGGACCAGGAACGCGATCACCACGGGCAGGAAGAGGGTGACGCCGGGCGGAGGGCGGAAGCGCGGTGCGGTGTCCTCCCACGTCCCTGACGGCATGCGCACGATGCTACGCCGCGGGCGCGCTGCACCGCGTCGGGCGGCGGGAGGGTGCGGGACTACTCCGCAGGGAGTACGCGCGCAACTCGCCGGCGGGTCGGGCCGCCGGTTCAGCCCGCGACAGCGGTGAGGGCATCGAGGGCGCGGCCCATCGCTCCACCCAGCCCCCATCGGTCGGCGAGCGCATGGGCGGATGCCCGCGTCGCCGCGTCGGGCACGCGCAGCCGGGTGGGCGGCACGTCGAGCTCCAGTCCCCGCGCGACCTCCACGACCGTGGGCGCGACCGCGAGGTAGGCCCGTCCGACGTCGAGCTTGGCTCGCACGCCCGCGCTCATGCCTTCTCCCGCATCCGCTGCAGCCAGGATGCCGGCGAGGTCGCTGTGAGCCTGGAGCAGGGTGGCCGCGGACTTCTCGCCGATCCCGGCGACACCGGGAAGTCCGTCGGACGCATCCCCGCGCAGGGCGGCGAAGTCGGCGTACTGCGCGCCGTGCACGCCGTACTTGGCGACCACGACATCGTCGGTGACCACCTCGAGATTGCTCATGCCGCGGGCGGTGTAGATGATGCGGACGTCCCGGTCGTCGTCGACGAGTTGGAAGAGATCGCGGTCGCCGGTCACGACGTCGACCGGCTTCTCCGCCGTCGTCGCGAGCGTGCCGATGACGTCGTCGGCTTCGTGCTCCGCTGCACCGACGATGGCGATCCCGAGTGCGTCGAGCGCCTCGCGGATGACCGGCACCTGCACCTCCAGCGGGTCGGGGACCTCTTCTACGTCCGGTCCGCTCACCACGACCTCGGCGACGCGGTGCGCCTTGTAGCTGGGGATCAGGTCGACCCTCCACTTCGGGCGCCAGTCGTCGTCCCAGCACGCGACGACGTCGGTCGGGCGGTAGGTGGTGACGAGCTTGGCGATGATGTCGAGGAAGCCTCGCACCGCGTTCACGGGTGTGCCGTCGGGGGAGCGGACTGTGTCGGGAACGCCGTAGAAGGCTCGGAAGTACAGTGAGGCACTATCCAGCAACATGAGTCGGTCAGCCACGGGGCAATCCTGTCACGACGACCGAAGGCCGGCGGGGTGGCGTCGCGCTGACGGAATCCGCCCCGGGATCCGTCGCGCGCTCGTGACACCATTGGGCGGTGACAGAGTTGCGAGACCAGCTGCGGTCGTCATTTCGATGGATCGGCGACAGAACGGACCCTGACTACCGCGCAGACGTCACCGGGTGGTGGAGGGACGCTCGTCTCGTACAGCACCTCGGCCAGGCTCTCGCCGAACTGTTCGATGGCGACGGGCAAAACATCGTGATGGGGACCGAGTCACGCGGGAGTCTCCTTGGCGTCCTCGTAGCGCGAAGCCTGGGCGTCGGTTTCGCCGAGGTCCGCAAGGATCCTGGCAGAGCTGCAGATAGTGATGCGTGGTGGGAGGTATCGACGGCTCCCGATTACAGGGACACGCACCTCCGTCTCGGCCTGCGACGATCACTTCTTCAGGCGGGTGACCGGGTGCTCTTCGTCGATGACTGGATCGCGACGGGCGCTCAGGCTGAGGCGTGCAGGGCGTTGGTGGACATGAGTGGCGCGCACTGGATTGGCGCTGCCGTCGTTGTGGACGGCCTCACGCGGGCTGATCTTCGTCGCTCCCTGCGCGTGCGTTCTCTCTTGCACATTCGTGAACTGAGCTGAAGAGGGAGAAGGTGCCCAGGGTCAAGTAGAGCGAAGCATTATCTAGCAACACCAGTCGATCAGCTACGGGGCCATCCTGACAGGTCGGTCGCGGTGGCGCTCAGGCAGGAGACCAGCGCAACCACCTGCGAACGGCGAATGGCTTCTCTTCGACCTCGAATCGGACTTCGACCGGGCCGCGGGCACACAGCGTGAGTGTCGCGGGTATCACGCCGACAATGTGAGCCCGACCCTCGCCGAACTCGATTGATTCCGGGATGAGCACCCTTGCCCCCGCCTCGTCCGTCGTCGTGAACGAAGCGACGTGTGTGGCGATGAATCGAATCGCATGCTTTCCGCGAGGGCGCGATGAGATACCGGCGCCGGCAGAGTCGATCCATCCATCCATGATGAAATTTTCGGACTCGACGCGAGCGGAATCGAGGTCGAGGGAGGCGTCGTTGACCTCGTCGAACCCAAGAATCAGCACGGCGTACCATCCCCTTCGTTGCTGGTCGCGTCACAACGCGCGACTGGGCTCGCGGTCGGCTACGGGGCTTTGGTGAAGTAGAGCGAGGCGGAGTCGAGCAGCATCAGTCGGTCGGTCACGGAGCCATCCTGACACGCGGGGCCCACGCCACGCGGGGTGTGCGCGTCCGCGTCCGCTCAGCAGCCGGGGCCGCTCGGATTCTCGAGGCAGGTGCGGTCCACCAGCGCGGTGCGCACCTCCACGACGCGCACGTCGTAGCCGCCGGAGGTCGCGCGCACATAGCCGTCGACGGGGCGCCACACGCCGGAGCCGAAGTCCACCGATGGGGCGTACAGCACCGTGACCCGGACCGGGTAGGTGCCGGGCTTCGTGTAGACGTGGCTCGTCGCGGTCGGGGTGAAGCTCGCCTGGCCGGCGCGTGACCACGACACCCCGGCGGTGCTCGAACGCCGTGTCGAGCCGTCGCCGTAGTCGAACACGAAGCCGGCGGGAACGAACCGGACGGTCACATCGAAGTCGAGGATGCGACCCGACATGCGCTGCTCGCTCGCGCTCGCGACCAGGTTCGTCGGCAGTCCGACGACGCCGACGCCCCTCGGCTCGCCGGTGAGGGCGGGTCGAGCCGGTGTGAAGGAGGCCAGGTCGGCGAGAGTGACGTCGGGGACGGTGACGACGGCGTAGTTCCCCCGGCAGATCGCGGTGAGGCACTCCGGCTCGGCGGGAGCGGGAGACGCTGCGCGCGCGTGATCCGACCGCGTCCGAGACGCCTCGCCGCCGTTCGACCCGTGACCGCTGGAGGCGCCGATGGTCACCTGTGAGCCGGAGTTCGACGCGTGGCACTGAGTCCACGCGCTCCCGCCGCCACATCCTGTGCCTTGGTTGACCGGCGACATCGCGACGATGGCCAGAATCACGACTAGTGCCCGCCGCATATTTCACCGTCGGTCGAGGCATCGCTGGTCGCGATGAGGAGTCCAGTTCGTGAGGAACCATCAGTGAACGTCACCGTGACCGGCTGACGATCGTTGCGGCCATTCGGTACAACTGAGTCGCCGTCTAGGTCCACGACCTTGACTCTCGAAACATCCAGGCAGACACGCGCGGTCACCCTAGTGTGTCCGCTCAGCTCGAACGCGACTGGCCTGATTCGCCCGAGCACCGTTTCCCCACTGACGTGCCAGCCGTCTGCGTGCATTGAGGTGAACGACTTCTTGTCGCCCTCGAGCGCGTCACCCGTTGTCCAGGCGTAGACCGCTTCGAAGGTCTTCGGATCGCGCAGGTCGACCTCGTTGAGCGCGTCGACGTACGCGCGATACGTCTTCTCGGCGGCGGCATACGCCTGGTCGGCACTCGTGAAGGTGGGTGTCGGGGTCGACGTCGGCGACGGCGGTGACGTGCACCCGGTCGCCGCGACGATCACGAGCGCGACGACGGCTGCGGCAGCGGTGATCCGGAACGGCATCCGACCACCGTAGCCAGCGCCCGCGGCGGACCCGGACTTATCCACAGGGTGGATGTCAGAGGTCTTCCGCGAGCGTCTCGTGGATGCGGCGGAGGTCGACGAGCAGGGAGCCCACGAGGATCCAATGGTCCGAGCTCGGCGCGGCGACCTCGAGCGGTGTCGTCAGGGCGGCGGGCTCCACCGCCGGCGCGGCCTCGCCGACGGTGCCCTCCGCCCGCTGAAGCGCCAGGCGGACATCGTGCGCAGCCCGCCTCAGCTGTTCGGCGATCGCGCCGACGGTCGGCTCGGCGCGCAGGGTGTCGTCGTACCGGTCGACGAACGTCCGCGTCATCCCGACCGTCTGCGTCACGATCGTCGTGAACCGATCCATGGCGGTGCGCAGCTCGCCGAGCTCCGCACGGTGCCTGCCGGCGCGCGGATTGAGCGTCAGTGACTCCATTCCCGCGCCGATCGCCGCGTCGGCCGCATCCCACATCGGGCGCATGAGTCGGGCCGTGACGAGCAGCTCGGTGAGCTGCTCGGGCGTCTGCGGACTCTGCAGCGCGGCGGCGAGCCGGTCCAGAGAGTCGGCGAGCTCGGCGCCGAAGGCGTCGACGCTCGCGCGGGCGGGCGCGACGGCGACGGGTGGGACGATGGCCACGTTGACGATGAATCCGATCACGGCGCCGAGCAGGGTCTCGAGGATGCGGTCGAGCGCGTATCCCGGCGTACCGGTCGACAACGCGAGCACGAGGATGGCACTGATCGCCATCTGGTTGCCGGTGCCCGGCGTGACCTTGAGCGCCCATGCGAGCAGCAGCGCCACGACGACGGCGATCGCGACGACCCAGGATGCGGTGCCGAGGAAGCCGAGCACGCCGGCGACCGCGACCCCGACGATGACGCCCACCGTCCGCTCGACCGCCTTGGCGAACGACTGGTTGAGGCTCGGCTGGACCACGAGCAAGGCCGCGATCGCGGCGAACACCGGAAGCGGACCGGGGATCAGCCAGCCCGCGACGAACCAGGCGGCGACGGTGGCGATCGCCGACTTCACCACCTGCAGCACCGGGGAGCGCTTGGCCGTGAGAAACGTCGCCGTCATGCGCATGCGTCAACGGTAGGCGCTCGTGCGGGCGGCGCCGGAGATCGCGCGCCGCCCGCACGCCCGTCGCGTCAGCTCACGACCTGCCTGCCGTCGCGCGCGGCGCCTTCGTCTCGGCCGCCCCCACCACGGCCTCGACCCGTTGTGCGAGCTGGTCGGCGACCTCGAGATGGGCGATCAGCTCGGCCGCCCAGTCCGGCTGCGGATCCGGCTCCGGGATGTGCGGGAACTGCTTCTCGATCAGGCGATACCGCTCGATCAGCTCGCGGAGGACCTCCCACCACGCCGGCACCCGGTTCAGGTAGATCGATGCCCCGCACGCGAACGGCTTGTCCCCGTACACCGGGTCGTCGTACGAGGTGTCGGTGTCGTGCTGATCCGAGTAGTTGAACGCCTCCACCATGCTGATCCTGCCGCTGTGGTCGACGTCGGCGTGGTGGGCGAGGCTCGCGCCGTAGGCCGATGCGTCGTTGAGGCCCTCGAACCACGCGAGCGCCCACGGATCGAAGTGCGTGGCGCCCGCGCTCACCTTGTCCGCCGGCACCGCGGCCGCGAACGAGGTGCGCGCCGCCGTGCTGTGGTCGAGGGTCGGCTGCAGGAACGCGCCGGAGTAGCACTGCTCCATCGTGACGACGAGCGTTCCGAACGAGCGCATCCCGTCGAGCATCGTCCCCCACTCGTCGGGGGTGACCACCGTCGAGTTGTCGACGCAGAGCCCGGTCGTCGCACCGTGGTTGTTGGTGTGGACGAACAGGAGGCTGTCGTCGTCCATGCGATCGCTGATCGCCGTGAGCGTGTCGTGCAGATGCGCCTTCGTCGCGGAGTCGGTCACCTGCATCTGGTACGCGGTGCCGTCACCCACCCAGGTGCTCATCCCGGACCCGCTCGCATCCGTGGCGCCGATGGTGCCGTCGTAGCAGAGCACGTAGATGTGGTCCGCGGGGAAGCCGAGCTTGTTCCGGAGGATCCGATAGGCGAACTCGAGGTCCTCCACGTGGCGACGGTTGCTGATCTGACTCGTGAACAGCAGCGCGAACCGGTTGTCGTCCCGCCACCACGGGAGGTGCAGGCGCGTCCAGTCGATCTGCTGATACACGACGGGGCGCAGCTCGACCTCGAGCAGCGGAGCATGGAAGTGCTCGAGCTCGATGCCGGGGTCCGCGACCTCCGGTGGGAACATCGCGTCCACGACCTCGATCACCGCCCCGTCCTTCGCGGAATGGAACCGGTAGCGACAGGGATGTCCGAAGTTGGCGCCGGGCATCAGGTCCTCGAAGACGAGGACGGATGCTGCGGGCACGACGATCTCGCGATCGACGAGCCTCAGCGTGTGTCCCTTGGGGTACGCGGTGGTCGCCACCGAGAGGTGCGTCGTGGCGGCGGTGGTCGGGGTGAGCGTGGCGAATGCCGCCGCGCGGGCGCGGGCGAGCGCTTTCGCACTGGCCCGCGGCATGTCGATGTTCATGATGACTCCTCTGTGTTCGCGTGGTCGTCCTGCGACGACGGGGGGACCAGGTCCGGGACCCGATCAGTTGCACTGACGACCGTCCACGTGTCGGGGAGGAATCCGAAGACGGGGGGCCGGTCGGATTCCACGGTCGCCAGGAGTGCGCCCGTCGAGACGTCGACGAACGCGTAGACGCAGGGATGCATCCAGTTCGCGCCCGGGTGATCGTCGCGGAACGCGAGGATCGCGGGGCGGGAGAGGGAGTGCTCGACGGGTCCGAGCATCGCGACGCCGGGGCCAGCGGGCGCTCGGTTCGCGTAGAGCACGGTCCCGGTGAGGGCGGGCAGGGCGTGCGTCACGAGCTCACGGACGATGCCGGGTTCGAGCAGTTCGCGCACGGTCGCTCCTCACGCAGGTTCACTTCGGAGAGGCCGTGAGGGGCGGCGGTGATACCCGGCCGGCGACCGGCGGGCGCGATGAGAGGATGTCCCGGTGGCGCCTCTGTCGATCCGCGACGACTCCCGCTGTCCGTGCGGCAGCGGGCTGAACTTCGCCGCCTGCTGCGCTCGCGCCCTCCGCGGCATCCCCGCGGCCACAGCCGAGGCGCTCATGCGCTCCCGCTATACGGCGAACGTGGTCGGCGATGCGGGCTATCTCCTGCAGACCTGGCATCCCGGCACGGCGCCGGAGTCGATCGATCTCGACGCGGCACTCCGCTGGACAGGTCTGCAGATCGTCGCGGTGGACGGCGGGGGAGACGCGGATGCGCGGGGCGTCGTCGAATTCGCCGCGGACTGGCGGTCGGCGGCCGGGCGGGGGACGCTCCGCGAGCGCAGCCGCTTCGTGCGTCAGAGCGGACGGTGGTGGTACCTGGACGGTGTCGTCACCCGCTAGTGCGTCACACCGAGGGTCGGCGACGCTCCAGCTCGCGGGCCGCGTCCGCCGGGGAGCGATCGAGGAGCCGGGCCGGCCAGGCGAGGTCCCACCCGCCGTTCTGCTTCCGTGCCGCACGCATCGATGCCGCGCTCTCTCCCGTGACCCCGGTGAGGTAGCCGTCGTACCGTCGCAGCCGGATGCCGAGCTGCGTCGACGTCGAGCCGATCCGGTCCACATCGCCCCAGGGGATGGGGCCGGCGCCTGTCACCCGGATGCCGGTGTCGTCCGCGCGCAGGAGCACGCTGCGGCGCCACTGCGTCGAGAACGCCACGCCGCCGCCGACGCCGAAGAAGCCCACGGCGCCCACCCCCACGATCAGATTGAGCGTCGCCGTCGGCGCGAGCACGACGACGACGGCACCCATCACGGTGAACACCAGGCAGACCACGGCGAGGATGATCAGATTGCGTCGAGGGGAGACGATTCTCAGCTCGGGTGCGGGGTCGGGCATACGTCAACGGTAGAGCGCCTTCGCGCAGCCGTGCGCGCATGAGCGTCCCCGGCGGGAACACTGCGGTCGCGCCGGGCGTTCTGTTATGCTGGAGCGTCATTCGTGTGGCGATTTCGCCATGCGTTCGTGACATCTGCACGACATCCGCTTCGCTTCGGCTCGCGCCACCGCCATCCTCTCGCCACGGCAGGAGGACGGCGCGCGCGAAGACGTGCCGAGGCCCGATACCCCACACCAACAAGGACAACCCACTACATGACTACCGCAACGACCGCCCCGGCCACCAAGCAGGTCGCCATCAACGACATCGGATCTGCTGAGGACTTCCTGGCCGCGGTCGAACTGACCCTCAAGTTCTTCAACGACGGAGACCTCATCGAAGGCACCGTGGTGAAGATCGACCGCGACGAGGTGCTCCTCGACGTCGGGTACAAGACCGAGGGCGTCATCCCCTCGCGAGAGCTTTCCATCAAGCACGACGTCGACCCCAACGAGGTCGTCAAGGTCGGCGACGCCGTCGAGGCCCTCGTTCTCCAGAAGGAGGACAAGGAAGGCCGTCTGATCCTGTCGAAGAAGCGCGCGCAGTACGAGCGCGCGTGGGGCGACGTGGAGAAGATCAAGGAAGAGGACGGCGTGGTCACGGGTTCCGTGATCGAGGTCGTCAAGGGCGGCCTGATCGTCGACATCGGCCTGCGTGGCTTCCTCCCGGCCTCGCTCATCGAGCTGCGCCGCGTCCGCGACCTCACGCCGTACCTCGGCCAGGAGATCGAGGCGAAGATCCTCGAGCTCGACAAGAACCGCAACAACGTGGTGCTGTCGCGCCGCGCCCTGCTCGAGCAGACGCAGTCGGAGTCGCGCACCACGTTCCTGAACAACCTGCACAAGGGTCAGGTCCGCAAGGGTGTCGTCTCGTCGATCGTCAACTTCGGCGCGTTCGTCGACCTGGGCGGCGTGGACGGCCTCGTGCACGTCTCGGAGCTCTCGTGGAAGCACATCGAGCACGCCTCCGAGGTCGTCGAGGTCGGTCAGGAAGTCACCGTGGAGATCCTCGAGGTCGACCTCGACCGTGAGCGCGTGTCGCTCTCGCTCAAGGCGACGCAGGAGGACCCGTGGCAGGTCTTCGCCCGCACCCACGCGATCGGTCAGGTCACGCCGGGCAAGGTCACGAAGCTGGTGCCGTTCGGTGCGTTCGTGCGTGTCGCCGACGGCATCGAGGGCCTCGTGCACATCTCGGAGCTGTCCGGAAAGCACGTGGAGCTCGCCGAGCAGGTCGTGTCGGTCGGGGAAGAGGTCTTCGTCAAGGTCATCGACATCGACCTCGAGCGTCGCCGGATCTCGCTCTCGCTCAAGCAGGCGAACGACGCGGTCGACCCGTTCGGCACCGAGTTCGACCCGGCCCTCTACGGCATGGTCACTGAGTACGACGAGAACGGGGAGTACAAGTACCCCGAGGGCTTCGACCCGGAGACGAACGCCTGGAAGGAAGGGTTCGACACTCAGCGTGAGGCTTGGGAGCAGGAGTATGCCGCTGCCCAGGCTCGCTGGGAGGCGCACAAGGCCCAGGTCGCGAAGACCCTGGAGGCCGAGTCCGCCGCCGCGACCGCCGGCGTCGAGGCTCCCTCGACGTTCTCGAGCGACTCGTCCCCGGCGGGTACCCTCGCCGACGACGAGGCCCTCGCAGCACTTCGCGAGAAGCTGTCGGGTCGCTGAGCTTCAACTGATCCACGGAAGGGCCGGAACCTGCGGGTTCCGGCCCTTCCGCCGTCTCCGGTCGGATCGGCGCCACCGGTGGGCGCGCCGACCGGCGATGGCGATCACGCGACGATAGCGTGATCCCATGCGGAGATTCACGCCCGTTTCGGTGCGCCGAGAGCGCCCGCGGCGTGGACTCTTCGCCGATCAGACACGCGCGCGCACCGCAGCCCTGAACCAGCTTCTGCTCGGCTCCGTCGTCCTCTTCGTGACACTCCTCGTGATCGGCCAGCGGTCGGGCACCGGCCTGGAGACGTATTTCCTCGGCGTCGTCATGATCTTCGTGCTCACGGGTGTCACGATGGTCGTCCCATGGAACCGCATCGCTCCCGGATGGCTGGCGATCATCCCGGTTCTCGACATCGTGGCGATCCTCCTCCTGCGTCTCGCGATTCCCGACGGCGGGTTCGGCCTGCTGTGGGTGTTCCCCACGATGTGGCTGGCGGCGGGCTTCGGTGTGCCCGGACTGTGCGGAGGCGTCCTGGGAGCCTGCGCGGCCTTCCTGTATTCAGCGCTCGCAGCGCATCCGGAGCAGCACCTCAATGTGTACACGCTCCTGCTGCTGCCCATGGTGCTGCTCGCGGTGAGCGCGACCAGCTACCTGACCGCCCGACGGACGGCAGCGCAGCGCACGCTCCTGAGCAAGCAGGCGCAGATGCTCTCGCAGCTGCTGGAGCGGACGCGCAGCCAGGAGCAGGAGGTCACCGAGATCCTCGACGCGGTGGACTTCGGGGTCATCCGGATCGGACGTGACGGCGGCATCGCCGTCACGAATGAGGCGCACGGTCACCTCCAGCGGGCCATCGCCGCGACGGATGCCGACACCGAGGTGTATCGCGACGACGGCGTCACCCCGCTCCCGATCGAAGAGCAGCCCATCGAGCGTGCCCTGCGGGGTGAGGCCTTCGACGACCAGCTCGTCTGGTTCGGGCCACCCGAGGGAGAGCGTCGCGCCCTGAGCGTGACCGCGCGGCGCCTGCTGGACAGCCACGGCGAGGATGCCGGCGCGGTGGTCATCTCTCGCGACGTGACCGCCGAGGCGACCGCCCTCCGTGCTCGGGACGATCTCGTCGCATCCGTCACCCACGAGCTGCGGACCCCCCTCACGTCGATCCTGGGATACCTCGATCTGGCCATCGACGACCCCGACATCCCGCCGCAGGCCCGTGGCAACCTCGAGATCGCCGAGCGGAACGCGGAACGCCTGCTCGGCATCGTCGGCGACATGCTGGCGGCCTCGCAGGCATCCCGGGGATCGGCGGAGTTCTCGGTCGTCCCCGACGACATCGACGTCGCCGAGGTGATCCGCGCCTCGGTCGAGTCGTTACTGCCTCGAGCGGCAGAGCGCGCCGTGCTGATCGACACCTCGGGCCTCGAAGTCGCCTATGCCCGTGCCGATTCGATGCGACTCCGGCAGGTCATCGACAACCTGATCTCCAACGCGATCAAGTACAACCGCGACGGGGGCACCGTCTCGCTGGGTTCGACCGCCGACGACGGGTCCGTCTGGATTCTCGTCCGCGACACCGGCCTCGGCATCACCAAGGAGGAGCAGGCGGGACTGTTCCAGCGCTTCTACCGCGGCGACACGGTGCGTGCGACCGGCATGAAGGGCACAGGGCTCGGTCTCGCCATCAGCCGCGACATCGTCCGGGCGCACGGCGGCGACATCACGGTGCGCAGCACACCGGGCGTGGGTTCGACGTTCATCGTCCGACTTCCGGCCGGCTCACCGCATCCCTCGACGAAAGGCGAACGCCCGTGACACTGGATCTGACCTCGGTCGTGGTCATGAGCACGCTGGTCGTGATCGTGAGCGGCGTCGTCTACATCGTGGAGACGCTCCTCCGACGTGACGACGGCGCGGGCCGGATCTGGGCGCTCGCCTTCCTCGCGGCGATGCTGACCACCGTCGCCTACCTCGTGTGGGCGCTCGACAACAGCGCGTGGTGGGCGATCGCCGTCGGCAATGCGGCGTTCGTCACCGGTACCGGGTGCATGTGGGTCGGCTGCTGGGGGTTCAATGAGCGCCCGCTCACGATTCCGAGTTCCGTGGTCGCGGTCGGAGCCGTCGGGGCTGCCGTGAGCGTGCTGCTGTCTCCTCACGATCCGAAGGGGTGGGACGGCGCGCTCTGGATGTTCGTCGCGCTGATGGTCTTCGCCGCCGCCGGTGCGGTCGAGTGCCTGCGCGGGGAGCTCCGGCGCTCTCGCACGCCGCTCGTGCTCGCCTTCGTCCTCGGCCTCCAGGCGATCTTCTATCTGATGCGGATCATCGGGTTCGTCCTCCTCGGCCCGGACAGCGAGACGTTCAACACCTGGCTCGGAACGATCCCGGCCAGCTTCATCACCATCACGTTCACGATCGTCGCGCTGGTCGTCACGTCCGTGCTCCGCGCGGGTCGTGCGCAGCAGCGGGGCTTCGAGCGTCTGTCGGGATCCGGGGTCGCCGCGGACGGCATCCTGCCGGAGGCCTCGTTCCGGGCCCAGTTGCACGATCTCGTCGAGCGGGCGGGATGGCGCGGCGAGCTGGTAGGGGTCATCGTGGTCCGGGTCGACGATCTGCACCAGATCTCCACCGCGTTCGGTAGCGAGATCGCGCGGGCGGTGAGCGCCTCGCTGCGCAGCGGGGTGCGTCGGCACTCGCCCTCCAACGCCTTCGTCGGCGAGGACGGCGCGGTCGGACTCGCGGTGGGCCTGCTCGTCGAATCGGCCGGTGACGCCCGGCGGCGCGCGGCGCTGGTGTACCGCGGCCTGTTCGAGGGCATCGGCACCGCCACCGGAGGCGTGATCCCCGTCGTCGGAGTGGGCGTCGCGCTGAGCGACACCGCCGGCTACGACCCGGACGGCCTGCTGCGCACGGCGAGGGAGGCCGCCCACCGCGCGGCGACGAGCGTGGAGGCGTCGGTCATCGTCGCCGACGCGCGCTGAGAGCCGGTCTCAGGCGGCAGTGAGGCGGTAGCCCACTCCGCGCACGGTCTCGATCCAGCGCGGCGACGCGGGCGACTCGCCCAGCTTGCGGCGGAGGTTCGCCATGTGCACCTCGATCGCCCGAGCGTCGCTGTCGCTGACGAACTCGGCACCGGTGAACCGTTCCCCACGCAGCATGAGCGCGAGATCCGTCTTGCTCAGCACACGCCGCCCGGAGGCGAGGAGGTCGGCGAGGATGTCGAACTCGCTGCGGGTCAGCTCGAGCTCCGAGCCGGAGACCATCGCGATCCGCATCTCGGGATGGACGCTGAGCTCCTTGTGGGTCAGCCATCCTTCAGACGAGCCCCCCGCGGCCGTGGGGACGGTGTCCTCCAGGGTCGCGGCGGCCGCCGCAGCGGGGGAGGGCTCGGCCGGACCGGCACCCTGCACTCGCGGCCGGCGCAGCATCGCGTCGATGCGCGCGCGCAGCTCTCGCGGCCGGAAGGGCTTGGCCACATAGTCATCCGCTCCGGCCTCGAGGCCCTGAAGAGCGTCGATCTCCTCGGTGCGGGCGGTCAGCATCACGATGTAGGTGCTGCTCACGGCCCGGATCCGCTTGGCCGTCTCGAAGCCGTCCATCCCGGGCATGTTCACGTCGAGCGTGGTCACGACGGGATCGTACTTCCGGACGAGATCGAGACCCTCCAGGCCGTTCGCCGCGGCATGCACGACGAAGCCGGCCTGCTCGAGCACCGTGGTCAGGAGCGTGCGGATATCCTCTTCGTCTTCGACGACGACTGCGACGCGAGCTTGTTCCATCGATCCACCGTCCGTGGCGGGGCGCTCTCCCGATGTGGGCGCCCGGACCTCGGTCATGATATCCCAGAACATGCGGCGGAATGCTTCGCCGGGCTGGCGCGTGTCGTGTCGTTCGAGAGTCATGAGCACATCACCGACTTGCCGGACTTGTTCTCATAGACCGGGAAGTAGACCGTCGTGGTCAGCCAATCGTTCGCACGTCCGGTGATCCGAGGCAGGGAGCTGCAGGTCCATCCGCTCGTACCGGTGAACTGTGCGGCGGTCGAGACGCCCGCGTTCGCCCAGCTCCACGTGCCGGCGGCGCCCGTCGCGGTGGTCAGGTCCACGGAGAAGGAGATCGTCTTGGCGGCAGGTGCGTCGAAGCTGATGTAGTAGTTGCGTGTCTGATCGCCCACGGTGCCCCAGCCGTCGTAACGGATTCCGGTCACGGTGCACTTCACGGCGTTCCCGCCCTGATTGACCGCAGTGCACGTGTTGCCGCCGGACGGCGCGTTCCAGGTGCCCGCGGTCACGGTCGCCTGCGTGTAGGTGACGTCGGTCCACGCGGCCTGCGTACGTGCGGGTCCTGTGGCGACGGTCAGAACGGCGCCCGCCACGGCGAGCACCGCGACGAGCGCCGTGATCCGGCCCCTGGTGATCTTCAGGTTCACGGGGCGACCGTCCCCACGAGGTCCGCGGTGCGTGCGGCGGTGGCGACCTCCGCGTCCGTCCTTGCCCCCACAGGGACGGACGCGTCGGCCGACGGAGAGTCCCGCTGCTCGTGTCGGGTGCGGTCCCGACGGGACGGGGCGGGCAGGAGCCACGTGATCCCCATCAGCCCGACGAGGCCCACGAGCAGCGGAACAGCGACGGCCGGAGTGGTCATGCGCATGATGACGTTCCCCACTCCCGGCACGGTGATCTTCGGCATCCAGGCCTCACCGGTCACGGTGTAGTCGAGCGCGTCCTGGAACTGGTTCGCGTCGCCCTTGAGCGTGATGGTGTAGGTGTCGCCCCCGTCGGAGACGATCTTCTGGATGCGGTGGGTGACGAGGTTGTGGGTCAGCTGACTCGGCAGGCTGACGACGTCCCCGATCTTCAGCGAGCTCGCCGGCACCTTCGTGTCGATGACGAGGTCGCCGGTCATGATCTTGGGCTCCATGGAGCCGGAGATGACGACGAGAGGCTTCACGATCCCGGCGGCGGTCAGTCCCCACATCACGCCGCTGACGATCCCGATCCCGGCCAGCAGCCAGAGGATCCCCAGCGCGACGCGTCGAAGTGCTCCCATTGTCCCTGCTCCTTGCCTGTCGGTTCTCTCAGTCGTCCTGTCGAATGGATCGCGGTGCCCCGCATGGGAGCGGGGCACCGCGATCCTGGTCGCTTACGCGGTCGCGGTCCCCGCGACCGTGACCACGATCGAGCCGGACTTGCCCTGGTTGGTGGTGGCCCAGTTCGACGGCGCGGTGACCGTCACGGTGATCGCCGTCTGCGGCGTGACACCGGACGCCGCGGTCAGCGTCGAGGACGCTGCGGAGGCGGTGACGGTCGGAGCGTCCGCGAAGGTGCTGCCAGAGGCCCAGGCCGTCGAGACGACGAGCGAGGCGTTCGTGGTGCCCGTGTTCTTGACGTAGACGGTGGCGGTCCGGGTCTGGCCGGGCAGCATGTTCGCGAACGTCGAGGACGGGATGGTCAGGGCGATGCTGCTCTGGTTGTCCGACTCGACCCAGTTGGTCGAACCGTCGAGCGAGCCCTGGAGGTTGAAGGTCGCAGCCTGCGCCGACGCCGAGAAGAAGACGTTGTCGGTCCAGGCGGCGCTCGTCGCCGCGGCGCCGATGCCGCCGATGGCGAGCGTGGCGAGGACGATGGCGATGACCGGACGGCGCTTGCCCTTGCGGTTCTGGCGACGCTCGGCGCGGGTGGTGTTTTCGGTGTTCATGATTCTGCCTTTCCGGCGATCTGGGGTAGCCGTTCGTTTGGTGGATGTCAGCTGCGGGATCTCCCCCGGGAATCCCGGCGCCGCATCCGACAACCACGAAGTTAGGGGGGTCGCCTCAAGGCAGCCTCAAGTGCCGCTCAAGCGGGTCCAAGGAACGTCGCACTGAGCCAAAACTGAGGTTGGCGGGTGGACCGTGGCATCCTCGACTCATGCCTCTCGTCGCTCTCACCGGTGGCATCGCCTCGGGGAAGTCCACGATCGCGCGGCGGCTCGCAGAGCACGGCGCCGTCGTGGTGGACGCCGATGCGATCGTCCGTTCCGTCCAGGCGCCGGGGTCACCGGTGCTCGCCGCCATCGCCGACGAGTTCGGTGGAGACGTCATCCTCGCCGACGGCACGCTCGACCGCGCAGCGCTCGCCGGCCGGGTCTTCGGCCACCCCGATCGTGTCGCCCGGCTGAACGCCATCGTTCACCCCGCGGTGCGGGCGGAGTCGCACCGGCGCTTCGAGGAGGCGTTCGCGAGCGACCCGGAGTCCGTGGTGGTCTACGACGTCCCGCTCCTCGCCGAGGCGCGTGCGGACGACGCGTGGGACCGCGTCGTGGTGGCTCATGCGCCGGCGGCGGAGCGCGCCGCGCGCCTGGTCGCGCTGCGCGGGATGACAGAGGCCGAAGCCGGCGCCCGGATCGCGTCCCAGGCCTCCGACGAGGAGCGACTGCGCCTCGCCGACGTCGTGATCGACACCTCCGGCACCATCGAGGACACCCTTCGGCAGGTCGACGTGCTCTGGACCGAGCTCCACCCGAGACCGTAGGGAAACGCCGCCGATACGCGTCGTTCACACCGCTCCCGTAGCCTGCCCCCACGGCGGCAGAGCCGAGGCGAGGGGGGACACCATGCGACACAGGAGCGACGGCGGGATGCCGGGGTACGGGCTGCCTGACGACGTCGAGTGGGCGGACTTCGCGACCGGAGACTTCGAGAGCGGCGACGACGACGACGTCTGAGTCGCAGCTCTCACGGACGGGCCTCCGCCCGCGGCGAACGGCGGTCGCGATGTCGGTGGGCCGACCTACGCTGGAGTGATGCAGACCACCCGATCAGTACGCCCGTTCGAGGTCGTGAGCGAGTACGCCCCGAGCGGAGATCAGCCGCAGGCGATCGCCGACCTCGCGGCGAGGATCAATGCGGGTGAGACGGACGTCGTGCTCCTCGGCGCAACGGGGACGGGCAAGTCGGCGACCACGGCCTGGCTGATCGAGCAGGTGCAGCGCCCCACGCTCGTGCTCGCGCACAACAAGACCCTCGCGGCGCAGCTCGCCAACGAGTTCCGCGACTTGATGCCGCACAATGCGGTCGAGTACTTCGTCAGCTATTACGACTACTACCAGCCCGAGGCCTACGTCCCGCAGACGGACACGTTCATCGAGAAGGACTCGTCCATCAACGCAGAGGTCGAGCGGTTGCGTCATTCCACGACCAACTCGCTTCTCAGCCGCCGCGACGTCGTCGTGGTCAGTACGGTGTCGTGCATCTACGGCCTGGGCGCGCCGGAGGAGTACCTCCGTGCGATGGTCGCGCTGCAGGTGGGGGAGCGGTACGACAGGGACGCCCTGATCCGGCAGTTCATCGCCATGCAGTACAACCGCAACGACGTGGATTTCTCGCGCGGCAACTTCCGTGTGCGCGGCGACACGATCGAGATCATCCCGGTCTACGAGGAGTTCGCGATCCGCATCGAGCTGTTCGGCGACGAGATCGAGGCGCTCTACATGCTGCATCCGCTCACGGGCGACGTCGTGCAGAAGCTGGACGCTGTGCCGATCTTCCCCGCCTCGCACTACGTCGCCGGTACGGACGTGGTGCAGCGCGCGATCGGCACGATCGAGACCGAGCTCGAGCAGCGCCTCAAGGAGCTCGAGTCCCAGGGGAAGCTCCTCGAGGCGCAGCGACTCCGCATGCGGACGACGTTCGACCTCGAGATGCTGCAGCAGCTGGGCTTCTGCTCCGGCATCGAGAACTACTCGCGTCATCTCGACGCGCGGGCCCCGGGCGAGCCGCCGCACACGCTGCTCGACTTCTTCCCCGACGACTTCCTCCTCGTGATCGACGAGTCGCACGTCACGGTGCCCCAGATCGGTGCGATGTACGAGGGGGATGCATCGCGCAAGCGGACTCTCGTCGAGCACGGTTTCCGCCTCCCGAGCGCTCTCGACAACCGTCCGCTCCGGTGGGACGAGTTCAAGGAGCGGATCGGGCAGACGGTGTACCTCTCCGCGACGCCCGGCCGCTACGAGATGGGCATCGCGGACGGCGTGGTCGAGCAGATCATCCGTCCGACCGGTCTCGTCGATCCCCAGATCGTGCTGAAGCCTTCCAAGGGCCAGATCGACGATCTGCTCGAGGAGATCCGCATCAGGGCGGAGCGTGACGAGCGTGTCCTGGTGACGACGCTCACCAAGAAGATGGCCGAGGAGCTGACCGACTTCCTCGGTGAGCACGGCGTCCGCGTACGCTACCTGCACTCCGACGTCGACACCCTCCGCCGCGTCGAGCTGCTGACCGAGCTCCGCGCCGGTGTCTACGACGTGCTCGTCGGGATCAACCTCCTGCGAGAGGGTCTCGATCTGCCCGAGGTCTCCCTCGTGTCGATCCTCGACGCCGACAAGGAGGGGTTCCTGCGCTCCGGCACGTCGCTGATCCAGACGATCGGTCGCGCGGCCCGGAACGTCTCGGGCGAGGTGCACATGTACGCCGACAACATGACCGATTCGATGCGCAACGCGATCGAGGAGACCGACCGCCGTCGCGAGAAGCAGGTCGCATACAACCTCGCGAACGGCATCGATCCCCAGCCGTTGCGGAAGCGGATCGCCGACATCACGGACGTGCTCGCTCGCGAGGGCGCCGATACGGCCGCCATGCTCTCCAAGCGCGATGCGGCCAAGCTGAAGTCGGGCAAGGGCAAGAGCCCGACGCCCCAGCTGCGCCGGACGGGGATCGCCGCGGAGGGGGCGGATCAGCTCGAGGCCACGATCGCGGACCTCAGCGATCAGATGCTGGCCGCCGCGGGAGAGCTGAAGTTCGAGCTCGCCGCCCGGCTCCGCGACGAGGTGCAAGACCTCAAGAAGGAGCTGCGGGCGATGGAGCGCGCCGGGCACGCCTGACGCCGGGGCCTCCGGCGGCGCTGGGGTCCGCGACGTCGCTCACGGACACACGGCTCAAGGGCATGCAGCTCATGGACAGTGCATGAGCGGCTTGGGGCCGGTCCGGTCGAAGGTGTGCTGCGACATCGGTGCGCCGCAGAGCGGGCACGGTCGCTCGGTCCGTGACGGCTCGGGAGTCGTCTCGTAGGGTCCGACCGCCGCCGGGCCGGCCGCGCGGATGAGCTTCTGATTGATCCACGCGTACCACCCGCCCGCTGCGCGCACGCGCTCGGACAGAGGCGGCCGTCGATCAGGGTCCATTCGTGTCATGATAGTTAGTGTACTAACCAATAGCGTGGATAGGATCGATTCGTGGATGCGCGCGACGACCTGCTCAGGCTGGACAACCAGCTGTGCTTCGCCATCGTCACGGCGGCTCGGAACGTCGTGTCGATCTACCGCCCCGTCCTCGAACCTCTCGGGCTCACGCATCCGCAGTATCTGGTGATGCTCGCGCTGTGGGAGCAGTCTCCGCGTTCGCTGGGGGAGCTCGCCGATGAGCTCGCGATGGAGTCGGCGACGCTGTCACCGCTCGTGAAGCGACTCGAGGCGCAGGGTCGGGTCCGCCGCACCCGGCGGCCCGCCGACGAGCGCGTGCTCGACATCGGGCTGACCGAGGAGGGGCGGATGCTGCGGGAGAAGGCGCTCGAGGTGCCTGGGCAGATCATGGCCCGCGTCGGACTCGATGTCGCCGATCTCGTCCGGCTGCGCGACGCGCTGGCTCCCTTCGCCGGCCGCAGGGAGCCGTCCGCGGACTGACGAGCGTGTATGCGATGTCGGCGATCGGCTTCGCGGGGAGCGAAGGCCGGGGCCGATGTCCGAGGCCCCGCCTAGACTTGTCGGGTGCCCATAATCCCCGTCGCCGTGCCCGGAAACACCTCGGGAAAGCTCAGTGTCCGCGGTGCCCGGGTCCACAATCTGAAGAACGTGGACCTCGACATCCCCCGCGATTCCCTGGTCGTCTTCACGGGGCTCTCGGGTTCGGGGAAGTCGAGTCTCGCGTTCGACACGATCTTCGCCGAGGGGCAGCGGCGGTACGTCGAGTCCCTCAGCGCATACGCGCGTCAGTTCCTCGGGCAGGTCGATCGCCCCGATGTCGATTTCATCGAGGGCCTGAGCCCGGCCGTCTCGATCGACCAGAAGTCGACGAACCGGAATCCGCGGTCGACGGTGGGCACCATCACCGAGATCCACGACTACATGCGACTGTTGTGGGCGCGCATCGGCATCCCGCACTGTCCGGTCTGCGGCGAGGTCATCCAGCGTCAGACGGTGCAGCAGATCGCCGACCAGCTGATGGATCTCCCCGAGCGCACGCGCTACCAGATCGTCGCACCCGTGATCACACAGAAGAAGGGCGAGTTCGTCGACCTCTTCAAGGAGCTCGGCGCCAAGGGGTATGCCCGTGCGGTCGTCGATGGGGAGCTCGTCCAGCTCGCCGAGCCGCCGGTGCTGAAGAAGAGCTACAAGCACGACATCGCCGTCGTGGTCGACCGCCTGGTCGCCGCGCCGGACATCCTGGGCCGCGTGACCGATTCCGTCGAGACCGCTCTCGGCCTCGCGGGCGGCGTCATGCAGGTCAACTTCGTCGACGAGGAGGGGGATGCCGCCTGGCAGAGCTTCTCGGAGAAGCTCGCCTGCCCGAACGGTCACCCCCTGCAGCTCACCGAGATCGAGCCGCGGACGTTCTCCTTCAACGCGCCTTTCGGTGCCTGTCCGGCGTGCTCGGGCCTGGGCACCCGGATGTCGGTGGACGTGGACCTGATGCTCGGCGATCAGGAGCTCTCGATCGCGGAAGGCGTCCTGCTGCCCTGGACGACCCAAGGCAAGGGGCTGTTCCAGTACTACGAGCGACTTCTGCAGGGCCTGGCCGACGACCTGGACTTCTCGCTCGACACCCCGTGGCGCAAGCTCCCCGAGCGGGTGCGCGAAGCGGTGCTCCGCGGCGAGAACTTCAAGGTCACCGTCCGCTGGAAGAACCGCTACGGCCGTGAGATGCGGTACACCTCGGGCTTCGAGGGCGTCGTTCCCTACATCGAGCGGCAGTACCTGCAGGCCGAGTCCGACACGCAGCGCCAGCGCTGGTCGGAGTACCTCCGCGAGGTGCCGTGTCCGGTGTGCAACGGCGACCGCCTGAAGCCCGAGGTCTTGGCCGTCAAGGTGCACGGCAGGTCGATCGCCGAGGCGTCGCACCTGAGCCTCGCCGACGCGCAGGCGTACTTCGCGCGCCTGGACCTGACCGACCGCGAAGCGAAGATCGCGGCGCAGGTGCTCCGTGAGATCCGGCTCCGGCTCGACTTCCTCATCCAAGTCGGCCTGAACTACTTGAACCTCAGCCGTTCCGCGGGCTCGCTCTCGGGTGGCGAGGCGCAGCGGATCCGGCTCGCGACGCAGATCGGGTCGGGCCTGACGGGTGTGCTGTATGTCCTCGACGAACCGTCGATCGGACTGCACCAGCGCGACAATCGCCGCCTCATCGAAACGCTGCTGACCCTGCGCGACCTCGGCAACACCCTCATCGTGGTCGAGCACGACGAGGAGACGATTCACGCGGCCGACTGGGTCGTCGACATCGGGCCGCGGGCGGGCGTGGACGGCGGCAACGTCGTGCACTCGGGGCCCCTCGAGTCGCTCCTCACCGAGCGTGGGTCGCTCACCGCCGACTACCTGTCGGGCCGCCGCGAGATCCCGACCCCGAAGAAGCGGCGCCGCATCGACAAGAGCCGTCGCATCACCGTCGTCGGGGCGCGGGAGAACAATCTCAAGAACGTGACGGTCGACTTCCCGCTGGGCGTCATGACCGCGGTCACGGGCGTGAGCGGCTCGGGCAAGTCGTCGCTGGTCAACGACATCCTCTACGAGGTGCTGGCCTCGCGGCTCAACGGCGCACGCCGAGTGCCGGGGAAGCACACGCGCGTGACCGGCCTCGACGACCTCGACAAGGTCGTGCATGTCGACCAGAGTCCGATCGGGCGGACCCCTCGGTCGAATCCCGCGACCTACACGGGTGTCTTCGACCGCATCCGGACGCTCTTCAGCGAGACGACGGAGGCGAAGGTGCGCGGCTATCAGCCGGGGCGCTTCAGCTTCAACGTCAAGGGCGGTCGCTGCGAGGCGTGCTCGGGTGACGGCACGATCAAGATCGAGATGAACTTCCTGCCCGACGTGTACGTCGACTGCGAGGTGTGTCACGGCAAGCGGTACAACCGCGACACCCTCTCGGTGCACTACAAGGGCAAGAACATCGCCGAGGTCCTCGAGATGCCGATCTCCGAGGCGGCCGACTTCTTCGAGCCGATCCAGGCGATCCACCGCTACCTGAAGACCCTCGTCGACGTCGGACTGGGCTACGTCCGGCTGGGGCAGTCGGCCACGACGCTGTCCGGAGGCGAGGCGCAGCGCGTCAAGCTCGCGACCGAGCTGCAGCGCCGCTCCAACGGCCGCAGCATCTACGTGCTCGACGAGCCGACGACCGGTCTCCACTTCGAGGACGTCGCGAGACTGCTCGAGGTGCTCAACGGGCTGGTGGAGAAGGGCAACACGGTCATCGTCATCGAGCACAATCTCGACGTCATCAAGAGCGCCGACTGGATCATAGATCTCGGACCCGAGGGCGGCTCCGGCGGCGGCGAGGTCATCGCGACCGGCACTCCCGAGCAGGTCGCACGCGTCGAGGCGTCCCATACCGGCGCTTTCCTCGCGGAGGTGCTCGGGACCTCTGAGCAGCGCCGCAAGGCCGGTTGACGTGGCGGAACAGCTCCCGTACAAGCCGAAGCAGGGGGAGATCCCCACCGATCCCGGCGTGTACCGGTTCCGCGACCCCGCCGGGCGCATCCTCTACGTCGGCAAGGCGAAGAACCTGCGCGCGCGGCTGTCGAACTACTTCGCTCCACTGCGCACCCTCCACGAGCGCACCCGCCGCATGGTGACCACCGCGGCGTCGGTGGAGTGGACGGTCGTGGCGAGCGATGTGGAGGCCCTCCAGCTCGAGTACATGTGGATCCAGGAGTTCTCTCCGCCGTTCAACGTCCGGTACAAGGACGACAAGTCCTATCCGTTCATGGCGATCACGCTCGCGGACGAGGCGCCGCGGGTGATCGTGACGCGCAATCACCGCATCCCTGGCGCGAAGTACTTCGGCCCGTATCCCAAAGTCTGGGCCGTGCACGACACGATCGATCTGATGATCAAGGTGTTCCCGATCCGCACCTGCAGCGACGCGTCGTACAAGAAGGCCATGGCGACCGGGCGCCCCTGCTTCCCCGGTCAGATCGGGCGATGCGGCGGCCCGTGCTCGATGAAGGTGGGGATCGAGGAGCACCGCGCGATCGTGAACGACTTCGTCGCGTTCATGTCGGGCGGCGATGAACGGTTCACGAAGGAGCTCACGCGGCGGATGCGCGAGGCCTCGGCCGCCATGGACTACGAGGCGGCCGCGGGCTACCGCGACAAGCTCCAGGCGATCGACGCGGTACTGAACCGGAGCGCACTGGTCCTCGCGTCGGACATGGACGCGGATCTGTTCGGCATCGCCGAGGACGAGCTCGCCGCGACGGTGCAGCACTTCGTCGTGCGCGGCGGCCGTGTCCGCGGCGTGCGGGCGATCACCATCGAGAAGGAGCTCGACATCAGCGGGGGCGAGCTCGTCGATCAGGTGATCCAGCGCGCCTACGGCGGCGCGAGCGACGCCGACATCCCTCGTCAGATCCTCGTGCCTGTGCTGCCCGACGACGCGACGGAGCTCGAAGCCTGGCTGCGGGAGCGCCGCGGCAAGCTCGTCTCGATCAAGGTGGCGCAGCGCGGACGCAAAGCGGAGCTGATGAAGACCGCCGCACTCAATGCGCAGCAGGCGCTCATGCTCCACAAGACCCGTCGTACCAGCGACTATGTCGCCCGTACCCAGGCGCTCACAGACCTGCAGGAGGCGCTGGGCCTGGCCGAGGCGCCGCTGCGCATCGAGGGTTACGACGTGTCGCACCTCTCGGGGACCAACGTCGTCGCGTCCATGGTGGTCTTCGAGGACGGCCTGCCCCGCAAGGACCAGTACCGGACCTTCGGCGTGCCCGAGACCACGGACGACACCGACTCGATCCACCAGGTGCTCATGCGGCGCCTCGCGTATCTCGATCGACCCGAGGAGAACGAGCCGCCCGAACCCACGGAGGCGGCCCTGCAGGACGGTGAGGTCGTCACGACGCGCCGGCGTCCGCGCTTCGCCTATCCTCCTCAGCTGCTCGTGGTCGACGGGGGCAAGCCGCAGGTGGAGGCGGCGGCGCGGGCGCTCGCGGACGCGGGCCACGAGGAGATCGCGCTGTGCGGGATCGCCAAGCGGCTCGAGGAGGTCTGGCTGCCGGGCGAGGACTTCCCGGTGATCCTGCCACGCACGTCCGAGGCGCTCTACCTGCTCCAGCGTCTGCGGGACGAGGCGCATCGGTTCGCGATCATCCATCAGCGCAAGCGGCGCAAGCGCGACATCAGCACGGTCCTCGCGGAGGTCCCCGGCCTCGGGGATGCCCGCATCCGGGCGCTCCTGCGTCATTTCGGGTCGGTGACCGCCCTCCGGAGCGCCACGGAGGACGAGATCGCCCAGCTCCCGGGTATCGGTCCCAAGCTGGCGGCATCCGTACACGGGCATCTCGCGGCTCGCTAGGCTGGTCCCACGGGAGTGGGGGAGCACATGTCGGAGGCGGCGCGCCAGGATGCGGGCGAGGTCCTGATCGTCACGGGCATGTCCGGAGCCGGCCGCTCGACCGCCGCAGACGCGCTGGAGGACCTCGGCTGGTACGTCGTCGACAACCTGCCGCCACGCATGCTGCGGCCGCTGCTCGATCTCTCGGGGCTGGCTGCCGACGCGCTGCCGCGCATCGCCGTCGTCGTGGACGTCCGCGGCAGGGACATGTTCACCGAGCTCCCCGAGGTGACGCGCGCCCTGCGCGACGCGAGACAGCAGCTGCGCGTCGTGTTCCTGGATGCCGCGGACGACGTGCTCGTGCGCCGCTACGAGGCGGTGCGGCGACCGCATCCGCTGCAGGGGGACGGGACGATCCTCGACGGCATACGCCGTGAACGTGTGCGTCTGGCGGCGATCAGGGAGAGCGCCGACGTGATCATCGACACGTCGGACTTCAACATCCACCAGCTCGCCACTCAGGTCGTCGAGCTGTTCAGCGAGGAGGGCTCAGCCCGGCATGCCCTGACGATCATGAGCTTCGGGTTCAAGTACGGGCTGCCGACGGATGCCGATCTGGTCGCCGACATGCGGTTCCTGCCCAACCCGTTCTGGAACGACGAGCTGCGCGCCCTCACGGGCGAGGACGACGCGGTGCGGGAGTTCGTGATGGCCCAGACCGGGGCGGTGGAGTTCCTCGACGCCTACGCGGCCGCGATGGCACCGGTGCTCGAGGGCTACCAGCGCGAGAACAAGCGCCACAGCGTGATCGCCATCGGCTGCACCGGAGGCAAGCACCGTTCGGTCGTGATGGTGCGCGAGCTCGCCGCGCGCCTCGCCTCCGTGCCCGGTGTCGCCGTGCGGGTCGCCCATCGTGATCTGGGGCGCGAGTAGCCCGCTCCCCGAGTAGGCTGGACGACCGTCCCCGAAGCCCCATCCTCGAAGGAGAACCGTGCCGCTGACCGCCGACGTGAAGGCAGAGCTGATCGCGTTGCGCGACCCGCGACCGACGGCCCGGATCGCGGAGCTGACCGCCCTGCTGAGGTTCTCCGGCGGGCTGCACTCGATCGCCAATCGCGTCGCCGTCGAGGCGGAGCTCGACTCCGATCTGCTGGCGCGCCGGGTGGCCCGCGATGTCATGGAGCTCTACGGAGTGCGCCCCGAGCTCGTGCACGTGCAGGGATCTGGTGGGCGCAGCGGCAGTCATTACGCGGTCCGGGTCATCGAGGGCGGGGAGACTCTCGCACGCCAGACCGGATTGCTCGATCAGCGTCGTCGCGCCGTCCGCGGCCTGCCCAACAAGCTCACGACCGGCGCGCGTCCGGATCTCGCGGCGGTGTGGCGGGGCGCCTTCCTCGCGGCGGGCGCGTTGAGCGATCCGGGACGGTCGGCGGCTCTGGAGATCGCGTGTCCGTCACCGGAGGCCGCCATGGCGCTGGTGGGCGCCGCGCATCGTCTCGGCATCCCCGCGAAGGCACGCGAGGTGCGCGGCGTGCCGCGCGTTGTCGTGCGCGACGGAGAGGCCATCCGTACCACGCTCGCCGAGATGGGGGCGCAGCGCGCCGCCGCCGAATGGGATCAGCTGCGCCAGCGCCGCGAGGTGCGCGCGGGGGTGAACCGTCTCGTCAACTTCGACGACGCCAACCTCCGTCGCTCCGCGCAGGCCGCCGTTGCGGCCTGCGCCCGGGTCGAGCGAGCCCTGGAGATTCTCGGCGACGAGGTGCCCGACCACCTGCGGGAAGCGGGCGACCTCCGGCTCGCGCATCGTGATGCCAGTCTCGACGAGCTCGGCCATCACGCCGACCCGCCTCTGACCAAGGATGCCGTCGCCGGTCGCATTCGACGCCTGCTCGCCATGGCAGACAAGAAGGCCGAGATCGAGGGCATTCCCGACACGGAGTCCGCTGTTCCGATCGGCGCCGAAGACTGAAGACGCCTACGGTTCAGCCGATGCGCACGGCCGACCCCGTCACGGTGATGCCTCCGGTCACCGGGACGTCCACGGTCAGCAGTCCCGGACGCCCGATGTGCCGCCCCTGTTCGATCACGAACCGCTGCGGGGGAGTCAGACTTCCGACGGCGCGCAGGTAGGCTCCGGTCGCGGCGGCAGCGGCACCCGTCGCGGGGTCCTCCGTGATCTCTCCGACGGGGAAGATGTTGCGCGCCTCCCAGCGGTCGGGCGACAGCGCGTGCAGAACGACGATCGTGGCCGGCCATGCCTGCGCGTCGAGGAGGGCGCGAGCTCGGGCCGGGTCGAAGGTGAACGCGTCGAACACCGACTGGTCGGCCAGGACGATCACGGGATGCCGATTTCCGGCGAACGCGATGCGAGGCGGATGCCGCGGGTCGAGGTCCGCGTGTCCGATGCCGATCAGCGAGAGGACGGCGGAGAGCGCATCGCTCGACACGTCCTCCACATACGGCTCGACACTCGTGAACGACGCCACCCGAACCCCCTCCGACTGTGCCGTCGATATGCGCACAGGTCCCACCGGCGTGCGGAACTCCAGGTCGCCGTCGCCGAGACGATCCGCGAGCGCGACCGCCGCCGCGACCGTCGCGTGGCCGCAGAAAGGAACCTCGGCGACGGGGGAGAAGTAGCGGATCGGACGTTCGCGGCCCGCGCCCGAGACGAAGGCGGTCTCGGCGTAGCCCACCTCGGCGGCGATGCGCTGCATGTCCTGGGCGCTCAGCGCGTCGGAACCGAGCACGACGCCCGCGGGGTTCCCTCCCTGTGGCACGGTCGTGAAGGCGGCCCAGCGTTCGACACCCGGTTCGGTCATCGCGTGATCGTAGCGCGTCCGGGAGGCCGTCAGAACGCCGGACCACGTGTCATCGAGGGAAGCAACCCCCTCTCCGCAGCGTTGGTCGTCAGTAGGATGAAGACGTCACCCTCGCTGCGCCCGGGAGCTCGAATGCCCCGAACAGCGCGGCGCCGATAGGAAGAAGTGAACATGGCGAACTACACGTTGCCCGACCTCCCCTACGACTACGCGGCGCTCGAGCCGCACATCAGCGGCAAGATCATGCAGCTGCATCACGACAAGCACCATCAGGCGTATGTCACGGGTGCGAACACCGCTCTGGAGCAGCTCGCCGAGGCGCGCGAGAGCGGCAGCCTCGGGGCTGTCAACAAGCTCGAGAAGGATCTGGCGTTCAACCTCGGGGGTCATGTCAACCACTCCATCTTCTGGACGAACCTCTCGCCGGACGGCGGCGGGCAGCCCGAGGGCGAGCTGAAGGCGGCCATCGACGAGTTCTTCGGCGGCTTCGACAAATTCCAGGCCCACTTCACCGCGGCGGCCACCGGCATCCAGGGCTCCGGGTGGGCCGTGCTCAGCTGGGACCCGATCGGTCAGCAGCTCATCATCCAGCAGCTGTTCGACCAGCAGAGCAACACCGCGCAGGGAACCGTTCCGATCTTCCAGCTGGACATGTGGGAGCACGCGTTCTACCTGGACTACCTCAACGTGAAGGCCGATTACGTCAAGGCGATCTGGAACATCGCGAACTGGAGCAACGTTCAGGAGCGCTTCACCGTCGCCCGCGAGAAGACCGCAGGGCTGCTGGTACTGTCGTAGCCAGAGCGGGCGTCCCGGCGGGCCACCCGCCGGGACGCCGTTGTCCATCCGTCTGAACCACAGCATTCGTGCACGACAACACAGGAGACATTCCGTGACCGTCAAGATCGGAATCAACGGCTTCGGCCGCATCGGGCGCAACTACCTCCGCGCCGCCCTCGCACAGGGCGCGGACATCGACATCGTCGCGGTGAACGACCTCACCGACAACAAGACGCTTGCGCACCTGCTCAAGTACGACTCGGTCGGTGGCCGGCTCGACGCAGAGGTCTCCTACGACGAGGACTCGATCACCGTCAACGGCAAGGCCATCAAGGTGTTCGAGGAGCGCGACCCCGCCAATCTGCCCTGGGGCGAGCTGGGCGTCGACATCGTCATCGAGTCGACGGGTCGCTTCACGAAGGCGGCCGACGCCAAGAAGCACATCGACGGCGGCGCGAAGAAGGTCCTGATCTCCGCCCCCGGCACCGACGTCGACGGCACGTTCGTGATGGGCGTGAACGAGGACACCTACGACCCCGAGACGATGAACATCATCTCGAACGCATCCTGCACGACGAACTGCCTCGCGCCGCTCGCGAAGGTCTTCAACGACGCGTTCGGCATCGAGCGCGGCTTCATGATGACCGCGCACGCGTACACGGCCGACCAGAACCTGCAGGACGGTCCGCACAGCGACCTGCACCGCGCACGCGCCGCCGCGATCAACATCGTCCCGGCGTCCACGGGTGCCGCCAAGGCGATCGGACTCGTTCTGCCCGAGCTGAACGGCAAGCTCAGTGGATCGTCCTATCGTGTGCCCGTCCCGACCGGTTCGATCGTGGACCTGACGATCATCACGCCGACCGAGGGCCTGACCGTCGATCAGGTCAACGCGGCGTACGCGGCCGCGGCCGCGGACGGCCGTCTCGTCGGATACCTCAAGTACAACGCGGACGCGATCGTGTCCAGCGACATCCAGCTCGACCCGCACTCGTCCGTGTTCGATGCGGGCCTCACCAACGTGAGCGGGAACCTCGTCAAGGTGTCCTCGTGGTACGACAACGAGTGGGGTTACTCGAACCGCCTCGTCGACCTCACCGAGTACGTGGCAGAGCGCCTCTAGGCATCCGCCATGACTCTGCGCACCCTCGCGTCGCTGGGTTCGCTCGCAGGCAAGCGCGTCATCGTCCGTTGTGATCTGAACGTCCCCCTGAAGGACGGTGTCATCACGGACGATGGCCGCGTGCGTGCGTCGCTCCCCACGCTCAACGCCCTCCTCCACCAGGGCGCCCGTGTCGTCGTCTGCTCGCATCTCGGTCGTCCTGACGGTGCACCGGATCCGAAGTACAGCCTCGCACCGGTCGCGCAGCGGCTCAGCGAGCTCCTGGGGGCACCCGTCGCCTTCGCGCGCGACACCGTCGGCCCGTCTGCGCACGAGGCCGTCGACGCCCTCGCCGACGGGGACATCGCCGTCATCGAGAACCTCCGGTTCAACCCGGGCGAGACCGCGAAGGACGACTCCGAGCGCCAGGCGTTCGCGAGGGAGCTCGCAGTCCTCGGCGATGCCCTGGTCTCCGACGGATTCGGCGTCGTGCACCGCAAGCAGGCGAGCGTGTACGACCTCGCCGAGATCCTGCCCTCGGCGGCCGGACTCCTCATCGAGAAGGAGCTCGAGGTCCTCGACCGTCTCACCGAGAACCCGCAGCGCCCGTACACGGTCGTCCTCGGGGGTTCGAAGGTCAGCGACAAGCTCGGGGTCATCGAGCACCTCCTGCCGCGCGTGGATCGTCTCCTCGTCGGGGGTGGCATGATGTTCACCTTCCTCAAGGCGGAAGGGCACGAGGTGGGCAAGAGCCTCCTCGAGGAGGATCAGCTCGATCGCGTCCGCGGTTACATCGCCACCGCGAAGGAGCGCGGCGTCGAGCTCGTGCTTCCCACCGACGCGGTCGTCGCCGCATCCTTCTCGGCCGATGCCGAGCACGTGGTCGCGGACGCGGACGCGCTGGAGGACACGCCGTTCGGCGCGGAGGGTCTCGGGCTCGACATCGGGCCCCGCACATCCGCCCGGTTCGCGGAGGTCATCCGCGGCAGCGAGACCGTCTTCTGGAACGGGCCGATGGGAGTCTTCGAGCTGGCGCCGTTCGCGGCGGGTACGAAGGCGGTCGCGCAGGCCCTCACCGAAGTGGCGGGACTCAGCGTCGTGGGTGGCGGCGACTCGGCCGCCGCGGTACGCCAGCTCGGGTTCGCTGACGACCGCTTCGGTCACATTTCGACGGGCGGAGGGGCGAGCCTCGAATTCCTCGAGGGCAAGCGCCTCCCCGGACTGGAGGTTCTGGGATGGTCGCAGTGACGGATGGCACAGCTCCCGTGCGTCGAGCGCCGCTGATCGCGGGCAACTGGAAGATGAACCTCGATCACCAGCAGGCCATCGCCTTCGTGCAGAAGCTGCACTGGGCGCTGCGGGACGCCAAGCACGATAAGGGCTCTGTGGAGATCGCGGTCTTCCCGCCCTTCACCGACCTTCGCACGGTTCAGACGCTGATCGACGCGGACAAGATCCCGTTCGAGCTCGGCGCCCAGGACCTCTCGGCGCACGACTCCGGTGCGTACACCGGTGAGGTGTCGGGGGCGTTCGTCGCGAAGCTCGCGTGTCGGTACGTCATCATCGGGCACTCCGAGCGTCGCCAGTACCACCACGAGACGGACGAGGTCGTCGCGGCGAAGGTGCAGGCCGCGCTCCGGCACGGTCTGGTCCCGGTGATCTGCGTGGGCGAGACGTCGGAAGACCTCGAGAAGTTCGGTGCGAGCGCGGTCCCCGTCGGACAGCTGCAGGCCGCTCTGGAAGGGGTGCCCGCGGGTGCCGACATCGTCGTCGCCTATGAGCCGGTGTGGGCGATCGGATCAGGCCAGGCCGCGACGCCGCAGCAGGCTCAGGACGTGTGCGCCAAGCTGCGCGACGTGGTCGCCGAGAGGCTCAGCGGTGACGCCGCCGATCGTACCCGGGTGCTCTACGGCGGGTCGGTCAAGTCGTCGAACATCGCCAGCTTCATGCGCGAGCCGGACGTGGACGGGGCACTCGTAGGCGGGGCCAGTCTCGTCGTGGACGAGTTCGCGGCGATCATCCGCTACCAGAAGCACGTCGGCGTGTAGCCCTCCGGCGAGGTCCGTCCCTCGGATCCCGTCGGCGCTCCCGTATACTTGACCCTTGTGCGATCCGCCGGGATCGCGGCGAAAGGCTTCAATCCGTGGAAATCCTGGAGTTCGTCCTGCGGGTGGTGCTCGGTATCACCAGCCTCCTGCTGACGCTGCTGATCCTTCTCCACAAGGGCCGGGGTGGCGGTCTGTCCGATATGTTCGGCGGCGGCCTCACCTCCTCCCTCGGATCGTCGGGTCTCGCCGAGCGAAACCTCAACCGATTCACCGTGATCCTCGCCCTCGCCTGGTTCGTTTCGATCGTGGCGCTCGGGCTGATCACCAAGTTCCAGGGGATCTGACAATGGCTACAGGCGGCAACGCGATCCGCGGCACCCGCGTCGGTGCCGGACCGATGGGCGAGCAGGATCACGGGTTCCACGCGGAGCGGATCTCGATCTCGTATTGGGATGCGCTGGGCAACGAGACGGTCAGGCACTTCGCCGCGGGAATCCCCGAGGAGGAGATCCCGGACGTGATCGACTCGCCGCACTCGGGCCTGCCGGCCGGTCGCGACAAGGCCAATCCGCCCGCTCTCGCGAAGACGGAGCCCTACAAGACGCATCTCGCCTATGTGAAGGAGCGTCGCACCGAGGAAGAGGCGGACGCCCTCCTCGAGGACGCTCTGAAGCAACTGCGCGACCGTCGCGGGCAGGACTGACCTCAACAGGACGCGCCGCGCGAGGTTGGACGCCGCGGCGCGCGGCCGTCAGTATTCGCCGTCGATGAGTTCCGGTGGGACCTTGCCGGCCGCGGCCTCGTCCACGAAGAAGACCGTGCGGCGGCGTCCCTTCGCTCCTGCAGCCGGAACGCTCGGGTAGCTCGCGCCCGCGAGCGCCAGCCCGAGGGCGGAGGCCTTGTCCGTTCCCGCGAGGACGAGCCAGACGCGCTTCGACGAGTTGATCACCGGCCGCGTCATGGTCACGCGGTCCGGCGGAGGCTTGGGGGAGTCCCGCACGGCGACCACGGCGCGATCCACGATCTGGATCTCCGGGCGGTCCGGGAAGAGCGACGCGATGTGCGCATCCGGTCCGACCCCGAGGAAGCACACATCGAACGAGGGCCAGGGACCCGAGATGAAGCCGGTCGCTGCGGTCGCGGTGGGGCCGAAGCGCGCGAGCTCCGCCGCGTACGCCTCGGCAGCGGCATCCAGATCGAGGCCCTGGTCGCTCGCCGGCACGCGATGGACGTTCTCCCGGGGCACGTCGATCCGGTCCAGGAACGCGGGTCCGGCGGGGACGTCGTTGCGATCGGGGGAGTCGGCGGGCACGAATCGCTCGTCGCTCCACCAGAAGTGGACGCGCGACCAGTCGATGTCGGCGCGTTGCGCGAGGCGACCGGCAGATCGAAGGACTTCGATCCCCATCGTCCCGCCGGTGAGCGAGATGTGCGCGGACCTGCCCCCCTCGACGCGCTTGGCCACGCGCTGGAGGAACCGTGTGGCCACCGCTTCTGCCAGCGAGGCCGGATCGGGAAGAACCACGACCCGCTTCTCGGCGGAGATGTCAGCCATTGCCCTCCTGCGTCACCGTCGACTCCAAGAGCTGCCAGCCCTCGGTGATCACTCGACCATACAGGAGGTCGGGATCGAGGCTGCGTAGCTCTTCGGCGAGGCATTCGCGCAGTGTCCGGCGCGGGAAGGCGAGGTCGTGGGAGGGCTGACCGGGCTGCGTGAGGACGGCGATCGCGGGTGCGGGGCGCTCGAGGAGCGTCTCCCCGCTGGGCCGGACGAGGCGCACGGATTTGATGCCATGCTCCCACTCCTCGGAGTCGACGTACGTCCAGTTCACCGGAACGTCGAGCTTGAGGCGGAGCCACGCAGCCAGCAGCGCCGTCGACGGAGAGTCGGCCGCGCCGCGTACGTCGACGGACGTGACCGTCTCGTAGGGGGGCTGGTCGAGCACCGCCGCGAGCTGCTCGCGCCAGCGCGTGAGGCGCGTCCACGCGAAGTCGGTGTCGCCCGGCGCGTAGTGCTCGCCCAGGGCGGCGACCCATGCGCCGGGGTCGGGCTGGGTCGCGGCATCCGTGATGCGTCGCTGCGCGATCTTGCCGATCGACGACCGGGACGGCTTCTCCGGTGTGTCGCGGGGCCACCACGCCACGACAGGGGCGTCGGGGAGCAGGAGCCCGGTGACGAGGCTCTCGGAGTTGTTCCCGGCCGCACCATACGCGCGCAGCACGATCACCTCGCTGGCGCCGGCGTCGCCGCCGACGCGGATCTGTGCGTCGAGGCGGGGATCGGCATCCGCGTCAGGCCCATGGGGGTCGCTCATGAGGACGACCACGCGCATGGGGTGTTCGCGCGACGCATCGTTCGCCGCCTCGATGACCTCTTCCTCAGCGCCGTGGCGCGTGACGATGATGAGGGTCAGCACGCGGCCGAGCGCGACGGCTCCGCCCTCTTCCCGGACGCTCACGAGCGCCTTGGCGATCTTGCCGACGGTCGTGTCGGGCAGTTCGATGATCACGGCCGCCTCCAGGTGCGTCCATCGCGGGCGAGCAGCTCATCAGCGGAGTGCGGGCCCCATCCGCCGGGGGTGTACTGCTCGAGCGGGCCGCCCCGGGCCGCCCAGTACTCCTCGATCGGATCGAGGATCTTCCAGCTGAGCTCGACCTCCTCGTGACGGGGGAAGAGCGGCGGATCGCCGAGGAGCACGTCCAGGATGAGGCGCTCGTACGCCTCGGGACTCGCTTCGGTGAACGCGTGGCCGTAGCCGAAGTCCATCGTGACGTCGCGCACCTGCGTGCCCGCACCGGGGACCTTCGAGCCGAACCGGATCGTCACGCCCTCGTCGGGCTGGACGCGGATCACGAGCGCGTTCTGTCCCAGACCCGACGTCTGACTGCGGGAGAACAGGTGTTCGGGTGCGCGCTTGAACACCACCGCGATCTCGGTGACGCGGCGTCCGAGTCGCTTGCCCGTGCGCAGGTAGAACGGGACGTCGGCCCACCGACGAGTGTTGATGTCGAGCTTGACGGCCGCGTACGTCTCCGTCGTCGACTCCGGGTTCATCCCGTCCTCTTCGAGGAATCCGAGCACCTTCTCGCCGCCCTGCCACCCGCCGGCGTACTGGCCGCGCGCCGTCGCCGTGGAAAGGTCGTGGGGGAGCGTCACCGCTGCGAGCACCTTCTCCTTCTCCGCGCGGAGATCCCGCGCGTTGAATGAGATGGGCTCTTCCATCGCGGTGAGCGCGAGCAGCTGCAGGAGGTGGTTCTGGATGACGTCCCGGGCCGCGCCGATGCCGTCGTAGTAGCCCGCGCGGCCCCCGACGCCGATGTCCTCCGCCATGGTGATCTGGACGTGGTCGACGTAGTTGCGGTTCCAGATCGGCTCGTACAGCTCATTGGCGAAGCGCAGCGCCAGGATGTTCTGCACCGTCTCCTTGCCGAGGTAGTGGTCGATGCGGAAGATGGAGTCCGCCGGGAACGCACTGCGCAGTGCGTCGTTGAGCTCACGGGCCGACGCGAGGTCGTGCCCGAAGGGCTTCTCGATGACGACCCGGCGCCACCGGTCCGGTCGGTCGGCGGTGTCGTCGACGAGTCCGGAACTCTTCAACTGCTCCGCGACGGTGGCGAACTGGTTCGGCGGGATCGACAGGTAGTACGCATGGTTCCCCATCGTCCCGCGCTCCACGTCGAGCCGTTCCACCGTCTCCCGGAGGCGGCGGAACGCATCCGGATCCCCGAACTCGCCGCTCACGAAGCGGATCCCCTGCAGCAGCTGTCGCCACGTCTCCTCGCGGAACTCGGTGCGCGAGTTCGCCTTGACGGCGTCGTACACGACCTGCGCGAAGTCCTGGTCCTCCCAGTCTCGACGCGCGAATCCGACGAGTGCGAACCCCGGCGGAAGCAGGCCGCGGTTCGCCAGGTCGTACACCGCCGGCATCAGCTTCTTGCGCGACAGGTCGCCCGTGACGCCGAAGATGACGAGCGCGCTCGGTCCGGCGATGCGGTTCAGGCGGCCGTCATCAGGGTCGCGCAGCGGATTGCTCCCGCGCGAGATCTCCACGGTCATATGGATCGACTCCTACTGGGCGGCTTCGAAGAGCGACAGCACCTCGAGCTGAGGGTCCGTCAGGGTGAGCGTGACGACGGGGCGCCCGTGGCCGGTGGCGAGGACGCTCGCGTCGCCTGCGGCCTGCGCCTCGATGAGCTCGCCGAACGTGAAGGGCCGCCCGGGGATCTCGACGTCCACGTCCGTGCGCTCCGTGATCTGCAGGAAGACCCCGGTCGCCGGGCCGCCCTTGTGATACTGGCCGGTCGAGTGGAGGAAGCGCGGCCCCCAGCCGAACGTCGTCGGCCGACCGGAGTCGGCGGCGACGAGCTCGCGGAGGCCGGACAGCTCCGGAAGCGCGAGTCGGTTGACGTAAGCCTGGATCGCCACGTAGCCGCCCGCCGGCACGCGCGCCCACAAGGCGTCGAGGACGCCGGCGATCGTTCCGGAGGCGGCCAAGGCGGGATCGGAGACCCGCACCTCGACGCCGTCCGCGACGAATGCGGCGCGCGTCGCATCCGGTCGTGCCTCGAGCAGGCCTCGCGTGGCCGTCTTGGCGGATTCGACATCCGGCTGATCGAACGGGTCGATTCCCAGCAGGCGACCGGCGATCGCCGTCGCGTACTCCCAGACCACGAACTGCGCGCCGAGCGACCCGCTGATCAGGATCTCGCCCTCGTGCCGTTCGAACAGATGGAACTGGGCCGCCTCGTCGACGAGACGCACGATCTGCAGATCACCGGGGCGGTTCTCGACCTCGGGCGAAACGGGAAGCATGACGACCGGTAGAAGGCCCGTGCCATCCTTGCCCGTCGACTCCGCGATGAGCTGCTCGATCCAGTCGGGGAGGCCGACGAGGTGCGTGCCGTCGCTGATGAGTCCCAGCTTGTCCCGGCGGTCGGGTGCCGACGACACGGCCCCTCCGGCGATCGCGGCTGCCAGGACCAGCGCCGGGTTCTCGGGGCTGTCGATCGCGACCTCGAGGAGCGTGGCGTCGGCCTCGTCGAGGAGTTCGTCGAGATCCACACCCGCCAGACCCGCGGGCACGAGACCGAACGCCGTCAGGGCGGAGTAGCGACCGCCCACGGTCGGATCGGCATTGAACACCCGATAGCCGTCCTGCCGCGCGGAGGCGTCCAGCGGCGAGCCCGGGTCCGTGACGACGATGATGCGTTCGGCCGGGTCGATGCCGAGGTCGCGGAACGCCGCTTCGAAGGCGCGCTTCGCCGAATCCGTCTCGACGGTCGAGCCCGACTTGGATGACACGACGAGCACCGTCTGCGCGAGGCCGCCGGCCTCGGCGTCACCGTCGAGAGCGGCGAGCACCTGGCCGGGGGACGTCGAGTCGAGGATGACGAGCGGCACGCCGCTCGTCTGGGCGATCACCTCGGGAGCCAGGGAGGACCCGCCCATGCCGGCGAGCACGATGCGCGTCAGACCCTTCGCGACCATGTCGGCGCGGAGCGCGGCGATGTCCGCCACGAGCGGCCGCGACACGCTGACCGCATCCACCCAGCCGAGCCGCTGGGCGGCCTCCTGCTCTGCGGCAGGTCCCCACAGCGTGGGGTCCTCGGCAGTGATCCCGGACGCGACCAGCTCGGACACCAGGCTCGGGAGCACGTCGTCGACGACCGACTTCACGTGCCCGCTGACGTGGATGTCGAAGCTCACCGCAGCACTTCCGGCGCGTTCTTCAGCGCGTCCGCGACGGTCGCCTGGAGCTCGTGCCACGAGACGATGAACTTCTCGACGCCCTCGTCCTCGAGAACCTGGGTCACATCGGCGAAGTCGACGCCCACGGCGGCGAGACCGTCGAGGACGCCGTGCGCGTCGGCGTAGGCACCCGTGATCGTGTCACCGGTGATGACCGCGTGGTCGAACGTCGCCTCGAGCGTCTTCTCCGGCATCGTATTGACCGTTCCGGGGGCCACGAGCTCGGTGACGTAGAGGGTGTCGGGGAGCGACGGATCCTTCACGCCGGTCGACGCCCACAGCGGGCGCTGCACGTTGGCGCCGGCGGCGACGAGGCCCTGCGCGCGCTTCTCGGCGAACTTGGCCTCGTAGAGCTCGAAAGCGAGTCGCGCGTTCGCGACACCCGCCTTGCTCTTGAGCTCAGCGGCCGCGGGGTCGCTGATCGCGTCGAGGCGCTTGTCGACCTCGGTGTCCACGCGGGACACGAAGAAGGATGCGACCGACTGGATCGTCGACAGGTCGTGACCGGAATCTCTCGCCTGCTCGAGGCCGGCGAGATAGGCGTCGATGACGGCGTCGTACCTCTCCAGGCTGAAGATGAGCGTCACGTTGACCGAGATGCCGGACCCGATGACCTCGGTGATCGCGGGGAGACCGGCCTTCGTGGCCGGAATCTTGATGAGGACGTTGGGTCGGTCGACCGTCGCCCAGAGCTGCTTGGCCTGCGCGATCGTCGCGTCCGTGTCGTGTGCGAGGTCGGGAGAGACCTCGATCGACACGCGGCCGTCCACGCCCTGGGTCTCGTCGTACACGGGACGGAAGATGTCGGCGCCGTTGCGCACGTCGTCGGTCGTGATCTCGAAGATCGCGTCGTCGGCGGACGCGCCGCGCGAGGCGAGCACGGCCACCTGCCCGTCGTATCCGTCCCCCTTGCCGATGGCGGCGGCGAAGATCGTCGGGTTCGTCGTGACGCCGGTCACGTTGCGCGTCGCGATGAGGTCGGCCAGGTTGCCTGAGGTGATGCGGTGGCGGGACAGGTCGTCCAGCCAGATGCTGACGCCCGCGGCTGCCAGCTGCTCGGTGGGGGTGGTCATGCTTCTCCTCGATGCTGCTCGGATGTTGGGGGATAGGGGCGGGCGCCTAAGCCCGATTCGCCGCGATCGTCTCGCGTGCCGCGGCGACGACGGCTTCGGCGGTGATGCCGAACTTCTCGAACAGCGTCTTGTAGTCCGCCGATGCGCCGAAGTGCTCGATCGACACGGAGCGTCCCTTGTCGCCGACGATGCCCCGCCAGGTGAGGGCGATACCGGCCTCGACCGACACACGGGCGGTCACGGCGGCGGGCAGGACGCTCTCGCGATACGCCTCGTCCTGCTCCGCGAACCACTCCAGCGACGGCGCCGACACCACACGGGCGTTGATGCCCTCGTCGCGGAGGGTCTCACGGGCGGCGACGGCCAGCTGCACCTCGGACCCGGTGCCGATGAGGATCACGTCCGGCGCGCCGTCGGGCGCCTCCGCGAGCACGTAGGCGCCGCGCGCGACGCCCGCGGCCGAGCCGAACACGTCGCCCGACGCCTCGCCGTCGCCGCGCTCGAACACGGGGACGTTCTGGCGCGTGAGCGCCATGCCTGCCGGGCCGCCCTGGCGGCGCAGCAGCTCGAGCCACGCGTACGCCGTCTCGGTGGCGTCCGCCGGACGGACGACCGTGAAGTTCGGGATGGCGCGCAGCGCCGCCAGCTGCTCGATCGGCTGATGGGTCGGCCCGTCCTCGCCGAGGGCGATGGAGTCGTGCGTCCAGACGAACAGCGACCGGATGTCCATGAGTGCCGAGAGGCGCACGGCCGGACGCATGTAATCGCTGAAGATGAGGAACGTGCCACCGAACGCGCGGGTCGGCCCGTGGAGCACGATCCCGTTGATGATGGCACCCATGGCGTGCTCGCGGATGCCGAAGTGGAGCACGCGCCCGTAGGGGCTCCCGGACCACTCGTGCGTGGACCACTCGACGGGGATGAACGAGTCCGCGTCCTTGATGGTGGTCAGGTTGGACTCCGCGAGGTCGGCCGATCCGCCCCACAGCTCCGGGAGACGGGCGGCGAGCGCGTTGATGACCGTTCCCGAGGCGGCTCGGGTGGACACGTCCTTGCCGGGCTCGAACGAGGGCAGCGCCGACGCGATGTCGTCGGGGAGCTCGCCGGCGAGCAGGCGGTCGAGCAGCGCCTTGCGCTCCGGGTTCGCCGTGGCCCAGGCATCGAACGCCTTCTGCCACTGGGCATGCTCCGCGGCACCGCGCTCGCCGAGCGTGCGCGTGTGCGCGATGACGTCGTCGGGCACCTCGAAGGTCTTGCCGGGGTCCCAGCCGAGCACGCGCTTCGTGGCGGCGAGCTCCTCCCCGCCGAGGGCGGAGCCGTGGACCTTGCCGGTGTTCTGCTTTCCGGGCGACGGCCATCCGATGATCGTCTTGAGGATGATGATCGAGGGCTTGTCCGTCTCACCCTTGGCCGCTTCGATGGCGCCGTAGAGCTCGTGGACGTCCTCGACGTACTGACCCGTCTTCTTCCAGTCGACGGTCTGGACGTGCCAGCCGTACGCCTCGTAGCGACGGGCCACATCCTCCGTGAAGGCGACGTTCGTGTCGTCCTCGATGGAGATCTGGTTGGCGTCGTAGATGACGACGAGGTTCCCCAGCTGCTGGTGTCCGGCGAGCGAGGAGGCCTCGCTGGTGATGCCCTCCTCGAGATCGCCGTCGGATGCGATGACGTAGATGAAGTGGTCGAAGGGGCTCGTGCCGGGTGCGGCCTCGGGGTCGAAGAGACCGCGCTCATAACGCGACGCGTAGGCGAAGCCGACGGACGACGCCAGGCCCTGACCGAGCGGTCCGGTGGTGATCTCCACGCCCTTGGTGTGGCGGTACTCCGGGTGCCCGGGGGTGAGAGAGCCCCACGTGCGCAGAGCCTTGAGGTCGTCGAGCTCGAGGCCGAAGCCGCCCAGGTAGAGCTCGATGTACTGCGTGAGGGAGGAGTGCCCTGCCGAGAGGATGAACCGGTCGCGCCCCAGCCAGTGGGTGTCCGCGGGGTCGTGGCGCATCACCCGCTGGTACAGGAGATAGGCCGCAGGCGCGAGGCTCATCGCGGTGCCGGGGTGGCCGTTGCCGACCTTCTCCACAGCATCCGCGGCCAGTACGCGCACCGTGTCGACGGCCCGCCGATCGATCTCGTCCCAACGCAGTTCCGACACGAGGCCGCCTTTCGCGATTCAGGGGATGCGCCCGGGCCGGCGTGGACGAAGAGTCGCCACCGCAGGAGTCCGGCTTCGGGCGCGCGTGTGTTTTCAGCATAGCGAAGCGGTATGCCGCACCGGGCACGACTGGACCTCTGTGACAGCCGGTGGTAAAGGGTGCACGCCCGCGCATGCCATAGACTCGAGGGGTCCACGCGAGGGGCTTCGGAGGGGGCGATCCACATCACCACGACGTCGCGTGCCGATCAGGCACGTTCAGACAGGTCGCTGCCGGAGCACACGCTGGGTAGGACGATCCGCGCCTATGTGGCGCTGACGAAGCCCCGCGTGCTCGAACTCCTGCTGGTGACCACCGTCCCGGTGATGATCCTCGCCCAGAACGGGTTCCCGAGCCTGTGGCTCGTCCTCGCGACGGTCGTCGGCGGGTCACTCTCGGCGGGTTCGGCGGCGGCGTTCAACATGTACATCGACCGCGACATCGACGCCCACATGCAGCGGACGGAGAATCGCCCTCTGGTCACGGGTGAGGTCTCGCCCCGCGGTGCCCTGACCTTCGCCTGGACGCTCGCCGTGGCGTCCACGCTGTGGCTGTGGCTGACGACGAACTGGCTCGCCGCGGCGCTGTCGGCCTTCGCGATCTTCTTCTACGTCGTGGTCTACACGATCATCCTCAAACGCCGCACCGAGCAGAACATCGTGTGGGGCGGCATCGCCGGCTGCTTCCCGGTGCTCATCGGGTGGACGGCCGTCACCGGCACGCTCGCGTGGCCGCCGGTCATCCTCTTCGCCCTCGTGTTCCTCTGGACGCCGCCGCACTACTGGCCGCTGTCGATGAAGTATCGCGACGACTACGAGGACGTCGACGTCCCGATGCTCGGTGCGACCCGCAGCGGATCGCAGGTGGGGCTCCAGGTGATCCTGTACGCGTGGGCGACGGTGGCGTGCTCGCTGCTCCTCATCCCCGTGGCGAACATGGGCCTGCTGTACATCGCGTCCTCGCTGGTGTTCGGCGGCTGGTTCATCTACGAGTCGCACCTGCTCTACACCCGGGCGGTGCGCGGCACCGAGCCGCGGCCGATGCGCGTGTTCCACGCGTCGATCACGTACCTGACCCTTCTCTTCGTGGCGATCGCGCTCGATCCGCTGCTGCCTTTCTGACCCGCACGCCGGTCGCGAGAGGAGGATGACGTCGTGGCCCACGAACCCGCCGACGCCGCCGCACGCCTCGCCGTCGCGATAGGCCGGATCAACCGGCGCATCCGTCCCTCGGCCGACGGCCTGTCGCTCGGGCTGCTGTCGGCGCTGTCCACCGTCGTCCGCCTGGGACCGCTGCGCCCCTCCGAGCTGGCCAGGATCGAGGGCGTCGCGGCACCGACGGCGACCCGAGCCGTCGCCGAGCTCGAGTCGCGGGGCTTCGTGGAGCGTCGCCCCGACCCGGCCGACGGGCGGGCGTTCTTCGTGAGCGCGACGCGTGCGGGCGAAGAGGCGGTGCTCCACGCGCGGGCGGAACGCGCCGCGCGGATCTCGAGACTCCTGGACGCCCTCGACGACGGCGAGAGGGCGGCGATCCTCGATGCCCTCTCCGCGCTCGAGGCCGCCGCGGACAGCCGCGACGACCTCGAGGAATCGAGCCGGGCCTAGCGGACGGGCGTGGCCTGCGTTCCGTCCTCGGAGGCTGGTGACGCGGGAATCGATCCGTGCGGTTCTGACGCGGCGTCCTCCGCGGGGAGTGCGGTGTCCCCTCCGACGGCTGGATCGTCGCCGTCGTCCGCGAACGCGAGCGGCTCGACCACCTCCACGTCGGGGGCCGGAGTGACGAGAGCGCGCAGCACCGCGAGCGCCAACGTCGCGACGAGGCCGATGAGGCCGGCGCCGAGAAGGGCGCCGCCGATGACGATCCAGGACTGGCCACCGTAGACGTCGGCCGTCGTCGCGTTCTGGGCCGTGAGGCCGGCGACCATCGTCGTCACCTTCGTCAGGGCGATCCAGCCACCGGCGACGGTCGCTGCGAGTGAGCCGACCAGGAGGATCCAGAACGGGATGCTGGTGATCAAGCGGGGGCGGGATGTCATGCGGATGTCTCCTCAGGTGATCGCGGCCGGAGGACCGCGACCTCCATCATCCGGAGACAGTCGATGCGGAGTCGGTGATCCGGCTATGCGTGGGCTGTGCGCCGGCGGTGGCCTTCAGATGCATCACCACGGCGGTCATGGCGGCGACGAGGAGCATGGCCAGCACCATGTGGATGTTCACGAGCAGAATGGGAAGGCCCGTCCGCGCCTGCCAGAGGCCGACCCCTATCTGCGCGATCTCGACGAGGAGAAGAAGGCCGGCCCACCGTCGCAGGCGCTGAGTCGCCGGTGTCCGCCACGAGCCCGCGAACAGCACCACGGTGAGCGCGAAGGTGGCGTAGGCGGGCCACGAGTGCACGTGCTCCATGAACCCCGGGTTCAGGCCGTTGCGAACGGCGTTCGCGTCTCCGGCGTGCGGGCCCGAGCCGGTCACCAGGATGCCCACCACGACCGTGATCAGGACGAGTCCGCTCGTGACGTGCGCGAGGGCGGCATACCAGCCGGGCACCGCTCGCACCCGCGGTCCCGGCGCGGCGTACACGCGGCTGACGAGCGCGGCGGCGATCGCCACCAGCGGCACCGACGCGAAGAAGTGGAGACCGACGACGTAGGGATTGAGATGCGTGAGGACGGTGATGCCGCCGATCACCGCCTGCAGCGGGATGTAGAGGCCGACCAGCAGCGCGAGCCAGAACAGGTCGCGGCGCTCGCGCCGCAGGCGCAGGACGAGCAGGAAGGTCGCGATGGCCACGACGGCCAGGACGAAGGTGAGGGCGCGGTTCCCGAACTCGATGATGCTGTGGTAGCTCTGCTCGGGGGTGGGCACGAACGAGCCGGCCGTGCACTGGGGCCACGTGGGACACCCGAGGCCGGACCCGGTGAGCCTGACCAGTCCGCCGGTGCCGACGATCCCGATCTGGACCACGAGGGTGGCCCACGCCGCCACGATGATGCGCCGGTCCACGCGGTTGGGGAGCCAGGTCCAGAACCGCCGCCAGATGCCGGGACGTGCGGGAGCGGGGGTGTCCGCGGACATGGAAGTCGCCTCCAAGGAGGCTCCCCGCTCGCGCCGGGAGCATCGAGTCGCCACCCGGCCGGCGGGCGGAGCCTGTAGAATCAAGGGGTTCGGGATGCGGCAGTTTCGCGCATCACTGACAGCTTAGGCGCGCGGATGCGCGTCGATTGATCGGGCCCGGAAAGCGGCATCCCCTCCAGAACTCCCGTGGAGGACACGGAATGCCGGGACGGATGACACCGTTGCGGCCCTCGAGGAGAGTGTGACGTCATGTCCGATGTGCTGATCGACCGGCCGGAGCTGGAAGGACTCGGAGTCTACGAGTTCGGCTGGCACGATGCGGATGCCGCGGGGGCCAGCGCGAGGCGCGGGCTGAGCGAGGCCGTGGTGCGCGACATCTCCGCGCTCAAGAACGAGCCTGACTGGATGCTGAAGAACCGGCTCAAGGGGCTGCAGCTCTTCGAGCGCAAGCCCATGCCCACATGGGGAGCCGATCTCAGCGAGATCGACTTCGAGAACATCAAGTATTTCGTCCGCTCCACCGAGAAGCAGGCGCAGTCGTGGGAGGACCTCCCCGAGGAGATCCGCAACACATACGAGAAGCTCGGCATCCCTGAGGCGGAGCGTCAGCGACTGGTGGCCGGCGTCGCGGCGCAGTACGAGTCCGAGGTCGTCTACCACCAGATCCGCGAGGACCTCGAGGCCCAGGGCGTCATCTTCATGGACACCGACACGGCCCTGCGCGAGCACCCGGAGTTCTTCGAGGAGTACTTCGGCACGGTCATCCCCGCCGGTGACAACAAGTTCGCGGCTCTGAACACGGCGGTGTGGTCCGGCGGCTCGTTCGTCTACGTGCCGAAGGGCGTGCACGTCGAGATCCCGTTGCAGGCGTACTTCCGCATCAACACCGAGAACATGGGGCAGTTCGAGCGGACGCTGATCATCGCCGACGAGGACTCCTACATCCACTACATCGAGGGCTGCACGGCGCCGATCTACAAGTCGGACTCGCTGCACTCGGCGGTCGTCGAGATCATCGTCAAGAAGAACGCCCGCGTGCGCTACACGACGATCCAGAACTGGTCGAACAACGTGTACAACCTCGTCACGAAGCGTGCCATCGCCCACGAGGGCGCCACGATGGAGTGGGTCGACGGCAACATCGGCTCGAAGGTGACGATGAAGTACCCGTCGATCTTCCTCGTCGGAGAGCACGCCAAGGGCGAGACGCTGTCCGTCGCGTTCGCCGGCCCCGGCCAGCATCAGGACGCCGGCGCCAAGATGATCCACATGGCCCCCTACACGCAGTCGTCGATCGTCTCGAAGTCGATCGCGCGCGGCGGCGGACGCGCGGGGTACCGCGGCGAGGTGCGGGTCGAGCCCAACGCCCACCACTCCGCCAACACGGTGCGCTGCGATGCGCTGCTGGTCGACACGATCTCGCGGTCCGACACCTACCCCGCGATCGACATCCGCGTCGACGACGTGCAGCTCGGCCACGAGGCCACGGTCTCCAAGGTGAGCGAGGAGCAGCTGTTCTACCTGCAGTCGCGCGGCATGCCCGAGGACGAGGCGATGGCGATGATCGTCCGTGGCTTCATCGAGCCGATCGCGCGGGAACTGCCCATGGAATACGCCCTCGAGTTGAACAAGCTCATCGAGATGGGCATGGAAGGATCTGTCGGCTAGTGGCGGCAACGACTTCGGCGTCCGCGACGGCGCCCTCTACGACAGTGCCCGGCGCGAAGGCGCACACGGACGGCGCGTGGTCGGTCATCCCGGTCCAGACACGCTCCGAGCGCCTGCGCTCGTACGACCCGGCGGCGTTCGACCGGCCCACGGGTCGCGAGGTGGCGTGGAAGCACACGCCGGTCGACCGCCTGGGCGATCTCTTCGACGGGGCCGACGCCGACGCGGATGCGATCGTGGTGCGTGTCTCGAGCGCCGACGCGCCGACCCTGGCGGTCGGCGCCTCGCCTCGCGGCAACGCGTTCGAGCCGGAGGATCTGCCGAGCGCGATCGCATGGACGAAGGTGGATGCGGCGCGCCACATCGTCGTAGAGGGCGAACGCGACGAGCCCGTCGTCGTGACGGTGGAGGGCCACGGGGGCATCGCCTACGAGCACCTCGTCATCGAGGCCAAGCCGTTCGCGAAGGGCACCGTGCTGCTGCGCCACAGCGGAACCGCCGAGCTCGCCCAGAACGTCGAGATCGTCGTCGCCGACGGGGCCCACCTCGAGGTCGTCACGGTCCAGGACTGGGCCGCCGACGCCGTGCACGTCGCATCCCACCAGGCGGTCGTGCACCGGGACGCCACGCTGCGGCACGTCGTGGTGAGCTTCGGCGGCGCCGTAGTACGGGTGAACCCGAGCGTGCGGCTCGCCGGCACCGGCTCGCACGCAGAGCTCTACGGCCTCAGCTATGCCGACGCCGGCCAGCACCTCGAGAGCCAGGTGTTCCTCTTCCACGAGGGCGCCGAGACCAGCGGCGACGTCCTTTACAAGGGTGCGTTGCAGGGCACCGGCGCTCGCAGCGTCTGGATCGGCGACGTCCTCATCGGCCCGCACGCCGTCGGGACCGACTCGTACGAGGCCAACCGCAACCTCGTGCTCACCGACGGCGCCCGCGCGGAGTCCATCCCGAACCTCGAGATCGAGACGGGCGACATCCGCGGCGCCGGTCACGCGAGCGCGACCGGGCGCTTCGACGACGAGCAGCTGTTCTACCTGCAGGCGCGCGGCATCCCGGAGTCCGAGGCGCGACGTCTCGTCGTCCTCGGCTTCCTCACGGAGATCGTGCAGCGCATCGGTCTGCCCGAGCTGGAAGCCGAGCTGATCGCCGCCATCGAGCGCGAGCTCGCCGCGGGGATCGCGCTCATCGAGGGCGAGCGGGTCACGGCATGACCGCCACCCGTGTCTGCGCGCTCAGCGAGCTCGAACAGGACGCCGCGCACCGCGTCGAGGTGGACGGCGTCGCGATCGCGGTCGTCCTCGACTCCAGCGGTGAGGTCCACGCGATCGGCGACGTCTGCACCCACGGTGACATTTCCCTGTCCGAGGGATTCGTGGACGGCGACACGCTGGAGTGCTGGGCGCACGGTTCCGCGTTCTCGCTGCGCACCGGCAAGCCCCTCAACCTCCCCGCCTACGAACCCGTGCCCGTCTACGTCGTGACGATCGACGGTGACGACGTGCTCATCGACCCGAACCTGAAGAAGGAAGTCTGAATGTCTGTCCTCGAGATCCGCGACCTGCATGTGACGGTCGAGACGGACGCCGGAACGACCCCGATCCTGAACGGCGTGACGCTGACCATCCGCACGGGTGAGACGCACGCCATCATGGGCCCCAACGGCTCCGGCAAGTCGACCCTCGCGTACACGATCGCCGGTCATCCGAAATACACCGTGACCAGCGGCTCCATCCTGCTGGACGGCGAGGACGTGCTCGCGATGACGGTCGACGAGCGTGCCCGCGCCGGACTCTTCCTCGCGATGCAGTACCCGGTGGAGATCCCCGGCGTCACGGTCACGAACTTCCTGCGCACGGCCAAGACCGCCATCGACGGTGAGGCCCCCGCGATCCGCACGTGGAGCAAGGACGTCAAGGAGGCGATGACGAAGCTGCGGATGGATCCCAAGTTCGCGCAGCGCAACGTCAACGAGGGGTTCTCCGGCGGCGAGAAGAAGCGCCACGAGATCCTGCAGCTCGAGCTCCTCAAGCCGCGTATCGCGATCCTGGACGAGACGGATTCCGGTCTCGACGTCGACGCGCTGAAGATCGTCTCCGAGGGCGTGAACCGCGCGAAGGCGGAGTCCGACATCGGCGTCCTGCTCATCACGCACTACACGCGCATCCTCCGCTACATCCATCCCGACTTCGTTCACGTGCTCGTCGGTGGCCGCGTCGCCGAGGAGGGCGGACCGGAGCTCGCTGACCGTCTCGAGAACGAGGGCTACGACCGCTACCTCGACGGTGCAGAGTCGGCCGCCGAGCCCGCGGTCGGGGCCGACGCGTAGACTCGTAGCATGACCGCGACGCTCACCCCCGAGAAGTTCGACGAGGTCACCGAAGCCCTCAAGGACGTCATGGATCCCGAGCTGGGGATCAACGTGGTCGACCTCGGCCTCATCTACGACCTGGCGTGGGACGACGAGAACGACGCCCTGGTGATCCACATGACGCTGACGTCGGCCGGCTGCCCGCTCACCGATGTGCTCGAGGAGCAGACCGCGCAGGCGCTCGACGAGGTCGTGGAGCGCTTCCGCATCAACTGGGTGTGGATGCCGCCCTGGGGTCCGGAGCGGATCACGGACGACGGCCGCGACATGATGCGCGCCCTCGGCTTCGCCATCTGAGCCGCCCGAGTGACGATCGGTGACGGCGCGCCACTCGCGATCGGTCTGCATCGGTAGTGTCGAAGGGTGAGCGCCGTCCCTCTTGAAGCATTGCCCCTCGACGTGCTGCGAGAGCGGTCGAGCACGAAGTGGCGCTCCTACGGTCCGGACGTCCTTCCGATGTTCGTGGCCGAGACCGACTTCCCGCTGGCACCGGCCATCACACGCGCGCTGGCCCGTGCGGTCGAGCTCGGGGATACCGGATACACGCCGCCGAACCCGGGCGTGCGGGAGGCGTTCGTGGGATTCGCCGAGCGGAAATGGGACTGGCGGATCGACCCGTCCCACGTGTTCTGGACGGCGGACGTGATGGTGGGGGTGGTCGAGATCCTCCGGCGGGTCATCGCTCCCGGCGATCGCGTCGTGGTGATGCCACCGGTGTACCCGCCCTTCTACGACACCGTCGTGGAGGCGGGAGGCGTGGTCGAGCGCGTCCCGCTGCGGTTCGACGGCGCGGGATGGGACATCGACATCGAGGCGGTGGGCAGGGCTCTCGCGGCGGGCGCCCGCGCGGTGCTGCTGTGCAACCCGCAGAACCCTACGGGGACGACACATTCCGCCGCGGCGCTCGCGGCGCTGGCGGACATGGCGGAGCGGTTCGGCGCGGCCGTCGTCAGCGACGAGATCCACGCGCCGCTCACCTACAGCCGTGGAGGGTTCACGCCCTTCCTCACCGCCTCCGCGTCGGCCAGGCGCGTCGGCTACGCAGTCACCAGCGCCAGCAAGACCTTCAACCTCGCGGGCCTCAAGTGCGCCGTCATGATCGGCGGGGGAGAGGCGCAGGCGCATCTCCTGCGGTCGCTGCCGTCCGAGGTCGAGTGGCGCACGGGATTGTTCGGTGCGCTGGCGAACGTCGCAGCCTTCGCTCCCGAGAGTCAGGGCTGGCTCGACGGATTGCTCGCCGCGCTCGAGATCAACCGATCCCTGCTGGCGGACCTGCTCGCCGAGCACCTGCCAGCGGCCCGGTACCTCCCTCCGCAGGCGGGATACCTCGCGTGGGTCGACGTGTCCGCCTATGGATGGGGCGACGATCCGGCGCGGCGGATCCTGAAGGAGGCGAAGGTGGCGCTGCATCACGGGCCCCTCTTCGGCAGTGAGGGCATCGGTCACGTCCGCATCAACTTCGGGTGCGCTCCCGACGTCCTGCGCGACGCCGTGCAGCGCCTCGGGGCGCTCGCCGCGTCGTCGTGAGCGAGTCGGCGGCGACGCGTCCGGAGACGATCTGGAGCGCCCGCCATGCGTGGGTGACGGCGGGCTCGGTCGCGCTGATCTTCCTCGCGGCGCTGCAATCTCTCGCCGTGACGACCGTGATGCCGGTCGTGAGCGCGGACCTCGGCGGCGCGGCACTGTACGCCGTGGCGTTCTCCGGCACGTTGGCCACGAGTGTGATCGGGATGGTCGTCGTCGGCGCCTGGAGCGATCGTACGGGGCCGGTCGCCCCTCTCACCGCGGCTGTGGCGCTGTTCGTGGTCGGTCTGGTGATCGCCGGACTCGCGCCGACGATGCCGGTGCTCGTCGCGGGTCGCCTCGTCCAGGGCCTCGGCACCGGCGGACAGGTGGTCGCGCTGTACGTCGTGACCGCGCGCGTCTATCCGCCTTCCCTGCACGGACGCGTCTTCGCAGCCTTCTCGGCGGCCTGGGTCGTCCCCTCGCTGATCGGCCCCTTCCTCGCGGGCGCGGTGGCGGAGTTCCTGCATTGGCGCTGGGTCTTCCTCGGGGTGGCGGTGCTGACGGCCGCGGCCTTCGCCATGGTCGCGCTGCGACTGCGGGGCATCCCCCTTCGCACGGATCACCCCGCGACCGGACCCATCGGGATACGCATGCTGTGCGCCGTGCTGGTCGCGATCGGCGGGGTGACGACGAGTCTCGCGGGGGAGTTCCCGGTTCCGGCATGGCTCGTCGTCCTCGTCTCGCTCATCGTGATCGTGCTGGCGCTGCGCCCGCTGCTGCCGAAGCGCACCCTGGTCGCGGCGCGCGGGCTCCCCAGTGTCGTCCTCATGCGCGGATTCATCGCGGGAGCCCTGTTCGGGGCCGAGATCTACGTCCCGTATCTGCTCATCGAACGCGACGGATTCCCGCCGACGCTGGCGGGACTCGGCCTCACGGCGGCGGCGATCGCGTGGGCCGTCGCGGCCGACATCTCGGGACGCGTCGGCGACAGGCTGGGCAACGCGCGGATCTCCGTGCTCGGGGCGGCGCAGCTGTTCACCGCCGCGGTGGTGGTCGGCGCCGCAGCTCTCCTGCACCTGCACCCGATCGTGGTCATCGTGGGCTGGGCGTTCGCGGGCGGCGGCATGGGACTCATGTACCCCCGCCTGACCGTCCTCACCCTGGCCTACTCGACGTCGCGGGATCAGGGGTTCAACTCCTCCGCGCTCTCGATCTTCGACGCGATCGGCTCCACGGTGGTGATCGCGGTGATGGGTCTCGTGTTCACCGCTCTCGCCGGTGGCCCGGCCGCGTTTCCGGCGGTGTTCGGGATCGCGGCAGCGCTCGCTGTGGCGGCTCTCGTCCCCGGTCTGCGGCTGGGCCACGCCCGCGAGACGGGCCAGGCCCGAGCGCCTATCGTGTGATCGTGCGACGTCAGCCTCTGGACTCCCGCGTTCTGCGGTCGGCCGGATACGACCCGGCCACCGCGCAGTTGGAGATCGAGTTCCACAGCGGCGATGTCTATCGGTACTACGCCGTTCCGCCGTCGGTGTTCCGGGAGCTCTCCGAGGCGGCCAGCCCCGGCGCGTTCTTCAATCGCCGCATCAGCGGTCGCTATCCCACCCGTCAGCAGTACGACGGATGACGTGAACGACTTGGTGACCCAAGTTAGGCAAGGGTAGCCTAAGTTGCATGGCCCCCTCCGAGACCGTCACCCGTCCTGCCTACCGGCCGTATCGGATCCGTGTCGCGGAGGTGCGACGGCTCACGCCGCACTTCGTCCGGGTGACGTTCACCGGCGACGACCTCGCCCACTTCGGGCTCGGCCGGCTCGACCAGCGTGTGAAGGTGGTGCTGCCGCGCGATGACGGGGGATGGGCCGATTTCGGGCAGGACGACGGCGACGGCGACTGGTACGCGCGCTGGCGCGGACTGCCCGTCGAGATCCGCAACCCGTTCCGCACGTACACCGTCCGGCGGATCGATCCGGATGCCGCGGAGCTCGACATCGATTTCGTCGTGCACCACGGTGCCGGTCCGGCGGGCGCGTGGGCCGAGGCAGCCCGCGTCGGCGACGAAGCGGTGGTCGTCGGCCCGGATGAGCGCAGTCCGCAGTCGCGCGTGGGGATCGACTGGCACCCCGGCACGGCGACCCGGTTCCTGCTCGCGGGCGACGAGACCGCGGCACCCGCCATCTGCGCCATCCTGGAGTCCTTGCCGGAAACCTCGCAGGTAGATGCGATCATCGAGGTGCCCACGGCGGCCGACGCGCTGCCGCTCTCGATTCCCGCCGGCCTCCGCGTGACCTGGCTCGGGCGGGGGGACGGCGAACACGGCGAGGCTCTGATCGGCGCGGTGACGGAATGGACGCGTGCCCATCGCGGACTGCTGGAGCAGACGGCGGCTCCGCGGCGGCAGAAGCTCGAGGAGATCGACGTCGACCGTGATCTGCTCTGGGACAGTCCCGAAGACGGCGACGGCGAGTTCTACGCCTGGATCGCGGGCGAGTCCGCGACGGTGAAGACGCTCCGACGTCACCTGGTGTCCGGATGCGGAGTCGACCGGCGACGCGTCGCGTTCATGGGCTACTGGCGACGCGGTCGGGTGGAACGTACCGAATGAGCGCGACAGCCTCTCCGCGACGAACGGCGGTCGTCGTCGCGGCGGTCATCGTGCTGCTCGTCGCCGCGGTGCTGCTGAGCCTCACGGTCGGAGCCCGGGCGGTGCCGCCGGCCGTCGTCTGGCGCGCCCTCACCGCACCCGATCCTTCCAACGCCGACCACGTGGTCATCCTCACGCAGCGGATCCCACGCACGGTCATCGCCGTGTGCGCCGGAGGTGCGCTCGCCCTCGCCGGGACGGTGATGCAGGGTCTGACCCGGAACCCGTTCGCGGATCCGGGCCTCCTCGGCATCAACGCCGGCGCCTCACTCGCGGTGCTCACGGCGATCACCCTGCTCCACGTCGCGTCCCCGTCCGGCTTCGTGTGGTTCGCGTTCGGCGGCGCGGCCATCGCCGCGCTCGTCGTGGCGGGAATCGGCGGACGGGGGCAGGAGGGCGGCAGCCCTGCGAAGCTCGCCCTCACCGGCGCGGCTGTGACCGCCGGACTGACGTCGATCACGTTCCTCGTCCTGACGACCGACATCCGCGCTCTCGACGTCTACCGGTACTGGTCGGTCGGCGGCCTGACCGCGAGGGGACTCGACAGCGTCGCTCTCGTCGCGCCCGCCATCGTGGCCGGTGCCGTGCTCGCCCTGATCGGAGCGCGCGGTCTCGATCTCCTCGCCCTGGGCACCGACACGGCCGCGGGGCTGGGGCATCGCGCCGGACGCAGCCGGGCGATCGGGATCACGGCCACGATCCTGCTGTGCGGCGGGGCCACCGCCATCGCGGGTCCGATCGTCTTCCTCGGTCTCCTGGTGCCGCATGCGCTGCGCGCGCTCGTCGGCGGAAGTTACCGTCGCCTGCTGCCCCTCGGGATCCCGGTGGGAGCCGCGGTGCTCCTGCTCTCCGACGTCGCCGGACGGGTGATCGCGCTCCCGGGCGAGGTGCAGGCGGGGATCGTCGTCGCGTTCCTCGGCGCCCCGATGCTGATCGGCCTCGTCCTCCATCGCCGGCCGGTGGCGCTGTGAGCGCGTCGACGACGGTCCGGGCCATGGCGCGACGGCGCCGGACGACCGTCGTCGTCCTCGTCGTCCTCGCGCTCGCGATGGTCGGTGCGCTCGCCCTCTCGATCGGCGACTACCCGCTGTCGCCGCCGCGGCTGTGGCACACCCTCACCGGATCCGGTACCAGGATCGAGGAGTACGTCGTGTTCCAGGTGCGGGCGCCGCGGGCGACCATGGCCATCATCGCGGGGTCGTCGTTGGGCATCGCCGGGGCGCTCCTCCAGTCCCTCCTCGGCAATCCGCTCGCGAGCCCCGACCTTCTCGGCATCTCCGGAGGGAGCGGTCTGGCCGCGGTGTTCGCGATCCTCGTGCTCGGCACCACCGGTCCCGTCCTCGCTCTGCTCGCCTTCGCCGGCGGTCTCGTCGTGGCGCTCGTCCTGGTGTCGGCCGGACGCGCCGTGCGCGACGGGGGTTTCCGGCTGATCCTGGCGGGCATCGGGATCTCCTTCCTGACCGCCTCGGTCGTCGACTTCCTCATGGTGCGGGCGAAGGTGGAGCAGACGCAGATGGCTCTGCTGTGGCTCACCGGCAGCCTCTCGTCCACGCCGTGGTGGCAGGTGCTCACAGTCGCGGCCGTCCTGGTGGTGTGCATCCCGCTGATCGCGGTAGCCGGCCGGTGGTTGCCGATCGCTCAGCTCGGTGCGGACACGGCCAGCGGCCTCGGGGTGAGGTCCGGGCGCGTTCGCATCCTCGTGGTCGGGACGGCGGTGCTCCTGACGGCGACCACCTGCGCATTCCTGGGGCCGATCTCGTTCGTCGCGCTGTGCGCCCCGGCCATCGCCCGGCCCCTGCTCGGCCACGGTGCCGTCGGCCTCGCGACGAGCGGCATGATCGGCGCCGTCCTCCTGGGGGGAGCCGATCTGGTGGCGCAGTTCGCCCTCCCGGGCGTCCAGGTGCCGGTCGGGGTCGTCACGGGCGCGCTCGGCGCCGCCTTCCTGCTCTGGCTCCTCGCATCGTCGAAAGGACGACAGCTGTGAACGATGCACCGCGACTCGGCGCGCGATCCGCGGCCGCCGGCTATCCCGGCCGCCGCGTCATCGCCGGGCTCGATCTCGACATCGAGCCCGGTCGCCTCACGATCATCATCGGCGCGAACGCCTGCGGGAAGTCGACGCTGCTCGGCATCCTCGCCCGGCTGCGCACGCCGCTCGAGGGCAGGATCGAACTCGACGGCGAGGATGTCGCGGGAATCCCGCATCGCCGGTTCGCTCGCACGGTCGGACTGCTGCCGCAGCATCCGACCGCTCCCGACGGCGTCACCGTCGCCGAGCTCGTCGCGCGCGGACGCCATCCGCACCGCGGGATCTTCCAGCGCTGGACTCCGGCGGACGCCGCCCGGGTGGACGAGGCCATGGCGAGGACCGGGGTGACCGCGCTCGCGGGCCGGCCCGTCGGTGACCTCTCCGGCGGACAGCGCCAGCGGGCGTGGATCGCGATGGCGCTTGCGCAGGATCCCCGCATCCTGCTGCTCGATGAGCCCACCACGTTCCTCGATCTCGCCCATCAGCTGGATGTGCTGGATCTGCTCCGGGATCTGAACCGCACCAGGGGGACGACCGTCGTCGTGGTGCTCCACGATCTGAACCTGGCCGCGCGGTACGCGGACGACCTCGTCGTGATGCGCGAGGGCAGGATCATCGCCCACGGCGCCCCCGCGGACGTGCTCACGGAGGAGACCGTCGCCGAGGCCCTCGGACTGCGCGCGCTCGTCATGCCCGATCCGCTCACGGGCGCACCTCTCGTGGTGCCCGTGCCCACCGGCGACGACACCGTCGCGCCCCCCTTCGTCCCGCAGGGACCCGTCAAGAGAGGAAACCCCACATGAGACGACTTCGCGAGGCGATCGGTCTGATCGCGATCGCCGGTGCCGCCGCCCTCCTGCTTTCCGGATGCGCGGGTGGTGCAGCGCCCGCTGCGTCCGGTTCGGCCACCGCCGACGCGGCCTTCCCGGTCACGATCCCGTCGGCGCTCGGCAACGCCACGATCGACAAGAAGCCCACCCGGATCGCCACGTGGGGATGGGGCGCGACCGACGCTGTGCTCGCTTTGGGCATCGTCCCGGTGGCCATCCCCTCGGACGACTACTCGGGCGGGGCGGACAAGATGCCGCCGTGGATCTCCGACGCGGTGAAGAAGCTCGGCGGACCGACCCCGCAGATCCTCGACTCCTCGGCGGCCGAGATCTCGGTCGAAGAGCTTCTGAAGGCGAATCCCGACGTGCTGCTCGCTCCCTATTCGGGCATCACGCAGAAGGAGTACGACGCCGTCACCGGCGCCGGGATCCCCGTCGTCGCGTACCCGGATGCACCGTGGTCGACGCCGTGGCGCGACGTGATCACCATCACGGGCACCGCGCTCGGCATGAAGACGCAGGCGGCGGCCGTCCTGAAGAGACTCGACACACTGGTCTCGGACGCGGCGGCGGCCCATCCGGAGTTCAGGGGGACGTCGATCGCCTACGTGGACGACGATGTGGATACGTTCTACATGTACCTCCCCGCGGATCCGCGCGTCGAGATCCTCGAGGACCTGGGGTTCACCACACCCAGGAGCGTCACCGACCTCGACACGAAGGAAGGCACGTTCTACACCACGGTCAGCCACGAGAACCTGGACCGCATCGACGCTCAGGTGATCTTCACCCAGGCAGAGCAGCAGTCGACGCTCGACGAGTTCCTGAGTTCACCCCGCGGGCAGCTGATCCCTGCGGTCAAGAAGGGCGCCGTGGCCGCCATGGTCGGCGCCGAGAACGTTGCTGCCGTCTCCCCGACGGCGCTCACCCTGCCCTGGGCTCTTCCGACGATCGTGGAGAAGCTGGCGAAGGCCACGGCGATCGCGAAGGGCTGACACACCGCGACGGGCCCTCGGGATCGCTCCCGGGGGCCCGTCTTCGTGTGCGGGCGGGGCTACGAGCGGGTGCGCGCGTCGACGGCGCGCACGCCGCGCCAGACCAGCGGGAGCAGCAGCCCGGCGAGGACCGCCTTCACGACGTCGCCAACCAGGAACGGGAGGATGCCGTTGGTCAGCGTCGCGGACAGGAGCTGGTCCTGCGGGACGCGGGCGCCGGCGAGGACGACGGCGAGCCAGGGGAGCCCGAACGCATAGATGGTGATCGAGCCCACGGCGAAGGCCACGAGTGCCTTCGGGATGCGGCGGTCCCACGTCCGGCGTGCGAAGAGGCCGACCACCGCGGCGGCGAAGACGAACCCGACGATGTACCCGAAGCTCGGCGCCGCGAACAGCGCGCTCCCGGTGAGGTGGCTGCCGTCCGCCTGCGGAGCGCCGACCGGGAGGCCGAGGAGGCCGGCCGCCGCGTAGAGGACGAGGGCGGATGCCCCGCGGACGGCGCCGAGGCCTGCGCCGACCAGCAGTACGGCGAAGGTCTGCCCCGTGATCGGCACGGGCTGCATCGGGATGGCCACCTGTGCGAGGAGGGTCACGAAGACGGCGCCCGCGACGACGAGCGTGGCGTCGGCGGCGAATGCGAGAGCTCGCGAGCGGGACGGGACGATGAGGTCGGCGAGCACGCGGTGCGATCGCGGTGCGGCGGCGAGAGTCATGACTGCTCCTTCGGCGTCTGTCGCGTCGGGGGACGCGGTGTCGCGACTCAGCCTAGAGCTTCTCCGGCGACCATTCTTGGACGCCGTCGACAATGGGAGGTGGCAACCGCTGTCCCCTCCGTCCGGTTGGACGGTCGGCCGAGGTCCGGCGCCGCTCCGGTAGACTCGGACGTCGGCCACTCGGCCGGATCCCCCATCCCTGAAGAACGGACGTCCGCTGTGCTCGCCGTGCACGACCTCGAGATCCGCGTGGGTGCGCGCACGCTCATGTCGGGCGTGTCGTTCCGTGTGGGTGCCGGCGACAAGATCGGCCTCGTCGGGCGCAACGGCGCAGGCAAGACGACGCTGACGAAGGTCCTGGCGGGCGATGTCCTCCCCTCCGGCGGAGGTGTGGACCGCACCGGCGAGCTGGGCTACCTGCCTCAGGATCCCCGCACCGGCGACCCGGACATGCTCGCACGCACGCGCATCCTCGACGCGCGCGGACTCGGGTCGCTCGCGCTCGGCATGCACGACGCTTCGATCGAGATGGGATCGGACGACCCGGACGTCGCAGCGCGCGCGATGCGCCGATACGGCAGCCTCACCGAGCAGTTCGAGGCCCACGGCGGGTACGCCGCGGAGGCGGAGGCGGCGTCGATCGCCCACAACCTCGCGCTGCCCGACCGCATCCTCGACCAGCCGCTGCGCACGCTGTCCGGCGGGCAGCGGCGGCGGATCGAGCTCGCGCGCATCCTGTTCTCGGATGCCGAGACGATGATCCTCGACGAGCCGACGAACCATCTCGACGCCGACAGCGTCGTGTGGCTGCGCGAGTTCCTCAAGGGCTACAAGGGCGGACTCATCGTCATCAGCCATGACGTCGAACTCGTCGGCGAGACCGTCAACCGGGTCTTCTACCTCGATGCCAACCGCCAGGTCATCGACGTCTACAACATGGGGTGGAAGAACTACCAGCGCCAGCGGGTCGCGGACGAGGAACGACGCAAGAAGGAACGCGCGAACGCCGAGAAGAAGGCGACGGCGCTCCAGCAGCAGGCTGCGAAGTTCGGTGCGAAGGCGACCAAGGCCGCCGCCGCGCATCAGATGATGGCGCGCGCCGAGCGACTCCTCTCCGGCCTCGACGAGGTACGGCAGGAGGATCGCGTCGCGAAGCTGCGGTTCCCGAAGCCCGCGCCCTGCGGGAAGACCCCGCTGATGGCGTCCGGCCTCTCGAAATCGTACGGATCCCTCGAGATCTTCACGGATGTGGACCTCGCGATCGATCGGGGTTCCAAGGTGGTCGTGCTCGGCCTCAACGGCGCCGGCAAGACGACTCTGCTGCGCATCCTGGCCGGTGTGGACAAGGCGGACACGGGCGTCATCGAGCCCGGTCACGGTCTCAAGGTCGGCTACTACGCGCAGGAGCACGAGAATCTCGACGTGACGAGGTCCGTCCTGGAGAACATGATGTCCGCAGCCCCGGACATCACGGCGACCGATGCGCGCAAGGTGCTCGGTTCGTTCCTGTTCACCGGAGACGACGTGCTCAAGCCGGCCGGGGTCCTGTCCGGTGGCGAGAAGACCCGGCTCTCGCTGGCCACCCTGGTCGTGTCGTCCGCGAACATGCTGCTCCTCGACGAGCCGACGAACAACCTCGACCCCGCCTCTCGCGACGAGATCCTCGGCGCGCTCGCCCATTACGAGGGTGCAGTCGTCCTGGTGTCGCACGACGAAGGCGCCGTCGAGGCGCTCAACCCCGAGCGCGTCCTCATCCTGCCGGACGGGGTCGAGGACATCTGGGGTCGCGACTACGTCGATCTCGTCGCGCTGGCCTGAGCGTCACGACGCCTGACCGGCTGTACCGAGCAGGACCGGTCAGCGCCCGGCACGATCGAGGAGCGCATCCTCGTCGTCCGCGTCGCGGTCGCTGCGTCGGGGGAAGAGTCGCGTGCGTGCGCGGCGCGCGGACGCCTCGGCATCCCACTGCGCGGCCGCTTCGGGATCGGAGGCGGCGAGCTCGGCCACGGCGGCCGCATCCGCGGCCTCTTCCCGGCGCACGCGCCGCTCCGAGCGGATGACGTACCAGATGAACACGAACCCCATGACGGCGAACAGGATCCACTGCACGCCGTAGGAGAGATACGGCCCGGGGTCGTCGGACGGTGCTTCCATCGGCTGCGGTGCGGTGGCGGGCGCGGGGGACTCGGTGACCAGCGTGCCGTACGCGCCGCGGTCGAGTGCGTCGCCGCCCGTCCCCATCAGACCGGCGATCGTCGGCAGATGGATCGACGGAATCTGACCGGCGGGTGCCGCGTCGCCCGACGACGGCAGCGCTTCCCCCGGCTGCAACCGGACGACGACGGTGAGTTCGCCCGATGGTGCGGCGGGGAGGGAGTCCGGAAGCGACTGGCTGTTCCCCGGCGGCTCCCAGCCGCGGTCGACGAGGAAGACCCGGCCGTCGGCCAGTTGGAACGGCACCACGATCTCGTAGGCGGCGGTGCCGTCGTGCACGCGATTGCGGACGAGGAGCTGATGGTCGGGGAGATAGCGTCCGACGAGCTCGGCCTGGCGCCACTGCCGTGACGGTGCGAGCTTCTCACCGGGCGGGAGCAGCTGCGCGAGAGGGACCGGTGTCGCGTCGTAGTTGCGCGAGATGAGGGCGAGCTGCTCGGAGCGGTCGGCGTTCTTGGTGAGCTGCCAGTTCGAGAGGAATGCGCAGGCGATCGCGAAGACGATCGCCACGCCGATGTACGCGGTCCAGCGGACGGCGGCCGGCGCCGTCTGCCTGCTCACCCGCCGACCGCCGTGGCGGAGAACGGCTCCGTCGTCACGGGGAAGTCGCGCGCGGCGAGGAAGTCGCGGAGGTAGTCGACGTGCGCGTCGCACGCGAGCCAGACCTTGCGCCGATCGGCGGCGTGGATGCGCGGGTTCCGCCACGTCACCCGCGTGGTCGGGCGCTCCTGGCATCCCGCGCGGGAGCACACCGGATCAGGCGCCCCGTCCAGCGGGGCGAGCGGGCCCCTCATGACGCGTCGCCGCCAGGCGGGACGGCGGCGGGATGGGTCTCGGTGATCCGGATGACGGGAGGTGCCGAGGCCTCGGGCTCGCGGGCTGCGGGCGCGGCCGCTTCGAGCTCACGCTCGGGGTTCTCCGCGTGCACGGCCTTGCCGTCCTGACCGACGTTGGCGAGGACGACGGCGATGTAGGGGAGGAAGATGGCGGCCGCGCCGAACACCCACGTGTACCAGCCGTAGGGCTGGATGGCGACCATGAGGATGAAGCACGCGACGCGCACGCCCATCATGATCAGGTAGCGCATCGATCGCGACCCGACCTCGTCGCGCGGCGCGCGCGGGATCGAGGTCGCGGACTGGGCATGCGTCGACGTCTTCACGGTGCACCCAGCCTACGCCGGGTGCACCGTGCCGGCGTCAGGAGCTGTACCCGTACCGGGCGCCGTTCGCGGCGGCGAAACCGATGATCACGAAGATGAAGACGAGCAGCAGGACGTACAGACCGATCGTGACCCACCCGACGATGGTTCCGGCCAGCGCCAGCCCTCTCCCGCCCTCCCCGCTGGTCTTCAGCTGGGAGAGCGACATGTGGCCCGTGATGATGCCGACGATCTGCCCGATGAAGGGGATCAGGAAGACTCCGACGAGAGACGCGATCAGCGACACGACGGCGAGCGTGTTCGTCTTCGGTGCCGGCGCGTATCCATATGAGGGCGCGGTGCCGTACGGCGTGGCAGGAGTGCCGTAGGGCGCGTTCGGCGCTGCGTACTGCGGCGCAGGTGCGCCGTAGGGCGGAGCGGCGGGAGCGCCGTAAGGCGGTGCGGCGGGAGCGCCGTACGCGGGAGCGGGCGGGGTGCCGTAGGGAGGCGCGGGCGGAGCGCCATAAGCCGGAGCGGCCGGCGGTGCGGCGGGGGGCGGCGCGCTGGGCGGTGTCTCCGGCGTCGCCGGGTTCTGGTCCGGGGTGGGGTCGCTCACGTCAAGCACCTCTCGTCGTCGTATGCCTCCAGCGTCCCAGCGCGCCGTGGACGTGTCAAACCATCCCGGTAGGGTGAAGGCGGCGCCCTCCGCCATCGCTCATCCTCGGGAGTTGCATCATGTCCGTAGACCGTGTCGTCCTCGTCACCGGTGGCAACCGCGGCATCGGCCGGGCCATCGCGGAGCGTTTCGTCGCGGATGGCTACCGCGTCGCCGTGACGGCCCGCTCCGGAGAGGGCCCCGAGGGCACGCTCACCGTGCGCGCCGACGTGACGGATGCGGCCGCCGTCGATGCTGCCTTCTCCGAAGTGGAGAAGGAGCTGGGGCCGGTCGGGATCGTCGTCGCAAACGCCGGCGTCACGAAGGACACCCTTCTGCTCCGCATGACCGAGGACGACTTCGACAGCGTCGTCGCGACCAATCTCGGCGGCGCGTTCCGTGTCGTCAAGCGTGCCTCGAAGGGCATGCTGCGCGCGCGGTGGGGCAGGGTCATCCTCATCTCGAGCGTCGTCGGCCTCTACGGTTCGGCCGGTCAGATCAACTATGCGAGCTCGAAGAGCGGGCTCGTGGGCTTCGCCCGGTCGCTCACGCGCGAGCTGGGCGGCCGGGGGATCACCGCGAACGTCATCGCTCCCGGGTTCATCGAGACAGACATGACGGCGGAGCTGCCTGAAGACACGCAGGCGGAGTACAAGCGGAGCATCCCGGCCGGCAGATTCGCGACACCGGACGAGGTCGCGGGCGTCGTCGCCTGGATCGCCTCGGACGATGCGGCGTACATCTCCGGCGCCGTGATCCCCGTCGACGGAGGCCTCGGCATGGGCCACTGAGCCCCGCGCCGCGGTGGCGTCAGTCGCTCAGTGCCGTCACGATCGCGGCGGCGAGGAGCTCCGGCTGCGAGAACTGCGGCCAGTGACCCGTGTGCAGATCCACGATCTCCAGCTTCTCGGCGGCGCCGATCTCGGCCGCCCACGGGGGAGCTGCCTCCACGATCCCGCGGACATCGGCGGCCGACATCGCACCGGCGAGCATCGTCGAGGGGATGCCGCGCCGACGCTCGTCGCTCAGGTGGATTGGATCGGTGGGCACGCGCCGCGGCACCGACTTCGCGCCCGCGGCGACGCGCCCGCGTGTGTGGTGGTCGAGGTCGGCGATCTCGGGCTCATCGAAGCTGTCCCACCCGGGGAAGGGGATGACGCCGTCGACGATCGGGAACTCCCAGATGGAACCGCCGTCGGCGGGCGGAAAGGTGTCGACGTAGACGATGTGCGCGACGCGGTCGGGACGCGCGTCGGCGGCGCCGTACACGACGTTGCCCGCGCCGCTGTGGCCGACCAGGGCCACGGGGCCTTCGATGCCGTCGATCTCGGCCACGACCGCGTCGACCCAGTCCGCCATGCCGATGTCGCCCGACGCCGACGCGGGCTCACCGACGCCGGGCATCGTGAGGGCGCGTGGTCGGTGACCCGCCTTCTGCAGTGCCGGGAGCACCGCGTCCCATGAGGAGGCGTCGAGCCAGAGTCCGGGAACGAGGATGATGTCCATGCGTCGAAACTAGCGAGGGGTCCGGACATCGCTGCCCGGAGCGCGGGATCACCCCAGGAGCGGCACGATCTCGGCGAGGTCGACGCGGCCGATGACGAGATCGGCCTCCCGGCGCACGCGCGGTTTCGCGTTGAAGGCCAGTCCGAGGCCGGCGGTGGCCATCATCCCGAGGTCGTTCGCCCCGTCGCCGACCGCGATCGTCCGGGCGAGCGGGACGCCGAACTCCGCCGCCCAGTCCTCCAGCGTGCGCGCCTTGCCTGCGGCGTCCACGATCTCGCCGTCGACCTCGCCGGTGAGCGCTCCCTCGGCGACGTGCAGCCGATTCGCGTGCCACACATCCACGCCGAGCGACGGTGCGACGGTGTCGAGCACCTCGTGGAACCCGCCGGACACCACCCCGACATGCCCGCCGCGATCGTGGACGGCGTCGATCAGGTGCCGCACGCCCGGCGTCGGTTCCACCCGTGCGACCACGCGGGCGAGCGCAGCGACGGGCACACCGCGCAGGGCGCGCACGCGCGAGCGGAGGCTCGTGGCGAAGTCGACCTCGCCGCGCATGGCCGCCTCGGTCGCCGCAGCGACCTCCGGGCCCCTGCCCACCTCATCGGCGATGAGCTCGATGACCTCGTTGCGGATGAGCGTGGAATCGGCGTCGAGCACGACGAGCAAGGGCGCGGGCACGCCTCCACCGTAGCGGCGCGACGGGCCGTCGCCGGTCAGGGTGTGACCCGGACGCCCTTCCCGACCACGGTGATGCCCGAGTCCGTCACGGTGAATCCCCGCGCCAGGTCCTTCTCCCGATCGACGCCCACCGTCGCGCCGTCGGCGAGCACGACGTTCTTGTCGAGGATCGCACGGTGCACGCGGGCGCCCTGCCCGACCCGCACGTGCTCGAAGAGCACCGCATCGGTGATCGTGGCGCCGCCGCCCGCGAGCGTCCACGGGCCGACGACGCTGCGCTCCAGGTGCGTGCCGGAGAGCACCGATCCCAGCGACACGATCGAGTCGATCGCGTTTCCGATCCGGCCCACCGAGTCGCGCACGAACTTCGCGGGCGGGGAGTTCACCGTCTGCGAGTGGATGGGCCACGCCGTGTTGTAGAGGTTGAAGATCGGCAGGGTGGAGATCAGGTCCATGTGCGCGTCGAAGAACGAGTCGATCGTCCCGACATCCCGCCAGTACGAGCGATCGCGAGGCGTCGACCCCGGCACGTCGTTGCGCTTCATGTCGTAGAACCCCGCCTCGCCACGGCCGACGAAGTAGGGGACGATGTCGCCGCCCATGTCGTGGTTCGACGTGGGGAGTTCGCCGTCCGCCTCCACGGCCTCGATGAGCGCGTCCGTGTCGAAGATGTAGTTGCCCATCGACGCGAGCACCTCGTCCGGCGCATCCGGAAGGCCCCCCGCGTTCTGGGGCTTCTCGAGGAATTCGCGGATGCGGCCACCCTCGGCGTCGACGTCGATGACGCCGAACTGATTCGCCAGCGCCAGCGGCTGGCGGATGCCGGCGACGGTCGCGCGTGCGCCGGAGGCGATGTGCGCGTCGAGCATCTGCCGGAAGTCCATCCGGTACACGTGGTCGGCGCCGACGACCACGACGATGTCGGGCTGCTCGTCGTTGATGAGGTTGAGGCTCTGCAGGATGGCGTCCGCGGAGCCCGAGAACCAGCGCTTCCCGAGCCGCTGCTGTGCAGGCACGGACGCGACGTACGAGTCGAGCAGCGGCGACATCCGCCACGTCTGCGAGATGTGACGGTCGAGGCTGTGCGACTTGTACTGCGTGAGCACGACGATCTGGCGCAGTCCCGAGTTGATGAGGTTCGATATCGCGAAGTCGATCAGCCGGTACTGACCCCCGAACGGCACCGCCGGCTTGGCGCGATCGGCCGTCAGCGGCATCAGGCGCTTGCCCTCGCCGCCGGCGAGGATGATTCCGAAGACCTTCGGTGCTGCGGGCATGCCACCACCATAAGGGCCGCGTGCACGCCGGGGTAGCGGCTGTTCCCGGTGCGTCGCGTGTACTAGGTTTCGTCCCATGCGCGTCGACATCGTCACGAAGGAATACCCGCCGGAGATCTACGGGGGAGCCGGAGTGCATGTCGCGGAACTCGTGAAAGCCCTGCGACGCCTGCACCTCGACGGTGCGGCCGAGGTGGATGTCCGCGTCCGCGCGTTCGGCGCACCGCGCGACGAGGCGGGGACCACGGCCTACGGCGTCCCGACGGAGCTCGCGGGCGCGAACGGCGCCATCCAGACCATCGGCACCGACCTCGAGATCGTCAGCGACGTGACCGGCGCGGACGTCGTCCACAGCCACACCTGGTACGCGAACTTCGCCGGCCACCTGGCCTCGCTGCTCAACGGCATCCCTCACATCGTCACGGCCCACAGCCTCGAGCCGCTGCGGCCGTGGAAGGCGGAGCAGCTCGGGGGCGGGTACGCGGTGTCCAGCTACATCGAGAGGACCGCGTACGAGGGCGCCGCCGCGATCGTCGCGGTGAGCGACGGCATGCGCAACGACATCCTGCGCAGCTACCCGGCGCTGGATCCCGCGAAGGTGCGCGTGATCTACAACGGCATCGACGTGGACGCGTGGCGGCCGGTGGAGGACCCCGAGCTGCTCGCCCGGCTCGGCGTCGATCCCGGGCGGCCGTCGATCGTGTTCGTCGGCAGGATCACGCGGCAGAAGGGCCTCCCGTATCTGCTGCGCGCAGCGGAACTGCTGCCGCCGGAGGTGCAGCTCGTCCTCTGCGCGGGCGCACCCGACACACCGCAGATCCTCGCCGAGGTTGAGGGGCTCGTGCAGGGTCTCCAGCGCACGCGCGACGGCGTCGTCTGGATCGACCGGCTGCTGAGCCGCCACGAGCTGTGCACGGTGCTCACGGCCGCGACCACGTTCGTCTGCCCGTCCGTGTACGAGCCGCTCGGCATCGTCAACCTCGAGGCGATGGCGTGCGGCGCGGCCGTCGTCGGCACCGCGACCGGCGGCATCCCCGAGGTCGTCGTGGACGGTGTCACCGGCCGCCTCGTCCCGATCGATCAGGCGGACGACGGCACGGGGACCCCCACCGACCCGGAGCGCTTCGTGGCCGATCTGGCCCGCGTGCTGACCGAGGTGGCGACCGACCCCGAGCGTGCGGCCGCGTACGGCGCCGCCGGTCGGCGCAGGGCGGCGGATGACTTCAGCTGGGGCGCGATCGCCGAGCAGACCGCGGCGCTGTACGCGGAGGTCAGCCGCTCCGGCCGATAGGCTGGGGGCATGCCGCCGCAGGTCCTCGATTTCTCCGACGTCGTCGTCCGCCGAAACGCCCGGAACATCGTCGACCACGTCGATTGGACCGTCCACGACGACGAGCGGTGGGTCGTCCTCGGGCCGAACGGCGCGGGGAAGACGACCATTCTCCAGCTGGCCGACACGCTGCTCCACCCGACGTCGGGGATCGTGACGATCTTCGGCGAGCGCCTCGGCCGCAGCGACGTCTTCGAACTGCGACCACGGATCGGGTTCGCCTCCTCCGCTATGGCCCGCCGCGTGCCGCCCGAGGAGACCGTCGTCAACGTGGTGATGACCGCCGCGTACTCCGTGCTCGGGCGGTGGAACGAGGCGTACGAGGACATCGACGAGCGACGAGCCCTGCGCGTGCTGGCGGAGTGGCGCCTCGACCACCTCGTCGACCGTACGTTCGGCACGCTGTCGGAGGGCGAGCAGAAGCGGGTGCAGATCGCGCGTGCAGTGATGACCGACCCGGAGCTGCTTCTCCTCGATGAGCCGAGCGCCAGCCTCGATCTCGGTGCGCGGGAGGAGCTGCTCGGCCTGCTCGGCGGTTTCGCACAGGCCCCGACGACTCCGGCGATGGTGATGGTCACCCACCATGTGGAGGAGATCCCGGTCGGGTTCACCCACGTCCTCCTGCTGCGCGAGGGATCCGTCGTCGCCGCCGGTCCGATCGGCGAGACCCTGACGGCGGACGCGCTCACGGCGACGTTCGGGATGCCTATCACCCTGACCGCCGATGGCGGCCGCTACGCCGCGCGGGCGTCCTGACCGCTGTCGGCAGCCGGCGCCGGAGGCTGGTAGACTCTTCCTTTGGTGCGTCGGCACCCGAGACTTCCCTTCCGTCACCGCAAGGAATCCCTTATGAAGACTGACATCCACCCCGAGTACCAGGCCGTCGTGTTCCGCGACCTCGGCTCCGGCGAGACCTTCCTCACGCGTTCGACCGCGACGAGCGACAAGACCATCGAGCTCGACGGCGTCGAGTACCCGGTCATCGACGTCGAGATCTCGTCGTCGTCGCACCCGTTCTACACGGGCAAGCAGCGCATCCTCGACTCGGCCGGCCGCGTCGAGAAGTTCAACCAGCGCTTCAAGAACTTCGGCGGTGGCGCGAAGTAGTCGCCCCCGCACGATCAGAAGGCCCCGCTCCGGCGGGGCCTTCGTCGTACCCGCCCCTCAGCGGATCGGCCAGCTGCCGTCGAGTCGCTCCTCCGGTGCGAGTCGACCGATCTGGATGAAGTAGTCGGTGAGGCTCGCTGCCTGGGCTCGAGCCCACGCGATCTGACGCGTGTGCAGCTCCTGGACGGTCGGCGGCAGCCACGGTGCGAAGCGATCGGCGAGCGCGAGGGCGACCCGGCCCGCCGCTACGGCGTCCGCGGCCGCCTCGTGCGCGTCATCGAGACGGACGGCGTAGTGCTCGGCGACGACCGACAGCGTCCGCTTGCCGCGACGCCATCGGTCGTAGGCCTTGTCCATGACGAGCGGGTCGATGACCGGGGCCGGCGAGGCGATCGGCGTCATGCCATGACGGAGGGCCTCGTTCTTCAACATCGAGAAGTCGAACGGCGCGTTGTAGGCGACCACCGGTATCCCCGCGTCGAACAGTTCGGTCAGCGCCGCGATCACCTCCGCAGCCACCGTCCGCGCCGGCTGACCGTGCGTGCGGGCGTGCTCGGTCGTGACGCCGTGGACGGCCGTGGCGCCTTCGGGGATCGCGATGCCCGGATCGGCCAGCCAATCGCGGGCTCGGAGGACGGTCCCGGCGCCATCGAGCAGCCCGACGTGCGCCGTCACGATCCGGTCGGCGGCCACGTCGACGCCGGTGGTCTCGAGGTCGAAGACGCCGATGACGCGGGACCAGGGCGGAGCGTCGAAGAGCGCCAGCTGGTCCATGCCGATCACGGTATGCGGCGCTCCCGACATCGCCGCGAGGACGCGCCGACAGCCCGCCTAGACTCGACGTGTGACCGCGCCGAACCCGTACGCCGAGCAGCTCGCGACGATCCCCGTCGCGCGGCGCGAGGTCGACCTCCTCGGCGCGACGACCGTGTACTGGGAGTACGGCTCACCGGAGGCGGAGACGACGATCCTGGCTGTCCACGGCTTCCGCGGCGAGCATCACGGACTGGAGCCCGTTGTCGCGCAACTGCCCGACTTCCGCGTTCTGTCTCCGGATCTCCCCGGGTTCGGCGAGACTCGGCCCCTCCCCGGGCGTACCCACGATCTCGCGGCCTACGTCGACTGGCTCACGGCCTTCGCCGCGGAGGTGGCCCCTGGAGCGGTCGTCCTCGGCCACAGCTTCGGGTCGATCGTGGCGGCCTCGGCGGTCGCCGCGGGGCTGGCGACGCCGGCGCTCATCCTGGTCAACCCCATCGGGGCCCCCGCACTGGAGGGACCCCGTGGCATCCTGACGCGGCTCGCGATCTTCTACTACTGGGCCGGCGCCAAGCTCCCGAGCGCGGCGGGGGAGGCGCTGCTGCGCAACCGGGGGATCGTGCGGGCGATGAGCGTGTCGATGGCCAAGACTCGCGATCCGGAGCTGCGCAGATTCGTCCACGACCAGCACGACACCTACTTCTCCCGGTTCGCGGATCGCGACGTGCTCCACGACGCCTTCGTCACCTCCGTGTCGCACGACGTGCGGGAGTCGGCGCGATCGATCTCGCAGCCGGTCCTCCTCGTGGCCGCGCAGCGAGACGACATCACGCCGATCGAGAAGGAGCGCGAGCTGGCTCGACTGTTCCCGCGCGCGGAGCTCGTCGAGATCGCCGATGTCGGCCACCTCATCCACTACGAGACCCCGGCACCGGCGGCAGCGGCGATCAGACGCTTCCTCGCCCCTTCCGACGCCGGTACGCGTTGACGTTCATGCGGTTGCCGCAGTTGCCGGTATCGCAGTAGCGCTTCGAGCCGTTCTTGGAGTAGTCGACGTACACGCCGAGGCAGTCGTCGGCTGCGCACACGCGGATGCGGTCGTATTCGTCCGAGCGGATCACGTCGACGAAGGCCATCGCCGCCTCCACCATGATGCGCGTGGCGAGCGGCGCCTCGGGGCCCGTGGCATGGATGTGCCAGTCGTAGCCGTCGTGGATCACCAGCTGGGGGAGGGCCTGACCGTCCCGCAGCATGTCGTTGATCCGTGGCACAGCGCCCGTCCGGTCGAGCCGCCACAGCTCGTGCAGGCGGGGACGGATGGCGCGCACGGCCGCCAGTTCGTCCTCGTCGTGGGCGACGCTGCCGGTGTAGGGATGGCTCACGAGGTAGTCCTCGAGGTCGGCCACGGACAGCAGGGTGTCGAGGCTGTCGCTCGAGGTCTCGGGCAACGTGTTCACGAGGTCGACGGTCGCCGCGAGGGCGAGCTGCGTGTCACGAATGAACACCATCTTGACTCCTGACCCGAGCGGACGATACGGTCACCAGTGTACGCACCTTTCACTCCTGACAAACGGATGTCCCGATGACCGCATCCACTGCCCCGATCGCTGTCGGCGCCGCGCTCCCTCTGCCGGCATCGCGCGCGACCTCGGGGCTCGTGCTGGCCGTCGGCTCCGCGCTCGCCTTCTCGTCGAGCGGCCCGTTCGTCAAGCCGCTCCTCGAAGCGGGCTGGTCGATCGGTGCGGCTCTCCTGATCCGGATGACCGTGGCCGGGCTCCTCCTCGCGCCCGCGCTCGTCTCGGCCGTCCTCCATCAGCGCGGCCTCATCCGTCGGCACGGTCCGCTGATCCTCGCCTTCGGCCTGAGCGCCGTGGCCGGGTGTCAGCTGTTCTACTTCGCGGCGATGCAGCGGATGCCCGTGGCCGTGGCGCTTCTCATCCAGTACCTGGCTCCCGTGCTCGTCGTCGGCTTCGTGTGGCTGCGCACGCGTCGAGCTCCCTCGCGTCTCGTCGTCTGCGGCGCCGTGGTGGCGGTCACCGGTCTCGTCCTCGTCGTGGACATCGCCGGGGCGCGGTTCGACCTCTGGGGGACGGTGCTGGCGCTGTGCGCGGCGGTGTGCACCGCGGTCTACTTCGTCATCGGCGAGCGCGCAGGCGACGACCTGCCGCCGCTCGCCCTCGCGGCGGGCGGCCTCATCGTCGGTGCGGCACTGATGGGACTCCTCTGCGCGACGGGCATCCTGCCCTTCACGGCCCCGCCGGTCGACGTGGCCCTCGGCGGCATGACCCTCCCCGCCATCGTGCCGATGCTGTGGGTCGGCGCCGTCGCGACCACGGTCGGCTACGCCCTCGGCGTCATGGCGGTTCCACGCATCGGATCGCGCATGGCGTCCTTCGCCGGACTCGCCGAGGTGCTGTTCGCGCTCGCGTTCGCCTGGCTGCTCCTCGGCGAGACGCCGGCGCCGATCCAGTTCGCGGGCGGCGCGCTCATCCTCGTGGGCGTCGTGCTCGTGCGACTCGACTCGAACGCGGGGGGCCGCTCGGCCCCGGAGCGCGCTACGCTTCCCGTCGTGCCATCTCCATGAGCGGTGCCACGCGATAGCCGATGACCTCGCCCATGGCGAGGGAGGTCTCGGTGCGCTCGACGCCTTCGATGGCGAGGATGCGGGCATCCGTGTCGAACAGGTGCTGGGTGTCGCGACAGGCGACGCGGATGAGCAGATCCACCTGGCCGCTCAGCCCGTGCGCCTGGACGACCTCGGGGATCCGCACCACCTCCGTGATGATGTGCGGGAGCTCGGCCTGACGCACCATGACGTTGATGAACGCCTCGATGGGGAATCCGAGCGCGCTCGAGGAGATGGCGCGTTCGTAGGACAGGAAGACGCCGCTGCGGTCGAGCTTCGCCATCCGTGCCTGCACCGTGTTGCGGGAGAGCCCCAGCTTCTCGGCGAGAGCGACGACCGTTGCGCGCGGATCCCGCGCGAGGGCTGCCAGAAGCTCGAGATCGACCGTGTCGAGATTACCCATAGTGCGAAACATTAGCATGTTCGAGCGGGGCTCCATTTGGCAACATGCTCAGGGCTATCCCAGATGCTTGAGCTAGGTGCGATGTCGACGTACTCTCCCGATATCCGGCGACGACGCCGGTGCAGCGCACGGTCGCCTCACGAGGGCGCCGTGAGGAAGAGGGATGACGATGGTGCACACCCTGACCCCGACAGCCGACCTCAAGACCGACGTGGACGACGTCGCCCGCCTGCTGACCGCCGACGGCGAGCGCGTGCCCGACGCCGACCTCGATCCGTGGATCAGCGACATCGACGCCGACGTCGTGCGCGACCTCTATCGCGACATGGTGCTGGTGCGGCGCATCGACACCGAGGGGATCGCCCTGCAGAGGCAGGGGCAGGTGGGCCTGTGGGCCCCGTGTCAGGGTCAGGAAGCGGTGCAGGTCGGCACGGCACGTGCGTTCCGCGCCGACGACTTCGTGTTCCCGAGCTACCGCGAGATCGGGGTCAACTACGTGCGTGGCGCCCGTCCGGCGGACTTCACCCGCGCATGGCGCGGCGAAGCGCACTCGAGCTTCAATCCGTACGACGTGAACACCGCGGTGCCCCAGATCATCATCGGCGCCCAGACCCTCCACGCGGTCGGCTATGCGATGGGGATCCAGCGCGACGGCACCGATCAGGCGTGCGGCACCTACTTCGGCGATGGCGCCTCCAGCCAGGGCGACGTCAACGAGGCGATGGTCTTCGCCTCTTCGTTCGGGGCGCCCGTCGTCTTCGTGTGCTCGAACAACCAGTACGCGATCTCCGAGCCGGTCACGGTCCAGGCCCGCTTCCCGATCGCGGGCCGCGCGCCGGGATTCGGCATCCCGAGCCTTCGGATCGACGGCAACGATGTGCTCGCGTCGCTGGCCGCGATGCGGTGGGCGCTCGACCACGCGCGCAGCGGCAAGGGACCGGCATTCATCGAGGCGGTGACCTATCGAATGGGCCCGCACACGACGTCCGACGACCCGACCCGCTACCGCGACAAGGACGAGGTCGAGCGGTGGCATCGGCGCGACCCGATCGCTCGTGTCGAGGCGTACCTGCGCGGCCTCGGCGGTTTCGACGACGATTTCGCCGCCGAGGTGGCGCGCGACGCCGACGAGCTCGGCGCCGCGGTACGCGCCGCGTGTCTGAGCATGACCTCGGCCGAGCCGCTGAGCATCCTCGACCGGGTCTATGCCGAGCCGCACTCCGGCCTCGATGAGCAGAGGGTGGCTTTCGCGGCCTACCTCGATGGTTTCGAGTCGGCCGCCGAGGGCCAGGGGGTCGGTCGATGACGCAGCTCACGATGGCGAAGGCCATCAACGAAGGACTGCGGCGTGCGATGCGCGACGACGACCGGGTCCTCGTGATGGGCGAGGACATCGGGAAGCTCGGCGGGGTGTTCCGGATCACCGACGGACTGCTCGACGAGTTCGGCGCCATGCGTGTCGTCGACACGCCACTGGCCGAGTCGGGGATCGTCGGCACCGCGGTCGGCCTCGCCTACCGTGGCTACCGGCCGGTCGTGGAGATCCAGTTCGACGGCTTCGTCTATCCCGCGTTCGACCAGATCGTGTGCCAGGTCGCCAAGATGCACTACCGGTCGATGGGCAACGTGCGGATGCCGCTCACGATCCGCATCCCGTGGGCGGGTGGAGTCGGCGCCGCCGAGCACCACTCGGAGTCGCCGGAGGCGTACTTCGTGCACACCGCGGGCCTGCGCGTCATCGCCGTGTCCAATCCCCAGGACGCGCACACCATGCTGCGCCAGGCGATCGCGAGCGACGATCCCGTGGTCTTCTTCGAGCCGAAGCGCCTGTACCACGCCAAGGGCGAGGTCGACCTCGATGCGGACCTGGCGGATGCCGCGCCGATGGGCCTGGCGCGGGTGGCGCGACCGGGCTCCGACGTCACCCTCCTGACGTACGGTGCGCAGGTCGTCACGGCCCTCGATGCCGCCATGGCTGCCGAGGACGAGGGCGTGTCGATCGAGGTCATCGACCTGCGGTCGCTGTCGCCCGTGGACTACAAGACGGTGACCGCCTCGGTCCGCAAGACCGGGCGGGTGGTCGTGACGCACGAGGCGGCGCGCGAGGCCGGCGTGGGGGCGGAGCTCGTGGCGAGCGTCACGGAGCGCTGCTTCAACTACCTCGAGTCCGCGCCGGTGCGCGTGACCGGGCACGACATCCCCTACCCGCCGGCGAAGTTGGAGAAGCACCATCTGCCGGACCTCGACCGGATCCTCGACGCCGTCGATCGCGTTCTGGACCGGCCGAACAGCCTGACCGGGGTGATGGAGCGATGAGGCAGGACTTCCGGCTCCCGGACCTCGGCGAAGGCCTCCCGGAGGCGGAGCTCGTGCAGTGGCTCGTCGCCGAGGGCGACAGCGTCACCCTCAATCAGACGATCGCGGAGGTCGAGACGGCCAAAGCCGTCGTGGAGCTTCCCTCGCCGTTCGCGGGGACCGTCGGTGCGCTGCACGCGTCGGCCGGAGATGTGGTCGAGGTCGGATCGGTGCTGATCTCGTTCGATGTCGCCGGCGCGGAGGCGGGCGGTGAGGCCCCCGGGCCCGAGGAGGAGGCGTCGACGCCCAATCTCGTCGGATACGGGGCCGCACCCCGCACCGCGGCCAGACCACAGCGTCGCGCCCGGGGGAGCCGTCCGGACCACCCGCAGGCGGACACCGCCGTCCTCGAGGCCGCCCCCCACGACGCGATCGTGGAGCAGGAGCCCATCGAGCCCATCGAGCGGCCGCGATCCACCCCGCCCGTGCGCAAGCTCGCCAAGGACCTGGGTGTCGACCTCGCGCTCGTCGAGGCGACGGGCGCGACCGGGATCATCACGCGGGCTGACGTCGAGGCGTACGCCGAGCACGTCGGTCGCGTCTCCGCCGCGCCCCCGCAGCGCACCCCCGCGCCCGCATCCCTCGGCGACGGGCGCACGACGCGCATCCCGATCCGCGGCGTGCGCAAGCACACCGCCGAAGCCATGGTGCGCAGCGCCTTCACCGCACCCCAGGTGACGACATTCCACACCGTGGATGTCACGGCGACGACCGACCTGGTCGCGTCGCTGCGCGCCGACCCGTCGCTCGAGGGCCACCGCATCGGCGTCATGGCGGTCGCGGCGAAGGCGGTGTGTCTCGCTCTGTCGCGGACCCCGAGCCTGAACGCGGCGTGGGACGAGGCGAACGCCGAGATCGTCGAGCACCACTACGTCAACCTCGGAATCGCCGCGGCGACGGATCGTGGACTCGTGGTCCCGAACGTGCGTGACGCCGACGGCATGACGCTCGTGGAGCTCGCGGATGCGATCCGGGAGCTCGCCGGCACCGCGCGTGCCGGTCGCACCACTTCCGCGGACATGGCCGGGGGGACGTTCACCATCACGAACGTCGGCGTCTTCGGCGTCGAGGCGGGGACGCCGATCCTGAATCCGGGTGAGGCAGGCATCCTGGCCCTCGGTGCGGTGCAGAGACGTCCGTGGGAGCACGAGGGCGGGATCGCGCTGAGGGATGTCATGACACTCAGCCTGTCTTTCGACCATCGCCTCGTCGACGGCGCCGAGGGTGCCCGATTCCTGGTGGACGTCGCCGGCATCCTCCGCGAACCCGGCAGGGCGATGCTGATGCGCTGACACGGGAAGCGCGGGTCAGTCTTCCTTCGGGTAGAAGAGGCCGAGGCCATGCTCGTGCAGGATGCGGTAGGCGTCCGCGTACGTCTCCGGCTCGGGCTCGTCGACTTCGCCGTACTTGGCGAGCAGGAGTCCGAGGAGTCCGCGGCCGGGCGGGCTCAGCGGAAGATCGCGCTCATCGCCCTTCTTCAGATCGTTGAGCTCGGCCTCCTCTGGGTTCGGCGGGACGTACGGTGCCTGCACCGTGGGCCAGCGCCGCGGGTCGCGCGGCGTCGTCAGATTGATCGCGTTGTGCAGCGTCGTCGCGCCGTCGTCCCGTTTCGTGAGCGGGGCCAGCCCGTGCTGCCGGCACAGCGTCGCGATGACGGACCCGTGGTGCATCTCGTCGTGGATGATCGTCCCCGCGCGCGTATACGCGGAGACGGCGATCGCGGGGACGCGCACCCCGAGGCGGTCGAATGTGAACCCCATCTCACCGGGCCCTGCGTCCGTCGGCGGCGTGGCGGCGGGAGGCGGTACGTGATCGTAGGTGCCGCCGTGCTCGTCGAACGTGATCAGGAGGAGCGTGTTGAGCGCGTTCGAGCCCTTCGGGGAGGTGCTCGTACGGATCGCGTCGTACACCTGCGCGACGAGCTTCTCCCCGGCCCGGACATCGGACACGGCCGAGTCCATGATGAGAGTGCCGTCGACCTCGGTGCCGCGGTACACGCCCACCGGCGGATGGAAGTCGTTGTGGTTGTAGACGAGACGCGGCTCGATGAAGGCGTAGGCCGGCAGCGTCCCTTCGCGCGCGTCCCGGTAGAACTCGGTCATGTAGACGAAGTGCTCGGTGCGCCAGTACTTCTCGAGGGACGGGGCGTGCAGCACGCCGGTCAGCGAGACGATCTGGAGCTCGTCGAAGTACACCTTCCAGGAGAGCCCCGCCTCCTCCAGGCGGTCGAAGATCGTCGGTACCGCCGGCGCCTCCAGCCATTTGCCCGGGCCCGGGTCGACGCCGTTCGTGACGAAGCCGTGCGAGGTCGACGCGTGGAAGAAGGAGCGATTGCAATACGTCTGCGACGGAACCGCGCAGTGCCAGTCGTCGTACACCGCGAACTCCCGCGCGAGTGTCGAGAGCACCGGCAGCTGCTCCGGGGAGAATCCCCCCATGATGTGGTCGGTCTGCGCCGGCCGGGGGATGCGGCCGCCCGTCTTCCGCCGGAAGTCGTTGTGGTAGTCGAGCACGAATCCCGACATCGTCGCGGGGGTTCCAGCCGGCGGCGCGTTGTACGGGGGTCGCACGTTGCGCGGGAACCGGAGAGCGTTGTCGGGCGGATCCACGCGCCCGAAGAGCTGCGTGTTCACGTACGGATACTCTTCGCCCGGATCCGGATCCGGACTGCGCATGATCAGGTCCGTCGGTCCGGTGTACACGTGCGCGGGGACGGTCCGGCCGTCCGGAGCCTTGTTCGTGTACGAGCCGAAGGCGAGGCCGTCGAACGTCTCGCCGTCGGGGATGTCATCCGGGGTGTAGAGCCAGCCGAGGATGTTGTCCATCGAGCGGTTCTCGCCCATGAGCACGACGACGTGGTCGAATCCGGGCCGCTTCCGCGGTGTGAGCGGCCCGAAGTCGTGGGTGCCGTCCTGGTACCCCGCGGCGCGCCCCGCCAACGCTCCGGCGGTTCCCGCGATCGCTCCGCCGGCCAGCAGACCCGCCGCCGCGAATCCGCCCGTCCTGAGGAAGTCGCGGCGCGAGCCTCCGCGGGCCGGATCCGGGGTCGCCGGGTCGTCAGGGGGCGATGCGTCGTGCGGTTCGGTCACGTCGGCTCCTTCCGCCTCCAGCGTAGGAGAGGCGCGTCGGTCAGGCCGACAACGCCGCCGCGGCCATCTCCTGCAGGATGGCGCGCACGGCAGGCTCGCCCGGAGCGCCCCGCACGCCGCGCACGCTGTGCGGAGTGGAGTTGATCAATCCGAACACGGCGTGGGCCCGTACGCGGAGCTCCTGCTCGCTGCGCCCGGGGTGCAAGCGGCGCAGCACGGCGATCCACACCTCGACGTACTCGCGCTGCAGCCGCCGTACCCGATGCCGGTCGTCCTCGCTCAGGCTGGCGAGATCGCGGTCCTGCACCCGGATGACGTCAGCGTCGGTGAGGGCGAAATCGACGTGGAAGCGGATGAGCGCGGTGAGCTGCTCGGGCGCGCCGGGCACGGTCTTCACGACGCGTTCACCCCCCGCCCGCAGACGCTCGCTCACCCTGACGAGGATGGCTCCGAGCAGCGCCTGCTTGTTCGCGAAGTGACGGTAGACCGCCGGTCCGCTCACCCCGACGGCGGCACCCACGTCCTCGAGGCTCGCGCCGCTGAACCCGCGCTCGGCGAACAGGCGCGACGCCTCCTGCAGCAGTGCGGCCTGTCGATCGGCCTTGGCGCGCTCCCGGTCGGTGAGACCACTTGCCATCTCAGTTAATCCTCGCTAACCTTGACATCCAGTTAGTGAACACTAACCAACGTAGTGACGCGCGGACAACGGGCGTTGCAGGATCGTGACGTCGACGGGGATGGCATGGGCATTCTGGGCGCGGACTCCGTCGCAGCACGGGGCGAGACCTTCGAGCGCAACGCCGTCGCGCAGGCGGGACTCGCCGAGGACCTGCGCCGCCGCCTCGCCCAGGCGGCGCTCGGCGGCCCGTCCGCGTCGCGGGAACGCCACGCGGCGCGAGGGAAGCTGTTGCCCCGGGACCGCGTGCGGCGGCTCCTCGACGAGGGGAGCCCCTTCATCGAGCTGGCGCCGCTCGCCGCCGAGGGTCTCTACGGGGGCGACGCGCCGGCCGCGGGAGTGATCGCCGGGATCGGTCTCGTCCACGGCCGCCACGTGATGGTCGTCTGCAACGACGCGACCGTCAAGGGTGGCACGTATTACCCCATGACGGTCAAGAAGCACCTGCGCGCGCAGGAGGTGGCACTCGAGAACCGCCTGCCCTGCATCTACCTCGTCGACTCCGGTGGGGCCTTCCTCCCTCTGCAGGACGAGGTGTTCCCCGATCGCGATCACTTCGGCCGCATCTTCTTCAACCAGGCTCGGATGTCGGCAGCCGGCGTCCCGCAGATCGCCGCCGTGCTCGGATCCTGCACCGCCGGGGGCGCCTACGTCCCGGCGATGAGCGACGAGACGGTCATCGTGAAAGGGCAGGGGACGATCTTCCTCGGCGGTCCGCCACTGGTGAAGGCGGCCATCGGCGAGGTCGTGACGGCAGAGGAGCTCGGCGGCGGCGAGCTCCACGCACGGCGGTCCGGCGTCGTCGACCATCTCGCGGAGGACGACGAGCACGCCCTCGAGATCGTGCGCGACATCGTGGCGACCCTGCCGCCCCCCGCGGAGCCGGCCTGGGAGGTGCTCCCGCCGACGCCGCCCCGCGCGGATCCGGGAGAGCTCTACGGCGTCGTCCCTGTCGACGTGAATCAGCCGTACGACGTCAGAGAGGTGATCGCGCGGCTGGTGGACGGCAGCGAGTTCCACGAGTTCAAGAGGGAGTACGGCGCGACGCTCGTCACCGGGCACGCCCGCATCCACGGCCATCCGATCGGGATCGTGGCCAACAACGGCGTGCTCTTCTCGGAGTCGGCGCAGAAGGGCGCGCACTTCATCGAGCTGTGCGATCAACGCGGCATCCCTCTCCTCTTCCTGCAGAACATCTCCGGGTTCATGGTCGGACGGGACGCCGAGGCCGGCGGCATCGCGAAGGACGGCGCCAAGATGGTCACGGCCGTCGCCACGACGCGGGTTCCGAAGCTCACCGTCGTGGTCGGCGGCTCGTTCGGCGCCGGCAACTACTCCATGTGCGGCCGCGCCTACTCGCCGCGATTCCTCTGGACCTGGCCCGCCAGTCGGATCTCCGTGATGGGCGGAGCGCAGGCGGCCGCCGTGCTCTCGACCGTCAAGGGCGACCAACTGGCGGCGCGCGGCGAGGACTGGTCCGCCGAGGAGAGGGCGGAGTTCGAGGCGCCGATCCGCGCCCGCTACGACGAACAGGGGAGTCCCTATTACGCGACGGCCCGGCTCTGGGACGACGGCGTCATCGATCCGGCGGACACGCGCGACCTCCTCGGGCTGGCCCTCGACGTCGTCTCCCGGACTCCGCTCCCCGAGCCGCGCTTCGGCCTCTTCCGGATGTGAGCGCATGACACTCTTCGACACCGTGCTCGTCGCCAACCGTGGTGAGATCGCGCGCCGCGTCATCCGGACGCTGCGAGCGCTCGGAATCCGTTCTGTCGCGATCTACAGCGACGCCGATGCCGACGCGCCGCACGTGCGCGAGGCGGATGCCGCGGTGCGGGTCGGCCCCGCTGCCGCATCCGCGTCCTACCTCGACATCGACGCCGTCATCGCGGCGGCGGTGCGCGGCGGCGCGGGAGCGATCCATCCCGGGTACGGATTCCTCTCGGAGAACGCCGCATTCGCGCGCGCATGCGCGGACGCCGGGATCGTGTTCGTCGGACCGGGCGAACGGGCGCTCGAGGTCATGGCCGACAAGATCCGCGCGCGCGACCACGTCGCCGCGCACGGGGTGCCCATCGTGCCCGGGTTCAGCGCGGCCGGCATGGACGACGATCAGATCGTCGCCGCGGCCGAGCGCGCCGGGTTCCCGCTTCTCATCAAGCCCTCCGCGGGCGGAGGAGGCAAGGGCATGCAGGTCGTGCGCGGCGCCGCGGAGCTCCCGGAGGCGCTCGCCACCGCTCGCCGGGTCGCGACCGCCGCGTTCGGCGACGACACCCTGCTGCTCGAACGGCTGATCGAGCGCCCCCGCCATATCGAGGTCCAGATCCTGGCCGACGCGCACGGACGGGTCATCCATCTCGGCGAGCGGGAGTGCACCCTGCAGAGGCGTCATCAGAAGGTGATGGAGGAGGCGCCGTCCGTGGTCGTCGACGCCGCGATCCGCGAGCGGATCGGGACGGCGGCCTGCGCCGCGGCGGCATCGGTCGACTATCGCGGGGCCGGGACCGTCGAGTTCCTCGTCGCGGCGGACCGCCCGGACGAGTTCTTCTTCATCGAGATGAACACGCGTCTCCAGGTCGAGCACCCGGTGACCGAGCTCGTCACGGGCGTCGACCTTGTGGAGCAGCAGCTGCGAGTCGCGGCGGGCGAACGACTCGCACTGACGCAGGGCGACATCGTTCTGCGCGGCCATGCCGTCGAGGCACGCGTGTACGCCGAGAGCCCCGAGCGCGGGTTCCTCCCCGCGACCGGTGAGGTCCTCCGGTGGCGGCCCGCGCGACCCACGCTCTCCGACGAGACGGGACGGACGGCGGTCCGCACCGACGCCGCTGTGGAGGCCGGGAGCGTGGTCGGGTCCGCGTACGACCCCATGATCGCGAAGGTCATCGCCTGGGGAGAAGACCGCACGACCGCGCTCGAGCGGCTCGACGTCGCACTCGCCGACACCGTGCTCCTGGGCGTGGAGTGCAACATCGCATTCCTGCGCGTCCTCGTCTCCGACCCCGACGTGCGCGCCGGGCGTCTGGACACCGGGCTCATCGACCGCCTGCCCCCCTTCGTCCCGCCGCCGCCCTCCGCGCCGGCCCTGATCGCGGCGGCGAACGCCGTCCCGCGGTCCCGCGAGCGGGTGGCTCATGCGTCCGAACTCTGGCGTTCCGGCTCCGGGTGGCGACTGGGCGGTCCTGACGCCGTTCCGCAGCAGGCGTTCCGCACGCCCACCGGCGTTCTCGTCACAGGCACGGCCACGGCGTCGGCCGGCGAAGCCGAGGTCGCCGTCGCGCGGGACGGAGCGATCTGGGTGCACGCCGACGGCGTCGCGACGCCGCTCGAGCCACTCAGCCGCCGGGAGGCAGCGGACGCGCGCCTGGCCGAGCGGGACCGGACGGTGGGAGCCAGCGACCCGGAGCTGCGATCCCCGATGCCGGGCGCCGTCGTCGCCGTCCACACGGTCGATGGCGCGCTCGTGGCGGCGGGAGACCGCATCGCCACGATCGAGGCCATGAAGATGGAGCATCCCGTCATCGCGCCGCACGAAGGATTCGTCGAACTGCTCGTCGCGACCGGCGATCAGGTCTCCCGCGGCACGCTTCTCGCGCGCGTCGTCCCTCGCGCCACGAGCGCTCCCGCTGCCCCCGACCGCCCCTGACCCCGAGGTGCCGCATGCCCGCATACGAATACGACCTGAATGACGACGAGCGCGAGCTCGCGCGCCTGATGCGCGACTTCGCGGACGAGGTCGTGGCGCCGCGATCCTACGCGGCGGACACCGCGCACGAGCTGCCTCTCGACGTCGTGGCGCAGATGGGCGAGATGGGTCTGTTCGGGTTGCCTTTCCCCGAGGAGTACGGGGGACAGGGCGGCGACTACTTCGCTCTGGGTCTCGCGATCGAGGCCATCGGGCGGGTCGATCAATCCCTCGCGATCACGCTCGAGGCGGGGGTGAGCCTCGGCGCCATGCCGGTGTTCCGGTTCGGCACGCCGGCGCAGAGGGAGGAACTGCTCCCCGATCTGCTCTCCGGCGCCGCGCTCGCGGGGTTCGGACTCACGGAGCCGGAGGCGGGGTCGGATGCGGGCGCGACCCGCACGACGGCGCGCCTCGACGGCGACGAATGGGTGATCGACGGCTCGAAGCAGTTCATCACCAATTCCGGCACCGCCATCACCCGCTTCGTGACCGTGACCGCCGTGACCGGCGAGCGGGACGGAGCGAAGGAGATCTCCACGATCATCGTGCCGAACGGCACGCCCGGGTTCACGGTCGGACCGGCGTACGACAAGGTCGGCTGGCACGCGTCCGACACGCATCCGCTCACCTTCGCCGGGGCGCGCGTTCCCGCGGGCAACCTCCTCGGCGAACGCGGTCGGGGCTTCGCGAACTTCCTGCACATCCTCGACGAGGGGCGCATCGCCATCGCGGCGCTCGCGACAGGGGCGGCGGAGGGGTGCTTGGAGGCGGCGATCGACTACGCCGGATCCCGCACGGTCTTCGGTGAGGCGCTCGCGCGCCGGCAGGGCATCCAGTTCATGATCGCCCGCATGCGGGCTCGCGTGCACACCGCGCGCCTCGCCTGGCACCACGCCGCGCGGCTGCGCGACGCCGGCCGGCCCTTCAAAGAGGAGGCCGCCATCGCGAAGCTCACCTCGAGCGATGCGGCGATGGACAACGCGCGGGATGCGACGCAGATCTTCGGAGGCAACGGCTTCATGAACGAATACCCCGTCGCGCGCCATTACCGTGACTCCAAGATCCTCGAGATCGGCGAGGGCACGAGCGAGGTACAGCTGCTGGTCATCGCACGGTCGCTCGGGCTAGCGTGACATCGTGACCGAGTCGCTCAGCGAGCACGTGCAGCGCGGGCTCTACTTCGAGGAGTGCGAGGTCGGGGCGCGCTATCTGCACCGGCCCGGACGTACCGCGACCGAGGCCGACAACGTCCTCTTCTCCTCACTGACCATGAACACGCAGGCGCTCCATCTGGACGCGGCCTTCGCGGCGACGCAGCCGTTCGGTCAGCGCCTGATGAACTCGATGTGGACCCTCGCCACGATGGTCGGCGCGTCGGTGTCGCAGATCACCCAGGGCACCCTCGTGGCGCAGCTCGGCCTCAGCGACATCGCGTTCCCGCATCCGCTGTTCGCCGGCGACACGCTCTACGTCGAGACGGAGATCCTGGCCACGCGACCGTCTGGTTCGCGCGCCGGCCAGGGGATCGTGACGATGCGCCACACCGGACGCAACCAGCACGGGGAGGTCGTCGCCACAGCGACCCGCGTCGCGCTGATGTGGTGCCGCGACGCCGTCGAACGGGCTGCCGACGCGGCGGAGGACGGCGGACGATGACCGACCTCGCGATGGGACCCGCGCTCCTGTTCTGCCCTGCCGACCGACCGGGCCGCTTCGCCAAGGCGGCCGCGCGCGCGGACGCGGTGATCCTGGATCTCGAGGACGCCGTGGCGCCCTCCGCGAAGACGGCGGCGCGCGGTGCGCTGATCGAGTCCGATCTCGACCCCGACCGCGTGATCGTCCGGGTGAACGCCCTCGACGGTCCAGACATCGTGTCGGACCTGTCGAGCCTGTCGCAGACGGACTACCGCACGATCATGGTGGCCAAGGCGGAGTCGCCCAAGCGGATCGGACGTCTGGACCCGCGCTTGCGCGTGATCGCGCTGTGCGAGACGGCCAAGGGCGTCGCCGCGGCCGAACGCCTGGCCGCGCTCGACAATGTCGCGGGTCTCATGTGGGGCGCCGAGGACCTCGTCGCGTCCCTCGGCGGCACGTCGAGCCGTCGGCCCAGCGGACGGTATCGGGACGTCGCGCGCTACGCGCGCTCCCGTGTCCTCGTCGCCGCGGGCGCGCAGGGCAAGGCCGCCGTCGACGCCGTGCACCTGGACATCGCGGACCTCAGAGGCCTCGCCCGCGAGGCCGCCGACGCCGCGGCGTCCGGCTTCCACGCCACGGCGTGCATCCACCCGGGTCAGGTGCCGGTCATCCGGGAGGCGTACCGGCCGGATGCCGAGGACGTGGCCTGGGCCCGAGCCGTGCTCGACGCCGCCGCCGGGGAGCGCGGCGTGTTCGCGTTCCGCGGACGGATGGTCGACGAGCCCGTCCTGCGGCACGCGCGGACGGTGCTCTCGCGCGCGTGAGCCGCCTCGGACGTCAGGCGGGGATGCCGAGGCTGGAGAGCACCCGCATGCGTTCGCGTTCGACGAGCAGCGTGTAGGACGCCCCGTTCGGCATGCGCGTCTCCGGCAGGGGGAGATCGCCACGGGTCGCGTGGCGCACGAGCTCCCGGATGAGGCCGCCGTGCGTGACCACGACGACGGAGGCCGCGACGGGCGCAGTCCGCCGCCGCGCGTCGCGGGCCACGGTGCGCAGCGCGCGCACGGCGCGACGACGCACATGCGGCCAGGGCTCGGAGCCCGGGATGTCGGCGGTCGTGGGCGGCGCCCCCCAGCGCGCCGCATACTCGGCGGCGTCGACGCCCTCCGCCTCTCCGTAGGCTCGTTCGCGCAGCTGCGGGTAGTACGCCGACACGACCGTTCCGAGCTCGCCCGCGATGATCTCCGCCGTCTCCACGGCACGGCTGAGATCGCTCGAGACGACGACGCGGGGGAGTTCCGGATCCAGTGCATCGAGGAGCGCCAGCCCGGTCGCCCTCGCCTGCTGCCGTCCGACATCGTTGAGCGGGATGTCGGTGGTGCCCTGGATACGGCGGTCGCGATTCCAGTCGGTCTCGCCGTGTCGCACGAGGGTGAGGATCGTCACCCCTCGACCCTAGACGGCGGCGGCCTCGAGCTGCGCGGCGATGGCGGGCAGGACCTCGCTGGTGCCGGCGTCGACCTTCACCGTGGCGTGCGGATCGGACCGGGTCGCGCCGCGGTTCACGATCACGACGGGCAGACGCCTCCGGCGCGCGCGTTCGATGAGCCGGACGCCCGAGTTCACCACGAGGGAGGACCCGGCCACGAGGAGGGCCTCGCTCGTCCGGAGCAGCTGCTCCGCTTCACGGAAGCGCTCTGCCGGGATGAACTCCCCGAAGAAGACGACATCAGGCTTCAGCATCCCGCCGCACACCGTGCAGTCCGGCACGCGGAAGCCGTCCACGCTCTCGGGACGCACATCGCCATCCGGGCCGAGGATCACGTCGTCGTCGACGCCGAGCCACGGGTTGTCCGCCTCGACCCGCGCCGCGAGGTCCCGGCGGTCGAAGACCTGGCCGCAGTGCGTGCAGAAGACCCGGCGCATCGTGCCATGGAGCTCGACCACGCGTCGGCTGCCGGCCCGGAGGTGCAGCCCGTCCACGTTCTGCGTCACGACGCCGGCCGCGAGTCCCGTGCGCTCCATGTCCGCGATCGCAGCGTGGCCGGCGTTCGGCTCCGCCGCCGAGAACGCCCGCCAGCCGAGGTGACTGCCGACCCAGTAACGCCGCCGCGCGGCATCGCTCTCGAGGAACTGCTGCACCGTCATCGGCGTGCGCACGGGGGCGCCCTTGCCGCGATAGTCCGGGATGCCGGAGTCGGTGGAGAGCCCCGCGCCGGTCAGGACGGCGATGCGCCGGCCCGCGAGGACGGAGGCGGCCTCTCGGACGAGCGCGTCCGTAGCGCTGTCCCGCGCGGTGACCACGGTCATCCGATCACCCCCTTCTGTCCGAGCGTACGCCCGCCGGTTTTCCGGCATGTTACAAGGCGGGCCATCCTTGAGGGATGGACCTCATCCCCATCGACGACCCCGCCGACCCCCGGCTCGCGGACTACCGGGATCTGACCGACGTCGCGCTGCGCCGCGCGCTGGAGCCCGCGGGAGGCCTCTACATCGCCGAGTCGGCGAAGGTCATCGGGCGGGCGCTCGCCGCCGGGCACCGGCCGCGATCGCTCATGGTGCAGGAGAAGTGGACCGCGGACGCCGCTGCACTGCTCGCCGCGCATCCCGGCGTGCCGGTGTACGTCGTGAGCGCGACGGTCGCGGAGTCGACGGCCGGATACGCCGTCCATCGGGGCGCGCTGGCCGCGATGCATCGCCCGGAGCTGCCGTCGCTCGAGGAGACGGTGGCGGACGCGCGCCGCGTCGTCATCCTGGAGGACATCGTCGACCACACCAACGTCGGCGCGATGTTCCGCGGCGCGGCGGGGCTCGGTGCCGACGCGGTGCTGATCGGCCCGCGCTGCGCGGATCCGCTCTACCGCCGGAGCGTCCGGGTGAGCATGGGCACGGTGTTCCAGGTCCCGTGGACCCGCCTGCCGGACTGGCCCGCCGCGGGGGAACTCCTGCATGCCGCCGGACTCCATCTCGCCGCGCTCGCGCTGACGCCCGACGCCGTGCCCCTCGACGCGTTCGCGTCCGACCCGCCCCGGCGCCTCGCGCTGATGCTGGGCGCAGAGGGGGACGGACTCAGTCGCCGCGCGCTCGAGGCCGCCGACACGATCGTGACGATCCCGATGTCAGGGGGAGTGGACTCCCTCAACGTCGCTGCCGCGAGCGCCGTCGCCCTCTGGGCGCTGCGGCCCCGCGGTCGGGCGCGTCGCGGCTAGACCTGCTCGCCGCGCGGGGCGGCGGCATCCCGACCGGGGGCCAGCGTGGTCACCGGCAGCGGCTGAGGGCGCTTGGCGGTGACGTTGTCCCCGGACGACTGGTGCCGCAGGCGCCGCAGCACCCACGGGACGAAATACTCCCGCGCCCAGACCAGGTCGACCGCACGGGCCTCGCGCCACGTGCGTGTCGGGAAGGGGTCGGGCTGCATCGGCTCGAGGTCGTTGGTGACGTTGAGGGCGCGCAGCAACATCCTCGCGACCTCGTGATGGCCGAGCGTGTTGTAGTGCAGGCGGTCGTCGTCGAAGAAGCGCGGGTCCTGCACCTCCTTGAGCGCCCACTGATCGGCCACGATGCAGTCGTACCTCTCTGCGATGGCCCGGACGTTCTCGTTGTAGATCGCCACTTTTCCACGGATGCCCCGGAAGACGGGCGTGAAGTTCGTGTCGATGCCCGTGAAGACGACGACGGTGGCACCTCCGTCGGTCAGCCGGGCGACCGCGTCTTCGAAGAGCTCGGCGATCTTGTCCGGGTCGGTGCCGGGCCGGATGACGTCGTTGCCTCCCGCGGAGAACGTGATCAGGTCCGGCTTGAGTGCGAGGGCCGGCTCCACCTGCTCTGCCACGATCTGGCGGATGAGTCTGCCGCGCACGGCGAGATTCGCATAGGCGAAGTCGTCGACCTGGCTGGACAGCACCTCCGCCACCCGGTCGGCCCATCCCCGATGGCCACCGGGCGCCGACGGCTCCGGATCGCCGATCCCCTCGGTGAACGAGTCCCCGATCGCGACGTAGCGCCGCCACGGATGCGGTCCGGCGTTGGGGATGTACGGGCTTCGACGATCGTCGCTGTCTGTCATGAGGGCCCTCCTCCGTGCCTGCCGAACTCAGACTAGACCGCCCGGAACGGGGGAGGAGTCGCCTATCGTGGAGACTCGCTGTCCGCGTGCGGGAGGAGGTGCCGGGTGGAGCAGGACGCGACCGTCGCCGGCACCGGAGTCCCCGAACTGGCCGACGACCCCGCGCGGTCGGGTGGGCATCTCGGGAGCTTCGCGGCGGAGCACCTGTCGCCGTCGTACCCCCAGCGCGCGCCGTGGGGCACCGCGCAACGACTGCGTGCGTGGCAGGCCGAGGCGCTCGACCTCTACTTCGGCCTCGATGGGCCGGACGGCGTCGGCGGCGGGCCTCGGGACTTCCTCGCGGCGGCGACGCCCGGCGCGGGGAAGACGACCTTCGCGCTCCGCCTCGCGAGCGAGCTGCTGCGCCGTGGCATCGTCGACCGGATCGTTGTCGTCGCGCCCACCGAGCACCTGAAGACCCAGTGGGCGGATGCCGCAGCCCGCGTCTCCATCCGACTCGATCCGTCGTTCAGCAACCGTCACGCGGCGCCCTCCCGCCAGTATCACGGCGTCGCGGTCACGTACGCGCAGGTGGCGGTGAAGTCGTCGGTGCATCAGCGGCTGGTGCTCGACAGGCGCACGCTCGTGATCCTCGACGAGGTGCACCACGGCGGCGACGCCCTGAGCTGGGGCGACGCGCTGCGCGACGCGTACGCGCGGGCTACGCGCCGCCTCCTGCTCAGCGGGACACCGTTCCGGAGCGATACCGCCCCCATCCCGTTCGTCGAATACCACCCCGATCCGCACGGCATCCGCGTCTCGCGCACGGACTACAGCTACGGCTACCGGCGGGCGCTCGAGGACGGCGTCGTGCGTCCGGTCATGTTCCTCGTCTACGCCGGCCGCATGCGGTGGCGCACCAAGGCCGGCGACGAGATGGAGGCGCAGCTCGGCCAGGACAACACGAAGGACGTCACGGCGCAGGCATGGCGGACGGCCCTCGATCCCGACGGCGAGTGGATCCCCGCCGTCCTCCGCTCGGCGGATCGGCGGCTGACCGAGGTCCGGGAGCAGGTCCCCGACGCGGGCGGCCTCGTGATAGCCACGGACCAGACGGCCGCCCGCGCATATGCGGCCATCCTCGAGGGCGTCACCGGCGAGGCGCCGACGGTGGTCCTCTCGGACGAGGCCGAGGCATCGAGCCGCATCGAGTCGTTCGCGCAGGGGTCTAGCCGATGGATGGTGGCCGTGCGGATGGTTTCCGAGGGGGTGGACGTGCCCCGCCTGTCGGTGGGCGTCTACGCCACGTCCGCCTCCACGCCGCTCTTCTTCGCGCAGGCTATCGGCCGGTTCGTGCGTGCGCGGCGGCGTGGTGAGACGGCCAGTGTGTTCCTCCCCAACGTCCCGCAGCTGCTCGCGCTGGCCAACGAGCTCGAGCGTCAGCGCGACCACGCGCTCGATCGTGACGGCGACGGCGACGAGTGGAACGCCGAAGAGGACCTGATGGATGCGGCGGAGCGCGAGGAGTCCGCGTCGGATGCGCTCACCGAGGAGTTCTCGTATCAGGCGCTCGGGTCCCTGGCCCACTTCGACCGCGTGCTCTACGACGGTCGCGAGTTCGGCCAGCTCGCCGTCCCCGGCACGCCGGAGGAGGAGGAGTTCCTCGGTCTCCCCGGCCTCCTCGAACCCGAGCACGTGCACGACCTCCTCATGCAGCGGCAGGCCCGGCAGACGCGCCACCGGCACGCACGGGAGGCGAGTCAGGAGCCCACCGAGACCCCGGATGCGCCGCCGCAGGCGCTCCATCGGACGCTGCGCGAGCAGCGTCAGCTGCTCAACAGTCTCGTCGGCCTCTACGCGCGGCAGAGCGGCGAGCCCCACGCCATGGTCCACGCCGAGCTGCGTCGGCTGTGCGGCGGCCCGGCGGTACCTCAGGCGACCGTGGCGCAGCTCCAAGCGCGCATCGACCTGCTGCGCCGCCGCGTGCACTCGTGAGCGACGCCCGGTTCTTCGGTTCGGAAACCCGAAATGCTGGCAATCGAGGAGAATCCGCGGAGGCCCTCCCGGGCGCCGGGTAATCTCGACGGGTCCCCGACCCCCTGGAGAAGTCCGCCGTGCCTGGAACCGCTGCCGTGCAGCCGACGCCCCGCGAGCGGCGACGCTGGTCGCGCTATCTCGTGAACGAGCGGGCCGAGGCGCGCGTCTATCGTGAGCTGGCCGGTCGGCGCACCGGCGAGGAGCGCGACATCCTCCTCGCCCTGGCGGACGCCGAGGGTCGGCACGAGGCGCACTGGCTGGAGCTGCTCGGAGGTGAGCCGGAGGCGCTGCCCAGAGCGTCGACCGGCACGAGGCTGCTCGGATGGATGGCGAAGCACTTCGGCTCGATCTTCGTCCTCGCGCTCGCGCAGAACGCGGAGGGCCGCTCGCCGTACGACGACGATCCGCATGCCACGGCAGCGATGGCGGCGGATGAGAAGGTCCATCAGGAGGTCGTTCGGGGTCTCGCCGCGCGCGGCCGGCGTCGGCTCTCGGGCACCTTCCGCGCTGCCGTGTTCGGTGCCAACGACGGTCTGGTGTCCAACCTGGCTCTCGTGATGGGCATCGGTGCGACCGGAGTCGCGCCCAAGTTCGTCCTGTTCAGCGGGATCGCGGGTCTCCTCGCGGGCGCGCTCTCGATGGGAGCCGGGGAGTTCGTCTCCGTCCGCTCGCAGCGGGAGCTGCTCGAGGCCACGGAGCCCGGCGAGTTCGCGGACGGTGTCCTGCCCGATCTCGACCTCGACGCGAACGAGCTCGCGCTCGTCTTCCGGTCCCGTGGCATGGGCGAACAGGATGCGCTCGATCGCGCGCGGCGAGCCCTCGAACGCGAGCGCGGGACCGTCGCGCATCCGCGCACCGGCCCCATCGGCGTCCCTGCGGGGCACGATGTGGTCGGAAGCGCGTGGGGGGCGGCGCTCTCCAGCTTCCTCTTCTTCGCCTCCGGCGCCATCATCCCGGTGCTCCCGTGGATCTTCGGACTCTCCGGGTTCGCCGCGGTCGCCGTCGCCCTGCTTCTGGTCGGCATCGCATTGATGTCCACCGGAGCGATGGTGGGCCTTCTGTCCGGCGGGCCTCCACTGCGGCGCGCACTCCGGCAGCTCCTCATCGGATTCGGGGCCGCGGCCATCACGTACGGCCTCGGCTTGCTGTTCGACGTGTCCCTGGGCTGATCGACGGTCGCATAGCGCACGGAGCGTGCTGACGCCAGACCCACGATGTGGGGGATTACGTCCCCTCAGCGGGCCGGTCGTCCCCAGAAATGGGGGTTTTCTCCACAGGTTCGTGGATTCCCCGCGCACACCGTCGCGCGCGCGCCATGATCGGGTGAAACGCATGCATGAATGCGTGGTCATTAGACGTGTGGTGCACATCTACAGGTTCGAAAGGAGAGTGGATCCATGAAGAGACTCGGCTTGCTGGTGGGGGCGCTGATCGTCGTCGCCGGCGTTGCATCCGGGACCGGAGCACAGGCTGCGACGGGTGACGACGGGACAGGCGGTTCCACCGCGCAGCAGCGCCAGGCGCAGGCGGTGGCGGCTTGGGAGGGCACGGCGGGGAACATGACCCGTGACACGCGCTCCGCGTCGAAGTCGTCGGCTGCGGCGGTTGCCGCCGCCTCGAGCGGCGGCACGCACACGATGAGGCTCTACCGAGGTTCGTGGCTCATGTGGGCGCAGGAGTCCGTGCAGTACGGCTACTCCGGCGACGGCCGCACGGTGAACTGGAGCTCGGCGTGGCAGGACTCCGGCTGGGTGTTCCCCAACAGCGTCAAGGAGGGCGGCACGCAGCGCTTCTACAAGTCGTCCACACTCCACTCGTGGCGAGGCAAGTACACCGTCGGTGCCGGTGTGCCCACGCCGTGGGGCAACGCGAACGTCTACAGCGCGTCGTCCACCGCACGATCCGATATCAAGAACATCGGCTCGATCCAGTGGTGGCAGAACTGACCGCATCGCTGCGCGCCACCGGACTGCGAAAGTCCTTCGGCTCCCGGGTCGTGCTCGATCTCGACTTCGAGCTCGGCCCGGGACAGTTCGCCCTCCTGCTGGGGGAGAACGGCGTCGGGAAGTCCACGTTCCTCCGGTGCCTGCTCGGACTGGAGAATCACCCCGGGGCCGTGCGAGTGGACGGAAGGCCCTCGCGGGGCGCGATCGTCGGCGTGCTCGACCAGCCGGTGATGTATCCGTCGTGGACGGGCGCGCAGAACATGCGGTATCTCCTCAACGACCGGACGGCACCGCGTTCTGCGGTTGCCCTCCGCCTCGCGGGCACGGGTCTTCTGCGCATGCGGGTCGGCGCGATGTCCACCGGGCAGAAGAAGATGCTCCTCCTCGCGACCGCGCTGGCCGGGACCGCGTCGATCGTTCTCCTGGACGAGTTCGCCAACGGGCTCGACCGGGAGGCGCGTTCGCGCTTCCGCCGGGAGGTGAAGGCGGACCTGGCTCGTGGTCGGAGCTTCATTGCGACCGGGCACGACCTCTCCGTCTTCGAGGACCTGCCGAGCCGGGTGGTCGTCATGCGGTCGGGCCGATTGGACGACGTCACCGCGGAGTACGAGCGACACCATGACATCGAGGGAATCTATGAGACGCACGTGGTCAGAACTCGTCCGTGAGACGCGCTGGCTCACCAGCAGCCGCGCCGCTCTCCTCCTGGCGACCGCGGCTGTCGCCGCCGCGGTCTGGGGTGCCGTCTCCGGGGCGACGTCGGTGCTGAGCGCCGTCGCCACGTTCCACGGCACGCTCGATCGCTATCGGTCGCACGGCGAGGACATCGCGGGAGCACTGTCGGCGCCGTCGGTGGTGACGGGTGATGCGGCACAGCAGATCATCTCCAACCCCCTCCGTTACGACCTGGATCAGGCGGCACTCGCCTACACGCAAGTGCTGCCCACCGGGGCTGCGAGCAGCACGCTCAGCCTGTGCGCGCTTCTGTTCTTCCCGCTGATCGGCTTCGCCTTCGGCGTCTTCGTGTCGACGCACGACGTGACCTCCGGATCGATCGTGTTCCGCTGGCCGCGGGCGGGGCTCATCCCGTTCGCCGCGAGCAAGCCGTTGCTGATCGTCCTCGTCATGTGCGCTCTGGCAGCGGTGACCGGAGCGACCGCGGTACCGCTGTCCCTGCTGGCCCAGCTGTCCGTCGACCGGGCGGCGGCCGACGTCACCGCGTTCGTCGGCGCCGCCCCTTCCCTGCAGCGCACCGCGACGATCGGGACACTCGCGGTCCTGACCGGATCCGTCTCCGGCGCGTTGGGGCTGTTCGTCGGAAGCGTGACACGCAACCGCACCTTCACGATCGCGGCGTTCGGGCTCGCGTATTTCCTGGTCCCCCTGATCGGACGGATCGATCCGCGGAACCTCGTCACGAGCGCGGGAGCGAAGGCGTTCTACTTCGTGGGTCAATTCCAGCCGCAGGGCATCGGGACCACCCGTCCATGGGTCGCGGTGGTCGTCCTCATCGCCGGCGGGGTGTGCCTCGTGGGCCTGTCGCTCATCCCGTGGCGGGTGCGGGCTCGTACGGCCCGGCACTCCTGACGGGAGCCGCCCGCGAGCGGGCCGCTCGGTAAATGACGAAGGCCCCCGGATCCGGGGGCCTTCCTCATTCGCTCCACGAGCACTGTGCGCGAGGGGGGACTTGAACCCCCACGCCCTTTCGGGCACTAGCACCTCAAGCTAGCGCGTCTACCTATTCCGCCACCCGCGCAGGTGGTTCCGGTTTCGCAACCGAGGATCGACATTACCATGTTCCGCACACCCGCGAGAATCCCGCCACGGCCGCCGTAACGGCCCGCCGTGATGCGGGGACCACGGACCGCCGGCCGCCCGGACCCCCGGTAGCCTGGAGCGCATGCCCAGCCCCGAGGTGCCCGCCGCGCTGTCCGACGTCGTCCGTGTGGCGAGGGATCTCATCCGCATCGATACCAGCAACTTCGGAGGCGGCCGCTCGAAGGGCGAGCGTGAAGCCGCGGAATACGTCGGTGCGTATCTCGAGGGGCTCGGCCTCCGGCCGGAGTACTTCGAGCCGATCGACCGCCGCACGAACGTGCACGTGCGGATCCCCGGTCGCGATGCCGCGAAGCCGGCCCTGATTCTCCACGGACATCTCGACGTCGTGCCCGCGATCGCGGACGATTGGAGCGTCGACCCCTTCGGAGGCGAGATCCGGGACGGGATGCTGTGGGGCCGCGGTGCGGTGGACATGAAGGACATGGACGCAATGATCCTGACCTCCGTCGCCGAGATCCTTCGATCGGGCAGGCAGCCGGAGCGCGATCTGATCGTCACGTTCTTCGCCGACGAGGAGAACGGCGGTATCGAAGGTTCGGTCCTCGTCGCCCGCGACCGCCCGGAGTGGTTCGCCGGCGCGACGGAGGCGATCAGCGAGGTGGGCGGCTACTCGATCGCTGTCGGAGACCGGCGCGCCTATCTCCTCCAGGTCGGCGAGAAGGCCCTGATCTGGCTCAAGCTGATCGCCCGAGGACGCGCCGGCCACGGCAGCCGATTCCACCCGGAGAACGCGGTCACCCGTCTGGCAGAGGCGGTGGCGGCGCTCGGGCGCACGGACTGGCCGATCAGCCTCACGGACACGACCCGTCAGCTGCTCGACGGTCTGGCGGAGCTGAGCGCCGGCGACCGTGGCGACCCGGATGCGCTCGCCGACGCCGCGGGACCGGCATCCCCGTTCCTCCGCTCCACTCTTCGCACCACGACGAACCCGACCGGCCTCACGGCGGGGTACAAGCACAATGTCATCCCGGACCGCGCCGAGGCGCTCATCGACGTGCGCGTGCTCCCCGGCGCGGAGGCGGAGGCTCTCGCGGAGATCCGGAGGATCGTCGGGGACGGGATCGAGGTGGAGATCGTCGTCCAGGACATCGGACTCGAGGTCCCGTTCGCGGGGGACCTCGTCGATGCCATGGTGGGCGTGCTCGGTCGCCACGACCCCGGGGTCCCCGTCATCCCATATCTGATGGGCGGAGGCACGGACAACAAGGCGCTGGCTCGCCTCGGAATCGCCGGTTACGGGTTCGCGCCGCTGCGGTTGCCCGCCGACCTCGACTTCACCGGCATGTTCCACGGTGTCGACGAGCGTGTCCCGTTGGACGCCCTCGAGTTCGGCCAGCGGGTGCTCACGGACCTCCTGCTCACCTACTGATCGTGGCGCGAGTCCGGTCCGACCACTGAAAGGCGCCCATGCAGCACCTCCTCGAGGCGATCTTCCTCGGATTCGTCCAGGGTCTCACCGAGTTCCTCCCGGTGTCCTCGAGCGCCCATCTGCGCATCGTCGGCGCCTTCCTCCCCGACGCGGGCGACCCGGGAGCCGCGTTCACGGCGATCACCCAGATCGGCACGGAGGCGGCGGTCGTCGTCTTCTTCTGGAGGGACATCGTCCGGATCGTCGTCCAGTGGTTCCGCGCCCTGCTCGGGCGGATTCCGCGCAACGATCCCGACGCGCGGATCGGCTGGCTGATCATCATCGGGACGATTCCGATCGGCGTCCTCGGATTCCTCTTCCAGAGCACCATCGAGACGACGTTCCGGTCGCTGTGGATCATCGCGGCGACTCTGATCCTGTTCGGCGTCATCCTCGGCATCGCCGATCTCATCGGCAGCCGGCGCCGTGAGCTGAAGGATCTCACCGTCGGGCACGGCATCGTGTTCGGTCTGGCGCAGTCGCTCGCGCTGATTCCGGGGGTGTCGCGATCGGGCGGCACCATCACGGCGGGTCTCCTGCTGGGCTACACGCGGGAGGCCGCCGCCCGCTACGCGTTCCTGCTGGCGATCCCCGCCGTGTTCGCGAGCGGGTTCTTCGAGCTCTACAAGACCGTCAAGGGCCCCTCGCACCACGAGGTCTTCAGCATGGGGGAGACCGCGGTGGCGACCGTGGTCGCCTTCGTGGTCGGCCTGGCCGTGATCGCCTTCTTCATGCGCTGGATCTCACGGCACAGCTTCCTGCCGTTCGTCGTGTATCGCGTCGCGCTCGGAGCCGCACTGCTCGTGCTGCTGAGCACGGGCGTGATCCAGCCCTGACGCCCGTCCGTCGTCAGCGACGCGGGTCGTCCCGGCCCGGCTTGTTCGGTCCGTCGCCGCCCCGCCGCAGGTAGCGCTCGAACTCCCGCGCGATGGCGTCGCCGGACGCGTCGGGGGAGTCCCACGTGTCGCGGGTCGCCTCGAGCTGCCGGATGTACTCCGTCATCTCCTCGTCATCCGCCGCCGCGGCGTCGATGGATGCCTCCCAGGCGGCGGATTCCGCGGCCAGGTCACCGCGAGGGACGCGCGCACCGGTGAGGTCCTCGAGGCGGTCCAGGAGTGCGAGGGTCGCCTTGGGCGACGGCGTGTGCCCGGCCACGTAGTGCGGAACGCTCGCCCAGAGGCTCGCTGTCGGGATACCGGCGACGTCGGCGGCCGCCGACAGCACGCTCAGGATTCCCACGGGCCCCTCGTAGCTGCTGCGCTCGAGCTCGAGCGCCGTGCGGATCTGGTCGTTCTCGCTCCCCGCGAAGACCGAGATGGGACGCGTGTGGGGCACGTCGGACATCATCGAGCCCAGGGAGACGATGCCGGTGAGGTCCTCGCGGAGCATGACATCGACGAACTCAGCCGCGAACGCCTGCCATGCACGGGCGGGCTCGACGCCCGCGAGCAGCCACAGCTGGGTGCCGCGCGCGTGGCGTACGGGCCGGTACAGCGTGGCCTCGGGCCAGCGCAGCGTCCTCCGGCCTTCGACATCCGATTCGATGTGGGGGCGCGTGTACTGATAGTCGAAGTACAGCTCGGGGTCGATCGAGAACACGGGCTCATAGGCGCCGTTCGCGCGCAGCAGTGCGATCGCGGCGGAGGCTGCCTCGCCCGCGTCGTTCCACCCGTCGAACGCCGTGACGAGAACGCGACGACCGAGTCCGTCCACTCGAGCTCCCTCCGCCCGCCCACGCGGGATCCATCCAGAATAGGCGCCATCGGGTTCCCGGGGGTCGTCGACGCGGGCGGGGCGCGCAGGCCGCCTCGGTAGCATGGTGCAGTGACCCACCCCCTCCCTGCCGCCGTCCTCTGGGACATGGACGGAACCCTCGTCGACACGGAACCGTACTGGATGGCGGCGGAGACGCCGCTGGTCGAGGAGTTCGGCGGCTCGTGGTCGCACGAGCAGGCGCTGCGACTGGTGGGGCTGGGCCTGGAGGACTCCGCGCGCATCTTCCAGGATGCGGGCGTGCGCATGAGCGTGGATGCGATCATCGACCGCCTGACGGATGACGTCATGACCGCGCTCTCCCACGACGGCGTGCCGTTCCGTCCCGGTGCGCGCGAGCTCCTGCGCAGTCTGCGAGCCGCGGGGGTGAAGACGGGCCTGGTCACCATGTCCATGCGCCGAATGGCCGACACCGTGGTCGACCTCATCGACTTCGACGCGTTCGACGTCGTCATCGCCGGCGACGATGCGACCCGCCCGAAGCCGTTCCCGGACCCCTACCTCCAGGCATGCGACGCCCTGGGTGTCGTTCCCGCCGACACCGTCGCCATCGAGGACTCGCCCAACGGCATCCGCTCGGCGGTCGCGTCCGGCGCCGTCGTTCTCGGCGTCCCGCTGATGGTGTCGCTCACCGGCACGGGTGCGCACGGACTGTGGCCCTCCCTCGCCGACCGCACCGCGGAAGACGTCGCCGGCTTCCATGCGCAGCACCGCGATCGGGCGCGGGCTGGAGGGTCGCGATGACGGACGTGGACCAGCGGCCCAGCGGACTGTTCCGGCTCGGTGACCGCGTGCAGCTGACCGGTCCCAAGGGCCGGCTCCACACCATCACGCTGCGAGAGGGCGGCGAACTCCACACGCACCACGGTGTCCTGCGGCACGAGGCGATCGTGGGACAGGCGGACGGTTCGGTCGTCGTGAACAGCGGCGGCTCCGAGTACCTGGCGCTGCGCCCCCTGCTGCGTGATTTCGTCATGTCGATGCCGCGCGGCGCGGCGATCGTGTACCCGAAGGACGCCGCGCAGATCGTCGCGCAGGCCGACGTGTTCCCGGGCGCCGTCGTGGTGGAGGCCGGGGTCGGGTCGGGAGCCCTCGCTCTCTGGCTCCTCCGCGCGGTGGGTCCCCGGGGCCGCCTCCTGTCGTTCGAACGACGCGAGGAGTTCGCGGACGTCGCGTGGGCGAACGTCACCACGTTCCTCGGTGCGAGCCCGGAGAACTGGAGCATCGAGCTCGGCGACCTCGCGGTCGCACTGCCGGCGACGGTCCCGGCCGGGTCCGTGGATCGCGTCGTGCTGGACATGCTCGCGCCGTGGGAGTGCATCGACGTCGTCGCCGACGCGCTCACGCCTGGGGGTGTGGTGATCTGCTACGTCGCAACCGCCACGCAGCTGAGCCGCGTCGCCGAGTACCTGCGGGGCACCGGCCTGTTCACCGAGCCCGAGGCCAACGAGACGATGGTGCGCGGCTGGCACGTCGAAGGCCTCGCGGTGCGCCCCGACCACCGCATGGTCGCCCACACCGGGTTCCTCATCTCGGCCCGCAGACTCGCGCCGGGAGCGATGCCGCCCGACGTGCGCAAGCGCGCCGTCCGCAAGACCGCCTATGGAGACGACGACGTCGAGCAGTGGACTCCGGGAGCGGTCGGCGACCGTGAGATCACCGACAAGAACCTGCGCAAGCGCGTCCGGGAGGCCGAACGCGCGGCGGAGGGTGCGCGCCTCGCGGCGGAAGGGCTCTCGGGCGCGTCGGGTGACGCGGATCCGACAGCCTAGACTGATCCGGTGCGTAAACTCCCCGCTGTCATCGCGGTCCTCGGCCTCGCCGCCGTCGCCCTCGTGGGTTGCTCCTCGGGGTCGGGTGCGTCCGCATCGTGCTCTCGGCCGACCGACACGTCCTCGGCGACGATGGACCTGATCTCGGTCAGCGGCCCGACCGACGCGAAGCCGACGGTGACGGTGCACACACCCCTGCACGCGACGTCGACGCAGTTCGCGGACGTGAAGACCGGGAAGGGCGTCGTGCCCATCACGACCGGCAAGCAGCTGGTGGTCCTCGATGTCAGCCTCACGAGTGCGACGACAGGCAAGACCATCGTGACGACGGCGTACGACGGATCCGACAGCACGGTGCTCTCGGTATCGCAGTGGTCGAAGTCGTTCCCCGGGTTCCGGAAGGCCCTGCAGTGCGCGACCGCCGGCACGCGGATCGCCCTCGCCGTCGCGCCTGACGGCATAGAGTCGCAGGCGGCGCAGAGCCTGTCGCTCGGCAAGGACGACTCGGTCGTCGCCGTCCTCGACGTCCGCAAGGTCTATCTCGCGGCGGCGAACGGCGCGCTCGTCTACAACTCCGGCTGGGGTCTGCCCGCCGTCGTGCGCGCGCCGAACGGCCGCCCCGGCGTCGTGGTGCCCGACAGCCCGGCGCCGCAGAACCTGACCGTGCAGGTCCTCAAGAGCGGTGACGGCCAGAAGGTGACCGGTGAGCGACCCGTGCGGCTGCACTACACGGTCGTCAACTGGACCGACAAGTCGGTGGCGAGCACCACGTGGGACGGCGATCCGCCGTCGGTCACCCTCTCGTCGATGTCCAAGGGCTTCCAGGACGCGGTGAAGGGCCAGCGCGTCGGATCGCAGATCATGGCGATCGTCCCCAAGTCCGATGGCACGCAGGGCGTCGATGACACGCAGATCGTGGTCATCGACATCCTCGGCATCGATGCTCCGGGAGTCGCTGCATCGCAGTGACAGGCGTTCGCTCCGAGCCGAACGGATGCCGCGGGCGGCGACGTGCGCGCCCCTAGGATGGGGGTCGTGTCCGCCAACGCCGCATCGGGAAGCCCTGCGAAGGGCAGCTCGCGGGGTGCGCCCGAGGAGCGGCTCGTGAATCTCGTCGTGGCCCTCATGGCGACCGAGCAGGGGCTCACGAAGGACACCATCCTCAGCTCTGTGGCCGGGTACCGCGAGCAGTCCGAGGCCGGCGCATCCAAGGACGCCCTCGAGAAGATGTTCGAGCGCGACAAGGAGAGCCTGCGCGGGCTGGGCGTTCCGATCGAGACGATCGGGGACTACACCGACCCCGACGACCTGCGCGAGGCGCGCTATCGGGTCCCGACTGCGGAGTACGCGCTGCCCGCCGACATCGAGTTCACACCCGCCGAGATCGCGCTGCTGAACGTGGCAGGCGGCGTCTGGAGTCAGAGTTCGCTCTCGGCCCAGGCACGCAGCGGACTGCGGAAGATCCGGGCGCTCGGAATCGCGGTCGACGAACCGATCATCGGCTACTCGCCACGGATCAGTCTGCGCGAGCCGTCATTCGCCGCCCTTCAGTCCGCGATCGAGCAGAGCCGCGTGGTCACGTTCCCGTATTTGAAGCCGGGGGAGCAGGCGGCGCGCGTCCGGCGCATCCGCCCGCTGGCGCTCGTCGAGTACGAAGCGCGCTGGCACGTCTACGGCATCGACGTCGCGATCGGCGCCGACCGCACGTTCCTGCTGTCCCGTATCGTCGGGGATGTCGTCATCAGCCGCGAGTCTTTCGAGCCCACGCTCCGCGACGGGGCGGGGGAGCGCGCGCTGGCCGGGTTGCGGGATGTGGCGGCGCGCAACAGCGCCCTCCTCGAGGTCAACCCCGGTAGCGAGGCCTCGCTCCGGCTCAACCGCAGGGCGACGCCGGCCGAGCAGGGGATCAGAGTGCCGTTCGTCGATGTGCACGTCTTCGCCGACGAACTCGCGTCCTACGGGCCGGAGGTGCGGGTCGTCGAGCCGGCGGAGCTGCGGGTCGAGGTGGTGCGGCGGCTCGAGGCCGCGCTGGGCACCCACACCGGATCGGGGAGCGGCCGATGAGCGCCGGGCGCCCCGTGCTGGCGACGGATCGAGCGGCGCTGATGCTGCAGCTTGTGCCCTATCTGATCGGCAAGGGCGAGGTGTCGGTCGCGGAGGCGGCAGACGAGTTCGATGTGACGCCGGCCCAGATGCGGGGGATGGTCGAGAAGCTGACCGTCATCGGCCTGCCCGGCGAGGGTGGCTTCTGGCAACTGCCGAACGACCTCTTCGACATCGACTGGGATCTCCTGGACGAGCGCGACCTCATCGTCATCACGAACTCGGTCGGCTTGGAGCGCGCACCGCGGCTCACGGCCCGCGAGGCCGCTGCACTCCTCGCCGGTCTGCAGCTCGCGCGATCCCTCCCGGGCGTAGAGGAGGGTGGGGTCATTTCGGGGCTGCTCGCGAAGCTCGCCCGCGGTGCATCGAGTGCGCCGGCCGACGTCATCGTCGCGCCGGCGCCTGTCGACGATGTCCGCATCGCCGTCGACACCGCCCTTCAGAGGGGCGTCGCGGTCTCCTTCACCTATCGCGCGCCGGATGCCGCACCGACCACCCGGACGGTCGATCCCGTGAAGGTGCACATCGCGAACGGCCAGTGGTATCTGCAGGGCTGGTGCCACCTCCGCAAGGCGATGCGCACGTTCCACCTCGACCGTGTCAGCGACCCCGTGCTGACCGACATCCCCATCGCGCATGGCGAAGAGCCCGTCCCCGGACTGTTCGAGCCGAGCGAGCACGACATCGTCGTGCGCATGCGCTATGCCCCGTCGGTCGCGACCCTGCTCGGGGATTACCTCGACCGTGCGGACGTGCAGACCGAGGACGGCGTGTCGATCGCGACCATGCGGATCGCGGACGAGCAGAGCCTCAAGAGGCTGGCGGCTCGTCTCGGCGGCGACGTCGAGATCCTCGAACCGCTCGCCGCACGCCGCGCAGCCGAGGAGTGGGCACGGGCCGGGCTCGCGCAGTACGCCTGATCCGGAACCCCGCCTCCCGCCGCATCCCGCCCGACGGGGTTACACTGGGTGCACCCGCAAACGGAGGAGTCTTCCCATGCTCGGCAATCTCACAGGGTGGCATTTCCTGGCGCTGCTCGCCATCGTCCTGCTCGTGTTCGGCGCGGCCAAGCTGCCGGCGCTCGCGAAGAGCATGGGGCAGTCCGCCCGGGTGTTCAAAGGCGAGATGAAGGCGATGAAGGAGGACGACGCGGCGTCCGCGCCGAAGGTGGAGTCCATCCAGGCTCCGCCGACCGTCGCCCCCGTGTCGACGGAGGCCCCCGTCGCGCGATCCAGTTCCCCTGATACGCACTCCTGACGGTCCGTGACGACCGCCCGTTCTCCACGTGTCGCCGCGTCGGAGGTACGGCGTGAGAAGCGCATGTCGCTCGGCCAGCACCTGCTGGAGCTGCGCAAGCGACTGATCATCGCTGCCGCCGGCCTCCTCGTCGGCATGATCATCGCGTTCGTCATCAGCGGACCGGTGATAGATCTGCTGACAGTTCCGATCGCCCAGATCGCGGCCCAGCATGGGCATGACTACACGAAGCTCAACTTCGACACCGTGACGAGCGGCTTCGACCTGCGGATGCGGATCGCGTTCTCGATCGGTCTCCTCATCTCCGCTCCGGTCTGGCTCTGGCAGCTCTGGGCCTTCGTGATGCCCGGCCTCACCCGCAAAGAGGTGCGCTACACGATCGGATTCCTCGGGGCGGCGATCCCGCTGTTCGCGGCAGGGCTCTATGTCGGCTGGCTCATCATGCCGCACATGATCCTGCTCATGGCGGGCTTCGTCCCCGGGGGCGAGGGCGTCGCCCAGTTCTATGGCTACTCGGCGTACTACGACTTCGTCTTCAAGCTGCTGCTGGTCGTCGGCGTATCGTTCGTGACACCGGTGTTCCTGGTCGCGCTCAACATCGCCGGCGTGATCTCCGGGCGCGCGATCCTCAGGGGGTGGCGCGTCGCGATCATCGTGATCGCGGTCTTCGCCGCCGCCGCCACCCCGGCCGCCGACATCACGTCGATGCTGCTCCTCGGCGGCATCCTGTGCGTGCTGTACTTCGCAGCGGCCTTCCTCTCCCTCCTGTTCGATCGCCGCCGGGCGAAGCGTCAACCCGTCCTGCTCCCGCCGGGGCCCGAGGCGTGAGCTCGCCGAGCGCGGCGGATCGCTACGCCCGCGCCCGCGACGCGCAGGCCCACCCGTTGAGCTCGGCGTTCGCGGCGTCGCTGCGCTTCGAGCTCGACCCCTTCCAGATCGCAGGGTGCCAGGCGCTCGAGGAGGGTCGCAGCGTCCTCGTCGCGGCACCCACCGGAGCGGGCAAGACGGTGGTGGGGGAGTTCGCCATCCATCTCGCGATGAGCGCGCCGTCCGATGCGCGCCATCCGGCGAAGGCCTTCTACACGACCCCGATGAAGGCGCTGTCGAATCAGAAGTTCCGCGAGCTGGTCGACGTCTACGGCGCCGACCAGGTGGGTCTGCTCACGGGCGACACCAACATCAACGGGAATGCGCGCATCGTCGTCATGACGACAGAGGTGCTCCGCAACATGCTCTACGCGGATTCGCCCGCGCTGCGCGGCCTCCGCTACGTCGTGATGGACGAGGTGCACTACCTTGCGGACCGATTCCGGGGGGCGGTGTGGGAGGAGGTCATCATCCACCTCCCCGCCGAGGTCCGCCTGGTGTCGCTGTCCGCAACGGTCTCGAATGCCGAGGAGTTCGGCGACTGGCTCGACACCGTGCGCGGTGACACCGCGGTCATCGTCTCGGAGACCCGCCCGGTGCCACTCGAGCAGCACGTCCTCGTCCGCGGAGATCTGCTGCCCCTGTTCGACGATCGCGCGGGAATCGCGACGGCCCAGGTGAACCAGGAGCTGATGCGGATCCGCTCCTTCAAAGGACCCACGTTCGAGAACAACCGCCGCGCCCAGCAGCTGCGCAGCTCCGACCACGGGGCCGGAGGTCGCTATGAGGGTGGTCATCGCCGCCCGAACAAAGGGGGCCGGCGGCCGGTGCGATCGGCGAACGTCCATCGCATCGAGCGGCTGGATCGCCCGGATGTGGTGGAGCTGCTCGGGCGCGCGAACCTCCTGCCGGCGATCTTCTTCATCTTCAGCCGGGTGGGCTGCGATGCGGCCGTGCAGCAGGTCCGACGCTCGGGAGTCCGGCTCACGACACCCGAGGAGCGGAGCGAGATCCGTGCGATCGTAGAAGATCGCACGCGAACGCTCCGCGACGAGGATCTCGCCGTGCTCGGCTACTGGGAGTGGCTGGAGAACCTGGAGCGTGGCGTCGCCGCCCACCATGCCGGACTCCTCCCGGCGTTCAAGGAGGTCGTCGAGGACCTCTTCCAGCGGAAGCTCGTCAAGGTGGTCTTCGCGACCGAGACCCTCGCTCTCGGCATCAACATGCCCGCACGGACGGTGGTGCTGGAGAAGCTGGAGAAGTTCAACGGCGAGGCGCGCGTCGCGATCACCTCCGGCGAGTACACCCAGCTCACCGGTCGTGCCGGGAGGCGGGGGATCGACGTCGAGGGGCACGCCGTCATCCAGTGGACCGAGGGTGTCGACCCTCAAGCCGTCGCGGCGCTGGCATCGCGGCGCACGTATCCGCTCAACTCGAGCTTCCGTCCCACCTACAACATGGCCGTCAACCTGATCGATCAGTTCGGACGAGCGCGGGCACGCGAGATCCTGGAGTCCTCGTTCGCGCAGTTCCAAGCCGACCGCGCCGTCGTCGGACTTGCGCGCCAGGTGCGCGAACAGGAGGAGTCGCTCGCCGGCTACGCCGCCGCGATGACGTGCGACCGGGGCGATTTCGCCGAGTACTCCGCGATCCGACGGGAGCTGAGCGATCTCGAGAAGCTGAACCGGAAGGACGTCACGGCGTCCCGCTCCACCCGCGATGCGCGTCAGCGCGAGCTGCAGGCGCTCCGCCGGAGGATGCAGCGGCATCCGTGCCACCAGTGCCCGGACCGAGAGCAGCATGCGCGCTGGGCGGAGCGGTACTGGCGGCTCTCCCGCACCGTCGATCGCCTGCGCCAGCAGATCGACAACCGGACCGGAACGGTGGCGCGGGTCTTCGACCGCGTCGTGGATGTGCTGGCAGAGCTCGAGTACGTGCGGATCGGGGATGACGGTTCGACGACGCTCACGTCGTCGGGGCGGACGATGCGTCGGATCTACGGCGAGCGCGACCTCCTGGTCGCCGAATCCCTGCGACGCGGGATCTGGTCGGGCTTGGACGCGTCGTCGCTGGCATCGCTCGTGTGCTGCCTCGTCTACGAGCCCCGGCGGGACGAGGCCGGACCAGGAGAGCACGGGCTGCCACGCGGCCCCTTCCGGGCAGCGCTGACCGCGACGCAGGACCTGTGGCAGGTGCTGGACGACCTCGAACGCGATCACCATCTTCCGGGCACGGAGTCGGTGGCGACGGGGCTGGCGCAGGCCATGCATTCGTGGGCTCGCGGGGTCGCGCTTGACCGCGTGCTCGTCGAGGCGGACATGGCGGCGGGCGACTTCGTCAGGTGGGCGAAGCAGACCATCGATCTGCTCGATCAGCTCTCGCTCGTCGCGGACCCCGGCGTCGCGCGCACGGCGCGGTCGGCTCTCGACGCCGTGCGGCGCGGGATCGTCGCGTATTCGTCCGTCTGACGGCGTCGCGCGGATGCCGTGAGTGCGGTCGGCGTCGCCTAGGATCGCCTTCGTGCCCGTCCGCCGCGAACGCCCGCGCCCGCTGCTGCCGTTGGGGATCGCCGCCTTCGTCTCGGTGATCGCCGGTCTTCTGCTCACGCTCGCCTTTCCGGGCCTGAGCTGGTGGCCGATGGTCTTCGTCGCGGTGCCGCTGGCGCTGATCACGCTGATCGGGCGCAGTGTCTGGGGGTCGCTGCTGGTCGGCTTCCTCTTCGGCGCTGCCTTCTTCCTCGTGAACGTCCTCTTCACCGCGCGATATCTGGGTCCCGTTCCGTGGCTCGCCCTCTCATTCCTCGAAGCGGCGATGACCGGGATCGCGTCCATCGCGATCACCCTCGCGTATCGATGGACGCCGCGGGTGCTGAAAAGCCGGTCCTCGCGCCTCACGCTGCTGCCCGCGCTCGTCGCGGCTCTCTGGACGATGCGCGAGCAGTGGCTCGGCTCGTGGCCGTACGGCGGCTTTCCCTGGGGTCGCATCGGCGTCACCCAGGCCGGCGGTCCGCTCGCGCACCTGGCGTCGTGGGTGGGGATGAGCGGCTTGAGCTTCCTCATCGTGCTCGTCTGCGCGGCCGCGATCGAATACTTCCGTGCGAAGCGCTTCCGGTACGTGAAGACGGCGATCCCCACACTGGCGGTGGTCGCCATCCTCATCCTGATGCCGCAGTTCCCCACGACTCCAGCCGGTTCTCTGCGCGTCGGCGCCGTCCAGGGCAACGGACCTGCCGGCTATTTCGACAAGCGCAGCCCGGACGCCGTGCTCAATGCGCAGCTCGCGGCGACGGCGCCTCTGTTCGGCGAGAAGTTAGACGTCCTGCTGTGGCCCGAGGGCGGTGTCGACTCCGATCCCACGCGCAACGGGGCCACCGCGGCGACGCTCGACGCCCTCGCGCGCCGCATCGGTGCGCCGATGATCGTCAGCGCGGTCACGCAGCGCGGGTCGCAGTACTTCAACTCTTCGCTGCTCTGGAAGGCCGGTGCCGACAACCCGGTCCAGACCTACGACAAGCGTCATCCGGTGCCGTTCGGAGAATACGTGCCCGATCGGTGGTTCTACAACGCACTGGCCCCCGACCTCATCGGTCTCATCCAGCGCGGGTACACCCCCGGAACGAAGCCGCCCGTCTTCGACGTGGACGGCGTGGGGGTCGGGCTCGCGATCTGCTTCGACGTGATCTACGACGACGTCATCTGGGACGGCGCCGACGACGGTGCGCAGGTGTACATGTTCCAGACGAACAACGCCGACTTCCGCGGCACCGACGAGAACCTCCAGCAACTGGCGTTCGCGCAGATGCGCGCCATGGAGACGGGGCGATCCGTCGTGAACATCTCCACGGTCGGAACGAGTCAGATCATCGCGCCCGATGGATCGGAGATCGCGGGTCTGAAGGCCGACACGGCCGGGCACCTCCTGGCGGACGTCCCGTTGCGCACGGGCCTCACCCCTGCGGTGATCGCAGGGCCGTGGATCAAGGGAGCTCTCGGCTGGGGGAGTCTGCTCGCCCTCGTCGCATGCGGCGTAGTCGTCACCGTCCGCGGCCGGCGCGTAAAGAAGACGCCGACCCCCTGAGGGGCCGGCGTCTTCGAGATCTCGGATCAGGCGCTGAGCTTGGCGTCCGTATCCCCGGCCCCGCGACGGGCGCGCACGAAAGCGAGACGCTCCTCGAGGAGCTCTTCGAGCTCGGGGATGCTGCGGCGCTCCAGGAGCATGTCCCAGTGGCTGCGGGGGGCCTTGTCGCCGCTGTGATCGACGGTGACGGTGCCGTCGCCCACGCGGAGCACGGCCTCGGCGCCACACGTGCGGCACTCCCAGGTCTGCGGCGGCTCGGCGTCCGCCGCGAAGGTCAGTGTCGAGTCACGTCCGCAGGACGTGCAGGAGTAGATGTGCTGAACGCGCTCATGGAACACGACGCCCTCTTCGCTCTGTAGGCTCGAGGCGCCGAGTCGGATGCCGCGCAGGCTGCGGTCTGCCATTGTGTGGTCCTCTCGTCGCTGTCAGGTATAACGCGGCGACCTGGGCGCATCATCCGAACGAGGCGCGCTGCAAGGGGTTTCACAGCGGATGCACAGCCCTCCCGCGTGGGGGCAGGTCGTGTCTAGGAGCGCTCGGCCGCGATCTCCAGTGCGACGTCTGCGCGGTCGGTGACGAGCCCGTCCACGCCGACGCCGATCAGCCGCCTCATGTCGTCAGGGTCGTTGACGGTCCACACGTGCACCTCGACGTCGTGACGGTGCGCCGCCTCGACGAACCGAGGGGAGACGACCCGCACGCCGCCCTGGCGTTCTGGCACCTGCAGTGCGTCGACCCCCGCCAGCGCACGTCTCACGAGCCGGTCGGAGCGGAGGGCCACGGCCACGAGCAGACGCGCGATCGTCCGAGACCCGGCGGAGGTCGCCGGGCTGCCGCCGGCGGCTCTCGCCGCGTCGAGCGCGGCCCCGCGGCGGGCATCGGAGAAGCTCGTCAAGAGCACGCGCGCCGCGTGTGGAGCCACGATCTCGCCGACGGGAGCGGCGGCGCCCTCGGCCTTGACGTCGAAGTTGAAGTGCAGCGTGGGGAAGGTCTCGAGTGCCTGGGACAGCGTGATCAGACCGCCGCGGTCGGCCATCAGATCCTCGAGCTCGGCGACCGACACCTCGGTCAGCCGTCGAGGATCCCCGGTCACGCGTGTCAGATCGGCGTCGTGGAAGAGGACGACGACGCCGTCCGAGGTCACGTGGCAGTCGGACTCGACGTAGGTGGCTCCCGCAGCGTGCGCTGCGGCCACGGCTGCGAACGAGTTCTCGGCGATTCCCAGGGTCGCGGCGTCCGGGGTCACCAGACCGCGATGCGCGAGCACACGCGGTGTTCCGGTGGCGCAGAACCAGGGGTGCGTCACGGAGTGGGGGGTGTGAGCGGCGGCTCCTCCGCTCCGGGATCGACGGGCGCGGGGGATGTCGGGGCTGCAGCGGGGCGCTGCTTCTCGGCCGACGTCGGCGTGGACGGAGCGAACCGCACAGGCGGGACGTCGTCGACGGCCGTGAGCGGTGCCGCCGGGGTCGCATCGGTGTCCTTGCCGACGAAGGCGCCGGAGAGTCCCTTGAGCGCGGAGGTGAACTCGCTCGGGATGATCCAGAGCTTGCTCGAGGCGCTCTCGCTGATCTTGGGCAGCGTCTGCAGGTACTGGTAGGCGAGGAGCTTGTCGTCGGGGTTTCCCACGTGGATCGCATTGAAGACGGTCTCGATCGCCTTCGCCTCGCCTTCCGCGCGCAGCACCTGTGCCTGCTTGTCACCTTCGGCCTTCAGGATCTCCGCCTGCCGGCGTCCCTCGGCCTCGAGGATCTGGGACTGCTTCGACCCCTCCGCGGTGAGGATCACCGCACGGCGATCGCGCTCCGCGCGCATCTGCTTCTCCATGGAGTCCTGGATGCTCACGGGCGGGTCGATCGCCTTCAGCTCGACCCGCGATACGCGGATGCCCCACTTGCCGGTCGCTTCGTCGAGCACGATGCGCAGCTGGCCGTTGATCTCGTCGCGGCTCGTGAGCGCCTCTTCCAGATTGAGCCCGCCGACGACGTTTCGGAGCGTCGTGGTCGTCAGCTGCTCGACGGCGCCGAGGTAGTTGGCGATCTCGTAGGTGGCGGCCCGCGCATCCGTGACCTGGAAGTAGACCACCGTGTCGATGGACACCACCAGGTTGTCCTCGGTGATCACCGGCTGCGGCGGGAAGGAGACGACCTGCTCGCGCATGTCGATCAGGGGGCGCAGCCGGTCGATGAAGGGGATCAGGAGGTTGAGCCCCGGGGTCAGCGTCTTGTGGTAGCGGCCGAGGCGTTCGACGATGCCGGCCGTGGCCTGCGGGATGATGCGGATGGACCGCACGATGATGACGACCACGAGGATGAAGACGGCGAGCGCGAGCAGCCATCCGATCGCCGTGGGGATGATGTTGTCAGACGTCATGCGGGTGCTCCTGAAGTGTCACAGCTCGGATACGGAGATGTCGGGGCGTACGAAGGCGGTCGCCCCGTCGATGCGCACCACACGCACGGGGACACCGGGATCGAGCGAAAGAGGTTCCTCGATGCGCGCCGTCCACGTCTCGCCGTTCGTGAGTTTGACCTGGCCACCCAGCGGCGTGACGGTCATCAGCACCAGACCGCTGCTCCCGATCAGGGCGGCGACGTTGGTGGGCGTGGGGTCCTCGCCGCGCCGCAGGCGGGCGAGCAGCGGTGGGCGCAGAAGGAAGATGAGGAGCGCCGCGACGATCGCCGCGATCACGACTTGCAGCCAGATCGGCGCCCCGAAGAGGTCGGCCACGAGTCCGGCGAGACCGCCGACGGCGAGCATCAGGAACGTGAAGCCCAGGGTGAGCATCTCGATCACGAGGAAGAGCGCGATCAGCACGATCCACCCGATCCAGGCGAACTGTTCGATTCCCGTGATGAGATTCACGACGCCTCCCTTGGTGCTTCCGAACCTAGCATGGAGCCCCTGACGCGCCCGGGCCGTTGGTAGGGTCGAGGGGCCGCCCGCGACGGCGTCGGCGGGGCGGCGATCATCCCAGTAACGTCAGGAGTCCCCGTGTCCCAGACCCTCCCGGCCGGTTCGCTGAGCGGCAAGACCGCGCTCGTCACCGGCTCGTCCCGCGGCATCGGCGCGGACACCGTTCGCTACTTCGCGGAGGCGGGCGCGAACGTGGTCGTGAACTATCGGAACAAGGCCCCCCGTGCCGAGAGGCTGGCGGGGCAGCTGAGGGAACTCGGGGTCGAGGTCCTGGTCGTCGGCGCCGATCTGACTGCTCCGGAGTCCGTGGGTGCGATGTTCGACGAGGTGCGCCGTGCGTTCGGCTCACTGGACATCCTCGTGCTCAACGCCTCCGGTGGCATGGAGGCGGGGATGGCGGAGGACTACGCCCTGCTGCTGAACCGCGACGCCCAGGTCGGCGTGCTCGATGCCGCGCTTCCCCTCCTCTCGGACGACGCCCGCGTCGTGTTCGTGACGAGCCATCAAGCGCATTTCATCCGCACCACGCCGACCATGCCGGAGTACGAGCCGGTGGCCCTGTCCAAGCGGGCCGGTGAAGACGCGCTGCGCGCACGGATTCCGGAGCTGACCGAGAAGGGGGTCGGATTCGTGGTCGTATCGGGCGACATGATCGAGGGGACGATCACCGCGACGCTGCTGGAGCGGGCGAATCCTGGCGCGATCGCTGCGCGGCGCGAGGGTGCCGGCCGGCTGTACAACGTCTCCGAGTTCGCAGCGGAGGTGGCGAAGGCGGCGATCGATCCGATCCCGGACGGCAATACGCGTCTCGTGGGCGACACCAGCTCGTTCGGAGGGGAGTGACGTGCGCGCGCGTGACATCGAGACCCTCGTGTCCGTCGGTCGTCCGACGATCGCCCCCGACGGCGGCTTCGCGGTGTTCGCGGCATCCCGGCCCGACATCACCGCCAACCGTGCCGTCGGTCAGCTCTGGCGCGTGGATCTGCCGGACGGGACGCCGCGACGGCTGACCAGGGGAACGGCCGACGCGGCGCCGATCGTGTCTCCGGATGGCTCGCGGATCGCGTTCGTCCGCGGGGACGCCAAAGGCAAGGGACAGGTGTTCGTGGTCGATGCACACGGCGGAGAGCCGGTCCAGGCCACGGACGCGCCCCTCGGCATCGGGGAGTTCTCCTGGTCGCCGGACGGCGCGCGCCTCGCGTTCACCGCCCGTGTCCCGGAGCCGGGGCGGTACGGCATCATCGAGGGTCTCGATTCTTCGGCGGAGGCTCCGCGCCGTATCACCGGTGTCCGCTGGCACGAGAACGGGGCGGGCTACATCGGTGATCGCCCCTCGCACGTGTTCGTGATCGATGTGCCCGACATCACGGGCGAGCCGGCGTACGAGCCGGCTCCCGCCCTGCAACCGGAAGGGGTCGAGCCGCCCAAGAAGGTCGTCGTCGCCGCCGACGCGGTGCGGCTCACGGAGGGTGCGGCGTCCCATTTCGGCGCGGTGTTCTCCGCGGACGGAGCCGAGGTGATCACCGTCGTGGATGAGATCGAACCCGAGCACCGTGACCTGAGCACTCCCGTGCTCGCGGTGCGCGTGGACGGAGGCGGCTCCCGCGAGCTCGTCTCGCGAGGGGCGCGGCTGTCCGTGCACGAGGTGATCGTCGCGGATGACGGCACGGTCGCCGTCCTGGGCGACGACGTCGGCGAGAGCGGAGTGGACTTCGTCGCCCCGCCGACCGCGCTGTGGGTCATCGAGGAGTCCGGGCCGCGCCGGGTCACCGATCCCGCTCTGCACGATCTCGGCGAGGGGCATCTCACGCCGCTCGGAGACGACTTCCTCGTGCAGGTGCGCGCCCGCGGCCGGAATCGACTCGTCCGGGTGACGCGCGAGGGTGACATCTCGGAGATCCTCGGCGGTGATGTGGACATCACCGGGCACGCCGCGGCGGGGGAGCGGATCGTGGCCGCACTGGCCACGCCGGAGAGCTTCGGTGAGCTCGTCCTCGTCGGTCGCGGACCGCTGACGGACTTCGGGCGGGCCTCGAGGGCCACCGGGATCGTCACGCCGGCCGAGGTGGAGTTCTCGGGCCGTGACGGGTACCCGGTGCACGGGTGGGTGGCGAAGCCCGCGGGGGAGGGGCCGTTCCCCGTCATCCTGCAGATCCATGGCGGTCCGTATGCGCAGTACGGCATACATCTGTTCGACGAGACTCAGGTCCTCGTGGATGCGGGGTACGCGGTCGTCTACTGCAATCCACGCGGTGCGGCAGGGTACGGGCTGGAACACGGACGCAGCATCCGCGGCGCGATGGGAACGGTCGATTTCTCGGACGTGATCGACTTCCTCGATGCCGCGGTGGCCTCGGATCCGGCGCTCGACGGCGCTCGCGTCGGTGTGATGGGGGGCTCGTACGGCGGCTACCTGACGGCGTGGGTCATCGCCCACGACCATCGGTTCGCGGGAGCGATCGTCGAGCGCGGGTTCCTCGACCCGGTGTCCTTCCAGGGCACGAGCGATATCGGCTCCTTCTTCGGAGACGAATACGTCGGCGTCGACCCCGACGCGATGAAGCGCCAGAGCCCGATGGCGTACGTGGGTGAGGTGCGGACTCCGACCCTCGTCATCCACTCCGAGCTGGACTACCGCTGCCCGCTCGAGCAGGCGACCCGCTACTACTCCGCGCTCAAGCGTCACGGCGTCGACGCGGAGATGCTCGTCTTCCCGGGCGAGAACCACGAGCTCTCGCGCGGGGGTCAGCCTCGGCATCGTGTGCAGCGCTTCGAGGCGATCCTCGACTGGTGGGCGCGCAAGCTGCCGATCGGCGACACGGCGTGAGCGCCCCGGCGGGGTGGTACCCCGACCCCAACGGTTCGATCCGCTGGTGGGACGGGTATCGCTGGACCGAGACGGTGCAGCCGCCGGCGCCGACGGCGGTGCCCGCGCGCGTGCCCGAGGGCACCGCAACCTCCACCGTGTGGATCTGGGTCATCGCCCTGCTTCCGCTGATCAGCGGCACGGCCACGATCGCCTACGTGGCGTGGGTGCAGGAGACGATGTTGCGGATGGTCTCGGCGATGCCGTACGTCGCGTCGTCGCCGGATCGACTCTTCGCTCAGCAGATGACGTTCGCGTTCAGCCCGTGGGTCGTGGGGATGAGTCTCGTGAGCTGGGGGGTGACCGGCGTCACTATCTGGTTCGCTTACCTCGATCGACGACAACTGTTCCGCCTCGGATATCACAAGGCCTTCCACTGGGCGTGGGCATTCCTCGGATCGCTCGTGTACATCATCGGCCGGGGAGTGATCGTGCGCCGTCAGACCGGTCGTGGCCTCGCCCCGATGTGGACCGCGATCGCCGTGCAGGCGGTACTCCTCATCGCGATGATCGGGTGGATGATCCACTTCATGAGCGTGTTCTTCACGGCGATCTTCCAGATGGCGGACGCCTTCTCCTGACGGGGGAGCGGCGGTGAACGACGAGGCCCCCGGCGTCTGCCGGGGGCCCTCGTCGTTCTGATCAGATGTTGGCAGGGCTGAACGTGAACGCGCGGACGATCTGGACGATGCCGAGGACGATCAGCGAGATGCCGAGGAAGAGCCAGAGCACCGCCGCCGCCCACAGGGGGGAGAAGAGCACGAAGATCCCCGCGATGATGCTGATGATCGCGAAGAAGACGGTCCAGCCCTTGGAAGCGGCCTGTCCCAGCGTCGAGAGCGCGACGATGCCTTCGATGATCCACATGATGCCGATGATGATGGCGACGAACGTCGCGAGGGATGCTGCCGCGATGCCGGGGTGGATGAAGATCAGCACGCCCGCGACGATGAAGAGGAGTCCGAGGACGATGTGCCCTACGCGGGACCAACCGCCGCGCGTCTTCGAGAAGATCCCGAGTCCGGCGTAGACGAGTCCGCCGACGATCGCGTAGATACCCAGGATGATGGCGACGGCGGCCGCGGCGGCCAACGGCTGCCAGACGATCAGCGCGCCGATGATGACGGACAGCACGCCGCCGATTCCGAGTGCGGTGCGGATGCCGTTCACTGCTGCCTTGCCGGCGGGGGATGCTTCGGTGGTCATGCGGCTCACCCTTTCTGAGAGAGACCTGTGAGTTGCATCCCTCACATTAGACCCACCTGCCCCATTCGTGGACCCGTGGTCGTAACGTGTCACCGGCGATCGCGGCATCGGGTATCCCGACGCGACGGCGCGTCACGCTAGTCTTGCGCCAGACACCGTCCAGGGAGGTTCGCATGGCCGTCATCTCGCGTGGATTCGGATCACGTCGCCGCGAAAGCGATGCGAACCTGCCTCCGGGGCAGTACCTCACCACCGACTTCCCGGTGCTCTCGGCAGGACCGACGCCGCGCATCGACACGGGGGAGTGGTCCTTCTCCATCCGCCCGGAGTCCGGTGCTCCCGTCGCGTGGAACTGGGAGCAGTTCATGGCGCTGCCGTCCGAAGACGTCTCCACCGACATCCACTGCGTCACCCGGTGGTCGAAGCTCGGCACATCGTGGCGGGGAGTGTCGTTGGACACCCTGTTCGCCGCCGTCACCACCGACTTCGCCTACGCGATGGTGCACTGCTATGGCGGCTACACGACGAACGTCCCGCTCGCCGACTTGCTCGGTGGCAAGGCGTGGATCGCGTACGAGTTCGGCGGATCTCCGCTCGATCCGGAGCATGGCGGCCCCGCTCGCCTCCTGGTTCCCCATCTGTACTTCTGGAAGAGCGCCAAGTGGGTGCGGGGCATCGTGCTGCAGGAGCGCGACGAGCCGGGATTCTGGGAGCAGAACGGCTATCACCTGCACGGCGACCCGTGGACAGAGGAGCGCTATTGGTGATCGTGGCCGGATGGCGGACGGCGACCGTCGATTCCGTCGTCCCCGCCAATCCGCATGCTCGCGTGCTCCGGCTGTCGGTGCCAGGGTGGCCCGGCAACGACCCGGGGCAGCACGTCGACATCCGTCTGACGGCCGAAGACGGCTATCAGGCGGTGCGGTCCTACTCGCTGGCCTCGTCCGGTAGCGACGCGTCGATCGAGCTGGCCGTGGACGAGGTGCCTGATGGCGAGGTCTCGCCCTACCTCGTGCACGACGTGATGGCCGGCGACGAGCTCGAGGTGAAGGGCCCGCTCGGCGGGTACTTCGTGTGGCGGGGCGGTGACGACCGCCCGGTGCAGCTGATCGCCGGCGGATCCGGGGTCGTGCCGCTCGTCGGCATCGCGCGTGCCCGATTCGGCGCCTCCGAGCGGTCCGCGTCCGCGTTTCGGATGCTGTACTCCGTCCGGACCGCGGCAGACGCGTTATATCGCGATGAGTTGAGCAGTCTGGCCGCCCAAGGGCTCGATCTCACGTGGGCCTACACGCGAGCGGCGCCGGATGGCTGGGACGGCGCCGTGGGCAGGCTGGGTGACGCGTCCATCGCGGCATCCGTGTGGCCGCCCGACCGACGACCCGTGATCTACGTGTGTGGACCGACAGGGTTCGTCGAACACGTCGCGGACGCCCTGGTGCGGGCCGGGCACGACGCCACCGGCATCAAGACGGAACGATTCGGAGGGTCCTGATGGGCGACGCGAGAGAGCACACGGCGACGACGCTCGACGGGAACGCGCTGGCGGGTCTGCTCGGTGACGTCTTCGCGGTCGACGTGACGATGATCGTCACGGAGTGCCGCGGCTGCGGCCGGTCGGAGCCGTTGGCGGAGGCCATCGTCGAACGGGACGCCTCGTGCGCGATCGTCCGCTGCCGAGGGTGCACGCGTACGCAGTTCACGGTGTTCGACGAGCGCGAGGGGATCCGGATAGACCTGGGCTCGATCGGCCTTCTCCGCCTGGACCGCCCGTGATCCGCATTCGCCGATAATGCACATTATGTCAGTTCGCGGCGTAGCTATGTGCAGGTTCCGCGCATAGGTGCAACTTCTGAGAGGGTGAGGAACTCGCACCCCCCGTCGAGGTGAGGCGCCCGCTCCGGCCATCGGCGGTGGCGCTTCGCACGAACGACGTGAGGGTTTGTAAGTAGCCAGTTACGAACTCCGAGCCGATCTGAAGGCGGTGGTCGCCTCCGTCGAGCACGCACAGCTCCAGAAGCGGCGGACGGACGCACGCACGCAGGACGGACGCGCTGAGCTCGACCGGGACAACATCGTCGGCGGAACCGTACATCGCGAGCAGCGGTGCGTTGACAGCGCTAAGCGACGGTGCCGGGTCGTAGCTCATGACGCGCCCCGCGAATGACCACAGCCGAGCATCAGCCGGCAGGAACGCCCCCGCCGACCGCAGCTCTTCGAAGAGCGGCAGGCTGGCGGCGATCGGCCAGCCCTCGCCGAAGGAAAGCGCGAGGAGGTCGAGAACGACGCGGTAGTCCGCGACGCCCGCCTCCACGGATGCGGCGTCCCACCCAAGCCCCTCCAGTGTGCGCCGGGTCGAGTAGGTCTCTTGCTCGCTGGGCGATACGGCGGGGCCCGAGTTGGTGATGACGAAATCGGCGCCCGCATCGTGCGCGGCCTCGAGAACGACCCAGCCACCCTGGCTATGGCCGAAGAGTCCCGTCGGAACATTCGGGAGCACCGCTCGGGCCGATTCCAGGGCGGCGAGAAGGTCATCGGCTTGGTCAGTGATGTCCGCGTCCTCCCAGCGCCCGGTGGACTCCCCCACTCCGCGCTTATCGAAGGAGCACACTGCGACACCGTCTGAGAGCAGAGCCTCGCGAATGGGCGGGAACAGCACGTCGTTGTGGCGGTCGCTCCCGCCCGACCCGGGGTACATCAGCACCAGCGCCGAGGGATGCGGCGGGACCCACAGGGAGCCGGCGAGGCGCGCCCCCACTACTTCAGTGGATAGGGATGTGGTTGTGGATCGTTCGGTCATGCGCTCAATGGTCCGGTCGCCCGGCGATCAGCCAGCCGTCGAGACCTCCCAGGCCGGTCGCATACCGGCAGCGGTTCTTCATAGCGGACACGTGCCTCCGCCTCACGTCCTGCCGTGTCACACTCTCCCGCGACTTCGTGATTGAGTCGTGCGTTACCCGGATGCACGGCGAGCAGTTCCTCGAAATAGCGGATGGTCGGGGCCATGTCGTCGCGATCGTGCTCGGCGTAGCCGCGGTCGATGGCATCCTGCTCGTGATCGAGCTCGGCCGAGGGGGTTGCGGTCATGCGCTGAATCCTTTCCCGCGACCATCCTCCCTGGTCTGCGGCGAATCACGTAGAACGAATGTCACACCGAGGGCTCATCAGGTCAATCCGCCGCCAGCTGGGTTGCCGAGCACAGCAGCTCCCGTACCTCTGGCCGGCCGTCGGCTTCGCCTTCTGTTCTCCCTCGCCGCTGCCGGCCGTCTGGCTGGGCCACGCTGCACGGCAGATGGGCGCAGCGCTCGGTGTGGCGGTCATGGGCGCAGCGATCGCCGTGATCCACGGCGGTCACAGTAGCTCCGTGGCCTTGGTCATCGCCGTCGCATTCACTCTGGTGCCGCTTCTTCCGTGGCTGCAGTGTCTAGAGAAGCTCACGGCCGACGAGTTCAGGAAGGCGCTCGGCGAGTAGCGATGGTGAGCGCGTAGCATCGGAGGGTGTTCACAACAGTTCGACCGCCCTTCGGGCGTCAGGAGGTCGTCGGCGCTTCTTCCGCCGGCATGAGATAGGCGCGCATCGCTCGCACGGCATCGCCATCGGCGATCGCGACGATCCCGGCGATCAACGGATCGCTTCTCATCGACCTCACAGAACGGAACATCACTCATGCACGTCCTCACGGAGAAGGACGTCCGTGCGTCCTTCGTCAACGCCTCGCTGCGCGAGCGCAACGCCATCCCCCTGCCCGACCGATTCCCCGACGTGGGATGGGGCGCCATCGACTTCCTCGGCTGGCGTGACCCGAAGCTGCCGCTGATGGGTTACATCATCGTCCCGGTGGACGAGAAGCCCGTCGGCATCCTGCTGCGCGAGACCGAGAGCAGGACGCGGGCGCGGCCGCAGTGCAGCTGGTGCGCGGACGTCACCCTGCCGAACGACGTCGCGTTCTTCATCGCGAAGCGCGCGGGCGCGTCCGGGCGCAACGGGAACACGATCGGAACGCTCGCGTGCGCGCGCTTCGAGTGCAACGGGAACGTTCGGAAGCCGCCCCTCGTGGCCTATCTCGGCTTCGACGTCGAGGCGGCACGTCAGCGGCGGATCGAGGCTCTGCGCACGAGCGTCACCGGCTTCGCCCGAGACGTCCGCGACGGGGCCTGACCTCCGCGACGGAGCCTGACCTCCGCGACGGAGCCTGACCGCCGCGACGGAGCGACGGGTCGGCGGGGCTAGGCTGGAACTGCCCCTGCCTCGCCGATCCGGATCGTTCCCCATGCAGATCTCCCCCGCTCCCGCGTGGCGGGCGTGGCTGATCTGGGGGGTCGCCGTCGCGGCCTACATCCTCGCCGTGACGAATCGGACCTCGCTCGCCGCGGTGGGCGTCGACGCCGCCGACCGATTCCACGCGGACGCCTCGACGCTGTCGATGTTCGCCGTGCTGCAGCTCGCCGTATACGGGGCCATGCAGATCCCGGTGGGCGTCCTGCTCGACCGCCTCGGGACGCGTCCGATCATGACCGCGGGGATGCTGCTGATGGCCGCCGGTCAGCTCGTCATGGCCCTCTCCCCCAACGTCGGCGTGGCGATCGCGGCGCGCATGCTCATCGGCGCCGGAGACGCGGCGATCTTCCCCGGGGTCCTGCGCCTGATCGCCACGTGGTTCCCGGCCCAGCGGTCGCCCCTGATGGTGCAGCTGACGGGGATCGTCGGTCTCGGCGGCCAGCTCGTCGCCCTGGTGCCCCTCGCGGCGGTCCTGCACGCGACCTCCTGGTCGGTCACTTTCGGCGGCATCGCCGGGCTGTGCGTCTTGTTCGGGATCCTGGTGTTCGCGCTCGTCCGCAACCGTCCAGCGGGTCGCACGGCCGATGTCTCGGTGGACACGCAGACCGGCGCGATCCGGGTAGTGACCTCCTCGATCGACACGCGTGTGGGCGTCCGGGCGACGTGGTCGCACCCCGCCACCCGCCTCGCCTTCTGGTCCCATTTCACGACGCCGTTCGCCGGTACGGCGTTCATCATGCTGTGGGGCATCCCGTTCCTCACGGCCGGCGAGGGCCGCACCCAGGCGGAGGCCGTGGCGATCACGACGGTCTACGTCCTCGTCGGGATGGTGCTCGGGCCGGTGATGGGCGCTCTCTCCGCCCGCATCCCGAACCTGCGCTCGCACGCGCTCGTCCTCCCCACCGTGGCGGTCCAGCTGGTGATGTGGCTCATCGTCATCGCGTGGCCGGGACCCGCGCCGCTCTGGCTGCTGTTCCTGCTCGGCATCGCGCTCGCCACCGGTGGGCCGGCGTCGCTGGTCGCGTTCGATCACGCACGCACCCACAACCCGAGCCATCGCCTGAGCACGGCGACCGGGATCACGAACGTCGGCGGGTTCCTGTCCGCGCTCGTCTCGATCTTCCTGATCGGCCTCGCGCTGGACCTGCAGGGGGCGGGCACCCCTGCGACCTACGATCTGACCGCGTTCCGGCTCGCGTTCCTCACGCAGGTGCCGCTGTGGCTCATCGGCGTGTTCTTCATCGTGCTCGAGCGCAAGCGCACGAGGATCAGGATCGGGCTCGATCAGCCCCGCGCGCGCCGGAATAATCGGCCCGCCTGAGCCTCCTCAGGCGAAGGGCGTGAAGTCCAACGCGTTCCAGTCGCGCACCTGCACCTCGCCGACGACGCCCTCGCGGACGAAGGGATCGTCCGCGCAGAACCGCTCCGCGGCCGCCCGGGAACGGAACACGGCCATGGAGCCGGGACCGCCGTCCAGCTCGCTGAACGGGCCGATGAGGAGGATGTCGGCCGTTGCGGCCTGGAACGCGTCGAGGTAGGCGCGATGGCGGGGATACACCGAACCGATCCGCTCGGCCTGACCGGGTGCGAGCATGTAGAGCGCGACCGCGTACATGCGATGAGACTACGTCGCATGTCCGTGCCGCGGGCTACGTTGTCAGACATGCCTCGCGTGATCTTCTACACCGCAGCGACCCTGAACGGATTCCTGGCGGACGAGTCCGATTCGCTCGAGTGGCTGTTCGCCGTGCCGGGCGGGGAGGGCGGCGGAGACGACTTCGCCCGGTTCCTCGACGGTGTCGGGGTGCTGGTCCAGGGCTCGTCGACTTACGAATGGGTCGTCCGGCAGGAGGACCTCATCGCCCACCCCGAGAAGTGGCCGGGCTACTACGGTGACCGACCGACGTGGGTCATGACGACGCGCGAGCTCCCGGGCGTCGCAGGCGCCGACATCCGGTTCGCGCGCGGCTCCGTGGTCGACGTCTGGCCCGACATCCGGACAGCGGCCGGAGACCGAGACGTGTGGGTGGTCGGTGGCGGCGATCTCGCTGGGCAGTTCGCCGATGCGGGACTTCTCGACGAGGTGCGACTCTCGATTGCGCCGGCGACCCTCGTGGCCGGCAAACCCCTGCTCCCCCGCAATCTCGGATCGGACCGACTCCGGCTGGAGTCGGTGCGGCAGAACGGACAGTTCGCGGAGCTGGTCTACGCGGTCGGCTCGTGAGCGAGAGCTGACGCGGGGTCGTCGCCGCTCGGCTCGACCACCGACCACCGGGCGAACTTCGGCGCCCGCCCGTCGCCGGACGAGGTGCCCGTGAGTCGGCGACGGACCCAGGGGCCGACGTGGTCGCGGTAGTACGCGGCGTTGCGCTGCCGCACGATGTCCGGCAGCTCTGGCAGCGACCACCATTCGACCGGAGCGTCCAGGCCGAGGGCGGTGAGCACGCGCGCGGCGACCCGGTGATGGCCGCGTGCGTTCATGTGCAGCCGGTCCTCCGCCCAGTAGCCTGCCGTGCTGAGTTCTCGGTCCGGCCAGTTCAGGGCGCGGATCACGTCGGGGCGGTTCGCGATCCGCTGCACGACCGCCGCGGAGAGCAGATCGCCGCGGCGTTGGATGACCGCGCGCAGCGGAAGCTGAGCGGACGGGTTGGCGCCCGAGAGCAGGATGAGCTTCACGCCCTCCTCATCGCACCGCGCGAGCACGTGCGAGAAGAGGTCGGCGACATGCGACACGGAGGTCCGCGGGCGAAGCATGTCGTTCCCGCCACCGTTGAACGAGAGGTGCGTCGGCTTGAGCGCGAGCGCCGGCTCGAGTTGCTCGTCGACGATGGGCTGGATCAGCTTGCCGCGGATCGCCAGATTCGCGTACTCGATCGGCTCCCCCGCGGCATCCGCCCACCCCTGCGCGACGAGATCCGCCCAGCCGCGCACGCGACCGTCGGGACGTTCGTCTCCGACTCCTTCCGTGAAGGAGTCCCCAATCGCCACGAAGCGCACGGATGCCACTGATCCACCTTAGGCGAGGAGCTCCAGGACCCGTGGCTTGACCACCGTGCCGTACAGCTCGATGCTGCGCATCATCTTCTCGTGAGACATGGTGCCGTTCGAGAACTTCAGGTCGAAGCGATCGACGCCCAGTGCCTTCACCGTGTCTGCGATCTTGCGGGCGACGGTCTCCGGTGATCCCGCGTAGACGGAGCCCTCCGGACCGACGTCGTGCTGGAACCGCAGCCGGTTGTACGAGGGCCAGCCGCGCTCCCGGCCGATCGTGTTGTTCATCGTCTCGAAGCCGGGATACGCCTCGTCCCAGGCCTGTTCGTCCGTGTCGGCGATGTGCCCGGGCGAGTGCACGCCGATCGGAAGAGAGGACCGTCCGAACCCGTCGAGCGACCGATGGTAGAGATCGACGAACGGGCGGAAGCGCTGCGCAGGGCCCCCGATGATGGCGAGCATGAGCCCGTAGCCGTATCGCGCAGCGCGCACGACCGACTCGGGCGTGCCGCCCACCCCGATCCATGCCTTGAGTCCCGCCTCCGTCTTGGGGAAGACGTCCGCCGCCTCGAGACCCGCGCGGGTACTCCCCTGCCAGGTGACGGGCTTCTCCTCGAGCAGTCTGCTGAACAGGTCCAGCTTCTCGTCGAAGAGCAGCTCGTAGTCACGGAGGTCGTACCCGAACAACGGGAACGACTCGATGAACGAGCCGCGGCCGAGGATCACCTCCGCCCTCCCCCTCGACACCGCGTCGAGGGTGGCGAAGCGCTCGTAGACGCGCACCGGGTCGTCGGAGGACAGAACGGTGACCGCCGTGCCGAGGTGGATGTCCTTGGTCCGCCCGGCGGCCGCGGCCAGCACGATCTCCGGGCTCGACACCGCGAACTCGCGGCGGTGGTGCTCCCCCACGCCGAAGAACGACAGGCCGACCTCGTCGGCGAGCACCGCCTGGTCGACGACGTTGCGGATGGTGTCGGCATAGCTCAGCAGCTCGCCGTCGGCGCCGCGGGTGACGTCGCCGAACGTGTCGAGCCCGAGGGCCACGGTGCGGGGGTGATCGGCCACGAGCGATCCTTTCGATTCATGTGAATGGAACTCGCGGGAAGCCGATCGCATTCCCACCGCCGCGAGCGGGCGACGACGACAGCGGGAGCGGATCCCGCCGCCGTCGTCCCTCGCGCGTGGCTAGACGGACCTCAGCACCGCCGACCGCAGGGTGTCGAGACCCACGCCGCCGATGTCGAGCGCACGCTTGTGGAACTCCTTGATGTCGAAGGCGTCCCCCTTCGCCGCTCGGTAGTCGTCGCGCAGCTGCTCCCAGATCCGCTGGCCCACCTTGTACGACGGCGCCTGTCCGGGCCAGCCGAGGTAGCGGTTCACCTCGAACTGGATGAAGGCGTCGGACATGTTGACATTGCGGCGCATGAAGGCGAGCGCGTAGTCGGCGTCCCAGATCCCTTCTCCCTCGAGACGAGGCTTGCCGAGGTGCACGCCGATATCGAGGACCACGCGAGCGGCACGCATCCGCTGCCCGTCCAGCATTCCCAGCCGGTCGGCGGGGTCCTCCAGATAGCCGAGCTGCTCCATGAGTCGTTCGGCGTAGAGGGCCCATCCCTCCGCGTGGCCGGACGTGCCCGCCAGCAGCCGTCGCCACGAGTTCAACTCAGCGCGGTTGTAGACCGCCTGCGCGATCTGCAGGTGGTGCCCGGGAACGCCCTCGTGGTACACGGTCGTGAGCTCGCGCCAGGTGTCGAAGTCCTCGACTCCCTCCGGCACAGACCACCACATCCGCCCCGGGCGGGAGAAGTCGTCCGTGGGTCCGGTGTAGTAGATCCCGCCCTCCTTGGTGGGGGCGATCATGCACTCGAGTCGCCGGATCGGGTCCGGGATGTCGAAATGGGTGGCGCCGAGCTCGGCGATCGCGCGGTCGCTCGTCTCCTGCATCCAGCGTTGCAGGGCTTCCGTGCCGTGGAGCTTGCGCGCGTCGTCCTCCTCGAGGAAGGCGACCGCCTCCTCCACGGACGCACCCGCCTTGATCTCGTTCGCGATCGACTCCTGCTCGGCGACCATGCGGGCGAGTTCTTCGACTCCCCATTCATATGTCTCGTCGAGGTCGATCGTCGCACCGAGGAATCGGCGGGAGTGCAGCGCGTAGAGCTCGCGCCCGACGCCGTCGACGTCACCCGCGGCGGGAGCCAGCTCGGATGCGAGGAAGTCGGCGAGCTTGTCGTACGCCACGCGCGCCGAGTTCGCGCTGTCGGCAAGCTGTCGCGCGAGTGATGCGGGCAGCTGCCCCTCGGCCGGAGCGGCGTCGCCCACGAAGGTGGTGAAGTAGCCCTCGTCGGCCGTGTAACGGCCGATCTGCGTGACGACTTCGGTGACCTGACGGCGGGCCGGAACGACGCCCTGCGCGATGCCCTCGCGCAGGGTCTCGATGTATCCGTCGATGGCACCGGAGACCGCGTTCAGGCGCGTGGCGATCGTCGACCAGTCGTCGACCGTGTCTGTCGGCATGAGATCGAACACCGAGCGGATCTCCTGCGCCGGCGAGGCGATGACGTTCACGTCGCGGAGCGACGCGCGAGCCTCGAACACGTCCAGGTCGAGGCGGAGCTCCCGACTGAGGTCCTCCTTCGTGACCTCATCGATCACGTCGACGGGCGCAGCGGCGTCGAGCGCGGCCAGTGTCTTGCGTGCTTCGTCGGCGGCGCGCTGGTGCCCCGCGGGCGAGAAGTCGTCGAAGCGGTCGTTGAACTCGAACCGGCCGATGTACGTCGCAGTCATGGGCGACAGCTCGGCGGCCGTGTCGACCCAGGCGTCGGCGATCCGATCGATCGGCGTGGGCGTTCGTGGTGCGTCAGTCATGACTTCGAGCCTAGGCATCCTGGCGGGTCACGCCAAGCAGGGTCGCCTCAGTGGCCGGCTTCGTCCCAGTTCGCTCCGCGCCCGATCTGAACGTCGAGCGGGACCGAGAGTTCGGCCGCATCGCCCATGCGAGTGCGGACGATGCGCTCAGCCGCGTCCCACTCCCCCTCGGCGACCTCCACGACGAGCTCGTCGTGGATCTGCAGCAGCACGCGCGATGCGAGACCCTCGGCGGCGAACTCGTCATGGATGCGGAACAGCGCGACCTTCATGATGTCCGCCGCGCTCCCCTGGATCGGCGCATTGAGCGCGGCACGCTCGGCGTTCTCCCGCAGGACGCGGTTAGGGCTGGTCAAGTCGGGGAACGGACGCCGCCGACCGAAGATCGTCTCGGTGTAGCCGTCGATCCGTGCCTGCTCGACCGACGATCTCAGGTAGTCGCGGACGGCGCCGAACCGGAGGAAGTACTCCGTCATCAGCTGCTTCGCCTCGCTCTGGTCGATGCGGAGCTGCTTGGAGAGCCCGAATGCGGAGAGCCCGTAGACCAGTCCGTAGGACATGGCCTTGACCTTCGTGCGCATCGCGGGCGTCACGTCGCCCGGCTCCACGCCGAACACGCGCGCGCCCACGAAACGATGCGTGTCCTCCCCCGAGTTGAATGCCTCGATGAGTCCGGGATCCCCCGATAGATGTGCCATGATGCGCATCTCGATCTGCGAGTAGTCGGCCGTGAGCAACGCCGCGTAGTCGGCCCCGACCTCGAAGGCCGCGCGGATGCGCCGGCTCTCCTCCGTACGGATGGGGATATTCTGCAGGTTCGGATCCGTGCTCGACAGTCGGCCGGTCTGGCTGCCGGTCTGCACGTACGTCGTGTGGATGCGGTGGTCCGCGCCGATCGCGGTGTCGAGCGACTCGATGATCTGACGAAGCTTCGTCGCCTCGCGATGCTGCAGGAGGAGGTCGAGGAAGGGATGCGGGTTGCTCTCCTGAAGGTCGGCCAGGACGGCCGCGTCCGTCGAGTACCCGGTCTTCGTCTTGCGCGTCTTCGGGAGCTCGAGCTCGTCGAAGAGGACCTCCTGCAGCTGCTTGGGCGAGCCGAGGTTCACCTCACGACCGATCGCCGCGTAGGCGTCCTGCGCGATGGCGTCGGCGCGGGCGCCCAGCTCGGCGGAGAAGTCGGAGAGCTTCTCGTGCGACACCGCGACCCCGGCGAGCTCCATGTCGGCGAGGGTGAGCAACGTCGGCAACTCGATGTCGGTCAGGAGTTCCGTCACTCGCTCGGGCAGCTCGGCGCGCAGCGACGCCGTCACCCGCAGAGTGAACCACGACAGCTGGCCGGGGGTCGCACCCTCGGTCTCGGGCACGAGCTGGGTGGGGTCGGCCTGCGGAAGCTTCTCGTCGAGGTAGCGCTCCACCAGGTCGGCGAGCGTCTTGTCCGGGAAGCTCGGACGCAGCAGCCACCCCGCGATCGCGGTGTCGAAGGCGAGCCCGCCCACTGATACTCGGGCGCGGCGCAGAGCCTTCACCTGTGGCTTCGCGTCGCTGAACACCTTGGGAGCGTCGGAGGCGAACCAGGGCGCCAGCGCGTCGGCGACCTCGGGCGTCCAGGACGCCTCGGCCGCGGCATCCGCGACGGCGAAGCCGACTCGAGCCGGAAGACCGCCCTCTGTCGTCACGGTGACCCCCACCTCGGCGCCGGCGGAACGGAGCCACTCGACGAGGTCGGCGGCGGAAGGCTCGGCGGGGACCGGCATCGGCACCGCGGCCGCGGACGTGACGGCGGCCATCTGCTGCTCGATCCCGGCGAGTTCGGCCACCCGCGGGATGAGCGTCTTGAACTCGAGACGGGAGAAGATGTCGCGCACCGCCTGCGCATCCATCGGACGCACCTCGAGGTCGCGCGGACGCACGGGGAGCGCGACGTCCGTCATGAGGCGATTGAGCTGGCGATTGCGCCGCACGACATCGAGGTTCTCGCGGAGGTTGCCGCCCACGACACCGGTGACCTTGTCGGCGTTCTCGAGCAGATCGTCGAGCGAGCCGAACTGCGTGAGCCATTTGACCGCCGTCTTCTCCCCCACCTTGGGGACGCCCGGCAGGTTGTCGCTCGTCTCGCCGACGAGGGCTGCAATGTCGGGATACTGCTCCGGCGGCACGCCGTAGCGGTCGATGACGGCCTGCCGGTCGTAGCGCTTGAGCTGGGAAACCCCCTGCACGTTCGGGTAGAGGAGGGTCACATCGTCGTTGACGAGCTGAATGGTGTCGCGGTCGCCCGAGCACACCAGGACGTCGAAGCCGTCCGCCGAACCCTGAGCGGCCAGCGTCGCGAGGATGTCGTCGGCCTCGATGTCCTCCTGCTGGACGACCTGGATGCTCATGGCGGCGAGGCAGTCCTGCAGCAGGGGGATCTGGCCCTTGAACTCGCTGGGCGTCTCGGACCGGTTGGCCTTGTACTCGGGGTACTCGCGGGTGCGGAACGACTGGCGGGACGTGTCGAACGCCACGGCCATGTGGGTGGGCTTCTCGGCCTTGACCAGATTGATCAGCATCGCCAGGAATCCATAGATGCCGTTCGTGTGCTGCCCGTCCTTCGTCGAGAAGTTCTCGACGGGCAGGGCGTAGAACGCCCGGTACGCCAGCGAATGGCCGTCGACCACCAGAAGGGTAGGCTTTGCGGAGTCCGTCACCCTGTCAGCCTAGTCAGGGGCGACGACACCGATTCCCGCCCCGAGGAGTGCCATGAGTTCGTCCGCGTCCGCCGATCTGCACGCCGGTTCGCCCGACGACGCGCTGGAGTGGGCACGTGCACGCGGGGTCGGCGCGCTCGCCGAGAAGATGGGCTTCGAGTGGGTCGAGTTCTCCGTCGAGCGCTCCGTCGCCACCATCCCCGTGGAGGGCAATACGCAGCCTGTCGGTCTCCTGCACGGGGGCGCGTACGTCGTCCTGGGCGAGTCGCTGGGATCGATGGCCGCCAACCTTCACGCCGGCCCCGGGCGCCTGGCGGTGGGCGTCGACATCAACGCGACGCACACCCGGTCGGCGACCTCGGGGCGGGTGACCGGCGTCTGCACGCCGATCCACCTCGGCCGCAGCATGACGGTCCACGAGATCGCGATCACCGACGATCAGGGACGCCGCTGCTCGACGGTCCGGATCACGAACATGATCAGGGACCTGTCCGCGAGCTGACGTGGGCGCAAGGCGCCTGAGCGGTCAGGACTTCTTGGGCGCCAGCTGCTCGATGATGGCCTTCGCGACGTCCTGCATCGTGAGCCTGCGGTCCATCGAGGCCTTCTGGATCCAGCGGAACGCCTCCGGCTCGGTCAGGCCCATCTTCTCGTTCAGGAGGCCCTTGGCCCGGTCGACGAGCTTACGCGTCTCGAACCGTTCGACCATGTCGGCGACCTCGGCCTCGAGCGTGATGATCTGCTCGTGGCGGGCCAGCGCGATCTCGATCGCGGGGAGGAGGTCGTTCGGGGTGAACGGCTTCACGACGTATGCCAGCGCACCCGCCTCGCTGGCGCGCTCCACGAGCTCCTTCTGGCTGAACGCGGTGAGCAGCACGACGGGCGCGATGTGATTCTTGCTCAGCTTCTCGGCGGCCGAGATGCCGTCGAGCTGCGGCATCTTGACGTCCATGATGACCAGGTCGGGACGGAGCTCGGTCGCGAGCTGGACCGCCGTCTCGCCGTCACCCGCCTCTCCCACGACATCGAAGCCGTTGTCGCGCAGGATCTCGACGATGTCGAGACGGATGAGCGACTCGTCTTCGGCGACGACGACGCGTCGTGGGGCGGAAGATGCGGTCTCTGTGCTCTGTTCCTGCTCGGTCACGTCTTGAATCCTACGGCACCGCCTGCGCGGACGAGGCGCGCCGCCCATGCGGTCCCGCCGCGCCGGGCTGCGGTATCGTCGATCCGGACGCTGCGGGGTCGCCCCGACGCGCGCCGGTGTGGCGGAATGGCAGACGCGACCGACTCAAAATCGGTTGCCCGAAAGGGCATGTGGGTTCGAGTCCCACCACCGGTACGTGCAGAGGAGGGCCGCCCTTTCGGGGCGGCCCTCCTCCACGTCTCCGCGGGCGATGTCAGTCGTCGAGCGTGCGGATCGCCGTGGTGTTCGGGTCCGGCAGCGTCGCGACCTGCTCGGGAGAGCGCAGGTCTATGTCGGCAGGCGCCTTCTTGTCGAGCTCCGGAGGCACCTCGAGGGGGCGACGTGAGTAGTAGACCTTCGCCTTGCGGTAGAAGAGCAGCAACGGGATGACGCCGATCACGATGAGGCCGATGCCGAGCCAGTTGACGACGGGCGTGTTGCTCGGAATCGAGACTATGAACGCCCATGCCATGAAGGCGGCGCCCGCCGCAGGCCACAGCCCGATGAGCAGGAAGTTCTTCACCGACCGGAAGAGCACGCGTCGATATGCGACGACAACTGCCACCCCTGCGAGCGTGTAGTAGAAGGCGATCTGGAGGCCAATCGAGAGGATCGCATTGTTCATCACGCCGCTGACACTGCTGCCGGGCCACGCGGAACCGATGAAGATGACGACGGACACGCCGACGACTACGAGCGTCGCGAACGTGGGTGTCTTCCATCGCTTGTGCACGCTCCCGAACCTCTTCGGGATCGTGTGGTCCCGGCCCATTGCGAACAGGGTGCGGGTGACCTGGATGAGCGTCGTCTCGAGGGTGGCTACCGTGGAGAGTGCGACCGCGATGATGAGGATCTTGCCGCCGATCCCGGGCCAGATTACGTCGCCGAGCACGGACAGGATGTTCGCACCGTCCTTTTCGATGGTCTTCGTAGAGAGCATCATGAGCGTCGCGATCGTGAAGATCTCGAAGAGGATGAAGACGATCCCGACTCCGATCAGTCCGGCGGCGCCGGACGACTTGTGCCCGTTGCTGGTCTCCTCATTGAGGTTCGAGCTGACGTCCCAGCCCCAGTAGTAGAACGCGGCGACCAGCGCGGCGCTCACGAAGACGCCCGGGCCGGCGAGGTGCTGGAATCCGAGCCATTCCCACGAGAAGTTCGGGCCTGCGTGGGTCGCCGTGTTGGCGCGAACGAGCGCGAGGATCGCGAAGAGGACAAGTATGCCCACTTCGATAAGGGACATGATCCATTGCGCGCGCGCCGTGATGCTGACGCCGAAGTACACGCACGCGGCCATGACGAGGAACCAGACAGCGCCCACGACGATGATCAGAACCGTGTTGTCTGCCTGCGACGGGTCGAACAGCGCAACCGTCATGGCTCCAGCGGGCAGGGCACCCGCGACCATGAAGACGGTGGCCGAGATCACCAGCGCCCAGCCGGACAGGAAGCCGAGGGCGGGATGGAGGGCCCGGGCAACCCAGGAGTAGGCCGCGCCCGCGTTCACGTCCGCCCGACCGAGGTAGAGGAACGCCCAGGCGATGCCTAGCATCGGCAGTCCGCACCACAAGAGGGCGGCCGGTGCGCCGAGACCGGCGACCCCGACGAGGGTCGCGGTGACGGCGGCGATCGAGTATGCGGGTGCGCTGCCGGCCACCGCCATGACGATGGAACCCGCGGCGCTGACGCCGCCTGCCTGCAGCTCGTGTGTGGTGCCGTCTTTCTGGCCGTCGGGTGCGACCGGAGAGGCGTTCTGGGTCATGTGCAGTCCTCACTGTCGCCCATCGGGTGGCGACAGAGGGAAGCTACACCCGCGCGAACCGCACGGTCCATCACGGATCGGCTATTTCGGTGGCGCGTCGCCACCGACGACCGCGTGGGGGCCCATCAGTCGGACATTCTGGACGTTGAGTGCCACCAGCAGGACGATCAGTAAGGCCATCGCCGTGATGGTGCCGAGGGCGCTGAGGTGCGGGGCGATGAGTGTGACCGCCCAGGGCAGGACGATGCCGGCGGGCCCCCAGAGCAACACGGTGCGCCATGCCACTCCGTAGCGGAGGGACTCGGCGGCGCTCGCGAGGAAGTACAGGCTCACTCCCCCGGAGAGCGCCACTGCCGCTCCGGCCGGCAGTACGGCCTCCGCCTCGGCGACGGCGGTGCCCAGGCCCGCGGCGAACAGGACGACACCGGCGATCAGGAGGAACGGGAGGTACATGACTGTGTCGCGCAGGCCCGTGAGGCTGCCCCGCGACTGCAATCGATGCAGCCCCGACTCGACGGACGTCGTGGCGTAGGTGAAGAACACCCAGGCGAGCAGGACGACAGCCACGAGCCCGACGACGGCGGCCGCCCAGGTCGCCGGCGCCCAGGCGAGATCGAGCTCCGTGATGATCGAGAGAACGGACTCTCCGAAGACGATGACGACGAGGAGCGCGACTCTCTCGGTCAGGTGCGCGACATCGAGGTTCGCGGTGAGCCAGTCGTCCCCCCGGTTGATCCGGATGAGCAGAACGGCCTCGACCACGATGGCCAGCACCCAGACGGCATATCGGCCGGGCGCTGGCACGGCGATCGAGACGAGCCAGAGGGTGGTGGGGACCAAGGAGTAGAGGACGGGCCGCCACCACGGGATGCCTGCCACGCGACGCTTCGTGAGCCACGGGAACATCCACACGACCCTGATGACGGCGTTGGCGATGGCGAAACCGGCCGCGCGCTCGTCGAATGCCTCGGGCACAGTCGCCGCCATGAAGGCGATCGCGATCATCGCAACCGTCACGGCCGCCCAGATCACGGGAGTCACCCGGGCGCCGAACAGATTCATCGTCACGGTCGCATTGACCCATGCCCACCACGCCGCGGCGAGCAGCCCGAAGAAGCCCAGGAATGCGAGCGGGGATGGGTCGCCGTGCATCGTGTGCGCGATCTGTCCGACGCACGCGACCATCACCAGATCGAAGATGAGCTCGAGCCAGTTGACCCGGCGGCCGGTGCTCTGCGGGGCGGACTCACTCACGGCGCACAGCCTAGCGGCGGGGAACGCGAAGACCGGGACGCCTCGGTGCGAGGCGTCCCGGTCATCGCGTTCCGCGGCTACTCGCCCGAGCGGTAGATCGGGGCGGCGCCGTGCACCGCGTCGCCGACCTTGTGGACGCGGATATCGTTCGTCGACCCCACGATTCCGGGAGGGGATCCCGAGATGACCACGACCTTGTCGCCCACCTTGGCCAGGTCGTTCGCGAGCATGTAATCGTCGACCTGGATGAACATGCGGTCGGTGTGCTGCACGTGCTCGACGAGAGTCGACTGCACCCCCCACGTGAGGGCCATCCGGCGACGGATGTCAGGCAACGGGGTGAAGGCGATCATGGGGATCTTGGGCCGCAGTCGGGACATCCGACGTGCGGAGTCGCCCGACTCGGTGAAGATGCAGATGAAGCGCGCCTCGACGAAGTCGGCCACCTCGTTCGCGGCGAGGGTGATGATGCCGCCCTGCGTGCGAGGCTTCGTCGTGACGGGCTGGATGCGGTCGAGCCCGTGCTCTTCCGTCGAATCGATGATCCGCGCCATGGTCTGCACGGTGACGACGGGATACTCCCCCACGCTCGTCTCGCCGGAGAGCATGACCGCATCCGCGCCGTCGAGCACCGCGTTCGCCACGTCGGACGCCTCGGCGCGCGTGGGCACCGGCGAGTACGTCATCGACTCGAGCATCTGCGTCGCGACGATGACAGGCTTCGCCATCCGGCGACACAGCTCGACCGCGTGCTTCTGGACGATCGGAACGGCCTCGAGCGGGAGCTCCACGGCGAGGTCACCTCGGGCGACCATGATGCCGTCGAACGCGTCGATGATGTCCTCGAGGTGATCGACCGCCTGCGGCTTCTCGATCTTGGCGATGACGGGCACGTGACGCCCCTCCTCCGCCATGATCACGTGGACTCGCTGCACGTCCTTCGCGTCGCGGACGAACGAGAGGGCGATCAGATCGGCGCCGATGTTCAGCGCCCAGCGCAGGTCGGCTTCGTCCTTGTCGCTCAGGGCCGGGACGTTGACGGCGACGCCGGGCAGATTGATGCCCTTGTTGTTCGACACCGCCCCACCCACGATGACGCGGGTCGTGACGACGGTGCCATCGGTCTCGACGACCTCGACGCGCACCTTGCCGTCGTCGATGAGGAGCGGGTCGCCGGGCTTGACGTCGTCCGGGAGCCCCTTGAAGGTCGTCGAGACGATCTCCTTCGTGCCGAGGATGTCCTCGGTCGTGATCTTGAAGATGTCGCCGGGAGCGAGCTCATGCGGGCCGTCCTCGAACTTGCCGAGGCGGATCTTGGGGCCCTGCAGGTCGACGAGCACCGCCACCGCGCGCCCGGCGTCCTCCGCCGCCTTGCGCACATTGGCGAAGTTGCTGTTGTGGACGGCGTAGTCGCCGTGGCTGAGGTTCATGCGCGCCACGTCCACGCCGGCGTCGATGATCGCGCGGACCATCTCGTACGTCGATGTGGCGGGCCCGAGTGTGGCGACGATCTTCGCGCGTCTCATTACGAGTTCTACTCCGGGTTTTCGGGGTTTATTACAGGGCGGAAAGCCTCGGCCAGCCTACGCGGGCTACAGGCCGATGGCGACATCCGTGGGACGGACGGGCGCGGGCAGCGCGGTGGAGCCCATGAGGTGCCGATCGACCTCCGCCGCGACCGCGCGGCCTTCGGCGATCGCCCACACGATGAGCGACTGGCCGCGGCCCGCATCGCCGGCGACGAAGACGCCCGGTGCGGTCGTCTGGTAGTCGGACTCCCGCTCCAGCGTCCCCCTCGCAGTGAACTGCGCGCCGAGCTGCTCCTCGACCAGCTCCCGCTCGGGACCCGTGAACCCCATCGCGATGAGGATGAGGTCTGCCGGGATCTCCCGCTCGGTGCCGCTCTTGGGTACGCGTCGTCCGTCGGCGGTGTACTCGGTCTCCGCGACGCGGAGCGCGCGCACCTCGCCGACGTCGTTGGAGAGGAATTCGACCGTCGATGCGAGGTAGGAGCGCTCGCCGCCCTCCTCGTGCGCCGACTGCACCTCGAACACGGTCGGAGCCATCGGCCAGGGCTGGTGGTCGGGGCGGTCCGACGGGGGCTGCCGGCCGATGGCGAGGTTGGTGACGCTCAGCGCGCCCTGGCGGTGGGCCGTTCCGATGCAGTCGGCACCCGTGTCGCCGCCGCCGATGACGACGACGTGCTTCCCCTCCGCGGTGATCTGATGCGGGACCTGGTCACCGGCGGTCGCGTGGTTCGACTCGACGAGGTATTCCATCGCGAAGTGCACGCCGGCCAGGTCGCGCCCCGGGAGCGGCAGGTCGCGCGGCACGGTCGATCCCGTGGCGACGACCACGGCGTCGTAGCGCGCGCGCAGGTCGTCCCACGTGATGTCCTTGCCGATCTCCACTCCTGCGCGGAAGCGCGTGCCCTCGTCCTGCATCTGCCGCAGGCGCGCGTCGATGTGGTGCTTCTCCATCTTGAAGTCGGGGATGCCGTATCGCAGCAGGCCGCCGATGCGGTCGTCGCGCTCGAATACGGCGACGGTGTGCCCTGCGCGCGTGAGCTGCTGCGCGGCTGCGAGACCCGCGGGCCCGGAGCCCACTACCGCAACGGTCTTGCCCGTGAGGCGCCCAGGGGGCTCGGGCTCGATCCATCCGTTCCCGAAGGCCTCCTCGGCGATCGAGACCTCGATCTGCTTGATGGTCACCGCGGGCTGGTTGATGCCGAGCACGCAGGCGCTCTCGCACGGGGCCGGGCACAGTCGCCCGGTGAACTCCGGGAAGTTGTTCGTCGCGTGCAGCCGCTCGCTCGCGGACCGCCCTTCGCCGCGCCACGTCAGATCGTTCCACTCCGGGATGAGGTTGCCCAGCGGGCACCCCTGGTGGCAGAACGGGATGCCGCAGTCCATGCACCGACCGGCCTGGCGGCGGAGAACCGTCGTGTCACCCGGCTCGTACACTTCTTTCCAGTCCATGATGCGCACGGGCACGGGCCGTCGCGCCGGGAGCTCCCGCTCCGTGACCTTCAAGAACCCCTTCGGATCAGCCACCGGTCACCTCCAGGATGCGGTTCCACACGATGTCGCCGTCGGGATCGAGGCCTTCCTCGAGTGCCGTCTGACGGGTCTGCAGCACGGCAGCGTAGTCGCGGGGAAGGACGCGGACGAAGTTCCCGATCTCGCTCTCGAAGTCGTCGAGAAGCACCGCGGCCAGCGTGGAGCCGGTCTCGGAGCGATGCTGCTCCAGCAGGTCGCGCAGCATCTCGGCGTCGGCCGACCCGAGGTCGCCGAGCTCCAGCTCTCCGCTCTTGAGCGCGTCGCTGTTCACCAGCGCCGGGTCGAGACGGTAGACGTACGCCGTGCCGCCCGACATCCCCGCGCCGAGATTGCGTCCCGTGCGTCCGAGGATGACGGCGAGGCCGCCGGTCATGTACTCGAGAGCGTGGTCGCCCACTCCCTCGACGACCGCCGTCGCGCCGGAGTTGCGAACGAGGAACCGCTCCCCCACGGCTCCGCGCAGGAACATCGTGCCCTGCGTCGCGCCGTAGCCGATGACGTTCCCGGCGATGACGTTCTGCGAGGCGTCGAAGGTCGCCCCACGGGGCGGGCGGATGACGATCTGGCCGCCGGACAGACCCTTTCCGACGTAGTCGTTGGAGTCGCCCTCGAGGCGCAGCGTGATCCCCGCGGGCATGAAGGCTCCGAACGACTGACCGGCCGATCCGGTGAGCTCGACCTCGATCGAGCCGCTCGGCAGGCCGTTCTCGCCGTGCGCGAGGGTGACCCGGTTGCCGAGCATCGTCCCGACGGCGCGCTCGGTGTTGCGGATCGGCAGCTCGATGCGGACGTGGCCGCCGTGCGCGATCACGTCCTGCGCGCGCTCGATCAGCTGGACGTCGAAGTGCCGGTCGAGCTCGTGCTTCTGGTCGCGCAGGTGGCGTCGCGGCTCGTCGTCCGCGAAGTCGGGCCCCTCCAGGATCGGGGCGAGGTCGAGGCCGCTGGCCTTCCAGTGCCGGACCGCGCCGTTCACATCCAAGAGCTCGTGGTGGCCGATGGCCTCGTCCAGCGAGCGGAAGCCCAGGGCTGCCAGATACTCGCGCACCTCCTCGGCGATGAACTCCATGAAGTTCACCACGAACTCCGGCTTGCCGGAGAAGCGGGCGCGCAGCACCGGGTTCTGCGTGGCGACGCCCACCGGGCACGTGTCGAGGTGGCACACGCGCATCATGATGCAGCCGGAGACCACCAGCGGAGCGGTGGCGAAGCCGAACTCCTCCGCGCCCAGCAGCGCACCGATGATCACGTCGCGGCCGGTCTTCAGCTGGCCGTCGACCTGCACGACGACGCGGTCGCGCATCCCGTTGAGCATCAGCGTCTGCTGCGTCTCGGCGAGGCCCAGCTCCCACGGCGTCCCCGCGTGCTTCAGCGAGTTCAGCGGACTTGCGCCCGTGCCGCCGTCGTGCCCGGAGACGAGGATGACGTCGGCGAGCGCCTTGGCCGTTCCGGCGGCGACCGCGCCGATTCCCGACTGACTCACGAGCTTCGCGTGCACCCGCGCGCGGGGGTTCGCTCGCTTGAGGTCGAAGATGAGCTGCTTGAGATCCTCGATCGAGTAGATGTCGTGGTGGGGCGGCGGCGAGATCAGCCCGACGCCCGCGGTCGCGTGGCGCGTGCGGGCGACCCACGGGTACACCTTGGTCGGCGGCAGCTGGCCGCCCTCGCCGGGCTTGGCGCCCTGGGCGAGCTTGATCTGGATGTCCTCGGCCTCGGTCAAGTACAGGCTCGTCACGCCGAACCGGCCCGACGCGACCTGCTTGATGGCGCTGCGCCTGGTCGGGTCGAGCAGACGGTCGACGTCCTCGCCGCCCTCTCCCGTGTTGGATTTCCCACCGATGCTGTTCATCGCGATCGCGAGCGTCTCGTGCGCCTCGCGCGAGATCGAGCCGTAGCTCATCGCACCGGTCGAGAAGCGCTTGACGATCGACGACACCGGCTCGACCTCGTCGATCGGAACCGGCGGGCGCACCCCTTCGCGGAGGCCGAAGAGCCCACGGAGGGTCTTCAGCTCGGCTGCCTGGTCGTCGACGAGCTTCGTGTACTCGCGGAAGATGTCGTACCGGCGCGTGCGCGTCGCGTGCTGCAGACGGAACACCGTGTCCGGGTTGAACAGGTGGGGCGAGCCGTCGCGGCGCCATTGGTACTCGCCACCGGTCCACAGCCGTTCGTGGGCGCGGACGGCGGCATCCTCCGGATAGGCGTACGCGTGCCGGGACGAGTTCTCCGCCGCGATGACGTCGAGCCCGACGCCACCGAGCTTCGTGGAGGTGCCCGTGAAGTACGTGTCGACGAACTCCTGGGAGAGACCGATCGCCTCGAAGACCTGCGCACCGGCGTAGGACGAGACCGTCGAGATCCCCATCTTGGACATGATCTTCAGCACGCCCTTGCCGAGCGCGTAGATCAGATTCCTGACCGCCTTCTCGGGAGTGACGCCGGTGATGAAGCCGGCGCGCACGAGGTACTCGACCGTCTCCATCGCGAGATACGGGTTGACGGCGGACGCGCCGTAGCCGATGAGCGTCGCCACGTGGTGCACCTCGCGGACGTCGCCCGCCTCGACCACGAGGCCCACCTTCATGCGCGTCTCGTTGCGGATGAGGTGGTGGTGCACTGCGGCCAGCATGAGCAGCGAAGGGATGGGCGCGAGGTCTTTGTTGGAGTCCCGGTCGCTGAGCACGATGAACTCCGCACCGTCCTCGATCGCCTGGTCCACCTCGGTGCACATCTGGGCGAGACGCTTGTGCATGCCCTTGTGCCCGGCCTCCACCCGGTACAGGCCGCGGATCGTGACTGAACTGCGGCCGGGCAGCGCCGTCTCGATGTGCTGGATCTTCGCCAGCTCGTCGTTGTCGATGACGGGGAAGTCCAGCGTCACGCTCCGGGCGTGGTCGGGCCCGGCGCTCAACAGGTTCCGCTCCGGTCCGAGCCCGAGCGACAGCGATGTGACGACCTCCTCGCGGATCGAGTCCAGCGGGGGGTTCGTCACCTGCGCGAACTGCTGCGTGAAGTAGTCGAACAGCAGACGCGGCCGGTCGCTGAGCACCGCGACCGGCGTGTCGCTGCCCATCGCGCCCAGCGGTTCGGCGCCGTTCTGGCCCATCGGGGTGAGGAGGATCTTGACCTCTTCCTCCGTGTAGCCGAAGGTGCGCTGGCGCCTCGTGATCGAGGCGATCGGGTGCACGATGTGCTCGCGCTCGGGAAGGTCCTTGAGCCGCACCCGGCCCGCGTCGAGCCACTCCTGCCACGGTTCCTGCGCGGCGAGCTGCGCCTTGATCTCCTCGTCCTCGACGATGCGGCGGCTCGCCGTGTCGACGAGGAACATCCGGCCGGGGCGAAGTCGGCCGCGGCGCTTGATGCGGGACGGCTCCACGTCGAGCACGCCCGTCTCGCTGGCCGCGACGATGAGTCCGTCGGTCGTCTCCGTCCACCGGCCGGGGCGCAGTCCGTTGCGGTCGAGGGTCGCACCGACCAGCGTGCCGTCGGTGAAGATCAGCGCCGCAGGGCCATCCCACGGCTCCATCTGCATCGAGTGGTAGTCGTAGAACGCGCGCAGGTCCGGGGCGATGTCGGCCTGCTTCTCGTAGGCCTCCGGGACCATCATCATGATGGCGTGCGGAAGGCTGCGTCCCGTGAGGGTCAGGAGCTCGAGCACCTCGTCGAAAGAAGCCGAGTCGCTCGCACCCTCCGTGCAGATCGGCAGAAGCGGCGAGATGTCGCCGAGGAGCTCCGACTCGAGCTGCGACTGGCGCGCCCGCATCCAGTTCCTGTTGCCGTTGACCGTGTTGATCTCGCCATTGTGCGCGAGCATGCGCAGCGGCTGGGCAAGCGGCCACGACGGGAAGGTGTTCGTCGAGTACCGGGAGTGGACGACAGCCAGCTCGGACGCGAAGCGCTCATCCTGCAGGTCGGGGTAGAACGGCTCGAGCTGGAGGGTCGTGACCATGCCCTTGTAACCGAGCGTGCGGCTCGACAGGGACACGAAGTAGGCGTCCAGCTCGTTGCGCGCACGCTTGCGCAGCCGGAACGTGCGACGGTCCAGCGCGATGCCGGACAGCGCCGGCTCGTCCCCCACCGCGGGACGCGAGAGGAAGAGCTGCTCGAACGCGGGGCGCGCGGCGTGGGCGAGCTTGCCCAGGTGCTCGTCGTCGGTGGGGACGTCGCGCCACCCGAGGACCACGAGGTTCTCGCTCTTCGCGATCCGCTCGATCCCGGCCTTCTGCGCCCAACGCTCTTCCGCGTCGCGGGGCAGGAAGATCATGCCGGCGGCGTACTCGCCCATCGGCGGGAGCGGGAAGTCGACCACGGCCCGGAGGAACGCGTCCGGCATCTGCGTCAGGATCCCCGCACCGTCACCCGTTCCCGCGTCGGAGCCGATCGCGCCGCGATGCTCGAGGTTGCGCAGGGCGGTGAGGGCGAGGTCGATGATGTCGTGCCCCGGCTCGCCGCGCAGCGTGGCGACCATGGCGAGCCCGCACGCATCCTTCTCGAAGGCAGGGTCGTACATCCCCTGACGGGCGGGGAACGCGCCCGAGGCTGCGTCTCGACGGGGGGTCGATGCCATGGCCACCGTCCTCACATGGTGCTCAAGATGGGACGACGTCGGCCCTGTGCTGGACTAAAGCGAGTGCGCCGGTTCGGCTGGAGCGGAGCGCTATTTCGCGGCGAGAGAGCTTGTGGCTTCGGTCTCTTGTGCCGGAGTGGACTCAGGCTCGCTGACGTCCACGTATTCGGGGGTGTCCTGCGATTGTACAGAACCTTTGCGCTCGGGCTCGCGGCCGGGCATGTAGGGCGATGCCTCGAAGCCCGGGTGGCGACGCTTCTGCACGATCATGATCACGACACCCACGACGACGCCGATGAGTGCCGCCCACACGTTCGTGCGAAGGCCCAGGAAGACGTCGCTCGGATCGATGCGGATCGACTCCCAGACTGCACGCCCGGCTCCATACCAGATGAGGTAGAGCCCGAAGAGGCGGCCCCACTGCAGCTGGAACCGGCGACCGGCCCACAGCAGCACCGCGGCGCCGATGAGGTTCCAGATCATCTCGTAGAGGAACGTCGGATGGAAGAGCGTTCCCGGGGCGAGGCCCGCGGGGAAGGCCGGATTGGTCGACTCGATCTCCAGCCCCCACGGAAGGTTCGTGGGCAGACCGAACAGCTCGTGGTTGAAGTAGTTGCCGAGGCGTCCCATCGCCTGCGCGATGATCAGGCCGGGAGCAAGGGCGTCGGCGAACGTCCAGAACCGGATGCCGGTCCAGCGGCAGCCGAGGTAGGCGCCGATGGCGCCGCCGATGAGGGCACCGTAGATCGCGATGCCGCCCTCCCAGATCGCCCACACGGAGCCGGGCTGGAAGGGGTTCCATGTGTTCTTCCCCGGGCCGACGTAGAACGACCAGTGGGTCAGCACGTGATACGCCCGAGCGAAGATCAGGGCGAGGGGGACGGCGATCAGACAGATGTCGATGACGACCCATCGCTCGGCCCCGCGCTTGCTCAGGCGGTAGTTGGTGAGCAACGTCGCGACGATGATCCCGGCGATGATGCAGAGAGCGTAGAACTTGATGTGCAGGACCCCGAGCTGGATCTCATTGATCGGGGGGCTCGGGATGCTCGCAGCCACAGCGTGCAGGAGGCTCTCGACGGAGGAAGTCACGACGGCGAGTCTACTTCGCTGCGCGCGCCGTCCCCGCGCGCAGCTCGCGCGCGAGGGCCGCGAGGCCATCCAGGCCGCCGTCGCGGAGCGCCCGGACGAGAGCGGTGCCCACGATCGCGCCGTCCGCATAGTCGAGGACTCCGGCGACCTGATCGGCGTTCGAGATGCCGATCCCTACGCAGGAGCGCTCCGCCCCGTGCGCGCGCAGACGCGCCACAAGGGTCCGCGCGGCGGCGTCGAGCTGCGTCCGCTCCCCCGTGATACCCATCGTGGAGACGGTGTAGACGAAGCCGGTGGACTGGCGCACGATCATCTCGAGCCGCTCGTCGGTGGACGTCGGCGCCGCCAGGAACACGCGGTCGAGGCCGGTGCGCTCGCTCGCCGCGATCCAGTCGGCTGCGGCATCCGGAGTGATGTCGGGCGTGATGAGACCGGCCCCGCCGGCGGCCGCGAGCTCATCCGCGTACCGGTCGACGCCGTACTGCAGGACGGGATTCCAGTACGTCATCACCAGGACCGGAACGCCCGTCCGCTCGGCGATCTCCCGCACGGCCGGGAACACGTCGCGCAGCCGGAAGCCGCCGGCGAGCGCGGCCTGAGTGGCCTCCTGGATGATCGTGCCGTCCATCACGGGATCGGAATAGGGCGGCCCGAGCTCGAGGACGTCGGCACCGTTGCCGGCGAGCGTGACGGCGGCCTCGATGCTGGTCCGCACGTCGGGGTAGCCGAGAGGGAGGTACCCGACGAGCGCGCCGCGCCCTTCGGCGTGGGCGGCGTCGATCGCTGCGGCGACACGAGAGGTCACAGTTCCGTCCCCTCCCCCTTCGCCTCGTCGACGGGCGCGGGCGCCGACACGGGCGACTCCGCGGCGTCGTACAGCTCGAAGTAGCGGGCGGCCGTGTCCATGTCCTTGTCGCCGCGTCCGGAGAGGCATACGGCGAGCACGGCGTCGGGGCCGAGCTCGCGACCGATCCGCAGCGCCCCCGCCAGCGCGTGCGCGGACTCGATCGCCGGGATGATGCCCTCGGTCTGGCTCAGCAGCCGCAGCGCCTGCATCGCCTCGTCGTCGGTGGCGGGGATGTAGTCGGCGCGGCCGATCGACGCGAGCCACGCGTGCTCGGGGCCGACCCCGGGATAGTCGAGACCGGCGGAGATCGAGTGCGACTCGATCGTCTGACCGTCTTCGTCCTGCAGCACGAACGTCTTCGCCCCGTGCAGTACGCCGGGGCGGCCGCGCTCGATCGACGCCGCCTGCTTGTCGGTGTCGACGCCCTCGCCGGCGGCCTCGACGCCGTAGAGCTTCACGTCCTCGTCGTCGAGGAAGGCGTCGAACATCCCGATCGCGTTCGATCCGCCGCCCACGCAGGCGATGACCGCATCCGGGAGACGGCCGACCTCGTCGAGGAGCTGGCCGCGCGCCTCCTCGCCGATGATCTTCTGGAAGTCCCTCACCATCGCCGGAAACGGGTGGGGGCCCGCGGCCGTGCCGAAGATGTAGTTGGTCGTCTCGACGCTCGCGACCCAGTCGCGGTACGCGTCGTTGATCGCATCCTTCAGCGTGCGCGACCCGGTCGTGACGGGGATGACCTCCGCCCCCAGGAGCCGCATCCGGGCGACGTTGAGGGCCTGTCGTTCGGTGTCGACCTCGCCCATGTAGATGGTGCAGTCGAAGCCGAACAGCGCCGCCGCGGTCGCGGTGGCGACACCGTGCTGACCGGCGCCCGTCTCGGCGATCACGCGCGTCTTCCCCAGTCGCTGGGTCAGCAGCGCCTGACCGAGCACGTTGTTGATCTTGTGCGAGCCCGTGTGGTTGAGGTCCTCCCGCTTGAGGAAGATGCGGGCGCCCCCCGCGTGCGCGGCGAACCGGGGCACCTCGGTGAGGATCGACGGGCGACCCGCGTAGGTGCGCAGCAGGCGCTGGAACTCCGCCGCGAAGGTCGGGTCGACGATCGCGTCCTCGTACACCCCCGTGAGCTCGTCGATCGCGGCGATGAGCGACTCCGGCATGTAGCGGCCGCCGAACTCGCCGAAGAACGGACCTCGCGCGTCGCGAAGTTTCATGACTCCTCCTCCGGGCGGCCCAGGAATGCCTGCAGCGTGGCGATCGGATCCCCCGTGACGAGCGCCTCCCCCACGAGGACGACGTCCGCTCCAGCCTCCCGGTAGCGCGCGACGTCGGCCGGGGCGAGGACGGCGGACTCGGCCACTTTGACCGCATCGGCGGGGATCAGCGTGGAGAGACGGCCGAACAGGTCGCGATCCAGCTCGAAGGTCGAGAGGTTGCGCGCGTTGACGCCGATGAGGCGCGCGCCGACGTCGGCGGCCCTGGCCACCTCGTCGGCGGTGTGGGCCTCGACCAGGGCGGTCATGCCGAGGTCCCCGATCAGGGTGTGCAGGTCCGCCAGGACCTCCTGCTCCAGAGCCGCGACGATGAGCAGCACCAGGTCCGCTCCGGCGGCACGCGCCTCGATCACCTGATAGGGCGTCGCGATGAAGTCCTTGCGCAGCACGGGCAGCGAGACGGCGTCCTTGACGGCCTCGAGGTCGGCCAGGGAGCCCTTGAACCGGCGACCCTCCGTCAGCACCGAGATGGCGGATGCGCCGCCCTGCTCGTACAGCCGGGCCTGCAGCGCGGGATCGGGGATGGCGGCGAGATCGCCTCGCGAGGGGCTGGCGCGCTTCACCTCCGCGATGATCTTGACGCCTTCGGCCGGAGACAGCGCCGCGAGCGCATCCCGTGCCGGCGGCAGGGACAGCGCGCGACGCTCGACATCCGCCAGAGGTCGTGCCTCGGCGCGCGCCTCAGCGTCCTGAACCGCGCCGGCCGTGAGGTCGGCGAGCATGCTCAATGGGCTTTCGTCACGGTCTTCGAGCCGCCGACCCCGTACCCTGCGCGGGACATGGCCCACCCGACGATGAGGCCGACGACGACGAGCCCCGCGCAGGTCCAGACCAGCCACGGCACATCCAGGAAGAATGCGAACGTCCCGATCGCGATCGCGCCGAGCATGATGATCACGGCCGTCCAGGCGGCCGGAGAGTGTCCGTGGCCGGGGTCGCCGATGGGGTTGCTCATGGTGCTCCTTCGTCTGCGGGCGCGGCGGGCCGTACGCCCACGCGCCATTCTAGCGGCGGCGGGTGGCGGCTGCCGACGCGGACCGGGCTCCCCTGCGCCGGTTCAGCCCGTGGGATCCTGACCGCGGGACAGGTCGTCCCACGAGTCGACGGCGTCGAGCGGGCCCGTCGCCGGGGACGCCGGGGCGGTCGCGGTGCGGTACCTCCGCCCGGTGCTCCGCCACGTGCGGGCGGTGACCAGGACGAAGATGCCGGTGAGAGCCAGCGCGGCCATCGCCACGAGCGTGACGACGGGCCACGGACTCGCGGAGATCGACGCGATCAGCGGCGCGATGGCGCTGTTCCCAGTGATGCCGGTCGCGTCGGTCACGGTACGCGCGACGGCGGACACCGGGTGCGTGAAGGCCACGACGGCCGTGAGGGAGCCCACCACGACCGCGATGGCGACGCTCAGGATGCCGAAGGCGTAGCGCAGGACGGTGCCGACGATCGACAGCGCTGCTCCGAGCGCGAGGACGGCCAGGCCGAGCGGCGTGAGCACGGGCACTGCGACGGAGCCGGCCACCGTGAGGGTGTGCGCGGCGCTCCCGGTCAAGGCGACGGTCAGCCATGTCTGCGTGGAGGAGATGACGGCGATCGCACCGCACAGCAGGATGAGCAGCACCGACGACAATCGCGCACGAGGCCGCCGGGGAGGGATCTGCGGGCCGCTCATTGCGCAGCCAGACAGCATGCTGCGCCACCGGGTGCGGTCAGGACGCGCGTGCCGGCGGCGTTCGTCCAGTAGCCCCAGTAGTCCTTGCCGGAACTGTGCATCCGGTAGCCGCCGAACGTCATCCCCTCGACGGACACCGGGGCACCCGCGCGCCGGATCGTCAGGTGGACGTGGTTGAACGTCGCGCCGCCGCCGCAGGGCGTGGCTTCGCCCACGTCCCCGAGATACGTGCCGGCGGCGACATACGTGCCGACGAGCTGCGTCTGCAGATTGACGATGTGGTAATAGGTCGACTGCCACCCGTTGGCATGGTTGATCCCGAGGTAGGACCCGCCCGAGCACGTGATCTTGTACACCGTGCCCGGGGCGATCGCACGTACCTGGATGCTGGCCCCGGCCGTCACCGGCCCGAAGTCGATCGATCCGCGCGGGCCGACGTTGTCGCCGTTGTTCGAGTGCGGCCCGCCCGCTGCCCACCGCTGACCCGCGGCGAACGGCAGGTTCCAGGTCGGCGAGGCGGGACTGGTCATCGTGGACCAGAGCACCGCGCCGGCGGTCGTCCGCAGCGACAGGTCCCCGTCGTCCTGCATCACCAGTTCGCGGCCCGCGCTCCCGCTCGTGCTGGACTGCCAGATCGCCCGGCCGTCGATCGTGTAGAGCGTCGCGCTCCCGTCCGTGCCCACGCGGAGCGCGCGCACCTGCGCGTCGGGAGTCTCCGAGGTCCACAGCGCGGTGGTACCGCGGAAGACGCCGAAGCCGATGTCCGTGCGCACGCACACGCGATACGTGGTGTTCGGCGACGAGAGGCAGGAGCCTGCCGGAACCTCGGTCGTCGTCGTGATCTTGCCCCCCGTCGCGGCGGGCAGCACGGTCGCGATCGTGGCGAGCCGCGTGCGGACGGTGGCGCTCACGGCGCCGGTGCCGCCGAGCACCACGATGCGCTCCGGTGCGAGCCGTAGCAGCTCCCGGGCGGTGGCGTCGGGAACCGCATCGGGCAGCGTCAGAAGGAGCGGCGCGCCGTGCACGGCCGCGGCGCCGGTGAGGGCGTCGGCGAAGTCGGTCCCGCTCGCGACGTAGACGACGGGTGCGCCCGGCGCGAAGGTCGCGGCGCTCACGGCCGCGGACGTGGCGAAGCGATCGGCACCGGACAGCCGGGACACCGTGACGCCGCCCGCCGCGGCTGCCGCGGCTGCCGCGACGTCTTCGGACACCGCCCCTTCCCCGCCCAGCACCACGATCCGTCCCGGTCGCAGTCGCGCGAGCTCCGTCGCGATGGCCGTCGGGAGCGTCGCGCCCTGGGTGAGGAGGACGGGGCCTCCCGCCATCGCTGCCACCGCCGCCCCGGAAAGGGCATCCGGGTAGGTCTCACCGCTCGCGAGGTACGCGACCGGTGCGCCCGCGGGGAACGCGGCCAGGCTGATGGCCGCCGACGTCTCGTACCGGTCGGCGCCGGCGAGACGCGTGACGGTCCCGGTCGTGTAAGCGCCCAGCGCCGCGACGACCGTGTCGGAGACCGTGCCGGTGCCGCCCAGGACGACGATGCGTCTCGGCGCGAGTCGCGTCAGCTCCTGGGCGATCGATGAGGGGAGGTCGTCGGTGCGGGTAAGGAGGACGGGCGCTGCGCCGCGGCCCCCCGCGGCTCCGGAGAGCGCATCGGGGAACGCGGCCCCGCTCGCCACATAGGCGACCGCGACACCCGGGGAGAAGGATGCGGCGCTGATGGCTGCAGAGGTGGCGTAGCGGTCCGCGCCGGAGAGCGAGGTGACCGACGGCACCGCAGCCTCGGCGGAGACCGGCACGAGCGCCGCGACGACGATCACCAGCCCGGCGAGGATCGCTCCCGCGCGCCGGCGCCGCACCTCAGGCACCCTCGGGCGTCGCGGAGACCACCGGCGCGAGATCGTCCGTGTCGAAGCATGTGCGCGTCCCGGTGTGGCAGGCCGGGCCGACCTGCTCGACGCGGAGGAGGATCGCATCCCCGTCGCAGTCCAGGCGCGCACCGCGCACGAGCTGGATGTTTCCGGAGGTGTCGCCCTTGCGCCAGTATTCCCGGCGCGATCGGGACCAGTACGTCGCCCGTCCCTCGGTCAGCGTGCGCCGCAGGGCCTCGGCATCCATCCATCCGAGCATGAGGACCTCCCCGGTGTCCCACTGCTGCACGATCGCAGCGACCAGCCCCTTCTCGTCGAACGCGACGCGCGCGACCCGCTCCTCGACCGTCTCGGTCATCGTCGCTCTCCTGTCTCGCGCACCGGAATGCCGTCCCTGACGAGCGCCCGCTTGACGTCGCCGACCGTCAACTGGCCGGAGTGGAACACGGATGCGGCGAGCACCGCATCCGCGCCGTGCCGGATCGCCGGCGGGAAGTCCTCCGCGCGCCCGGCGCCGCCGGACGCGATGACCGGCACGCTGGAGACCTCGCGCATGAGTCCGACGAGTTCCAGGTCGAAGCCCTGCTTCGTGCCGTCGGCGTCGATCGAGTTGACGAGGAGCTCGCCCGCACCACGTTCGATCGCCTCGCGCGCCCACTCCAGAGCGTCGAGGTCGGTCGCGACGCGGCCGCCGTGAGTGGTGACGACGAACCCCGACTCCGTCGTGGCGGAGCGCGTCACGTCGAGGGAGAGCACGATGACCTGGGCGCCGAAGCGATCGGCGATCTCGTCGACGAGCGCGGGGCGGGCGATGGCGGCGGAGTTGACTCCCACCTTGTCGGCGCCCACGGACAGAAGCCGCGCCACGTCGTCCGCGGAACGGACGCCGCCGCCCACCGTCAGCGGAATGAAGACCTCCTCCGCCGTTCGGCGCACGACATCGTAGGTCGTCGATCGGTCGTCCACCGTCGCGGTCACGTCCAGGAACGTCAGCTCATCCGCCCCCTGGTCGAAGTAGAGCCGGGCGAGTTCGACCGGGTCGCCCATGTCGCGCAGGTTCGCGAAGTTCACACCCTTCACCACGCGACCCGCCGCGACGTCGAGGCACGGGATGACGCGGGAGACGAGGCTCATCACAGCCTCGCCGCGTGGATCGCCGTCACCAGGATCGCGCGCGCGCCGATCGCATAGAGGGCGTCCATGACCTGATTCACGCCCTTGCGCGGGCTCATCACCCGGACCGCGACCCACGCGGGGTCGCGCAGGGGCGAGATGGTGGGCGACTCGATCCCGGGGGCGACCTTGACGGCCTCGTCGACGAGGTGGGCGGGCAGGTCGTAGTCGATGAGCACGTACCGGCGGGCGACCATCACGCCCCGGAGCCGCCGCAGCAGGGTCTCCATGCCCTCGGCCTCGCTCGGGCCGCCGATGAACACCGCCTCCGACTCGAGGAGCACCGGACCGAAGATCTCGAGCCCCGCCTGCCGGAGCGTGGTCCCCGTCGACACGACGTCCGCGACGGCGTCGGCCACGCCGAGCTGGACCGCGGACTCGACGGCGCCGTCGAGCGGCACGAGGTCGACGGCGATGCCGTGCTCGTCGAGATAGGCGTCGACGAGGCCCGGATACGCGCTCGCGACCCGGGTGCCCTCGAGATCCTCCAGCGTCGAGAAGCGCCCGGGGGGGCCGGCGAAGCGGAAGGTCGAGTCACCGAAGCCCAGCGCCTCGATCTCGCGGGCGCGACCGCGTGCGTCGAGGAGCAGGTCACGGCCGGTGATCCCCACGTCCAGCGCGCCCGACCCGACGTACGTCGCGATGTCCCGCGGACGCAGATAGAAGAACTCGACGTCGTTCTGAGGGTCGATGACGTGGAGATCCTTGGGATCGCGGCGTCCGGTGTAGCCCGCCTCGGCGAGCATCTCGGAGGCGGTGTCGGCGAGCGATCCCTTGTTCGGCACGGCGATTCGCAGCATGGAGGCGTGGCTTTCGTGTCGGAGCGGATGTCGGGACGGGCGCTCAGAGATGTCGGTAGACGTCCTCGAGCGACAGCCCCTTCGCGATCATCAGCACTTGGAGGTGGTACAGGAGCTGCGAGATCTCCCCGGCCGTGGCATCCGTCGACTCGTACTCGGCCGCCATCCAGACCTCGGCCGCCTCCTCGACGATCTTCTTCCCGATGGCGTGCACGCCGGCGTCGAGCTCGGCGACCGTACCCGAGCCCTCCGGACGGTCGACCGCCTTGGCGGCGAGCTCGGAGAAGAGGGCGTCGAACGACTTCACCTCCTCAGGGTATCGAACGCGGATGCCGCCGGGCGTCAGTGGCGATGGGCGCCGCGCGCGATGTCGCGCAGTGAGGCGATCGCAGCGTCCGGGTCGGACGCGCCGAAGACCGCGGATCCGGCGACGAACGTGTCGGCTCCCGCCTCCGCGGCGATCGCGATGGTGGACTCTCCGATTCCGCCGTCCACCTGCAGCCACACCGACGAACCGCGCCGCCGCGCCTCGTCGGCGAGCAGGCGCAGCTTCGGCATCGTCTGCGGCATGAACGACTGCCCCCCGAAACCCGGTTCGACGGTCATCACCAGCACCTGATCGAATTCGTCGAGGACCTCGAAGAGCCCTTCGACCGGCGTCGACGGCTTGACGGCGACGCCCGCTCGCGCGCCGATCCCGCGCAGGCGCCGAGCGAGGGAGATCGGGTCCGCCGACGCCTCCAGGTGGAACGTCACCGAGGCCGCGCCGAGCTCGGCGTACCCGGGGGCCCAGCGCTCGGGATCCTCGATCATGAGGTGGACGTCGAGCGGCACCGGGCTCGTCGCCTGGATCCGCTCCACCATCTGGGGCCCGAAGGTGAGATTGGGCACGAAGTGGTTGTCCATCACGTCGACGTGCACGAAGTCCGCGGTAGCGATCCGCGCGAGCTCCGCCTGCATGTTGACGAAGTCGGCGGCGAGGATGCTCGGGTTGATGCGGGTCATGTCTGCGGGGGGCACGAGTCCATTATCCCGGCGGCCCGCGTGCGGCCGTGCGTCATCGGCGGCGCAGAAGCGAGATGAACATCGCGTCGGTGTTATGGCGATGCGGCCACAGCTGCGCGCGCCCGGAGCCGTCGACAGGCACGGGAAGGTCGAGCGGGGCGAGGGCGAAGGACTGCAGCACCGCCCGCGCATCGAGCTCCTCCAGTTCGTCTCCCGCATCGCGGCGCACCTCGGCGAGCACCGCCGCTGTCTCCGCGAGATGCGGCGAGCAGGTCACGTAGGCGAGCAGTCCCCCCGGACGGAGCGCCCCCACCGCGGCCGTGACGAGACCGCGCTGGAGCTCGGTCAGCTCCGGTACGTCGGCGGGGTGCTTGCGCCATCGTGCCTCCGGCCGGCGTCGGAGGGCTCCGAGCCCCGTGCAGGGTGCGTCGACGAGGATCCGGTCGTACGTCCCGCCCGCTGCGCTCGCGCGCACACGCCCGTCCTCCTCGGAGACCGGAATCTCAGCAGGCACGCCCGCGAGCGCCTGACGCACGAGCCCCGCGCGCGCCGGAACGGGTTCGTTCGCCTCGAGGATCGCTCCCCCGGCCAGAGCCTCGGCCGCCAGGACCGCCGTCTTTCCCCCCGGGCCTGCGCACAGGTCCAGCCATCGCTCCCCGGGGCGCACGGGCGCGGCGCGGGTCAGGGCGAGCGCGGCGAGCTGCGACCCCTCGTCCTGCACCCGCAGACGACCGCCGCTCTCGCGGACGACGGGCTCGGGATCGCCGCCGCCCGGGAAGAAGCCGATCGGTGAGTATGTCGTGTGCACGCGTGCGTCGGGGATGCCGGCGAGCCCGGGGAGAGCGGCCATCGCGACCCGCGGTGCCGCGTTGTCTGCACGGAGGAGGTCGTCGAGCTCATCCGCGCGGCCCTCGGCAGCGAGCGCCCGGCGGAAGGCGCGGATGACCCACACCGGATGCGCCGAGCTCAGGGACAGGCGCTCGTCGTCCGACCGCGCGGTGTGCTCGACGCGCTCGAGCCATTCGCCGGGGGTATCGCGCGACACCCGCCGGAGCACGGCGTTGACGAACCCGGAGGAGGCGCGCCCACCGAGGGTGCGGGCCAGCGCCACGGACTCGTTCACCGCCGCATGCGAGGCGATGCGCGTCGCGAGGAGCTGGTGCACCCCGAGGCGGAGCACATCGAGGATGGGTGGATCGATCTCGCCCACCGGTCGGTCGGCGGCCAGGGCGATGATCGCGTCGTAGGTGCCCTGACGGCGGAGGGTCCCGTAGGTGAGCTCCGTCGCGAGGGCGGCGTCGGCGGTGGAGAGGCCCGCGCGTGCGATCGCCCGCGGGAGCAGCAGATTCGCGTACGCATCCGAATCGGAGACGGCGCGGATGGTCTCCAGCGCGACGGACCTCGCCGTCATCGTCCCGCCACCGGATCGAGGCTGCGCAGTCCACGCCACCAATCGGAGGCGTCCATGGGTCCTTTGCCGGCGGGCTGGACGCGTCCGAGCGCCACGGGCAGGGAGGCGGTTCCGACCAGGATCGCGCCCCCGGCGGCCGCGATATGGCCGGCGGCGAGGGCGATGTCATCGTCGGCGGGTGCGGCTTCGAGGATCTTGACCCGCGTGCCGTCCACCGTGGTGAACGCCCCCGGTTCCGGTGTCGTCCCTCGGAAGCGGGACAGGATGCGGTCCGCTGGCTCGTCCCAGCGCAGCAATCCGTCCTCGGCCGAGAGCTTCGGTGCGAACGTCGGCGTGCCGCTCTGCGGGTGTGCGACGGCGGTGCCCGCCTCGAGGGCGTCGACGACGCCTTCCACGAGGTAGGCGCCCCGATGGGCCAGGGCGTCGAGCACGTCGCCGGCGGTCGCGCCGGGCGGGACGGGGTAGGTGAGCTGGTCGAAGACGTCGCCGGCGTCGAGCTCGGGCACCAGGCGGAACACCGTCGCCCCCGTCGTCGTCTCCCCCGCGATGAGAGCGTGCTGCACGGGTGCCGCGCCGCGCCACGCCGGCAGCAGGGAGAAGTGCAGGTTGATCCAGCCGTACCGGGGCGCGGACAGCAGGGGCTCGCGGACCAGACCGCCGTAGGCGACGATGACGCCCAGGTCCGGCTGCAGTGCGGCGATGCGATCGCTCGCAGCGGCGTCGAGGCGCGCCGCCCGGATGGTCGGGATGCCGAGTTCCTCCGCCGCGACGGCCACCGGCGACGGCGTCAGCACCCGCTTGCGTCCGAGCGGGGCGTCCGGCCGCGTGACGACGGCGGCGACGTCGTGCGCCGATGCGGCCAGCCGGCGTAGCGACGGCACGGCCGGGACCGGCGTTCCGGCGAAGACGAGGCGCATCGCACTCCTCAGAGGGGGCTCAGAGATCGGGATCGGGTACGTCGACCCGGACTTTGAGTGTATTGCGCGGCATCGGCGGCCCGCCGCCCTTCGCCCGCCGCCGCGTGCGCAGCGCCGCAGCGACCACGGCCGCCCGCAAGGCCTCGGTCGCCGCACGACCCTGCGGATAGTCGAAGCGCACGAGTGCTCGCGTCGGCGCCTCGCCCGGGGGCGTCAGCGGCCCCAGCACGGCGTCCGAATCGAGATCGGGAAGAGCTGCCCGCACCGCCGCGAGCGCGGCGTCCACCTCGCGCACCGTGCCCTCCACGGCGGCGACGCGGACGGTGGGAGGCATCCGGAGCGGAGCCCTCTCGACGAGTTCTGAGCGGGCGTACGCCGGCTGGGTCCATGTCGCGAGCGCACGTGCCACCGGCCCTGCGACCCCGACCAGGTGGACGGGCGCCCCCGGAGCGGCGAGTGCTGCCGCGTTCGACCACCATCGCAGGCAGGACTCGCCGATGCGCAGGTCGTCCGCCATCAGCATGCGGTCGCCGTCGAGGAGCAGCACCGCCCGGTACCCGCCGGTCGCGATCGGCTCCGCGCCGCGCGTGGCGATCACGAGGGCGGGCCGTCCGTCGACCGTGGCGACCGGGTGGTCGCCGTCGGCCACGATCACGCGCGTGTGGGGAAAGGCGCGCCCCAGCTCGTCCGCCGTGCGCTCACTGCCGGACGACGCCATCCGCACCCGCTCCGATGCGCAGTGCGGGCAGGTCCACCCGGTGGCCGCGCGACCGCACCAGCCGCACTCCGGAACGGCGCCCTGGCGGCGCGCGCGGAGCGGACCGCCGCAATGGCGGCACCGGGCGGGTCGCCGGCAGTCCGCGCATACGAGAGACGGGGCGAATCCGGGTCGGGCGACCTGCACGAGGACGGGTCCGCTCTCCAGCGCGAGGCGCGCGGCGGCGAAGGCCGCCGAGGGGACGCGCGACCCGCGGGACTCGCCCTCTCTCGTCGCGGAGAGCACGACGCGGGGTGACGTGCGTCGCGCAGCCGGGAGGTCGTGCATCCATCCGACGCCGACGAGACGCTCCACGTCCGTCGTGCGGGTGTGACCCGCGATCACGAGCGCGCAGCCGTCGAGCTCCTGCCGCACGAGCGCGGCGTCGCGGGCGTGTACGCCCGGGCTCAGGGGCTCGGCCAGCAGCGGATCCCCGTCGTCCCAGAGCGCGATCAGGCCTGGGGCGTGGACGGGCGCGTACACCGCGGAGCGATTGCCGACGACGATGCACGGGACGGGGCTCAATACGCGCAGGTACCCGGCATAGCGTTCCGGGCCGGACTGCCGGGCGTCGTTGCGGACGACGGCATCGATCAGGCCGAGGGCCGCGAGCGCGGCCTCGAGCTGATCCTGATCGCGGTAGTCCGGGACGACCAGCACGGCACTGCGTCCCCCGGCCAGTGTCTCCGCCGCCGCGGCTGCGAACAGGACGGCCCAGGAGCCGACGTCGCGCGGCGCGTCTCCGTCGACGACCCGGGCGAGCCGCGGCGGGGCGTCGACCGCGACCCGGCCTCCCCCGGCGATCGCGGCGGACAGACCGGGGAACTCGGCGAGAGCGCGGCCGGCGATGGTTCGGGAGGCCGACCCGACCACTGGTGCAGGCGGTGGCTCCGATGCCTGCCACATCTTCTCGACGCGCACCATCCGCTTCGGGACGGCGAGTCGGAGGACGTCGCCGGCGGACCCGGCCGCGCGATCGGCGACGCGACGGGCGAGGCGGTAGAGGTGCTCGGGCAGCACGGGCACAGGCGAGACCACGGCGTCCAGTTCGGAGAGCGGGCGGTCCGCCGCATCCTCCTCCCCGAGCTCGACGATGTACCCGTCGATGACCCGGCCGGCGGTGCGCAGCGGCACACGCACACGGACCCCGGGGGTCGCGCTCGCGGCGAGGTGCTCCGGGATCGTGTAGTCGAACAGTCGGTCGAGCTGCGGAAGGGGTGAGTCGACGAGGACACGGGCGATGCGGCGCGCGCCGGGAGCGCGCTCCCCCGCCGACATGCTAGAGCCCGGCCGCCGCGCGCAGGTCGTCGACGCGGTCGGTGCGTTCCCAGGTGAAGTCGGGCAGCTCGCGGCCGAAATGACCGTACGCCGCCGTCTGCGCGTAGATCGGCCGCAGCAGGTCCAGCTGGTCGATGATCGCCTTGGGGCGCAGATCGAACACGTCCAGGATGGCGCGCGTGATGGTGTCGTCGTCGACGCGGCCCGTACCGAAGGTCTCCACGTACAGCCCGACCGGGCTGGCCTTCCCGATCGCGTAGGCGACCTGCACCTCGAGACGGTCCGCCAGGCCGGCAGCCACGGCGTTCTTCGCGACCCAGCGCATCGCGTATGCGCCGGAGCGATCGACCTTCGACGGGTCCTTGCCGCTGAAGGCCCCGCCGCCGTGGCGCGCGGCGCCGCCGTAGGTGTCGATGATGATCTTCCGGCCCGTCAGCCCCGCATCGCCCTTGGGGCCGCCCGTGACGAACGGGCCCGCGGGGTTGATGTAGTACGTGACGTCGTCGATGTCGAGGCCCGTGCTCTCCAGGACCGGATCGATGATCTCGAGCCGCACGAGGCGGCGCAGCTCCTCCTGCGAGATGTCGGGATGGTGCTGGGTGGAGAGCACGACCGACTCGACGGTCTTCGGAACGCTGCCGTCGTAGCCGAGCGTCACCTGCGTCTTGCCGTCCGGGCGGAGGAACGGCAGCTCGCCCGAGCGACGGATGGCGGCGAGCCGTTCGGCCATCCGATGCGCCGTCCAGGCCGCCATCGGCATCAACTGCGGGGTCTCGGTGGTCGCGTAGCCGAACATGATGCCCTGGTCACCGGCTCCCTGCTCGTCGCGGGGATCGATCGAGCCGCCCTCACGGCGCTCGAACGCCTTGTTCACGCCGGCGGCGATGTCAGACGACTGTGCGCCGATCGAGACGCTGACGCCGCACGACTCGCCGTCGAAGCCCGTGTCGCTGGACGTGTACCCGATGCGGTTCACCACGTCGCGCACGATCGCGGGGATCTCGACGTAGGCACGCGTGGAGACCTCTCCCGCGACGTGTACGAGACCGGTGGTCACGAGCGTCTCCACGGCGACGCGTCCGTACGGGTCCTCGCGGATGATCGCGTCGAGGATGCTGTCCGAGATCTGGTCGCAGATCTTGTCCGGGTGCCCCTCGGTGACGGACTCGGAGGTGAACAGGCGCAGCTCGGTCATCGTGCTCCCAGGTCGGTGCGGCGGGTGCTCGCGCGCACCAGTATGCCCGCAGCGACCGACACTGCGGCCGCCCAGGTCTCGTTGGTGACGGCGGGCGTCCTACTCGGCTCGGCGGAGGCGGAGCTTGTCCTCGTGGATCTCGTGCAGGGCGATGGTCAGCGGCTTGTCCTCGACGGTGGAGTCGACGAGGGGCCCGACATTGTCGAACAGGTTGCCCTCGTGGAGGTCGGAGTAGTAGTCGTTGATCTGGCGGGCCCGCTTGGAGGCGAAGATCACCAGCTGGTACTTCGAGTCGACCTTCTCGAGCAGCGTGTCGATGGGGGGATCGATGATCCCCTGATTCGTTCCGGCCATGGCAGGACCTCCTGGTTGAGCGTGGATGTGGGGACGCGGCGCCGATCGCGCACGCGGACGCATCCGTTCATTCTACCGGCATCCCGGGGAAGCGACGGCTGCTACTGCGCCAGGGTCGCGACCTCCGCCGCCGCGCGGGGCACGGAGTCGTTGACGACCCGGTAGTCGAACTCCGCCTGAGCGGCCAGCTCGACCTTGGCGGTCCGCAGCCGGCGTGCGCGCTCCTCGTCGTCCTCGGTGCCCCGCCCGACGAGTCGGTGCACCAGTTCGTCCCAGCTGGGCGGGAGCAGGAAGACGAGCGTCGCGCTCGGATCGGCGGCGCGCACTTGGCGGGCGCCTTGGAGGTCGATCTCCAGCAGGACCGTCCGGCCCGCGGCCAGCGCCTCCTCGATGGGCGCTCGTGGGGTGCCGTACCGGTACTTGTTGTGCACGGTCGCGTGCTCGAGGAGAGCGTCGGACGCGACCATCTCGTCGAAGCCGGCGTCGTCCACGAAGAAGTAGTGCTCGCCCTCCACCTCGCCGGGTCGCGGAGGACGCGTCGTCGCCGACACCGAGAGCAGGATCTCGGGATGGTGCTCCTTGACGTGCGCCGCGACCGTGCCCTTGCCGACGGCGGTGGGCCCCGCCAGCACGATGAGCCGGCTGCGGTCGGCTCGGGGCCGAGGTTCCGGCAGACGGTCGTCGAGCCACGCGCTCAGGGCGCGGCGCTGACGGACGCCCAGTCCCCCGACCCGTTTCACCGGCGAGATCCCGAGCTGGGCCAGGACACGGTCGCGCTTGCCCTCACCGATCGCGGGGATCGCCGTCAGGAATTCAGGAACGCGCATCGTCCCCGCGGGCGACGCGGGGTCGGCCGATGCCCGCCGCATGACCTCCTGGGGCGTCACCACTCGCGTCGCGATGTCCCGCTTCAGACTCGCCCGGGCGCGGCGGGCGGCGACGGCCTTGCGCGAGGCGGCGACCCGGTCCACCTCCGGCGGGTGCGTCGAGTCAGCCACCGAGGGCCTCCCGGTACGCGGCGGCCCGCTCCGAGACGCGCGCCGCGACGCGGTCCGCTCCGACGGCCAGGATGCTCCGGCTCTCGCTCGCGATGACCAACGGCGCCGCACTCCCGAACCTCGGCCTGAGATCCCTGGGACTCGCGCCCTGGTGACCGAACCCCGGAGCGAGGATCGGGGCCTCCGGGGCCAGGGTCGACAGGCCTGCATCGTGCCAATCCACCGTCGCTCCGATGACGAATCCGATGTCGGCCCACTGGCCCTCCGGCGTCGTGCGAGCGTTGCGCTCCGACACGTCCGCGACGATCCCGGCCGAGACCGTCCGACCATCCGCCATCCGCGCCCGCTGTGCCGTGAAAGCGTCCGGATTGCTCGTCGCTGCCAGGACGAGGACGCCCTTCCCTCCGCGGGCGGCGAGCTGGAACGTCCCCTCGAGCGTGCCGACGCCGAGGAAGGGGTTCACGGTCACGGCATCCGACTCCAGTGGCGCGCCGGGCGTGAGCCACGCCTCCCCGTACGCGTCCATCGTCGTGCCGATGTCGCCGCGCTTGGCATCCGCGATCACGATCAGCCCCGACTGTCGCGCGGCGGCGATCACCTGCTCCAGAGCCCGCAGTCCGGAGGAGCCGTAGCGCTCGAAGAAGGACACCTGGGGCTTGACGACGCCGACGCGCCCGGCGGCCCCGTCGACGACGCGCAGTCCGAACTCCCGGGCACCCTGCGCGGACACGTCGAGCCCCCACTCCTCGAGGAGGGAGGCGTGGGGGTCGATGCCCACGCACAGCGGCCCGTACTCGTCGAGCGCCGCGCGCACCCGCTGTCCGAAGGTCGTCACGCGCGCACCGCCCGATCTGCGGCGTACTCCTGGAGGCTGCGCACCTCGAACCCGTCGCCCATCGCATCCAGGGCGCTCACCGCGGCCCCGAGCGTCGCGATCGTCGTGAACAGCGCCTTGTCGGCGGCCACGGCCGCGGCGCGGATCTCGTAGCCGTCGGCCCGCGCCGACATGCCGCTGGGCGTGTTCACCACCATGTCGATCTCGCCCGCGTTGATGAGGTCGACGATGTTCGTCTCGCCCGACGCGGTGGTCTCGCTGAACTTGTTGACCACGGCGACGTCGATGCCGTTGCGACGGAGGATCTCGGCGGTGCCCTCGGTCGCCACCAGCGTGTAGCCGAGCTGCTGGAGACGGTGGGCCGGCAGGATCACCGCCCGCTTGTCCCCGTCCGCGACCGAGATGAAGACGGTGCCCGAACGCGGCATCCCGCCGTATGCGGCCTCCTGGCTCTTCGCGAACGCCATCGGGAAGGCCCGGTCGATGCCCATCACCTCGCCGGTCGAGCGCATCTCGGGACCGAGCACGGAGTCGACCGTTTTGCCGTCCTTCGTGCGGAACCGCTTGAACGGGAGCACCGCCTCCTTCACCGAGACCGGCGCATCGAGGGGGACGCGCGAGCCGTCCACCTCCGGGAGGAGTCCCTCGGCCCGCAGCTCGGCGATGGTGGCGCCCGCCATGATCCGCGATGCGGCCTTGGCCAGCGGGATGCCCAGCGCCTTCGACACGAACGGCACCGTGCGGCTCGCGCGCGGATTGGCCTCGATGACGTAGAGCACGCCGGCGCTCACCGCGAACTGCACGTTCAGCAGCCCGCGCACCCCGACGCCCTCGGCGATGCCGCGGGTGGCGTCGCGCACGCGGTCGATCTCGGTGCGGCCGAGGCTCACCGGCGGCAGCGTGCAGCTCGAGTCGCCGGAGTGGATGCCCGCCTCCTCGAGGTGCTCCATGACGCCGCCGATGTACAGCTCCTCGCCGTCGAACAGCGCATCGACGTCGATCTCGATCGCGTCGTCGAGGAAGCGGTCGACGAGGAGCGGCATCCCTGGACCGATGATGGCCTGATCGGCGATGCGCACGAAGTAGTCGCGCAGGCTCGCGGTGTCGTAGACGATCTCCATGCCGCGCCCGCCGAGCACGAAGCTGGGCCGGACGAGGACGGGGTAGCCGATGTCCTCGGCGACGGCGACGGCACCGTCGACGTCCGTGGCGGTGCCATGGCGCGGGGCGACGAGGCCCGCGTCGTCCAGGATGCCGCTGAACAGGCCCCGCTCCTCGGCGAGGTCGATCGCGGCGGGGCTCGTGCCGAGGATCGTGTATCCCGCATCCTCGATCCCCTTCGCGAGCCCGAGCGGGGTCTGTCCACCGAGCTGGCAGATGACGCCGAGGATCGTCCCGGAGCGCGACTCGGCGTGCAGCACCTCGAGCACGTCCTCGAGCGTGAGCGGCTCGAAGTACAGCCGGTCGGACGTGTCGTAGTCCGTCGACACGGTCTCCGGGTTGCAGTTCACCATCACGGTCTCGTACCCCGCCGCGGAGAGCGCGAAGGAGGCGTGCACGCAGGAGTAGTCGAACTCGACGCCTTGCCCGATGCGGTTCGGGCCCGACCCGATGATGACGACCTTGGTGCGCTCGGACGGCTCCACCTCGGTCTCGTGGTCGTAGCTCGAGTAGTGGTATGGGGTCAGCGCGGGGAACTCCCCCGCGCACGTGTCGACCGTCTTGTACACCGGCCGCACGTCGAGCGCGTGACGCACCCCGCGGACGTCGGCTTCGGTCTCGTCGCGCAGCTGGGCGATCTGCGCGTCCGAGAAGCCGTGATCCTTCGCGATGCGCAGGGTCTCGGCATCCAGCTCACCCGCGGTGCGCACGAATTCCGCCACCTCGTTGATGAGGACGATCTGATCCAGGAACCACGGGTCGATCTTCGTCGCCTCGAAGAGCTCCTCGGCGGTCGCGCCCTTGCGCAGGGCCTGCTGCACGAGCACGATGCGACCGTCGGTCGGTCGACGCGACTCCGCGACGAGCTCCGCGGCCGACCGCGCCTCGTCGCCCCAGTGGAAGCTCGACCCGCGCTTCTCGAGCGAGCGCAGCGACTTCTGGAGCGCCGTGGTGAAGTTGCGGCCGATCGCCATCGCCTCGCCGACGGACTTCATGGTCGTCGTCAGGGTCGTGTCGGCCGCCGGGAACTTCTCGAAGTTGAACCGCGGCACCTTCACGACGACGTAGTCGAGCGTCGGCTCGAAGCTCGCCGGCGTGACTTTCGTGATGTCGTTCGGGATCTCGTCGAGGCGATAGCCGATCGCGAGCTTCGCGGCGATCTTCGCGATCGGGAAGCCGGTCGCCTTCGAGGCCAGCGCCGACGAACGCGAGACGCGCGGGTTCATCTCGATCACGATGATCCGGCCGTTCGCCGGATCGACCGCGAACTGGATGTTGCAGCCGCCCGTGTCCACCCCGACGGCGCGGATGATGTCGATCCCGATGTCGCGGAGCTTCTGGTACTCCCGGTCGGTGAGCGTCAGAGCGGGGGCGACGGTGATCGAGTCGCCGGTGTGGACGCCGACCGGATCGACGTTCTCGATGGAGCACACCACCACCGTGTTGTCGGCGGTGTCGCGCATGAGCTCGAGCTCGTACTCCTTCCACCCGAGGATCGACTCCTCCAGCAGCACCTCGTGCGTCGGGGAGTCGTGCAGGCCGGCGCCGGCGATGCGGCGGAGGTCCTCCTCGTCGTAGGCGAAGCCGGAGCCCAGGCCCCCCATCGTGAAGCTGGGTCGCACCACGAGCGGGTATCCCAGCTCGGCGGCGGCCGCCAGGCAGTCGTCCATGGAGTGGGCGATGCGGGATGCCGCGACCTCCGCGCCCGCCTCGATGACGAGCTCCTTGAAGATCTGGCGGTCCTCGCCCTTGCGGATGGCGTCGACCTTCGCGCCGATGAGCTCCACCCCGTACTTGTCGAGGATCCCCTGCTCGTGCAGGGCCATCGCGGCGTTGAGCGCCGTCTGGCCGCCGAGGGTCGGGAGGATCGCGTCGGGCTTCTCCTTCGCGATGATCGTCTCGATGACAGCCGGCGTGATCGGCTCGATGTACGTGGCGTCCGCGAAGTCCGGGTCGGTCATGATCGTCGCCGGGTTCGAGTTGACGAGGATGACGCGCACGCCCTCCTCGCGCAGCACGCGGCAGGCCTGCGTCCCCGAGTAGTCGAACTCGCACGCCTGGCCGATCACGATCGGGCCGGAGCCGATCACGAGGACCGAGTGGATTTCGTCGCGCTTAGGCATTCTTCTCCTTCAGGGTCGCGACGACGAGGTCACGGAAGCGGTCGAACAGGTAGTTGGCATCGTGCGGCCCGGCGGCCGCCTCCGGGTGGTATTGGACCGAGAAGGCCGGGATGTCGAGGGCGCGCAGACCCTCGACGACATCGTCGTTCAGACCGACGTGGCTGACCTCCACGCGGCCGTAGCCGTTCGGGCTGGCCACCTCGCCCTCGATGGGCGCGTCGACGGCGAAGCCGTGGTTGTGGGCGGTGATCTCCACCCGGCCGGTCTGCTTGTCCAGCACCGGCTGGTTGATGCCCCGATGGCCGAACGGGAGCTTGTAGGTGCCGAATCCGAGCGCGCGCCCCAGCAGCTGGTTGCCGAAGCAGATCCCGAAGAACGGCAGCCCGTCGTCGAGCACGCCGCGCAGCAGCTCGACGTGGTCGTCGGATGCCGCGGGATCCCCCGGCCCGTTGGAGTAGAACACCGCCACCGGATCGATGCCGCGCAGCTCCTCGATCGTCACGTTCTGCGGCAGCACGTGCACCTCGAAGCCGCGCGCGGCGAGATTGTCCACGGTCGACTGCTTGACCCCGAGATCGAGCACGGCGAGCGGACCGATGCGCTCCCCCTGCGCGGGGGTGACCTGTGCGGTCGAGACCGACACCTCGGCGGACAGGTTGCGGCCGGCCATGGCGGGCGCCTCACGCACGATGCGCAGCTGCTCCTCCGGGTCGACGGCGGCGGCCGCGCCGGAGAAGATCCCGCCGCGCATGCTGCCGGCGGCGCGGATGTGGCGCGTCACCGCGCGTGTGTCGATGCCGCTGATGCCGACGATGTCGTCGGTGACGAGGGCGTCGTCGAGCGACTGGTCCGCGCGCCAGTTCGACACCAGGCGCGAGGGGTCGCGCACGATGTAGCCGGCGACCCAGATACGTCGCGACTCCGGGTCCTCGGCGTTCATCCCGGTGTTGCCGATGTGGGGAGCGGTCTGCAGGACGATCTGGCCCGCGTAGGACGGATCGGTCAGGGTCTCTTGGTAGCCGGTCATCCCGGTGGCGAAGACCACCTCGCCGAGGGTGGTCCCGTGCGCACCGTAGGCGCGGCCGGGGTGGCGGCTGCCGTCCTCGAGGACGAGCACGGCGGGGTCGCGGCTGAAGAGGGTCACGCTTCTTCTCCAAGGGCAGAGGAGGTGGGCAGGATCGGGCGGATGGCCTGCGTCAGCGCGGCGGCCGAGGCATCCTGGGGGCGGAGATAGGTGTCGACGATCGGACCGGCGTCCGTCCGCCAGCTCACGCGGGTGAGACCGTCCTTCTCGACGACGCGGTCGATCGCGACGTTGGCCTGATCGACGTCGACAAGGCGGTCGCGGGAGAGCACGATGCGCTGCTGACCGGTCAGATCGAGCGCGATGCCGGCATCGGTCACCGTGATGCCCGCGCGGGAGCGGAACCCCAGTCCGCGGATCGCGAGGCGCTCCAGCGGCTGATCGTGTGCGGTCGTGGCGACGTAGAGCCCGTCGAACGACGCGGACACGGCGGCACCGGCCGGCAGTTCGCCCCGGGGCGCCGTGATCCCCGCATCCCGTCGGCTCCGACGGCGCCATCCCCACGCCATGAGGACGAAGGCGACGATGACGACGCCGACGACGATCAGGACCGCGCTCTCCCGGCTCACGCGCCCACCCCCGTCTCGACGGGGCGGCCCTCCGCGACGGTGGGGCGCCCCTGGTGGACGGTCCACACCACGCGTCCGGGCAGCTCCCGGTCGACGTAGGGCGAATTGCGGCTCCTGCCGCGAAGGTCTCCGGTCGTGAATGTGCCGCGGGCCTCCGCGTCGTAGAACGTGAGCTCCGCGGGCTCGCCCGCCGCGATCGGGCGGCCATGGCCGGCGAGGCGCCCGATGCGTGCGGGCACGCGCGACATCACGCGCGCCACGTCCGCCCAGTCCAGGAGCCCCGTGTCGACCATGGACTCGTGCACCACCCGCAGAGCCGACTCGAGTCCGACCATGCCGTTCGCCGCGGCCTGCCACTCGCAGGACTTGGCCTCGGCGGGATGCGGGGCGTGGTCGGTGGCGACGATGTCGATCGTGCCGTCGGCCAGTCCCTCCCGCACCGCGAGGACGTCCTCCTCCCGGCGGAGCGGAGGATTGACCTTGTATCTCGCGTCGTAGCCGCGCACGAGCTCGTCGGTGAGCAGCAGGTGGTGCGGGGTGACCTCCGCCGTGACGTCGATGCCGCGACGCTTCGCCCAGCGGACGATCTCGACCGACCCGGCGGTCGAGAGGTGGCACACGTGCAGCCGGGATCCGACGTGCTCGGCGAGCAGCACGTCGCGGGCGATGATGGACTCCTCCGCCACGGCCGGCCAGCCGGCGAGGCCGAGCTCGGCCGAGACGGCGCCCTCGTTCATCTGCGCGCCCTCGGTCAGGCGGGGCTCCTGCGCGTGCTGGGCGATGACGCCGTCGAAGGCCTTCACGTACTCGAGCGCTCGCCGCATGATGAGCGGGTCCCACACGCAGAAGCCGTCGTCGCTGAACACCCGCACCCGGGCACGGGACGACGCCATCGCGCCGAGCTCGGCGAGTCGCTCGCCGCGCTGCCCCACCGTGACGGCCCCGATGGGCTGCACCGTCACGAGGCCCGCCGCCTCGCCCAAGGCCAGCTCCTGCTCGACGACGCCGGCGGTGTCGGCCACGGGCGACGTGTTCGGCATCGCGAAGACGGCCGTGTATCCGCCGCCCGCGGCGGCGCGCGAACCGGTCAGCACCGTCTCGGATGCCTCATAGCCGGGTTCGCGCAGGTGGGTGTGGAGGTCGACGAGGCCCGGGAGTGCGATGAGGCCGTCCGCGTCGATCACCTGCGCGCCTGCCCGGCTGAGCGCCGCGCCGACCGCCGCGATGCGGCCGTCCGCGACGAGGATGTCCGCCGCCGCGCCGCCGTCGATGCGGGCGCCCCGGAACAGGAGGATCTCGGTCATCGTGTCTCCTCCTTGTCGTTCGTGTCCGCACCCGCGCCGCGCTCGCCGGCCAGCAGCAGGTACAGCGCAGCCATGCGCACGGACACCCCGTTGGTCACCTGGTCGAGCACCGTCGAACGTGCCGAGTCCGCGGCCTCCGCGGAGATCTCCAGCCCGCGGTTCATGGGCCCCGGATGCATCACCATGCTATCCGGCGGGAGGGCGGCGGCGCGTTCGGGGTCGAGCCCCCAGCGGCGGGAATACTCCCGTTCAGTGGGGAAATAGGCGGCGTTCATCCGCTCGAGCTGAATGCGCAGCATCATGAGGGCGTCCGGCTCGTCGGCGATCGCGGCATCGAGGTCGTAGCCGACGCGCACCGGCCACGCGGACAGGTCCTGCGGGATGAGCGTGGGCGGTGCGACGAGCGTGACCTCCGCTCCGAGCGTGCTCAGCAGCCACACGTTGGACCGCGCCACCCGGGAGTGCAGGATGTCGCCGACGATCGTGACGCGCATGCCGCCGAGGTCCCGCCCTCTGCTGTCGGGGCCGAACCGCCGCTTGCGCAGTGTGTAGGCGTCGAGGAGGGCCTGCGTCGGGTGCTCGTGCGTCCCGTCGCCGGCGTTCACCACCCCGGCGCTGATCCAGCCGCTCGTGGCGAGCGTGCGAGGTGCTCCCGAAGAACCGTGGCGGATGACCACCGCGTCCGCGCCCATGGCCTGGAGCGTCTGCGCCGTGTCCTGCAGCGACTCCCCCTTGGACACGCTCGATCCCTTGGCGGAGAAGTTGATCACGTCCGCGCTCAGTCGCTTCGCGGCGGCCTCGAACGAGATCCGAGTGCGGGTCGAGTCCTCGAAGAACAGGTTGACGACCGTCTTGCCGCGCAGCGTCGGCAGCTTCTTGACCTCGCGCTGCTGCGTCTCGGCCATGTCCTCGGCGACGTCGAGGATGCGCAGCGCATCCGCGCGGGTCAGCGTCTTCGTGTCGAGCAGGTGCTGCATCGCGATCAGTGCCCCTCGATCGTGACGGACTCTTCGCCGTCCGTCTCGGCGAGGCGCACGTTCACGCGCTCGTCGCGAGAGCTGGGCAGGTTCTTCCCGACGAAGTCGGGGCGGATCGGCAGCTCCCGATGCCCTCGGTCGACGAGGGCGGCCAGTCGCACCGCCGCGGGCCTGCCGATGTCCTGCACGGCGTCGAGCGCCGCGCGGATCGTCCGCCCGGAGAAGAGGACGTCGTCGACGAGGACGACGGTCCTGCCGTCGATGCCGCCCGGAGGGATCTGGGTGGGCTGCGGCGCCCGCGTCGGATGGCGGTGCAGGTCGTCGCGGTACATCGTGATGTCCAGCGATCCGACGGGGACGGCGAGACCACCGAACTCGGAGACGAGCGCGCCGATGCGCTCGGCGAGGGTCACCCCCCTGGTGGGGATGCCGAGGAGGATCAGGTCCTGCGGGCCCCTGTTGGACTCGAGGATCTCGTGGGAGATCCGCGTCAGTGCCCGGGCGATGTCGGCCTCGTGCAGCACGGTTCGCGTGCTCATCCGCCGCTCCCTTCTCCGCCTCACGGGACGGGGTTAAAGGTTGCTGTGCTTCCCGTCCAGCCTACCCGGTCCGCGACCCGATCCCGATCTCCTCCGCGGTGGTCTGCGGGGCGAGGAGCCAACGCACGCCGAAGCGGGAGATCATGAGGACGACGATGAGTCCGGTCACAGACCAGAACCCGCCCAGGCGCACGGCATCCCCGAAGACGAGGTCGACCAGCTCCAGGACGAGGAGCTTGCTCGCAGGCAGGAGGAGCACCAGCAGGACCACCGCCACGATGCGCCGCAGGACGGTGGGCGCGGTGCGGATCCGGCCGACCACCCAGGACTTGGCGCGCAGCACAGCCTCGAGGACGAGCTTCAGCAGGACGGCGGTCAGCAGCGACAGGGTGAAGGTCTCGCTGAGGACGCCGGGCACGAACTGCACGGCGAGGTTGAGAACCGTGACGTAGACGAACACGTCGACCACGTGGAGGGGGTCGATCGGGCGTGCGGGCCGCCTCCGCCCGCCGCGCTCAGGCAGCGGGCACCGTCGCGTCGTCGTCGGCGGCGCGGGTGGAGCGGATCGGATGCCCCTGGCTGGTGAGGCACCGGCCGCTGGCCAGGTCCCACTTCCAGTCGTGCAGGCTGCACGTGAGCACGCCGTTCTCGATCTTGCCCGTCTTGGTCAGATCGGCCCGCAGATGCGGGCACCGCCGCTGCACGACCCAATCCCCCAGCTGCGCGTCCTCGGTCTGGTCGGTCTGTTCGGAGTACCAGTTCTCGACGTACTCGATGCGGTCCCGCGACAGGCACTTGAGGAACGTGGTGAGGAACTCGTTGAACTTGCCGCTGCGCCCGACCTCGAACTGCATCGACAGGAAGATCGAGTTCGACCAGTCGATCTCGTGGTCGCGGATGTTCGTCGAGACGAGGTCGGCGGGGATCGTGTACCAGTAGATGCACTCCTCGCCGGCGTACTCGCGGACCTTCGCGCGGGGGAAGTCCACGACCATGTCGAGGTCGCCGATGCGGAAGCGGACGTTCCCGCCGACGCCGTCGCGGATCGTGCGCCCCCGGCGCAGCAGCGGCTCCCACCACTCCTTGATCGCGGCGAGCATCTCTTCCGGAGGCAGCACCGCGGCCCGCGTGGCCTCCTCGGCGGCGATCTCGTCCTGGCGGGAATCCCGCTGCGCGGCGAGGTATGCCCACTTGTCTCCGAAGACGTGCTCGATCTCGTCCTCGCTGTAGAGCGTCTGGGTGACCGAGATCTCGCCACCGCTGAGGTCCACCTGCGTGCCCGGGACGAACAGGTACCCCTTCTGCGCCGGACGCTCCTGCGCCATGTGCGCGAGGAACTGCCGCTGGTCGGTGAAGATCGAGTCGTCCTCGAGTCCGAAGCCGTTGAAGCGGAACAGCTCCTCGCGCAGGAACATCGGCGGTCCCGCCATCGGGAACACGTGCGCGGCGTCGACCTTCTCGATGTAGTACATGGCGCGCTTGTTCTGCGCCTCCCGCTTGAGGCGCGCGAAGTTCTGCTTCGCGCCCTGCTCGAGGTCGTAGACCATCGGCCACCAGATGGCTCCCGACACCTGCGTGAAGTAGGCGTCCGGCTTGCTGAAGCCGAGCAGGCGCTCGAGATCGAGCGGGTGCGAGTCGTTCTGGTTCAGGATGCTGGCGGTGCCGTCGTCGACGCTCAGCGACGAGTCGCCGATGGGGCCGTCGCTGGGCGCGCGCAGCGGCGTGACCATGAGCGTGAGGTCACCGAACTCGAGCGGCACGCCGGCCTGGGTGTAGATGATGTTGTCGTAGCCGAGCCCCCGCAGATCGGTCTCGAGGTCGTCGGTCGGATACTCCGGGAGCAGGACCTTGATGTCCTTGGGCACGTACCGCTGCATCAGCGCGGGGTCGAAATGATCGCGGTGGCGGTGGGAGACGTAGAGGAAGTCCGCGTTGCCGAACCGCTCCCAGTCGAGCCCGCGGTTGTTCGGGAAGGGGAACCACGAGCCGAAGAAGGTGGGGCCGATCACGGGGTCGCAGAGGATGCTGCCGCCTGCCGTCTCGATGAACATTCCGGCGTGGCCCAGGCCCGTGATCCTCATGCGCTCCTCCTGTGTCGAACCGCCCCGAGTCTACGTGGCGGCACCCGAGGGGACGGTGAGGGGCGCCGTGAGAAACCCGATCACTCCTCGAAGAGACCCCGGAGGTCGTCGGCGGTCAGCGAACGTGCGAAGAGGTCGTCGTCGTCCATGACCGACCGGAACAGTCGCGCCTTGCGCCCTTGCAGCGCCATGACCTTCTGCTCGATCGTGCCCTCCGCGATCATGCGATAGACCATGACCCGTCGGGTCTGACCGATCCGATGCGTGCGGTCGACCGCCTGCGCCTCCGCCGCCGGGTTCCACCACGGGTCGAGCAGGAAGACGTAGTCGGCTTCGGTCAGGGTCAGTCCGAAACCGCCCGCCTTCAGGCTGATCAGGAAGACCGGCGCATCGCCCGCGCGGAACGCGTCGATCACCTCGTCGCGTCGCCGCGTCGACCCGTCCAAGCGGACGAAGCGGATCCCCGCGTCGTCGAGCCGTCGCTCTGCGAGGTCGAGGAACGACGTGAACTGGCTGAACACGAGCGCGCGGTGGCCTTCGGCGACGACCTCGTCGAGCTGCTCGAGCAGCGCGTCGAGCTTGGCGGACGGGATGTGGGCCTGCTCGGGGTCGACCAGAACCGGAGCGAGGCTCAGCAGGCGCAGCAGCGTGAGCGAGCGGAAGACGATGAAGCGCTGCCTGTCCAGGTCGTCGAGCAGGCCGAGGATCTTCTGCCGTTCCCGTTGCAGGATCGTGTCGTAGAGGAGGCGGTGCGCGGGCGCGAGCTCGACCAGCAGCTCCTGCTCCTGCCGGGGCGGGAGCTCCGTCGCCACCTGCTCCTTCGTGCGGCGCAGGACGAAGGGGCGGATCCGATGACGAAGCCGCGCCACCCGCCCCGCGCGGAACGGGGCGCCTTCCTGGTTCTCGGGGACCTTCCCGTTCTCGATCGGACCGATGTACTCCTCGCGGAACCGGCGTGCCGACGGGAAGACGCCCGGCGAGGTGAGCGACAGGATCGCCCAGAGCTCGGCGAGACCGTTCTCCAGCGGCGTCCCCGTCACCGCGTATGTCACGTCCGCCCGCATCGCCGCCGCGGCCCGATGCAGTCGCGTCCGCGGATTCTTCACGAACTGCGCCTCGTCGAGGACGAGTCCTGCCCATTCCACGGCGGCGAACTCGTCCTCCGCGAGTCGGAGCAGCGCGTAGGAGGTCACGATCACGTCGGCGCGCGCGGCGGCGTCCGCCACGGTCTCGTCGCGACGGCGTCGCGTGGCGTCGATCCCGACCACGCGCAGCTCGGGGAGGAACCGCGCGGCCTCGGCCCGCCAGGTGGAGACCACCGAGGTGGGGGCGACGACGAGGAACGGCTTCGTCTCGCCCGTCTCCCGCGCGTACGCGATCAGTGAGAGCAGCTGCAGGGTCTTGCCGAGGCCCATGTCATCCGCGAGGACGCCGCCCAGCCGGTGGCGCCACAGGAACGAGAGCCAGTCGAATCCGGCGCGCTGGTAGGGCCGGAGCCGCGCGCGCAGCGCCTTCGGCGGGTCGGTGGCCTCCACGCCGTCGACGTCGCGCAGGCCCGCCGCGGTGGCGCGCCAGGCGACGGCGGGCTCGGAGACGTCGGCCAGATCCTCGAAGTCGGCCCACATCGCGATCTGGTACCTGCTGATGCGGGGGCCGGTCTCCCACTCGGCGACGTCGCCGGCCTCGTCGATCAGATCGCGGAGGCGGTCGAGAGCGGGGTGCGCGAGGGAGAAGTAGCGCCCGTCGGACAGCAGCATCCTCTTGCGGCGCTGCGCCAGGGCGGTGAACAGCGGGGTGAAGGGGATGCTCCTCCCGTCGATCCGGACGATGACGCCCAGGTCGAACCAGTCGGGATCCGGGCTGTCGACCGTGGTGACGGTGATCTCGGGAGCGCCGCTGAGCTCCTCATACGGTCGTCGTCGGCCCTGGACCTCGACGCGGACGCCCCGTGCGCGCTCGAGTACGGGGAGGATGCGGGCCGAGAACTCCGCCGTGTCCGCGCCGCGCAGCGTACCCATCGCGGAGAACGGCAGATCGGATGCCCCGCTCCACGCCCGTTCGAGTCGGGCGCGGACGGCGCTCTCCCCTGCCGCGTCGCGATCGGGGTCCGAACCACTGGCATACGGGAGGCGGCCCACCCCCGGGTACTCCCACTCCACGACGTACTGGACCGCGTCCCTTGAACCGAACCGCGCGGAGACGACCAGCTGCGGTGGAGGCGGATCGGGGAGCCGCACGCCCTCCGCGGCGGTCACGACCGCGCGCCGCGCGAGTCGCGGATAGGCATCGCGCAGGAACTCGGATGCCTCGGCGGCCGGAATGTCGATCCCCTCGGGCTGATGCAGCGCCGCGAGGGTCGGATCGCTCAGGGCGACGGGGGCGAGCGTCAGCGAGATGCGGTCGGCGGCTGCGGCGACGACGTACACCCCCGTCTGCGCGACCGGCCGCACGATGTCCGCGTCGCGCCGCTCACCGTCGACCGTCGTCCGCGGTCGCAGGCTCAGTCCGCGGCGTCGACCGGGACCGATCTCGAGCACGATCGTCGCGGAGGTCGCCAGGTCGATCGACAGGTAGGGCTTCGTCGGGACGAACGCGACACCCGCCGCGGTGCCGCGGGCGAGGTGCGGCCACAGCAGAGCGGACTCGACGGTGTCGAGGGTGATCCACTCGGAGGTGTCGGTGAACGAGCCGAGCGCCCGCACGTCATGGGCGATGCTGTACAGCTCGGCGAGCCACCGGGCCGCGACGGGGTCGAACGGCGTGCCGGGTCGCCGCACCGCATCCCACGAGACATCGCCCTTCACCCACTCCCCTGTGCTGGCGCTGGCCATGAGCGGCCGCAGCCCGACGAGCAGGTCGCCACGCCCGATGGCCAGGCCGCGGGGCGTGACGGGGTCCACACGCCGTGGTGCCCACTCGCCCGCACGGAACGGGCTGCGCCGGCGGAGCTCGACTCCGAGCGCGAGCGGAGTGCGGGTCGGCGCGGGCGCCGGATCGGGCAGCAGGTCGCGCCAGGACGGGCCGGACATGCGGTCCATCCTGTCAGCGACTCCGGACGTCGGTGTGAGCGGTCAGGAGGCCCGCGCGATGCGCGCGAGCACGCCGTGGACGAACGCCCCCGAGTCGTCGGTCGAGAACTCCTTCGCGAGCTCGACGGCCTCGTCGATCGCCACCGCGGTCGGCACGTCGTCGTTGTGGAGGATCTCCCACGTGCCGATGCGGAGCACGGCACGGTCCACCGCCGGCATGCGGGCGAGGGACCAGTCCTTGGCGAACGTCGTGATCTGCTCGTCGATCTCGTCCCGGTGGTCGATCACGCCGTCGACGATGTCCCGCGCGTAGAGCCAGGACGACTCCCGGGCCGGCTCGTTGGCCGCGCGACGCGCTTCGGCCGCGAGGACCGTCGCGAGGTCGTCGCCGCGGACGTCGGCCTGGAAGAGGATGTCCAGCGCGCGTTTGCGCGCCTTGGTGCGTGCGCTCATGCCGGGTGGGCGCCCGGCTCAGTTCACGCGGCCGAGGTAGTCGCCCGTGCGGGTGTCGACCTTGACCTTCGTGCCGGTCTCGAGGAAGAGCGGGACCTGGATCTCGTAGCCGGTCTCGACGGTCGCGGGCTTGGTGCCCGCGGACGAGCGGTCGCCCTGGAGGCCGGGCTCGGTGTACGTGATCTCGAGGACGACCGACGCGGGCAGGTCGATGTACAGCGGGTTCCCGTTGTTGAGCGCGATCGTGACCTGCTGGTTCTCGAGGAGGAAGTTGGCCGAGTCGCCCACGGTCGCCGCGGGGATGGTGATCTGGTCGTAATCGGCGGTGTCCATGAACACGTAGCCGTCGCCGTCGTTGTACAGATAGGTGAAGTCGCGTCGGTCGACGTTCTCGATCTCGACCTTGGCCCCCGCGTTGAACGTCCGGTCGACGACCTTGCCCGTGAGGATGTTCTTGAGCTTGGTGCGCACGAACGCACCGCCCTTTCCGGGCTTGACGTGCTGGAACTCCACGACGCCCCAGAGCTGCCCGTCGATGTTGAGGACGACGCCGTTCTTGATGTCTGCGGTCGATGCCATGCGTGTACGAGTCCGTTCGTGAGGTTCCCGGGCCGAGCGGCCCAAGGATCGATTCTACGGGATGCGCCCGTCGGACTCCGGGCGCGGCCGGACGAGCGGCAGGAACACCTCGTCCACGATGGCGACGAGCTCCTCATCGGGGAGGGGCTTGGCTGTCATGAGGAGGTCGTGACGGAACAGATCGACCGCGACGGAGCGCACGCGGCTGGTCAGCGCGGCGGGATCCGCTTCGCCCCGGGAGACGGCGCGCGCGAGGATCTCGTCCATGGTCCTCCCCGCGCGCTCTCCGAATGCCTGCTGCCGGACATCCGCGAAGGTCCGTCCGGAGTCGGCGTAGTACGCGCCCATGAACACGCTCAGCAGCGGCGCGATCGTGCTGCGTTCGACGTTGGATCGCCGCAGGAGGATGAGCATGTCCTCACGCAGGTCCCCGGTGTCGGGCACCTCGGTCCTGCCCTGGTTCAGACCGTGGGCGAGCGTCGCCTCGAGCAGCGACTCGCGATCGGGCCATCGTCGGTAGATCACCGAGCGACTCGTCCCCGCCCGATCCGCCACGGCGTCGATCGTGAACGCCGGATATCCGCCCTCGAGGACCTGCTCCCATGCAGCCGCCAGTATCGCCGCCTCGAGTTCCTCTCCTCTTCGGCGCCGAGGTCGCGGGTCCGGCTCAAGATTCATTTGTGTATCTTATCGCGCCGACATACACTGCGCATTAGATACACGTCCGTATCTTAAGGAGGAATCCCCCATGGCCGAGGCATCGACTCCCCGCATTCCCCGCCAGGCGGTCGTCACCGCACTCGTGCTGGTGGTGGGCGGCCTCGCCGTCATCTTCGACAGCACGATCATGAGCATCGCGCTCAAGACGCTCGCCCTCGACCTGCACGTGCCGGTCGGCACGATCCAATGGGTCACCACCGCGTATCTCCTCGCGCTCGGCGTCGCGATCCCGATCGTGGGGTGGGCTCAGGCGCGGCTGGGCGGCAAAAAACTGTGGATGATCGCACTGACGGTGTTCCTCGTCGCGTCCGTCCTCTGCAGTCTCGCGTGGGACGCACCGAGCCTCATCCTCTTCCGCGTCCTCCAGGGATTCGGCGGCGGCCTCATGATGCCGCTGATGGCGACGCTTGCGATCCAGCAGGTGCCCGGCGGCGCAGGACTCGGCCGGCTCATGGCCATGGTCAGCCTGCCCGCCGCTCTGGGGCCGATCCTCGGGCCCACGATCGGCGGGCTCATCCTGAACTTCCTCGACTGGCGATGGATCTTCTGGGTGAACGTCCCGTTCTGCCTGGTGGGACTCCTGCTCGCGTGGCGGTTCGTGCCGGCCGACGGGCCGCGCGGCCGGCCCGTGCTCGACGTGGTGGGTCTCGTGCTCGTTGCACCCGCGCTGGTCGGCGTCCTTTTCGGCCTCTCCAACGTGAGCAAGGACGGTGCCTTCTCCCGGGCGGACGTCTGGCTCCCGCTCGTGGGCGGCGCCCTCCTCCTCGGCGCCTTCGTCGTCAGCCAGGTGCGCCGGCCGCGGGTCGCCCTGATCGACGTCGGGCTGCTGCGCCGACGGTCCGTGGCCTCATCGAGCGCGGTCATGTTCCTCTCCGGCGCATCGCTCTACGGCGGCATGCTCCTGCTCCCGCTCTTCTTCCAGGTCGTCCACGGGAAGGATGCGCTGGCCGCCGCGCTCCTCCTGATCCCCCAGGGTGTGGGTGCGCTGCTCAGTCGCACCCTCGCGGGCCGGCTCACGGACGCCGTCGGAGCCCGGGTGGTCGCGATCGCCGGGTTCGTCGTGATGGGCGCGGCGACGATCCCGTTCGCGCTCGCCGGCGCCGGCACCGACGAGTGGTGGCTCGCGGGCGTGCTCGTGGTCCGCGGGTTCGGAATGGGTGCGGTGATGATCCCGGTGATGGCGGTCGCCTTCGTCGGACTGGAGCGCGACGCGGTCCCGCACGCGAGCATCATCACGCGCTTGGCGCAGCAGATCGGCGGCGCGTTCGGCACGGCCGTGCTCGCCGTGATCCTCGAGAGCGCCACGGGGTCGGCCCGTTCGATCGCCGAACTCGCGCACGGCTTCGACGTCGCCTTCTGGTGGGCCGTGGGCTTCACCGTCCTCGCGATCGCCGTGTGCGTGGCACTGCCTGCCAGACCGGCAGCGGTCAGCGCTGAGGAGCCTGCGCCGCGTGCGCCCGAACCGAGTGGAGACGAGCTCACGGCGCCGTAGCGGCGGTCAGCTCCGTCGTGCGGAAGTAGACCTGGAGATACGGCGGGTTCTGCGTCCCATAGATGCGGTCGAAGGCCACGTTGTCGTGCGGGGCGACGATGTCACCGTCCACGCCCCCGCGACCCGGCTCGATCACGACGCCCTTCGGGCAGAAGTAGATCGTGAAACCGCCGCCGGGCTGGTCGGGGATCGCGGCGGTGACGTAGCACGGCGGGCCGAATCCGTCGGTCCGTGGCGGGTCCAGGTTGGCCGCAGGCGCGTCATCGCCGAAGGCGACGCGCCCCGACGCGATCGTGAGACAGGTGGTCGGCTTGGCGGCTTCGCACCACGTGCCGGCGATCGCGTCGAACGGCGGCATGTCCGCGCCGCCCACGGCACGGATCAGGGTGATGGCGAAGTCGCACGCGTATCCGTTCGTGCCGCCGGGATGCACGCCGCCCGCCGTCGCTGTCCCGTGCACGACCCCCTCGGCGTCGAGCGTGGCCGTCACGTCCAGCGCGTCCTTCGTCGGGGACGATCGCGCGAGGTGGATGGTGACCGCCTCCCCCGCGAGCGTCGCGGGCCCCGTCAGCGCCGGCGCATCCGCGGCGGCCCCGGCGATCGACGGCGTGGTCGATGCGGTGCCGCTCTCGATGTGCACGATCCGCTGGGCGATGCCGATGCAGGGGGACGCGGAGTCGGCCACCTGGGCGATCCAGTCGCCGTCCAGTGTCGCCGCCGGCGTCGGCGACGCCGGCGAGGTCGCGCTCTTCGTCGGCGACGTGCCGCCACCGCTCGCACACGCCGTGAGGATCACCGCGCATACGACGACGGCCAGACCCCCCAGAGATCGGCCCATGGCGCACAGAGTACGACCGTGGCACGACGGCGTCAATCAGGACATCGGCAGGGGCCGTCGGCGATGTTCGCTCTGAGCGAACCGGGGGGCTCAGCCGTCCGCCAGACCCGTGATGACGTCGATGATCCGCGTGACCGCGGTCGCATATCCCGCCACGCCCTCGCCCACGACGTGTACAGCGGCGATGTCGGCGACATAGGAGAGCTGGCGGAAGGCCTCCCTGGTGCGCACATCCGAGATGTGCACCTCGGCGACCGGGAGCGCGACGCCCGACAACGCGTCCCGCAGGACGACCGAGGTGTGGGTGAGGCCGCCGGGGTTGATCACGATCCCCGCGCAGTCGAGCCGCGCATCGTGAATGGCGTCGATGAGCACGCCCTCGTGATTGCTCTGGACGGCGCGCACGTCGAAGCCTCGCGCGGACGCGGCATCCCTCGTGATCCTCTCGACGTCGGCGAGAGTGCTCGTCCCGTAGATCTCGGGTTCGCGGACGCCGAGCAGATTGAGGTTCGGGCCGTTCACCAGCAGCAGTCGCCGCGGCACGCTCATCGCCCCACCTCCTGGTACGCGGCGAACAGAAGGGATTCGTCGGGAGCCTGCAGAACAGTGGGGCGCGCGACGTCGTCGAGCACGATGAAGCGCAGCATCCCCCCGCGGCTCTTCTTGTCGCGCTGCATGGCGGCCAGCAGCTGCGGCCACGCCCCCGCCCGGTACTCCGTCGGGAGGCCGAGCATCGTGAAGATGTCGCGATGGCGCTGCACCACGTCATCCGAGAGGCGGCCTGCCAGCCGCGAAAGCTCGGCGGCGAAGACCATCCCCACCGAGATCGCGGCGCCGTGCCGCCAGCGGTAGCGCTCGGAATGCTCGATCGCGTGGCCCAGGGTGTGCCCGTAGTTGAGCACCTCGCGCAGCCCCGCCTCGCGGAGGTCCTCGCCGACGACGCGCGCCTTCATCTCGATCGCCAACTCGATGCAACGGCGGAACGCGGGCGTGACCGGGTCGACGGCCGCCTCCGGGTCCGCTTCGATGATGTCCAGGATCTCGGGGTACCAGATGAACCCCGCCTTCACGACCTCGGCGAATCCGGCAACCCGCTCGTTCGGCGAGAGGGTGTCGAGCAGATCGAGGTCGCACACGACGGCGCGGGGCGGCCAGAACGCGCCGACGAGGTTCTTCCCCTCGGCCGTGTTGACGCCGGTCTTGCCGCCGACCGCCGCGTCCACCATGCCCAGAACGGTGGTGGGCACCTGGACGAGCTCGACACCGCGCAGCCATGTCGCGGCCACGAACCCGGCGAGGTCGGTCACCGCTCCCCCGCCGAAGCCGACGACGGCATCGGTCCGGGTGAAGTCCGCCTGCCCCATCACCTGCCAGCAGAACGCCGCCACCTCGATCCGCTTCCCCTGCTCGGCGTCGGGGATCTCGGCGAGGAGCACCTCACGGTCGCCCCCGAGCGACGCACGCAGCGACTCCGCCTGCTGTGCGAGCGTGGGCGGGTGCACGACGAGGATCTTGCGCGCCGCGGGCGGCAGCACGGCACCGAGGCCCGACAGGATGCCGCGGCCGACGGTGATGTCGTAGGGACGATCGCCCGCCACGGAGATGGTGGTGGTCTCGGTCATGCGTCGCCTCCGGAGTGCGTGCGGTCGTCGTCCGCGGCGTCGAGCGCGCTCGCCTCGGTGTCGCGCACCCAGGACGCGATCCGCTCGACGATGTGCTGGATGTGGCCGGACGACGTGTCGAACCGGACGTCGGCGGTCTGCTCGTAGAGATCGCGCCGCGCGTCCATCACCGCGTTCCACCGGCTCATCGCGTCATCCCCCTGCAGCAGCGGTCGCGTCGAGTCATGGATCCGTCCGGCGACGGTGCGCTGGTCGACCGTGAGGAGGACGACGCGGTGAGCGAGGAGGTCCGCGCGCGTGCGGGGGTCCAGGATGGCGCCCCCGCCGAGCGCCACGATCCCGCCGCGGCGCAGCCCTGCCACGACCGCCTCCCGCTCGAGGGCGCGGAAGTGCGCCTCACCCGCGGACGCGAAGATGTCGGCGATGGGGCCGTGGTCGCGCACGACGGCGATGTCGGTGTCGAAGAACGTTGTGCCCAGCACTCGCGCGAGCTTGCGTCCGACGCTGGTCTTGCCGGCACCCATCGGGCCGATCAGCACGACAGCGCTCCCGCGGGTCGTCTCGCCGGGCGGTGTCGCGTCCACGGTCGCAGACGTCATGCCTCGAGGAGCGCCGGATCGCTCAGCGCCGCCGTCCGCAACGCGGCCGGGATGGCCGCCAGGTATGCCTCGAGGTTGCGACGTGTCTCGCCGACGCTGTCTCCGCCGAACTTCTCCAGGACCGCCTCGGAGAGCACGATCGCCACCATCGCCTCGGCGACCACGCCGGCGGCGGGGACGGCGCAGACATCGGATCGCTGGTGGTGCGCCGACGCGGTGTCTCCGGTGGCGACGTCGACGGTCCGCAGGGCGTGCGGCACGGTCGCGATCGGCTTCATGCCGGCGCGCACGCGGAGCAGGGTGCCGGTCGACATGCCGCCCTCGGTGCCGCCCGCGCGGTCGCTCGCGCGCGCGATGCCGTCCGCGGTCGAGAAGAGCTCGTCGTGCGCCTCCGATCCGCGGCGCCGCGTGGTCGCGAAGCCATCGCCGACCTCGACGCCCTTGATGGCCTGGATGCTCATGAGCGCTTGGGCGAGGCGTCCGTCGAGCCGGCGATCCCACTGCACGTGCGAGCCGAGCCCCGGAGGGACGCCGTACGCCAGCACCTCGACGACGCCGCCGAGCGTGTCGCCGTCCTTACGCGCGTCGTCGACCTCTGCCACCATCCGCGCCGAGGTCGCGGTGTCGAAGCACCGCAGCGGATCGGCGTCCAGCGCGTCCACGTCGTCGGGCGTGGGGAGGGCCGCGCTCGCCGGTGCCTCGACCGGGCCGATCGCGGTCGTGTGGCTCACGAGTCGGATGCCGAGCTCGCCGAGGAACGATCGAGCGATCGCGCCCAGCGCGACGCGGGCCGCCGTCTCACGGGCGCTGGCGCGCTCGAGGATCGGGCGCGCCTCGTCGAAGTCGTACTTCTGCATGCCCACCAGGTCGGCGTGCCCGGGGCGCGGGCGGGTCAGGGCCGCGCCGCGACCGCGCGAGCGGTCGGTCAGCTCGACGGGATCGGGACTCATCACCTCGACCCATTTGGGCCACTCGGTGTTGCCGATCCGCAGGGCGATGGGGCTTCCGAGGCTCAGCCCGTGGCGCACGCCGGCGGAGATCGTGAGCTCGTCCTCCTCGAACTTCATCCGCGACCCGCGCCCATATCCGAGCTTGCGACGCGCGAGATCGGCCTGGATCGCCGCGCGGGACACGGGGACGCCCGCCGGCAGTCCCTCCATCAGGGCGACCAGTTCGGGGCCGTGGGATTCGCCGGCCGTGAGCACGCGGAGCATGGTCCTAGTCTCCCATGTCGCTGTGCGCGTGATCGTCCGCGATGACCGCGCGCATCGCCGCCAGGACGGCGTCTTCCTCAGCGAGCGGGAGTTCCGCATCGCCGGAGACGAACACGCGCACCTGCAGGAGAGCCTGATGGAGAAGCATCCCGATCCCCGGGATCGCGCGACCCCCGGCCCGCTCCCACCCTCGCGCGAGCGCGGTCGGCCAGTGGCCGTACACGACGTCGTAGAGCGTGCCCCCCGCGGCGGCGAGGGCGTCCGCGGCCGCAGCGGACACGGCGGCGCCTCCGGGCAGTGCGGCGATCGTGAGCGGGACCTCTTCGTGGACGGACGCGTCGAGCGGCGCGACGGTCACCTGAGCTCCGAGTCGGTCGCCCAGCGTGCGCAGCGGTGCGACCGCTTCCGGACGGCGGGCGACGATGTCGATGTCGCGCACGCCGAGCGCCGACAGCGACACGAGCGCCGACGTGGCGGTGGCGCCCGCGCCGACGAGGCGCGCGGCGGTGATGTCGCCCACACCGTGTTCCCGCAGATCTCGGACGAGTCCGCCGACGTCGGTGTTGACGCCGAGCAGCGCGTCGCCGGCGATGCGGAGCGTGTTGACCGCCCCGGTCGCCTCCGCCCACGGGTCTCGGGAGGTCGCCGCCGCGTATGCCGCCCCCTTCAAGGGCATCGTGAGCGAGAGCCCGCGGAACTCCGGACCGAGCTCCGCGAGAGCCCGCGGAAAGCCCACCTCGTCGACGCGACGCCGACCGTAGCTCCAGTCGAGCCCGAGGACGCGGTAGGCGGCGGCGTGGAGCTCCGGCGACCGGCTGTGCGAGATCGGGTCGCCCCACACCTCCAGCCGGATGCCGGTCGTCAGCATCCGGAGTCCGGATGCCCCTGGCACCACTGCTGCCACTGCTGGACAGCCTTCTCGTGCTCTGCGTACGTCGTCGAGAAGACGGTCTCGCCGGTGTCGAGGTTCACGGTGACGAAGTACAGCCACGAACCGTCCGCCGGGTGGACGGCGGCGTCGATGGCCTGGTCGCCGGGGCTCGCGATCGGTCCCTGCGGGAGACCCGTGATCACGTAGGTGTTCCAGCCGTTCTGATCCTTCAGGGCCGCGGCGGAGGAGCTGACGGTCCCGTCGTGCATCTCGCCGTACCCGTACTGGGCGGTGGAATCCATCTGGAGCTTCATGCCCTGGTCGAGCCGGTTCTGGATGACGCGTGAGACCTTGAAGAAGTCCGCCTCTTCGCGCGCTTCCCGCTGGATGATCGATGCGATCGTCAGCACACGCTGACGGTCCGCGACGGCGACCTTCTGGGCGTCGAGCGACTTCACGGTCCTGTCGACGAGCGTCTTGATCACCTGCGTCGCCGTGACTCCGGGGTCGAAGGTGTACATCGCGGGGAAGAGCCAGCCTTCGAGGCTCTTCGCCGGGACCCCGTACGCGGAGGGGTCCTTGACCGCGGCCTGCAGGTCGGCGATCGGCATCTTCAGGGAGTCGGACAGGGTCTTCACGATCTGCTGCTCGGTGAGTCCCTCGCGCAGCAGCGCCGAGTTCTCGAGCTTGTTCTTCGGGTCCTGCAGTGCCGCCAGGGCGGCGGTGGCCGTCATCTCCTTCTGCAGCTTGTACACGCCCGGGTAGAAGGTCGGGTTCTGGCCGGTCTTCACGAGCATGTCGTAGAACGCGGCGGGGGTCTTCGTCACCCCGGCGGCGGCCAGGGAGTTGGAGATCGTGGACCCGTTGTCTCCGGACGCGATCGTCACGAGCGCTTCGCCGTGCGCCTTGCCCGCCTCGTAGTCCTTGGGCGGCTCCCAGCCCATGAAGGCGCGGATCCGGTCCTGGTAGGTGTTCCAGGTCCAGACGCCGCCCGCGGCGATGCCGCCGAGGATGATCACGACGATCCCGAAGGCGATCCACCCGCGCCGTCGCCGGCGTCGACGGTCCGTCGGAGGAGGCGGCTGGCCGATCGCCTCGGTCGTGACGCTCCCCGTGAAGAGGTCCTGCAGGGATGCCGCCTGCGTCGCGGGTGCCGGACGCGCGGCCGATTCCCCGGGGAGTCCCGAGGGACGCGGCGGGATCGATGCCGCGACGGGCAGCGCATCGACGGTCGGCTGAGGCACATGCGGGTCGGTGGCAGGTCGCTGCCCGCCCGGTGTGACGGGCTGCTCGCCCGTGCTCTGCGCCGCAAGCCGGGCTGCACGACGGGAGCTCGGAGCCGCCGGGTCGCCCTCCGAGCGCGCGGCGTCTGGGGAGGGAGGGGCGGAGGAACGCTGCCGGGGGTCGGGCAGTTTGCCGAAGAGCTCGGCGAACTGATCCTCGGACGAATCGGGCATGTCAGGCGGGCTCCTGCGCGGGGGGGACGGATTCGCCCGGTGCTGTTCCCACCGACTTCTCGATGTCGATGGCCTGCTGAAGCAGCACCACTGCGGCGACCTGATCAACAATGCTACGAGACGAACGCTGGGATCTGCCCGAACCCCGCAATGCGGCGTGGGCGCTCACGGTGCTCAGGCGCTCGTCGACGAGCCGCACCGGCGTCGCGGAGGCGGCAGCCAGCGCGGCCGCGAATTGACGCGCGTCCGCGGTCGACGGCGTGTCGGCGCCGCTGAGATTGAGCGGAAGCCCCACGACGAGCTCGATGGCTCCCCACTCCCGCGAGAGCTCGAGGATGCGGGCCACGGGCTCGCCGTCACGTGGCACCGTCTCGACCGGGACGGCCAGCATCCCGTCCGGGTCGCTCCGCGCGACACCCACGCGGGCCTTGCCCACGTCGACGCCGAGCCGCACGCCCCGGCGGAACTCCGTCATCCGGCGGCCAGGGAATCGCGGACGGCGCCCAGCGCGGTCGGCAGCGCCGCGACGTCGGAGCCGCCACCCTGTGCGAGGTCGTCCCGGCCGCCCCCGCCGCCGCCGAGTACGGTGGCCGCCGCCTTCGCGAGCGCCCCGGCCTTGGCCCCGGCGGCGCGCGCCGCCTCGTTCGTCGCCACGACGACCACGGGTCGCCCACCCACGTCCGCGCCCAGCGCGACCACCGCCGGGTCGGACCCGAGGCGGTCGCGCACCTGCAGCACGAGACCGCGCACGTCGTCGGCCGACGCCGCCGATCCGAGCGACCGGGCGACCAGACGGGTGCGCCCGACGGTCTCGGCCTCGGCGACGAGCGAGGGTACGCGCCCCGCGAGCGCCTGGGATTCGAAGGCCGCGATCTTCTTCTCGGCCGCCTTGAGATTCGCCGCCAGCTCCGCGACGCGGGCCGCCAGCTGGTCGCGCGGTGTCTTCAGGGATGCGGTGAGCTGAGAGAGGATCGTGCGCTCCGCCGCCAGTTCGCGGAACGCGTCGATGCCGACGAGCGCCTCGACGCGGCGGTTCGACGCGCCGACGGACGATTCCCCCACGAGGTTGATGAGACCGATCTCGCCGCTCGACGACACATGCGTCCCCGCACACAGTTCGCGCGACCACGGACCGCCGATGTCCACCATCCGCACCGAGTCGCCGTACTTCTCACCGAACAGCGCCATCGCGCCGAGTTCCTTGGCTTCCGCCAGGGGCACCACGCGCGTGGTCACCTCGAGATTGTCCAGGACCGCGTTGTTCGCGATCTCCTCGATCTCCGTCTTCGTCTCGGACGACAGCGCCTGCCCCCAGGCGAAGTCGAACCGGAGGTAGCCTGCCCGGTTGAGCGATCCGGCCTGCGTGGCGGAGCGGCCCAGGGTGTCGCGAAGCGCCGCATGGACGAGGTGCGTCGCGGAGTGGGCCTGGCGTGCCGCGCGACGGTTGGCCGCATCGACCACGCTCGTCGCAGGCTGGCCGACGCCGACATCCCCCTGGGTCACCTCGACCGTGTGGCTGACCAGACCGGGAACAGGCTTCTGGACGTCGAGGACCTCCAGCTCGAAGCCGGGGCCGACGATCACGCCCTTGTCGGCCACCTGCCCGCCCGACTCCGCATACAGCGCGGTCTCCGCCAGGATCACCTCGGCGATCTGACCCTGTGCGGCGCGGTCGACGGGTACGCCGTCCACGAGAAGTCCCAGCACGGTCGACGCCGTCTCGAGGTCGGAGTACCCGGTGAAGACGGTCTCCCCCAGCGCACGGAACTCCCGGTACACGCTGTGGTCGGCGAGGGCGCGCTTGCGCGACTTCGCGTCGGTCTTCGCGCGCGTGCGCTGCTCCTGCATGAGCGCGTCGAACGCAGCGCGGTCGACCGTCAGCCCGGCCTCTTCGGCGACCTCGAGGGTGAGGTCGATCGGGAAGCCATACGTGTCGTGCAGCAGGAACGCCTCCGGACCGCTGATCGCGGCACCGCCCTGGGTCTTCGTCTCCTCGACGGCCAGGTCGAGGATGGTCGACCCAGCGGCGAGTGTGCGCAGGAACGTCTCCTCCTCCGCGAACGCGTACTGCGAGATGCGCTGCCAGTCCGTCTCGACGACGGGATAGGCGTCCTTCATCGCGTCGTGGGATGCCGCGAAGAGCTCGGGGAACGTCGGACCGTCGACGCCGAGCAGGCGCATCGACCGGATCGACCGCCTCATCAGACGACGCAGGATGTAGCCTCTGCCCTCGTTGGAGGGCGTGACGCCGTCGGACAGCAGCATCAGCGAGGAGCGCACGTGATCGGCGATCACGCGGAAGCGGACGTCGTCCTCGTGCACGGCGCCGTACCGGCGGCCGGACAGATCCACGGCGCGGTCCAGCACGGGCCGCACCTGGTCGGTCTCGTACATGTTGTCGACGCCCTGCTTGATGAAGGCGACGCGCTCGAGCCCCATGCCGGTGTCGATGTTCTTCTTCGGGAGCTCGCCGACGATGTCGAACTCGGTCTTGGAACGCACGTTCGTGATGGCGTACTGCATGAAGACGAGGTTCCAGATCTCCGTGAACCGGTTGTCGTCCACCGCCGGCCCCCCGTCGCGACCGTAGGCGGGGCCGCGGTCGAAGTAGATCTCCGAGCACGGTCCGGCCGGGCCGGGCTGGCCCGTGGACCAGTAGTTGTCCTCCTTGCCGAGTCGCTGGATGCGCTCGACCGGCAATCCTGCGACGCGATGCCAGATGTCGGCCGCCTCGTCGTCGTCCTCATAGACGGTCACCCACAGGTCGCGTTCGTCGAACCCGAGTCCCCCGTCCGCCTCCGCGGACGTGAGCAGCTCCCAGGCGTAGGTGATCGCGCCTTCCTTGAAGTAGTCGCCGAAGGACCAGTTGCCGAGCATCTGGAAGAACGTGCCGTGCCGTGCGGTGTGCCCGACCTCCTCGATGTCCAGCGTGCGGATGCACTTCTGGACGTCGGCGGCGCGGGAGTACGGCGGTGGGACCAGTCCGTTGAGGTACGGGATGAACGGGACCATCCCCGCGATCGTGAACAGGATCGACGGGTCGTCGCTCACGAGGGAGGCGGACGGGACGATGGTGTGGTCGTTCTTCTCGAAGAAGTCGAGGTAGCGCTGGGCGATCTCAGCGGTCTTCATTCGTGGTGATTCCTGGATCGGGCTCGAGGGTGGGACCGCGCGGGTGGTCGGCGCGGCGGCTCCGCCGCGGTCGGCGTCAGTCGGTGAGCTTGTGGGCGGCCTCGGCCGCGGCGTCCACGGCGCGGGACGCGGCATCCTTCGTCGCGTCGATCGCTTCGCCCGCGGCATCCTGTGCGTCGGCGATGACCCCCGAGATGCGCGCCTCCTGCTCGCGGTACGCGTCGCCGATGCGGTCGGTGAACTCGCTGATGCGCGCGTCGATGTCGGCGAGCACCTCGTGTCCACGCGGGTCCTTGTCCATGAAGTGCGCGACGACGAATCCGCCCGCGACACCGAGCAGGAACCAGACGACGTTCTTCATGACATCACTTCCTCCGCAGTCGGCTGCTGACGCAACCTCCCCCATCGTAGGCGGAAACGGCGGAGGGCGCCGGGAAAACCCGACGCCCTCCGGCTCCGGCGGATGCGCGGCGCGCATCCGCCGGGCTGAATTCGCTAGCGAGCCGCGTAGTACTCGACGACCAGCTGCACGTCACACGTGACGGGCACCTCGGCGCGCTTCGGGCGACGCACGAGGCGCGCCTGCAGCTTGTCGAGCTCGACCTCGAGGTAGCCCGGGACGTTCGGCAGGACCTCGGCGTGACCGCCGGCAGCCGCGACCTGGAAGGGCTCGGTGCCCTCGCTCTTGGGCTTGACGTGGATGAGCTGACCCGGCTTCACGCGGAACGACGGGCGGTCCACGTTCTGGCCGTCGACCAGGATGTGGCGGTGCACGACGAGCTGGCGGGCCTGCGCGGTCGTGCGGGCGAAGCCGGCACGGAGCACGAGGGCGTCGAGGCGCATCTCGAGCAGCTCGACCAGGTTCTCACCGGTCAGGCCGTCCTGGCGTCGGGCCTCGTTGAACGTGTTGCGCATCTGCTTCTCGCGGATGCCGTACTGCTCGCGCAGACGCTGCTTCTCGCGGAGACGGACGGCGTAGTCGCTGTCCTGCTTGCGCTTGGTGCGGCCGTGCTCACCCGGCGCGTAGGGGCGCTTCTCGAGGTAGCGGGCGGCCTTGGGGGTGAGCGCGACGCCGAGCGCGCGCGAGAGGCGGACCTTGCGGCGGTCCTGGGACTTCGTTGCCACGAAGTGTTCCTTCCGATGACGCGGCCGTGTCTTTCACGGCTCGCGGACGTATCGCCCGACTCCGCCCTTCCGATTCGCACGCCGGAGCGCATCGGAAGGTGTTCCAGGAGGAGGGGGATGCCCGAAAACTCGGTTTCGAGCCGTCCCAGTCTACCAGAGGCGGCTGCGGCGGCCGTCGGGGCCCCGCCGCGCCCGCCGATCAGTCCTCGGAGCCCAGGATGCGGCGGATCTTCTCCAGACGCGCCTGGACGTCCCGCTCCAGTCCGTGGTTGGTCGGTTCGTAGTAGCGGCGCCCGCGCAGGGAGTCGGGGAGGTACTGCTGCGCGACGACGCCGACGTCGCTGTCGTGCGCGTAGCGGTAGCCCTTGCCGTGGCCGAGCCGCTTCGCGCCCGGGTAGTGCGCGTCGCGCAGATGGACCGGGACCCGGCCGAATCCGCCGGCCCGCACGTCGGCGATGGCGTGGTCGATCGCGAGGTATGCGGCGTTGGACTTGGCGGTGGTGGCGAGATAGGCCGTCGCCTCCGCCAGCGGGATGCGCCCTTCCGGCATGCCGATGAAGGCGACGGCATCGGCGGCGGCGACCGCGATCTGCAGCGCCTGGGGGTCGGCGAGCCCGATGTCCTCCGCGGCGGAGATCACCAGTCGACGCGCGATGAACCGCGGGTCCTCCCCCGCCTCGATCATGCGGGCCAGGTAGTGCATCGCGGCGTCGACGTCGGATCCCCGTATCGACTTGATGAACGCGCTGATGACGTCGTAGTGCTCGTCGCCCTGCCGGTCGTACCGCAGGAGCGCCTTGTCGACCGCCTGGGCGACCGCGTCGGCGGTGACGGCCGGCGTCGCCTCGCCCTCCACGGGCGCGGCGACCGCGGCAGCGGCCTCGAGGGCGGTGAGCGCACGCCGGGCATCGCCGGAGGAGAGCCGCACCAGGGCCGCCCGCGCGTCGGCCTCGAGCCGGACCGCGCCGGCGAGACCTCGCGGATCGGTCACGGCACGGTCGATGAGCAGACCGAGGTCGTCGTCGCTCAACGGCTGCAGGGTGAGCAGCAACGAGCGGGACAGGAGCGGGGAGATCACCGAGAACGACGGGTTCTCCGTCGTGGCCGCGATGAGGACGACCCACCCGTTCTCCACGCCGGGGAGCAGTGCGTCCTGCTGGGCCTTCGTGAAACGGTGGATCTCGTCGAGGAAGAGGATGGTCGACTGGCCGTACAGATCGCGCTGCGTGAGCGCCTCCTGCATCACCTCGCGCACGTCGCGGACGCCCGCGGTGACCGCGGAGAGCTCGACGAAACGGCGTCCCGACGAGCGGGCGATCGCCTGGGCCAGCGTCGTCTTGCCGGTGCCGGGAGGCCCCCACAGGATCACGGACGCGGCTGACGAGGTCGCGGCGGCCGGGTCGGCGAGTGTGACCAGCGGCGAGCCGGGGCGGAGGAGGTGCCCCTGCCCTGCGACCTCGTCGAGCGAGGTCGGCCGCATGCGCACGGCCAGGGGGGTCTGACCCTGGAAGAGCGCTGTGGACGACGACACCGCTCCAGGCTAGTCGCGCGGTCGGACGCCGGTCCCGTGCACTGGTCTTTGGTCGTCCCTGCACCCGTTGCGTATGATCGACGCGGCCAGGATCCGCCCGGGACGCGGCCGCGCAAGAGGAGGCTCCGTGGCTGCCGGTGGCAAAGATCGGGATGCGCGCGCTGCGCGCGAGAGGGCGCGCGCCTACCAGGCTCGGCAGGAGTTCCACGAAGGTCAGGTCCGTCGGCGCACGCGCGACAATCTGATCGCAGGCATCGTCGGCGGCGTCCTCATCCTGGCCGTCGTCGGAGGGCAGGTGGCCTTCTACACCGTGGGCCCGGGAAAGCCCGTCCCCTCACCGAGCACCTCCCCGTCGCCCAGCACCTCGACCTCCGTTCCGGCCTCCCCGGATCCGGAATCGTCGCCCACGCCCTGACCCGTGCCGTCCGGCGGGGAGCACGCGCCTACGTACTAGGCTGGGGAGCCATTCCAACCCCCCGCAGACGGCGCGAGCCGTGATGAGGTGCAACCCGTGACTGCCGACGCAGAGAACACCGCCGAACCGACGGCGCCGCCCGCCGAGCCCGACCGCGACGCTGCGGCTCCGGCGCCCGCCGTGGACGCCCCCGAGACCGATGAGGCGGTCACCGAGACCGTCGAGGACTCCCCCGTCGTCGAGGTCGCTCCCGCGGCGGATGCAGCCGCCCCGTCGCCCGCCGTCCCGACGCCGTCTCGTTCGCCCGTCCCGGCGCCGCTGCCCCGGCCGACTCCCGGTGCCACAGCGCGCGTCACGCCGGCGGCGCCCGCCGAGCCGTGGGGCCGCGTCGACGACGACGGCACCGTCCTCGTGCGCGAGGGTTCCGAGTGGCGCGTGGTGGGCGAGTTCCCCGATGGGACCCGCGAGGAGGCCCTCGCCTACTTCGAGCGCAAGTACGCGGACCTGGCGAGCGAGGTCACCCTGCTGGAGGTGCGGCATCGCCGCGGTGGCGCCGCCGCGTCCGACCTCCGATCCACTGCGGCCAAGGTGCAGGCCAAGGTTTCAGGCGCCGCCGCCGTCGGAGACCTCGCAGCCCTCGAGGCTCGACTCGCGGCCCTCGTCGACGAGCTCTCCGAGGCGACCGCCGCCGAGACCGCCGCAGCGCGCGAGGCGGTCGATGCCGCGATCGAGGAGCGCACGAGGCTCGTGGAGCGCATGGAGGCGCTGGCTGCCCGCGATCCGCGCAGCATCCAGTGGAAGCAGACCACCGCCGACGTCAATGCGCTGTTCGAGGAGTGGCAGACGCAGCAGCAGCGCGACCCCCGCCTGCCCAAGTCCACCGCTCAGCAGCTGTGGAAGCGTTTCCGCGACGCGCGGGGCGCGATCGACAAGCACCGCCGCGAGTTCTACGCGGAGCTCGATGAGACCCACAAGTCCGCACGCGACCGGAAGACGCGCCTCGTGGAGCGCGCCGAGGCGCTCGCGCCGAAGGGTGAGGACGGCATCGCGGCGTACCGCGACCTCCTCGAGGAGTGGAAGTCGGCGGGTCGTGCGGGCAAGAAGGTCGACGACGCCCTCTGGGCTCGCTTCAAGGCCGCGGGAGATGCCCTGTACGGTGCTCGCGCCGATCGCGCGAACGCCGAGGTCGAGGCGTCGCGCGAGAAGATCGAGGCCAAGCGTGAGCTCCTCTCCGAGGCGGCGGCGATACCGGACGAGCGGGACCTCGCCAAGGCCCGCACCCTGTTGACATCCATCCAGCGTCGATGGGACGAGATCGGTCGCGTGTTCCCCCGCGAGCAGGAGCGCGCCCTCGATGACGAGTTGCGGAAGATCGAACAGGGCGTGCGCGGGCGGGAGGACGCCGACTGGAAGCGGAACAACCCCGAGACCAAGGCTCGTGCGAACGACATGACCCGCCAGCTGACGGATGCGATCGCCAAACTCGAGGCGGAGCTCGCAAGCGCGGAGAAGACGGGCGACAAGAAGGCCATCGCCACGGCGGCGGAGGCTCTCGAGGCGCGCAAGTCGTGGCTCAGGGCGCTGGGCGGCTGACGGCGGCACTTGTCCACAGAACCCGGCGCCCCGCGAAGACCGCGGGGATGCGTCGGGCACACTGCGGTGATGGGCTCACCCTTCCTCTACTTCGCGGACGATCGGCTGTCGACGGCGGAGCTGTCGGCCGCCTGCCTGGACGGACATCTCGTCGAACTCGGTGAGGCGTACATTCCCGCGGACGCTGTCGAGACGGCGGCTCTCCGCGGCGGCTCGCTGGCACGGCTGCTGGGCGACGTCCTGGCAGCGACCCACCTGAGTGCCGCGTGGGTGCACGGAGCGCTGCCCGCGCCTCCGTCGCGGCACACCGTGCAGCGCGCCGTGCCCCGTCGACTGCATCACCTGATCGGCAGACGCTTCCAGTACCGCGACCTCTGCGTCGCCGCGCACGACCTCGATCGCATCGGCGGTGTGCTCGTCACGACGCCGGCACGCACCCTGGCGGACCTCAGCCGTGTGGCCGACCGCGTGCACCGGAACGCGGCGCGGCTCATGGTCGCCGAGGGGATCGTCGATCCCGGCGCCGCGATCGACTGGCTCGAGCGTTCGGTTCCCGTGCCGCACAAGCGGCAGGCGCTCGCGCTGCTGCGCGGGTGGGCGGTGGAGGGTCCCCGTCAGGACGAGGTGACGCGGTACACGTCGTAGACGGCGTCGATGCGCCGGACGGCGTTGAGGACGCGGTCGAGGTGGACGGTGTCGCCCATCTCGAAGACGAATCGGCTGAGGGCCAGGCGGTCGTCCGTCGTCGACACCGTCGCGGAGAGGATGTTGACGTGGTGCTCGCTCAGGACGCGCGTGACGTCGCTCAGCAGGCCGGAGCGGTCCAGCGCCTCGACCTGGATCTGCACGAGGAACACGCTCTTGGAGGTGGGCGCCCACTCGACGTCGATCACACGGGCGGGGTCCGCCATGAGCGCGTTCACATTGGTGCAGTCGGTGCGGTGCACCGAGACCCCGCTGCCGCGCGTGACGAATCCCATGATCTCGTCGCCGGGCACCGGCGTGCAGCACTTCGCGAGCTTCACCAGGATGTCGGGCGCGCCGCGCACGAGCACGCCCGAATCGCTGCCCCCGCGCTGCGCCCGGGCACGGCCGACGTGCGGGAGGTCGATCGGCCCGGTCGAGGTGTCGCTCGCGCTGACGAGGGCGGTGACCTTCTCGATCACCGACTGCGTGGACACGTGCCCTTCGCCGACCGCCGCGTACAACGCCGACACGTCCTCGTACTTGAGCTGCTGCGCGACCTCGGTGAACGAGTCCTGGTTCATCAGCCGCTGGAGCGGCAGGTTCTGGCGGCGCATCGCTCGCGCGATCGCCTCTTTGCCCTGCTCGATCGCCTCCTCGCGCCGCTCCTTGGTGAACCATCCGCGGATCTTGCTGCGCGCCCGCGTGCTCTTCACGAAGCCCAGCCAGTCCTGGCTCGGTCCGGCGTCCGGGTTCTTCGAGGTGAACACCTCGACGACATCGCCGCTGTGGAGCTCCGACTCGAGCGGCACGAGGCGACCGTTCACCTTCGCGCCCATCGTGCGGTGCCCCACCTCGGTGTGGACGGCGTAGGCGAAATCGACCGGGGTCGCGCTGGCGGGCAGGCCGATCACGCGGCCCTTGGGGGTGAAGACGTAGACCTCTTTCGCACCGATCTCGAATCGCAGTGAGTCGAGGAACTCGCCGGGGTCGGCAGTCTCCGCCTGCCAGTCCGAGATGTGGGCGAGCCACGCCATGTCGGCGTCGACGGCCTTGCTCTCCTTGCCGCCGTTCATCCGCTCCTTGTACTTCCAGTGCGCGGCGACGCCATACTCGGCCTGCTGGTGCATCTCATTGGTGCGGATCTGGATCTCCACGGTGCGCCCGCCGGGGCCGATCACCGTGGTGTGGAGCGACTGGTAGAGATTGAACTTGGGTGTCGCGATGTAGTCCTTGAACCTCCCAGGCAGCGGCGTCCACCGCGCGTGGATCGCTCCGAGTACGGCGTAGCAGTCGCGCACCGTGTTCACGAGCACGCGGATGCCGATGAGGTCGTAGATGTCGTCGAACTCGCGGCCGCGGACGACCATCTTCTGGTACACGGAGAAGAGCTGCTTTGGTCGTCCCATCACGCGCCCGCGGATGCGCAGCTCGCGAAGGTCCTCCTCGACCGAGCCGATCACGCTCTGCACGTACTGCTCGCGCTGCGGAGTGCGTTGTTTCACGAGACTGTCGATCTCGGCGTAGAGCTTCGGGTGCAGGACGGCGAACGACAGGTCCTCGAGCTCGGACTTGATGGCCTGGATGCCGAGCCGGTTGGCCAGGGGAGCGTAGATCTCCAGGGTCTCGGTGGCCTTCCGCTGCGCCTTCTCCGGGGGTACGAAGCCCCACGTGCGCGCGTTGTGCAGGCGGTCCGCGAGCTTGATCAGCAGGACACGGATGTCGCGCGACATCGCGACGATCATCTTGCGGACGGTCTCCGCCTGCGCGCTCTCGCCGTACTTGACCTTGTCGAGCTTGGTGACGCCGTCCACGAGCATCGCGACCTCGTCGCCGAACTCGGCGCTGATGTCGCCGAGCGCGTAGCCGGTGTCCTCGACCGTGTCATGGAGGAGCGCCGCGGCGATCGCCTTCGGGCCGAGTCCGAGGTCGGCGAGGATCTGCGCGACGGCGAGCGGATGCGTGATGTACGGCTCGCCGCTCTGACGCTTCTGACCGGCGTGGGCCTTGTCGGCGACAGCGTACGCCCGCTCGATGATCGAGAGATCGCCCTTCGGATGGTGCGTGCGCACCGTCCGCAGGAGCTGCTCGACATCGTCGCGCCGTGCTGCGCGCGAGAAGATGCGCGGCACCAGCCGACGGAGCGACGAACTCTGCGGGGCGGCAGGGACGGTCTCGGTCATCCCCTCACCCCCTCCGCCGGATCAGACAATCCTACGCCCGCGCCACAGACGGCCGGCCGCGCCGACGCGCGTCAGGCGGGGACCCCTGCGCGTTCTCTGGCGATCAGCACCTTCTTGTCACGCGCCCGCACCTTCGGCTCGTTCTCGCGGAAGAGCGAGTAAAGGGGCGCAGCGACGAACAGCGTCGAGTATGCGGCCACGATGATGCCGACGAAGATCGAGAGCGAGATGTCGCTCAGGGTCTCCGCGCCGAGCCAGATCGCACCGATGAACAGAATCGCACCCACGGGGAGGATCGCGACGACGGTGGTGTTGATCGAGCGCACGAGCGTCTGGTTGACGGCCAGGTTGACCGACTCGCCGAACGTGCGACCGGAGACCTCGCCGTCCTCCTGGGTGTTCTCACGCACCTTGTCGAACACGACCGTCGTGTCGTAGAGCGAGTAAGCCAGGATCGTCAGGAAGCCGATCACCGCGGCCGGCGAGATCTCGAATCCTGCGAGCGCGTAGATGCCGATGGTGATCACCAGCACGTCGACGAGTCCGATGATCGACGCCGCCGACATCTTCCACGTGCGGAAGTAGAGCGCCAGGATGATGAACGTCAGCGCGAGGAAGATGGCGAGGCCGAAGAGCGACTGCCGCGTCACGTCCGCGCCCCAGCTCGGGCCGATGAACGAGGTCGTCACCTCCTTGACGTCGACGTTGAACCTGTCGGCGAGGGCGTTGCGGACCGCCAGTGTCTGCTTGTCCGTCATCTGGTCGGTCTGCACGCGGATGCCGTCGGTGCCCACGGTCGTCACCTTGGTGTGCGCGTCGGGCACCACCGAGAGGACGGCCTTGCTGGCTTCGTCCTGATTCGGATTGCTGACGCCCGACACGGTGAACTGCGATCCGCCGGTGAACTCGATCGAGAACTGGATCGGCCGGAACAGCGGCACCAGCACGGAGCCGAGGACGAGGACGGCGGCGATGATGAACCACAGGCGCCGCCGGCCCACGAAGGGGAACGAGCGCTTGCCCGAGTACAGGTCGTTGCCGAAACGGCTCATGACGCCCATCAGTCGTCCGATCCCTTCTGCTTCGTGTCAGCGGCGGTGTTTCTGCCCGCCGCTGCCAGCTCTTCGGCCTTCTTGCGCTCGGCGATCGTCTGTCGGCGTTCCGCTTCGCCGCGGGACCGGCCGGTCCGCCGCGCGGCGGCGCCCTTCGCCTCGACCGCGGCGGGCGTGCGGAACTGCGCCCTGCCGCGATAGACGGCACCGAGTGCGTCCGGGTCGAGGCCCGAGAGCGGGTGCCCGGACCCGAAGAAGCGCGTCCGAGCCACGAGTTGCATGACCGGGTGCGTGAAGAGGATGAAGATGATGATGTCGATCGCCGTCGTGAGCCCCAGGGTGAACGCGAATCCCTTCACCGTGGCGTCGGCGAGGATGTAGAGCACCACTGCGGCGAGGATGTTGACCGACTTGGAGATGTAGATCGTCCGCCGCGCACGACCCCAGCCGTCCTCGACGGCACCCGTGATCGATTTCCCGTCGCGCAATTCGTCTCGGATGCGTTCGAAGTAGACGATGAAGGAGTCCGCTGTGAACCCGATCGTCACGATCAGGCCCGCGACGCCGGCGAGCGACAGGCGGAAGCCCATCCGCCACGCCAGGATGCACAGCAGCAGGTAGGTGATGATGGCCATCACACCCAGCGACGCGATGATCACGAAGCCCAGCGCGCGGTACACGATCAGGGAGTACAACGCCACCAGCGCGAGACCGATGAGGCCCGTGATGAGGCCGATCTGCAGCTGCTGCGAGCCGAGTGTCGCGGAGATCGTGTTCGAGCTCACGACGGTGAAGCTCAGCGGCAGCGCGCCGTACTTGAGCTGATCGGCGAGCGTCTTGGCGGACTCCTGCGTGAACGATCCCGAGATCGAGGGATTGCCGTCGGTGATGACGGCGTTCATCTGCGGGGCCGAGATGACCTCGCCGTCGAGCACGAACGCGAATTGATTGCGCGGCGACTCCAGCCCGTAGAGGCGGGTGCTGACGTCGGCGAACTTCTGCGTGCCCGCACCGTCGAACTTGAGCTGGACCTCCCACTGCCCGTTCTGGGTGTTCTGTCCGTACGAGGCGTCGGAGATCGACGAGCCGTCGAGGGCGACCGGGCCGAGGATGTATTTCACCGACCCGCTCGTGTCGCACGTGATGAGCGGCTCGTCCTTGGGCTCGTCCGCCGGATTGTTGTCCTTGCTGGAGCAGTCATAGGCGAGGAACTGCGCCTGGAGCTTCGGTGTGATCCAGTTGAGGTCGCTGCCGTTGCTCGGCGAGGCCGTAGGCGTGGCGTCGAGCGTCGGCGCGGGCGTCGGGTAGGGCGTCTTCTTGCCGTCGTCGCCGACGAACGTCGTCGCGGGGCTCCCCGTGTAGAGCACGGGTCGCAGCTGCATCTGCGCGGACGCCTCGATGCGCTGGCGCGTCTCGTCGTCCGCCGGGCCGGGGATCTGGACGACGATCTGGTTGCCCGCCTGCGTGGTGATGTCGGACTCCCCCACGCCCGACGCGTCGACGCGCTGACGGATGATGGTCGCCGCCTGCGTCATCTGGTCGGACGTCGGCGCGGCGCCGTCGGGCGTCTGCGCCTGGAGGATGATCTGCGTCCCGCCCTGGAGGTCCAGCGCGAGCTGCGGTGCCCAGGAGCTCTTCTTGAAGACGATCACTCCGAGCGCGTTGAGCCCGGCCAGCACGGCGATGATGATGAGGAGTCCCAGCAGGGCACGCCAGGCATGCCGGACAGGGGTCGATGTGGCCACGGAGGGTCAGCTTTCTCGCGGAAGGGCCGGGTCAGGCCTCGGGCTTGTCCTTCTTGCCGTCGGTCTCGTCCTGGAGCCGCTTCGCGGTCTCCTCTGCGGTCTCGATGTGCGGAGCCTTCTCGGCACGCTCTGCGGCGCGCTGGGCGTCGTCGGAGACCGAGCGCTCCCAGCCGGAGGCGACATCGGCCTGGTACTCGGCCTGGTCGACCTCCGCCTCGATGAACTCGTCTTCAGTGACGTTCTCGTTGGCGACGACGCGGAGAATGGCCTGGCTGTGCACCTTGATCTGGACGCCGGGCGCGATCTCGACGAGGGCGGGCTGATCGAGGTTGTCGGGGTCGTACGCGACGATCGTCCCGTACAGCCCGCCCTGCATCAGCACCTCGGCGCCGGGAACGGTCTGCCGTGCCTTCGCCTCCTGCTCGAGCTTCTGCTTGGCCATGCGGCGGCGCGAGCTCCAGAACATGAAGAGCAGAAGGATGACCAGCAGGATGATCAGGCCGTACTGCTGGAAGAACGTCGAGAAGTTCATGGAGGTGGGGGCACCTTTCGATACCGGCGTGCGGCGGGGCGGCACTGCCTGGAGGAGATGACGGCGAAAGCCTTCAGCGATTATAGGTCATCGAGTCTCAGCGCCCCGTCCGCGTGGGGGACGCCCAGGTGTGCGTAGGCCTCCGGCATCGCGATGCGACCGCGCGGCGTGCGGCCCATGAAGCCGATGCGCACGAGATAGGGCTCCACGACCGACTCGATCGTCTCGGACTCCTCCCCCACGGCGACCGCGAGGGTGTTGAGCCCGACCGGGCCGCCGCGGAAGCGGCGGACGAGCATGTCGAGCACAGCGCGGTCGAGCCGATCCAATCCGATCGGGTCGACGTCGTACAGATCGAGCGCGGCGTCCACCGTCGCCAGCTCCACCTCGGCCGTCTGCGCCCCCGTGGAGGAGCCATGGACGATCACGTAGTCCCGCACACGGCGCAGCAGTCGGTTCGCGATGCGCGGTGTCCCGCGGGATCGGCGCGCGATCTCGGCACGTGCGGGGGCGGGCAGGTCGACGTTCAGCATCGCGGCGGAGCGCGCGATCACCCGTTCCAGTTCCTCGGGCTCGTAGTACTCGAGATGCGCGGTGAACCCGAAGCGATCGCGCAGCGGATTGGGCAGCAGCCCCGAGCGCGTGGTCGCGCCCACGAGGGTGAACGGCGCCAGATCCAGCGGGATGCTCGTTGCGCCGGCGCCCTTGCCGACCATGATGTCGATGCGGAAGTCCTCCATCGCGAGATACAGCATCTCCTCGGCGGAGCGCGCCATGCGGTGCACCTCGTCGATGAAGAGGACCTCTCCGGGCGTGAGGCTCGACAGCAGCGCGGCCAGGTCGCCGGCGTGCTGGATGGCCGGACCACTGGAGAGTCGCAGTGCCCGGCCGCTCTCGTGCGCGACGATCATCGCGAGCGTGGTCTTGCCGAGGCCCGGGGGGCCGGACAGCAGGATGTGGTCAGCCGGTCGCTGTTGGATCCGGGCCGCGTCGATCAGGAGCTGCAGCTGACCGCGGACCTTCTGCTGACCCACGAACTCGGCGAGCGAGGCGGGCCGCAGCGCGCCCTCGATCGCGAGTTCGGACTCGTCCTGCGCCTCCGGGTCGAGCTCAGCCACGGCCCGCTCCCTGGCGTGCCGGGCCGAGGTAGGCCAGCACATGGCGGAGGAGCGCCGGGACTTTCGCCGCATCCGCGGGCGGGACGTCCGCCGCGACCGTGGTCACCGCCTCCGCGGCCACCCGCTCCGACCAGCCGAGGCCGACGAGTGCGGCGACCACCTGTGCCGGCACGGGATCCGACGCGCCGGACGCGGGCGATGCGGTGGCGGACGGCGGGGCGAGCTTGCCCGCGAGCTGCACGACGATGAGCTTGGCCGTCTTGGGCCCGATCCCGGACACGCGGCGGAAGGGTGCGTCGTCGTCGTCGGCGACGGCCTGGGCGATCTGATCGACGCCGAGCGTGGCGATCACCCCGAGCGCGGACTTGGGCCCGACGCCGGTCACGCCGAGGAGGACCCCGAAGAGCGCGGATTCGGCCCGGTCGGCGAATCCGAAGAGCGACAGCGCATCCTCGCGGACGATGAGGGTGGTGTGGAGCTCGATGGCGTCGCCGACGCGCGCGGTGCGCGCCACGTCAGGGGTGACGGCGACGGTGAAGCCCATCCCCCCGACGAGGACCTCCACGACGTCGGTGCCGGCGTGGAGCACGGTTCCATGCACGGAGGAGATCATGCCGCCAGCCTAGGCGTCCGTTCGGACGTTTGTTCGACCGACACGCACAGGTCTGTCAGCGTCGCGCGAGCCGCTCCGCATCGGCCCACGCACGCTGTGCGGGGGTGAGCCGGCCTGTTGCAGCCGTCGCGACGGCCCGACCACGCCACGCGTGGCACAGCGCGAGAGCGAGGGCGTCCGCGGCATCCGCAGGCTTGGGGAGCTCGTCGAGGCGCAGGATGCGCGCGACCATCGTCTGGACCTGGCGCTTGTCGGCGCTCCCGTATCCGGTGATCGCCGCTTTGACCTCGGTCGGCGTGTGCGTCGCCGCCGGAATCCCCCGTTCCGCTGCCAGCAGCAGGGCGACGCCGCTCGCCTGAGCCGTCCCCATCACCGTGCTGCGGTTGTTCTGCGCGAACACGCGCTCGACGGCGAGCACGTCGGGACTGTGCTCCTCGAGCACCTCGCGGATGCCTGTCGCGATCGTCGCCAGCCGCGACTCGATGCGGGAATCCGGCGCGGAACGGACCACTCCGACGTACACGAGTCGTGCGGAGCGGTCGGGGGCGACGTCGACCACGCCGACGCCGCACCTGGTCAGGCCGGGATCGACGCCGATGACGCGGAGTCGTCCGCGTTGCGCTGTCGCCACGTCACCACGCTAGGCGGCGACGATGCGCGGCGACCGGAGGCGCGCCAGCGGCCGACGGCTACTCGTCTGCCTCGAGCTCGGCCTGGACCTCGGCGGAGAGGTCGAAGTTGCTGAACACGTTCTGCACGTCGTCGCTGTCCTCCAGCGCGTCGATCAGGCGGAACACCTTGCGTGCGGTGTCGGCGTCGACCTCGACCTTGAGGTTGGGGACGAACTCGACGTCCGCCGACTCGTAGTCGATGCCCGCGTCCTGCAGAGCGCTGCGGACCGTCACGAGGTCGTGCGCCTCGGTGATCACCTCGAACCCCTGGGCGTGCGGTTCGACCTCCTCGGCGCCGGCATCCAGCACGGCCAGCATGACGTCGTCCTCGCTGGTGCCCTCCCCCGAGACGACGATGACGCCCTTCCGGGTGAAGTTGTACGCGACGCTGCCCGGGTCGGCGAGCGTGCCGCCGTTGCGGCTCAGCGCCGTGCGCACCTCGGCGGCAGCCCGGTTCTTGTTGTCGGTGAGGCACTCGATCATGAGGGCGACGCCGTTGGGCCCGTAGCCCTCGTACATGATCGACGTGTACTCGACGGCCTCGCCGCCGATCCCCGCGCCGCGCTTGATGGCGCGATCGATGTTGTCGTTGGGGACCGAGGTCTTCTTGGCCTTCTGCACGGCGTCGTACAGCGTGGGGTTGCCTGCGAGATCGGCGCCGCCCATCTTGGCGGCGACTTCGATGTTCTTGATGAGCTTGGCGAACGACTTCGCGCGGCGGCTGTCGATGACGGCCTTCTTGTGCTTCGTCGTCGCCCACTTGGAGTGGCCGGACATGCCCTCCAGTCTACGATGCGCAGCCGGGAGCGCCCGCCCGGCAGGGACTGCGGGCGGCGTCGGGGATCAGCCGGCGATCCTGATCAGCGTCCGCAGATTCCGCGTCGTCGTGGAGGTCTTGAACCGGGGCTTCGCGAGCAGTCGAGCCAAGGGTGTGTCCGTCGACATGCCTTTCGGCGGCGACCAGTAGACGACTCCCGGCCCGGATGCCGCGGGGTCGACCGCAGCGTCCAAGGATGCCGCGGCTTCCGCGATCTCGTCGCGCACCGCCTCGTCGCGGCAGAACACCACGTACGGCTGACGCCCCGCGTCCTCTGCCTCGAACGGGAACCCCTGGATCGCTTTCGCCAGTTCCTCGGCGGTCACGAGCAGGATCCAGGCGTCGTACCCGAAGCGCTCGCGCAGCGCCGCCTCGATCGTGCTCTTCAGCCGCTCGCGGGCGGTCGTGTCGGCATCCGTCCCGAAGCGGACGTTGCCGCTCGCCAGGACGGTCCGAACGTCGTCGTACCCCAGTCCGCGGAACAGTTCCTTCAATGCAGGGCTGCGGATCGTGATGCCGTTCACGTTCACCCCGCGCAGGAGCGCCACCCACGTCGTCATGCGCGCCACGCTACTGTCCAGCGCCGACGATCCGTGCGTCAGGCGGCGCGCACGATGTCGAGGAAGCGCTCGTGGAAACGCAGCTCCCCCGTCACCTCGGGATGGAAGGACGTGCCCAGGAGTGCGCCCTGCTGCACGGCCACCACGCGTCCGTCGCCGAGGGCCGCGAGCGTCTCCACCCCGGCTCCCACGCTCTCGACGAGCGGGGCGCGGATGAAGACCGCGTGCACCGGCGGCTCCCCGAGCGCGGGCACCGCCAGATCGGTCTCGAAGGAGTCCACCTGGCTGCCGAACGCGTTGCGCCGCACGGTGACGTCCAGGCCGCCGAAGGTCTCCTGCCCGTCGATGCCGTCGGTGATCCGGTCGGCCAGGAGGATGAGTCCCGCGCACGTGCCGTAGACCGGCATGCCGGCGGCGATCGCGGCGCGCACCGGCTCCTGCATCCCGAAGGAGCGGGCGAGCTTGTCGATCACGCTGGATTCCCCGCCCGGTATCACGAGCCCGTCGACGGCGGCGAGCTCGATCGGCCGCCGCACGAACTCGACCTCGGCGCCGAGACCGCTGAGAGCCCGCGCGTGCTCGCGCACGTCGCCCTGCAGAGCGAGGATGCCGACGTGGGGCCTACCGGCCACCGTCGGTCCTCCGAGCGGCGGTCACCAGCCGCGGTCCGCGAGCCGGTGGGGCGCGGGGAGATCGCTGACGTTGATGCCGACCATCGCCTCACCCAGTCCGCGCGAGACATCGGCGATGACCTTCGCGTCGTCGTAGAAGGTGGTGGCCTTCACGATGGCGGCGGCCCGCTGCGCGGGGTTGCCCGACTTGAAGATGCCCGATCCGACGAACACGCCGTCGGCGCCCATCTGCATCATCATCGCGGCATCCGCGGGGGTCGCCACGCCCCCGGCGACGAACAGCACGACGGGGAGCGTGCCGGTCTCGGCGACCTCTGCGACGAGCTCGTAGGGCGCCTGCAGCTCCTTCGCGGCGACATAGAGCTCGTCCTTGGTCAGCGAGCGCAGGACGTTGATCTCGCTCGTGATCTTCCGGATGTGCTTGGTGGCCTCGGAGACGTCGCCCGTGCCGGCCTCGCCCTTCGAGCGGATCATCGCGGCACCCTCGTTGATGCGGCGGAGGGCCTCGCCGAGATTGGTGGCGCCGCACACGAACGGGACGGTGAACCTCCACTTGTCGATGTGGTTCACGTAGTCGGCCGGCGACAGCACCTCGGACTCGTCGATGTAGTCCACGCCGAGCTCCTGGAGGACCTGGGCCTCGACGAAATGGCCGATGCGCGCCTTGGCCATCACCGGGATGGAGACGGAGGCGATGATGTCGTCGATGAGGTCGGGGTCGCTCATCCGCGCGACGCCGCCCTGCGACCGGATGTCGGCGGGGACCCGCTCGAGCGCCATCACGGCGACGGCGCCGGCGTCCTCGGCGATCTTGGCCTGTTCGGCGGTGACGACGTCCATGATGACGCCGCCCTTGAGCATCTCCGCGAGACCACGCTTGACGCGGCTCGAGCCGACCTGGGTGCTGCTGTCAGTCATGGCTTCGATTCTAGGTGCCGCGCCGGGACCGCCGACGCCCGGGGAGCGGGCCAGCAGTGCAGCCGTGGACCCTGGGGTCGTCGGTGAGATCCGAGGGGCGGTGGGATGATCGACCGGTGAAGATCCTCTCGATCCAGTCCGCCGTCGCCTACGGACACGTCGGCAATTCGGCGGCCGTGTTCCCGCTCCAGCGCATCGGCGTCGAAGTGCTCCCGGTGTACACCGTGAACTTCTCCAACCACACCGGGTACGGCGCGTGGCGGGGTCCCCTCATCGCGCCGGATGACGTGCGGGACGTGATCCTCGGGATCGAGGAGCGCGGGGTGCTTCCCGAGATCGACGTGGTCCTGTCGGGCTATCAGGGCAGCGAGGGGATCGCCGACGTCGTCCTCGACGCCGTCGCCCGCGTGAAGTCCGCGAACCCGGGCGCCGTCTACGCGTGCGATCCCGTGATGGGCAACGCCGCGAGCGGCTGTTTCGTCGCTCCCGCGATCCCCGTCCTGCTGCGCGAGCGCGTCGTCCCCGCCGCCGACATCATCACCCCGAACCAGTTCGAGCTCGGCTTCCTCACCGGCACCGAGCCCGCCGACCTCGCCTCGACCCTGGACGCGGTGGATGCCGCGCGCGCCATCGGTCCGTCCACCGTCCTGGTCACGAGTGTCGAGCGTCCGGATCGTCCCGCGCTCGAGGACGGCACGGACACGATCGAGATGCTCGCCGCGACCGACGACGGCGCGTGGGTCGTGCAGACCCCCCGCATCCCGATGAAGGCGAACGGCTCGGGCGACGTGACCGCCGCTCTGTTCACCGCCCACTACCGGGAGAGCGGCGACGCCGCCGCGGCGCTCGCACGGACGACGTCGAGCGTCTGGGATCTGCTGCACGCCACGCACGAGTCCGGAGATCGCGAGCTCCGGCTCGTCGAGTCGCAGGAGGTCTACGCGCACCCGAGGATGCAGTTCGAGGTCACGCGGATCCGCTGACGGGGCGCGACGGTCCGGGACCAGGGCGGCTCACCCGAGGTCGTAGGGCCAGCGCTCGCTGAGCTCCGGCGAGATCGCATCCAGTCCGGCGTGCAGACGTGCGATCGCCGCGTCGTCCGGCTCGTCGACGTCCTCTGCCGCTCCGAGCAGATGTCCCACGACCACCCACTCGGTGACGGACAGGTGCATCGGAGTGAAGCGGTCGGGTGCGCGTTCGCCGTTCGTGTGGTCGAAGAACCACACGTCGTCGCGCGGTCCCAGCCACCACTCGTCGCCCTGGCCGTTGTCTCCGATCAGCACCCACCCCTCGGGAACCTCGAGGTCGACCCAGTAGACGGGATCCCGGCGTTCGCGGGTCTCGTCGACCGCGCGGCGGAGGTCGAAGGCGGTGACGTCCCCGCTCAGCTCGGCCGCCGCCGACGGAAGGGCCCGCAGCCGGGTCTCATCGATCGCCACCGGATCCGCTCCGTCGTCGGGGCCGCCGGGCGCGGTCACGCCGCCGACCACGCGGATGCCACCGCTTCGCGGACCTCGCCGAGCAGCTGCGGAAGCGCCTTCGTGCGCGCGATGATCGGGAAGAAGTTCGCGTCGGTCTCCCACCGAGGCACGATGTGCTGGTGCAGGTGCTCGTCGACCCCGGCGCCGGCGACCCGGCCCTGGTTCATCCCGATGTTGAAACCGTCGCAGCGCGCGACCGCGCGCAGCACCTGCATCCCGCGCTGAGTGAGGGCCGCGATCTCGTCCACCTCTTCGGTGGTGGCGAGATCGTACGTCGCCACGTGCCGGTAGGGGCATACGAGGAGGTGTCCGGAGTTGTACGGGAACAGATTGAGCAGCACGTAACAGGTCTCGCCGCGATGCACGATGAGCCCATCCGCATCCGACTTCCCCGGTGCCGAGCAGAACGGGCACGTCTCGCGCATGGCGTCCGCGCCCGCCTGAATGTACGCCATCCGATGCGGCGTCCACAGACGCTGGAATGCGTCCGGGACCCCGGGCAGGTCGCTCGCGGCGACCAGCCCGGGGATCGGGTCGACCGCCCCCGGGGCGTGATCCGGTTCCGTCACGCCAGATCCTCGGCGGTGTTCACGAGGGCCTTCGTGTCGATCGCGTGCCGGATCCGTCGCACCGCGTCCCCCACGGGGATGCCGTTGAGCTGTGAGCCGTCGCGGAAGCGGAAGGAGACCGTACCCGCTGCGCGGTCCTGCTCCCCCGCGATCAGCATCAGCGGCACCTTCTGCGTGGTGTGCGTGCGGATCTTCTTCTGCATGCGGTCGTCGCTGTGATCCACCTCGGCGCGGACGTCTTCGACCTTGAGGCGGACGATGATCTCGTCGAGATAGTCGGCGTACTCCTCGGCGACGGGAATGCCCACCACCTGCACGGGCGACAGCCACACCGGGAAGGCGCCGGCGTAGTGCTCGAGCAGGATGGCGAAGAAGCGCTCGATGGAGCCGAACAGCGCGCGGTGGATCATGATCGGCCGGTGCTTCTCGCCGTCCGCCCCGGTGTACTCCAGCTCGAACCGCTCCGGCAGGTTCGGGTCCACCTGCACGGTCGAAAGCTGCCACACCCGCCCGATCGCGTCGGTCGTCTTGAGGTCGATCTTCGGCCCGTAGAACGCGGCTTCGCCCGGCACCTCGGTCAGCTTCAGTCCGCTCGCCAGGGCCACGTTCCTCAGCGCGTTGGTCGAGTACTCCCAGAACTCGTCGCTGCCGATCCACTTCGACTTCTCGTCGTCGCGCATCGAGAGCTCGAGCTCGAAATCCTCCAGTCCGAAGTCCCGGAGCATCGAGATCACGAAGTCGAGCACCTTGGTCGCCTCGCCCTCGAGCTGCTCGGGCGTGACGAACAGGTGCGAGTCGTCCTGGGTGAACCCTCGCACGCGGGTGAGGCCGTGCAGGGCTCCGGAGAGCTCGTTGCGATACACCGTGCCGTTCTCGGCGAGACGCATCGGCAGGTCGCGATAGCTCCGCGCGCGCTCCTTGTAGATGAGGATGTGCATCGGGCAGTTCATCGGCTTGAGGTAGTAGTCCTTGCCCTCCTTGACCACCTCGCCATCGGCATCCCGCTCCTCGTCCATGCGGATCGGGGGGAACATCCCCTCGCGGTAGGTCACCAGATGGTTCGACTGGAGGAAGAGGTCCTCCTTGGCGATGTGCGGCGTGTACACGTAGGTGTAGCCCGCCCCGACGTGACGCCGGCGCGCGTGCTGCTCCATCTCCTGGCGGACGACCCCGCCCTTGGGATGCCACACCGACAGCCCTGAGCCGATCTCGTCCGGGAACGAGAAGAGGTCGAGCTCCTTGCCCAGGCGCCGGTGGTCGCGCTTCGCGGCCTCCTCGAGTCGCTGCTGGTACGCGCGCAGCTCGTCCTTCGTCGGCCACGCGGTGCCGTAGATGCGCTGCAGCTGCGGGTTCTTCTCGCTCCCCCGCCAATAGGCGCCGGCGATGCGGGTGAGGGCCCACCCGTTGCCGATCTGCCGGGTGCTCGGGAGGTGCGGTCCGCGGCAGAGGTCCTTCCAGACCGTCTCACCATCGCGGTTCACGTTGTCGTAGATGGTGAGTTCGCCGGCGCCGACCTCGACGCTCGCGCCCTCGGTCTTCTCGGCGCCGCCGCCCTTCAGCCCGATGAGCTCGAGCTTGAACGGCTCGTCGGCGAGCTCCTCCCGCGCCTGTTCGTCGGTGACGACGCGGCGCACGAACCGCTGTCCCTCGCGGACGATGCGCTGCATCTCCTTGTCGATCGCCTTCAGGTCTTCGGGGGTGAAGGGATGCTCGACGCCGAAGTCGTAATAGAAGCCGTCGGCGATCGGCGGCCCGATGCCGAGGTTGGCCTGCGGCTTGATGCGCTGGACCGCCTGCGCGAGGACGTGGGCTGCGGAGTGGCGCAGGATGTTCAGGCCGTCGGGGCTGTCGATCGTGACGGGCTCGACGATGTCGGACTGCTCCACCGTGGTGGCCAGGTCCTTCAGTTCGCCGTTCACGCGCAGCGCGACGACGGAGCGATCGGGGAACAGGGCGAAGCCGTCGGCGGGGTACGCCACGTCCGACGGGATGACGACGTCAGTCACAGGAACTCTCTCCAGAGGATGGGATCGGATCAAGGCTACTCAGCTTCGGACGCGCGCCGCGTCCCGCCCGCTCAGGCGTGAAGCGTTCGCGTGCCGGTCCCCGCGACGACGGTCGCGCGCATGAGCCGGCGGAGTTCCATGCCGCCCAGTGTACGCGGTGGTCTTCGTTGCCGGTCGGGAACGGCAGGATGGACCCGTGAAGCTCGCGATCGTCGGAGGCATCCTCCTCGTCCTCGGTGCGATCGCGGTGTTCACCGGCGTCCTTCCCGCATCGGATGCGGTCCAGATCGGGGATCGCGTCTGGCCGATCCTCCTCTTCGTCGTCGCGATCACCGTCGTCGCGGAGCTCGCGGCCGTCGCGGGATTGTTCGACGTGATCGGCGCCGTCCTGGCGCGCGTGTCGCGGGGTCGGACGTGGGCGCTCTGGGCCCTCGTCGTCCTCCTCGCGGTCGTCTCGACCGCGTTCCTGTCGCTCGACACCACGGCGGTGCTCCTCACCCCCGTGGTGATCGCGCTCGCACGGGCACATCGCCTGAGTCCGCTGCCGTTCGCGTTCGCGACCGTATGGCTGGCCAACACGGCGTCGCTCGTGCTCCCGGTGTCGAACCTCACGAACCTGCTGGCGGTTCACCGGCTGGAGATGACGTCGCCGGGTGCGTTCCTGACGTTGCTCGGCCCCTCCGCGTTCGTCGCGATCGTCGTGACCGTGCTCCTGCTCTGGGTCAGCCACCGGCGCGAGCTGCGCGGACGCTTCGCGCCGGCCGTGCCCCCTGCCGTGGCGGACCGGACGCTCCTCGTGGCGACGTCTGTCGTGGTGGTGATCCTGCTCCCGCTGCTGGTGACGGGAATTCCGCCCTGGATGCCGGCGGTGGGCGCGGCCGTCGTGCTCGGCGCGATCTTCCTGTGGCGGGCACCCGGCGCGGTCCGTCCCGCGCTCGTCCCCTGGCAGCTGGTGGTGTTCGCCGCCGGCCTGTTCCTCGTCGTCGGGGCGTTCGAGGCGCTGGGTTCCGCCGGCGCGCTCGCGGTGCTCGCGGGGCGCGGAGACGATCTGATCGCTCTGTGGCGGGTCGCGGCGTCCGGACTGATCGGATCGAACGCGATCAACAACCTGCCTGCGTACCTCGCGCTGGAGACCGTGGCCGATTCCCCGCGCCGCATGGCGGCCCTCCTCGTCGGCGTGAACGCGGGCCCGTTGATCACGCCCTGGGCGTCGCTCGCGACGCTCCTCTGGCATCAGCGTCTCGCCGGCGTGGGGGTCGATGTTCCGTGGCGCCGCTACGTCCTGCTCGGCCTGGTCGCCGCGCCGCTCACGGTGGCGCTGGCCGTCGTCCCACTCGCACTCTGATCGCCGATGTGCTTGAGCGCCTCGCGGCGGCTGAGCGGGCTGAGGGGCCGTTCGGCCACGAAAGCGGCGACCCAGGCGGGCGCGACCCGGGCGTACTCGCGCAGCGCCCAGCCGATCGCCTTCCGGATGAAGAACTCCGGGTCGGCGAGGTTGGGGGTGATGACGTCCGACAGGAGCGCGGCGTCCACCCGGTCGCGCCGCCCGAGCTGGGAGATGATCGCGATCCGGCGCACCCACATGTCGTCGTCCGTGCTCCAGCGTCGCACCAATGCGGCGGTCGCCGCGGGCTGAGCATCGTGCAGCTCGGCGACGCGGTGGGCGAGGTCGTCGGTGAAGTCCCACCAGCGGCCCGTGCGCACCATGTGCTCGATGAGGGGCACGATGGCGAGGTCGCCGCGCGCGGGCCGGAGAGCGAGCAGAGCCATGGCGGCGTACCGGTCCTCCCGGAAGCGGGCCTCGTCCCAGAGCTCGAGCGCGGAGGTGCGAAGGATCGCGGGGTCCCTCTCGCCCGTCGCCGCCGCACGGACGGCCGTCCTCACGTGGGGCAGCGACACACCGCGGAACGGCATCGTCGACTTCATGTACGCCTGCTGCCCGGCGGCGCGCTCAGGATCGGCGGCGTCGGCGAGCGCGGAGCGGATCGTCGTGGCGAGGGTCGTCATCCCTTCCGCACCCTCTCCGGGATCAGGAGCAGAGGTCGGAGAGCTTCTTCCCCGCGTTCTGGATGTCGGTGGAGATGGACTGGATCTTGTCCGCCTTGTCGGCCAGTGCCTGCAGTCCGCCGTCCTTCGCCGACGCGAGCAGGTCGCCGAACTCCGAGATCTTGTCACCCATGTCCGTGAGCGCGCTCTTCACCTTCGCGTTCGTGACCTTGCTCTCGACCTCGTCGAACTTTTCCCCGAGCGTGTTCATCGCGTCCACCGCACCGGTCACGTCGCCCTTGCCGAGCCCGCTGAGCGAATCGCTCATGTCCGTCTGGACATCCGCCATCGACGTCTGCGCGACCGAGCAGGCCTCCGCGACGGACTGACCGCTCGCGGCTCCCCCCGTGGCTTTCCCATCGGCCGTCCCACCGAATGCCGAGCAGCCGGTGAGCGCTGTGGCGCCGAGCGCCGCGAGGAGAGCGAGGGAGGCGATGTTCTTCCGCATGACATGTCCGTTCGTCGGGCCCGAGGGCGGCGAGCTGTGGGAGAGCTATGGATGGACCATCCACCCTGCCACATCGCTCCGCGGACGCTCGGCGGCTGACCGCGATCCGGGTGGAGTGAAAGCGAAAACCCCCGGCGAGCCGGGGGTTTTCTGATGGTGGGCGATACTGGGATCGAACCAGTGACCTCTTCCGTGTCAGGGAAGCGCGCTACCGCTGCGCCAATCGCCCGAGTCGTGCTCCGGTCGGGACCGGGAGTGGAGGTGGCGACGGGATTCGAACCCGTGTAAACGGCTTTGCAGGCCGGTGCCTAGCCGCTCGGCCACGCCACCGCGTGTGGTTTGACCCCACGTGCCATGGACTCCCCCGGAGGGGAACCCCTGCACTCGAGCGGATGACGAGACTCGAACTCGCGACCCTCACCTTGGCAAGGTGATGCGCTACCAACTGCGCTACATCCGCGTGCTCCGGAGCGTTCCGGCGCTTGATCGACTTTAGCCGACGAACGGGCAAGTGCAAAACCGTGGGAGGCCGCGCGTGTCATGCTCCCGGGGTTCGTCGTGGGCGCCCCGATCGGGTAGGATCGAGACTCGGCCCCGACGGGGCCACGGGCGATTGGCGCAGTTGGTAGCGCGCTTCCTTCACACGGAAGAGGTCATCAGTTCGAGTCTGGTATCGCCCACCACGACGCGTTAGGCGTCAGAGCTCGACAGGCCACCCGTAGCGGCGATGCAGCTCCCCCGCGACGTCGGCGAATCGGTCGCGGTCCAGGGCGGATGCCTCGCGTCGGATGCCGTAGACGTGGACGAGGTAGACCTGATCGATGTCCACCCACGACTCCCTCCCCTTCGCATCCCACGCACCCGTGCCGAGCCGTACGTAGTCGCGCTCGCCGTCGTGCGACTTGCTGGTGAGCTTCACGGCGTACACGCGCTGCGGACCGGCGCGTCCGATGACGAGCACCGGACGGTCCTTGCCCTCGGTGGTGTCCTCCTCGTACGGTACCCAGGCCCACACCACCTCCCCGGCATCGGGGGCGCCGTTGCGCTGCGGGCGGTACGTGATCGTCAGGTCCTCGACCGCGTCGATGCGCACTTCGACGGTGGCGCGCTCACCGGCCGCGGGGCTGAGGTCCGGACGACCGTCGCGGGACGGCGCGTGCGCACCACCGCGCGACCGCGTCGGCGAGGGGGTGCGTGGGGCGAAGAGGGCGGCGAGGCGTGAGAGCAGGCCGGGTCGAGGCATCCTGACACGATATGCGAGAAGGGCGTCGCGGCCGAAGCCACGACGCCCTCCCCTGTGCTGTGGGCGGAGTGTCAGACCCGCTCGTCGAGCAGGTAGCCCTCCTCGCCGTGCACGACCGTGTCGACGCCGGCGATCTCGTCCTCGTTCTTGATCCGGAAGCCCATCGTCTTCTGGATGACCCAGCCGATGGCGTACGCCAGGACGAAGGAGTAGATCATGACGCCGAAGGCGCCGATCGCCTGGACGCCGAGCTGCTTGAACGAGCCCGTGTCGATGAGACCGATGCCCGCACCGAAGATGCCGATGTAGAGGGTTCCGATGACACCGCCGACGAGGTGGATGCCGACGACGTCGAGCGAGTCGTCGAAGCCGAGCTTCCACTTCAGCTCGATCGCCAGGGCGCAGACCGCGCCGGTGATGAGGCCGAGCACGATCGCCCAGCCGGGCGTGAGGATGTTACAGGCCGGCGTGATCGCGACGAGGCCCGACACCGCGCCGGATGCGGCACCGATCGAGGTGGGCTTGCCGTCCTTGATCTTCTCGACGATCAGCCAGCCGATGGTCGCGGCAGCAGGCGCGGCGAGGGTGTTGATCCACGCGATCGCGGCGACACCGTCGACCGCGGCCTCGGATCCTGCGTTGAAGCCGAACCAGCCGAACCACAGGAGCGCAGCGCCGAGGAGGGTCAGCGGCACGTTGTGCGGCTTGGTGATCCCCTTCTGGAAACCCACGCGCTTGCCGAGGACCAGTGCCAGGGCGAGGCCTGCCGCACCCGCGTTGATGTGCACGGCCGTGCCGCCCGCGAAGTCGTTGACGCCGAGCAGGTGGGGCGCCCAGCCGTCACCGAGGTTGAACACCCAGTACGCGACCGGGAAGTAGACGACCGTGACCCAGATGCCGGCGAAGACCATCCATGCGCCGAACTTGGCGCGATCCGCGATGGCGCCCGAGATCAGCGCGACGGTGATGATGGCGAACGTCGCCTGGAAGCCGACGAAGGCGAGGGCGCCCAGGTCCGGCGACATCGCGCCGTCCTTGCCGATGCCGAGCAGCTTGCCGAGGCCGATCAGCCCATCGAAGGGGTTGCCGAGCCAGTTCTGGATGAGCGGCGTGCCGAACGACATGCCGTAGCCGTACAGAACCCAGAGCACGGCGACCAGCGCGATGGCGCCGAAGCTCATCATCATCATGGAGACGACGCTCTTCGCCTTGACCATGCCGCCGTAGAAGAACGCGACGCCGGGGGTCATGAGCAGGACGAGGGCTGCTGCCACGAGCAGCCACAGTGCATTGACGTTGGCCTGCGTGGCCGCGGGCTCCGCTGCTGCAATCACATGCATAGGGATTACCTCTCAGGTGTTTCTCTCGGGTATCCGACGCCCGCAACGGCGGTCGGGTCTTCGTTGAGAGTTTGCTGAGAAGAGGTTTCCGCGGGCGGGTTTCCACGTTTCGTCGCGGTTACGGAGCCGGGCGGGATGTAAACATCGTGTTTCCCCGCGTCAGACTCGGCGTGTCACGCTGAGGTGAGTGCGATGAGGCGGGAGATGGCGCGGAGGTACTTCTTGCGGTACCCGCCGGCCAGCATCTCTTCGCCGAAGACGTCGCTGAGCGGTCGCCCCGTGGACCGGATCGGCACCTGGGCGTCATAGGCGCGGTCGACGAACGCGACGAACCGCAGCGCGGCCGACTGGTCCTGCAGCTGCTCGACATCGCGGAGCCCGATGGCGGTCACGCCGGCGACGAGGCGGATGTAACGGGACGGATGCACGTGCGACAAGTGCGCGACGAGCTGCGCGAACACGTCGTCGGAGACGACGCCGTGAGCCGCGCCATCCGCGATCGCCCGCTCGTACGCCGCGTCGTCGAGCACCTTGGCCTGCCCGTCGATCGCGCGCTGCCGGTAGTCGGTGCCGTCGATGCGGACGGTCTGGAAGCTCGCCGACATCGCGTGGATCTCCCGGAGGAAGTCCTGCGCCGCGAAGCGCCCCTCACCCAGGGCGTTCGGCGGGGTGTTGGAGGTGGCCGCCAGCCGGGTCCCGCCCGCGACGAGCTCGCCGAGCAGTCGCGTCATGACCATCGTGTCTCCCGGGTCGTCGAGCTCGAACTCGTCGATGCACAGGAGGTCGGCGCCGCGGAAGAGCTCGACGGTGTTCTGGTAGCCGAGAGCCCCCACGAGCGCCGTGTACTCGATGAACGACCCGAAGTACTTCCGGCGCACCGGCATGGCGTGGTACGTCGCCGCGAGGAGGTGGGTCTTGCCCACCCCGAATCCGCCGTCCAGGTAGACGCCGGGCTTCACCTCGGGCTCCTTCTTCGCGCGACGGAAGAAGCCGCCCCTCGCCGGCGGTGCGCCCCCGCCCGAGAAGGCCACGAGGAGGTCCTTCGCCTCGGCCTGCGACGGGTACGCGGGATCGGGACGATAGGTCTCGAACGTCGCGTGGTCGAACTGCGGCGGCGGGACGAGGGCCGCGACCATCTCGTCGCCGGTCACCTGAGGCGTCCTGTCGACGAGGTGGACGATGCCGGAGGGCGAACTCATTCGGGTCCGATCATGTCGGAGTTCGTAAGAAAGGGAGCGGTGCCCGATGGGGCAACTAGTGTCGAATTCGACGGAGTTCACCCTATCGCCGTCGCCCGCCACCCCCGATCCGAGGAGCATCCGGTGTCCGTCGAGACCGACACGTCGTCCCCCAAGTTCTCCGAGTACGCGGAGCCCGGCCGGCTGGTCACCGGCGACTGGCTTCAGGAGCGCCTGGGCTCGCCGGGCCTCGTCGTGGTCGAGTCGGACGAGGACGTCCTCCTGTACGAGACCGGCCACATCCCGGGCGCGGTGAAGGTCGACTGGCACACCGAGCTCAACGACCCGGTCGTCCGTGACTATGTCGACGGCGAGGGCTTCGCCGCGCTGCTGAGCGCCAAGGGCATCTCGCGCGACGACACCGTCGTCATCTACGGCGACAAGAACAACTGGTGGGCGGCGTACGCGCTGTGGGTCTTCTCGCTCTTCGGGCACGAGGACGTGCGGCTGCTCGACGGCGGGCGTGACCTCTGGATCGCCGAGGGCCGTCCGATCACGACGGAGAAGACCTCGCGCACCGCGACCGCGTACCCCGTGGTGGAGCGCGACGACTCCGTGCTGCGCGCGTACCGCGATGACGTCCTCGCGCACTTCGGCGCGCCCCTCATCGACGTGCGCTCGCCCGAGGAGTACACCGGCGAGCGCACCTCCGCCCCCGCCTATCCCGAGGAGGGCGCGCTGCGCGCCGGCCACATTCCGACGGCGCGCAACGTGCCGTGGGCGCGCGCCGTCGCCGCCGACGGGACCTTCCGCTCGCGCGAGGAACTCGACGCGATCTACCGCGGGGAGGCGGGGCTCTCGGACGGCGACGCCGTCATCGCGTACTGCCGCATCGGCGAGCGGTCGAGCCACACGTGGTTCGTGCTGCAGCACCTGCTGGGGTTCCCGCACGTGCGCAACTACGACGGGTCGTGGACCGAGTGGGGCAGCGCGGTGCGGGTTCCGATCGCGACCGGCGCGGAGCCGGGCGACGCGCCCGCCCGATGAGCGTCGGGGTCCCGCCGCCGTCTCGGGTGGGACAATGGGATCGATGACCGAGCCCTCGCTCCCCGACTCGCTGGCGGAGATCCGCGACGAGTTCCTCGAGCTTCCCGAAGCCGACAGGCTGCAGCTCCTCCTGGAGTTCTCTCAGGAGCTGCCCGACGTCCCCGCCGCCTACGAGGATCATCCCGAGCGCTACGAGCGGGTGGCGGAGTGCCAGTCGCCGGTGTTCATCGCGCTGGAGGTCGACGACGCGGGCATCGTCACGATGCACGCGACGGCTCCGCCCGAGGCTCCCACGACGAGAGGGTTCGCGAGCATCCTCGCCCAGGGCATCACCGGTCTCACGCCCGGCGAGGTGCTGGCGATCCCCGGCGACTTCCCACAGAGCATGGGGCTCACGCGCGTCGTGTCGCCGCTGCGCATCGCGGGGATGACGGGGATGCTCGTCCGGGCGCAGCGCCAGGTGCGCGCTCTCTCGGCGGCGTAGTCAGTCGGTCGGCGACGCCTCGTGCACGGGGCCGAGACCGTGGCGCTCGAGCCAGGACCGGATGCTGGTGCTCCAGCGCTCCTGGTCGTAGTTCCAGAGCTTCGTGTGCCGCGCCACCTCGAAGACCTGCAGTTCGACGAGGTCCGGCCGCGCGACGACGAGGTCATGGGAGGCGTCGGACGGCACGAAGCCGTCGTCGTCGCTGTGCAGGACGAGGATCGGATGCTGCAGCTCCGCGGCGCGCGCGACCGCGTCCAGCCGGTCGAATGCGATCGGCGCGCTCCGCGTGAACGGCGCCGCCCAGTCCGACTGCAGAGCGCCGAGCGCCAGCCCGCTCACGGCCGCGGGGACGTGCATGAGCTTCGCCTGATAGCCGAGCACGACGCGCCAGTCGACGACGGGAGACTCGAGGACGAGCCCCGCGATCAGATCGCGCCGCGGCGAGTTGAGCTCCACCTGGAGCGAGATCGCCCCGCCCATCGACCATCCCATCAGGATGATCCGACGCGCCCCGCGCCGACGCGCGAACCCGATCGCCGCGTCGACGTCCCGCCATTCGGTCGCGCCGAGCGTGTACGTGCCGCTGCGACTGCGCGGTGCCTCGCCGTCATTGCGGTACGAGACGACGAGGACCGGGAAGCCGAGCGCGTGGAACACGGGAACCGCGCGCAGGCACTCCGCGCGGGTGGTGCCGCGTCCGTGCACCTGCAGGACCCAGACGTCGGCATCCGGGCGGCCCGGGAAGAACCAAGCCGGGCAGGGACCGGCGGGCGATCCGATCAGCTCCGAGCTGTAGGGCAGATGGAGCTGTTCGGGTCCGTCGTAGTACCACCCGCTGAAGGCGGCGTCCGGCGCGAGTCGCGAATCCGGGCCGATCTCGGTGAGCAGCTTCCGCTTCACGGTCGTGTCGTCCTCGGCGAGGACCGATCCGAGCTTGATGTAGCGCTCGGTCCCGCTCGTGAACAGCCCGTAGCGGCCGGGCAGGGCCGTGTCGGGCGTCCGCTCGAGGGTGATGGTCTGGGCTGCGACATCGAGGCCGAGGATGCGGGTGTCGGCGGTGCGCACGGCGGGCGTCACCACGCGCCTCGCCATCCGGAGCGACGCGAGGCCCATCAGGCCGAGGACACCGACGAGGGCGACGGAGAGGGTCGCGAGCGCCGCGCGCACTCCCGCGAGCAGCATGGGAGTGGCGCCGGTCGGTGCGGCGTGCCTGGAGGGCTTCATCGACCGTTCACTCTAGTCTGTCGACGTGGCCGACCCCCGTCCTTCAACGCTGTTCGAGCGGGCTGCCGCCGATGTCAGGGCCATGGCCCTGCGCGACGACCTCGTCGTCAGCGAGATACCCGCTCCGAAGGGGCTCGCGCCGGATGCACTGGCGCTCGCCGCCGACGTGCGCCCGGACGAGAGCGGGGAATCCCCCTACGGCACCGGCCGCTTCGTGCTTCTCCACGATCCGGACGAGCCGGAGGCATGGGGAGGCCCGTGGCGCATCGTGTGCTTCGCCCAGGCGCCCTTGGAGCCGGAGATCGGAATGGACCCACTCGTGGCCGATGTGGCATGGTCCTGGCTGGTGGACGCGCTCGACTCCCGTCACGCGCCCTACCATTCCGCCTCCGGGACCGCGACGAAGACACTGTCGAAGGGGTTCGGCACGCTGGCGGCCGAGGGAGACGGATCGCAGATCGAGCTGCGTGCCTCGTGGTCGCCGTCGGGACCGGTCGAGCCGCACATCGAGGCATGGGCCGAGTTGGTGTGCATGCTCGCCGGACTCCCGCCGGGGTCCGAGGAGATCCAGGTGCTGGGCGCGCGGAGGACGATGCGTGACTGATTACGACGTGATCGCGGATGCGATCGGCCTGAGCGACGCTGCCCGCAGCCTGGCTGCGGGCGAGGGCCCGGTGGCCGTCGACGTGGAGCGGGCATCGGGGTTCCGGTACTCGCAGCGCGCCTACCTCATCCAGGTGTTCCGCCGGGGCGCGGGCGTGTTCCTCTTCGACCCGCCCCCGATCGGGGACTTCTCCGCGCTGCAGGAGGCGATCGGCGGTGAGGAGTGGATTCTGCACGCCGCGAGTCAGGACCTCCCCTCGCTTCGCGAGCTGGACCTCGAGCCGGTGACGATCTTCGACACCGAGCTGGCCGCGCGCCTCCTCGGTCACGATCGGGTGGGGCTGGGGGCCGTGGTCGCCGACACGCTCGGGATCACACTGGCCAAGGCCCATTCGGCGTCGGACTGGTCGACCCGTCCCCTTCCGCAATCATGGCTCGAGTACGCTGCGCTGGACGTCGAGCATCTCGTCGACGTGCGCGACGCCCTCGCCGCGGAGCTGGAGGCGCAGGGCAAGACCGCGTTCGCCTCGGAAGAGTTCCAGGCCGTGCTCGACCGGCGGCCGAAGCCGCCTCGGGAGGATCCCTGGCGCCGGCTCAGCGGCCTGCACACGGTCCGCGGCCGGCGATCGCTCGCCGTCGCCCGCGAACTGTGGATCGCCCGCGAGGAGTACGCCCAGGATCAAGACGTGTCTCCGGGGCGGCTCGTCCCCGACCGCTCGCTCGTGGCGGCCGTGCTGGCCGATCCGGCCACGAAGAAGGACCTCGCCGCCGTGAAGGACTTCATGGGACGCGCCAGTCGCACGCAGCTGGACCGGTGGTGGGCGGCGATCGAGCGCGGTCGCGCGGCGACGTCGCTTCCGCTGGAGCGTGTGCCCGGCGACAGTCTGCCCCCGCCCCGGGCGTGGGCGGACCGGAATCCCGAGGCCGACGCGCGACTCAAGGCAGCGCGCCCGCTGGTCGAGGGTCGTGCGGAGGAGCTCGGCATGCCGACGGAGAATCTCCTGACGCCGGACCTGCTCCGTCGCGTGGCGTGGTCGCCGCCCGAGGACATCACCGCCGAGGCCGTCGGCGACGCCCTGCAGGAACTCGGGGCACGCTCGTGGCAGGTTGCGCAAACTGCACAGCTAATCGCGGATGCCTTTGTCGAATCCGTGCAAGGCGCTGACGAGGCCCCGGACGACGCTTCGTAGGTTCGCCACACCCGATTCCGGGCCCCCGAAGGCGGATCCTAGGCTGATGCCATCCCTATTTTTGGAGGCAGAGTGGCCGAGCTTTCGGACGTCTTCTTCGTCGATGGAATGCGCACACCGTTCGGGCGTGCCGGCGAAAAAGGCATGTACTGGAACACCCGTGCCGATGATCTCGCCGTGAAGGCGACCATCGGTCTCATGGCGCGGAATCCCGGCGTTCCCGCCGACCGGATCGACGATGTGGCGATCGCCGCGACGTCGCAGACGGGTGACCAGGGCCTGACCCTGGGGCGTTCGGTCGCGATCCTCGCGGGGCTCCCCCAGACGGTCCCCGGCTTCGCGATCGACCGCATGTGCGCCGGCGCGATGACGAGCGTCACCACCATGGCCGGATCGATCGGCGTCGGCATGTACGACCTCGCCCTCGCGGGTGGCGTGGAGCACATGGGTCACCACCCCATCGGCGCGAACGCCGACCCCAACCCGCGCTTCGTCGCCGAGAAGATGGTGGACCCGGGTGCGCTCAACATGGGCGTGACGGCCGAGCGCATCTTCGACCGGTTCCCGCACCTCACGAAGGAGCGGTCGGACCGGTACGGCATGCTCAGCCAGCACAAGGCGCAGGCGGCCTATGACGCGGGCAGGATCCAGCCGGATCTCGTGCCCGTCGCGATCAAGGGCGCCGACGGCTCGTGGGGCCTCGCGAGCGAGGACGAGGGACGTCGTCCGAGCACCACGATGGAGGATCTCGCCGGCCTCAAGACGCCGTTCCGTCCGCACGGTCGCGTCACCGCCGGAACGTCCTCGCCGCTCACCGACGGCGCGACGATGAGCCTTCTCGCGGGCGGCGCGGCGGTCAAGGAGCTCGGACTCACCCCGAAGATGAAGGTCGTCTCGTTCGCGTTCGCGGGCGTGCAGCCCGAGATCATGGGCATCGGTCCGATCCCCTCGACCGAGAAGGCGCTCAAGAAGGCCGGGCTCACGATCGATGACATCGGTCTGTTCGAACTCAACGAGGCCTTCGCGATCCAGGTGATCTCGCTGCTCGACCACTTCGGCATCGCGGACGACGACCCGCGCGTGAATCAGTGGGGCGGGGCCATCGCGCTCGGTCATCCCCTCGCAGCATCCGGTGTTCGACTCATGATCCAGCTGGCCGCGCAGTTCGCCGAGCGTCCCGATGTGCGCTACGGCCTGACCGCGATGTGCGTCGGCCTCGGCCAGGGCGGCTCGGTCATCTGGGAGAACCCCCACTACGACGGCAAGAAGCGCAAGTAAGGGCACGGATCGATGACGAACTACGACGAGATCGACTTCACCCCCATCCTCGCGCTGACCGAGGGCGAGGTCGTCACGCATGCGCCCGTACGCGACGTGCGGCTCCCCTCCGGCAAGGTGCTGGCGCTCATCACGCTCGACAACGGCCGCGACCACACGCGCCCCAACACGCTCGGGCCCGCGACGATGACCGAGCTGGGCGAGACCCTGGCCGGCCTTCGCACGCGTGCGGCCGCCGGAGAGATCCACGCGGTCGGCGTCACCGGCAAGCAGTACATCCTCGCCGCCGGCGCCGATCTCAGCGACATCTCCCGCGTCGGATCGGTCGAGAACGCCAAGCTGGTCGCTCAGCTCGGCCACAAGGTCCTCGGCTCGCTCTCCGAGCTCGGTGTGCCCTCGTTCGCCTTCGTGAACGGCCTCGCGCTCGGGGGCGGTCTCGAGATCGCACTGAACTCGACCTACCGCACGGTGGACGCGTCCGCGGCCGCCATCGCCCTGCCCGAGGTCTTCCTCGGCATCATCCCCGGCTGGGGTGGCGCCTACCTCCTGCCGAACCTCATCGGCATCGAGAACGCCCTCGAGGTGGTGATCTCGAACCCCCTGAAGCAGAACCGGATGCTGAAGCCGCAGCAGGCGTACGACTATGGCATCTTCGACGCGATCTTCCCTGCTGCGAACTATCTCGAGGACTCGCTCCGCTGGGCCGACGGCGTGCTCACGGGGACGACGAAGGTCGAACGGCGGAACGAGCCGGGCCGGATCGAGCGGACGATCAAGTGGCCTGCCGCGATCAAGGTCGCGAGAGGCATGCTCGAGAGCCGCATCGGGACCGTGCCGCGCTCTCCCTACGTGGCTCTCGATCTGCTCGAGAAGGCCAAGGGCGGAACGAAGGCGGAGGGCTTCGCCCGCGAGGACGATGCGCTCGCGGATCTCGTCACGGGCGACCAGTTCGCCGCGTCGATGTATGCGTTCGATCTCGTCCAGAGGCGGGCGAAGCGTCCGGTGGGCGCACCCGACAAGGCACTCGCCCGACCGGTGACGAAGGTCGGCATCATCGGTGCCGGCCTCATGGCGAGCCAGTTCGCGCTCCTGTTCGTTCGCAAGCTCCAGGTACCCGTGCTCATCACGGACCTGGATCAGGCCCGCGTGGACAAGGGACTCGCGTACATCCACGACGAGATCGGGAAGCTCGAGGCGAAGGGGCGTCTCGACGCCGACGGGGCGAATCGTCTCCGCGCCCTCGTTCATGGTACGACTGACAAGACGGAGTACGCGGACTGCGATTTCGTGATCGAGGCGGTGTTCGAGGAGGTCGGGGTCAAGCAGCAGGTCTTCGGCGAGATCGAGACGATCATCGCCGAGGACGCGATCCTCGCCACCAACACATCTTCCCTCTCGGTCGAGGAGATCGGCTCGAAGCTGGCGCACCCGGAACGACTCGTCGGCTTCCACTTCTTCAATCCCGTCGCGATCATGCCGCTCATAGAGATCGTGAAGACCTCGCAGGCGACCGAGACCGCGCTCTCGACGGCGTTCGTCGTCGCGAAGGGACTCGGCAAGAACGCCGTGCTGACCGCCGACGCGCCGGGCTTCGTCGTGAACCGGCTCCTTGCGAAGGTCATGGGGGAAGCCGCGCGTGCCGTGTACGAGGGAACACCACTCCTCACCGTGGAGAAGGCTTTCGCTCCGCTCGGCCTGCCGATGACGCCGTTCCAGCTGATCGACCTCGTGGGGTGGAAGGTCGCGGCGCACGTGCAGGACACGATGGCCCACGCCTTCCCGGACCGGTTCTTCGCCTCGGAGAACTTCCACCGCCTCGCCGATCTGCCGCAGGTCGTCGATAAGGACAAGCGGGGGAAGGTCACCGGCTGGAGCAAGGACGCGGAGAAGGTCCTCAAGGGCGCGGTGGGCTCGACCGTCTCGTCCGAGGCGGAGATCCTGCAGCGCGTGCAGGACGGGCTGGCGCAAGAGATCCATCTGATGCTCGCCGAGGGCGTCGTCCCTGAAGTGGAGGACATCGACCTGTGCCTCATCCTCGGTGCAGGATGGCCTTTCATCGACGGTGGCGCATCCCCCTACCTCGACCGGGAGGGCGCGTCGGAGCGCACGTTCGGGGGCACGTTCCATCACCCGCTCATCAGGGGCATCGCCAGCTGATCCGACCCACACGAGCGGCCCCCACGGACATCCGTCGGGGCCGCTCGTGTGGGTGTCACCGAGGGACCGTCCTCGTCTGCAGATCGTCCTCGAGACGAACGCTCTCGGGCCGCAGGGTGAACAATGTCCCCGCCGACGCTGATCGGCCGGGGCCGCCCGCGGGTCGGGGGCATGCTGGGTGTGTCAGTGCGGCACACGACCAGCGGAGGCGCAGGAGTGGAGATGTTCACGGGATTGCTCAGCGGCAGCATGCTCAGTGCGCTTCTGAAGGGAGGCGCCCTCCTCACCGCGGTCTTCGTGATCCCCATGCTCGTCAAGCTCTTCCTCGTGACGGTGGATGAGGGCTCCGCCGCGATCCGCACCCGCAACGGCCGGCCGATCATCCGCCGACCCCGCGGGGCCCCGCGCGATCACCAGGGTGATGTGGTCGTCCTCCGTCCGGGCACCCACGGAGCCGTCCCGATCTTCTACTGGTACCGCATGGTCGACGTGCGCACGCGTTCGACGGATCTGCCGCCGCGTCAGCTCACCGCCGCCTCCGGGCATCAGCATCTCGTTCATGCGTCGTTCGACTGGCGTCCGCTCACCACCGGCCACGACCTTCGGGTGATCGAACTGGATGTGGTGAACGTCAAGGAGCGCGCGGGGAACATCGTCGGCGCGGCCATGCGTGACATCGTGCACGAACTGCACGGCCCTGTCCTGCCGCCGAACGAATCCCTCTCCCCCGCCGTCGTCGCGGCATGCCGGGATCGGGTCAGGGAAAGCTGCGGCATCGAGCTGCTGAGCGTCGTCGTCACCGGAGATGCGCTGACGGACGGTTACCTGATGTCGGAGTCCCTCCGTGCCGCCGGCGGCACGGGAGCCGAGGAGTGGCTGCCGGTCGCTGCGGCGGCGAGCCGGTTCGTCTCGGCGCGCTAGTCCTCGGCGCCGCCGGCCCGGGACGAGGCCCAGTCGCGAACCGCCGCGACCTCCGGGCCCGCGGGGCGGGCGACCGGGATGCGGGTGCCGAGAACCTGTGCGACGACGTCCTGGGCGATCTTCGCGGCCGTCAGGCCGGCGTCTTCCAGGATCTGCTCGCGGCTCGCGTGGTCGATGAATTCGTCCGGGACGCCGAGCTCGTCGACCGCCGTGTCGACCCCGGACTCTCTCAGCACCTGCCGCACGCGTGTTCCGATGCCACCGACACGGATGCCGTCCTCGATCGTGATCACGAGGCGATGGGCCGCCGCCAGCTCGACGAGCGAGGGCTGGACGGGCACGACCCACCGTGGGTCGATCACCGTCGCGCCGATTCCCTGCGCACGCAGGCGGTCGGCGACATCGACGGCGAGATGAGCCATCGGCCCGATCCCCACGATGAGGACGTCCTGGGCGTCATCGCGCGCCAGCACGTCGACGCCGTCCGTGAGGCGTTCGATCGCGGGGAGGGTCGGGCTGACGGCGCCCTTCGGGAACCGCAGCACCGTTGGGGCGTCACCGACCGCGACGGCCTCGCGCAGCTCCTCGCGCAGACGCTCGGCGTCCCGCGGCACGGCGATGCGGATGTTCGGCACGAGCTGGAGCATCGCCAGGTCCCAGATCCCGTGATGGCTGGGTCCGTCAGGGCCCGTGACTCCGGCACGATCGAGCACGAAGGTCACGCCCGCGCGGTGGAGTGCGACATCCATGAGTACCTGGTCGAACGCGCGGTTCATGAAGGTCGCGTAGATCGCCACGACGGGGTGGAGGCCTCCGAACGCCAGTCCGGCGGCGGATGCCACCGCGTGCTGTTCGGCGATACCCACGTCGTGGACCCGATCCGGGAACCGCTGGGCGAACGGCAGGAGGCCGGTCGGTCGGAGCATCGCTGCGGTGATCGCGACGACGTCCTCCCGTTCCGCGCCGATCTCGGGGAGCTCGCCGGCGAAGACGTCGGTCCAGCCGATCGCGGCCGACGAGGAGATCGCCTCTCCGGTGAGGGGATCGATCTTCCCTACCGAGTGGAACTGATCGGCCTCGTCGAGGAGAGCGGGTTCGTAGCCGCGGCCCTTCTCGGTGATCGCGTGGACGATGACGGGCGCGCCGTAAGACTTGGCCAGCTCGAGCGTCTCCAGCAGCGTGCCGATGTCATGCCCGTCGACCGGGCCGAGATACTTGATGTCGAGGTTCGAGTAGAGCGCGGCATTGTTCGTGAAGCGCGAGAGGAACCCGTGCGTACCGCCGCGAACGCCGCGGTAGACCGCGCGGCCCGCCGGGCCGAGTCGCCGGAAGAGCGTGTCGGACGTACGGCGGAGGTTGCGGTAGGTCTCCGCCGTCCGCACCCGGTTCAGGTAGCGCGCCATCCCGCCGATGGTCGGCGCGTACGAACGACCGTTGTCGTTGACGACGATCACGAGATTGCGATCATTGTCGTCGGTGATGTTGTTGAGCGCCTCCCACGTCATGCCTCCGGTGAGCGCCCCGTCCCCGACGACGGCGACGACGTGGCGGTCCTTGCGGCCGGTGCGGGTGAATGCCCGGGAGACGCCGTCCGCCCAGCTCAGCGAGCTCGACGCATGGGAGGACTCGACGACGTCATGCGGACTCTCGGATCGCTGGGGATACCCGGCCAGCCCGTTGCGCGACCGGAGCTGCGAGAAGTCCTGGCGACCCGTGAGGAGTTTGTGCACATAGGACTGGTGCCCGGTGTCGAAGATGAACGGGTCGCGCGGCGAATCGAAGACGCGGTGCAGCGCTACGGTCAACTCGACGACGCCGAGGTTCGGTCCGAGGTGACCGCCCGTCCGCGCGACGTTCTCGATCAGGAACGCGCGGATCTCGGCGGCGAGCTGTTCGAGCTGATCGACGCTGAGCCCGTCGAGGTCTCTCGGCCCCGCGATGGAGGGAAGAAGGGGTTCCACCCGGCCTCCCGTTCATCGATCTCGATTCGTCCCGGGCGGCATGCTCGGGCCGTCGTCAAGTCTATCCGCGCGCTCGGGGCGGGGGTTGAGCGATACCGGGGAACGGGCCGACGTAGCGTCCCACGGGCCGCAGCCGGAGCGGCGGCATCGCGTACTCGGCCATCGCATGACAGCACCAGCCGGACGCACGGCCGACCGCGAACACGATCTCGCCGCCGTCAGCGGCCATGCCGAAGGCCGCCGACATCGTGCCCAGGGCGAAGTCCACGGATGGTCGTGTGTTCGTGCGCGAGAAGACGAGCCGGGCGATCTCGTCGGCCGTCTCGACCACCGCCCGCGCGTCGGCCTCGTGCGCTGCCGCGCGTCGGACCGCATCCATGAGGGCGCCGGCGCGGGGGTCGCCGTCCGGATACAGGAACTGGCCGAAGCCGGGCACCCCCGTGGGTGAGCGGCGGGACCACGCCGCGACCGCACGCTCGGCGCCATCGGATGCCGCCTCGACGATCATCACGTGCACGGGCGCGCTGACGGCGCCGTGCGCGGCCGAGTCGAGGGCGCCGAGCCCCGCTGCCACGACGGCGTAGAGGTGAGCGCGTGCGGACGCCGCGGCGCGTGCGGCCACCGTCGAGACGGCCATGTCGTGATCCACGAGCAGGATGAGCGCCGTGTCGAGCGCGCGCACAGCGTCCGGCGTCGGCTCGGCCGCCGTCAGGCGCGGCCAGAGCCGTCGTGCGATGGGCTCGCCGGAGGGCGGGTCCTCGCCGACGAGCGGGAGTGCGTCCACGAGGCCGGCGATCAGACGCCGCGCGGTCGACGCGACGGCGTCGCCCAGATCGAACCGGAGGGGGTCGAGCGCGGCGAGGGTGGCCACGGCGACGAGGAGTCGGCTCGAGGCAGGTGCATCGTGCGGCAGCGCGGCCACGGTGGCCGCCGCGAGAGCGGCCGATCCGGGAGAGGAGAGCAAGGGGCGGGGATGATCGAGACGATCCTCGTCGCGGGTCAGCAGCCAGTCGACGACGGCGTCGTACGTGTGCGTTCCGGCCAGCTCACCGGACTCGCGACCGCGGAACCACAGGCTCCCGTCCTCGATCAGGCTGATGTCCGTGTCGATGACGCCGAGCGGTCGCCCGTCCGACCCGGCGGGTGGCGCCGGCCCCACCGGCGGCGGCGTCGTTCGGCGGCGTGTGCGTGCGAAGCGCTCGACCTCCATCGCGTCGAAGCGCGAGCCGTGCGCGGTGCGACGGCGATCCAGGAGTCCGCGAGAGACATATGCGTAGACGGATTCGGTGCGGATGCCGAGACGCGCCGCGGCCTGCGCGGCGCTGAGGGTGGGCGCTGGGTCGTCGTGCATCTGACTCCCTCACATTGATCGGATCAACATTGACGATACAGCTCGCCGCGCGCACCGTGGACTCACGCACGAGGAAGGACTCAGTCATGCGCACTGTCGATCGCTCCGATTCCACTCTCATCGACGTCCCGCGAGGTCTCGCGAATGTCGTCGTCGCCGAGACCGCGATCGGGGACGTCCGTGGTCACGAGGGCTTCTACCACTATCGAGGAGTGCCCGCCCTGGACCTCGCGGACGGCGGCTCCTTCGAGACGGCGTGGCAGCTCGTCCTCACAGGCGCGACCACGGATGAGGCGTTCGCCGCGCGCGCCGCGCGCGCGCGGGCCCTTCCGAGCGCGCTCGACGCCGCGGTGGGCGAGATCGCGGTGCGCACGCGCTCCGCGGACCCGCTCGCCGGCCTGCAGGCGATCCTGCCCCTCATCGGGGCGGCGGACGGCATCCGGCCGCTCTACGACCGCGACGACGACGCGGCGATCGACGATGCCGTGCGACTCGGCGCGTCCGTCCCGACGGCCGTCGCCGCGCTGTTCCGGGCGGCGCGGCGAGAGACTCCGATCGCGCCCGACCCCACGCTCGGCCACGTCGAGGACTACCTTCGGATGCTCACGGGACGACGTCCTCATGAGCGCCACGTCGCCGCGCTGAGCGCGTACATGACGGCCGCGATCGAGCATGGCTTCAACGCATCGACGTTCACGACACGCGTCATCGCCTCGACGGGCGCCGACCTGTTCTCGTGCGCGGTGGGCGGCCTCGCGGCCCTCGGTGGCCCCCTCCACGGCGGCGCACCCATCCGCGCGCTCGAGGCCCTGGAGGAGATCGGTGAGCCGGCGGCGGCGGACTCGTGGGTGCGCGCCGCGATCGACTCGGGTCGACGCATCATGGGGTTCGGCCACGCGGTGTACCGGACCGAGGACCCGCGTGCCCGCCTACTCCGGCGCATCGCCGTCGAGCTGCGGCGGGACGGTCTCGCCGGCCCGCGCGTGGACCTCGCCATCGCGGTGGAGCGCTCCGTCCTCGCTGCCCTCGCCGAGCTCAAGCCCGGACGCGAGCTGCACACGAACGTCGAGTTCTATGCGGCCGTCGTGATGGAGGCGTGCGGCGTCCCGCGGGAGCTGTTCGGTGCGACGTTCGCAGCCGCCCGCGTCGTGGGGTGGTCCGCGCACGCGTTGGAGCAGAGCCGGGATCCGAAGATCATCCGCCCCGCCGCCCGCTACACGGGCACCGCATCCCGCTGAGTCGGCGGTGCACCGCGCGAGGACGACGTGGGGCCCGGCATCGCGTGATGCCGGGCCCCACGTCGTGGTTCAGACGAGCGAACGCAGCACGTACTGCAGGATCCCGCCGTTACGGTAGTAGTCCGCCTCACCGGGGGTGTCGATGCGGACGACCGCGTCGAACTCCACCGTCGGCTTGCCCGGGGCGGAGAACTCGCTCGGCGCGGCCGTCACGTGCACCGTCTTGGGCGTGACGCCCTCGTTGAGCTGCTCCAGGCCCGCGATCGAGACGACCTCGGTGCCGTCCAGGCCCAGAGACGACCAACTCTCGCCGGCGGGGAACTGCAGGGGGACGACACCCATTCCGATCAGGTTCGACCGATGGATGCGCTCGAAGCTCTCCGTGATCACGGCCTTCACACCTAGCAGGCTGGTCCCCTTCGCCGCCCAATCGCGCGACGACCCGGAGCCGTATTCCTTGCCGCCGAAGATGACGAGCGGCGTGCCCTGTGCCTGGTAGTTCTGGCTCGCATCGTAGATGAAGGACTGCGGTCCGCCCTCGACCGTGAAGTCGCGGGTGAAGCCGCCCTCGACCTCCGCGCCGTCGTTCACCGCCCGCACCAACTGGTTGCGCAGCCGGATGTTGGCGAACGTGCCGCGGATCATCACCTCGTGGTTACCGCGGCGCGAGCCGTAGGAGTTGAAGTCCTTGCGCTCGACGCCGTGGTCGGACAGGTAGTGGCCCGCGGGGCTGTCCGCCTTGATGTTGCCGGCCGGGCTGATGTGGTCCGTGGTCACCGAGTCGCCGAGCGTCGCCAGGACGCGCGCGCCGGCGATGTCGCTCACCGGGGTGAGCTCCATCGTCATGCCGTCGAAATACGGGGGCTTGCGGACGTAGGTCGATTCGGCGTCCCACTCGAACACGTCGCCCGTCGGCGTGGGGAGCGTGCGCCACCGCTCGTCACCCGCGAAGACGCTCTCGTACTGGTGGACGAACATGTCCGTGTCGATGGACGAGTCGATCGTCGCCTGGACTTCCGCGGCATCCGGCCAGATGTCGCGGAGGAAGACGTCGTTGCCGTCCTGATCCGTTCCCAGGGCGTCCACCTCGAAGTCGAAGTTCATCGATCCGGCGAGCGAATACGCGATCACGAGCGGGGGGCTCGCGAGGTAGTTCATCTTCACGTCAGGGTTGATGCGACCTTCGAAGTTGCGGTTGCCCGACAGCACAGCGGTCACCGCCAGGTCGTTCTGGTTGATCGCCGTGGAGACCTCCTCGATGAGCGGCCCCGAGTTGCCGATGCACGTGGTGCAGCCGTAGCCGACCGTGAAGAACCCGAGGTCCTCGAGGTCCTTCGTGAGACCCGCCTTCTCGTAGTAGTCGGTGACGACCTTCGATCCGGGTGCGAGCGTGGTCTTGACCCACGGCTTGGCCTTCAGCCCCTTCTTGACGGCGTTCCGCGCCAGCAGCCCGGCGGCGAGCATGACCGACGGGTTGGAGGTGTTGGTGCACGACGTGATCGCGGCGATGGTCACCGCGCCGTGGTCGAGCAGGAACTTCTCACCGTCCGGAAGGGTCACCGGCGTCGGCTTCGAGGCCGTGGCCGGCGCGTGGCTGCGGTGGTGGTGCTCGTGCAGGCTGTGCGCGTCCTCGGGCGAGTTGCCGGGCGGGTCGGATGCCGGGAACGACTCGGAGCCCTCGAGGTCGACGAGATCGTGGTCGACCTCGGCGTAGTTGGTGAGGTCCTTCTCGAACTGCTCCTTGGAGTGCGACAGCTCGATGCGGTCCTGCGGGCGCTTGGGGCCGGCGATGCTCGGGACGACGGTGGCGAGATCGAGCTCCATGTACTCGCTGTACGTGGGCTCGTGGGATGCGTCGTGCCACAGTGACTGGGCCTTGGAATACGCCTCCACGAGCGCCACCTGCTCGTCGCTGCGGCCGGTGAGGCGAAGGTAGTCGAGGGTGACGTCGTCGACCGGGAAGATCGCGGCCGTCGAGCCGAACTCGGGGCTCATGTTGCCGATGGTCGCGCGATTGGCGAGCGGAACCGAGGCGACGCCCTCGCCGTAGAACTCGACGAACTTGCCCACGACGCCGTGCTTGCGGAGCATATCGGTGATGGTCAGCACGACGTCGGTCGCCGTGACGCCGGTCGGGATCGCCCCGGTGAGCTTGAAACCGACGACCTTGGGGATCAGCATCGACACCGGCTGGCCGAGCATCGCGGCCTCGGCCTCGATGCCGCCGACGCCCCAGCCCAGGACGCCGAGGCCGTTGACCATCGTCGTGTGGGAGTCGGTCCCGACGCACGTGTCCGGGTAGGCGCGCAGCACGCCGCCCACCTCGCGCGTGTACGTCACCTTCGCCAGGTGCTCGATGTTGACCTGGTGCACGATGCCGGTTCCCGGCGGAACGACCTTGAAGTCCTCGAACGCCGTCTGGCCCCAGCGCAGGAACTGGTAGCGCTCGCCGTTGCGCTCGTACTCGATCTCGACGTTGCGCTCGAGCGCGTTCTCCGTGCCGAAGAGGTCGGCGATGACGGAGTGGTCGATGACGAGCTCGGCCGGCGACAGCGGGTTGATCCTGGTGGGGTCGCCGCCGAGGTCGGCCACGGCCTCGCGCATGGTGGCGAGGTCGACGATGCACGGGACGCCGGTGAAGTCCTGCATGACGACGCGCGCGGGCGTGAACTGGATCTCGGTGTCGGGCTCGGCGGCGGCATCCCACGAACCGAGCGCCTCGATCTGCTCCTTCGTGACGTTCGCGCCGTCCTCGGTGCGCAGGAGGTTCTCGAGCAGCACCTTGAGGCTGTACGGCAGGGAGCGATACCCGTCGACCGCGTCGACGCGGAAGATCTCGTAGTCGGTGCTGCCGACCGTCAGGGTGCTCTTCGCACCGAAGCTGTCAACCGTGGACACGTGGCGTCTCCTTCGTCGGCGGCGGGTCGCGGCGGCGGCCCTGAGCCTCCATCATTCCCCGCGGATGCGTCACCGGCTAGTGAGGTTCACCTAACCGCTCGGCGGAGAGAATTTATCTCGATATCGAGATAAATGTATCACTCCCCCGCCGACGCCGACGTGCCGCGGTCCTTGGGATACAGGGCTCTCACGGCGAGCCAGGTCACCGCGACCATCGGGGCGAACAGCGGCAGCCCCATGATCAGCTTGGCGGCACCGAGCGCCCCGGTGAGTGCGACGTTGGCGTCCGTTCCGGCGCCCGCTGCGGCGGCCGCGAAATACAGCGGCAGCTGCACGGCCAGACGTGCCGCGAACAGCGCGGCCCACGCGATCGTCAGCCAGAAGTACACGCGGCGCTTGCGACGGTCGGACCGCCAGCCGGTCCCCTCGTTCATCAGCCACCCGGCCGCAAGACCGATCAGAGGCCAGCCGACGAGGGCGGACACCAGGAGAACGAGTCCGTAGCCGCCGTTGGTGAGGAAGCCCCACAGGAAGTTGTCCTCCGCCCTCCCCGTCCACAGCGCGAGGGCAGCGGCGATGCCGGCCGCGACCAGTCCGCCGACGGCGGCACCGGCGGGTTGGCGTGCGATGAGCCGGATCGCGGTGAACACCACCGCAAGCCCGACCGAGACGACCAGTGCCAGGACGAGGTTCTTCGTCGCCGTGAACGTGATCAGGAACGCGAGGCTGGGGAGCACGGACTCGGCGATGCCCCGCCATCCCCCCATCGCGTGCCACACGACGTGGCCGGTGTGATCCGACTTCGACGGGTCGAGGCCGGCGCGCTGCGCCGCCTTGCCCAGCGCCGCTCCGAGCACATCGGACGCGCGGGGGCCGTCCTCGGGCGGTCCAGCGTCGGGTGCGGGCGTCCGTTCCCGCTCGGGGTTCACGCCGATCCCGGCGTCGAGGGCATCTTGAGGGGAATGAGGTCGCGCGGGGGCATCGGCGTGCCGCCGCGGACGACGACGATCGAGCGGAACAGCGCTTCGACCTTGTCCGCTGCGTCCACGTCGCTCGTGGCGGCTCCGCCGATGACGCCGCGGAGGAACCAGCGCGGCCCGTCGACGCCCACGAACCGGGCGAGACGCTTTCCGCTCGTCCCGTCCGGGTTTGCCACGGGCACCTCGGCGAGCAGCTCGGGCCCCAGGGGACCTTCGCGTTCCTCCACACGGCCGCCCTGCTGCCGGATCTGCCCGCGGATCTGCTCGCGCGTCTCATCCCACAGCCCGGCTGTCCGAGGTGCCGCGAAGGGCTGGACCTGCAGCGTCGAATCGGCGAAATCGAGCCCGACGGCCACGATGCGCTTGGTCTGCTCCTCGACTTCGAGGCGGAGGTTCAAGCCTTCTCGCGGCAGCACCTTGATCCCGCCCAGGTCGATGTACGGCCGGACGGGGTTCGCCTCGCTGTCGTCGAACGGACCGGCCGTCGCCCGGTCATCGGGCGCGGACTTGCGCGGGCCTTCCTCGGCCGCGGTCGCATCGGTCATCGGGGGGTCCTTCCGTCGTGCTGGTAGCCCGTCGAGCCGAAGCCGCCATCACCGCGGACGCTGTCGGGAAGTGTGTCGACGGGCACGAATCGAGCTCGCGGGACAGGCATCACGATGAGCTGGGCGATCCGATCGCCCACCGCCACGTCGTACGCCTCGCGCGCGTCGGTGTTGAGCAGGGCGACCTTGATCTCGCCCCGATATCCGGCGTCGACAGTGCCCGGCGCGTTGACGACGGTGATGCCGTGCTTCGCGGCGAGGCCGCTGCGGGGGACGACGAACGCGACGTGCCCCTCGGGGAGCGCGATCCGCACGCCGGTGCCGACGAGGGCGCGCTCTCCCGGCTCGAGACGAACGGCCTCCGCCGAGACGAGATCCGCGCCCGCGTCCCCGGGATGGGCGTAGGCCGGAACGTCAGGGGCGATAATGGGGACGTCCACGGTTTCGGTCACTCCACGAGGGTAATGCAGAAGACACAGAACGACCCACGGGTCTCCCCCGCCTATCGCGAACGGCTCAGTCCGTCCCTGTGGGCGATCGTGAGCGCCGCCGTGGTCGCACCGATGGCCGCGCTCATGTTCGTTCCCCTGGACAAGACGCTGGCGCTCGTCGCCGGCATCGTCGTCGCGATCGCCGTCGTGACGTTCATGATCTCGGGCGCGCCCTCGATCGAGGTGAGCGGCGGCATCCTTCGTGCGGGCCGCGCGCACATCGACGTACGCCTATTGGGCGATCCGGAGGAGTTCACCGGGGAGGACGCCCGTCGGGCGCGCGGTCAGGACCTCGACCCCCGCGACTGGCACCTCATCCGCGGCGGCATGGACGGCGTCGTGCGCATGTCCGTGCGCGATCCCGACGATCCGACTCCGCATTGGGTGCTGTCCACGCGCACGCCGGATCGACTGGCCGCCGCGATCCGCCGCGCACAGACGACGGCTCCGCGAGCCCGCTGATACGCGGGCGGCGGAGCCGTTGATCGGTGGTGTGCGCGTCTACGCGGCGCACTCCGTGCAGATCGGACCGACCTTGTCCTCGTGATCGAGCTGCGAACGGTGCTTCACGAGGAAGCAACTGACACAGGTGAACTCGTCTTCCTGGGGGGGCAGGACGACGACGTCGAGGTCGAGATCGGACAGATCCGCGCCCGGGAGCTCGAATCCCGAGGGGTTGTCCGCGTCTTCGACGTCGACCGACCCCGAGAGCTTGTCCGGAACGCGCTCCTTGAGAGCCTCGATCGACTCGCTGTCGTCCTCGGTCTTGCGGGGGGCGTCGTAATCGGTGGCCATGCGTGAACGTCTCAACTTCCATTGCGTGATGCCGTAGCCCGTGCGGGCGGCGATAGTTTGCACGACCGGATGGCTTTTGGCAAATGCGGGGTTCAGCCGTTCTGCCCTGCCATCCGCGCGCAGCGTTGAAACCGGCGGCGCGCCCCGGATATTCCCGGTGATCGCCCGGCCGCGTGCGAGCATGTCCCCACACCCGCAGATCGGAGGCGTGGTTCCCATGGAACAGCTCAGAGTCATCGGATCCGAGGAGGATGCGCTCGTCCTCGCTACCGAATCCGGTGAGCGCTTCACGCTCGCCGTCGACGAAGTCCTGCGTGCCGAGATGCGCAGATCGCATCGCGACGCCGACGCAGGGGATCGCCGCGGCGCGCGGCCGCGTCCGCGAGACATCCAGGCGCAGATCCGCGCCGGCCTCTCCACGGAGGAGGTCGCCGAGGTCCTCGGCATCCGTGTCGAAGACGTCGTGAGGTATGAGGGTCCCGTGCTCGCCGAGCGTCAGCACATGGTCGGGCAGGCACTGGCGGTGCCCGTGCTCGTGGCGGCGGATTTCGAGCACGATCAGTCCGCGACGTTCGGGGCGGCCGTGCGCGCGAAGCTCGCCGAAGCGGGAGCCACCGACGAGCGCTGGACCAGCTGGAAGGAACCTGCCGGCTGGGTCGTCAAGCTCGAGTTCACCGCGGGCGATGTGACGCGGGACGCCCGGTGGACCTTCGATCCCCGCAGGAGCACCCTCGCACCCTTGAACGCCGACGCGACGCAGCTCTCCCGGCAGGGCTCGCTCCCGGAGGGGCTCATTCCCCGACTCCGGGCGCTCGACACGCCTCTCCCGAAGGATGACAGTCGCTTCGACTCCGGTGCCTTCGGTCTCCGTCACCTCGGCGATCACGAGGCGGAGACGATCTCGGCTCCGGCACCGGCTCCGACCGTCGCGGTGCAGGATGCCGCGATCAAGCGTGCGCCGGCGGCCTCCTCCACCACGTCCGAGACCGCCGATCTGCTCGAGGCGCTGCGGCGGCGCCGCGGGCAGCGCGAGCCCTTGCCGACCGGCGAGGAGGAGATGCACCGGCAACAGGCGCCCGTGGCGCTGTTCGACGCGCTCGAGCCGGGCTACGACGAGTCGGTGGAGCCGTTGCAGCCCGAGCCGGAACCGCGCGGGGACGAAGCTCGCGCGTCCGTGGGCGGGGACAGCCGCCGGAAGGGGCGCCCTTCCATGCCGTCATGGGACGAGATCGTGTTCGGGGCTCGCACCGAAGACAGCTGATCGGCGTCACGCGAACGCGCCGAGGCGGATCAGCGGGACCACGCGCTCCTCGTTCGTCAGGGAGCCGTGCTGCCCGACCATGCGCTGGGCCGCCTTGTCGTCGAGCCGATCGTCGTAGTAGACGACGCCGGCGCGGGCGGCCACGAGGACGTCGCCGATCCGCGGGAGGACCTCGTCCTCGACCAGACCGAAGAGTCCGGCCCCGACGGCTTCGCGGCGCGTGAGTATCCACGCTCGGTCGGACTCGCTCTCCCTCCATGCGCGCGCGACGTCCTCGGCGGCCCCCGGCGTCGTGTAGAGGTGGAGCATGCGAGGCTCGCCCCCGATGATCTCCACCCCGTCGACGAGCCCATCGCCGTCGGTGAGGAGGAGCTGACGGTGGCGGGGAACGTCGATCATCCCGTGGTCGGCCGTCACCACGACGCCCGTTGACGGGTCCAGACGATCCGAGAGCGCCCGGGATGCCGCGTCGACACCCTCGAGCGCGTGGGCCCACTCGTCCGACTCCCACCCCAGCCGGTGGCCGACGGTGTCGAGCTCGGGCGCGTACAGATAGACGAGCGCGCCCGGGTGGGCCGCGGCCAGGTCCGCGGCGAGGGTCGCCCTCTCCCCCACCGTCTCCGCCGTGACCAGTTCGGCGCCCCGAAGTGTTGCTTCGGTGAACCCCGAGCCGGCATAGGCTCGCCGGGACACGACGAAGCACGGACGACCGCGCGCCGCCTCGCGTTCCAGGAGCGGCTGCCGTCGCTGCCAGGACCGAGGATCCAACCCGTCGCTCTCCCAGCCCTTGAGCTGGTTCACGGCATCGCCCGTCTCCGGCACGCGGACGCGATAGCCGACGATGCCGTGCTCACCCGGCGCGGTGCCGGTCAGAAGCGAGGTCAGCGCGGCGGCTGTCGTGGAGGGGAAGACGGTTCGGGCGACGCTCTTCTTCCCCCCGGCAGCCGTCAGGAAGCGCGCGTGTCCGGCACGAGCGGCCAGGTTGTGCGCTCCCAGCCCATCGATGACGAAGACGATGGCGCTGGCCGCGGGAGCGAACCATTCGGAGCGTCCCTCGAGCGCTGCGATCAACTGCGGCATGACATCGGTGAGGCTCCGGGCGTGGGGAGGGTCCGCCGGTAGGCTGAAGGTCATCGGGGTCAGTCTCGCACACGACCGGACGACCCCTCCGTTCACCCGAGACCCGGATCACGCATGCCCGCACACCCTCCCCAGCCGCCGGCCGCCGGACCCGTCGACGAGCGCATCGAAGACGTCGACCTCTCGGCGGAGATGCAGGGGTCCTACCTCGAGTACGCCTACTCGGTCATCTACTCGCGAGCCCTTCCCGACGCGCGGGACGGTCTCAAGCCCGTGCAGCGGCGCATCCTGTTCCAGATGGCCGACATGGGTCTGCGGCCGGATCGCGGTCACGTCAAGAGCGCCCGTGTCGTGGGCGAGGTGATGGGCAAGCTCCACCCCCATGGCGACGCACCCATCTACGACGCGCTGGTCCGTCTCGCGCAGCCGTTCACGCTGCGGGTGCCGCTCGTCGACGGACACGGCAACTTCGGCTCTCTGGACGACGGTCCCGCCGCCCCTCGCTACACCGAGGCTCGGCTCGCTCCCCCCGCCTTGGCCCTCACCGAGAGCCTCGACGAGGACGTCGTCGACTTCATCCCGAACTACGACGGCCAGTTCCAGCAGCCCTCGGTCCTGCCCGCCGCCTTCCCGAACCTGCTGGTGAACGGCGCCGCCGGCATCGCTGTCGGCATGGCGACCAACATGGCGCCGCACAATCTGATCGAGGTCGTGGGCGCGGCCGTCCATCTGCTCGACAATCCCGAGGCCACCGTGGAAGAGCTCATGGAGTTCGTCCCCGGTCCGGATCTGCCTTCGGGCGGGATCATCACCGGGGTGGACGGGATCAAGGACGCCTACACGAACGGGCGGGGGTCCTTCCGCACGCGGGCCAAGGTGTCCATCGAGTCGATCGGACCGCGGCGCACAGGCCTCATCGTCACCGAGCTGCCCTACATGGTCGGCCCGGAGCGGGTCATCGAGAAGATCAAGGACGCCGTCAACGCCAAGAAGCTCACCGGCATCTCGGACGTCACCGATCTCACCGACCGCCGGAACGGGCTCCGCCTCGTCATCGGCGTGAAGACGGGCTTCGACCCGAGTGCCGTTCTGGAGCACCTGTACCGGCTCACCCCGCTCGAGGACTCGTTCAGCATCAACAACGTCGCCCTCGTCGATGGGCAGCCGCAGACGCTCGGTCTGCGCGAGCTGCTGCGCGTGTACCTCGACCATCGCATCCGCGTCGTCACCCGTCGCAGCGAGTACCGTCTCGCCCGGCGCCGCGACCGCCTACACCTGGTCGAGGGGCTGTTGATCGCGATCCTCGACATCGACGAGGTCATCCAGGTGATCCGCACGTCCGACGACAGCGACCAGGCGCGGACCCGCCTGCGAGACGTCTTCGATCTGTCCGAGGTCCAGGCCGAGTACATCCTCGAGCTGCGACTGCGCCGCCTGACGAAGTTCTCGCGCATCGAGCTCGAGGCCGAGCAGGACCAGCTGCAGAAGGAGATCGCCCAGCTGGTGGAGCTCCTCGGCAGCGACGTCCTGTTGCGTGCGCAGGTGGCGAGGGAGCTCGACGCGGCGGCCGAGGCGTACGGCACCCCGCGCCGGACGCTCCTTCTGAACGGTGGTCCGATCGCGGCCCGCCCGTCGCGCGCGGCGGCCGCCCCGGACCTCCAGATCGCCGACACGCCCTGCCGGGTCTTCCTCTCCGCGACCGGCCGTATGGTGCGCGCCGACATCGGCGAGGACGGCAGCGGCGTCGTCCCGCCCGCGCGTCGCTCGAAGCACGATGCGATCCGCGGCGGCGTCGACACGACGACCAGAGCCGAGATCGGTGCGGTGACGAGCGCGGGTCGCCTCATCCGGTTCAGTCCGGTCGACCTGCCGTCGGTGCCGGGCAATTCCGTTCAACTCGCCGCGGGGACGCGCGCGGATCAGTACCTCGGTCTCGCGAAGGATGAGCACGTCGTCGGCATCGTTCCGCTCACGGCGGACCCGGCGATCGCGCTGGGTACCGCGCAGGGCGTCGTCAAGCGCGTCGCGGCGACCGAGATCGCCAACCGCCACGACGTCGAGGTCATCGCCTTGAAGCCGGGAGACCGCGTCATCGGTGCCGTTCCCGCCGGTGACGAGGCCGAGCTCGTGTTCGTCTCCAGCGACGCACAGCTCCTCCGCTTCGACGCAGCCTCGGTCCGCCCCCAAGGACGCGCGGCCGGCGGCATGGCCGGCATCCGGCTCTCCCCCGGGGCGCAGGCGATCTCCTTCAACGTCGTGCCCGGGTCGGACGCTGCGGACGCGGTGGTCGTGACCGTCGCCGGCAGCACGCAGGCGCTCGCGGGTACGGACGCGGGCAGTGCGAAGGTGTCGGCGTTCGACGAGTTCCCCGCCAAGGGGCGCGCCACCGGCGGAGTCCGCGCCCAGCGCTTCCTGAGGGGCGAGGACACCCTCGCGATGGCGTGGGTCGGCGTCGAGGCGCGAGCGGTGGGCCCGGACGGCGCTGCTCGCCTGCTTCCTCCCGCGGGCGCGAAGCGCGATGCCTCCGGAACGCCTCTCGACGGGGTGGTCGGGGCCATCGGCACCACCGTGCGGTGACGGCTCGGCCCCGCCCGGGAGCGTCCGCGAGTCTCAGGCGTCGATGCGCTCGCGCGCGAGGCGATCGCTGGAGTCGACGATGAACTCGCGCCGCGGCGCGACGTCGTTGCCCATCAGCATCTCGAACACGTGCGCGGATGCCTCGGCATCCTGCACACGCACGCGACGCAGCGAGCGCCCCGCGCGATCCATCGTGGTCGTCGCGAGCTGTTCGGCATCCATCTCGCCGAGGCCCTTGTACCGCTGAACCGGTTCCTGCCAGCGCTTCCCCGACTTGGTGAGCTTCGTGAGGAGCGCATGGAGCTCCTGCTCGCTGTAGGTGTAGATCGTCTCGTTCGGCTTCGTACCGGGATTCATGACGATGACGCGGTGCAGCGGAGGGACGGCGGCGAAGACGCGTCCGTCCTCGATGAGCGGACGCATGTAGCGGAAGAACAGCGTCAGGAGGAGCGTCCGGATGTGCGCGCCGTCCACATCCGCATCGCTCATCAGGATGACCTTCCCGTAGCGCGCGCTGTCGAGGTCGAACGAGCGGCCAGAGCCTGCCCCGATCACCTGGATGATCGAGGCGCACTCCGCGTTGCTCAGCATGTCGCTGACGGACGCCTTCTGGACGTTCAGGATCTTGCCGCGGATCGGCAGCAGCGCCTGGTACTCGCTGTTGCGCGCGAGCTTGGCCGTGCCCAGGGCCGAATCGCCTTCGACGATGAACAGCTCCGAGTCGGCGACCTCGTTGGATCGGCAGTCGACCAGCTTGGCCGGCAGCGAGGACGACTCGAGGGCGTTCTTGCGCCGCTGGGTCTCCTTGTGGGTCCGAGCCGAGATCCGCGCCTTCATCTCGGCGACGACCTTGTCGAGCAGGAGCCCCGATTGGGCCTTGTCGTCTCGCTTGGTCGATGTGAGGCGGGCGGTCAGCTCCCGTGCGACCACGTTCGAGACGATCTGCCGCACGGCCGGGGTGCCGAGCACTTCCTTCGTCTGGCCCTCGAACTGCGGTTCGGGGAGTCGCACCGTGAGCACGGCCGTCATCCCCGCGAGGATGTCATCCTTCTCGAGCTTGTCGTTTCCGACCTTCAGGCGGCGGGCGTTCTGCTCGACCTGGGCGCGGACCGCTTTGATCAGGCCCTGCTCGAAACCCTGCTGGTGGGTGCCGCCCTTCGGTGTCGCGATGATGTTCACGAACGAGCGCATCGTCGTGTCGTACCCGGTCCCCCAGCGGAGTGCGACATCGACCTCGCAACTGCGCTCCACCTCGGTCGCGACCATCGCCCCCGTCGGCTGGAGCACGGGGACCGTCTCGGTGAACGTCCCCGCCCCGGTGAGCCGCCAAGTGTCTGTGACACCGGCATCCGGCGCGAGGTAGTCGGCGAACTCGGAGATGCCGCCGTCGAAGCGGAACACGGTCTCGTTGCGCTCTGCGCTCCGTTCGTCGAGGATGACGATCTCGAGTCCCGGCACGAGGAACGCCGTCTGCCGGGCCCGCTGCTCCAGCTCCTCGAGGTTGAAGGCGGCGTCCTTGGTAAAGATGCTGCGGTCGGCCCAGTAGCGGATGCGCGTGCCGGTGACGGCCTTGGCCACTTTGCCGACGGCGCGCAGGACGCTCTCCCGCTCGAAGGGAGTGAATGCCGAGTCCGGCGCGCCATTGGCGAAGAGGCCCGGCTCTCCGCGGTGGAACGACATCGCCCAGGTCTTGCCGCCGCGATCGACCTCGACATCGAGACGTTCGGAGAGCGCGTTCACGACCGATGCCCCGACGCCGTGGAGGCCGCCGGACGCGGCGTAGGAGCCCCCGCCGAACTTGCCGCCGGCGTGCAGCTTGGTGAACACGACCTCCACACCGGAGAGCCCCGTGCGCGGCTCGATGTCGACGGGGATGCCCCGCGCGCGGTCCCTGACCTCCACACTCCCGTCGGAATGCAGGACGATCTCGATACGCGACCCGTGACCCGCCAGCGCCTCGTCGACGGAGTTGTCGATGATCTCCCAGAGGCAGTGCATGAGGCCACGGGAATCGGTCGAGCCGATGTACATGCCCGGTCGTTTGCGGACTGCCTCGAGCCCCTCGAGCACCTGGAGATGATGTGCGGAGTACTCGGAGGTCACAATCCTCAAGACTATCCGCGGACCGCTGCACGGCTCTGCCGACACACGGCTGCGCGCCTGCGCGTACGCGCTGAGCGAAATGTCGGCTCCTCGCGGCATTCTCGCGGCGTCGGCGTGGTTGTATTTCCTGACCCGAGCAGCACGTCTATCACTTCGAGGAGGCACCAAGATGAACACGCTTTCGACTCCGACTGAGCCCGCCGCCGTCCTCGAGTACCGTCTCACCGCAGCGGATCGCTGCGACTCGTGCGGCGCGCAGGCCTACATCGCCGCCGAGGTGAACGGCAGCGAACTGCTCTTCTGCGCGCACCACGGCCGCAAGTACGAAGAGAAGCTGCGCGCGGTCGCGACGGCGTGGCACGACGAGACCGCCCGCCTGCACGAGACGGACTGACTCCCGGGTCAGTCCGAGTAGACGCGCGGGACGAGCGGGGAGAGTCGGAGCGCGATCTCCTCTCCGATCGTTCCCACCGCCTCGGCGAGCGTCGTCGCGGAGCCGGCGCCGTCGCCGGACGGCCCGTAGACGGTGATCTCCTCTCCCACGAGTGAGGCTCCCTCTCCTTCGATCGATCCCCCCGTCGTGTCCAGCGCGATCAAGCGCCGCGGTCCTGACGGTGATCCCAGCGTCACGCGTCCGCCGAGCGACGACGGGAGACCGTGCAGGGACGTGGCGTCGATCCGCACGACGGGATCGGTCTCGATGACGCTGGCGGAAAGCCGCGCGATCGGCCGGATGCCGAGTGCGGTCTCGTCGGGACCGCCGGCCGGGCGGATGCCGTACGCGAAGGCGCCGACCCGGACCGCGTCGTAGCGGAACTCGGGTCGGTCGAAAGCGGCCGCGCTCGCGGCGAGGTGACGCATGCTCGGACGCAGCCCCGCATCGCGCGCCACGCTCAACGCCGCGTCGAAGGCGTCCCGGGCGTCGTCGTCGTCGGCTTCCGACGCTTCGGCGATGTGGCTCCAGACGCCCACGACCTCGATGGCGCCATCGTGCTCGAGCTGCGCCGCCCGTGCGACGAAGGCGGGCCATTCCTCCGGACGCACACCGTTCCGGTGCAGGCCGGTGTCGATCTTGAGGTGCACGCGAGCCGCGGCCGGGCGGCGCGCCGTCGCGATGTCCTCCAGGAGACCGACATCGCCGACGCCGATGTCGAGATCCTCATCGAGCGCGTCGCGCACCTCGTCGATCGACCCCACCATCCAGACGAAGATCCGCGCCTCGGGGCCGAGCGCCGCGCGCACGATGTACCCCGTCCTGACGTCGAACGCGCCGAACCACTTGACGCCCTCGGTCCACGCGCGCTGCACGACCGGCTCGAGGCCGTGGCCGTAGGCGTCGTCCTTCACCACCAGCATGTGAAGCGCGGGGGCGACGCGGCGGCGGATCTCGGCCAGGTTCGCGGCGAGAGCGTCGAGATCGACGTGGAGGACGACGCTCACGGTACGTACTCCCGGCGTGCATGCAACCCGACGGCCGTCACGATCTCGAGTCCGGAGAGACCGCTCGCCGCACACCATTCGCGGACGTGGGGTTCCTCGTCCTCGCCGTCGCCGAAGAACACCACCTCGGCACCGCGCTCGGGATGCGCATCCCCGATGTCGACGACGCAGACGTCCATGGCGACGCGACCGATCACGGAGCATCTGCGCTGGGCGATCGAGACGGAGACCCGGTTCCCGAGTCCGCGGAGGACACCCTGCGCGTATCCCCCGGTCACGAGGGCGATGTGCGTGTCCTCGGGTGCGCGGTAGGTCAGGCCGTAGGACACCCCCTCGTCGGCCAGCAGGACCTTGGTGGACAGAACACGCCCCACGAGCGACATCGCGGGCCGTGATCGGGAGTCGCCCCCGGGGAGGCCGAGCAGGGTGTTCACGTGCTCGGCCGGGAGGCCGTCGTCCCGCGCGGGGACGGGCGACGAGGGTCGGCGATCGGTGATCACGTCATCGAGCGCCCTGCGCACCTCGGCCACGCCGTGGCCCCATGCATCAGCAGCGAAATCGCCGAGGAAGGGGCCGTCGATGAGCCGTGCATTGGCCCTGAGCGCCGACCGGGAGACACGCGCGACGGGTCCGCTTCCGACGCGCACCCGGGCGGAGTCGTCGCCCAGGTCCGCCGCAGTCACGCCCCCTAGACTATCCGGGACCCCGCCCCCTACCTCGGAGCACCCATGCCTCAACAGGGCCTCGGCATCGCCCCTCGCCTTCGCTATCTCGCCGGTCGCGCGCGTCGGATCGACGTCGGCTCCGTGGTCGAGCGTGCCAGGGAGGCATCCGTCCAGCATGGCAAGTGGACACCCGCTGTGATCGCCGACATGCTCTGGCAGGCGGGGTTCCGCAACGTCGGATTCCAGGACTACATCGACTACGACTTCGCGATCCTGAATCGCGCGGAGCGGGCCACCTACATGACCCATCCGGTGTCCAACCAGCTCTCCCAGAAGTACGACCAGCCGGAGTACCGCCACATCTTCCAGGACAAGGTGGAGTTCGACGGCGTCTTCGACGAGTTCCTCCGCCGGGACTGGATGGTGGTCGAGGAGGACAACGCGGCCGAGGTGCGCGCTTTCGCGGAGAGCCACGGAACGATCGTGACCAAGGAGCCGGTCGGGCAGGCGGGCACCGGCGTCCACCGCTACCACGCCGGCGAGATCGACGACTGGACCGCGTTCCACCGCGGCCTGCGCGAGCGCGGCGAGCTGCTGATCGAGGCGGTGATCGTGCAGCATCCCGATCTCGCCGCGGTGTGCCCCGGCACGGTCAACACCACGCGCGTGACAGCCTTCTTCGACGGAGAGCGAACGCACATCCTGGCGATGGCGCAGAAGTTCGGTCGAGGCGCCGTGAGCGACCAGATGACGTTCGGGGGCTTCTACACGATGCTCGACGAGGACGGACATGCGATGGGTGCCGGCTACGACTCGCACGGGCACGTGCACGAGGTCCACCCCGACTCGGGGTTCCGGATCGCCGACTTCCAGCTGCCGATGATCGAAGGCGTGAAGGACTTCGTCGATCGCGTCGCCCGCGTCGTACCGCAGGTCCAGTACGTGGGCTGGGACATCGTCGTGACACCGGACGGGCCCGTGCTCGTCGAGGGCAACTGGGGCGCGGGTGTCTACGAGAACAAGCCGAGCGTCACCGGCATCCGCACCGGCCACAAGCCCCGCTATCGCGAGGCCATCGGGTTCTGATCGGTGGCCGGACGGCTGGATGTCGCTGCGCACCGCGGATCGGACCCGGATGCGGTCTATGCGGCGTTCGGCAGCTGGGTCGAGTCCACGGGCATCAGCCTCTATCCCGCACAGGATGAGGCTCTCATCGAGATCGTGTCGGGCCAGAACGTCATCCTGTCCACGCCCACCGGCACCGGGAAGTCGCTGGTCGCCGTCGGCGCGCATTTCGCGGCGCTGGCGGCGGGCGTCCGCAGCTACTACACCGCGCCGATCAAAGCCTTGGTGAGCGAGAAGTTCTTCGCGCTCGTCGACATCTTCGGTGCGGAGAACGTCGGGATGGTGACCGGGGATGCCGCGGTGAACCCCGACGCTCCCATCGTGTGCTGCACCGCGGAGATCCTCGCGAACCTCGCCCTGCGCCACGGTGAGGATGCGGACGTCGGGCAGGTCGTGATGGACGAGTTCCACTTCTACGCCGACCCGGAGCGCGGATGGGCGTGGCAGGTGCCGCTGCTCATGCTCGTCCGCGCGCAGTTCGTGCTCATGTCCGCCACTCTCGGCGACGTCACCGTCCTCGCCGCCGACCTCACCCGGCGTACCGGGAGGGAGACCGCGCGGGTCACCGGAGTCGAGCGCCCCGTTCCGCTGCACTACTTCTACGAGACGACCCCGATCCACGAGACGATCGACGATCTGCTGAGCACCGGTCAAGCGCCGATCTACGTCGTCCACTTCTCTCAGGCCGCCGCGATGGAGCGGGCCCAGGCCCTGTCCAGCACGAGGGTCGCGACCCGGGAGCAGCGAGATGAGATCGCGGATCTGATCGGCGGATTCCGCTTCACGACCGCGTTCGGGCGCACCCTGTCTCGATTCCTCCGCGCCGGCATCGGCGTCCATCACGCAGGAATGCTCCCGAAGTACCGACGACTCGTCGAGCAGCTCGCGCAGCGGGGACTCCTCCGCGTCATCTGCGGCACGGACACATTGGGCGTCGGCATCAACGTCCCGATCCGGACGGTTCTGCTCACGGCGCTCACCAAGTACGACGGCTCTCGCATGCGGCAGCTGAATGCGCGGGAATTCCACCAGATCGCCGGACGGGCGGGCCGGGCCGGCTTCGACACCGCCGGAACGGTCGTGGTGCAGGCACCCGAGCATGAGACGGAGAATCTGGCGGCGATCCGCAAGGCCGGCGACGATCCGAAGAAGAAGCGCAAGATCATCCGCAAGAAGGCGCCGGACGGATTCGTCTCCTGGGGCGAACCCTCTTTCCGGAAGCTGATCGATGCCGAGCCGGAGACACTCACCTCCCACATGCAGGTGACCAGCTCCATGGTCCTCGGCGTGATCGCCCGCGGTGGCGACGTCTTCTCGACGATGCGCGCGCTCGTCTTCGACAACCACGAGCCGCGCCGACGGCAGCGCGAGCTGGCGCTGCGGGCGATCGGCATCTACCGCACGCTGCGCGAATCGGGGGTCGTCACGCAGACGGCCGACGGCGTGATCCGTCTCACCGTGGATCTGCCACCGGACTTCGCCCTGAACCAGCCGCTGTCGCCGTTCGCCCTCGCCGCGTTCGATCTGCTCGATCGCGCCTCGCCCGTCTTCCCACTCGACATGATCTCGATCGTGGAGGCCACGCTCGACGGTCCACGCGCTGTCTTGAGCCAACAGGAGTTCGTCGCGCGAGGCGAGGCTGTCGCCGCGATGAAGGCCGAGGGCATCGACTATGACGAGCGCATGGAGCTCCTCGAGTCGGTCACCTATCCCCGACCGCTGGAGGAGCTGCTCACGGCGGCGTTCGAGACGTTCAGCGCGGCGCAGCCGTGGATCCGGGACTTCGCACTGCACCCGAAATCGGTGGTGCGGGACATGTACGAGCGGGCGATGTCGTTCGGTGAGTACATCGCGTTCTACAAGATCGCCAGGTCAGAGGGTGTGGTCTTGCGCTATCTCTCGGACGCGTATCGCGCGGCAACGCAGACGATCCCCGGTGAGCTCAGGTCGGACGAGCTGCGTGACCTGATCGAGTGGCTCGGCGAACTCGTCCGCCAAGTCGACTCCAGCCTCCTCGACGAATGGGAGGAACTCGTCTCCGGCCATCTTCCTCCCCACGGAGGGGACGAACCGATCGTTCCGCCCGCGCCCCATCGCGTCACGTCGAATGCGCGGGCGTTCCGTGTCCTCGTCCGCAACGAGCTCTTCCGCCGGGTGCAGCTGGCCGCGCGGCGGGATATCGAGGCGCTTGCGGATCTGGACTCAGTGTTCGGTCACGACGCCTGGCGCGACGCGCTGGACGCCTACTTCGCCGAGCACGACGAGATCGGCATGGGTCCCGACGCCCGGGGGCCGGAGATGCTCCTGATCTCACCGGACGACCGCACCTGGACGGTCCGTCAGATCTTCGACGACCCCGCCGGCGACCACGACTGGGGCATCTCGGCCACCGTCGACCTCGCGGCCTCCGACGAAGCGGGTGCTGCAGTCGTCGTCGTGACGGCCGTGAACCGACTCTGACGTAGCGTGAGTCAGGCGGGGCGAACCACGCCGAGAGGCGTGGATTCGTGCCCCTGGCCGAGCGGGTTGTCCTTCAGGATCGCCACCAGGCGCCGCTCCCCCGCGCGGTCGAGCGTCGAGCCGAGGATGTTGCCGCCGAGGTCGTTGATGTCGACGACGGCGACCTCGGCGTCTCCGCCGAGCAGCGACTTCAGGTGCGCAGCCACCTCGCGAGGCCGCTCGGGCCCCAGAACGACCGCCTTGTTGTAGGGCGGAATCGTGCCGCTGGTGGGGCCGTCGATGGCGCGCGCCTTGTCGCCCGCGACGCGGTAGAAGTCGCCCTTGCGTCCGAACGCCTTCGTCACGGCGGAGACCGCGGCGGCGAAGAGGATGCGCAGAGTCCCGCACTCGCGCAGGGCCATCTCCATCGTCTCGGGCATGCCGAGTCCGATGCCGTACGGAGTCCGGGTCACGTACTTCGACAGGAAGAACGCGAGCTTCCTCGGCCGGATCTCGTCGACCGGGAACGATCGCCCCTGCGTGATCGCGACGATCTTCTCCGTCACGAAAAGGGTGTCTCCCGGAGCGACGACGCCCGCTGCGTACTCGCGGATGAACGGATCGAGCTCGTCACCCGGCATCACGACCCGCGTGCGGATCGGGATGCGGGCGAACGTCGTCCCGTCGACGGCGACGGTCAGCGCCTTGCCGGCGTTGGCCTCGGCGGTCACTCGAGGTAGTCCCGGAGCGACTGCGAGCGACTCGGGTGACGAAGCTTCGCCATCGTCTTCGACTCGATCTGACGGATCCGCTCACGGGTCACACCGAACGTGTCGCCGATCTGGTCGAGCGTCTTGGGCTGACCGTCGCCGAGACCGAAACGCATCCGGATCACGCCGGCCTCGCGCTCGCTGAGCGAGTCCAGAAGCGACTCCAGCTGGCGCTGGAGCATCGTGAATCCGACGGCGTCGGCGGGAACGACGGCCTCGGTGTCCTCGATCAGGTCGCCGAACTCACTGTCGCCGTCCTCGCCGAGCGGCGTGTGCAGCGAGATGGGCTCACGGCCGTACTTCTGCACCTCGACGACCTTCTCGGGCGTCATGTCGAGCTCGCGGCTCAGCTCTTCGGGCGTGGGCTCTCGACCCAGGTCCTGCAACATCTGCCGCTGGACGCGGGCGAGCTTGTTGATGACCTCGACCATGTGGACCGGGATGCGGATCGTCCGCGCCTGGTCCGCCATCGCACGCGTGATCGCCTGGCGAATCCACCACGTCGCGTAGGTGGAGAACTTGAAGCCCTTGGTGTAGTCGAACTTCTCGACGGCACGGATGAGTCCGAGGTTTCCTTCCTGGATCAGATCCAGGAACTGCATGCCACGACCCGTGTACCGCTTTGCGAGCGACACGACCAGTCGGAGGTTCGCGCCCAGCAGGTGAGACTTCGCTCGCTGACCGTCGCGCGCGACCCACTGGAGGTCGAGGCCGAGCTGCGTCGCCTTCTCCGCCGCGGACATGTGCGACAGCTTCTCCTCGGCGAACAGGCCGGCCTCGATGCGCATCGCGAGTTCGACCTCTTCGGCCGCGTTCAGAAGCGGGACCTTGCCGATCTGCTTCAGGTAGTCCTTCACCGGGTCTGCTGTTGCGCCCGTGATCTGTGCGGAGTAGACCGGGACGTCATCCTCGTCGTTCGACGAGATGACGATGGCGCCGGTGGGCAGAGGCTCCGTGAACGCCGGCTTGGCCTCCTCCTCGTCGTCCTCTTCATCGTCGGAAGACTCCGGATCGGCCGGCGCCGCCGCCTTCTTCTTCGCGGGCGTCGCCGCGTCCGTGTCGTCGTCGCTGTCGTCGGCATCCACATCGACGTCGTCGATCTCGACATCCGCGACGTCGAGGTCGTCGTCCAGCTCGATGTCGTCGTCTTCGGTGACCGCGCCCTTCGCGTCCGCCTTGGGCGCCGCCTTCTTGGTCGCGGTCTTCGCCGCGGCGGGCTTGCGCGCCGGGCGCTTCGCCGTCGCGGCCTCGACCACTTCGGCGTCGTCTACGACGGTGTCCTTCGTGGTGGAGCGGGTGGTGGTCTTCGTGCCTGCGGTCACGTTTCGCCTTTCACCGAGAGCCTGCGGCTACGGCTCGCCTGGTTGTTCTCGGACACTAGTAAGACCCTTGTCAAGTCCGCCGCGGATGCACACGCATCCGAGAGCCGGTCGACAACGGGTCAGGTGTTCTATTGTCGCACATCCTGCGCCATCGACCAGACGTGCCGAGCCTTGCAGACAAGACAACCCGTCGCAGCGCCCTCGTATTCCGCACCGAGGCCCTCGCACGGCGGCTCGAAGCCGCTCAGCCGAGCGATCCCCCGCGCTTGTCGTCGTCCGTCGAAGGACGGGTCGCGAGGAAGCGCTCGAGCTCCGCCGCGAGCTCATCCGCGCTCGGCAGATCACCGGTGTGGATGATGGGCGTCGCAAGCGTCGAGCCCGCCATGTACGCGTCGTACCGTTCTTCGAGTCCCTGGAGCATGCGTGTCAGCTCATCGCTGCCGCCGACCTGCTCCTCCACCTTCTCGAGGTACTCGCGGTTCTCCTCGCGGAAGTCGTCGCCGGCGAACACCAGACCGGTCGCGACGGCGATGCTGTCGAGCCCGGCCAGCGCGGCGGCGGGGTACTCCGTGTCGCCGAGATAGTGGGGCACGAGGAGGACGAACCCGGCGACGGGGACGTCGGCCTCGGTGAGGCGGTATTCGAGCAGGTGACCGATCGTCCCGGGGACCTGCGTATGCGGGCGCCAGACGGAGTGGGCCTCGGTCAGCTCCGTGCGCGTTCCGCTCACCGTCGTCCCGATCGGGCGCGTGTGCGGCACGGGCATCGGGATGGCGTGCACCCACGTCACGGACGAGACGCCGAAGTCGTCCGCGAAGTAGAGGATGGTCTTCGCGAACGCCTCCCACGCGAAATCGGGCTCGTAGCCGGCGAGCAGGAGGAACGGCTGGCCGAGGGCATCGTGCACCAGGGACAGCTCGAGACGTGGAGGGCGATACTCCGTGAGATGGTCGCCCTCGAAGGTGACGAGGGGACGGCGGGCTCGGTAGTCGAGCAGGACGTCGTTCGAGAACACGACGAGGGGTCGGGGCTCCAGGTCGTCGCGGAAATAGTCGATGAGCTGCGAGACGGCGCCGCCCGCGTCGGTGAAGCCTGTCAGCGCGACGACGAGCGGCAGCCCCTGCGGCACCGGTGGGGTCGATGCCGCACGCTCGTACAGGGGCGCGGAATGGGGCATGCATCCACTCTACGAGCCCCCTTCCCCGCTGGGGGCTCGTGCCGCTCAGAGCGAACACGCGCATCTCTAGGATGGGATCCATGCCGTTCCCCGAGCTCGCGCGAAGCAGCGAACCCCTCCGAGACTCCGACGCCGACGCATTGATCCTCGTGCTCCCCCCGTTGGGCGGGCCCGCGGCCGCCGAGCTGAGTGGGTGGCCGGGCCTGGAGTCCGCGCTCACCGCGATCGGCTTCACGGGTGCCGCCGGATCGGTGTCGCGCGTCAGTGCGCCGGAGTCGACGAGCTCTCCCCTGGCCGTGGTCGGCACGGGTCCGTCGCCGGATGCCGGCGCCTACCGCGATGCCGCGGGGGCGGCGATCCGCACCATCACCGGCTTCGCCACCGTCGCCGTCGGCGCGCCCGGTGCGTCGGGAGAGCAATTGCGCGCGACGGCCGAGGGCGCGGGGCTCGGCGGCTACTGGTTCGAGGGGTACAAGACCGGTGCCGCCCCGAAGCGTCGAGCGAGCACCGTCACCGTCCACGGCGATGCGCTCACCGACGCAGACATCGCGGCGGCTGCGGCGGTCGCGGACGCCGTGGCCCTCGTCAAGGACCTCGTCGCGATACCGGCTGAGTGGCTCGGGCCCGCCGACCTCGCGGCGCGGGCGGTGGACGCGGTCGCGCAGCTCCCCGTCGATGTGACGGTGCTCGACGAGAAGGCGCTCGCCGAGGGCGGCTATGGCGGAATCCTCGGCGTCGGGCAGGGGTCCGTCCGTCCCCCACGCCTGGTCCGCCTCGACTACGCCCCCACGGGGGCGGATCGCCACATCGCTCTGGTCGGGAAGGGCATCACCTTCGACACCGGCGGACTGTCGCTCAAGCCGCCGGCATCGATGGTCGGGATGAAGTACGACATGTGCGGCGCCGCCACGGTGCTTGCGGTCGTCCGTGCCGCCGCACTCCTTCGCCTGCCCGTGCGGGTGACCGGATGGATGTGCATCGCGGACAACATGCCGTCAGGGAGCGCCATCCGACCCGGCGACGTCCTGCGCACCCTGGGGGGCACCACCGTCGAGGTGCTCAACACCGATGCCGAGGGGCGACTCGTGCTCGCCGACGGGCTGGTCGCCGCGAGCCGCGAGCAGCCGGACGTCATCGTCGACGTGGCCACGCTGACCGGTGCGATCACCGTCGCACTGGGCACGCGGCACGCCGGGGTGATGGGTGACGACGAGGCGGTCGCCCGGTACCTCGCCGCCGCGGAGCGCGTGGGCGAGCTGGCGTGGCCGCTGCCGCTGCCGGCCCACATGGAGGATGAGCTCGACTCCCCCATCGCCGATCTGTTGAACGCCAAGGTGGGCGATCCCGCCGGGGGCTCGCTGTTCGCGGGGCTCTTCCTCCAGCGGTTCGTCGGGCGGGTGTCGGAGGACGACGACTCTCCTCGGATCCCGTGGGTCCACCTCGACATCGCCGGTGTCGGCATGAACAAGGGCGCAGCGTACGGCTTCACGGACAAGGGTCCGACCGGCGCCGCCGTCCGATCGATGATCGCGTACATCGCGGGTGAGGAGTCCTGACGTGGCCGAGCAGCAGTTCGATGTCGTGGTCCTGGGCGGCGGAAGCGGCGGCTACGCGGCCGCCCTGCGCGCGGCGGAGCTCGGCAAGTCCGTCGCATTGATCGAGAAGGACAAGGTGGGAGGGACCTGCCTGCATCGCGGATGCATCCCCACGAAGGCGCTCCTGCACGCCGCGGAGGTCGCTGATGCGGCCCGCGAGTCCGCGGGATTCGGCGTGCGAGCGACCTTCGAGGGAGTCGACGTCGCGGGGCTCCGTGCCTACCGCGAGGGCATCGTGGCGAAGAAGTACAAGGGCCTGCAAGGTCTCGTGAAGGCGCGCGGGATCACGGTCGTCGACGGTGAAGGACGCCTCGAGCCCGATCGCGCCGTCCGCGTCGGCGACGATCTGTACCGCGGCGCCGATGTCGTGCTCGCGACCGGCTCCTACAGCCGTTCGCTTCCCGGGCTCGAGATCGGAGGCAGGATCCTCGCGAGCGAGCAGGCTCTCGCGCTGGAGGAGATCCCCGATCGGGTCGTCATCCTCGGCGGCGGCGTGATCGGCGTCGAGTTCGCGAGCGTGTGGCGCTCCTTCGGCGCGGAGGTCACGATCGTGGAGGCCTTGGACCACCTCGTGCCCAACGAGGATGCGGCGCTGAGCAAGGGGCTGGAGCGGGCGTTCCGCCGGCGCGGGATCGCGTTCTCCCTCGGCGTGCGGTTCTCGAGTGCGACGCAGGACGCGGACGGGGTGGTGATCACTCTGGAGGACGGGACGACCTACCAGGCGGACTACCTCCTCGTCGCTGTCGGACGCGGCCCCGCCACCGCTGGACTCGGATTCGAGGAAGCCGGGCTCACGATCGATCGCGGCTTCGTGATCGTCGACGAGCGTCTCCGCACGGGCGTCGACCATGTGTGGGCCGTCGGTGACATCGTGCCCGGCCTCCAACTCGCGCACCGCGGCTTCCAGCAGGGCATCCTCGTCGCCGAACAGATCAATGGACAGAGTCCGGTCGTCGTGCCGGACTCGCACGTGCCGCGTGTCACCTACAGCAGCCCGGAGGTCGCATCCGTCGGGCTGACCGAGGCGCAGGCGGTGGCGCAGCACGGCCAGGACGCGATCGTCGCGTACGAGTACAACCTGGCGGGCAACGGCAAGAGCGAGATCATCGGTACGGGCGGATTGGTGAAGGTGGTGCGCGCGAAGGACGGTCCCGTGCTGGGCGTGCACCTCCTCGGTGACCGCGTCGGCGAGCTCATCACGGAGGGTCAGCTGGCGGTGGGCTGGGAGGCGCACCCCGAGGACATCGCACCGTTCGTCCATGCGCACCCCACGCAGAGCGAGGCCCTCGGCGAGGCGTTCCTCGCGCTGGCGGGCAAGCCCCTCCACGCGCTCTGACCGCGCGGCATCACTAAGCTAGATCCGACATCGGCTTTCCGAAGGAGACATACCCATGAGCACTTCCGTGGTCCTCCCCGCGCTCGGCGAGAGCGTCACCGAGGGAACGGTCACCCGCTGGCTCAAGAAGGTCGGGGACACCGTCCAGGAGGACGAGGGGCTCCTGGAGATCTCCACGGACAAGGTGGACACCGAGATCCCGTCGCCCGTGAGCGGTGTGATCGAGGAGATCCTCGTCCAGGAGGACGAGACCGTCGAGGTCGGCGCCGTGCTCGCGAAGATCGGCGACGGCTCCGGTGCATCGGATGCCGCGCCCGCACCTGAGCAGGCATCGTCCGACAGCTCCGACCAGGAGCAGGCTGCCGCGGAGGAGACGCCGGAGGCGGCGCCCACTCCGGAGCCTGCGGCGGCAGCCCCCGCCGTTGCGAAGCCCACGGCCGCGGAGCCCGCCCCCGCGTCAGGCTCGACCGGGACGGACGTCGTCCTGCCTGAACTGGGCGAGAGCGTCACGGAAGGCACGGTGACCCGTTGGCTCAAGCAGGTCGGTGACCGCGTCGCGGTCGACGAGCCTCTCCTCGAGATCTCGACCGACAAGGTGGACACCGAGATCCCCTCGCCGATCGCCGGGATCGTGCAGGAGATCCTGGTCAAGGAGGACGAGACGGTCGCCGTGGGCTCGGCACTCGCTCGCGTCGGCGACGCGGCTGCGACGACGTCCCCTGCAGAGGTCGCTCCCGAAGCGCCGTCGACGGAGAAGCCGGTCGAGGCCGATCAGCCGGTCGCCGCCCCGGCTCCCCAAGCTGCTCCTGCTCCCGCGCCCGCGTCACCCGCACCCGCGCCGGCGACGACCGCCTCGGCGCCGGCGGCTGCATCGACTCCCGCTCCGGCGCCGGCACCCGCCGCGGCGTCGGCTGACGGCGACGATGTCACCTACGTGACGCCTCTCGTACGCCGCCTGGCACAGCAGCAGGGCGTCGACCTCGCCGCGATCAAGGGATCGGGCGTCGGGGGCCGGATCCGCAAGGAGGACGTCCTGAAGGCAGCGGAGGCGGCGCGCACCGCGCCGGCGACGCCCGCAGCGCAGACGGCACCGGCCGCGGCCACGCGACAGATCTCCGAGCTCCGGGGAACGACGCAGCCGATGTCACGGCTGAGGAAGGTGCTCGCCGAGCGGGCCGTCGCATCGATGCAGCAGACCGCTCAGCTCACCACAGTGGTCGAAGTCGACGTCACCCGGCTGGCTGCGCTCCGCGATCGGAGCAAGGGCGATTTCCTCGCGAAGACCGGCGACAAGCTCTCGTTCCTGCCGTTCTTCGCGCTCGCCGCGGCGGAGGCACTCCAGAGCTACCCGATCGTCAACGCGACGGTCGACGGCACCGACATCGTGTATCCGGCCACGGAGAACGTCTCGATCGCGGTCGACACCGAACGCGGACTGCTGACGCCAGTGCTCCGGGACGCCGCGACGAAGAACATCGCTCAGATCGCGCATGAGATCGCGGATCTGGCCGCCCGGACGCGCGACAACAAGCTGAAGCCGGATGAGCTCGCCGGTGGGACGTTCACCTTGACGAACACGGGTTCTCGCGGAGCACTGTTCGACACGCCCGTCGTCTTCCTCCCGCAGTCGGCCATCCTCGGCACCGGTACCGTCGTGAAGCGCCCTGGCGTGGTCTCGGTGGATGGCAAGGACGCGATCGCCGTGCGCTCCTATGTCTTCCTGGCGTTGTCGTATGACCACCGCATCATCGATGGTGCGGACGCCGCTCGGTTCCTCGGCGCGATCAAGGCGCGGCTCGAGGACGCCTCGTTCGAGGGCGACCTCGGGATCTAGTCGCTCTTCCCGGATGGCTGCTGCCCGACGTCGCTGATGTCCCGCAGCAGCCATCCGTCATTCTCGCGCACGACGACGATGTATTGCGACGGCAGCCCGCCTGATCGGTTCTCCGCTCGCAGCACCGCGGCGCCGCCGAAGTCGTCCAGCAGGGTGAGGATGCGGTCCGTCGAAGGTGCGCTGGCCGCGCCGCGGGAGAACGAGCGGCCGGGATTCTCCGTGAGCGCCGCGAGACAGGATCCGTCCTCCGCACACGCAAGCCGCGCGTCCAGGAGAGCGCCTGTCAGGTCGACGATCGAGCCCCGCGACGTGGTCGGTTCCCGCGATGCCTGTGCGGCGGACGGTTGCGTGCTCGCGCGGCCGGTGGGAGGCGGCGGGGGCGCAGACTCGGTCGCAGACGCACCGCGCGACGAGGCACGGTCGGTGCCGGCGCTGGCGCTCCCCTCGGACCCCGTCGGCCACAGCAGGCCGGCCAGCAGCACGGCCGATCCAACCGCGCCGGCCAGGAAGATGGCGCGTCGACGCGGGCGCGTGCCGCGCTCGCGGGACGCCCGCAGGCGCGCCCGAAGCGAGCCGAGCGTCGCGGAGACGAGTTCGGCGAGCCCGGCGTCGAGGTGCTCTGCCCACCACACGGACGATGCGGCGTTCGTCCGACCACCCGACCCCCCGGCGCGCGCTGCACGGCCCGATGCGAGTCCGGCGCTCGCCGGCCGGTCGCGGGACGGCGCGAGGATCGTCATGGAGAGCGGCTCCGCGCCCGTCGCTGAGAAGAGGGCGGCCTCGGCGTCGGAGAACTCGCGCGGCACGCACCGGGGCAGCCGAAGGCACGCGACGCAGCGATCGAGCGCCGACGCGAGCGTCACCGAGAGGTGCTCAGACACGTTCAGCAGCCGAATGGCGGACGTGCTCGCAGCGTCGCCCACGCCGGCCACGAACACCGGCCGGCCCGCGTCGGTGATCCACCAGGTTCCTCGGACGTCGGGTGCGGCTCCGCTCCCTGCGGGGTGGCGCAGTTCGGCGACTCCCCGGAGGAGGCTGACTGCGAGGGTGACGATCTCGCCTTCGCTCAGCGTCGCGATCCTCGCGCGCTCCTCGAGGAATGTCTCGAGCGGCCGCACGCACAGCGGCAAGACGACGTCGTGACCGTCCTGCCGCCGCACGATGTCGGTCGGGCCGAGCACATGGCCGTCGACCGCGGCTCCCCACCCGGGCCATCCTGTCAGCAGCTCGCGATCCACCAGGAGCCGGAGACCGCCTGAGCCGTCGTCTGCGACGAACCCCGGCCAAGGGGCGTCGGGAGGTTCGACTCGCCGGATCGGGCGGGGTCCGCGCAGCAGTGTGGTCCCGTTCGCGGGTGGCTCGTCGGGAGGATCGTCGATCACTCCTCGACTCTGCCGTCGCGGAGGACGACGGTCGGCACTGCTGCGATGTGATGTGGGTGCCGCGCGGCCCCGCGGGCGCTGGGGAGGAGCCTGCGCGGAAGGTAGGCTGGAGGGTATGGCAGCCCGCAGTTCCCGGTCCGACAAAGGTCCGGGCTTCTTCTCCCAGATCCGCACGCTCTTCACGTTCACTCGCGAGGAGTATCGGTGGCTGCCGTGGCTCATCGCCGCCATTCTGGTCGCCGGCGTGGGCGTGGGCGTCCTCGTCGGGTTCCTCCTGCCGCCCGTCGCGATCTGGAGCGTCATCCTGTGGGGCGTCACGGGCCTGCTGCTCGGAGTGCTCGGGTCCCTGATGACGATGACCAGACTTTCGACCACCGCGATGTACCGGAAGATCGACGGTCGGCCCGGCGCCGCAGGCCACGTCTTGACCACGTCCCTGGGGCGCAGCTGGCGGGCGAGCGACATGCCCGTCGGCGTCAACCCCAAGACGCAGGAGGCGGTCTACCGCGCGATCGGGCGGGGTGGCGTCGTCATCGTCGGAGAGGGAGCGCGCGGGAGGCTCACGCGCCTGGTCAACGAGGAGCGGTCGAAGGTGCAGCGCGTGGCGAGCGGCGTGCCCGTCAACGTGTTCTATGTCGGTCATGGCGAGGGCGAGGTCGAGATCGCCAAGCTGGCGTCCACCATCAAGAAGCTCCCGAAGGCCATCGACCGGACCACTCAGGCGGCAGTGATCAAGCGCGTGGACTCGGTCTCCCAGTCATTGGCCTCGCTGCCGATCCCGAAGGGTATCGATCCCACCAAGGCGCGCGCCCCGCGTCCGCGCTGACCCCGTCGCACCTCGCTGCGGCGAAGCCCGAGGGGCGTCGTCAGACGCGCACCAGAACGGTGCCCGCGGCCTTGTCGTGCAGGCCGCGTTGGTCGGCGTCCCAGATCACCGCGGGGATCAGCAGTGCGAGAAGCACTGTGCGGAGGATCGGCCTCCACAGGCCGACCCACCCGCCGCGCACCGGCATCAGCCGCAGGCCCACGATGCGGTGCCCGGGACTCCCGCCGATCGTCGGGATGAACAGCACTTGGACGATGAGGAAGACCGCGAGCGTCGCCCAGGCTTCGTAGTGGAAGAACGCCGCCGAGATCAGCGCCGCGCACGCCGAGTCGATCAGATAGGCCGCGATCCGCCGACCCAGTCGGCCCACACTCCCCGGCCCGGACGGCGGAAGGCCGAGGCGCTCCCCCGGGTAGGTCGAGAGCGGGGGTTCTGCGGACACCCGTACAGCCTACGGCGCGCCGTGTAACACGTCGGAAACATGGGAGATACTGCCGGGCAACGCCGCACCGGTAGGTTCGACGCAGCCCACACCCCGAGGTGGGTACGTTCCGCACCCGATCTGGGAGACTCCATGTTCAACGATTCCTCAGAGGTGCTGAAGTTCATCCAGGACGAGGACGTCAAGTTCCTCGACATCCGTTTCACGGATCTTCCCGGTGTTCAGCAGCACTTCAACATCCCCGCCTCCACCGTAGACGAGGAGTTCTTCACGGTCGGGCAGCTGTTCGACGGTTCGTCGATCCGCGGGTTCGCGAACATCCACGAGTCCGACATGCAGCTCATCCCGGATGTCTCGACGGCGTACGTCGACCAGTTCCGCGAGGCGAAGACGCTCGTCATGATCTTCGACATCTACAACCCGCGCACGGGCGAGATCTACCACAAGGACCCCCGCCAGGTTGCCAAGAAGGCGGAGAAGTACCTCGCCTCCACCGGCATCGCCGACACCGCGTTCTTCGCCCCCGAGGCCGAGTTCTACATCTTCGACGACGTCCGCTACGAGGTGAAGCAGAACTCCAGCTTCTACAGCGTCGACTCCGAGGAGGGCGCGTGGAACACGGGTCGCACGGAAGAGGGCGGCAACCTCGCGAACAAGACCCCCTACAAGGGCGGCTACTTCCCGGTCAGCCCCGTGGACAAGACGGCTGACCTGCGTGACGACATCACGCTGAAGCTGATCGAGGCCGGCTTCATCCTCGAGCGCTCGCACCACGAGGTCGGTACCGGTGGACAGCAGGAGATCAACTACCGCTTCGACACCATGGTGCACGCGGCCGACGACATCCTGAAGTTCAAGTACATCGTCAAGAACACCTCCGAGCAGTGGGGCAAGGTCGCCACCTTCATGCCCAAGCCGCTCTTCGGCGACAACGGATCGGGCATGCACACGCACCAGTCGCTGTGGCTCGACGGAAAGCCGCTGTTCTACGACGAGGCCGGCTACGGCGGCCTGTCCGACATCGCCCGGTGGTACATCGGCGGTCTGCTGGCTCACGCCCCGGCCGTGCTCGCGTTCACGAACCCGACGCTCAACTCGTACAAGCGCCTGGTCAAGGGCTACGAGGCGCCGGTCAACCTCGTCTACTCGGCGGGCAACCGTTCCGCCGCCATCCGCATCCCGATCACGGGGTCGAACCCGAAGGCCAAGCGCATCGAGTTCCGGGCACCGGATGCCTCGGGCAACCCGTATCTGGCCTTCGCCGCGCAGATGATGGCGGGCCTGGATGGCATCAAGAACCGCATCGAGCCGCACGAGCCCGTCGACAAGGACCTGTACGAGCTTCCCCCTGAGGAGGCGAAGAACATCCCGCAGGTCCCGAACTCGCTGCTGGACTCGCTCGAGGCGCTGCGGGCCGACCAGGAGTTCCTGCTCGCCGGCGGCGTGTTCACACCCGAACTGATCGAGACCTGGATCGAGTACAAGATCGAGAACGAGATCAAGCCGATCGCAGCGCGCCCGCATCCGTTCGAGTACGAGCTGTACTTCGGCGTCTAGCTGGATTCCGCGGTGACGCGCGGCCGGATGGGGGTCCGGCCGCAACGGCCCGCAGAATCTCGAACAGAGCCCCCCGAGTCTCACTCGGGGGGCTCTTTCGTGCGCGGAGGCGATCAGCCATAGAACAGCTTCTCGAACACCCGCCGTGCCCGTCGCGCGGTCCTCATCCAGTCCTCTTCGACCTGCGTCGCGGAGCGCGGCGGATACTCGAGCAGTCGTCCGATACCGTCGAGTCGACGGCGATCCGTCGGGAGCACGTCGCTCGTCTGCCCGGACAGGAGCGTATTCGCCGACCGGAGCCGACTGGCCAGCAGCCAGGCATCCGCGAGATACGCCGCCGATGCCGACGGGATGAGGCCGGCCGCGGTTGCCGCATCGAGTGCGCTCATCGTCGACGTCGTCCGCAGGCCCTCGACGAGGTGCGCGTGCTCGAGCTGCAGGATCTGCACCAGCCACTCCACATCGCTCAAGCCGCCCGGTCCCAGCTTGAGATGCCGGTCGGGCGACACGCCCTGCGGCAGCCGCTCGTTCTCGACGCGCGCTTTGATGCGCTTGATCTCCCGGAGACCCTGCGGATCGACGCGCGCCGGGAAGCGCACCTCGTCAGCCACGGCCATGAACTCCGCGATCAGCTTCACGCTGCCCGCGACGCCTCGGGCACGCAGGAGGGCCTGCGCCTCCCACGACAGGGACCAGCGTCGGTAGTACTCGCGGTAGGCGTCGAGCGATCGGACGAGCGGCCCGTTCCTCCCCTCCGGCCGCAGATCGGCGTCCAGTTCGAGCGGGAGGCGGTGATCCTCGGAGTGCGTTCGCAGGGCGGTGACCAGGTTCAGTGAGAGGTCGTGGGCGCGCTGCGGCTCGATCCCGTTCGCGCGGTAGACGTAGAGGACGTCCGCGTCGGACCCGAATCCGAGCTCGCCGCCTCCGAATCGCCCCATGGCGATCACGGAGAAGTCCAGCGCGTCGGCGTCCGGAGGCACGATCTCGCGTCGCACGGCCCGGAGGGTCGCCTGGATCGTGGTCTCCGTGATGGTCGTGAGCGACTGCGCGAGCTCCTGGACGGTGATGACGCCCAGGACGGCGGCCATGGCGGTGCGGAGCAGCTCGCGTCGCCGCAGCGCACGGACGGACCTCATCGCGTCCGCGATCGTCTGATGGCGCGTCTGGATCGCGCGGGCCTCCTGTTGCAGGGACACCCCGCTGCGCGGGCGTAGCAGCTCGTCATCGTCGAGCCATGCCGCCGACTCGGGAATCCACTCCATGAGCTCGCCGATGTAGCGAGACCCGGACAGCACGCGAGTGAGGCTCTCCGCCGCGGCAGAGGAATCGCGGAGCATACGCAGGAACCACGGAGTGTCGCCCAGTCGCTCGCTGATCCGCCGGAACGCGAGGAGCCCGTAGTCGGGGTCGGCGCCGTCGGCGAACCACCTGATCATGACGGGCATCAGATGCAGCTGGATCGTGGCCTTCCGGCTGAGGCCGCTCGTGAGCGCTGCGATGTGCCGCAGCGCCCCTGCAGGGTCGGTGAAGCCGATCGCGGCCAGCCGATCGTGGGCCTGAGCCGTCGAGAGACTCCGTTCGCCTTCGGGGAGTGCGGCCACTGACGACAGGAGTGGGCGATAGAACAGGCGGACGTGGATATCACGCACTTCCCGCTTGACGCCCTCCCAGACGCTCCACACCCCCTCGCCCGTCTCGGCGAGCCGACTCGACCGCGCGAGGATCCGGAGATCCTCCGGACGAGACGGCATCAGGTGCGTGCGTCGCAGCGCGCGAAGCTGCAGCCGGTGCTCGAGGACCCGGAGAACGCGGTAATCGCGCGCGAACGTCGCTGCGTCGGCGCGGCCGATGTAGCCCTCGACGACGAGGGCGTCGAGGGCGGCCAAGGTGCTGCGCTGCCGGATCGCATCGTCGGTCAGGCCGTGCACGAGCTGGAGGAGCTGCACCGTGAACTCGATGTCGCGGATGCCCCCGGGGCCGAGCTTCAGCTGGAACGCGACCTCGTCGGGCGGGATGTTCTCGGTGACGCGCTCGCGCATCCGCTGAACGCTGTCCACGAAGTTCTCCCGTGCGGCGCTCGTCCAGATCTTCGGCTGGACGGCCGCCACGTAGGCCGCCCCCAGCTCGGCGTCGCCCGCCATCGCACGGGCTTTCAGAAGTGCCTGGAACTCCCAGCTCTTCGCCCAGCGATCGTAATAGGAAAGGTGGGAATCCAGCGTTCGAACGAGCGCGCCCTGCTTGCCCTCAGGCCGGAGATTGGCGTCCACCTCCCACAGGGGCGGCTCCACCTCGGCGCCGGAGATTCCGCGCATCGTCTGCACCGCGAGCCGCGTGGCGATGTCGATGGCGCGGCTCTCGCCCATCGCGTCGTCGGAGGAACCGCCGACGAAGATGACGTCCACGTCGCTGACGTAGTTGAGCTCACGGGCGCCGGACTTCCCCATGCCGATGATCGCCAGCCGCGTGTCGGCGACCTGCTCGCGCGGAAAGAGCCCGCTCCCTGCCGCTCCCCCGGATACGCGCGTCCGTGCCACTGCCAGCGATGCCTCGAGCGCCGCCGCGGCAGCGTCCGCGAGTGCGGCGGCGACGTCTTCGACCACCGCCACGGGGTCCGGACTGAGCAGATCGTGCGCGGCGATGCGAGCGAGCATGCGCCGGTAGCGGACGCGGAGCGCGACCCAGGCCCGCTCCGAGCCGTCCGCAGCGAACCCGCCGTCGTCTCCGACGGCGTCGAGGAGTTCTGTGCGCAACTCGGCGCTGGAGGGAATCCCGTCCGGCCTCTCCGCGAGGTCGACGAGTTCTTCCGGATGCCTGAGGTAGAAGTCGGCGAAGCCCAGGGACGCGCCGAGCAATGCCCACGCCGCGTCGCGCGCCCGCGGGTGGAGCAGCGACGACCGCACGGTGCCCGGGTCGCGGCGCGCGATCCGCAGCATCGCGTCCACGGCGCCGTCCGTGTCGGCGGCGGTCGCGGCATCCGCGGCCAGCGCCTCCCTCGGAAGGTCCACCAGGCTCGCGAGCTCTGCGAGCGCGGCGTCGGCGTCGTCGAGTCGCGTGAAACCGAGTCGCGCGAGTCCGGTCAGCGCGGAGGAGCGGTCGCCGGTCGTCATCGCCGACGGATCAGAGCATCTCGAGGTTGCGCTTCAGCTCGAACGGAGTGACCTGCGAACGGTACTCGGCCCATTCCCTGCGCTTGTTGAGCAGCACGTAGTTGAACACCTGCTCCCCCAGGGTCTCGGCGACGAGCTCGGACTCCTCCATGTACTCGAGCGCGTGGTCGAGGCTCGCCGGAAGCGGTGCATAGCCGAGCGCGCGGCGCTCCGCGTCCGTCAGCGACCAGACGTTGTCCTCCGCCTCGGGCGGGAGCTCGTACTCCTCCTCGATCCCCTTGAGGCCGGCGGCGAGCATGAGCGCGTAGGACAGATACGGATTGGCTGCGGAGTCCAGCGCGCGATACTCCACGCGAGATGACTGCCCCTTGTTCGGCTTGTACAGCGGGACGCGGACGAGCGCGGACCTGTTGTTGTGGCCCCAGCAGATGAAGCTCGGCGCCTCGTCACCGCCCCAGAGTCGCTTGTACGAGTTGACGAACTGGTTCGTGACCGCGGCGATCTCGTTCGCGTGGCGGAGCAGACCGGCGATGAACTGCCGTCCCACGCGGGACAGCTGATACTGCGCGCCTTCCTCGTAGAACGCATTGACGTCGCCTTCGAACAGCGACATGTGCGTGTGCATCCCGCTGCCCGGCTGCCCGCCGAGGGGCTTCGGCATGAAGGTCGCGTAGACGCCCTGCTCGATCGCCACCTCCTTGATGACGGTCCGGAAGGTCATGATGTTGTCGGCCGTCGTGAGCGCGTCCGCGTACCGCAGATCGATCTCGTTCTGTCCGGGACCGCCCTCGTGGTGGCTGAACTCCACCGAGATCCCGAGGTCTTCGAGCATGCGCACCGAGCGGCGCCGGAAGTCGTGAGCCGTGCCGCCCGGCACGTTGTCGAAGTACCCGGCTGAATCGACCGGCTCCGGTCCCTCCGTTCCGAACGACGACGACTTGAGCAGGTAGAACTCGATCTCGGGGTGCGTGTAGAACGTGAAGCCCGCGTCTCCCGCCTTGGCGAGCGTCCGCTTCAAGACATGCCGGGGATCGGCCACGGCGGGCTGGCCGTCGGGGGTGGTGATGTCGCAGAACATCCGCGCGGTCGGGTCGATCTCGCCCCGCCACGGAAGGATCTGGAACGTGGTCGGGTCGGGCAGGGCCAGCAGGTCGGACTCGTAGGAGCGGGTGAGCCCCTCGATCGCGGACCCGTCGAAGCCGAGGCCTTCCGTGAAGGCGCCTTCGACCTCCGCAGGCGCGATCGCGACCGACTTCAGCGTGCCGACGACATCGGTGAACCACAGCCGGACGAACTTGACGCCCCGCTCCTCGATCGTGCGCAGCACGAAGTCCCGCTGCTTGTCCATCGCATCCCTCCCGAACCGGATCGCCCCGCGTCAGACTACTTGTCCGACGCGTCTTCTTCGGCCCACTGCCGAGAGCGTTCCCGAATGATCTCGGGTGCCCGGGCGGCCTCCTCAGCGGTGTCGAACGGTCCGGCACGGTCCGGAGCCGGCGACTGGAACCCGTGCTCGACCTCGCCGGTCTCGAGGTTGTACCAGTATTTCTCGCTGTCGGTCGACATGGGGACTCCCCTCGTTGGGCCTTGGGTGCGCGTCGCACATCGATCCTACTGATCGCACCGGCGTGTGCCTGGATAGGCTGGGGCCATGGCAGCGAAGACGACGCGCGCGGTCGGCGTGGACATCGGCGGTACGGGCATCAAGGGCGGCATCGTCGACCTCGACAAGGGGACTCTCATCAGCGATCGTGTGAAGGTCGCGACCCCGGAGGGCGCGAAGCCCCAGGACGTGCTCACGGCCGTCGAGGAGGTGCTGGGAACGCTCGGGATCAGCGATGACAAGATCCCTCTCGGCGTCGCGTTCCCGGCCATCGTCAAGAACGGACGGACGCTCTCCGCGGCGAACGTCTCGCACGACTGGATCGGATTCGAGGCGGAGAAGTTCTTCGAGGACGGCCTGGGCCGAGACATCCACTTCGCGAACGACGCGGACGTCGCCGGCGTCGCCGAGGTGCGTTACGGGGCTGCACAGGGACGCGAGGGCGTGACGCTCCTCACGACGCTGGGAACGGGGATCGGGACGGCACTCATCTACAACGGTGTTCTGATTCCCAATACCGAGCTGGGCCACCTGCAGCGGGCGGGTCACAAGCGCGACGCCGAGGCATACGCGGCCTACTCGGCCATGGAGCGAGAGAACCTGGACTGGGAGCAGTGGACCAAGCGGCTGCAGTGGTACTACGACTACCTCGAGTTCCTGTTCAGTCCCGACCTGTTCGTCGTCGGCGGCGGGGTGTCGAAGCACTCGGACGAATTCCTTCCGCTGCTCTCGCTGAAGACACCCATCGTGCCGGCGGTGCATCGCAACAACGCCGGCATCATCGGAGCGGCGGCACTCGCAGCCGACTGAGCGAGAGGGCGAATGGGCCGGCCTGTACGCCGGGTTCTGTCCGGGGGCCGGAGCCCCGTGGACGGTCATCTCTCTCGGCGACACGTTGCCGTGCCGCTCCAGCGGCCTACCCGGGGACTCGGCGGGCCGCGTCGTCATCCCCTGTCTGGCCTTGCTCCGGGCGAGGTTTGCCGTGCGGATCGCGTCACCGCGATCCCGGTGGTCTCTTACACCGCCCTTTCACCCTTACCGGGGCGGACCCCGGCGGTCTTCTCTCTGTGGCACTGTCTCGCGGATCACTCCGGGTGGGGGTTACCCACCGCCCTGCCCTGTGGAGCCCGGACGTTCCTCGGCGCAACGCGGCGAACCGCGCGCGACGCGACCGTCCAGCCGACCCATTCGCGTCAGCAGTCTAGGCGTCCGACGGTGGCCGCGACACACCGGTCGACGCGATGTCGCGCGACAGACCGCGAGGCACTATAGTGAACTGACTGGCCCGACTGGGGACGGCCAGCTTCGACCCGCCTGGGAACGAGTCGATACTTCACGGCCTACTGGGGAGGCTAGAGATGTTCCGCAAACTCGCTGCTGCGGTGGCTGTCGCCGCTGCACTGACGATCGCTCTGCCGACTGCTGCACTCGCAGCGGACGACAACTACACGCCGAGCACGCCTACGGCACCGACGCTCGCAGGCTCGAGCGCCGCCGGCGCGTGCGAGGGCAACGTGCCGTGGATCACCTACAAGGTGACCATGACCGATCCGGACAACCAGGCCACGAGCCACACGGCTTACCTGGTCCTGTCGGACGGCACGAACACCACGTCGATCCTGCTCGGCGACCTCGTGGACAACCAGCTCTCGGGCAAGGTGCTGTGGCCGGGTGCGTCCGTCGGAGCCGACGGCAAGGGCACCAGCTGGCCGGGCTGGGAGCAGAAGGACGGCCAGTGGGTTCAGACCGGGGGCAACTTCGGCTGGACGCGTGGTGCCATCACCGCTGAGATCAAGGTGAACCCGGACCTCACGGTTCCGCTCTCCTACCCGGCAGCGACCTCCGCCTGCGCGACGGCCATCGAGGGCCAGCCCGCGGCCGACCCGTCGGGCACGCTGCCCGTGACCGGGCTTGGTGTCGCGGTCCTGCCGATCGGCCTGGCCGGCGGCGCGATCGTTGTCCTCGGCGCGGCGCTCCTGCTGACGCGTCGACTCCGTCGACACTGACCGTATGACGAACCGAACGGAGGCGTCGCGCCCGCGGCGCCTCCGAACGGTGCTCTTCGTCGGCCTGGGCATCGTCGCGATCGTCGTGATCGCCGCGGCCTGGGTGGGCGTACGGGCGCTCTTGGCCAAGGGTGAGCTGGACGCCATCGTCCCGCTCGTCGACGACGTCAAGTCGGCTGCGAGCGACCGCGATCTGAATCGCATCGACACTCTCGCGAGTGAGCTGGCCGACCACGCCGAGCGTGCGACCGCCCTCACGTCGGACCCCGTATGGCGGACGGCGGAGGCGGTGCCCTGGCTGGGTCCCAATCTCGCGGCGGTCCGGATCGCGTCTTCGCAGCTCGACCAGATGAGCCGGAAGGTCGTCCAGCCGCTCGTCAAGGTCGCGCAGCAGGAGCAGAAGACCTCGTCCGGTGGGTCCCTGGACATCGCCGGCATCTCTGCGGCCGTCAAACCGCTCGCCGTCGCGGCGTCCACGACGCATCGGGCTGCCCGGGATCTGGCGGCGATCGACACGGACGCCTTGATCGCGCCGCTGGCCTCCGGCATCCATCGGCTGTCCACAGTCGTGGACAGCGCGGATGCCACACTCGGCTCGCTCTCGAAGGTCGCCACGGTGGTCCCGGGGCTGGTCGGGGCTGACGGCCCTCGCACGCTGCTCCTCGTGATCCAGAACAACGCCGAGCTGCGGACCGGGGGCGGCATCACCGGTACCTTCATCCAGGTCCGGGTGGCTGACGGCCGACTCGCGCTGACCGGGATCGCGGATTCCAGCCAGTTCCGGCGTCGGGACGCATCGATCATCCCTGTGCCCGCGTCGCTCACGTCTCTCTACGGCGATGTTGCAGGGCGCTTCGTCCAGGACGCCTCCATCCCTGCCGACTTCGAGCTCACCGGACGACTCGTCTCGGCGTGGTGGGCCTCGCGCGCGGGGACCGCTCCGGACGCCGTGGTGTCGATCGATCCGTTCGTACTCAAGTCGCTCCTCTCGGTCACCGGACCGGTCGTCCTCCCGGACGGCAGCACGCTGACCGCGAGCAACCTCGTCAAGCGCCTGCTCGTCGACCCCTACATGACCATGACGACCGAGCAGCAGACCGCCTTCTTCGCCGAGGCGACGTCGGCGATGTTCGCCCGCCTCTTCGGAAAGGGCCTCGACCCGTTGGCATGGGTGCAGGGCCTCCAGGATCCGGTCCGCGAAGGGCGGATCTCTGTGTGGAGCGCGGACGTGTCCGAGCAGAAGCGGCTCACCGCCACGGTCCTCGGCGGTCCCGCAGTGCGCCAGACGCTCTCGGGGAAGGACGCGTATGCGGTCTACCTCAACGACCGCGACGGCGGCAAGATGGGGACGTTCCTGAAGACGTCGATCACCGCGGGCACGGCGCAATGCCGGCAAGACGGGGTGAGGACGGTCGGCATCGACGTGTCCCTCACCAGCACCGCTCCCGCGAACGCGGCGTCCCTGCCGGTCAGTATGACCGGCGGAGGCCTGTACGGCGCGAAGGCGGGTGACATCGGGCTCATCGTCTCGGTGTCCGCTCCGAAGAAGGCGTTCTTCGGAGGGGTGTTCCTCGATGGGAAGCCCATCCCCTCCACCAACGTGGTCGACGGCGACTTCGCGGTGAGCGCCGCTCACGTGGACCTGCCGCCCGGACGAACCGGCGTCCTGGAGTTCCGCTTCACCCTCGAGAAGGCACGCGAGCCGGTGATCCTGCATACTCCCCTCGTCAACGATCCGCGGATCCGCACCGCGACGCCGACCTGCGGTTGACGGCCGGCTAGGACTTCTCGGCCGTCCGCGCGATGCGGAGATCGAGCGGGAAGTCGATCGGGAAGCCTCCGAAGAGCAGACCGGCGGCGGCCGCCGCGGACCCGCGAACGGCGTCGGCGGCACGTTCGGCGTCAGCGGCGGGAGTGTGGACGATCAACTCGTCGTGGAGGAAGAACACCAGGTGGGCCTGATGGGCGAAGGACGCTCCTGATCGTCCTGCGCTCGCCTGGTCGCCGGTACGCGGGAAGGCGGCGAGCCGCGCGCGGAGATCACCCAGCCAGACGAGGGCCCACTCCGCGGCGGTGCCCTGGACGACGAAGTTGCGTGTGAACCGGCCGCGGTCGCGGGCCCAACGACGGGCGCGGGTGACGTCGCCTTCTGTCGCGTCTGCATCCGACGCCCGCGACTGGGCCGTCATCCACGCCGGGGACGGCGCGGGTGCGGTGCGTCCGAGCCACGTCGACACCACGCCGCCGTCCTCCCCCGTGCGCGCTGCCGCATCGACGAGAGCCATCGAGCGCGGATACGTCCTGCGCAGTCGTGGTACCAGTCGTCCGCTGTCGCCCGTCGTCGCCCCGTACATCGCGCCGAGCAGCGCGATCTTGGCCTCCTGCCTGGTCGAGACAGCCCCGGATTCCACGACGCCCGCGTAGAGGTCGCGCCCGCGGGCGGCAGCGGCGAGATCGACGTCGCGAGCCATCGCAGCGAGAACCCTCGGCTCCAGCTGTGCGACATCGGCGACCACGAATGCCCAGCCCGGGTCGGCGCGCACGGCGCCGCGCAGCTGGCGCGGGATCTGGAGGGCACCGCCCCCGGATGACGCCCACCTGCCCGTGACGACCCCCGCCGGCACGTACACGGGGCGGAACCGCCCATCGTGGACCCACTCCGACAGCCAATTCCACCCGTTGGCGCTGAGGAGACGCGAGAGGCGTCGGTACTCGATCAGGGGTTCGATGACCGGGTGCTCGTGCTCGCCCAGCTCCCACCGGCTGGTCGAGTGGACCATGACGCCTGCGCGATGCAGGGCCTGCAGGAGCTTCGGCTGCGAGTCCAGGTTGGCGGTCGGATCGTCGAGTTCCCGCCGCACCCTCTTGGCGAGCTCGTCGATGCGGGCGGGAGCCCCCGTGCCGCGCGGGCGCTCCCCCAGGATGTCCACCAGGATGCGGTCGTGGACAGCCGCATCCCAGGGCAGGCCCGCGTGCCGCAGCTCCGACGCGATGAGGGCGCCTGCCGACTCGGCGGAGCAGAGCAGGCGCAGTCGGCCGGGATCTGCGGCGGCGCGGATAGCCTCGCGCTGGCGGGCGAACTCCTCGAGCGCCGCCGCCACCGACGACGGCGGACCGGCTGGCCGCGCCGGTGACTCGTCCTCGAGCGCGAACAGGGCTTGATCGTCGCGTCCCGCTTCGACCGACGCCGCCGCATCCCATGCCGTCGCAGCGCGGAGGTCCGCCGCATCCGCGACGAGGCGGGAGTCGCGCAGGATCGCATGGCAGAGCCGGAGATCGTGGCAGCGCGCCACGCGCACCCCCTCGTCGAGCAGGCGTTCGTACCATTCCGGCGTGTCGCTCCAGACCCACCGCGGGCCCGGCCCACCGGCGTCCTCGACGCGCCGGATCTCTCCCGGCAGCGCGTCGTCATCGAACGAGCGCCGCTCGATCTCCGCTCCGTCCGCATCCAGCGCAACGCTCACCAGTCCGTCCGGACTCCTGCCGAGGACGATCCACGCCGGAGGGGAGCTCGTCATCGCGGCGGGATGCGGCGAGTCACAGTCCCGACTCCTCCGTGCGCACCAGGATGCAGCCGCACTCGGGGCAGTTCACGATGGCGTCATCCGCCGCCTGGCGGATGCGCTGCAGATCGGTCCCGGACAGCACCATGCGGCATCCCTCGCACGTCTGGCGCCGCAGGAGCGCGGCACCGGCGCTGCGCAGCGCGAGCCGGTCGTAGAGGGAGAGCAGGTCGGCCGGGATCGCGCCGGCCACGGCCGCGCGGTCACGCGTCGCCGATTCGAAGCGCGCCGTCGCGTCGGCCACGTCGGACTTCGCGTCGGCCGAGAGGCGTCCACCCTCCTCATTGACATCGGCGATCAGCGCCTCCTGCTCGGCGATCGCCGCCTCTGCCTGTTCGAGCTTCTCCATGACTTCGAGTTCGCCGTCCTCGAGATCGCTCTTACGCCTCGCGAGCGAGGCCAGTTCGCTCTCGAGTCCTTGCGCGTCCTTCGCGTTGGAGACGGTGCGCAGGCGGTCCGCGTCACGGTCGCGGCGCGCATCGACGACCGCGACGTCCGACTCGATCCGGCTGAGCTCGATGCGCAGGTCGTCTCGAAGGCCGAGCCGGATCGTGAGCTCCTGCGACAGTTCCTGTCGGCGCGCTGCCAGTTCGCGCACGCGCGCCGCCTGGGCGGGGTTCTTCCTCGCGTGGTCCGCCTGACGGATGCGCGTGTCGAGGTCGGCGACGTCGAGGAGTCGAAGCTGGTCTGCGGGGGATGCGTTCACGTGGCCCCTGCCGGGTTCGAACCGACGACACCCACGGTGTAAACGTGGTGCTCTACCAGCTGAGCTAAAGGGCCCTCGTCGCCAGTCTACGAGAGGGGCTCCATCGGGGACCGCACCCTTTCCGAGCCGGACCGTCCGACGGCGCCGACTCCGGATGTGCGTCCGCACGCTCGGGGATGACACGATGGCGCGATGCCGACGATCACCGCCCTGTTCCGTCACCCGGTCAAGGGATTCACCCCCGAGTCCTGCGAGAGGCTCGTCGTGCGTCCCGACGGCCGCATCGCCGGCGACCGCGTCCTCGCGTTCCGATTCTCCGATGCCGTACGGCCGGAGCAGCGCGACGGCCACGACTATTGGCCGAAGCGCCGAGGGCTCTCGCTGATGGACTTCCCGACCCTCGCCGGTCTGCGCCTCGCGTTCGACGAGGACGGCGGACGGGTCCGCATCGAGCGAGCCGGCCGGATGCTCGTCGACGCGGACCTCGACGAGTCCGGCCGGCGGGATCTCGAGAGCGCCGTGACGGAGTACCTCCTCTCCGGTCCGGACGCCCGAAGGCTCCGCGCAGACGGCGTCCTGCCGATCCGGCTCGTCGGCGACGGCCGCACTCCACGCTTCCAGGACCGGGCGCGAGGGTACGTGTCCTTGCATGGCGCGGATTCGGTGGCGGCCGTCGGGACGACGACGGACGCGCTGATCGACGATCGTCGCTTCCGCTCGAACATCGTCATCGGGGGCACGGTGGCCTGGGAGGAGCTCACCTGGACCGATGAGGTCCGGATCGGCGAGGTGCGGTTCGCGGTCGTCGGCCCGATCGAGCGGTGCACCGCGATCATGGCCGACCCCGACACCGGCGAACGGGACGCTCCTCTGTTGCGTCTGCTTGTCTCCGAGTTCGGGCAGGCGACTCCCACTCTCGGCATTCTCCTTCTGCCGGTCGACGGCGGTGGAACCGTTCGCGTGGGGGATCCCGTGGTGCCCGCGGGCTGAGCGGTGGAGCCGCGAGAGCGGCGCCGAACGTGAGAGGGATCCGTGCGGGTGCCGAGTCGCTAGGCTGGTGGGCGGTGCCGTACGCGCGCTGTACACAGCCGCCCCACCGCGAAGCCCCATCCCTGGCATGATCTGCCAGACGAAGAAAGGTCTCCCGTGACTGTCCACGACCAGGATCCGTACTCCCAGGGCTCCATCGACAGCGATCCCGACGAGACCGCCGAGTGGCAGGAGTCACTCGATCAGCTCGTTCGGGCGAAGGGTCACGGGCGCGGCCGCGAGATCATGCTGAGCCTGTTGAAGACGTCGCACGACCTGCACCTGGGCGTGCCGATGGTGCCTACGACGGACTACATCAACACGATCGCCCCCGAGAACGAGCCGGACTTCCCCGGCGACGAGGAGATCGAGCGGCGCTACCGGGCGTGGATCCGCTGGAACGCCGCGATCACCGTGCACCGCGCGCAGCGTCCGGGGATCGGGGTCGGCGGCCACATCTCCACGTACGCGTCCTCGGCAGCGCTCTACGAGGTCGGATTCAACCACTTCTTCCGGGGTCTGGATGACCCGGCAGGCGGGGATCAGGTCTTCTTCCAGGGGCACGCGTCGCCGGGAATGTACGCCCGAGCGTTCCTGGAGGGCCGGCTGTCCGAGGCGCAGCTCGACGGGTTCCGCCAGGAGAAGTCGCAGGCGCCGAACGGGATCCCCTCCTATCCGCATCCCCGGCTCATGCCGGAGTTCTGGCAGTTCCCCACCGTCTCGATGGGCCTCGGTCCCATCAACGCCATCTACCAGGCGATGACCAACAAGTACCTCACCAACCGCGGGATCAAGGACCTGTCCGGTTCGCGCGTCTGGGCGTTCCTCGGCGACGGCGAGATGGACGAGGTCGAGAGCCGGGGCCAGCTGCAGGTGGCGGCCAACGAGGGCCTCGACAACCTGACGTTCGTCGTCAACTGCAACCTGCAGCGCCTCGACGGCCCCGTGCGCGGGAACGGCAAGATCATCCAGGAGCTGGAGAGCTTCTTCCGCGGCGCGGGCTGGAACGTCATCAAGGTGATCTGGGGCCGCGAGTGGGACGAACTGCTGGCTCGTGACACCGACGGTGCGCTCCTGAATCTCATGAACGTGACCCCGGACGGCGACTACCAGACCTACAAGGCCGAGAGCGGCGCCTATGTGCGCGAGCACTTCTTCGGGCGCGACGAGCGCGCTGCGGCCCTCGTGCGGGACTACTCGGACGAGCAGATCTGGAACCTCAAGCGTGGCGGCCACGACTACCGAAAGGTCTACGCGGCATTCAAGGCCGCCGTCGAGCACACGGGTCAGCCGACCGTCATCCTCGCCAAGACGATCAAGGGCTACGGCCTCGGGCCGCACTTCGAGGGGCGCAATGCGACCCATCAGATGAAGAAGATGACGCTCGACGACCTGAAGCACTTCCGCGACGCGATGCACATCCCGGTCTCGGACGCGCAGCTCGAGGAGAACCCGTATCTGCCGCCGTACTACAACCCGGGCGCGCAGGACGAGACGATCCAGTACCTGCAGGAGCGTCGTCGTGCCCTCGGGGGCTTCCTGCCCGAGCGTCGCAGCCATCACGTGGGGCTGACGCTTCCCGGGGACGACGCCTACGCCCTCCCCAAGAAGGGGTCCGGCACGCAGGAGATCGCGACCACGATGGCGTTCGTCCGCCTGCTGAAGGATCTGCTGCGCGCGAAGGACTTCGGTCACCGCATCGTGCCGATCATCCCCGACGAGGCGCGCACCTTCGGGCTCGACGCCTATTTCCCGACGGCGAAGATCTACAACCCGAACGGTCAGCACTACACCTCGGTCGACCGTGAACTGCTCCTCGCCTACAAGGAGAGCCCGCAGGGGCAGATCATCCACGTGGGGATCAACGAGGCGGGAGCACTGGCGGCCTTCACGGCGACGGGCACGTCCTACTCCACTCACGGCGAGCCGCTCATCCCGGTCTACATCTTCTACTCGATGTTCGGCTTCCAGCGCACCGGCGACGCCAACTGGGCGGCGGGCGACCAGATGGCGCGCGGTTTCGTGATCGGCGCGACCGCGGGCCGCACCACTCTCACGGGCGAGGGCCTGCAGCACGCCGACGGGCATTCTCATCTGCTCGCGTCGACGAACCCCGCGACCGTGTCCTACGACCCGGCTTACGGCTACGAGATCGCGCACATCGTCCGCTCGGGACTCGACCGCATGTACGGCGGCCAGCACCCGGATCCGAACGTCATGTACTACCTCACCGTGTACAACGAGCCGCTGGTCCAGCCCGCTGAGCCGGAGGGGGTCGACGTCGACGGCATCGTGCGCGGCATCCATCGCATCTCCACGGGCGAGGGCGACGGTCCTCGCGCGCAGCTGCTCGCGTCGGGTGTCGGCGTCCCGTGGGCGCTCGAGGCCCAGCAGCTGCTGCGAGACGATTGGGGCGTGGCGTCCGACGTGTGGTCGGTGACGTCCTGGACGGAGCTGCGTCGCGACGGGCTCGAGGTCGACGAGCACAACTTCCTGCATCCCGATCAGGAGCCGCGCACCGCCTACCTCACCGAGAAGCTGGCGGACTCGACCGGTCCGGTGATCGCCGTCAGCGACTACATGCATGCGGTTCAGGATCAGATCCGGCCGTGGGTGCCCCGTCGATTCGCGACGCTCGGAGCTGACGGCTTCGGCTTCTCGGACACGCGACCGGCCGCGCGGCGCTTCTTCAAGATCGACGGCCCCTCCCTCGTGGTGCGTGCTCTGCAGGCGCTCGCCGAGGACGGCGTCGTGGATCGCGGCCTGGCCGTCCAGGCGATCGAGAAGTACCGGCTGCACGATGTGAACGCCGGCACGAGCGGCAACGCGGGCGGCGAGAGCTGATCCGGAGGATGGCCGATTCCGTGGCGCCGATGGACAAGGCGGAAACCCTCGTCTGGCTGCGGCGGATCTCGGGCGATCTCGCCACGGCGACGATCCAGCGACTGGAGGACACGCTCCCCTGGTACGCGGAGATGCCGCCCGCTCGCCGGTCGGCGGTCGGGCTGGTGGCGCAGGCCGGCATCACGTCGTTCATCCAGTGGTACGAGGATCCGAACTCCACGCCGTGGATCGCCGCGGACATCTTCGCGGCGGCTCCGCGCGAGCTGCTCCGCAGCGTGAGCCTCACGCAGACCCTGCAGCTGATCAGGGTGACGGTCGAGGTGACCGAGGAGAAGGTGGCCGGCAAGGGCGAGCATCTGCGCGAGGCGATCCTGCTGTACTCGCGTGAAGTCGCCTTCGCCGCCGCCGACGTCTACGCGCGGGCGGCGGAGGCGCGGGGGTTGTGGGATGCCCGCCTGGAGGCGCTCGTCGTCGACTCGATCCTGACCGGCGAGGCCGACGAGGAGTTGCCGAGTCGGATCGCGGCCCTCGGCTGGCACGGCCACGGCGAGGTCGCGGTGCTCGTGGGCACCACTCCCCCGCTCTTCGACGTCGACCAGCTCCGCCGCACGGCGCGCAAGCTCGGCGTGGACGTGCTCATCGGCGTACAGGGCTCGCGTCTGGTGCTCGTGATCGGGCGGGCGCAGCTCCCGGGTCGCGCAGCGGACGACATCACCGCGGAGCTTCCGTTCCCCGAGATCGCCCGCCGGCTCGAGCCCGGGTTCGGCACCGGATACCTCGTCCTCGGTCCGACCGTCCCCGCCCTCGTCGACGCGAGCCAGAGCGCGCGTGCCGCCCTCGCAGGTTTCGCCGTGGCGCGTGCGTGGCGGAACGCCCCCCGCCCCGTCGAGGCCGACGATCTCCTCCCCGAGCGCGCATTGGCCGGGGATCCGCTCGCGAAGCTGACGCTCGTCGACCGGATCTATCGCCCGCTGCAGGCGCACAGTACGGATCTCGTCGCCACGCTGTGGAGCTATCTCGACAACGGCCGGTCGCTCGAGGCGACGGCGCGAGAGCTGTTCGTGCACCCCAACACGGTCCGGTACCGGCTGAAGCGCGTATCCGAGGTCATCGGCTGGGATGCCACGGGACCGCGCGAGGCGCTGATCCTGCAGACCGCCCTGGTCCTGGGCGCCATCGGCACGGATTCGACGCGTCGTCGTCCCCCTGCGGCACGTCGACCGCGATGAACGATGTGGACCGATCACAAAGGTTCCTCGGATTCTTGTGCCGCGATCGCCAGATCGACGCCGTCGAGTTTGACAGGATGGGATGGTGATCGTCGCCGTCTTCCCCGGTCAGGGCTCGCAGACCCCCGGCTTCCTCAGCCCATGGCTCGAGATCGAGGGGGTGCGTGAGCGACTCGAGGCGTACTCGGATGATGCGCAGATCGACCTCATCGCCGCCGGCACCGAGTGGGACGCCGACCGGATCCGTGACACGAAGGTGGCCCAGCCTCTGATCGTTGCTGCGAGCCTCGTGTCGTGGCATGCCCTGGCAGGGGCTCAGCACGCTGTGGACGGCGTGGCCGGTCACTCCGTCGGAGAGGTCGCCGCCCTCGTCGCGGGCGGCGTGCTCGACGACGACGAGGGCATGCGACTCGTCGGTGTCCGTGGTCGCGCGATGGCCGAGGCCGCCGCCCTCGTCGAGACCGGGATGAGCGCGATCCTCGGCGGGGACTCGGAGGCGGTTCTCCAGCGGCTCTCCGACCTCGATCTGACACCGGCGAACTTCAACGGCGGCGGGCAGATCGTGGCCGCGGGCGCGGCATCCGGGCTCGCCGAGCTGTCCGCGACCCCGCCTCAGGGCAGCCGCGTCATCCCGCTGTCGGTCGCCGGGGCGTTCCACACCCGGTACATGGCCCCCGCCGTTGACACCCTGCGCGCGGCCGCCGCGACTCTCGACCCCGCGGATCCCGCCACGACCGTCTGGTCGAACAACGACGGGCGGGCGGTGACGGGCGGTCGGGAGGCCGTCGATCTCCTGGTCGGCCAGGTGGCCTCGCCCGTCCGCTGGGACCTCTGCATGGCATCCTTCGCCGCAGCCGGTGTCAGCGGCATCGTCGAACTCGCCCCCGCGGGTACGCTCGTCGGCCTCGCGAAGCGCTCCCTCCGCGGTGTGCCGAGCGTCGCTGTGAAGACGCCGGACGACCTCGCGTCGGCGACCACTCTCCTGACAGGAGGCGTCGAATGACCGCCACGATCCGCCAGCTCACCGGCCCGGCGCACACGCGCATCTACTCCTACGGCGCCGCGCGCGGGGAGCTCGTCGTCCCGAACGACGACCTCGTGGGCCCGATCGACTCGAGCGACGAATGGATCCGCCAGCGCACCGGGATCGTGACGCGGGTGCGCGCCGTGCACGACACCTCGGCGATCGATCTCGCCGCGGATGCCGCGCGCGAGGCGGTCGCCCGTTCCGGCGTCGAGCCGACGCAGATCGACGCCGTCATCGTGGCGACGATCAGCAATCCGAAGCAGACCCCGTCCGTCTCCGCCATCGTGGCCGATCGGATCGGCGCGAATCCCGCCGCCGCCTTCGACATGAACGCGGCGTGCGCCGGCTTCGCGTACGCCGTCGCCCAGGCGGACGCCCTCATCCGCGCCGGTGCGGCGCACTACGCGGTCGTCGTCGGCGCGGAGAAGCTCAGCGACGTCGTCGACCCGACCGACCGCAGCATCTCCTTCCTGCTCGGCGACGGTGCGGGTGCTGCGGTGATCGGTCCCAGCGACACCCCCGGCATCGGACCTACCATCTGGGGCTCGGACGGCTCCAAGGCCGATCTTGTCGGCATGAACGGCACCCTCACCGAGTTCCGTGACGGGGAGGTGCCATGGCCCACCTTGCGGCAGGAAGGGCCGGCGGTCTTCCGGTGGGCGGTGTGGGAGATGGCCAAGGTCGCCAGGGAGGCCATCGAGGCAGCGGGTATCGAACCCGCCGACCTCGCGGCCTTCGTCCCGCATCAGGCGAACATGCGGATCATCGACGAGCTCGCCAAGCAGCTGAGGCTCCCCGACTCGGTCGTCATCGGACGAGACATCGAGACCACGGGCAACACGTCCGCCGCATCGGTCCCCCTGGCGGCGCATCGTCTGCTCGAGGAGCATCCCGAGCTCAGCGGTGGGCTCGCCCTCCAGATCGGGTTCGGAGCGGGGCTGGTTTTCGGTGCCCAGGTCGTCGTCCTCCCGTGACGCCGATGTGCCCGACCCTAGACTGATCACGGCCCGACGGGCCGAAGACCCCGGAAGAACAGGAGCAGAAATGGCATTCACCAACGACGAGGTCCTCGCGGGACTCGCCGAGCTGATCACCGACGAGACGGGCATCTCCGCGGACGAGGTCTCGCTGGAGAAGTCGTTCACCGATGACCTCGACATCGACTCGATCTCCATGATGACGATCGTCGTCAACGCGGAGGAGAAGTTCGGGGTCACCATCCCGGACGACGAGGTCAAGAACCTCAAGACCGTCGGCGACGCCGTCACCTTCATCACGTCGAACCAGGCGTGACCGCTCCGGTGGGGGCGCTCGGCCCCCACCGGCAAACTTTCCGAGGATCCACGAACACATGAGCACGTCACGCATCGTCGTCACCGGCATCGGCGCCACGTCCCCCATCGGGGGAACCGCGCCCGACAGCTGGTCCGCCCTGCTCGGTGGCGCCTCCGGGGCGCGAGCGCTGGAGCACGACTGGGTGGAGGAGTTCCAGCTGCCCGTCACCTTCGCCGCCGAGGCCGCCGTGCGACCTGAGACGGTGCTCGAGCGGCCGGTGGCCAAACGACTCGACCCCTCCTCGCAGCTGGCGCTGGTCGCAGCCAAGGAGGCATGGGAGGACGCCGGGTCCCCCGACGTCGAGTCCGAGCGGCTCGGAGTGGACTTCGCGACCGGCATCGGCGGCCTGTGGACGCTGCTGGACGCCTGGGACACGCTGCGCGAGAAGGGCCCGCGTAGGGTCATGCCGATGACCGTTCCGATGCTCATGCCGAACGCGGCGGCCGGCAATCTGTCGCTGCACTTCGGGGCACGCGCGTATGCCCGGACGGTCGCGAGCGCGTGCGCGTCGAGCACGGAGTCGATCATCAACGCGGTCGAGCACATCCGCGCGGGCTACGCGGACGTCGTGATCGCGGGGGGCACGGAGTCGGCGATCCATCCGATCACGTTGGCCGCGTTCTCGTCGATGCAGGCCCTCTCCAAGCGCAACGACTCCCCCGAGACCGCGTCGCGCCCCGCGAGCATCGATCGCGACGGGTTCGTGATGGGCGAAGGTGCCGGGGCCCTCGTGCTCGAGACGGAGGAGCACGCACGTGCCCGCGGCGCGCGGATCTACGCCGCGGTCGTGGGGGGCGGCGTGACGGCCGACTCGTACCACATCACCGCCAACGATCCGGAGGGTCGTGGCGCCTCTCGTGCCGTGCGCATGGCCCTCGAGATGGCCGGGGCGTCGCCCGACGACGTGACCCACATCAACGCGCACGCGACGTCGACTCCGGTAGGCGATCCCAACGAGTATCAGGCACTCCTCTCGGTGTTCGGCGAGCGCATCCTCGACATCCCGACATCCGCGACGAAGGCGTCCACCGGCCACCTGCTGGGTGGCACGGGAGCGCTCGAAGCGATCTTCACGGTGCTGGCACTGCGCGACGGAATCGCACCGCCCACCATCAATCTGACAGAGCAGGACCCCGAGGTTCCGTTCCGGCTCTCCGGAGCGACGCAGAGCCTCGGTGGGGGCGATCAGCTGGCGATCAGCAACTCGTTCGGCTTCGGCGGGCACAACGCCGTGGCGGCGTTCACCACGGTCTAGCGATCCCGCGCACACGAAGACGCCCCGGCGAAGCCGTGCCGGGGCGTCTGTCGTGTCGGGCGGTGATTCGCGGTCCCGGCTGCCGGGAAGGATGTCCTCCGACCGCCGGTAGTGGCGCCTCGCGCCGCCCGAAGTCCTGGGGCTATCCGACCTTGTGGAGCCAGACCACGGGAACGTCGTCGGACGCGTGACGGAACGGCTCGAGCTCCTCGTCCCATGCGGCGCCCAGCGCGACCTGCAGTTCTCGCTGCAGCTCCATGGCGTCGCCGGCGGCGACCTCCATCGCGTAGCGGACGCGGTCCTCGCCGATAACGACGTTGCCCGCGGCGTCCGTCTGGGCGTAGTGGATGCCGAGACCCGGAGTGTGCAGCCACCGGCCCCCGTCGCTGCGCGGCGTCGGATCCTCCGTCACCTCGAACCGGAGATGCTCCCACCCGCGGATCGCGGTCGCGAGGGCCGCACCTGTTCCGGCCGGGCCCTCCCAGTAGAACTCCGCGCGTCTGCTGCCGGACAGCACCGGCTGGTCGCTCCACTCGAAGTTGGTGGCACGACCGAGGGCGCGTCCTACCGCCCACTCCAGGTGGGGGCACAACGCTCGTGGCGCGGAGTGGATGAAGATCACTCCACGCGCCTGTGGTGTCGCCATGGTCTCTCCGTTTCATCAGGTTCGTCTTCCCCAACGACCTGATCCCGGATGCCTCGGCGGCGTGTCTGTTCGGTTGTGCTGTGGTCATTATCGCCCATGGGGCGGCGGAATGACAAGCATGTCATTCCGCCGCCCCACGCAGGACGGCCCGGTCCGTGTGGACCGGGCCGTCGCCGCTCAGTCGGTCACGCCTCGCTCATGGCGCGGACCTCCGCCTGCCCCTTGGCGGCGTAGTACGCGGCGCGCGCGGCATCCTTGCGTGCCTGCTCGGCGTAGCCGGCGTCGAGCACGTCCTGGGGCACCTCGACGCTGTCCACGTGGTTCACGCCGTGGTACTTCTCGATGTAGGCGTCCAGCTCAGGGCCTGACGTCCATGAGGTGATGAGGCAGTACCGCGGCTCGGTGCCGTTGTGCGTGGCCGCGTGCCAGAGGCGCTGGGTGTCGATGATCAGCTGTGCGCCGGCAGGGAGGGCGATCCGCGTCTCCCCCTGCGGGTCGGTGCGGTTCTCCCGCAGCACGAAGTAGCTGTCCTTGTCGTCGGTCAGGTTGAAGAATCCCCGCACCACCCAGCCCGTCCCGTCCGGGTTCAGGCGGTTGTTGTCGTCCTGGTGGAGGTTGTAGAGGCAGTCGCCGTACGGAGTGGGCTGCAACTCGATGACGCGGCAACGGCCGACGTTGGCGCCGGGCTCTTGAGCGCGACGCGTGAGGTTCGGCGCCTTCTCGACCTGCGACGGGATCCAGACGCCGTCCTTGTCCGTGCGCGGCGGCTTGTGGTTCCAGAAGCCGTTGCACTCGATCTCACCGAAGGCGCTGGCGAGCGGCGCGAAGCGCGTGTCGCCGGATGACTTCCAGTCGTTGTACTCGATGTCGAGCCACTCTTTGGGATCGAGCTCCTGGTTGTAGCGGTCGAGGACGACGTAGCCGGTCTCTTCCAGAGCGGCGGACTTGATGTAACCCATGATGCGAATCATGACCTTTCGTAGAGGGCCAGCACGTTTTAACAGGCCCGACTTAGGCAAGCCTACATTGGGGGTCCCGGGCGTCCGCGGGGGCACCGCCGTGAATATTCGCCCCCGCATAAGGTAGGTGAGGGCTCGTGCAGCGACGGGCGCCGAGGGGAAGAGCGAAACGAGATCATGGGCAGTGCCACGAACGTCGACGCCACGGCGGTGAACACCATCGCGTGGCTGTCCGCAGCGGAGACGACCATCATGGTCCCCGTGTACCAGCGGCAGTACCGCTGGGACATCGGCGGATGCGAACAGCTCCTCGGCGACATCCGCGCGGTCGCCGACGCCGATGATCGCCAGATGCACTTCATCGGTTCGATCCTGTCGACCGTCGACGGCGATCACGCCGAAGGTGAGCTCGTGCTCATCGACGGTCAGCAGCGCCTCACGACCCTCATGCTCCTCATCGCGGCACTGCACCACGCGGTCCTCGATCGCGACCCGGCGCTCGCGCGAGAGCTGCAGCAGGTGCTCGTATCGGCGTCCGACCCGCACCGGACCAAGCTGCGGCCGCACCGGGAGTGGGCCGCCGTTTTCGAGAGCGTGGTGCTGGATCGTCGTGCGCCGGACGATCTCACCCGTGAGTCCCGATTCGACGACAACTACGCCTTCTTCCGCAGCCAGGTCGCCCCGGATGAGGTCCCCGCGATCTGGCGCGGCATCCAGAAGCTGGAGCACGTGTCGATCACGCTCGGCGCGGGAGCGAACGCCCAGCAGATCTTCGAGAGCCTCAACTCCACGGGCGAACCGCTTCGCGATCACGAGCTGATCCACAACTTCGTCCTCATGGGGCTCTCCCATGCGGAGCAGAGCGCGATCGAGGACGAGTTCTGGCTTCCGATCGAACGTGCGACAGGTGAGCAGATCGGCGGCTTCTGGCGCCACTTCCTGATCATGATGACGGGGCGCGAGGTCACCGTCGCGGGCGAGCGCGGTGTGTACGACGCATTCCGGCACCGCTTCCCCCGGCTGGATCTCGCGACGCTCCGTACGGCGGCGGCCGAGTGGCGCGCGTACGCCGAGGTGTACCGCATCCTTCTCGATCCGCCCGCCTCGGAGGACGAGGAGGTCTCGCGGCAGCTCGCCTACGTCAACACCTTCGGGCGCGGGATGTACCCCCTCGTCATGCGGGCCTACCGTGACTACGAGGAGGGCGATCTCGATCGTGCCGGCCTCATCGAGGTGCTCGAGCACGTGCAGGCCCTTCTGCTGCGCCGGGAGATCGTCGGGCTCTCGAACGAGCGGCTGGTCGCGCGCCTCTGCCGGGCGCGCGCGGAGGGACCGGATGCTCTCACGCACGCCATCTCGCGGATCATGCCGTCCGACGAGCGCGTGCGTGTCGCACTGAAGTACAGCGATCTCCCGCATGCTGCCTACGTCCTCTCTCGGCTGTCCGGCGTGCGCGGACTCACGGGGCTCGACGTGGAGCACGTGTTCCCGCTCGCTCCGAGCGACGATTGGTCCGGCGACGGCGTCCGGGCGTGGTCCGAGCTGAGCGATGACGAGCAGAACAGCCACCGCGCGCTCGCGCAGTCGCTCGGGAATCTCGCACTTCTCGAGGAGGATCTGGCGATCCGCGCGTTCGGTGCGTCGTACCCCGGGAAGCGCGGGCTGTATGCGCGCAGCGGCATCCCGGCGACCCGAGAGCTCGCCGCGTCGACCGCCTGGGGCACCGGCTCGATCGCCGCCAGGACGGCCGCGCTGACCGCGGATCTCCTGGCCGTCTGGCGCCGCCCCGCGACGATCCTCATCGACGACGATGGCTTGACCCCCGTCCTCGACGCGAAGCGCCGACGCGGCTGGCCCCCGGGATGGGATCGCGAATTCGAGTACGTCGAGTACCGCGGGGAGCACTGGGAGGTGCACGACGTGAAGTACCTGTTCAACCGGGTGTTCCACCGTCTGTGGGCCGATTCCCGCGCCGATGCGGTCGCCTTCAGCGGGCGCAACGGCGGGCCGATCTTCCCCGCGCGGGCATGGAACGGGCAATGGGACGCCCTCGACGACGACCACTTCCTGTACATGGGTTGGGACTCGAAGTACATGCTGACGGCGGTTCAGGGTGTCCTCGAGGAGGCCGGTCTTGCCCGCGAGGTCTTCCTCAAGTACTCCTACATCGGGGCGGCGATGTGAAGGCGGCGGTGTGGCGGTCGCTCGCGCGCTGGCTCCTCGTGAGCCTGCTGGCGGCCGCCGGACTGTCCCATCTGACGTGGGGCCGGCGCGGCTACCGGATCGTGGTGCCGGACTGGGCGACGCGGCTCACGGGGCTCGACAAGGACGCCGTCGTCGTCGCATCCGGGGTCGTGGAACTGATGCTGGCGGGCGCCGTGGCGACCATGCCCCGGCAGCGCAGCGTGGGATGGGTGGTCGGGGCGTTCTTCGTCGCGGTCCTCCCCGGCAACGTCCATCAGTGGCGGACAGGACGGTCGGCGCCGATGCTGCGGACGGATCGCGCACGATTCATCCGGCTTCTGCTGCAGCCCGTCCTTGTCGTGTGGGCGGTCTGGAGCACCGGCGACGGGTCTCGCCGGGCGGGGTGATCGCCGTTCCCGCGCAGCGGCACGGCGGTGCCGCAGCGATTCGGTAGGGCGGGTGGGACTTGAACCCACGATCGTCGGGTTATGAGCCCGCTGCCTTCACCAGCTTGGCCACCGCCCCTAGGTTTCCGAGCCTATCGTGAGGCGTCCATGCCATCATCGGTGCGTGGACGCGTTCGCATGGATGTCGGCCGCGGCGATCATCGCCGTGGCGATCGCCACGATCGCGTGGGCGCCTGCGCTCCACCGCGCGCATCGGCGGAGACAGGACGCCGGCGAGATCGGGTCCATGGCGGGCGTGGGCTCCGGGCTGGACGCCGTATGGCGCCCGTCCGCCGAGGACGCGCACGCCGACTGGGAGGCGCAGATCGAGGTCCCGGCCCCTGCGCCGAGCCCCGGCGACAAGGGGCGGATCGAGGGCGACCGGATCGTCATCCGCCCGCCCGTCGATCCGTCAGCGTGAGTCGGCGCCGGCGGACTGGTCGTCACTCCCCCGCTGGATGGGGAGCTCCTGACTGTCGCTGATCACCTGGGGATGGTTGCGCGCCAGCGAGATCACGCCGTAGATCGCGATGGCACCCGCCACGCCGAACCCGATGAACGCCCAGAGACCCGCGGTCTCGGCCTCCTTGAGGACGGTGAGGCCGATGAGGACGGCGACCATCGGATCGACGACGGTCAGCCCTGCGATGACGAGATCGGGCGGCCCCACCGAGTAGGCGGTCTGCACGAAGTACGCTCCGAGGCCCGCTCCCGCGAGCAGTCCCACGATGCACAGCACGGTGAGCCACTCGAAGTCGCCGGACTGGATGCGCTTGATCACCACCTTGGCGAGAGTGGCGACGAAACCGTACAGGACGCCAGAGGCGGCGATATAGAAGAGCGGATGCGCGTGCTTGCGCACCAGCAGCCACAGGCCCGCGAGCACCACGAGCACGACGCCGAGCATGATGAGAACCGTGAGGAGCTGACTGTCGGAGATCGGCGTCTCGGTCGCGACGAAGGCCGCGATCGTGACGAAGATGAAGATGCCGCCGATGCACGCCACGATCGATCGCACCGACTTGCGGGTCGGACGATGCCCGGATACGCGCGCGTTCAGCAGCGTCGTGATGACGAGCGAAATCGCGCCGAGCGGCTGCACGAGGATGAGCGGTGCGAAAGCCAAGGCGGAGAGCTGGCAGAGGATCGCGAGGCCCAGCATCAGCGTGCCCACCACCCACGAGGGTCGTCGGAGCAAGTTGAGCAGCTGGCGGGGGTTGAGTCCCTCGCTGCCCGACGTGCCCGTGAGGTGCTCGACCTTGATCACACCGCGGGACTGATACTGCGCACCGAACGACATGAACACGGCACCCAGAAGTGCCAGAGGGATGCCGATCAGGATGGCGGGGTCGCGGAAGACGCCGACCAGCTGGTCGGTCACGTCGCTCAGTGGCACGTCCGTCGCGATCACTCTTCGACACTAGCCGCGGCGCCCGCTCGATAGGCTCAGGACGTGGCCGTTCTCCCGATCCGCATCATGGGCGATCCCGTCCTGCACGCCCCCGCCAGTCCCGTCGACGAGATCACGGACGAGATCCGCACGCTGGTCGCGGACATGTTCGAGACCATGGACGCCGCACCGGGAGTCGGCCTCGCCGCCCCGCAGGTCGGGGTGCCCCTGCGCATCTACACGTACTCCTATCCGGACGACGATGGCGCACCCTGGCGCGGCGTGATCATCAACCCCGAGCTCTGGATGCGGCCCCTCGTCCCCGGCGAACCCGATCCCGACGACGAGTCAGAGGGCTGCCTGTCGTTCCCCGGAGAGAGGTTCCCGCTCCGACGCTCGGACGAGGTGCTCGTCACGGGCATCGCGCTCGACGGCTCCCCCGTGCGGATCGAGGTGGACGGATGGAGGGCGCGCATCATGCAGCACGAGTTCGACCACCTCGACGGCATCCTCTATGTCGACAGGCTCGATGACGGGGAGTGGAAGACCGTGCAGAAGATCGCGCGCAAGCGGGGCTGGGGCCGGCCTGGGCAGGCGTGGACGCCCGGCGTCGACGCCGTGGACGCCTAGTCGCCTGCGCGCTCAGCGCGAGCGGGGCTTGTCCTGCGCAGAGCGGGGCGGATCGATGGATACGTCGATCGGATCCTGTCCGTCCAGCGACGACCACGAGCGAGCGGTGCCCTTCGCGGCATGGGCGGCGGCACGGACGGCGCGCTCGTCGGCCCAGCTGTTGAGCCGGTGACCGGCGTGCCCGCGCACGTGCTCGAGGACGACGTCGGGCAACCCGTGCTGCCGTCGGCCGTCCCGCTCCGCGATCAGTTCCTTCAGTAGGTCCACGTTCTTGGCGGGGCTGCCGCCTGCGGTCTTCCACCCGCGCCGCGCATGGCCGTCCATCCACTTCGTGTAGGTGTCGATCGCGTACCTCGAGTCGGCCTGCACGGTGAGGTCGCGCACGGAGCGATGGTCGCGGATGGCGTTGAGCAGTCCGAGCAGCTCCCCGATGTTGTTGGTTCCCTCAGGGAGGGCGCCGGCGGCCCACTGCCCGTCCTCGCCGACCCACGCCCAGCCGGTGGGGCCAGGATTGCCGGAGCACGCGCCGTCTGTCGCCACCGTGTAGCTGTCGATGATCCGCCTCCGGTTCGCACTCGTGCCGCGTCGTTCGGGCAAAGAAATGCCCCGGGGTGGAGCCCGGGGCATTTCGCTCCCCCACTTGGACTCGAACCAAGAACCTATCGGTTAACAGCCGATTGCTCTGCCAATTGAGCTATGGAGGAATGTGCTCCGCGTCCCCGCGGGCAACCACACCATATTAGCAAACACGAAGCGGTGGTCAGGACGCGATGAGTCGCCGGTCGGCCTCGCCACTCGGGGTCCACAGCAGATCCGACACGCCGTGGCCGTAGGCGACCGCATGTCCCCCGCGCATCACGAGGACGTCGGCGTCGAGCTCGCGCACCGCCTCGATGTCGTTCGTCACGACGAGTGTCGACATGCCGTACCCGTCACGGCGGCGGACGATCGCCTCCCGCACCGTGCGACGCGCGTCGACGTCGAGATTGGCGAAGAGGTCGTCGGCGACGAGGACGCGCGGCTCGAGGACCAGCGCCCGAGCCAGGGCGACGCGCTGGCGCATGCCCGCGCTGAGCTCGTACGGGTACCGGGACGTCACGCCGAGCGGGAGGGACATCTCGTCGAGAAGGGTGGCCACGCGGACGGCGAGGGCGCGCTGGTTGACGCGACGGTCCCGGCTCGTGATCGGCGACCCGATCACCTCGGCAACCGTCAACCGGGACGGAAGCCGGGCTCCCGCACCTTGCGGGAGGTATCCCGTCACATACGTCAGGGTCCGGTGCGCGCGGCCCGGACGACGCACGGGAATGCCCTCGACGTGCCCTTCGCCGCCGATGACGGCGAGCCCGGGCTCGTCGGCCCCCGCGAGCACGGCTGCGAGGCTCGACTTCCCCGCGCCGGTCGGACCGAAGATCGCCAGCGTCCGCCCGTGCGGAAGGGTGAAGGCGATGCCGTCCACCACACGGACCGGCGTCGCACCGCGACCGGAGGCACGGGCGACCGAGAGGTCCACGCACCGGATGGCGACATCGGGGTCTCGGCGGTGGGACATGGCCTTCATCCTGCCCTGTGCGGGGCGATCGGCGCTAGGCCGTCTCCTCGTCGTCGAGCAGACGCTGCCGGTCGGCGTCGATCTCCCGAAGGCGGAAGCGGACCGTGCGGCCCTGCTCCGAGTCCGCCGGCACGCGCTGGATCGCCCTCAGCAGTTCGCGCTTCTCGGCGTCGAGGGAGCGGAGGAGCACCCGACGCGCGAGGTCCCGCGCGGACGCGACCGCATGCTCGTCGTCACGGGCGGGGAACACCCCGGTCAGCAGCTCGGCCGCGAGCGTGCGGTACGGCTCGCGCACCGCGGAGACCGCATCGACGGCCCAGCCGGGGCGAGCACGATCAGGCGCGCCCGCCACGGCCTCGCGCACGGCCTCCAGGGGCGGATGGCGGAACGGCAGAGCCACGGCCCGGCGGAGGAGTTCGTCCGGGATGCGGTGGCCGTACTGCAGGAACCCCATCAGGGCGTCGCGTTCGAGAGCGGCGTCCGCGGTGCGCGGGAGCGTCGCGACCGTCACGCGCACGAACGCCTCGGGTGCGGTCTGCTCCGGGGCGGTCGGTGCGGATGGGCGCTTGGCCGCAGCATCCTGGCCTCCGCTGCGCGCTGCGCGCTCGACAGCCCGCGTGACCTCGTCGAGCTCGAGGCCGAGACGGCGCGCGAGGACGTGCACGTACCCGCGACGCACCGTGGCGTCCTTGATGTCGGCAACGACCGGCGACGCGGCGCGGAGCGCCCCTGCCCTGCCTTCCACAGTGCCGAGATCGAAACCGACGAGGCGCTGATCGATCACGAACTCGAACATCGGGACCTTGGTCTCCATGAGGGAGCGCACCGCCGCATCCCCGCGCTGCAGGCGCAGATCGCACGGGTCCAGTCCTTCCGGGGCGACCGCGACGAAGCTCTGGGCACGCAGGCCGCGCGTCTCCGCGAACGCGCGCACGGCGGCCTTCTGCCCCGCGGCGTCCGGATCGAACGTGAACACCACCTCGGCAGCGGCGTCGTCGCCGATGACGCGACGGAGGATCCCCATGTGATCGGCGCCGAACGCCGTGCCGCACGTGGCCACGGCCGTCGTCACGCCCGCGAGATGGCAGGCCATCACGTCCGTGTAGCCCTCCACGACCACCACCCGCCGCGGATCGCCGCGGGTGATGTCCCGCTTGGCGAGGTCCAGGCCGTAGAGCACCTGGGTCTTGCGGTATAACGTCGTCTCGGGGGTGTTGAGGTATTTGGGACCGTTGTCGTCGTCGAACAGGCGACGAGCGCCGAAACCGAGGGTCTGGCCGGTGATGTCGCGGATCGGCCACACGAGCCGGCCGCGGAACCGGTCGTACACGCCGCGCTGCCCTTGGGAGACGAGGCCCGCGGCGGTGAGCTCGTCGCGGGTGAAGCCCTGCGACGACAGCGCATCCAGGAGCCCCGACCAGCCCTTGGGGGCGTAGCCGACCCCGAAGTGCGCGGCCGCACCCGCATCGAAGCCGCGCTCCCCCAGGAATCGCCGACCGGTGTCGGCCTCGGGCGTCATCAGCTGGGCGCGGAACCACTCGGCGGCGGCGGCGTTGGCGGCGTAAAGCCGTGTGCGCCCCGAGGACTCGGGAACCGCACCGCCGCCGTCCTCGTAGTGCAGCGTGATGCCCACGCGCGCCGCCATACGCTCGACGGCTTCGGTGAACGAGAGGTGGTCCATCTTCCGCAGGAAGGTGTAGACGTCGCCGGACTCTCCGCAGCCGAAGCAGTGGTAGAAGCCGACCTGGGGTCGCACGTTGAAGCTGGGGCTGCGCTCGTCGTGGAAGGGGCAGAGACCCTTCATCGACCCCACGCCCGCGGGTTTGAGCGCGACCCGCTCACCGATGACGTCGGCGATGTTGACGCGCGACTTCACCTCGTCGACATCGGCCTGGACGATGCGCCCTGCCATCAGTCGGCCTTCCGCGATGCGCCCGAGCGGCCGGCCGCCGGAACCCAGATGCCGAGGGATGCGGCATCGACCTCGCCCACGAGCCTCCCGTGCCAGGCGATGGCGACCTGGTCGGTGAGGCTCGCCACCTGATCGACGACGACGCGGCGTTGCGCGCCGTCGGTCGCTGCGGCGGCGAAATCGGCGGCGAACACGCGATCGAGATGCTCGGGTCGTTCCCACAGCGCGGTCGCGAGGCGCTTCAGCACGCGCCGCTGCTCCTTGTACAGCTCCTTGCGTCCCTCGATCGAGACGACGGTGGCGCCGATGACTCCCTTCAGCACCGCCATCTCGGCCTCGATCACACGCGGTACGACGACATGCGCGTGGTAGCGGGTCAGGACCGGGACGGCGTAGGCATCCCGGGTGGCCGTCGTGGCGGCGCGCGCGAACCGGCCGATGAAACCGCTCGTGAGGTTCTTCAGCCGCGCCAGGTCGGGCCGGGAGCCGTCGAACGACGGGAGCCACTCCGGCATGCGGGTGAGCCGGTAGAGCGCGTCGTCGAGCTCGTCGCGGGCGAAGTCGAAGCCCACCCACGCCTGGATGGCAGCCAGCAGCGCGTCGTGCTCGCGCGGGTCGGTGAGGCGCGCCGGGTCGAGGTAGCCGTTGACCACGGCGTCCTCGAAGTCGTGCACCGAGTAGGCGATGTCGTCCGAGAGGTCCATCACCTCCGCCTCGATGCAGCGGACACGGCCCGGAGCCCCGGCCCGCATCCAGCGGAAGACGCCCTCGTCGTCCGGGTAGACGCCGAACTTCAGCCGTCCGCCCGGATCCGGGAGCGGATGGTCGGCGGTCCAGGGGTACTTGCACGTGGCATCCAGGCTCGCCCTGGTGAGGTTCAGTCCGAAGCTGCGGCCGTCGGGCCCGACGACCTTCGGTTCGAGCCGGGTGACGATGCGCAGGGTCTGCGCGTTCCCCTCGAACCCGCCGATGTCCTCCGCCCATTCGTTGAGCGCACGTTCGCCGTTGTGTCCGAAGGGCGGATGACCGAGGTCGTGGTTGAGGCACGCGGTGTCGACGACATCGGGCGACAGCTCGAGGGCCGTCGCCAGCTCGCGGCCGACCTGCGCGACCTCGAGCGAGTGGGTCAGCCGGTTCCGCGCGAAATCCGCGGGGCTGGCGGGACTGAGCACCTGGGTCTTGGCGGCGAGCCGTCGCAGAGCCGCGGAGTGCAGCACGCGTGCCCTGTCTCTGGCGAAGTCGTCGCGGAGCGATCCATGCTGCTCGCCGTGGAAGCGGTCGAGATCGCGCTCCTCGTACCCCGCGTACCGTCCGGCGAGAGTGCCCGCTGCGGCCACCCCGTCAACCGCCACTGTGATCCAGTTCCGCGCCGGCCAGGGCGGAGGATGCCGCGGCGCCGAGGTCGCGCGACGCGAGCCACCCGTCCGGGAGAGCCGGCCTCTTCGGCGTCCCGGCGCGACCCCGCTGCCCCTCGGCGGCGGCGCCGGGGTACGGCGCGTCGAGATCGAGCTCGGCGAGCAGGTCGTCGATCTCGACGAGACTCGACGCAGTGGCGAGACGTGCGCGCAGTTCGCCGCCCACGGGGTAGCCCTTGAAGTACCAGGCGACGTGCTTGCGGATGTCGCGGCAGCCGCGATCCTCGTCCTCGAAGAACTCCACCAGCAGCTCCGCGTGGCGGCGGAACGCCTGAGCGACGAACCCGAGCGTCGCGTCCACCGGATCGGCGGGCGCCGAGCCGGGCTCGCCGAGGGCCCGGGCGAGGTCGCCGAAGAGCCACGGACGGCCGAGGCATCCGCGCCCCACGACGACGCCGTCGCAGCCCGTCTCGGCCATCATCCGCACGGCGTCGTCCGCCGACCAGATATCGCCGTTGCCCAGGACCGGCACGCTCGTCACCGCCGCCTTGAGCGCGGCGATCGCGGACCAGTCCGCGGTACCGGAGTAGAACTCGGCCGCGGTGCGCGCGTGGAGAGCGACGGCGGCGACCCCGGCGTCCTCCGCGATGCGGCCGGCGTCGAGGAAGGTGAGGTGGTCGGTATCGATGCCCTTGCGCATCTTCACCGTCACCGGCACGTCGCCGGCCGCCTGGACGGCACCCGTGACGATCTGCCGGAAGAGGTCGAGCTTCCACGGCAGCGCAGCGCCCCCGCCTTTCCGCGTCACCTTGGGGACCGGGCAGCCGAAGTTGAGGTCGATGTGGTCGGCGTGATCCTCCGCCACGATGATGCGGACCGCGGCGGCGACGGTGGCGGGGTCGACGCCGTAGAGCTGGATCGACCGCGGGGTCTCGGACTCGTGGTGCCGGATCAGACGCATCGTGGTGGCGTTCCGCTCGACGAGCGCACGCGTCGTGATCATCTCGCTCACGTAGAGTCCGGCACCGTACTCGCGGCAGAGTCGTCGGAACGCCGTGTTGGTGATTCCCGCCATCGGCGCCAGCACGACGGGCGCGGGGAGGCCGATCGGCCCGATGCGCAGCGCGGGTGCGGGTGCTGTGGTGAGGGTCACCCGTCCATTGTCCCAGAACCGGGAGCCGGCGGTCCGCCGTGGGAATAGCCTTGTGGACATGACCGAAGCGACGACCACCGACTTGCGCGACATCCCTTTCACGACGGCCGACGGCGGCACGGCGACGCTGGCCGACTTCGGGGAGAAGGTCGTCCTCGTGGTGAACGTCGCGTCGAAGTGCGGACTCACGCCGCAGTACGAGCAGCTCGAGGCGCTGCAGCGCGAGTACGCCGACCGCGGCTTCACGGTGCTCGGATTCCCGTGCAACCAGTTCATGGGGCAGGAGCCCGGGTCGATGGACGAGATCCTGGAGTACTGCTCCACCACGTGGGGCGTCAGCTTCCCCATCATGGACAAGGTGAAGGTCAACGGCGGAAAGGCCGCCCCCGTCTACAAGGCGCTGAAGAAGGCCGAAGACGTCGAGGGCAAGCGCGGACCGATCCTGTGGAACTTCGAGAAGTTCGTGCTGACGCCGGAGGGCGTCGTGCACCGCTTCCGTCCGCAGACCACGCCCGACGACCCCGCGATCGTCAAGGTCATCGAGGACAGCCTCCCGCGCTGAGCACGCGGGGGTCGCCGCCGATCAGACCGCTGCCGACTCGCGGTGCTCCGCCCAGACCTGGCGGGCGATCTGAGCGAACGCCTCGGCGGGCTGTGCACCGCTGACCCCGTACTTCCCGTCGACGACGAAGAACGGCACGCCGTTGATCCCGTACGCCGCCGCCTGCGCCTGATCGGCGCGCACGTCGTCGAGGTGGCGGCCGGAGTCGAGCGCCTCGCGCACCGACGCCCCGTCCAGGCCGACCTCCTCCGCGAGTGCCACCAGATCGTCGACGCGACCCACGTGACGGCCCTCGGTGAAGTAGGCGGCCATGAGTCGCTCGGCCATCTCGTGCTGCCGTCCGTTCGCCTTCGCGAAATGGAGGAGCTCGTGCGCCTTCACGGTGTTCGTGTGCTTGAGGATGTCGAAGTGGTAATCGAGCCCCGCCTCGGCCGCGATGCCCGTGACGCGATCGAGCATGGCCGTGACCTGCTCGCGCGGCATCCCCTTGTGCACCGCGAGGAAGTCGAGCTCGTCGCCGTCGAAGTCGACCGGCGTGTCCGGTGAGAGCTCGAAGCTGTGGAACACCACCTCGACCTCGGGAGCGTCCTCGTCGCGGCCGGCGTCCGCCAGTCCCGTCTCGAGGTTCCGCTTGCCGATGTAGCACCACGGGCAGGCGATGTCGCTCCACACGTCGATCTTGATGGGATCCGTCATGCAGGATGCAACGGGGCGGGTGGTGCGGTCTATTCCACGCGTCGTCAGGACGTGGGGTCAGGCGTGTCCACCGCGCCCCCGAAACGACGATCGCGGCTCCGATAGAGGTCGATCGCGCTCCACAGATCTGTGCGGGAGAAGTCCGGCCAGAGCGTGTCGAGGAAGACGTACTCCGCGTAGGCGGACTCCCACAGCAGGAAGTTCGACGTGCGCTGCTCGCCGCTGGAGCGTATGAACAGGTCGACGTCGGGCATGTCCGGCACGTACAGGTGCCGCCGCACGAGCTTCTCCGTGATCGCCGCCGGCTTGAGCCGTCCCGCGGCGACCTCCTCCCCGATCGTCCGCATCGCGTCGACGAGCTCGATGCGACCGCCGTAGTTCACGCACATGGTCAGGGTGAGGACGTCGTTGTGGCGGGTGAGCTGCTCGGCGAACTGCAGCTCCTTGATCACGGACCCCCACAGGCGCGGCTTCCGGCCTGCCCAGCGGACGCGGACCCCCCACTCGTTCAGCTGATCGCGGCGGCGGTGGAGCACGTCGCGGTTGTATCCCATCAGGAAGCGGACCTCTTCGGGAGAACGGGCCCAGTTCTCGGTCGAGAACGCGTACACGGAGAGGTGCTTCACCCCGGCCTGGACGGCGCCGGCGACGACGTCGAGCAGGACCTCCTCCCCCGCCTTGTGTCCCTCGATGCGGGTGAGGCCGCGTCGATTGGCCCAGCGCCCGTTCCCGTCCATCACGATGGCGATGTGGCCGGGCACGCCGCCTTTCGGATAGGCGGGCGGGTACTGGCCCGTCCAGTCGAGCGGCCGATAGGCGACCGCGTCGCGGTGGGTGTAGGGCTTGGGCGTCACCGGGTTCCTTCGGCTCTCTGCGGCTCTGGCGCGGCCGACACGTGCTCGAGCGAGCGGATGCCACGCTCCAGATGCCACTGCGCGTAGGCGGCGATGAGCCCGGATGCGGCGCCGATCGATCCCGCGGGAGCGTCGTCGACCACGTCCCACTCGCCCGCCATGAGCGCACGGAGCAGCGACGAGGTGTCAGCGTCGACGCGGACGGAACCGACCGGGGCGCAGTCGCCGCAGACCGTGCCTCCCAGCTGGGCGACGAACGCCTGATGGGGTCCCGGTGCCCCGCAGCGGGCGCACTCGTCGAGGCCCGGGGCCCACCCGGAGAGAGCCATGGCGCGCAGCAGGTAGGAGTCCAGGATGCCGCGGGACGAGTGATCGCCGAGCGCGAGCGCGCGCAGACCACCGAGGAGCAGCAGGTACTGCTGGGGCGTCGCCTCGGCCTCGTTCAGGCGGTCGGCGGTCTCCACCATCGCGTTCGCCGCGGTGAAGCGGTCGTAGTGCACGGCGATCTCCGCCCCGTACGAGCCGAGCGACTCGGCCTGCTGGACAATGTCGAGATTGCGGCCCTGGTAGAGCTGGACATCGGCGACCATGAAGGGCTCGAGCCGGGCCCCGAAGCGGGAGGACGTGCGACGCACCCCCTTCGCCACGGCGCGGATCTTGCCGTGGCGGCGGCTGAGGAGGGTGACGATGCGGTCGGCCTCGCCCAGCTTGTGGGTTCGGAGGACCACGACCTCGTCGCGGTAGGTGGGCACCCATCGATTATCCCGGCCACGAAGGACAATGGACGTGTGAACGAGCCGGTCTTCATCATCCCGCTGTGGGCGGATCTCCTCGCCGTCGGTCTGGGCGGCATCCAGGGGGCGCTGTTCGCGTCCGGTTTCCGCGGTCAGCGACGCCTCGACTTCCTCGGTGTCGCGATCATCGGCATCATGCTGGGCATGGGCGGCGGCCTCATCCGCGACCTGCTCCTCAACGTGGCGCCCGTGGGGCTGCAGAGCAACTGGTATCTGCTGACCGCGACCGGTGCCGCACTGCTGGGCATGCTCCTCGCGGGCGTCTTCCAGCGGCTGAACGCGGTCATCGTCGGCCTGGATGCCGTCGTCATCGGCCTCTTCGGCGCCTTCGGCACGAGCAAGGCGCTCAGTCTCGGACTCCCGCTCGTCCCCGCCGTGTTCATCGGCGTGTGCGCCGCGGTCGGCGGCGGCGTCCTGCGCGACGTCCTCGTGGGACTTCCCGTCGCGATCATGCACGTCGGTTCGCTGTACGCCGTCGCCGCCGGCGTCGGCTGCCTCGTCCTCGCCCTCTCGCACGAGCTCGGAGCATCGCTCCCCCTCGCCGCCGTCGTGGGCGTCGTGGTGACGACGGTCATCCGGCTCCTGGCCGTGATCTTCGATCTCTCGCTTCCCGAGCAGCGCATGCTCTACCGCCGCAAGGTCGCGGTGGAGACCACGGCGATCCCGATCGTCGGGCGGGACGGCGAGTAGTCCGGATCAGACGGCGGTGAGCTCACGCACCCTGGTGCGGATCGATCGGTTCACACCCGACACGATCGCCTTCAGCGAGGCGGTCGAGATGTCGCCGTCGATGCCGACACCCCAGAGGCGCTCGCCATCCACCTGCAGTTCGACGTAGGCCGCCGCCTGCGCATCGCCGCCGGCGCTGAGGGCGTGCTCGACGTAGTCGTAGAGGGTCACCTCGAATCCTTGCGCCCGGACGATCTCCAGGAACGCCGCCACAGGCCCGTTCCCGGTGCCGGTGGCGACCACCCGCTCGTCTCCGTCGCGCAGCGCGACCTCGAGCGTGACGTCACCGGACATGTCGCTCTCGGTGCGCGTGGACAGCAGTTCGAAGCGACCCCAGCGGTTCTGGTCGACATCGGTCGGGAGGTACTCGTCCGTGAAGACGGACCAGATCTCGTCGCTGGTGACCTCGCCGCCGTCGGCGTCGGTCTTCGCCTGGACGACACCGGAGAACTCGATCTGCAGGCGGCGCGGCAGATCGAGCGCGTGGTCGGACTTCAGCAGGTACGCGACCCCGCCCTTCCCGGACTGCGAGTTCACCCGGATGACCGCCTCGTACGACCGCCCGAGGTCCTTGGGATCGATGGGCAGGTACGGCACGGCCCACTCCAGCTCGTCGATCGACACGCCCTCCGCCGCGGCGCGGGCCTCCATCGCCTCGAAGCCCTTCTTGATCGCGTCCTGGTGCGACCCGCTGAAGGCCGTGAAGACCAGGTCGCCACCCCACGGACTGCGCTCGGGCACCGGCAGCTGGTTGCAGTACTCGACGGTCCGCTTGACCTGGTCGATATCGCTGAAGTCGATCTGCGGGTCGATGCCCTGCGTGAACAGGTTCACCCCGAGCGTGACCAGGTCCACGTTGCCGGTGCGCTCCCCGTTGCCGAACAGACAGCCTTCGATGCGGTCCGCGCCGGCCATGTAGCCCAGCTCGGCGGCGGCGACGGCCGTCCCTCGGTCGTTGTGCGGGTGCAGAGACAGGATGACGTCCTCGCGATGCGCCAGGTGCCGGTTCATCCACTCGATCGAGTCGGCGTAGACGTTCGGCGTGGCCATCTCGACCGTGGCGGGCAGGTTGATGATGACCTTGCGCTCGGGAGTCGGCTCGAAGATCTCGAGCACCTGGTTGCAGATGTCGACCGCGAACTCGAGCTCGGTGCCGGTGTAGCTCTCCGGCGAGTACTCGTAGAAGACCCGGGTCTCCGGGATGCGCTTCTCGAACTCGCGGCACAGGCGTGCGCCGTTCAGGGCGATGTCGATGATGCCCTGCTTGTCGCTGCGGAAGACGACGTCGCGCTGGAGCACGCTGGTCGAGTTGTACAGATGCACGATCGCCTGCTTCGCGCCGGCGATCGCCTCGTATGTCCGCTCGATGAGGTGGTCGCGTGCCTGGGTCAGCACCTGGATCGTCACGTCGTCGGGGATCAGTCCCTCTTCGATGAGCTGGCGGACGAAGTCGAAGTCCGTCTGGCTCGCCGACGGGAACCCGACCTCGATCTCCTTGTAGCCCATGCTCACCAGCAGGTCGAACATGATGCGCTTGCGCGCGGGGCTCATCGGATCGATGAGCGCCTGGTTGCCGTCGCGCAGGTCGACGGCGCACCACCGCGGCGCGGTCGTGATGCGCGCCGATGGCCAGGTGCGGTCGGGCAGATCGACGCGGATCTGCTCGTGGAACGGCCGATACTTGTGGATCGGCATGGCCGTGGGCTTCTGGGTGTTCTCCATGATGTCGTTCTCTTTCGCCTGTGATGTGCGGGCCGACGACGAAGCTCCGCGGCGAGGAAGGCCCTAGATCGAGGCCTCGCCGCGGCGGCTAAGGAGAAGAAGTGCCACGCGCATAGGTCGATGGTAGCAGGGTCGCCGCAGCCTCGGGCATGCGCCCGAGGCCACGGCAGGCGCCGCTGTCCCCAGAAGACGCCGTCGCGCGGCCCAGACGATTTCTCGCTCTCCCCAGATACGGACCACGCGGTGGCCTAAGAATAGCGGACGCCGCGCCCTCCCGACCACGGTCCGGTCAGAATCCGAGACGGCCCAGCTGCTTGGGATCGCGCTGCCATTCCTTCGCGACCCGGACGTGGAGCGAGAGGAAGACGCGCCCCCCGATGAGGGGCTCGATACCTGCGCGCGCGCGGGCGCCGACGTCGCGGAGACGCGAGCCGCGATGGCCGATGATGATCGCCTTCTGGCTGTCCCGTTCGACGACGATATCCGCGAACACATCCGTGAGGGCGCCGCCCTCGCGCGGCGCGATGTCCTGCACGACCACCGCGATCGAATGCGGCAGCTCGTCGCGCACACCGTCGAGGGCGGCCTCGCGGATGATCTCGGCGATCCGGTCGTCCAGGGACTCGTCGGTGACGACGTCATCGGGATACAGGGCCGGTCCGATCGGCATCAGTGCGAGGAGTTCGTCGGTGAGAACGTCCAGCTGGACGTTCGTCAGCGCGGACAGCGGGATCACGGCGTCCCAGTCCTCGCGCAGGGCGTCGACCTCGAGCAGTCGCTCGGTGACCTGGTCGCGGCCGGCGGCGTCGGTCTTGGTGACGACGGCCACCTTGCGCGCGCGGGGGTAGCCGTCGAGCGACTCCGCGATGCGTCGATCGCCCGGACCGACCTTCTCCGTGGCCGGGACGCAGAACGCGATGACGTCCACGTCTCCCAGCACCTGCTCGACGAGGTCGTTGAGCCGCTGCCCGAGGAGCGTGCGCGGGCGATGGATGCCCGGAGTGTCGACGATGACGAGCTGGCCGGCCGGACGGTTGAGGATGCCGCGGATAGCGCGCCGCGTGGTCTGCGGTTTGTCGCTGGTGATGGCCACCTTCTCCCCCACCAGCGCGTTCGTCAGCGTCGACTTCCCGACGTTGGGGCGTCCCACGAATGTCACGAAGCCGCAGTGGATCGCGCGTTCTCCTGTGCCCTCGGATGTCGACATGGCTCAGTCGCCCTTCTTCGGTGGATGCGCCGGCACGCGCTCGACGAACACGGTCGCGATGCCGCGTCCGCGCCCGCGCGACGCGCCGCCCGTCAGCAGCAGGCCGTCGTGACGCGCCTGAGATCCGGGCTGCGGCACGCGCCCGAGGATCTTCCCGAGGAGCCCTCCGATGGAGTCGACCTCCTCGTCGCCCAGCTCGATGCCGAAGAGGTCGCCCACCTCGTCGACCGGGAGTCGCGCGCTGACGCGGTAGCGACCGGGTTCGAGCTCGACGATCTCCGTGGAGCGCGGATCGTATTCGTCCGCGATCTCGCCCACGAGCTCTTCGATGAGGTCCTCGAGCGTGACGAGCCCGGCGACGCCACCGTATTCGTCGACGACGAGGCACACGTGCACGGCGTCGCGCTTCATCTGCTGCAGCAGGCTCTCGGCCTTCATCGACTCAGGGACGAAGACCGGTGGCCGCGCGATGCGGTCGATGGCCGCGTCGCGCCATCCCGCCTCATCGCGGAAGGCGAACTGGACGAGATCCTTCAGGTAGAGCACGCCCACCACGTCGTCCGCGTCGTCGTCGACGACGGGCATGCGCGAGAAGCCCCGATCGAGGAAGAGCTGCATCGCCTCCCGGGTGGAGGCCGAGGCGTCGACGGTCACCATGTCCGTGCGCGGGACCATCACCGCGCGGACGAACGTGTCGGTGAAGTCGAAGACGGAGTGGATGAGGTCGCGATCGTCCGCCTCGATGAGATCCTGCGAGGCCGCTTCGTCGACCATGCTCAGCAGCTGCTCCTCGGATGCGAACGAGGCACCGCGTGCGCCGCCGGGCGTGACGCGGTTCCCGAGTGCCACGAGGCCGTCGGCGAGCGGCCCGAGGATGAGCCGGACGCCGCGGATGACCGGCGCGGATGCACGCAGCAGACCGCGCGCGTGTCGGCGCCCCGCAGAGCGCGGGCTCGCGCCCACGAGCACGAAGGAGATCCCCGTCATCAGGATCGCGGCGGCGAGCATCGCCCACCAGATGCTGTGGAACAGCAGCGTGAGGGCGACCGTGACCAGCACGGCGGCCGTGGTCTCGGCGAGGACGCGGATGAACACCACCGCATTGGCGTGCGCATCCGGCTCCGCGGCGATCTTGGCGAGCGAACGGGCGTTCCGGCCGCTCTCGGACAGCTCGAAGAGGTCCTGGCGCGACGTGACGCCCATCGCGGCGTCCAACGCGGCCATGAGGCCACCGAACGCCACGAGCAGGAGCGCTGCGACGAGGAGGAGGGCGGCGGTCATGCGCGGGGGCGGCGCCTCTCAGCGCTGTGGAAGCCCACCAGCAGCTCGTTCTGCAGGCCGAACATCTCGCGCTCCTCCTCCGGCTCGGCGTGGTCGAAGCCCAGGAGGTGCAGGAGGCCGTGCGTCGTCAGCATGACAAGTTCGTCCATCGTGGAGTGCTTCGCCGCCAGCGCCTGCGTCTCGGCCACCTGCGGGCAGAGCACGATGTCGCCGAGGAGTCCCGCCGGGGTCGGCTGGTCCTCGGTCCCCGGTCGCAGCTCGTCCATCGGGAAGCTGAGCACGTCGGTCGGCCCCGGCTCGTCCATCCACTGCACGTGCAGCGCCTCCATCGCGCCCTCGTCGACGAGCAGGATCGCGATGTCGGCGTCGGGGCTCACGTGGAGCTCGGCGAGGTCGTACTCCATCAACCGGAGCAGCACCGTCTCGTCGACGGCCACGCCGGACTCGTTGGTGATCTCGATGGTCATGGGCGCCCTCGTCTGTGCTGGTTGTCCCGCGGCAGGTGATCCCTCGGTCCGCTCGGCCGGACGCCGCCGCGCCGCTCGGCGCGATTCGCGAACTCCGATGCCTCGTCGCGCTCCCGCCGCGCCGCGAGCTTCCGCTCGTCGTACTCCGTGTAGGCGTCCACGATGCGTCCCACGAGGGTGTGCCGCACGACGTCGTCGCTCGTGAGATAGGAGAAGTGGATGTCGTCGATGCCGGCGAGCACGCGCGTGACGAGACGAAGGCCCGACGCGCCCTGCGGCAGATCGATCTGCGTGATGTCGCCGGTCACCACCATCCGCGTCCCGAAGCCGAGGCGCGTGAGGAACATCTTCATCTGCTCCGGCGTGGTGTTCTGCGCCTCGTCGAGCACGACGAACGAGTCGTTCAGCGTCCGTCCGCGCATGTACGCGAGCGGGGCGACCTCGATCGTTCCGCTCGCCATCAGCTTGGGCACCAGCTCGGGGTCCATCATCTCGTTCAGCGCGTCGTAGAGCGGCCGGAGGTAGGGGTCGATCTTGTCGTTCAGCGTGCCGGGGAGGAACCCGAGGCGCTCCCCCGCCTCGACGGCCGGGCGCGTGAGGATGATGCGACTGACCTCCTTGCGCTGGAGCGCCTGCACCGCCTTGGCCATGGCGAGGTAGGTCTTCCCCGTTCCCGCAGGGCCGATCCCGAAGACGATCGTGTTCTCCTCGATCGCGTCGACGTAGGCCTTCTGGCCGACCGTCTTGGGGCGGATGACGCGCCCGCGCGACGAGAGGACGGCTTCACCCAGCACCTCGGACGGACGTGGACCGCCGTCGGTCTGCAGCATCCTGTTCGAGGACGCCACCTCGGACGGCCCGAGATCGTGTCCGGCCCGCGTCATCGTCAGGAGCTCGTCGACGAGCGAGCGCGCGGCGGAGACGGCGGTCGCCTCGCCCGTGAGTGTGATCTCATTGCCGCGGACGTGGACGTCGACATCCGGATGCTCCTTCTCCACCACCCGCAGCAGGCGATCCTGCGGCCCCAGGAGCTGGACCATCGCGACGCCGTCGGCGTAGATGCGTTCGACCGCCAGGGAGTCGTCAGGCACGGAGGCTCGCCTCGTCGAGGTCGCCGCACAGGACGTGCGCATGGACGTGGAACACCGTCTGGCCGGCGCCCGCACCGGTGTTGAAGATCAACCGGTAGTCGCCCGTGGCGTGCTCGACCGCGAGGCGCTGGGCGAGGCCCACCATCTCGGCCAGCAGGGCGGGGTCGCCGGTGGCGAGCTCTGACACGTCGCGGTAGTCCTGCGTCTTGGGGATCACCAGCAGATGCACCGGCGCCTGCGGTGCGATGTCGCGGATGGCGAAGAGGCGATCGGTCTCGGCCACGATCTCCGACGGGATCTCGCCGTCGAGGATGCGCGTGAAGATCGAGGGCTCGCTCATGCCTTCCAGTCTAGTTGCGGGGCCCGACGGCCGGACGGGGGCGACTACCACCGACCGAGGCGCAGGTTCGCCACGGCGAGGGCGGCAGGGCCGGCCGTGGACGTGCGCAGCACGGTGGCCCCCAGCGCGACGGGGGTCGCCCCGGCGGAACCGAGTGCCGCGAGCTCGTCGGCGGTGATCCCGCCCTCGGGCCCGACGACGAGGAGGATGTCGCGCGCCTCCCCCGCGACCAGATCGATCGACGACAGTCGTGTGCCGGCGGTGGGCTCGAGGACCAGCACGCGATCGCGCGCGGCGCGAGCGACCAGCTGCGCGGTCGAGACGAGGTCGCTCACGGGCGGGATCCACGCACGATGCGCCTGCTTGCCCGCCTCGCGGACGATCGCCGACCAGCGTGCGCGTCCCTTGACGGCCTTGGGGCCGTCCCACCGGGAGACGCTGCGCGCCGCCTGCCACGGCACGATCTCGTCCGCGCCGAGCTCGGTCGCAGCCTGCACGGCCAGCTCGTCGCGGTCGCCTTTCGCGAGCGCCTGAACGAGCACGAGCCGCGGCGTGGGCGCTGCGACGTCCTCGCGAGCCGAGACGCGGATCGCGACCTCTCTCGTCTCGACCCGCTCGCACTCGCCGGTGAGCCATGCGCCGCGCCCGTCGCCGACGGTGACCTCTTCGCCCACGCGGATGCGCCGTACGGCTGCCGCGTGGTGCGCCTCCGCACCCGTCAGCAGGACGACGTCCCCGGCGCGCGCGTCGGTCGGCGCGTCGAGGAGGAAGTGCAGCGGCACAGGTCAGCCGTTCCGGAAGCGGTCGCGCAGCTTCGCGAACAGTCCCTGCTGGAACTCCGCCAGGCGAGGCGGGGGCGCCTTGGTCTTCTTCTGGAAGTCCTCGATGAGCGCCCGCTCACGGGCATCCAGCCTGGTGGGTGTCACGACGTGGACGCCGACGCGGAGGTCCCCCCGCTGCGATCCGCGCAGCGGCGTGATCCCGCGGCCCTTGATGGTGAGCACGTCACCCCCCTGCACGCCCGGGCGCAGCTCCAGGTCGACGGGGCCGTCGAGGGACTCGATCTTGGTCGTCGTGCCGAGGATCGCGTCCGGCATCGACACCTCGAGCGTCGCGAGGAGGTCATCGCCGTCGCGGCTGAACACGTCGTGAGGCGCGACGGTCACCTCGATGTAGAGGTCGCCGTTCGGTCCTCCCGCCGGGCCCACCTCGCCCGAGCCGGGGAGCTGCAGGCGAAGTCCGCTCTCCACGCCCGCCGGAATGTCGACGGAGACCGTGCGGCGCGCGCGCACGCGACCCTGCCCCTGGCACGTCGCGCACGGATACGGGATGGTGGTGCCGAATCCCTGGCACGTGCCGCAGGGCGCACTCGTCACGACGTTGCCGAGCAGGCTCCGGACGGTGCGCTGGATGTGTCCGGACCCGCCGCAGATGTCGCATGTCACCGGGGAGGTCCCCGGCTGGCAGCACGACCCCTGACAGGTCTCGCAGATCACTGCGGTGTCGACGTCGATGTCGCGGTGGGTGCCGAACACGACATCGGAGAGCTCGAGCGTCACCCGCACGAGTGCGTCCTGCCCCCGCTCCCTGCGCGAGCGAGGGCGGCCGCCCCGGCCCCCCGCGCCGGCGGCGCCGAAGAAGGTCTCGAAGATGTCGCCGAACCCGCCGAACGTGGCACCGCCCGCGCCGAACGGCGAATCCCCGCCCATGTCGTAGCGCCGACGCTGTTCGGGGTCGCTGAGCACGTCGTAGGCATGCGTCACGTGCTTGAAGCGCTCGGACGCGTCCTCCCCGGGATTGACGTCGGGGTGCAGCTCGCGGGCCAGTCGCCGGTAGGCCTTCTTGATCTCGTCGGGCGTCGCCTCGCGAGAGACGCCGAGAACCTCGTAGTGGTCCTGGTCAGCCACAATCGCCTTCCTGCCCGCGTCGTGCGCGGGATCGTGGGTCTGCCGTGCTCACCGCGACGAGTCGTCGTCTTCGAGCAGTCGGCTGAGGTAGTGCGCGACGGCGCGGACCGCCGCGAGGTTGGTGGGGTAGTCCATGCGCGTCGGACCGAGCACGCCGACACGCGCACGGGACCCGGTCGCGTCGTAGTCGCTCGCGAGGACCGACGCCTCGGCCAGCCCGAACGGCTCGTTCTCCCGGCCGATGGATGCGGCGAGCCCGCCGTCGTCGGGGATCATCTCGCTCATCAGCCGCAGCAGGGTCACCTGCTCCTCGATGGCCTCGAGCAGCGGGTAGATGCTGCCGCGGAAGTCGGCCTCGCGACGTGCCAGGTTCGCGGTGCCCGCCATCAGCAGGCGATCCTGGCGGAACTCCTCGAGCTCCTCCGCGATGACCCGGAGGAGCGGGCGGGCGATCTGATCGAGTCTGCCCGCGGGGGTGTCGTCCGCGTCGAGCTGCGCGGCGATGGCCTGAGCGCCGTCCCGCACGCTCCGCCCGGTGAGCATGGCGGCGATCCGCGCCCGGAGCTGCGCGACGTCGGCGTCGTCGAGATCCTCGGCCGTCGGCACCATGCGCTGCGACACGCGACCGGTGTCGGTCACCAGGATGGCCAGCAGTCGCCCTCCGCCGAGCCCGACGAGCTCGACATGCGACACGTTGGCACGCGCGAACGACGGGTACTGCACGATCGCGACCTGACCGGTGAGCTGGGTGAGCGCGCGAACGGTGCGGGAGAGCACGTCATCGAGATCCGTCGACCCCTCCAGGAACGCCGAGATGGCATTGCGCTGCGCCGAGCTCAGCGGGCGGAGCTCGGAGAGGTGGTCGACGAAGACGCGATATCCCTTGTCCGTGGGCACCCGGCCGGACGAGGTGTGGGGCGCGGCGATGAGCTCCTCGTCCTCGAGGAGGGCCATGTCGTTGCGGATCGTCGCGGCCGAGACGCCGAAGGCATGACGATCGACGATGGCCTTGCTGCCCACGGGCTCGCGCGTCTCGACGTAGTCCTGGACGATCGCCCGGAGGACCTGGAGGCCTCTGTCGCTCACCATGGTGCACCTCCCTGCTGGCACTCGTTCCTCGTGAGTGCCAATTCTAGCCGAGCCTCCTACAATGGCGCCCGTGAGCGACACGCAGGCCGCGGCGACGCGGGCGACCATCTCATCGGGCACGCTCGAGGGCATCGTCGCGGACGGCATCCGTCGCTTCCTGGGCATACCGTACGCCGAGCCGCCCTTCGGTCCGCGCCGGTTCGGTCTGCCCGTCGCGGTCGCCCCGTGGACGGGTGTCCGGGATGCCTCGGCCTTCGGCCCCACCGCGCCCCAGGATCCCTACCGCGGCGCGATGGGCGAGCTGCTCGGCTCGATCGAGATCCCTGGCGAGGACATCCTCACGGTCAATGTGTGGGCGCCGACGGCGATCCCGGACGCCGGCCTCCCCGTCATGATCTGGTACCACGGGGGCGCGCTGGAGCGCGGGACGGCCGCGCTCTCCATCTACGACGGCTCGACGTTCGCCCGCGACGGTGTCGTGTTCGTCTCGGTCGGCTACCGCCTGGGCGCCGAGGGCTTCTCCGTCCTCGAGGGCGCCCCGCTCAACCTCGGACTGGCCGACGCCGCGGCCGCCTTCCAGTGGGTGCGCCGCGAGGTCGGCGCCTTCGGGGGCGACGCTGAGCGGATCACCGTCGTCGGCGAGTCGGCCGGCGGCGCGATCGTCGCCGCGCTGCTCATGCGTCCCGACGTGGTCGACGCCGTCGCCGGCGCCGTGATCGAGAGCGGACCCCTCGAAGCCGAGACAGCCGTGCGTGCCGGGCGGGTGACCCGGCAGCTCGCGCGCCGGCTGCGCGTGCCGGCGACCGCCGAGGCTTTCCGCGCGCTCCCGCCCGGCCGTCTGCTCGAGGCCCGCCGGATCCAGGCAGCCGGCGGATCCCCGCTCGGCGGCCGGCCGGGGTACGCGCTGGCGATCGATCCCGCGACGCTGCCGGTGTCCCCCCATATCGGGCTCGCGGGGGTCGCTGCGCCGTTGATCATCGGGACGAACACGGACGAGTACCGCCTCTGGTTCCCGCCGGAGGCGCTGGCGAAGATCACGCGCGCACGACTGCTGGCCGCTCGGATGGTGCTGCGCATCCCGGGAAAGACGGTCGCGGTCTACCGCGAGGCGCTCCCGGGCGCGTCCCCGGGAGAGCTGCTCGGGCAGCTCGCGACGGACCGTCTGCTGCGCGCGCACGCCGTCCGCGGTGCGCGCCGCCGCGACGCGCCGACCTACCTCTACGAGTTCGCATGGCCCAGTCCCGTCCGCGATCTCCGGGCCGCGCACGCGCTGGAGATCGGCTTCGTCTTCGACCGCGGGCTCGACCCCGACTCGATCAGGCTCGCCGGTCCGGATGCGCCGCAGTCGCTCGCCGATCGCATGCACGGAGACTGGGTCCGCTTCATCCGGAGCGGCGATCCCGGGTGGCCCGCGTTCCGCCCGCGCGGCGACGTTCAGATCTTCGACGTCGAGCCGAGCGTGTCCTCGCTCCCCCGCGCCACCGCGCTGGACGCGCTGCCCGCCTGACCGGGCGCCCGCCGCTAGGCGGTCAGGGTCCGCACGACGGCATCCGCCATCAGTCGTCCGCGCCGTGTGAGGACGATCCGGCCGTGCACGGCCGAGGGGCCGTCGACGAGTCCGTCGGCGATGAGCGATGCCACGGCATGGCGCCCCTCGCCGAGGAGCTCCGATACGGGGAGACCTTCCCGGATGCGGGAGCGCAGCAGGACCGCCTCGAGCCTGCGGGCCGTCTCGTCGGGCCGCTCCCGGGCGGCTGCCGGCGACTCCCCCGTCGCGAGACGCTGGGCGTAGGCCGTCGGGTGCTTCACGTTCCACCAGCGCAGGCCCGCGACATGACTGTGGGCGCCGGGACCGAAGCCCCACCAGTCCGCACCGCGCCAATAGGCGAGGTTGTGGCGCGAGCGGTGCGGCGCACCCGCCGCCCAGTTCGACACCTCGTACCACTCGTACCCGCCGGCGGCGAGGAGGTCGTCCGCCAGTTCGTACATGTCGGCCTGCAGATCGTCGTCGGGCTCCGCGACCTCGCCGCGACGGATCTGACGAGCGAGCTTCGTGCCGTCCTCCACGATCAGGGAGTACGCGGACACGTGATCCGGCCCGAGCTCCAGCGCCGCATCCAGAGACTCGCGCCAGTCCGAGAGGGACTCTCCGGGAGCGCCGTAGATCAGGTCGAGGCTGACGTCGAGTCCGGCCGCGCGAGCGGCGCGCACCGCCGTCCGGACGTTCGCGGGCTCGTGGGTGCGGTCCAGGACCGCGAGCACGTGCGGGACGGCGGACTGCATGCCGATCGAGAGTCGTGTCACGCCCGCCTCCGCCAGGGCGAGCGCGGTGGCATCCGTCACGGTGTCCGGATTGGCCTCCACGGTCACCTCCGCGTCACGTGAGAGTCCGAAGGCGCCACGGACCCCGGCGAGCATGCGCGCCAGGTCCCCCGGCGGCAGCAGCGTGGGCGTGCCGCCACCGAAGAACACCGTCCGTGCGGGGCGGGACGCACCGGCCGCCTCGAGCACCCCGCGGGCGAGCTCGACCTCGCCGAGGAGCGTGTCGGCGTACGCATCCTGAGGGGCGCCCCCCAGCTCGGTGGCCGTATAGGTGTTGAAGTCGCAGTAGCCGCATCGCACACGGCAGAAGGGGACGTGGAGGTAGACACCGAAGTCGACCTCGGCGTCGATCGGGAGGTCGTCGGGCAGGGCGCCGTCCGCCGGAGCGGGATCGCCGAGGGGAAGCGCGGCCCCCATCAGGACGACGTCGTGTAGAGCGGCGAGATGGCCCGCAGGTACCCCTGGAAGAGCGCGCGGCGCCGCCGGCGGACCAGGGGCGGCAGCAGGCGGTAGAGGAGAGCCACCGGCGCGTCGAACGCACGCACCGTGAACCACACCTCGTCGTTGTCGTGCCACTCGAGCACGAACGACTCCTCGCCGCTCACGACGGAGTCGCCGACGGTGCCCAGGGCGAACCCGACCCGCCGGGGCTCCTCGATCGCGAAGATGACGCGCAGCTCGGCATCCGCCTTCATGCCGCCCGCGCGCCCGTGCAGCCGGATCGTCGTCCCGGCGCTCACCCAGGGCGTGCCGTCGGCGTCGAACCGCTGGTCCGCCTCGAGCCGGCTGGGGGCGATGGGGTGGCCCTCGTGATCGAAGCTCACGCCCGAGTACATCGGGCCCGCCGCCGGGCGGACATCGCTCACGACGAGGCCGCCGTCCCGCTGGGCACGCCATGCGAGCAGAGCCTCGCCGGCGCTCTGGAAGCGGGTCTCGCCGCTGCCGATCCGCCAGGACTCCGTGGCGGGGATGCTGCGCTCCGGCGGGTACTGCATCAGATCCGGCGCCTGAGTCGCACCGACGGCGGCGTAGTCCACCGTCTCGTCCCGAAAGCTCCCTCGACGCATGCTGTCAGCCTATCCAGACCCGCCTGATCGGTCGGTGGGAAGCGCATCCACCGACACAGTCGGCGCTACTTCTTGTCCTTGCCTTCGACGTCACCCGACAGTGCCGCGATGAAGGCCTCCTGGGGAACCTCGACGCGCCCGACCATCTTCATGCGCTTCTTGCCCTCCTTCTGCTTCTCGAGGAGCTTGCGCTTGCGCGTGATGTCACCGCCGTAGCACTTCGCCAGCACGTCCTTGCGCATGGCACGGATCGACTCCCGCGCGATGATGCGGGCACCGATCGCCGCCTGGATGGGAACCTCGAACTGCTGGCGCGGGATGAGCTTGCGCAGACGCTCGGTCATCATCGTGCCGTAGGCGTACGCCTTGTCGCGGTGGACGATCGAGCTGAAGGCGTCGACCTTCTCGCCCTGCAGCAGGATGTCGACCTTGACCAGGTCCGCCTCCTGCTGCCCGCTCGGCTCGTAGTCCAGCGAGGCGTAGCCCTGCGTGCGGCTCTTCAGCTGGTCGAAGAAGTCGAAGACGATCTCCCCGAGCGGCATGTCGTACCGCAGCTCGACGCGCTCCTCGCTGAAGTACTCCATTCCGAGCAGTGCACCGCGTCGCGACTGGCACAGCTCCATGACGGTGCCGACGTAGTCCTTCGGAGTGAGGATCGCGGCCTTCACCATGGGCTCGGAGACCGAGGCCACCTTCCCGTCGGGATACTCGCTCGGGTTTGTCACCGTGATGGTCTTGCCCGTGTCGGTGGTGACCTCGTAGATGACGGAGGGCGCGGTCGTGATCAGGTCGAGGTCGAACTCGCGCGCAAGCCGCTCCGTGATGATCTCGAGGTGCAGGAGGCCGAGGAATCCGCATCGGAAGCCGAAGCCGAGGGCCACAGAGGTCTCGGGTTCGTACTGCAGGGCGGCGTCGGACAGCTTCAGCTTGTCGAGCGCCTCCCGCAGGTCGGGATAGTCGCTGCCGTCGATCGGGTAGATGCCCGAGAAGACCATCGGCTTGGGGTCGGTGTACCCCGGCAGGGCGTCGGTGGCGGGTTTGCGCAGGTTGGTGACGGTGTCACCCACCTTGGACTGGCGGACGTCCTTCACGCCGGTGATCAGATAGCCGACCTCCCCGACACCGAGGCCCTTCGTCGGCGTCGGCTCCGGGCTGGAGACGCCGATCTCGAGGAGCTCATGGGCCGCGCGCGTCGACATCATCTGGATGCGCTCGCGCGGCTCGAGCTTGCCGTCGACCATACGGACATAGGTGACCACGCCTCGATACGCGTCGTACACGGAATCGAAGATCATCGCCCGTGCCGGAGCGTCGGCGTCGCCCGTGGGCGCCGGGATGTCGCGCACGATGAGATCGAGCAGCTCCTCGACGCCCTGACCCGTCTTGCCCGAGACACGCAGCACGTCCTCCGGCTGACCGCCGATCAGGTTCGCCAGCTCGAGCGCGAACTTGTCCGGGTCCGCCGCCGGCAGGTCGATCTTGTTCAGCACCGGGATGATGTGCAGGTCGTTCTCGAGCGCGAGGTACAGGTTGGCGAGGGTCTGCGCCTCGATCCCCTGCGCCGCGTCGACGAGGAGGATAGCCCCCTCGCACGCGGCGAGCGAACGGGACACTTCGTAGGTGAAGTCCACGTGACCGGGTGTGTCGATCATGTTGAGGGCGAACGTCCCGTCCGCGGTGCTCCAGGGCATGCGCACGGCCTGGGACTTGATCGTGATCCCGCGCTCGCGCTCGATGTCCATGCGGTCCAGATACTGGGCGCGCATGTCGCGGTCGGCGACGACGCCGGTGATCTGCAGCATCCGATCCGCGAGCGTCGACTTGCCGTGGTCGATGTGGGCGATGATGCAGAAGTTGCGGATCTGCGCGGGCGGGGTCGCGGACGGCTCGAGGGGCTTCAGGGCGCGGGGGGACATGTCCCGTCGATTCTACGGGTGACGGCCCGGGCCCGAGTCCGCGGCGACGAGCCACCGTCGCCCGCTCGCGTTCACCTTGCGTTCGCCATGGCCCCCTTGCCGGATGTCGGCACCCCGAGGCAGGGTGGGAGGCGGGGACTCTTGGGGATTTCACAGAAGACGCACAACCGTCATACAGACGGACCGAGGAATTGGAGCTGCCGGTCGTGACCCAGTCGAGACACCCCTTCCCTGCACGACTGATCGCGACGGCCTCCGTCGTCGGTGTCGTGCTCACCGGCTTCGCGGCGTCCGCGCCCGCGACCGCGGCGGTCCGGCCCACGGCGGTCTCGCCTACGGCGGTCGTCGTGATCGACGAGGTCTACGGCGGCGGCGGGAATGCCGGAGCCGTGCTGAAGAACGACTTCGTCGAACTGGTCAACGTATCGGACGCCCCGGTCGACCTGAGCGGGTGGTCGCTGCAGTACGCGTCCAGCGCCGGGGCCTTCACGAACGTCCAGCCGCTCAGCGGCACCATCGCATCGGGGTCGTCCTTCCTCGTGCAGGAGGCCGCCGGCAGCGGCGGGTCGCAGGCGCTGCCTGCCCCCGACCTCGCCCCCTCTCCCGCGCTCGCCCTGTCAGCGACGGGCGGCAAGCTCGCCCTGGTCCACTCGACCACCGCGCTGTCCGGTGCCACCGGCAACGCGGGATCCGCGCCCTCCGTCGTGGACTTCGTCGGCTGGGGTCCTTCGGCCAGCGACTTCGCCGGCTCCGCGCCGGCGCCGGCGACGACGAACACGACGAGCGTCTCCCGCAGCGCGACGCACGGCAACACCGGCGACAACGGGGCGGACTTCACCGCGGGCGCGCCCACCCCGAAGGGCTCCGGTGCGACCGGCCCGGTGGATCCGGGCGATCCGGCCGCGGTCTCCATCGCCCAGATCCAGGGCACCGGTGCGGCCTCGCCGCTAGCGGGACGGACGGTGACCACCACCGGCGTCGTGACGGCCCGCTATCCGACCGGCGGTCTCGACGGCTACGTCATCCAGACCGCGGGGACGGGCGGCGCACTCGACCTGTCGAGCCACACCGCATCCGATGCCGTGTTCGTGTACTCGCCCGCGGGTGTGGGCGAAGTGGCCGCGGGCCAGACCGTGCGTGTGACGGGCGTCGTAAGCGACTTCAACGGGCTCACCGAGCTGACCGTCGCCGCGGGGGGCGCCACCCGCGTGGCGGATGCCGCGGCGCCCGTCCCCGCCACGGTGACGTGGCCGCGGACGGACGCGCAGCGCGAGTCCCTCGAGTCGATGCTGATCGCACCGCAGGGCGCGTACACCGTCAGCAACACCTACACGACCAACCAGTACGGCGAGGTGGGTCTCGCCTCCGGCGACCAGCCGCTGCGGCAGTGGACCGACGTCGCCCGCCCGGGTACTCCGGACGCCGCCGCGGTCAAGGCCGACAACGCGGCGCGTGCCGTGACCCTCGACGACGGCGCATCGACCAACTTCCTCTCGGCGGCCAACAGCGGCCTCACCCCGCCCTATGTGTCGCTCACCGAGCCCCTGGTCGTCGGCGCTCGCGCCACCTTCACCCAGCCGCTGATCGTCGACTACCGCAACAGCGCGTGGAAGCTGAACCCGACGCAGCCGCTCGTGGGAGACGGCTCGGGCCGGGACGAGGTGGACTTCTCGAACCCTCGCACCGACGCACCGGCCGCCGTCGGCGGAGACGTGTCGGTCGCATCCTTCAACGTCCTGAACTACTTCACGACCCTCGGCGACCAGACCGCGTCGTGCGAGGCCTATCCGGACCGGACCGGCAACGGCCTCACGGTGCGCGACGGGTGCGATCAGCGCGGGGCATGGGATGCGGCCGACCTGAAGCGGCAGCAGGACAAGATCGTGAACGCGATCGACAAGCTGGACGCCGATGTCGTCGGCCTCATGGAGATCGAGAACTCCGCCAAGCTCGGGGAGCGGCCCGACGAGGCCACCGCGACCCTCGTCGATGCCCTGAACGCCGCGGCCGGCACGTCGAAATGGGCATACGTGCCGTCGTCCAGCGAGCTCCCCGATGTCGCCCTGCAGGACGTGATCACCAACGCGATCATCTACCAGCCGGCCGCGGTCGCCCGCGTCGGCGCGTCCCGTGCTCTGGGGACCCAGAGCGCCGACGACCAGGCCTTCGGGAACGCGCGTGAGCCGATCGCCCAGGTCTTCCGGCCCGTCGTCGGCGGCGACGACCTCCTGTTCGTCGTGAACCACCTGAAGTCGAAGGGCTCGGCCGGCCCGTGGCCCGGCGATGCCGACACCGGCGACGGGCAGGGCGCCTCCAACGAGTCCCGTGTGCGACAGGCCACCGCGCTCCGCGACTGGGTGGCGAGCATCCAGGGCGACACGCGCGCGGTCGCGCTGGCCGGCGACTTCAACTCCTACAGCCAGGAGGACCCGCTCCAGGTGCTCTACCGCGCAGGGTACGCGGACGCCGAGCAGGCGCTGCACATCGGGAAGTCCTCGTACTCGTTCTCCGGCCTGTCCGGGTCGCTCGACCACGTCCTGCTCAACAAGGCGGCCCTGGCGCGAGCGACCGGGGGCGACATCTGGAACATCAACTCCGGCGAGTCCGTCGCGCTCGAATACAGCCGCTACAACGTCCACGGGACGCTGTTCTACGCACCGGACGAGTACCGTTCCTCCGACCACGACCCGGTCAAGGTGGGGCTCTCGGCGGATCAGCCGCCCGTCGACCTGACACTGCTGGGGATCAACGACTTCCATGGGCGGATCGACACCAACACGGTGAAGTTCGCGGGAACGGTCGAGAAGCTCAAGCAGGATGCCACGGGGCCGGTGCTCCTGCTGTCATCCGGCGACAACATCGGTGCGTCCCTCTTCGCGTCCTCGGTCGCCAAGGACAAGCCCACCATCGACGTGCTCAACGCCCTCGGCATGCAGGCGACCGCCGTGGGCAACCACGAGTTCGACCGCGGGTGGATCGACCTTCGCGACCGCGTCGCTCCGGCGTCGGACTACCCGCAGCTCGGCGCGAACGTCTACCTGAAGGGGACCACGACGCCCGCCCTCCCCGCGTACGAGCTTCTCGACGCGGGCGGCCTGACGGTGGGCGTGATCGGCGCGGTCACCGAAGAGACGCCCTCGCTCGTCTCCCCCGGCGGGATCGGCGACCTCGAGTTCGGCGATCCGGTGACCGCGGTCAACCGCGTCGCGGCGCAGCTCAGCGACGGCGACCCGTCGAACGGCGAGGCGGACGTGCTCGTCGCGATGTACCACGAGGGCGCTGCCGAGGGCACGCCGGACGGCGCCACTCTCGACGAGGAGCTCGCCGCGGGCGGCGCGTTCGCGCACATCGTCGACGACACCTCCCCGAAGGTGGACGCGATCTTCACCGGGCACACGCACAAGCAGTACGCCTGGTCCGCGCCGATCCCCGGCACCGACCGCACCCGACCCGTCGTGCAGACGGGTTCGTACGGCGCGAACGTGGGCCGGATCGTGCTGACCGTCGATCCGGACACGGGGTCCGTCTCGGCGCACACGGAGACCAACGTGCCGCGCCTGACGACGGACGATGCGACGCTCATCTCGACCTACCCGCGGGTGGCGAAGGTGAACGACATCGTCACGGCCGCACGCACGGCGGCGGCGGAGATCGGCAGCACCGGTGTCGCGGAGGTCTCCGGCGACATCACCACCGCCTTCGCCGGCGGCGCGTTCGTGAACGGCGCCTGGACCGGCGGCTCCCGCGACGATCGGGCGTCGGAGTCCGCGCTCGGGAACCTCGTGGCGAATGCTCTGCGGGACTCTCTGGCCGACCTCCCGAACGGGGCCGTCATCGGCGTCACGAACCCCGGCGGCCTGCGCGACGAGCTGTGGGACACGCAGGCGGAGTTCGGGGCAACGGCCGTGCCGGGGCTACCGGACGGGACCATCTCGTTCTCGCAGGCGAACGCTGTGCTCCCCTTCAACAACACGATGGCACTGGTGTCGTTGACGGGGGCCCAGTTCACGGCACTCCTCGAGGAGCAGTGGCAGCGCGACGCGGCGGGCAACATCCCCTCGCGGCCGTATCTGCAGCTCGGCCTCTCGGACAATGTGACGTACACATACGACTCCTCGCGACCGGAAGGGTCCCGCATCACGTCGGTCACCGTCGACGGGAAAGCGCTCGACCCGGCGGCGACCTACCGCATCGGCACGCTGTCCTTCCTGGCGACCGGCGGTGACAATTTCCGGGAGTTCACGAAGGGCGCCGACTACGTCGACACCGGTCTCGTCGACTACGAGGCGTGGATCGACTACCTCGCCGACCACTCCCCCGTCGCCCCGTCGTTCGCCAAGCGGGCCGTGCAGGTGACCGGGGCGCCGTCGACCGTCGCGCCCGGCGACGAGATCGCGTTCGACGTCTCGGGGATCAACCTCACGAGCCGCGGCGCGCCCGAGAACACCGCTCTCTCGGTCAGGTTCGGCGACGCCGAGCTCGGGACGGCGGCGCTGGTGAACGGCGCGGGGCACGTATCGGTCACGCTTCCGGCCGACACCCCTCCGGGCGCAGGAGCCCTGGAGCTCGTGTCGACCGCGAGCGGAACGACGGTCACCGTTCCGTTCACGATCGAGGAGTCGACGCCAAGATCGAGCACGACTCTTTCGCTGAGTCGTACGTCCGCTGCGTTCGGCACGGGCGGCACGGTCCGGGCCACGGCTCGCGTCTCCACGGCCGATGCGGCGGTGACCTCCGGGACGGTCGAGTTCGTGATCGGCGACACGGTCATCGGGTCGGCCACCGTCGGTCCCACCGGGGTGGCGCGTGCGGATCTCGCCCTCCCGGGCGGCCGTCACGCGGGCAGCTACGACGTCGTCGCCCGCTTCACCGGGACGAAGGATGCCGCGCCCTCGGCATCCGCCCCCGTCGCGTTCACCGTCACGAAGGCCACGACCACGACATCGCTCGTCGCCCTCTTGCCGTTCCACATCAACGGGCTGCTGCCGTCGACGCTCGTCGCCGCGGTGGGCTCGGGCGGTGCCCGCGCGACGGGGACCGTGGAGTTCCATGAGGGCGGAGCGACCGGTCCGGTCGTGGGAACGGCGCCGGTGAAGAACGGCCTCGCCACCCTCACACTGGGCCGGCTGAGCAGGGGAACCCACACCTACACCGCGGTCTTCGTACCGGCGAACCCGGCGGACGTCGCCGGTTCGCACAGCGGACGAGCGACCGTGCTCGTCCTGCTGTAGCCGTCGCCGGCTGCCGAGGAAGCGCAAGGACCGTCACGGTCGGCGCATCCTCGGCAGCCGGACGACCGGTGCCGCCGGTCGGGCGCGGATCCGGGCCTCGGCGGTCCCAGGGCGCTCTAGAGTGACGTCATGGTCGTGCAGGTCGTCTTCGTGCACGGCATCCGCACATCCGCCACCATGTGGCGGGCGCAGATCGCGCACCTGTCCGAGCGCGGGATCCCCGCCACGGTGGTCGACCTCCCCGGTCACGGATCGCGCATGGGCGAGGTGTTCACCCTCGAGGAGGCGTTCCGCACGATGGACGTCGCGGTGCGGGCCGCGGCGGAGCGCGGGCCGGTGCTGCTGGTCGGGCACTCGATGGGTGGTCTGCTTTCCCTGGACTACGTGGGCCGCGAGGACCCGCCGCCGGTCTCGGCCTTCATCGCCGCATCGTGCACGGCGATCCCGCGGGGTGTCGGGCTCGCGGCCTACCGGGCGATGGCCCGAGGCTTCGACGCGCTCCCCGATCACGGGCTCTGGATCGCCGAGCGGGTCCTCGACCGCACTCTGCCTGCCGAGACGCGCGCCGACTTCGGGGCGGGCGGGTACGCGTTCGACGCGCAGGACACGGCGCTGCGGAGTCTCTCGGTGCTGGACCTCCTCGCGGCCGTGAGCCGGATCACTGTGCCGCTCTGGTTCGTGAACGGTCAGTACGACCAACTGCGAGTGAACGAGCGCCTGTTCGTCCAGCTGGCGCCGCACGCCGAGCTCATCGTCGTCCCTCGAACGACGCACCTGGTCACGGCGATGCGGCCGCGCGTCTTCAACGCGGTACTGGACCTCGCCGTCGCCACCATGGAGAGCGGCGCCGCGGGCGCCGACGGTACCTCGACACCCGCCGCCACCTGATAGACTCGGTGTTTGACTTGCGTGTGGGATCTCCCTCACGACCGTCGATGGGTGCCCTCTACCACCGATCGGCATTGTCCTCATCACTCCGAAACGAAAGAGCCTCTCCGTGGCGAACATCAAGTCGCAGATCAAGCGCAACAAGACCAATGAGAAGGCGCGCGAGCGCAACAAGGCCGTCAAGAGCGAGCTGAAGACCGAGGTGCGTCGCACGCGCGAGGCGATCGCCTCCGGCGACAAGGCCGCGGCTCAGAAGGCTCTCGCCACCGCATCCAAGAAGCTCGACAAGGCTGTGAGCAAGGGTGTCATCCACGAGAACCAGGCGTCCAACCGCAAGTCCGCGATCGCCAAGCAGGTCGCCGCGCTCTGAGCAGCTGGACCGTACGAAGCCCGCTCCGCCTCGGCGGGGCGGGCTTCGTCGTTCTCCGGTAGCGGCGGGTGTCCGGCGGCGGCGTCGGGCAGCGGGCCGGCAGCGGCGCCGTGGTCCGGGCACGTCACGGGTTCGGGAGCCCCGCGCGTCCCGGATCGCCGCGGTCAGTGAGGGGATCGGCCGAACGGCGCGCGGGTCGCGATGACCGTCACCATCCGCTCGAGGGCGAACACCGCGTCGCGCGAGCCTCCCTTGACGTCGGCGTCTGCACGGGCGGTCGCCTGGATCGCCATGCCGAGGGTCGTCTCGTTCCAGCCCGACAGGTCGCGGCGGGCGCGGTCCACCTGCCAGTCCTTCATCCCGAGCCGGGCCGCGAGGGAGGGCGTCGACTCTCGACTGCCCGCCACGCGTGCCATGGTCCGGAGTTTGGACGCGACCGCCGCGACGAGGGGAACCGGATCCGCGCCCGAGGCGAGCGCGTGTCGGAGCGCGATCAACGCCTCGCCGTAGCGGCCGGCGATCGCGGTGTCGGCGACGGTGAACGCCGACGTCTCGACCCTGCCTCCGTAGTAGCGCTCGACGATCTGATCGGTGATGTCCCCTGGCACGTCGGCGATGAGCTGCTGACAGGCGGCGGCCAGCTCGGTGAGGTCGTCGGCGAACGCCGAGACGAGGGCGCGCAGCGCGGCGGGCGCGATGCGCTTGCCCGCCGTGCGGAACTCGCCGGATGCGAAGTCGAACCGGTCGCCGTCCCGCTTGACCGCGGGACAGGGCACCTCCACACCGCTCCCCTGACCAGCCCGGACCGCGTCCAGGAGCTTCTTGCCGCGCACGGATGCCCCGCTGTGGCGCAGGATCACCGTGGCACCGTCCTGAGGGTGCTCCAGATAGCCGAGAGCCTCGGTGAGGAACGCATCGGTCGCCTTCTCGACCCCCGATACGCGAACGAGTCGCGGCTCCCCGAACAGCGACGGTGAGGTGACGCCGAGCAGGGTACCCGAGACGTAGTCGTCCGCGCGGATGTCGGAGACCTCGAGACTGGCGTCCTCCGCACGCAGATAGTCGCGGAGCGCGGCGATCGCGCGCTCCGCGCAGACCTCCTCCGGACCGGACACCAGGACGACGGGCGCCGGCTCGGGTGCGCGCCAGTCCAGCTGCGGGATGGCGATGCGCGACGCTGACGAGGAGCGTGCGGGCGGGCGTCGGGCGGGCATGCGTCCAGCCTAGCCAGGCGGTACGACAGCACCGTCCGCACGACCACGAAGGAGTTCGACGCGCGGAGCTGCGGCGCGCGGGGCTGCCCGCGCGATCTCCCGGCTCACGAGTGCGGCGGCGGCGATCGCTCCCGCCACACCTCGACGCCGGCCCCTGTCGCGGTGACGAGGATGAGCCCCTCATGGTCGGTCCTGGCGATCACGGCGCCGTCCCGTTCGAGGAAGTCGATGGTCTCCGTGCGGGGGTGCCCGTAGTCGTTCTGGAGGCCGACCGAGATGACGGCGACCGCGGCTCCCAGGGCCGTGTACAGCTCCGGCGCCTGGTCCGCGCTGCCGTGGTGCGCGACCTTGACGACCCGGTATGGAGGGCGCGGCGCACCCGAGTGCAGCAGGGCGCGCTGGGCTGTGGCATCCAGGTCGCCGAGGAAGATGGCCGGGGGGACTCCGCCCCCTCGCACATCGAGGGTCACGCTGGCCTGATTCCCGGAGGGGAATGCCCTGCTCCGCTCCGGCGGCCACAGCACCGTCCACGTCGCAGCACCGAGGGAGCCCGTCATCCCCGCATGCGCGAGACGCGCGTCTGCGCCCCCGCGGGAGAGGGCGGCGACCAGGCCCTCTTGCGCGCCGTCTGCGGTCGGGCCGTGCAGCACGACCTCGACGATGCCCTCCACCGCCCCCACACCGCCGGCATGGTCGAGATCGAAGTGCGTCAGCACGAGCAGGTCGAGGTGCGCGACGCCGAGTCGCGTCAGGCACCGCCGCAGGGGCGCCGGATCCGGGCCGGTGTCGATCAGGGCGACCTCGCCCTCGCTGCGCACGAGGAGGGCGTCGCCCTGACCGACGTCGCAGGCCGCGATCGACCACGCGTGCGGAACGGTGAGGGGTCCGGCGACCGATTCGACAGCCGTCGTGCCCGCAGAGATCCCGATGACCACCGCGAGGCCCGCACCCGAGACGGTCCTGAGTCGCCGGGGCCATCGTCCCTGGCCGAAGCCGGCCACGACGACGGTGGTCGCCGCGCCGACGAGACCGAGAAGCACCATGCCGCCGAACCCCTCCGGCCACGCGATCGCGTTGGCAGGCAGCGCGCGCGCGATCTCCGCGGTGACGGCGATCCACTGGGCAGGGAGCCACGTCACGGCGGCGAGCCCGGACTGCAGCACCGGCAACGGCGCGGCGAGACAGGCGGCGAGGCCGACGACCGTGGCGATCGGCGCCGCCGGCGCGGCGAGCAGGTTCGCCGCGACGCCGTACACCGACACCGTGGGAGTGATGAGGACGAGGAGGGGGCCGCACGCGAGCTGGGCCGCGAGAGGCACGGACAGCCCGAGCGCGATGGCGCGCGGCATCCAGCGGGCGAGTCCCTCCGCCAAGGGTCGTGCCAGGATGAGCAGCGCCCCCGTCGCGGCGACGGAGAGCGCGAAGCCGAGCGACGACGCGAGCCACGGGTCGGCGATCAGGACCGCGCAGATCGCCACGCACAGCAGCGAGATCCCCACGCCCCGTCGGCCGAGGAGGACGCCGAGCATCGCGATGGCAGCCATCGCCGCGGCGCGGACCACACTGGGCTCAGGGGTGACGAGAGCGACGAAGCCGGCGAGCGAGACCAGTCCGCACGTTACGCGTATGCCGCGTCGCGCACGGCACGCCGAGGCGGCCGCGAATGCGAGACCCACCACGAGGGCGCAGTTCGCCCCGGACACCGCGGTGAGGTGGGAGAGGGAGCTCGCCTTCATGGCCTCGTCGAGGTCCGCACCGACCGCGGACGTGTCACCGACGGCGAGCCCGGCGATGAGGCCGGCGCCCGGCTCGGGCAGACCGCGGGTCGCGGCGAGGAGGCGATGACGGAGCGCGGCGGTGACGGCGAGTGCGCCCCCGGGCGGACGGAGGACGGTCAGGGACCGTCCCGCGCGAACGATGAGCACGGCGCGCTCACCCGGATCGGCGACCTGGACCGTGCCGTCGATGCGGACCTCCGCGCCGATGTCGGGACGCACACCCGGCGCGGAGCGCACCAGGACCGGGACGTCGAGGGCGGTCGTGCGCGTCCCCACGAGGATGCCGTGCGCCTGGGCGTCGAAGGAGAGATCGCCCGCGCGCGTCGCCTCGGCCTTGCCGACGACGGTCGCCGTGACCGAGACGGCGCGGCCGCCGCCGATCGCGAGCGTGCCTGCCGAGGACCGCGAGGGCTGAGCGAGCGCCACGTGGGACGCGGCGCCCGCCGAAAGGGCTGCGGAGACGACGATGAGAGCGACGACGACGCTGCGGCGCGCTCGGAGCACGCCGATCCCCGCGGCGCCGAACGCCGTTCCCCAGAGGGCGAGGGCGATCCACGGCGATGCGGCCGGGAGGAAGGTGGCGACACCCGCTGCGAGCCAGGTCGCCGGGGCAACCGGGACGAGGCGCGCGTCGCGTCGGCGCATCCGTCAGACCGTCACGAGCTCGCGGAGCGCGTCGAGCATCTTGTCACCGATGCCCGGAACCGCCAGGAGATCCTCGACGCTCGTGAACCGCCCGTTGTCGTCCCGCCACTGCACGATCCGTTTCGCCATGGCCGGTCCGATCCGCGGCAGAGTGTCGAGCGCCGCCTCGTCGGCGGTATTGAGGTTCACGCGCCCGTCACCGGGCGCTGCCGTGGCGCCGGCCAGGCCGGTGCCGGGCGCCGCGCCAACGACGGAAACGAGGATCTGCTCGCCGTCCGAGACGGGCCTGGCGAGGTTCACGGCCTGGCGATCCGCGCCCTGGGCGAATCCCCCCGCCGCGGCGACGGCGTCCACCAGGCGGGCACCGGCGGGAAGCGCGTAGAGGCCTGGCACGCGCACGGCTCCCGCCACATCGACGTACAGCCGCGACGCGGTCGGCGACGGAGCGGGGCCGGCGCCCGGGGCGACGGCTTCGGACGGCGTCACCGCTCCGCGCACGACCCCGATCGCGACGGTCACGGCGAGTGAGGCCAGCACGAGCACGATTGCCGCGCCGACTCCGAGCCGCCGCCGTGCCGACACTCGCGTCGGACTCTCCTCCGATGTCACCGCCTCACCGTACGGCGCCCGGTGAGGCGACCCGTCGCGGGCGGAGGACGGAAGTGGAGACCCCTTCGCGATCCGACGCTGGGGAGGATCCGCTACTTCGTGCTGAAGCTGACCACCTTGGGCGGGCGCACGACAGCCCGCACGACCTCACGGTCGCCGAGGGCGCGCGCGACGCGCTCATCCGCGCGGGCGAGCTTCTCCAGCTCGGCGCCGTCGATCCGCGCGGGCACCTGGAGGGTGGCCCGCACCTTCCCGTCGATCTGGACGACCGCCGTCACCGACTCCTCGACGAGAAGCGTCGGGTCGGCCTGGCGCCACGGCACCAGCCCGACGAAGGGCTCGTACCCCAGGATCTCCCACAGCTCCTCGGCGGTGTGCGGGGCGAAGAGGTCCAGGATCATGGCGGTGACCTCGGCGGCCTCGCGGACCGCGGGATCGGCCGGACCCGCTCCGGTGTCGATCGTCTTGCGGGTGGCGTTCACGAGTTCCATGAGACGTGCGATGACGACGTTGAACTTCGTCTGCTCGACGAGTCCCGGGGCGTCGGCGAGCAGCCGATGGGTGACGCGCCGGAGCGCGGTGTCCCCCTCCGCCCAGACCACGTCGGTCGGCGACGCGACGTCCTTCGCGACCCGCCACGCGCGGGCGAGGAACTTCTGCGCACCCGTGGTGGAGACGTCCTCCCACTCGATGTCGTCCTCGACGGGACCGGCGAAGGCGATGGCGACGCGTGAGGCATCGGCACCCGGATCCTCCATGCTCGCGGCGAACTCGACGAGGTTGCCCTTGCTCTTCGACATCTTGGAGCCGCCGAGCAGCACCATGCCCTGGTTGATGAGCGTCGCGAACGGCTCGGTGAAGTCGATGAGGCCCATGTCGTAGAGGACCTTCGTGATGAACCGCGCATAGAGCAGGTGCAGGATCGCGTGCTCGACCCCGCCGATGTAGGAGTCGACCGGGGCCCACTTGTCGGCCAGCCGCGAAGAGAACGCCTCGGTGTCGTCGCCCGGGGAGAGGAACCGGAGGAAGTACCACGAGCTGTCCACGAAGGTGTCCATCGTGTCCGGGTCCCGTCGCGCGGGTGCGCCGGTCTCCGGGTCGGTGGTCGCCATCCACTCCTCGGCGCCCCCCAGCGGAGAGGTGCCCTTCGGGGCGAGATCAAGACCCTGGGCGGCGGGAAGACGCAGCGGGAGCTGATCGTCGGGCACCGGAACGATCCGTCCGTCCTCGGTGTGGATCATCGGGATCGGCGTCCCCCAGAAGCGCTGCCGCGAGATCAGCCAGTCGCGCAGGCGGAAGGACTTCGCGGCGCGGCCCCGCCCGGCCGCCTCGAGCTCCTCGATCACGCGGGCGATGGCGTTGCGCTTGCTCAGTCCGTTGAGCGAGCCCGAGTTGATCAGCCGTCCGTCGCCGGTCAGGGCGACGCCGGTCGTGGCCGGGTCGAGCTCGGCGAGCGCGCCGTCGGGATCCAGCGGGACGCCCTCGTCGTCGACGTCGATGACGGGGATCGCGCCGGTCACCGGTGCCGTCGTGTCCACGACGACCTTGACCGGGAGGTCGAACGCCCGGGCGAAGTCCAGGTCCCTCTGATCGTGCGCCGGGACCGCCATGACCGCGCCGTGCCCGTAGTCGGCCAGGACGTAGTCCGCCGCCCACACGGGCAGACGCTCCCCGTTGATGGGGTTGACGGCGTAGCGTCCGAGGAACACGCCGGTCTTCGGGCGGTCGGTGCTCTGGCGCTCGATCTCGGTCTGGCGCTGCACCTGGTCGAGGTATGCCTGGAACCGCAGGCGCACGTCGGCGTCGGCGCCCGCGACCAGTTCGGCCGCGAGATCCGAGTCGGGCGCGACCACGAAGAACGTCGCGCCGTGCAGGGTGTCGGGCCGGGTCGAGAAGACGGTCACGACCCCGTCGCGACCTTCGATCTCGAAATCGATGTCCGCGCCGATCGAACGGCCGATCCAGTTCCGCTGCATGCGGATGACCTTCTGCGGCCAGAAGCCCTCGAGCTGGTTCAGGTCGTCCAGCAGGCGGTCGGCGTAGTCCGTTATCTTGAAGTACCACTGGGTGAGCTTCTTCTTGACGACCTCCGCGCCGCATCTCTCGCAGTGTCCGTCGACCACCTGCTCGTTGGCGAGCACGGTCTGGTCGTTGGGGCACCAGTTGACCGGGCTCTCCTTCCGGTACGCGAGGCCGCGCTCGTAGAGCCGCTGGAACAGCCACTGGTTCCACCGGTAGTACTCGGGGTCGCTGGTGTGGAGCACGCGGCTCCAGTCGTACGAGGTCCCGAAGTGCTTGAGGCTCTCCTTCTGCTGGGCGATGTTGCTGTACGTCCACTCGCGCGGGTCGCTGCCCCGCTGGATCGCGGCGTTCTCCGCGGGCAGGCCGAAGGAGTCCCATCCGATCGGGTTCAGGACGTTGTATCCGCGATGACGCCAGAAGCGCGCCACCGTGTCGACGTAGGCGTAGTTCTCCGCGTGCCCCATGTGCATGTCGCCGGACGGGTACGGGAACATCCCCAGCACGTACTTGCGCGGTCGCGTGTCGTCGTCGCCCCCGGCCCGGAAAGGGTCGTGCTCCGCCCAGAGCGCCTGCCACTTCGTCTGGATGGCGTAGGCGTCGAACCCGCGCTCGGCGTGAGAGGGGGTCGCGGGAGGGGGGGTCTGTGACACGGAGGAGCCAATCGCAATGCAACGGGTGAGGGCGCGAGAGAGCGCGCCTTTCCAGGTTACCCGACGGCCGGATTCACCAGCCGGCGGGGAGGTCCGCGCCGATCGCCGCGAGGGGCGCCTGCGCTTTGACGCCGACCTCGGCCACCTCGTCGGCCGCGACGGATCCCCACGTGATGCCCCCGCCGGCGCCGACGTACGCACCGCCCGGATGCACCACGATCGAGCGGATCACCATCGCGAGGTCGAGGCCGCCTGCGGCGCCCACCCATCCGAAGCAGCCGGCGAACACCCCGCGCGGCGCGGCCTCGAGCCGGTGCAGGATGGTCATCGCGGACAGCTTGGGAGCCCCGGTCATGCTGCCGGCCGGGAACGCGGCGTCGAGCAGCTCGCCGACCGTGGTGCCGTCGCGCAAGGTGCCCGCGACCGTGCTCACCAGCTGATGGACCGCCGGATACGACTCCACGTCGAGGAGGCGCTCGACCGTGACGGTGGCGGGGAGGCACGCCCGCGCCAGATCGTTGCGCATCAGGTCGACGATCATGACGTTCTCCGCCCGCTCCTTGGGGCTGTCGTGGAGAGCGACGGCGAGCGCGGCGTCCGCCGCGGGGTCGGTGCCGCGCGGTCGCGTGCCCTTGATGGGATGCGTGCGCACCATCGCACCGGACACCTCGAGGAACCGCTCCGGGCTGGCGCTCAGCAGGGCGACGCCTCCCGACATGATGATCCCGGCGTGGTGCGCGGGGGTCGCCCCGCGCAGAGACAGGAATGCGGCGAGGGGATCGATCTCGTGCTCGACCCAGAACCGCGTCGTGAGGCACAGCTGATACGCGTCGCCCTCCCGGATCGACGCGCGGCACTCCTCGATGAGGGACGCGTACTGCATCGGAGCGTGGCGGGCGTGCGCCGGGCCGACGGGGGGCATCGCGGCGGGCCGCTGCGCCGCCGGAGCGTCGTCGCGCCCGGCGACCGCGTCGCCCAGGTACTGCGTGCGCCGAGAACCGTGGTCGAAGGCGATGAGCCCCTCGACCTCGATCCAGAGCGACGGGGGGACGTCGTCGTCCGGCGCCGCGGCCGGCGCACCGGCACGGCGGGCGGCCTCGTCATAGCCCGTCCAGCCCACCCACCCTCCGCGGAAGCGGGACTCGCCGACAGGCGTGCTGCCGCCGGTCGCGGCGGCAGCACGGACCGTGCCGGGGTCCGCGGGCGATCCCCATCCGACCCAGCTCCATCCGAGGGCAGCGTCCGGTCCGGCGTCGAGCCAGAAGACGTGGGCGTGCGATGTCGAGACGGCGAGGAACACGTCAGCCGGGTCGCGCCACGGATGCCACGGCGCGGGATCGAGGAGGACGGCCACGCTTCCCAGGCTAGAGGGAGGCCGCGCCTCTAGGCTCGAAGCCGTGAACGAGTTCCTCACCTGGCTGCTCGACGTCGTGCAGAGCGTCGATCCGGTCGTGCGGACGCTCGTCGCCGCCGTGGCGATCATGCTCGAGACGAGCGTCCTGATCGGGCTGTTCGTGCCGGGTGACACGGTCGTGATCGTCGCCGGCACGGCGGTCGGGTCCCCGGCGGAGGCCGTGTGGCTCGTGGTCGCCGTCGTCGTCGGATCGCTGATCGGCGAGAGCATCGGATTCTGGCTGGGGCGCAAGCTGGGTCCCGTCATCCGCCACTCGCGGTTGGGTCGCCGCATCGGCGAGCACAATTGGGCGCGTGCCGAACGGTATCTCGCGCGGCGCGGCGGGCCGGCGATCTTCATCTCCCGCTTCCTGCCCGTGCTGCATTCGGTCGTCCCGTTGACCGTGGGGATGAGCGCGCTGAGCTACCGGAGGTTCCTGGCGTGGGCCGCGCCCGCGTGCCTCGTGTGGGCCAGCCTCTACGTCACGGTCTCGAGCCTGGCCGCCGGAGGGTTCCGCGCGCTGGCCCAGCAGCTCCACTTCGCCGGGTACATCTTCGTCGGCGTGATCGTCCTCTTCCTCATCCTGGTGTTCCTCGCCAAGAAGGTGATCGAGCGGGCCGAGCGGAAGCACCTCGCCGACTCCGCCGACCTGCCGGTCGCGTCCGGCGAGCCCGAGGACGGGCTCGGCGGGGACATGGGAGGATCGAGGTGATGTCAGCCGCGCACGCGAAGCCGCCCCGCGCGAAGGTGCTCTGGATCGCCAGGATCGAGTATCGCTTCCATGCGTGGCGCGAGCGCCGCGCGCGGCGCCGCGGCCTCACCCCGACTGTGGCGGCGTTCCCCGGCTACGGCGGTGAGGGATGGGTGCGCGTCCTCGGCCGGGTGCTGATCGCCCCGCCCGCGCCGGCCCGCAGTCGCGGTGACTATGCGAGAGTCCGCGGATGGCGCAGCTTCGCGGCGGTCCCGATCGGCTTCGCCCAGGTGTCCGTGGTGGTCGAGGGGGTCGCGCATGACGTCGTCGCCGATCGCGGCGGCGTCGTCGACACCGTGCTGCCCGCGGCGCTCGCGCCGGGCTGGCAGACCGTGACCATGTCCGTGGAGGGAGGCGATCCGGTCGAGACGAGGGTCTTCATCGTCGGCTCGGAGGTCCGCTTCGGCATCGTCTCGGACATCGACGACACGGTCATGGTGACGGCGCTCCCCCGCCCGCTGATCGCCGCGTGGAACTCCTTCGTCGTGGACGAGCACGCGAGGCAGCCGGTTCCCGGGATGTCCGTGCTCATGGAACGGCTCGTGCGCGAGAACGCCGGCTCCCCCGTGGTCTACCTGTCGACCGGCGCGTGGAACGTGGGGCCGACGCTGACGAGGTTCCTCTCCCGCCACCTCTTCCCCGCCGGCGCGCTCCTCCTCACGGACTGGGGGCCGACGCACGATCGGTGGTTCCGCAGCGGCGCCGCGCACAAGCTCGCGAATCTCAACCGTCTCGCGACGGAGTTCCCTCAGGTGACGTGGCTCCTGATCGGCGACGACGGACAGCGCGATGACGACATCTACACCGCGTTCGCGAGCGCGCACCCGCACAATGTGGCCGCCGTGGCCATCCGCCGCCTGTCGCCGACCGAGGCGGTCCTCGCCGGCGGACGCACGGCCGTCAACGATCACACCGCCGCGGGCGTGCCGTGGGTCAGCGGCGACGACGGCGCCGGCCTTCTCGAACGTCTCGAAGAGGTCGGCATCCTCCGCGGACGTCCGACCCCGCCCGTAGGCTGAACGCGTGTGCGGACGATTCGTGGTTGCCCAGGTCGGCTCTGAACTCGTCGGCGTCCTGCGCGTCGATCTCGAGGGCGACGATCTGCCGGGTCCGTCGTACAACATCGCCCCCACGGCGCGCGTGGCGATCGTGCTCGACTCCGCGAAGACCGAGCCGCCGACGCGTCGCCTGGAGGCGGCGAGATGGGGACTCGTGCCCTCGTGGGCGAAGGATCCCTCGGTCGGGTCGCGCGCCTTCAATGCGCGCTCCGAAGAGGTGGAGGACAAGCCGATGTTCCGCAACGCCCTCATCAAGCGTCGCGCCGTCGTGCCCGCGACCGGCTACTACGAGTGGAAGCTCGTGGACGGCGAGAAGATCCCGCACTACATCCACCCGGCCGACGGGTCCCCGCTCTACTTCGCGGGTCTCTACGAGTGGTGGAAGAACCCGGCGGTGGCGGACGACGATCCGGCGCGCTGGCTGCTGAGCTTCACGATCCTCACCCGCGACTCCATCGGCGACCTCGGGTCGATCCACGACCGGATGCCGCTCTTCCTCGACCCCGACTTCGCCGACGCCTGGCTCGACCCGACGACGGACAATGTGGGCGACATCCTCGACGCCGCGATCGACGCGGCCCCCGATGTCGCACGCTCGCTCGACAACCACGTCGTGTCCAAGGCCGTGGGCAACGTCCGCAACGACGCTCCCGAGCTCATCCAGCCCGTCGACGCGTAGCGCCGGCCGCGTGGCTGTCGTTCGACGCCCGCGTCGTGCGTGAGCCTTCAGTGCCGTGCGAGGATCGCCGCGCTGTCGGTGCCGCTCGGGAGGACGCCGTACTGCGCTCCTCTGTCGTCGCCGAGGCGTGCGCCGATGAACGCCTCGGCGACGACATCGGGAGCGTACCTCACCATCAGCGAGGCCTGGAGCGCGAGGGCGAGCATCTCGGTCAGCCGGCGCGCCCCGGCCTGCGCCGAACCGGCGTCCGCATCCCCCATCGAGCGGAGGAGCGCCACGGTGCGGCGCGTGTGCGCGTCGAGCAGCGGATGCGCGCCGGCGGTGGTCTCCAGCTCTGCGGCCATGGCGTCCGCGGAGTCGGCGTCCCGTGCCAGTGCGCGCAGCACGTCCAGCGCGATGACGTTCCCCGAGCCTTCCCAGATCGCCATCACCGGCTGCTCCCGGAATCGGCGGGCCAGCGGGAACCACTCGGTGTAGCCGTTGCCGCCGAGACACTCCATGGCCTCGTACGCGTGGTGGGGGCCGCGCTTGCAGACCCAGTACTTCGCCACCGGGGTCGCGAGGCGGCGGAGCGCGACGTCGTGCGGCGACGCATCCGCTTCGAACGCCTGCGCGAGGCGGAGCCCGGTGAGCATCGCGGCCTCCGATTCGAGGGCCAGATCGGCGAGCACCGCCGCCATGGCCGGCTGGTCCACCAGCAGCTCGCCGAACGCGCGGCGACCGCGCGCGTGCCAGAGCGCCTCGGCCACGGACTGACGCATGCCCGCCGCGGTCCCCAGCACGCAGTCGAGCCTGGTGCGCTGCACCATCTCGATGATGGTGCGCACGCCGCGGCCCGGCTCCCCGAGCAGCATCCCGACCGTGCCGTCGAACTCGATCTCCGCCGACGCGTTGGACCGGTTGCCGAGCTTGTCCTTGAGACGCTGGATGCGGAAGACGTTGCGATCGCCATGCGGCAGCACCCGTGGGACGAACAGGCACGACAGCCCCTCGTCCCGCCCGTCGCGACGGGTCTGGGCGAGCACGAGGAACGCGTCCGACATGGGCGCCGAGCAGAACCATTTGTGGCCGCTCAGCTGGTAGCTGTGCCCGCTGGTGTGGACTCCGGTGGTCCGGTTCGCGCGGACGTCGGATCCGCCCTGCTTCTCGGTCATCGCCATGCCGATCAGCGCGCTCGGCTTCTCGGACGCCGGCAGGAGACGCGGATCGTAAGAGCGGGAGTAGAGGCGCGGCATCCAGTCCTCGGCGACCCAGGGCGACTCCTGCAGCGACGCCACCCCGGCGTGGGTCATCGAGATCGGGCAGGCGTGGCCGGGTTCGACCTGCGCGAAGAGCATGAACGTCGCCGCACGCGCGACAGCAGCGCCGGGCCGAGGGTCCGCCCACGCCGCCGTGTGCGCCCCGTGCGCGACCGCGGCACCGATGACGCGATGGTACGAGCTGTCGTACTCGACCTCGTCGAGCCGGAACCCCCAGCGATCGAAGGTGTGGGCCACCGGCGGGTGGGTGTGCGCCAGGCTCGCGTCGCGCTGGAAGCCCTCACCGCCGACCAGTCGTCCGATGTCGCGCAGCTCGGCGTCCGCCCATCCCCCGCCGAAGCGTGCGACCGCAGCGCCGAGCGGTCCGTTGAGCGTGTACTCGTCGACGTCCACCCGCCACGGCGGCTGGTTGTCGACGATGTGCGTGCCGCCCGGCTGCCGCCCCCGGCCCATCGTCGTCACGCGCGCTCCGTATCGGTCGGCGTCGCGAGCGCGAACTGCTCCTCGGTCGTGAGGGGCGCGTGGCTCACGAGCTGATGGATGAAGCCGAGCTTCCGTCGCACCGGAGCCACGAGGTCGAAGGGGTAGAGGTCGGAGAAGCCCATCGACCTGTTGATGCGGTTGAACGCCTGCGACATCCACTCCCAGTCCGCCAGCAGCAGCTGCACGGGCTCGCGCGCGTACGATCCGCGCGGCACGACGTCCGTGTCGCGCATGCTCGTGACGTCCGCGTCGAGATGGATGCCGATGGCCGCGGCCGTCTGGAGTGTCCCCGTGATGTGCAGGTAGTGGGCGAACGTCTCGGCGAAGTCCTCCCACGGGTGCATCGTGGCGTATTCGGAGATGAAGTCCGACTGCCACCCTGCGGGAGCACCGAGCGAGTAATGCCGGCTCAGGGCATCCCGGTAGGACGCACGCTCGTCGCCGAACAGCTCGCGGCACTGCGCCCAGGTCGCCTCGTCCGTGATCAGGACGTTCTGGTAGTAGTGACCGACCTCGTGGCGGAGATGTCCCAGCATCGTCCGGTAGGGCTCGCCGAGCTTCACGCGCAGCGCCTCGCGGCGATCGTCGAGGTTCTCGGCGAGGTCGAGCGTGATGATGCCGTTCGCGTGACCGATCGTGACAGGACGGCCCAGGGAGATGCTGGACAGGAGATCGAACCCGAGCCCTCCGGGCGCCTCCGCCCACGACACGATGGGCAGACCGAGGTCCGCGAGCTGGACCACGAGGCGTCGCTTGGCCTCCTCGGTCTTCGCGAGCTTCTCCATGGCGATGGTGTCGCTGTGGTCGGGCGCCGTGCGGGTGAGGCGGCAGGAGAAGCAGCGGCCGGAGCCCTCGTCTTCACGGACCAGCCAGTTGCAGCCCCACCCGCGATTCGAGCACGTGTACCAGGTCTCCTCCGCGATCGTCGCGCGTCCGGTGCGGAGGCCGAAGAACTGCCGGCTGGGCAGGTGGTAGCCCAGCTCCGCCTCGCATTCGGGGCAGACGAGCGTGTCGAGGTAGACGAAGTGACGGCAGTGCGGACAGCGGGGGGCGGAGCTCACCCTCACACCGTATCGCCGTCTCAGTCCGCCCGGGCGAGCGGGATCCGGAGGAGCAGGTCATCCCCGTCACGGGGACTCCCCCGACCGTCCGTGTTGTTCGTGAGCACCCAGAGCGAGCCGTCCGGAGCGACCGCGGCGTCGCGCAGCCGGCCGAGCCCGTCCAGGACGATCTGTGCGTCTCCGACGATGGCGCCGCCCCGGGTGTCGACGCGCCAGAGGCGCTCGCCACGCAGGGCGGCGAGGAAGATCGTGTCGCCGATGGCGGCGATCCCGCTGGGACTCGCCTCATCGGTCGCCCACTGCGCGACCGGATTCCTGAACGCGTTGTCGGATCCCGTTCCCTCGACGACGGGCCACCCGTAGTTCGCTCCCGGCTCGATGCGATTCAGCTCGTCCCACGTGTTCTGTCCGAACTCGCTCGCCCACATCACCCCGTCGCCGCTCCACGCGATGCCCTGAACGTTGCGGTGCCCATAGCTCCACACGGCGGTGCCGAACGGATTGCCCGGCGCGGAGCGTCCGTCCGGGGTCAGTCGGAGGATCTTCCCGTTCAGCGAGTCGCGGTCCTGAGCGGCATCCCCTCGGCCCGCATCTCCCGTCGTGACGTAGAGCATGCCGTCGGGGCCGAACGCCAGCCGGCCGCCGTCGTGGTTGCCCGCGGTGGCGATGCCCGTCAACACCGCCTCGGCCGGCCCGAGACGATAGGACCCGGGCGATCCCTCGAGGGGCATGCGGACGACGCGGTTGTCGGTACGTGTCGCATGGTACGCGTAGAGCCACGTCCTGTCCCCGACCTCGTGCAGCGCGATCCCGTTGAGCCCGGCCTCGCCGCCCGAGACGACGTCGGGCACCACGCCGACGTCCCGTAGTGCCCCGTGGACGGTGAGTTCGCGGATCGTGCCGTCGTCGCGCTGGGAGATGAGCGCACCGCCCGCGGCGAGGGGGATGACGGACCACGGCGCGACGAGTCCGCGCGCGAGGACCTCGGGTTCTCCCGCGACGGACCAGTGTCCGCCCTCCGCCGAGGGTGCGGACGTCGGCGCTGTCGGGAGCGCGCTGGACCGAAGCGGCGATGGACTCGCGGTGCAGCCGGTCGCTGCAACGCTGATCGCCAGGACGAGGGCGGCGATCGACCCGCCCCGGCGGGTGTCAGCCACCCGCTGCGGCCGCCTCGAGCGTGGCGATGTCGATCTTTGTCATCGTGAACATCGCCTGCACGGTCCGGTGCGCCCGCTCGGGGTCCGGGTCGCGCATGAGCTCGACCAGGCGATCGGGCACGATCTGCCAGGAGAGCCCCCACCGGTCCTTGAGCCAGCCGCACGGCTGCTCGACGCCGCCGTCCGAGGTCAGCGCCGTCCAGTACCTGTCCACCTCGCCCTGGTCGCGACAGGCGACGTAGAGCGAGACCGCCTCGGTGAAAGGGAATTGCGGACCCGCATCCATCGCGAGGAACTCGCGATCCCCCAGCCGGAAGCGCGCATGCATGACCTTCCCGCCGAGGCCCGGGACGTCATCCGCGTAGCGCTGGATCGAGACGACCTCCGAGTCGGGAAGGAGGTCGGTGTAGAAGCGGATCGCCGACTCCGCGTCGTCGTCGAACCACAGGAATGGGGTCACGTCCGTCATGGGCACCTCCGCCTCGGTCGTTCCAGACTCGTCCGTCACTCCGGATGCCGCAACCCTGGGGCCGACGGCGACGATGTCCGTCGATGCGTCCCGCTCCGTTCGCCGAGTGCGGCGATCCGCCCGGGTCGTGCGCGCTCCGGAGCGTTCGCGGTCGCGCGGCGATGGCGAGGGTGAGCGGTCGCGGACAGCAGAAAAGCCGCGGCGTTCCGCGGCTTCTCTGAACTGCTTCGGTGGACCTGAGGGGACTCGAACCCCTGACCCCCTGCATGCCATGCAGGTGCGCTACCAGCTGCGCCACAGGCCCGGATGTCGATCCCGCGACCGCGGGACAACTCGACAAGACTACTACATCACCCGCACCCGCAACGAACCGGTGCGGGTGTCCGCACCGGCCGCTATCGTGCCGGGAGAGGGATGGGGGATGGCATGGCCGGACTGGGCAACATCGTGTTCTACGCCGACGACCCGCGCGCGCTCTCGCGCTTCTGGGCGGCGGTGTTCGGCTATGAGCCGGCCGAGTGGGATGCACCCCTGGAGAGCCGGCTCCTCGACGCGGGCCTGACGCCGGAGGACCTCGAGAAGCGCGCTCTCGTGGAAGACCCGGCGGGTGTCGGACCACGGCTGTTCTTCCACCACGCCGACCGGCCCAAGCAGGGCCGCAACAGGATGCACCTCGACATCTCCGCCACGCCGGGCCGCCGTCCGTCGCCGAGGGAGCTCCACGCCGAGAAGGATCGACTCGTCGCGCTCGGAGCGGAAGTCGTGCGACTGGTCGACCAGCAGTGGGGTCCCTGGCCCGAGTACTACTTCCAGATGCGGGATCCGGAGGGCAACGAGTTCTGCCTCCAGTGAGCGCTATTCGGCCGAGGCGGCTGCAGGCGTCGTGATGTCGATGGGGATGACCGGGCAGTCCTTCCAGAGCCGCTCGAGTCCGTAGAACACCCGCTCCTGCTCGTGGAAGACGTGTACGACGAGGTCGCCGAAATCGAGGAGCACCCAGCGGGACTCCGTGCGTCCCTCGCGACGAAGGCGCTTGTGCCCCGCCTCGAGGAGCTGGTCCTCGATCTCGTCCGCGATGGCGGCGACGTTGCGCTCGCTCCGGCCGCTCACCAGCAGGAACACATCGATCAGCGGCAATGGCCCTGACACGTCGATCGCGACGAGATCCTCGCCGCCCTTCGCGTCGGCCGCCCGCGCCGCGATCTGGACCATCTCGACCGCCTGTGCGGATGCCGTCACGAGAACACCCCGGTGACGAGCGCGAAGACGAGCACGCCGACGAGAGCCAGAGCGAGCACTCCTGCGGTGATCGCGAGCGTGAGCATGAGCTTTCCGCCCTTCTCCGGTGCCGGAGGTCGGATGATCTCGTCGTTGGTCTTCACCGTGCTGATGGCCGCGCTGGCGGCGATCGGAGTCGGCGACGAGTGCGCCGGCAGCTCGCCGTCGATGAGCGTCGCGTCGATCTCCTTGCCGTCGGCGGTGCCGTGGGCGTGGCCGGTGGAGCCGAGACCCTCGGGCAGGTTGAACGTGCCGGTGACGAGCACCTCGCCGGTGGAGGCGACCGGGGCGACGAGGGGCGCGTCCGAGGGTGCCTGGGACACGATCAGCGCGTGCGGGGTCGCCACCGAGCCGGTCGTGGCGCTGTCACGCGCCAGAAGCTGATCGAACGACGGGGGCAGCGTCACCGGGGCGGGTTCGGCGGCGAGCAGTCCGGCACCGAACATCGGGTTCAGGATCGCCCTCTCCGCCTGCTCGTCGGCGGCGATCTCAGTGGCGGCCTCCTCGTCGGATGCCGTGGCCTCCGCGGGGGTGAAGATCTCGAGGGCGGGGTCCGCCTCGTCCGAGCCGTCGGCGGCAGCCAGCGGGGTCTCCGCTGCCGCGGCGGTCGGTACGGCGGGGATGGGCGTGGCGGCGACCGGACCGGCCGACGCGCTGCTCGCGGCGTCGGGCACGAGGTCGGGCGTGATGACGGGCACGGACGCGGTGCGGATGCGTTCCTGCTGCCGCGCCTGCCGACGGGTCAGCGGTGAGGCCCCGAGATCGACGCTCGCGTCGGGCGCCGGTGCGGGTGCGACCGGGGCGGGCTCGGCCGCCCGCGCGAGGGGTGCGACGGGCGGCGGCGGCGTCGCGTCCGTCGCGTCGTCGGTGGCGGATGCGTCGTGCGCACCGCCGGCGGTCGCGGGTGCCGCCGCGGCGCCGCCATCTGGGGCGGGCGCCTCCGCGTCGACGTTGATCACCGGGGTGGCCCCGGTGTTTCGCAACTCGCGCGCCTGCTTGCGGGTGAGCGGAGGCGTTTCCGGCTGATCAGGTGTGCTCATGCCATGCTCCGGTA